>R05__coassemble_4_pt1 | contig 174996 bp, 152 predicted proteins | sample R05__metabat2_low_PE_032 | metagenome-assembled genome bin R05
TAACGGCATCAGGAAAGTGCCAATCGCTGAAAAAACTTTAGCGTACTGGAAGCACTTTTTCAATAAGACCGACAGTGAATATCTCGTTTCGATGGATGGAAGAGATTTCAGTACAGGCAAAGGATATACTGCCTATAAGGATACATATTGGACTCCGTTAATGGAATCCTTGGAATTTGGCAAGAGAGATATTCACGAAACTCGTCACACCTGTTCCACACTTCTTTACGCAGCGGAGGTATTTGAGCCCAAGATCAATCGTATTCTTGGTCATAGCGGCAAAACAACCGCTGAAAATATATACACTCACCTTTCAGTCAAAGAACTGATCGATGCGATCAATACTATCTAAACCTCGAAGGACAAGCTTGTCCCTCGATGCATAGCACAAACAAATAGTTTTATCACTTAAAAAGGAGTAATCACAATGGAAAAAGAAGAATTATTACAAAGAATCGACAAGTCGGTACCCCTCATGGCAGAATTAGCAAAAGCCGAGGATGTCATCTCAGACTATCCAAAGGCTAAAAGTAAGGCATATAAATGGATTTTGCTATCACTCTGGCCTGCATTTCTCGGTATTCTGTTTTTTTTCGGATTTCTTATGCTCCGACCAGGGCTAAGGGGCTCGAAATGCTCATGGAGTACAACAAGAACCCTTATGACATCGAAGCCTCTAAGATCACTTTTGCAGAAGTCTTTGAAAAGTGGTCGGCGGAGAAGTTCCCGACTATCTCTGATAGTAACGCTAAAGGCTATAAAGCATCTTACAACACCTGTGAGATCCTGCACGACAGGGTATTCAAGGAGCTAAAGCTGACGGATTTACAGGGCGTTGTGGACAACTGCGGAAAGAACTATCCTACGCTCCGTAAGCTGAAAGTGTTGCTCAATCAGATGTATGAGTATGCTATGAAGTACGAGATATGTACGAAAGACTACTCTGAGTATGTGGATATACTCAAATTCAAAGATAAGAATCCCAACAAGACTGATCGTTCTCCTTTCAGCAAGGAAGAAATAGATGCTCTGTGGGTGCAGGAAAGCAACATTTATGCTCAGATCGTCCTCATGCTGATATACAGCGGAGTTCGTGTGTCCGAGCTGCTCGACCTGAAACGTGAGAACATCAACATCGAGGAGCATTGCTTCAAAGTTGTGGAAAGTAAAACCGAAAGCGGTATCCGTGTTGTTCCGATACATAACAAGACTTATCCGTTCTTCAAGAAATGATATGAGGACGGCAATGAGTATCTGCTACACACTCCTGACGGCAAGCAGTTTATCTATCGCAATTACTATGATTCCTACTGGGCACCAGTTATGGAACTAATCGGCAGCACTCACAAGCCTCATGATACCCGTCATACCTGCATCTCGATGATGACAGAGAAAGAGGTATCGCCTACGCTGATAAAGAAAATCGTTGGTCATTCGGGAGCAATGTCACTGACCGAGAAGGTGTATACGCACGTAAATGTGCAGGAGTTGCTGGAGGCTATCAATAAGATATAGGCATAAAGAAACCGCTGAGGGATGTGATCTCTCAGCGGTTATTCACATTTAATTGCTATAAAGGCAAGATAGCTCATCTTTTATTGCTATTCTTTGCGTATATAAGCATGTATAAGCCCTTCCAATTGCACCATAAAACAAATGGCATTTTGGACACAATGTTTTATCTTTTCCGAATGAAAGAATATGTGTTGTTGCGATATCCGGATATGGATCTATGTAGTAAATGTCTTTAATACCTAACTGGAAAGCCTTTTTGGAGCACAATACACATGAGCTTGCAGATGTAAAAAGCTTACCTCCTTTAATACCCTCGCCGCCATATTTAACAATTTGTAGAAAAGCGTTTTCTTCTGCATGAAGCGAACGGGTATGAACTTGGTTCTTTTGAAGTGTTATTTCTTCGTACTCATCTTTAAAACAATATGAGCATAGCCTTCCAGCCAAAGCGTCACATTTAATCTTCGAACTATACTTTTTACTCATATGGTTTCCAAAATCTCTATCTTCAATCTCATAAGTGCTAAAAGAGTTTTCATCCTTGTTAATTAAAAAATTTTCAGCATCTCTGAGGTTACAGGGAACTTGTCCTTCGGCAACACTATTCCATCCAACCGCTTTTATACTATAATTTGAATCTGTGATCACAGCACCAACTTGCCTTGATAAACAACCTGAATTTAGTTTTGCATTGTATGCTATTTGCATACACCTTTCTACACTTGTTGGTGTAATTAGACCAGGATGTTTCATAAGAGTAATATACTTTATTATAGATTTCGTATCGGAACGAGAAAAGACTCTGGCGTTGGCACTCCCGATGCCGAGATAACGACTGAATGCCTGCGTGAATATATGGAGGGATTTCAGGCGAGAAATCCGAACCTTTATGTGTTCAATGCGGTGCTGCATCTCGATGAATCTACACCGCACCTGCACATCAATTATATCCCTGTAGGTCACTTCACTCGTGGGCTTGAAGTCCGCAATGCGAAGAACAAGGCTATGGAGGAAATGGGCTTCGGAAATGATGCGAAAGCGAATGACCGTTGGAGACGCAATGAGTGGGATATTTTAAAGAATATTTGCAATGCTCACGGTATAGAAATATCCGAACCGAAGAAGTCCAGGGGTTACAGTTATAAGGTCGAGGAGTACGGCGAGCATCAGGACAAGATAAATGCTCTCAATGCTGAGATCGAAAGGCTCACCGCTGAGCGTGACGAGACAGTTGCCGAGTTTGAGAAACTGGCAAAGAAAAAAGTGAACATAGGCGAGATCGAAAGCATTGAAGCCAAGGAGTCTATGTTCGGCAAAAAGGTCACACTCTCCAAAGAGGACTATGACAAGCTTAGTGATACAGCAAAGAAGTATGTCGCTATGGAGAAGAACATCAAAAAGCTGAAAAAAGAGCGTGACGCTGCCGTACAGGAGCTTGGTGCTATGAAACAGCAGTTGGAAGCTGTTTCCTCGGAACTTGCCGAATACAAGAAGAAAGAGGAGAACGCACATTACTTCTCCCGTGAAAAGCAGAAAGCTGAAGCACAGCGTATCAAGCGTGAAGATCAGCTCTCCCGTGACTTACAGAAAGCAAGGGCGTTCATATCTGCCTGCGGGCTGGCGGATGATTTTGCCCGGTATAAGTTCAACAAAACAAGAAATGCAGAGTTAGAATAAAAGATAAAAAGCTATGGCATATCTCCGAAAGCGCTTGACAAAGATAGAATAGTGCGCTACAATGCTAAATACAGAGATATGCCGTAGTGTAAATTTAGGAGGATTTACATTGGCGAATATAACAAAACGCGGAAACACATTCCGCATCAGGGTGTTTGTCGGTTACGATATGAACGGCAAACAGCTTGTAAAATCAACTACCTACACTCCGCCTGACGGAGTGACACCAAAGAAAGCCGAAAAGCTCGCCCAGGAGTACGCTTTTGAGTTCGAGAGACACTGCAAAGGTTACTCTCAGCTCAATGAGAATATGCGTTTCTACGAGCTTGCAGATTGGTATTTCACAAACTACGCTCCGCAGGAGCTGAAAGAAAGCACGATCTACACTTACAAGGGGCAGTACAAGAACCACATCGAGCCTGTTCTCGGTAATGTCAAGGTAAAGGACATCAATGCCCCCAGGCTGACGCAGATAATGCAGTCTTATGACTTGAACCCTGCGACTGTAAAAAAACTGTACGTCATAGTGCAGAGCATCTTCCGCAGAGGAGCAGAACAGGGCTTCATTCGTGACACTCCCTGCCGTAACGTGATACTGCCGAAGCGTAAGAAAAGCCGTAAAAACAAGGCTTTAGAGGAAGACAAGCTCAAAAGGTTCATGGAATACCTCGATAGTAAGCCGTGGGACGAGGACTTTAAGCGTATCATCAAGGTTCTGCTGTACACAGGTATGCGTTCGGGAGAGTGCCTTGGGCTTGCGTGGGAGGATATCGACTTTGAGAACAACACTATATCCATAAACCACACGCTTACTGATATAGGCGGAAAGCATGAACTGACTGATCCTAAGACCGAGAGCAGTATCCGAATAATCGGTATGGGGCAGGAGCTGAAAAAGGTTCTTCTTGCACAGAGAGAGTATATCGAAAAGCTGAAATTTGCCCTCGGTGATGATTTCGCTCACCCTGAAATGGTGTTCGTATCGGCAAGAGGAAACTACCGTGACCGCAATTCGGTGTATCAGTCCCTCAAACGCTTCACCAAAGGAACGGAATTTGAGGATATGACTCTTCATCAGCTCCGTCATTGCAACGCTACAATGCTCTTAAACAGCGGTATCGACTTGAAAGTCGTGTCTGAGCATCTTGGTCACTGTGATGTGAACGTAACTGCTGACATCTATGCCGATGTTCTGCGTAAAACAAAAGCCCGAACTGCCGAACAGATCGAGCTGTGCCTAGCATAAAGGCAAATAAAAAAACCTCCCTGCGCGAACAGAGAGGTTTTGAATTGACCAAATGTTGACCAAAGAGTTTTGAAACACTCGCAAAGTGCGTTGATACGCAGATCTTGAGGTGTGTGATTATCTCTTTGATAAAGTGCATCTCCGTAATATCGCCGCTTATATGCTGTTTTGTTAGTTACGTGTTTGTTACCCTGCTCGTTTTGTGACGATGATTAACAATTTTCATCGTGGTTTGTTGAGGATTAGAATGGCGGATCAATAGCAAATACATCTATTTCTTTATTTGATATTTTATTGATTATATTAGAAATAATGATATTTCGCTTGGTTGTTGATACACGTTTTAACCACTCAACAAATGCACGGACTTTGTCTACAGAGATTCCGTATTCATTGTCATACGTACACTTGCAATTGACAAAAACTTGTATGACATCCAGATTGTTGCTGATGAAATCTTCAAACATATTGTTGGTTAGTACCGTTTCAAGCTTAGAAATGATACTACTACTATCAAAAATGAATGTTGGTGATTCTCCGTATACACCAATTACGTAATCAAGCGAATCTGCAAAATCTCTATATATACGTTTTTCGTCATCTGTTATAGATAATGATTTGAACGCTCCTTGTTCAATATCTTTTTTAATCTCATTAAATGAGCTATATCTTTCTTCCGGCTGCTTCGCCATCATCTTATCAATAATATGTTGATACATAAATTCTGAACAAGGGTATATACTCAATAAACGATTGATTAATTCAGCTAAATAGAACATATCTGTCAATGACGTGTATACTCCATTATAATACTCAGCAGGCAATGTATCTGAATTTGCTCTATTTATATCTGCATATAAACTATCTTTAATTGTATCACCGGGGAGAATGACTTTACCAATACCGAAGTCTATAACCTTTACATTATCATCTTTATCAATAAGAATATTACCTTCTCTAATGTCTCTGTGAATAACATCATGTTTCTGTAAATAATCAAATGCATCTATCAATTGTATAAAGATGTCATTTGAGGAAGCGGTTGTGAGCCCCATTGAACAGCTTTCAAACCATTCTGCAATGTTTTCGCCGTCAATATATTCCATGATAATAAATCCTGTATGTATATCTTCATAAGCATAGTAATTATAAATCCTAACCACATTATGATGATTAAGTTTATACATGATTTTTATTTCTTCAAGGAAGTTCTTATAAAACTTTTTCTTTTCTTCCTCATCGCTAAATGCTGGTTCATACTTTTTGGCAACAAACACATCATCAATGAAAGGGTCTTTCAGTAAAACGGTTTTTCCGAATGATCCGCCGCCCAAATCATTATCAAGCATTATGTATTCTTTATCTTTAAAGAAGCGAACCATATCCCCGTTGTTTTTCATAAAACACTTGGCTCTCCTTTACAATAGTGGTTTCCAACCTAATTATATATATTATACCATAACCCTATAATTAAGTCAATTTATAATTGGTAAAAAGATTGACCTTTCTTCCGCTTTGTGCTATAATTGTATCTATGGAGATATTCCTATACAACTTGTTAAGATAGGGGTAAATGGACTATGGCTAAGAAAGAAGTCAAGACTGATTTATGGGTTGCTAAACAGCTTGATAAGTGCAAGATCGGCTATACCGCCCAGGGAAGCGATGTCAAGGAAATAAACGAAGCACTCGCAACGGCTTCAAAGCGTGGAACAGGCAAGGCAGGCTATCCTGAATATGTTGCAGTTGTCAACGATTTTGTGATTGTTATTGAAGATAAGGCAGATTTAGACAAACACATAATGCTGACAGAAAAAGGAATAATCAGTACCGAAACCAAAGCAGTTACTGACTACGCTGTTAATGGTGCTTATTTCTATGCTAAGCATATTGCTCAGAATAGCTCTTTTAAGAAAATCATAGCTATTGGTGTGTCAGGCGATGAGAAGCATCATCGAATTACACCTCTATATGTTGATGATCGTGAATCATATCAGATGTTACCTGATGTGGAGTCTTTTACTATGTTTACTAAGGACAATATTCAGGAATATTATGTCCGTAATGTCCTTAATGAGCTTACCGATGTTGAAAAAACAACAGAACAGATATTGAAAGATGCTGCCGATCTTCATGAGTATCTTAGAACATACGGCTCTCTGAAAGATCAGGACAAGCCTCTTGTTGTTTCAGGTATACTTCTTGCATTAGACGATAAGTTTTTCAACATTGAGAATTTGCAGGGAGACGATGAAACCACAGATGGTTCATTGATATATGATGCAATTCAACGCAGGCTGAAAGCATCGAATGTCGGTCCAGATGCTAAAAGGGACAAGCTAATGAGCGAGTTTGCTATCATTAAGACAAGCGCTCGTCTTAATGAAGTTGATGAAAAGCTCGGTAAAACTCCTTTAAAGTTTTATACTGAGTTTTTGAAGAAGAACGTATTTGACAGTATCAAGTATAAATCATCCTCCGAGGACTTTATAGGCAGATTCTATGGTGAGTTCATGCATTATAGTGGCGGTGACGGACAGTCTCTTGGTATTGTGCTTACGCCTGCACATATATGTGAGCTTTTCTGTGATCTGCTTGACGTTAAGCCTGATGATATTGTATTAGACCCTTGTTGCGGTACTGCGGGCTTCCTCGTTGCAGCTATGCACCATATGATCTCAGATGTATCCGATGATACCAAAAGGAAAGCCATTAAGAAGAAGCACCTTCACGGCTTCGAGTTACAGAGCAATATGTTTGCTATTGCTTGTACAAATATGATTTTGCGTGATGACGGCAACAGCAATATTGCTTGTCAGGATTTCTTAAAGCAGAACTCTGCTCAGGTACAGCTTAAAGGTGCTACCGTGGGAATGATGAATCCCCCATATTCACAGGGCACAAAGGCAGACCCGTCACAGTACGAGCTGTCCTTCGTAGAACATCTGCTTGATTCCCTTACCGAAGGTGCAAGAGCTGCCGTTATCGTTCCCCAGTCCTCCATGACAGGTAAGACCAAGGACGAAAAAGCGTTCAAAGAAAACATTTTGAAGCATCATACATTAGAAGGTGTTATCACTTGTAACACAGACACCTTCTATGGCGTTGGAACAAATCCTGTAATCGCCATATTTACAGCAAATGAACCACACCCTGCTGATAAAGAATGCAAGTTCATTGATTTCAGAGATGACGGTTTTGAGGTCAGAGCGCACATTGGACTTGTTGAGGGCGATAGTGCTAAGGATAAAAAACAGCATCTTCTTGACGTTTGGAACGGAAGAATTGAAGCTCCTTCAAAATTCTGTGTCAAATCCACAGTAACGGCTGAGGACGAATGGTTACATTCATTCTATTACTTTAATGACGAGATACCTACCGAAGAAGATTTCGAGAAAGCAATAGGTGATTATCTCAGCTTTGAGTTCTCTATGATTATGCAAAATAGAGAATATCTGTTTAGGGAGAATGAAAAAGATGAAACTGACTGATAGAGAATGGAAAGTTTTTGATCTAACAGGAGTAAATGGATTATTTCCGATAAAAGCAACATCTACAGGTGTTGATGCTATTAACCTAAAAGATGGCGTAAGAGAGAAGAAACTCCCATATATTACTCGAACTGAATCAAATAATGGAATTTCTGAGTTTATTTCTATGGATAATGAGTGCTTTGGCACTGACTCAGGTGATTGTATTACAATCGGATTAGACACCCAAACTGCTTATTGGCAACCATTTGCTTTCGTTACTGGTCAGAATATTCATGTCCTCCGAAGCGATAAATTGAGCTACTATTCTTCTCATTTTATGACTGTAATTTTGCGAAATCAGATGAAAAGCAAGTTTAATTGGGGCGGCAATGGTGCTACTCTTGGTAGGCTAAAAAAGCTGAAGATTCTTCTTCCTGCTGATAGTTCGGGTGCGCCAGATTATCAGTTTATGGAGAAGTACACAAAAGAGCTTATAGAAAAGAAAAAGGCTCAGTATAGAAGATATGTTAAGAATGTAATCAAGAGTCTTGATGCTACCATAAACCTTAGCACTGTTAATTGGGATTCTTTTATCATATCTGATATATTCGATATAAAGCCAGGCAAACGTCTTGTCGCTGCTGATTCAACAGAAGGCAAAAGACCATTCATAGGTGCATTAGACAATAGTAATGGCGTAGCAAGATTCGTAAGTGATGATAATGTTTCTAAGGATAAAAACGTTCTCGGAGTTAATTACAACGGCAATGGTATGGTCATTGGTTTTTACCACCCTTATGAGTGTATTTTCTCTGATGATGTAAAGAGGTTTCATCTAAAACACTATCCGGATAATGAGTACGTTCTGCTATTTATGAAAGCTCTTATTCTGAAACAAAAAAGTAAGTTCGGCTATCTGTATAAGTTTAATGCTGAACGAATGGCTCATACGAGCATTATGATGCCTGTTGATGATGAAGGAAATCCCGATTATGCTTTTATGGAGCAATACGGAAAGATGCTTGTGGCAAAGAAGTACAAGCAGTACATTGACTATCTTGATAGTAGAAAAAGTATATAATATGATTAGAGGGCATTGTTGCTTATAACAATGCCCTCTGTTTTGTTTATTCGTCCTCGTCTGAACACTCCTCCAGCCCATGTATGAGCTGAATGTAAACGCATTCTGCTCGGTCACGTTCCTCACCCTCGGTAGTCATCATCTGTCTGAGAAAGAAATTCTGTGCTTCCTCACGATCATCCCATATCTCTTTCTTGCCGTTGCAGATGGTAGTGACGGTGCGTGTTCTCGGCATTGCGAGTTCGGGTATTCTAAACATAAAATCGCCTCCATAAATTATTGTTGTGAATCCATTATAGCGGATAAATATTCCAGAATCCAGCTCTGCGGAATGATTGTAATAATTCTTGTGAAATGCGCAGCAACGGAAAATAAAATTCCAGTGCAATGTGCTCTGTTTTTTTAGTGCTTCAACTGCAAGACCTTAGCCTGAAAGAAGTTCAGCGGCTGCCATATCCGATTCATTTTTTCTTTGATTTCAGCAATGTCGCTGTCGAAAGAATCATCGTCTCGGCTGACGCGAAGAATGATCTGACTGATGTTGTTGGAAATGTTAGCTACCAGGCGGTATATTTCACGTAGTTCCTCTTCGTTGAAATGAACTATATAGCCTTCAAATATCATTGCTCTGACGAAGCCGGAAAATGTTCGCATTCCACTGTTTTTAAACTTACGTTTGAATGCTTCAAGCTCCTCTTCGGTTACTCGTATTTTCAGGTAGCGGTCACGCTTTGTTACCTGCCTTTTCTTTTCACTTTTTCTCATAAAAATCCTCTCTTTCGTATGTTAAAAATCGGGGTCTGAGGGGTGTCCCTCTCACAAGCTTTGTATGGTGTGGTTTTCAGTTTTTGTACCCACACCATACCGTGCTTGCTACTCTTCCATACTCCCCTGCGGACGTAGTTTCATTTTTCTCTTTTTCAGAAGAGAATGTCGGGCATTTTTATGCCTGTCTGACTTGTCATTTTTCTTTTCTGACAGCTATTCGATTTACACGGTTACACACTTCACACGCAACGGCAGAACTGACCGAAGTTTTATCATCAAAAAAAGAAAAATATTTCTGCGGCTTTCCCGTATCAAAGAAACGGAATATCCGTGTAAGTGTGTAAGCCCCGATATTCTTTCTTTTCAGGTGTGTATAAAAGTGTGTATCGAACCGTGTAAAACTGTTGCTCAGTACATGATCGTCGGGGGACGATAAGTGTATCTCATTCCGAGGAATCCTCTGGCTCTCCTGCCTTGTTCGTTGACAGCATTTTCTGTGTAGGTGATGCCATAATCATCGGCGTGAGATTTCAGGTAGCCCGTGAATGTTCTCCTTGACAATTCATCAAGGCTGTTGAGCCTGCACCAGCTTTGATACGCCCAATATAATTCCTGCGAATGTATCTGTCCCGCAGCATCATATTTGAAGTCATATTCGCTCTCCATGAACGGAATAATATTATTGCTCTCACGCTCACTTCGCCTGAGATTTTCTTTCGCCTGATCGCTGATCGTAAACTCAAAATCATTGGCGATAAGTCGCTCCAATCCTTCAAGGCACCAGAGAAATATTCCTTCCTTTTCAGCGAGCAGTTTTTCTGTTAGATGTTTATCGCTGACTCGGTCTTTCGGAACGGGCTTTGCAATCAATATCATCTGCCTGCGGAAGAAACCTTGACTGCGGTCATAAAGAGCAGAGATAGGATTGTTCCCGAATGCGATAACTCTTGTGTACAGAAGAGCCTGAAATGAAGAACTCCCTTTCGGCTCGATTTCCATCGGTATTTCTGCTGTGATAAGCTGTTTGAGAAACTCTGTCTTTTCAAGTGCCGACATATCCATATCATCATCTATCATACAGAGCTTTCCGAGGAGCTTGACTTTGTTGAATCGGGCGGCAGCTCCATTGTCAAGACCTGACACACTTCCGCTTACAGAATTCTTATACCCCATGATTTCAAAAAGAACCTTGCCGATACGAGACTTTCCCTCACCGCCGTTGCCTGAGATCATCAGCATTTTCTGTGCTCTTGTTGACGGTATCATCAAATACCCCATATACTCCTGCAAGGTCAGTACGTCCTGCTCATTAAGAAGCTCCTGAACAAAGCTGAGCCAGCGTTCGGGCTTGGGTGCATCGGAACGGTATTCTATCCCCAGGCGGTTCATCGTGAATTGCTTTCCCTGTGAAAAAATAAAATGTCCTTCCGCCAGATGGAGTGTGCCGTTTTTCAGGTGTATAGTTCGTTCGTCGGGAACGGGTGCAGGACGGTAACACTTTATCTTCATAGCCTCTACAAGACGCTTGGTGCGGTCAGCCACATTCTTTATGACGTATGGCTTGATACGTTCGTATATGACCTTACTCAGCTCTGATGCAAGGTACTCGCCATCTATATCATAGAACAGCCCGTTGATGCAGTACAGTGTGTGCTGCGATAATAGCTCTGTGCAGAATACGTCCTCGTTGACCTGTGAACCGTCCCACCACTTCGGATATTTGCTCTTATCCTCTTTCTTTTCCTGATGCTCTGCTTCTTTGAGCTGCCGTAACGCCTTGTCCTTATATGGAGCAACAAGGTTGTCAAAGTCTGCTGTCAGCTTGAATTTCTTGGCTACCTGCCTGAATGCCGTGATATACTGCGATATTGCAAATTCGTCAGGCAGAGCGAGTATCTTTTCATAGGGTGCAGTGCTGTTAAGTATATCATCATACGTTACCGCCGATAGTTCTTCTTTGAGCTTTTCAAACTCAGACTTTTCCTCTTCTTCGGGCAGTTCACTGTCGGGAAGTGCATCGGGGAGAGTTTCCCCGATGTTATCCTCTATAATCAGCTCCGCAGTATCATTCGTCATTTCCTGCATCGCTGACCTTCGCTTCTGACCTGAAATAGCCTAAGTCCTCCCACACCTTCTTGTCAGGGCATAAATAGTTATACTCGCTTGAACCGTCCTTCTTAAAAGCATATCCGAAACGGAAAATGCCTTTCTGTAAGCCGATTCTGATGTACTGAGGGTCTTTGCCTGTTGCCTGTGCGATCTCCTTGATCGGTACGTTTCTGCCTGTAAAAGCCGGCAGAGAATTAGAAGTATTATTCATTTTGTCTCCTTCCGATTATATATCTATCTCTAATCGTGTGAAAAAATCTCAGGGTGCCTCTTGACATCTCTCTGCGATTCTGATATAATTGTACCATACACTTCCAGACATTTCAATTGTCTTGATACAAATAGTACAGTAACAATTTATTCATAATTAGCGGAGGGACAACAATGAAAACGATAGATCAAGAGAAAACAAGAGAGAAGATCGTTGCTCTGCGTACCGAACGGGGATTATCGCAGAATCAGCTTGCAGAAACCCTCGGTGCTTCACGTACACATTATAACGGCATCGAGCACGGTAAGGCTACTATCACAAACAGCTATATCAATATGCTTGCTGAGTTCTATGATGTGCCTGCTGAGGATATAGCTGTCTATGCCGACAGCTATGACGAGGAGTATTATGAAGCCTTGCAGAAGTTCAATCACCTTATGGGTGACAGCTTCGACAGCCTGAAATCGCAGGCTGTACTGCTCGATACTGCCACATTTGTCGGTAAGCGTAACCAGAACGTACTGTCAACAGTGCTTGCTAACCTCGGCTACACACTTGAAATCAAGGCTTCCCGTGATGTATGGAGCGATTACTTCATTCTTTCTCAGACAGACGAGGGTCAGCCTGTGTACGATATGCCACCTGAGCTGTTGCAGCTCTTTTCCGAGGGATATGTTATCGCACTGAAAAAGGCAGGAAAGACCATGTGCTATATGTCCATAAGCGAATATCTGCAATTCGAGAACTACCTTATCATGACCGTTAAGGGCTTTACATCGTCTATTATCAGCGATTTCAAGAAGTTCACCGTCAATAAGGACGAGGAAAAAGAAGTACCGATGCCCCTTGATGAACTGAAAACACAACTCAACCGCATTTCCGAGATCATTGACACCTGCCGTGAGGTGGTACGGTTGAAGGAGGAGAAGCAGAATGAAGTTAGCTAACGGCGTCGGAACGGTTTATAAGCTGTCAGGCAACAGACGTAACCCATACATCGTCCGTAAGACTGTCGGCTGGGATATTGATACAATGACAGGCAAGAGAAAACAGCAGTATATCACCATCGGCTATGCTCCGACCAGGGCGAAGGGACTTGAAATGCTCATGGAGTATAACAAGAACCCTTATGACATCGAAGCCTCTAAGATCACTTTTGCAGAAGTCTTTGAAAAGTGGTCGGCGGAGAAGTTCCCGACTATCTCTGATAGTAACGCTAAAGGCTATAAAGCATCTTACAACACCTGTGAGATCCTGCACGACAGGGTATTCAAGGAGCTAAAGCTGACGGATTTACAGGGCGTTGTGGACAACTGCGGAAAGAACTATCCTACGCTCCGTAAGCTGAAAGTGTTGCTCAATCAGATGTATGAGTATGCTATGAAGTACGAGATATGTACGAAAGACTACTCTGAGTATGTGGATATACTCAAATTCAAAGATAAGAATCCCAACAAGACTGATCGTTCTCCTTTCAGCAAGGAAGAAATAGATGCTCTGTGGGTGCAGGAAAGCAACATCTATGCTCAGATCGTTCTGATGCTGATATACAGCGGAGTTCGTGTGTCGGAGCTGCTCGACCTTAAACGTGAGAACGTCAACATCGAGGATCATTGCTTCAAGGTTGTGGAGAGTAAGACCGAAAGCGGTATCCGTGTAGTGCCGATACATGACAGGACTTATCCGTTTTTCAAGAAATGGTATGAGGACGGCAATGAGTATCTGCTCCATACTCCTGACGGCAAGCAGTTTATCTATCGCAACTACTATGATTCCTACTGGACACCTGTTATGGAACTGATTGGCAGCACTCACAAGCCTCATGATACCCGTCATACCTGCATCTCGATGATGACAGAGAAAGAGGTATCGCCTACGCTGATTAAGAAGATCGTCGGTCACTCAGGTGCAATGTCACTGACCGAGAAGGTGTATACGCACGTAAATGTGCAGGAACTGCTGGACGCTATCAATAAAATATAGGCATAAAGAAACCGCTGAGGGATGTGATCTCTCAGCGGTTTGGCTTATGAATTTATTAATTTCCTTCTTTGTCGATTACATGAATAACAAGTTTCATGTGTCTGCGCTCGCAATTGCCCTGTGTATTGATATAATGCTCAGGCCTTTTATACTTGTCGCACATATAGTTGTGATAAACCATTGACCATACAAACTTACGCAGTACACGCTCTTGAGCATCAAAAAGCTTAATATTCTTTGTTTCGATAGAAGAATAATCGCTATGTTTAATTAGCTTCTGCTCTACAATTTGTTTGTGTGTACGCAGTATTAAATCAATATTCGGGAATGATTTAGGCAGTTTATCAAAATCAGAAGGAGATATTTGCTTCATCATCTCCAAAGCCTGTCCGATCGCTTGTTCAGGAATAAACGAACGAACATCAAAACAGTACAAGTATGATAAACAAATAACACTGTCATCGCACATATAGAGCAAATTCAGCGCCATATTACGTTCAAATCTAAACTGATTGTTCAATTGCAAAATTCTACCATAAAAAGCACTATCATCATCTGAGACAGCATCTCCGTTTTTTATACTATTTTCAATGATAATTGCCTTATCTAATTCTTCTTGACTATACAGCGCGTTTTGATTTAAAATATCAATGATCTCATCAGAAACTGCAATGCGTGGGTGAATGGTCTTTTCTTCAAGTTCTACTGCTTTAATCAAGCCTTCGCCAAAGATATAGTCATCATTTATTGACATCTTGCCCTTAGTGAAACCGCCTCTAAGAAAAAGCCCACATTCTGTTATAAAGCCTCTTTGTATAGCACTTATCATACTCATAAAAGAAATGATGCGAGATGTTTCTTTTGCTTTATCTTCGCCAACTTCTATACATAGAAGTACATTATCAGAAAAAATCTTAGATTGAATATGCATATTTGCAAATTGAGATGCCAAAGGAGAATCATTTGCAGAGTTTATTGTTGCTAAAGTGTTTGAAATTGCTGAATTGACGATATTTAGGAATTCATTGGCTTTCTCCGGAGTTTCAGCAAAGAACGCCTTATATCCCAATATATCAAAATATGCAATGTAGTATTCTTTTATAGGATTGGGTGTATTGTTTTCCATATTCAACCTTCTTTCTATTACAAATAAGGCATCCATCAAACGATGAATGCCTTGATTTTTTGTTAGTTACCCGTTAGTTACGTGTTAGTTACCGTCCGAAATTCGCCATGTTTCAGATAAACCCAAAACGAACAAAACAGCGTAAACACGTGATTTTGAATACTCCCAATAGGGATAAAATTATCTCTTTGAGAACTGAGGAGCACGACGTGCAGCCTTGAGACCGTACTTCTTTCTTTCCTTCATTCTCGGGTCACGAGTGAGGAAACCGGCCTTCTTAAGGGTAGGACGGAGCTCGGGGTCAAATTCGAGGAGCGCACGGGAGATACCGTGTCTGATAGCACCTGCCTGACCGGTAACGCCGCCGCCTGCAACTGTGCAGATAACGTCGAACTTCTCAACATTGTCTGTGAGAGCGAGGGGCTGACGAACGATGAGCTTGAGGGTCTCAAGACCGAAATAGTCATCAATACCTCTGCCGTTTATAGTAACGTTTCCGGAACCGGGATAGATCCTTACTCTTGCAACGGAGTGCTTTCTTCTGCCTGTTCCATAGTAATATTTAACCTTTGATTCGTACATTGTAAAGCACCTCCTGATTAAAGCTCGTAAGCGACGGGCTTCTGAGCCTCGTGCTTATGTGCATTGTCCTTGTAGGTTCTGAGTCTCTTTATCTGAGCTCTGCCGAGAGAATTGTTGGGAAGCATACCATTTACGGCAATGGTCATAGCTCTGTCAGCCTGATCAGCCATAAGGTCCTTATAAGATACGGACTTGATACCGCCGATCCAGCCTGTGTGCCAGTAATACTTCTTCTGCTCGAGCTTTCTTCCTGTGAGAACAGCTTTAGCGCAATTGATGATGATAACATGGTCGCCGCAGTCTACGTTAGGAGTGTAGGTGGGCTTGTGCTTGCCTCTGAGGATATGAGCAGCCTTAGCTGCAACACGTCCGAGGGGCTTGCCCTCTGCGTCGAGGATATACCATGTACGGCTTACTTCAGCCGGTTTTGCCAGTGTAGTTGACATAATGATTTCCTCCTTGATTAGATGTTAGAAATTAGAAGTAAGAGGTTAGAAACAAGCGGCAAAAGCCTGAATATTGGCAAGTCTCTGCCGCTTGCTCCTAAATATCCTTACCTTCTTTTTTACAGTGCAAGGATTATTATACAACACAAATCGGGACTTGTCAAGAGCAAAATCGGGATTTTTTTAATTTATACCCTTAAATCTCTTTGTTTCTCTCGCAAATTCTCTTTATCTCTCACTTTCTCGCGTTTCGTTTCAATTTTTGGGCGTAGAAAAAATCCGCGTTAAAGCAGCTTTTTATGTACAAATTGATAACCTTATCAAGGCTTGGGAAGTATTTCTCTGAGCTCATTTGAACAGCATTTCCCACAAGCCCAGTATACGCCCTCATAATCAGCAAGGCGGTCGGAGTCAATGTCGATTTCGGCATAATTTTTATCTAATATCTGTTGTGCGGCGGTGCAGCTGCTTTCTGAATGTACGCAGTTTGTTGATGTATTAAGTATAAAATGATATGAGGCGGATCGAGCTGCGGGAACCGTTGCAGGCGTCAGTGCATTAGTTACAGATACGCTATCGGAATACTTTTGCACAATTATATCCTGATTTTCATTGCTGTCCGACAGAGAGCACCAAAGAGCAAAAAAGCCTAAAGCACATAAAATTATCGCCACACTCTTTTTCATGCAATCCTCACCTTTACACGTGATTTCTCGGCTTCATTTTCTTTATTCTATCATATAGCATTGAAAATTGCAAGAAAAATTTAATTGTAATTTTAAGTGTATTATTCACAAACAATATGCTGTAAAATATAATTACAGTACTAATTACGGAAGTGAATATTAAAATGTTTGAAATAAAGAAGCCCACAGCCTCCAACAAAACGATAAGAATGCCCGACACGCTCATCGAGCGCCTTGAAAAGCTCGCGGGGCAGTACGACATCTCGTTTAATCAGCTCGTAGTGCAATGCTGCGAGTACGCGTTGGAGAACCTCGGCAAAAAAGACGAAAAGAAAGACTGACGGGCGGACAATAAATGTCCGCCCTGCTTGTTGTCAAAACGAATATTAAGCGAAAACTTTGTGAAATTATTGCAAAACCGCCGCTGCTGTGATATAATATAAATAATTACGCATTACATATCAATAATTGCAAATCATATCATAGAGAGGGTAATAAAATGTTTGACCATAAAAAGCTTGCTGCCTTTCTTGCCGGTCTGCTGATGTGCTTTTCCGCCGTATCAGCCCCTGCCGCAGCTTATGCCGAAAATGACAGCGATACAGTCGCCGCCGAAACCGATGCGGAGAATGAAGAACCCCCCGCCGAAAGCGGTCTTATCGTTTCCGGAGTATTTTCATATTCACTGACAGATGAGGGATCCGCTCAGATACAAGACTGCACGAGCACAGATACAGAGCTCGTTATCCCCGATACAATAGACGGTATCAAGGTCACCGAGCTGGGAAAGACAGCCTTCGGAACAGACCCGGATAACTGTCCGTTTGAAAAGATAAGCCTGCCTGCCTCAATTGAGTATATCTCATATGACGCCCCCTTCATGTTCTGCGCTAAGCTCAAAGAAATATCAGTCGATGAAGCAAATGAGTGTTACTGCGCAAATGACGGCATCTTATACTCAAAGGATATGACCACGCTCGTCTGCTATCCGCAGTCAAAGGGAGAAACAAGCTTTACTGTTCCCGAAGGAATCACGGAAATAGGTTCTGCCGCACTTTACAACACGGGTCTTAGCGATATAACCTTCCCCTCAACGCTCGAAAAGACGAATTATTTCTCTCTCGGCGATCTTGAGGATCTCACTAAGGCAGATCTGAGCGAAACCGCCCTCACTGAGATAGGACTTTTCACATTCAGCGGCTGTTCGTCGCTTTCCGAGGTGCTTCTGCCGGATACTCTGTATTCTATCAACGGCGGAGCATTCTATAACTGCAAATCGCTTAAAGAGATAACGCTTCCCGAAAGCCTCGAATATGTCGGTCAGTATGCCTTTATGGATACCGGACTCACAAGCATTGAAATACCCGAATCCGTTACCGAGATCGGCTACTGCGCTTTCGGATATTACACCGATGAATACGGCAGCGAAAGAGCAAGCTCAAGCTTCACCATCATCGGTCAGTACTCCTCTGCGGCTTACACATACTGTACCGATACGGACGAAGAATACGGCTATGCCAACGAATTCACATTCATGACTCCGGAACAGGCTCAGGAACAGTCCGAGCTTCTCGCGCAGGAACGCTTTACCGAGGGCTCTTATGAGTATGCGATAGTCGGTGACGGAGCAGTAATAACTCTATGCACATCTGCCGACAGCATTATAGATGTTCCCGCCGAGCTCGGAGGATACCCTGTTACCGCGATATACCCCATAGCCTTCAGCTCACTTAACGCGACTGAGATAACGCTGCCGGATACCATTACCGATATCCGCACCATGGCATTCTATAACTGCGCTTATCTTCAGAGCCTTACCCTGCCTCAGAGTGTTAAGTCTATCGGTAATAACGCATTCGACAGCTGCACGGGGCTTGAAACGATTGATCTCGGCGGAGCGGAAACTATCGGTCTGTCAGTATTCTACGGCTGCACATCTCTCAGGAAGGTAACTATATCAGGCAGCTGCACCGAAATAACGCTCAATGGAGACGGCGACCTCCCGTTCATTGATACTCCCGCACTGGAAGAGATAATCGTCACCGACGGAAACGGCAGCTACTCCTCCGAAAACGGAGTCCTTTACAACAAGGATAAGACTATCCTCCTCACCTATCCCCCTGCAAAGGCTGATAAGAAATTCAAGGCTCCGGCAAGCGTAAAGGAAATAGCACAGTCGGCATTCTACAACTCATCAAAGCTCGAAGAAGTCGATATTTCCAACGTTACTACTATAAATACATACGCCTTTGAAGGCTGCACTTCACTCAAAAAGGTAAAGCTCTCAAAGGAGCTTACCTCTATCGGAGTTGACGCATTCTTTGATTGCACCTCTCTGAAACAGCTCAGATTCTATGACAAGGTAGATACAATAGGCGATTACGCATTCGGATTCTATTACAACAAAGATGCCGACACCGAAAACGGCGAGGAAACAGAAGTCCTCGTTGACGGCTTCAGGGTCTATTGCAGCAAGGATTCAGATGTCTACAAGTACGCGCAGACAATGGGAATAGAGACAGTTACAGGCACTATTGATCTATTCGGAAAAAATGTCGATATCACATTTCTGTGGATAATGGGCGGAATTCTTGCCGCCGCTGCTGCCGCACTGATCGGAGTCCTCACAGGAAAGCACATAAAAAAGAAAAAGGCTGAAAAGGAAGATGATGAGCGCAAAAAAGCCATAGCCGAAAAACGCGCAAAAAAACAAGAAGCTGCTGACGGGGAATCACACAAAAGGAATGAAGAATCCCCAGAAAACGGAGAGGAAGAAAGCGATGAAGAATAATTTCAGAAGAGCAATATCAGCCGCAGCATCTGCGCTGCTTTCAATTTCGCTTTTGTCAGCTTTTCCGGCTTTTGCAGACGAGCTCACCGGTGCGGAAGATGAACTCACGGACGGTATGTTTACCTATGAGCTCCTTGATGACGGAACGTATACTATTATTGGTTATTCTGCTTCATATGTAACCGAAATTCCTTCCACAAGAAACGGTCACGCCGTTACTGCAATAAGCGACAGCGCATTCTTTGGCTGCTCAGCGTTCACGGATATCGTTATCCCCGATAGCATAAGATCAATAGGCGTAGGAGCTTTCTGCGGCTGCACCTCTCTCACAAGCGTGACTTTGCCCAAAAATCTTGAATATCTTGGCGAAAATGCTTTTGCCAGCTGCAGCGCACTGACAAGCGTTACTATCCAGCCGGGGCTTACCGAAATACCCGATTATACCTTCCTTCAATGCGATCATCTGACAAGCATAGAGCTCCCCGATACAATAGAAAAGATCGGTACTGCCGCCTTTTACGAATGCACAAGCCTTGAAGAATTCAATGTCCCCGCCTCTCTCAGCGAGGTAGGCGAGCTTGCATTCGGCGAATGGTTCTCAATAAAGGACATAAACGCCGAAAACTGTACCAACTTTACCGCTGAAGACGGTATCCTGTACAGCAAGGACAGATCTGAGATCTATCGCGCTTCAGCTTTTCTTTCGGGAGATGTATATATCGACGATAAGGTAACGACTATAAAATCAGGTGCTTTCTCAGCCTGCTCTACTATCGAGAACCTATTTCTGCCGGGTTCACTTACTACTATCGAAACAGGAGCATTCAGCTACTGCCCCGGATTAAAGAAGATAGACTTCTCCGAGGGGCTTGAGTATATCGGAGAAGGAGCTTTTATGTTCGATTCCTCGATCACTTCTCTGTCGCTCCCCACTACTGCCGCTGAGATAGGCGTTCAGGCATTTGCCTACTGTGAGGCTCTTGAAAAGATAATACTCCCCGAAGGAGTTCAGACTATCGGCGCAGACGCTTTCCTCTACTGCAACGCCCTCAAAAGAGTAAGCATTCCCAAGAGTGTCACATCTATCGGCGAAGCAGCATTCGGATATACAGTTGAAAACTCGGAAAGAGCCCTCCTGAACGATTTCAGCATGAGCGTGTTCTCGGGATCGGTAGGAGAAAAGTATGCAAGATCAAACAGCATCGAATACTCTACCGTTGATAAAAACCTCAAAAAGGTCGCATTCATCATTGCTGCGGCAGCTATAGTTATCGCAGCTATAGTATTTGCCTCAGTACTCATGTCGCGGAGCAGAAAAACAGCTCCCGCAGGAGCTAAAAAGGCTAAGAAGGAAGCCGAGGAAAAAGCTTTCGAGGAGAGCTACAAAAAGATACTCGGGGACGACGAGGACGGCTCCGAAGAGAATACCGAAGAATAAAAACAAGGGGTGCATGATAGCACCCCTTGATCTATTTATCTGCTACTGAACTGAGTTTTTTGCGTATTGCGTCAGAAGAGCAGAAGCGTCGCGTGCGTCAACGACTCCGTTGCCGTCGTAGTCGCCGAGAACATCTGCCATGAACCGCTCCATTGTAATATTATCTACATATCCGACAGCCGCACTCTGTTGTGAATAATACGTCAGAACGACAGAAGCGTCCCTCGCGTCGATAACGCCGTCGCAGTTTACATCGCCCGGATCATTGTTATCGTTTATATATGTCCAAAGCTCAACAGCATCAGCGCCGTTTATCAGGTCGTCTTCATAAACGTCCCCGAGAGTATCAACGGCAGCAATTATATCATCTGAGAGGGCATATTTCTCTGCGACAGCCGCTTTGGAATCTTCATAATCAACAGCAAGCTGAATAAAGCGTCCATATATATAGTAGACGTCTTCGCCGTTCACAAGACCGTCATTGTTGAAGTCACAGACAGCAAACTGCTCGTCGTCTGCTTTAAGATAAGCGGCAAGATACTGCACATCATAGGAATCCACAACGCCATTATTGTCAAAATCATTCTCTAACAGATATTCAGCGTCCTTCATTGTAACCAAACCGTCTCCGTCAAGATCAGTAACACCGCCGTGCGCTTCTATTGCCTGAAAAAGCCCTACACAGTCAATAGCGTTTATCATTCCGTCGCCGTTGAGGTCGCCGTGTTCCTTGATATTTGCTCTGATCTCATCAGTGTACCCGGGGTTATCGTCAATAAGATGATCAACAGAAGATTCAGCGTAGTATACCAAAACATAATATACATCAACAACATCTATATTACCGTCATTATTGAAATCCGCATACTGATAATTTTCTTCGGTTACATCAGGGAATATAGTTTCAGCAGCAACATTTGTCATTGTAAGTGCCGAAAGTCCGAGCATACCGGCGGATAATGCCGAAAGTAACTTTTTCATAGAAATTCCTCCTTTTAGATTTGTGTTTTCATGTTTTTATTTTTATAACTTTTGAGGTATAAAGTACGGGTACACACGCCTCTCAGAACCGATACCTTACCTTATTATAATATATATATTGTCAAGAGCTGTGGGAAAACTTTGTAGGAACGCACAAAAAGCTCCACTTGAAATTGTGGAGCTTTCTTAGTATATTATTCCTCGGGTTCTTTGATCTCGCCTACTATCGGGAGCGGGTCAATGCCCTGCCTTGTGTAGTAGTCCGAAAGTGCCGAGCGAACCGCCTGTTCCGCAAGAACAGAGCAGTGTATCTTTACTGCCGGGAGTCCGTCGAGAGCCTCTACAACAGCGTCATTCGTGAGTTTTAGCGCGTCCTCAATAGACTGTCCCTTAATCAGCTCGGTAGCCATAGACGAGGTCGCGATAGCAGCTCCGCAGCCGAAGGTCTTGAACTTTGCGTCCGTAATGATACCGTTATCTATTTTCAGATACATCTTCATTATATCGCCGCACTTGGCGTTGCCTATCTCGCCTACGCCGTCGGCATTCTCTATCTCGCCTACATTTCTCGGGTTTGAGAAATGATCGAGAACCTTTTCACTGTACATCATAATAAAATTTCTCCTTTATATGGATTATAATTCTTGATTCCTGATAATTGATCCTTAATTATATGATTCGCCCTTCATCATCTTTTCCCATACGGGAGACATTGAACGAAGCCTCTCAACGACCTTGGGAATGACCTCTAAAATGTAATCCACGTCCTCGTCGGTAACGTCCTCCTCAATTGAAAGTCGGAGCGAGCCGTGAGCTATCTCATGCTTCAAACCGATAGACAGCAGCACGTGCGACGGATCGAGCGAGCCCGATGTGCAGGCAGAGCCCGATGAAGCGCAGATTCCGTACTGATCGAGCATAAGCAGCAGAGATTCGCCCTCGATACCCTCAATAGAAATGTTAAGATTGCCCGGCAGACGCTTGTCCCTGTCGCCGTTGAGTCGTGTATACGGAAGCTGTAAAATGCCGTCGATGAGCCTGTTTCTTCTGGGAGTTATAACGGCGTTTTTCTCCGCAATATTCTTCGTAGCAGCCTCGATGGCAACGCCGAGGCCCACGATAGCGGGAACATTTTCGGTGCCCGCGCGCTTGTTGCGCTCCTGAGCGCCGCCGTGAATGAGATTGGGGAGAATTATTCCCTTTCTGACATAAAGAACACCGATACCTTTCTGCGCGTGTATCTTATGTCCCGAAAGAGAAAGCATATCAATGCCCTGCTTCTTCACGTCAATATCAACGTGACCGACAGCCTGTACTGCGTCGGTGTGGAATATGACCTTCTTTTCCTTGCATATGGCAGCTATTTCCTCGATAGGCTGGATAGTACCTATCTCGTTGTTTGCATACATTATCGTCACGAGAGCGGTGTCGTCACGGATAGCATTTTTAACGTCCTCGGGGTCGATCAGTCCCTTGTCGCTTACCGGAACGTAGGTCACCTCAAAGCCCTTTTTCTCAAGGTATTCGCAGGTGTGGAGCACTGCATGGTGCTCGAAAACAGAGGTTATGATTTGTTTCTTGCCCTTTTTAGCAAGCTGCTCGGCTGTTCCCTTTATAGCCCAGTTATCGGACTCAGAGCCGCAGCTTGTGAAGAAAATCTCCCTCGGCTCTGCGCCGATAGCCTTTGCGACCTTTTCCCTTGCCGCCTCGATATCTCGCTGAGCATCGCGTCCGAGCTTATATATACTTGAAGCGTTTCCGTAGGCTGTGCGGAAATGCGGCAGCATAGCCTCGAGAACTGCCTCGGAAACGGCTGTAGTAGCCGCATTGTCTGCATAAATTGATCTTTTTTCCATTTCGGATTACCTCCGTTACTTTGATGAATATATATCACGCTGCACTACAGCAAGCCTGTCGCAGCGTTCGTTTTCGGGATGTCCTGCATGACCCTTTACCCAGTTGAAGCTTACCTCGTGCTTTTCGAGCAGCGGCAGAAGCTTCTCCCACAGATCGACATTCAGTGCAGGCTTTTTATCAGACTTTATCCAGCCTTTTTTCTTCCAGCTGTACACCCAGCCCTTAGTTACGCTGTCAACAACGTATTTGCTGTCGGTCGTAAGTATTACCCTGCACGGTTCTTTCAGAGCAGAGAGTCCGACTATAACGCCCATGAGCTCCATACGGTTGTTGGTCGTGCTGATTTCTCCTCCGGAAAGCTCCTTTTCAGTACCGCCGTATCGGAGCACTACGCCGTAGCCGCCGGGACCGGGATTTCCGCTGCACGCGCCATCGGAAAATATCTCAACTGTTTTGATATATCTCACTCCCGCTCATAATTCATACGGCAGCCTCTGGGCATATCATGTCAAAAGCTTCTTCAGAAGTTACCATAGTATATTTTACCTCACAATACCAAAAAAATCAACATATGTTAACCGCAGTAAACGCCATTGATGTTTGCCCTCCCTAACCTAATATAAGATGGTGCAATAAAAAACTTCTTTTTGCTGCCGCAAAGCTCCTGACGGCCTCGTTATTATCAATATAAAACTATAAATGGGTATAATTGTGACCGAATTGTTATTTCCAGTTCATATATAGGTCACAATAATAGAGTACAATATATTTAAACATTTATTAACTTTAATCGCAGCTCATCAAAACAAAATTGCTTTAACCAATATCCTCTGTATTACGGTAAATTTTTATATCATCAAGGAATATTTATAAAAATAATGCGTCCGGTATTGACAAATCATTATCAATAAGATATTATAAAAGGCAAAGGTAAGTCATATTTAATGTTAAAACAAAAAAATATTTCCTTCCTTCGTCTTTTTGGACTGCAAAATAACACTAATATATAAAGAACAAATTCTAAACGGCGTACTTCGCCATATCAAGGTAGTGGTTGAATGAAAAGAAAAACTAAAGATCAATGTGGAAGACGCAGCGAGCGTATTTTCAGTAATATCTGCATTGTGCCGAGCCTTATCGGAGTTCTGATATTCTTTATTATCCCCTTTGTGATCGTCATATATTATTCGCTGATAAACAATCCCGTTATGAAGGAATTTGTACAGCTGGATAACTATAAGAGACTGTTTGAAAATGTAGCGTTCCGACGTGCGGCAAAGAATTCCGTTGCCTTTTCTGTTACAGCAGTGCCGCTGTCGGTCGTTCTCTCGCTCGGGCTCGCAGTACTACTCGAGCGTAATATCCCCGGCAAAAGCCTTTTAAGAACTTTCTTCCTGAGCCCGCTCATGGTGCCCACAGCGTCGGTCGTACTCGTATGGCAGGTCCTTTTCCACAACCACGGCACTATAAATCAGATAATTGAGGCTCTCGGCGGAAATACGATAGACTGGCTCAGTTCAAAACACGGGCAGATAGTCATCGTTCTGATGTTCCTGTGGAAGAATCTCGGCTACAACATGATACTCTTCATGTCAGCGCTCAGCGGAGTTCCCCGCGATATCCTTGAGGTAGCTGATCTTGAGGGCGCGAGCTCGTGGTACAAATTCATACATATTAAGTTGAGGTATCTTTCGCCCACCATACTGTTCGTGCTGATACTCTCGCTCATAAACTCGTTCAAGATCTTCCGCGAAGTCTACCTCCTCACAGGAAATTATCCATATGATAAGCTCTATATGCTCCAGCACTTCATGAACAACACCTTCAACAGCCTTGACTACCAGAAGCTTTCGGCAGCGGCGGTACTGTTCGCCCTCGTAATGATAGTGGTCATCGCAGTCCTTCTGATAGCTGAAAATATTTTCGGAAAGGACGTGGAAAGCTGATGAGCCATTCAAGAAAAAAACGCATTGCCGACATTTTCGTTGCTGTTTTCATTATAATCGCCGCGGTAATGTTCCTCATGCCGACCATTCTTACCATTGCGAATTCGTTCATGACCTCAACCGAGATATCCGCTAACTACGGCTCAATGTTCGGCAATATGACCGAGGATAAAAAGACCTTTATTTCCGAAAACGTGAACCTCAAATTCATTCCGGATAAGGTCACTTTTGCGCAGTACAAGGCTGTGCTGATACTCAATTCGGACTATCTGCTCAAATTTTGGAATTCGGTTATACTTACCGTTCCGATAACGGTATTCCAGATATTGCTGGCAGTGCTGACCTCATACGGATTTTCGCGTTACCCGAACAAATTCAAGAGCATTATATTCTTTGCCTACATAATACTTATGATAATGCCGTATCAGGTGACGCTCGTGCCGAATTTCCTCGTAGCCGACAAGCTTACACTGTTCAAGCTGCATTTTGAGAACTCGGCTCTCTCGGTCGAAAAATTCAATCTGCTGGGCACTCGCTGGGCGATAATCCTGCCTGCGATATTCTCGCCGTTCAGCATTTTCCTGCTGACCAAGGTCATGCGCAGGATACCGGTATCCTACGTAGAAGCAGCAAAGCTCGACGGCGCGGGCGAGCTTCAGATACTGACCAAGATATACGTTCCGCTCTGCAAGAGCGCGCTCGTCTCGATAGCAATGCTCGTGTTCATCGACTACTGGAACATGGTGGAGCAGCCGCTCGTAATGATGAATGACTCCGATATGCACCCGCTTTCGGTATTCCTATCACAGATAAACACCTCCGACGTGGGGCTTGCATTCGCAGTTGGAACAGTCTATATGGTGCCGACCATTCTCATGTTTCTCTACGGCGAGGATTACCTCGTAGAGGGTATCGCCTACTCAGGCGGAATAAAAGGATAAAAGGAGCTGTATATAATGAACGAAACAAAGGAAATAAATATGAATACCGAAGAAAACGCCGCGGCAGATCCTCGCAGAAAACGCGAGATAATCAAGACTATCCTGATAATTTTCCTTGCCGTCCTGCTCGTTCTGACATTTTTCTCAAACACTATCAGGAACAGATCACTCGCTGAGATCTCGACTGAAAGCGCGGTATCAGGCAAATTGACCGAACGGATCCGCGGAAGCGGTCTCGTCGAATCCAATCAGTCTTATGAAGTAACTGTTGACGGCAGCAAGGTGATAGACACTATCTGTATAAAAACAGGACAGGAGATAAGCAAGGGCGATGTGCTGTTTACCGTTGTTTCCTCAGAAAGCACCGAGCTTTCCGAAGCACAAGCCGCTCTTGACGCACTCGAGCTCGAATATCAGAAAGCTCTCCTGACCGAGCCATCTGACTACTCCGCCGAGGATCAGGCTATCAAAAACGCCCGTGAGGATCTCAACGCAGCTATCGCAAAACGCGATGCTGCTGCTGCTAATGCGGGCAGTGAACAGGCTCAGCTCGACCAATACAACAGCGACAAGGCAGAGCTCTCGGCAAAAACAACAGTACAGTCCAAGCTTGAGGCTACAATAAGTGCTATCGACATGGACGACTATACCTCCGCCGCACCTGAATATACCGGCGACCTCGCCACTCTCTACAGAAGCTGGCAGTCCGCAGAAGCCGAATATGCATCAGCATATGAGCTTTTTTCTCAGGCAGTCGCGGACGGAGTTGATTCCTCCTATGCAAAATCCGATGCAGACGCAAAAAATTCAGCAAGAAGCTCCGCAAAAAACAGCTACGATTCCGCAAAAAGCAGCGTCAGGGCCTCCCTCACAGACCAGCTCAACGGTATAGAGACAGAAATAAACGCTCTCAGCGCAAGCATCTCGGCATATGAAGCCTCACACGAAGGTACAGCCAGCAGCTATGAGGATTACGATGCCGAGGTCACCGAAAAGCAGCGCACGCTCGAGGACCTGCTGATAGCGCTCAACAAGACCAAATCCACAGACAGCGTAAATGACAAGATATCCGCTCTCGACCTCGAAGCAAAGCAAAAAGAGATCGACGCTCAGAAGGAAAAGGTCGAAAAGCTCAAAAAGGATTCCGAAGCAACTGACGTGATCTCAAAATACAGCGGCGTCGTCAGCTCTATAAACGTCAAACCGGACGAAACTACCGTTGAGGGAGTTCCGCTGGCTGTCATAGATATCTCGGAAGAAGGCTACACAGTTCAGATAACCGTCGAAGCTGAAAAGTCTAAAAAAATCAAGACCGGAACAGCCGCCGAGGTAGTAAACAACTGGAGCGGCAGCATAGAAGCTGTTGTTACCGAAATTAAAAATGATACTGTAAGCAACTCTAAAAACAGAATAATCGTTTTCTCCGTGACCGGAGACGTTGAATCAGGAACATATATCGACCTTTCTATCCCATGCGGAAGCGGGACCTACGACACTATAGTTCCAAAGAGCGCCGTTTATCAGGACAAGGACGGATATTTCGTCCTCACGGTCCGTTCAAAGAGCTCACCTCTCGGAAACAGGTATTATGCCGAAAGACAGAACGTCGAGGTGATCTCTTCCGATGAGACCTCAAGCGCCGTTCAGGGCTCGATCTCACAGGGCGATTACGTAATAACCGCCGCAAGCAAACCTGTCAAGGCAGGCGATCAGGTGCGCATGAAGGAAAAATAAGGCGGTGTGCTCTATGAGATCCAGAATTAAAAAAAGATACGCTGTGATCGCCGTTGTAAACGCTGCGGCGATAGCCGGAGCTATAGCTCTTACGGCGGCAGGGAGCTCAATAGCTTTGGCGCAGAAATACAACTTTGCCTATGAACGGTGGCAGGGCGAAGGCAAGGAAAGCTACTCGCAGATAAGCTGCTTTTTTGCTGATGATTCCGGATTCACGACCGATTCACTATCAAGCGTGCGAGGTCAGCTGATGTCGGAATTAAAAAACATCTCGGTCACGGCAGAAGAAGGACAAAAGCTCTGTCCGGACGCATACAGTGCCCCTGTAGGAAGCGCCGTTGTGCGCTGCGATATAGCAGGACGCACCGAGGCACAACTCACTGCTGTGGGAGGAGATTTCTTCCTTTTCAGAGATTTCACTCTCGTAGACGGCGCTTTCTTCACAGATAACGATATAATGCAGGACGGAGCTGTCATCGACCGTGAGCTTGCATGGGCTCTTTACGGTTCGGACAATGTGTCGGGAATGAATATATACATAAACGGCATAAAGTGCTACATTTCGGGAGTTATTGCTGCTCCGGAAACTAAATACGAACAGAAATGCGCCGGAAAAGCTCCTCGGGCTTACATATCATATGATATGGCAGCCTCGCTTTCACAGGAAGCTGATATCGGCTATATCGAAGAAACGGGCTTCAATAAGGTTGCTTGTTACGAATGCATAGTCCCCGATCCTGTCGAGAATTTCGGTGAGAACAAGCTTACAGAAATACTCGGCACAGGCTTCGACGGAAAGGTCAGCATAGTGCGCAACGACGGACGCTTCACCCCGTCCAAGAGGGCAAAGGAGCTCAAAAAGCTCACGGGCTACGCCGTCAGGGACGACGGAATAAAGCTTCCATGGTGGGAAAATGCTTCGAGAATGACTGAATTCCGCCTCACATATCTGTATTCGGTACGCAGACTGCTCATCGCATTACCTGTACTGACGCTGCTATGGCTTGCATTCCTTGCAGCAAAAGCTTATAAAAAGAAAAAACCGTTGATAAAGCGAAAGATCTCAGATCTATGGGAAAAGCTCCGTCTTTTTCTTTCAGATAAGCTGAGAAAAAACGAAAATACATCAGACGCTTGACTGATTCTGATGTACAGTGTATAATACCAAGGAAAATAATACGCGCAAAAACAAAATAATAAATAAAAGAGGGATTGCTATGAAAAAAAATTCAATACTCCGCATGACAACGTTCATTTCAGCTGTTGCCGTTACGTTCAGCACAGCGGCTTCATGCAGCAATAACAATGCTTCAAAATCGCCCAAAAAAGCTGATGAAGTCCTCACTGCATCCTACAGCTCGGTAAGGCTCGATTGTTCCGACGAGATCTCGGACATCGACAATATCCTAAGACTCGGGGATACGGGGAATATCCTTATATCTTGCTATGACTATGAGACCAATACCCCTTATCTGTATATCACCGACGAAGAATTCACAGACCTTGAACAAATAAATATTGATCTCGGACTTGACGATTATGACAGCGCATATATATCATCGGGAGCTTCACCTGACGGAACTATTTTCCTGCTCGCAAATATATCCGATTACGGTGATTTTGAGGTTCCTGATTACGACGACCCTGACTTTGACTTTGACAGCTTTGATTTTGATGCTATGTATGACGCTATGGAAACATATTATAAGCTGTATACTGTCGATACCACAGGTAATATTCTTTCCGAAGCAGATCTTACCGATATTGCCGAAGGTTCGGATGATGCTTATCTTGGCAATATGACTCCGATAGGAAAAGATAAAGCCTTTTTCTCATTTGGCGACGATCAGAACTATGCTGTCATAAGCACTGACGGCGAAATGCTCGGCAGCGTTGATCTCAGCAGCTTCAACTGGATCGATAATACAGCTGTCAATGCCGACGGACAGCTTGCTGTTTCAGGATATTCCGACAGTGCAATGATGCTAAGATATTTCAATGCTGAAACGCTCTCGCCAGAAGGAGACGAAGTATCGTTCGCAGGAACATCTGTAGACAGCATAAACAGAATATTTACAGGAACCGGCGATTATTCGCTATACATCGTCGAATCAAGCGCACTCTACGGTCTGGACAAGGACGGAGAACTCACCGAGCTCATCAACTGGGTGGATTCCGATATACCCAAATATTCCGTATCGTCAATGATAGCACTCGATAACGGTGACTTCATCGCATACATAGATGATTATGACACCAACGACCACGGCTTCTATCGTCTTACAAAGCGCGATTCGGAAGAACTCTCAAACACCAGGGTAGTAACTATAGCCATGCTCTATGACGATTGGGAAGTAAGCTCCCAAATAACAAAATTCAACAAAGCACACGACGATATTAGGATCAAGGTCGTCAATTACAGCAAGTACGACCAGTACGACGAAGAAAACGAAGAGATGATAAGCTCTGCCGCAGGGCAGCTGAAAATGGATATTGTCTCGGGAAAATCTCCCGATATGATAGTGACCTATGACCGCACGCTCGTCACAAGCCTCGCTTCCAAGGGGCTTTATGCCGACCTTTATGAGTATCTCGACAAGGACAGCGACCTTTCACGAGAGGATATAATGCCCAATGTACTTGCTGCAAGCGAAATAAACGGCAAGCTCTATTCGCTTGCCCCGGGATTCTCGGTATCTACTTACGCAGTAAAGTCGAAATTCTTCGATAAGGAAAACTGGACTCTTGACGACCTCATATCTACCTATGAGTCCCTTCCTAACGGCACAAAGCTTTTCCAATGGAACAGCAAGGAAAGTGTTTTTGCAAACCTCATTTACTCCACGGGCTCGCTCGTTGATTACGAGAAGGGAACGTGCAGCTTTGATTCGCCTGATTTCCTGAAAATACTCGAATTTGCGAACCAATTCCCCGATGAGGACGATGAGTTAGACTGGGAGACCGCTACAGACGAGGAAATGCAGGAGTACTGGAACGAACAGGATATTGCGTTCATGAATGACAAGACACTCATTGACACCATTTATCTCTATGAACTAAGACAATACGCTACGGAAAGATACGCGACCTTCAACGATGATATAACGCTTGTCGGAGCTCCCTCGCCCGACGGAAACGGCTCGTCTCTCACCTTCTCAAGCTCGTTTGCGATACTAAACAATTCTGCAGTCAAGGACGAATGCTGGAGCTTTATCAAGTGCTTCTTTACAGATGAGTACTATGAAAGTGATAATTTCTATATGCTCCCTTCGCTGACAACTGCTTTCGAGAAAAAGGCTGACGAATCCATGGAGCGTCCCTACTGGACGGACGAAAACGGCAACAAGGAATACTATGATGATACGACCTACATCAACGGCAAGGAGATAACTATCCCTCCGCTCTCTCAGGAGGAGCGCGATTACCTTGTGGACTATATCAAGAATACCATCAAGGAGGGTTCCTCATACGCCGAGGACGTCGGGAATATCGTTTATGACGAGATACAGGCTTACTTCAAGGGCGAAAAAACTGCACAGGAAACAGCTGATATTATTCAGAACCGCGTTTCCATCCTCATAAGTGAACAAAGCTGACGATCGGCATTACACCGATATCATATACTGCACCTCCTATACGCAAAGAAGGACTGCCAAGGGGAGCCTCCTCTGGCGGAATCGTGGCATAAAATTACCGAGCCCATTATTTCAGGCTCGGTAACCCACTTTTTCCGTTAAGGGAAGCTGCGAAGCGCAGTCCTTCTGTTTTTATGCATATACGATAGTATTACTTTCCTGCAATCAGCATTTATGCTGTCAGGTCAGCCCGGTTCTCTCAAACATCAGGACCGGATAACCCTCATAGTAAGGCTTCACTATTTCGGGATGAATATCTGCATAACGGAAAATAGTCTCCGCAAGTCCCTCCTTGAGAAATCCCACAAGCTGAGAGAGCGGACGTTCATAGAGCTCCTCGCATATAGAGGCTATAGTGATAGCACGTCTGCCGCCTACGTCCATGATCCTGTAAGGCCATATCCGGCAGTCAAAAGGCTTTTCGTCGCCGAGCATACAGCCGCTTTCCGTCAGAGCCGGGCATGAAAAAAGCTGATCCTCGTTCAGCTCTTCGGCCTTGAAAATATACCCTCCGTCCTTTGAAACGAACTGAACATCAGGACGCACTAAGCGTATTTTTTCGCAAAGCTCTGGGGTAAAGACGGGAGTTTCCCAGATATCATAGCGGTCGAATTCGCAGCAAAGCCGGCATTTTGCACAGGCTCCGGCACTAAGTATTTTTTTCAGCATGGCAAGTCTCCTTATGTTTTTCCCTGATTTATCGAAAAAATATCCGCGACCTCGCTCAGGGTTATATATGCAAGCGGATCGGTCCTGTGTACTATATCAGTCATTTTCATTACCTGAAAGCGATTCACGACAAAATAAAGAACCGTCCTTTCCTCACCGGAATATCCGCCCTTTGCTCTTATTAGTGTCATTCCGCAGCCGAATTCCTCCATGAGCTGTGAACTCACCTTATCGGGCTCTGAGGTAACTATCATTGCTGCCTTTGAACGCTGTAAACCGTCCACGATATGATCAACCGTCTTGAGAGCAGCAGCATATGTTACGATCGAATAGAGCGGTAATATCCAGCTTTTTATAAAAATACCGCATATAATATACAGTATTACATTATATATCATAACGAATGAACCAACTGAAAGTCCGAGCCTTTTTGCAAAGATCACAGCCATGACCTCTATACCGTCCATAGCTCCGCCAAAACGTATCGCAAGACCGCTCCCGATACCTGAGATCACTCCACCGAACAAAGCGCACAGAAGCAGATCTGTCCCGGCAAGGGGCGAGGCTATACTGACATCGACCGGAAGAACGTCAGTTATCAGCCATGATGTAAGAGAATATACTGCAACAGTATATATCGCACATAATGTAAACCTTTTCCCCTGTCTTTTCAGACCGTAAATGAACAGCGGTATATTGAGTATCATCAGAAAAACCGAAAGCGACAGCTCTTTTGGAGTTATCTGAGCCAGAAGCATCGACGTTCCTGAAATACCGCTGTCATATAGCTTTACCGGCATAAGGAACAACGTTATACCAAAAGCGTTTATAATGCCTGCAAGCGTAAGCATTATCATATCAAAAGGTCTTAAACGTCTTATCATCACAGAAAGATTTTTCATTCTTCCTCCTTCCTGCCGCTCATCATGAAAACAGGGCACTTTACTGTTTAAAGTGCCCCGCTGCAGCTTTCAATTATTTTTTGAGCTTTTCAACAACGTCCTCGATCTTATCCTTGACCTTTTCAACGTTTTCTTTGTTGACTACCTTCTTGGCAGCTTCCTTGATCTTTTCATCGGGAAGATCCTTACCTGTGATCTTCTCTGCAAGACCGATAGTGGTCAGCGGTACATCTTTTTCCTTGGCAGCCTTCTGTACTGCTCCTGCAACGCCTTTGATCTCCATAAAAATACCTACTTCCCTTTTATTACTTCTTTAGCTTGTCTACTACATCACCGAGCGCATCCTTAGCTTTCTCGAGATTTTCTTTTGTAGCGACCTGCTTTACAGTTTTTTCGATCTTCTCATCAGGAAGATCTACGCCGGTTTTCTTTTCCACGAGCTCTACAGCTTCTTTTACGCCTTTGATTTCCATAGCAAAGCCTTCTTTCATAAAAATTTGCAGTAAATGCAGAATAATTTATGCTATTATTATAACATACTATTAAAAAAAATGCAACAGGTCGTGTGAAATTTATCTACAGATTTGAAAATCAAGATTTTTAAGATCAACCGAAATGTGTGCAATCTCCTGCTAATCGTCATTTTCACCTTGTACAGTGATCTAAGGCAGCTGTTTTTGGTCATTATGACTTTTTTTCTTAGGTAGCCTTGACAATCTCTTATTATTGTGATATAATATCATCTGTTGAAACTCCGTGCGGGTGTAGTTCAATGGTAGAATTCCAGCCTTCCAAGCTGGTTACGTGGGTTCGATTCCCATCACCCGCTCCATTGTTTTTTTAGCAGCTAAGGCTGCTAAAGTTTTCTATGCGCCTTTAACTCAGCTGGATAGAGTAACTGCCTTCTAAGCAGTAAGCCGCTGGTTCGAATCCAGCAAGGCGCGCCATTCCGAAACTTCCCGTTATATATTCTCCATATTTAATGGGGAGCTTCGTTTTTATTTATTGAATATTAATGGTGGGTGTAGCTTAGCTGGTTAAAGCGTCGGATTGTGGTCCCGAAGATCGTGGGTTCGAATCCCATCTCCCACCCCAGCGCGAAATCCGCGCAGTCAGATCGCGTTTCAGTTTTACTGGAACGCGATTTTTATATTGATATTGATTTTTCTCATTTATGTGCTATAATCAGAATAACAGGAGTGATGACCTTGAACGAAAATACAGAAAAAACAGTAGCCGAGCACCTTTTCTCACAGCATGAGCAGAATTTTGAGCACGCTTCCTTCGACCGCGAGATCGCCTTTTACGAAAGCATCTGCTCGGGCAATATGGAGCTGGTGCGCGTATTTATGAAGCCGCTCTTTTGTGAAGGATGCGGTATCCTGAGTGAGGACAGTATACGCAATCTAAAATATCATATCGTAGTTCTCGCAGCGCTCATTGCAAGATACTGCATAAAGGGCGGCATGACTCCCGAGGAGTCATACAACCTCAGCGACTTCTATATCATGAAAGCGGATAAATGCTCAACAGAAAACGAGCTTCGAACAGTGCATCTCGAAATGATAGAGGGCTATACAAATAAAATGCGCCGGGTAAAGCTGAACGGCATTTATTCAAAACAGATAGTCCGTGCTATTAATCACATGATATGTCACCTTCACAGCCGCATTACTCTTGAGGATACTGCCGCTCGCCTGAAAATAAGCGCTTCATACCTCTCAAGGCTGTTCAAAAAAGAAACGGGTATGACGTTCGGAGATTATATGAATAAGCTCAAGATCGAAGAAGCTGCTGCTCTTTTGCTTTACACGGAATACACAGATACCGAGATAAGCTCATTGCTCGGATTCAGCTCACAGAGCTACTTTATAAAGGTGTTCAGAAAATATAAAAATACTACTCCAAAAAAATATAAGAAGCTTTATGATAATTCTTTTTCGGACCGCTGATGATCTCAGCGGCCTTTTTTGTATGTCATAATTTTACCATTTTTGTCATAAACGTTATATACTTCCCTGCTCTAACCGCATTATAATGTAAATGGTTGGAATCGTAAGCGGAAAGCTTTAGCACGGCTTTCCCGACGCTTCCCAAAAGCTTTTTAAGCTTGGGAAGCAAAATTCTAAATTGAGAGGGGAAATAAAAGATGAAAACCAAAAAAATTAAAAGGATCGCGGCAGCTTTGGCTGCCTGTACGATCATGGCTTCTGCCATGCCGGTAGTTCCGGCAATATCTTATGCGGCTTCAAACCTCATAAGCAATTCCACCTTTGACAGCGGTACTTCAGGTTGGGGAACCTACAAGGAAAGCGGCGGAGCGTGCTCTCTAAGCACAAATAACGGAAGGCTTGCGCTCACTGTATCAAACGTCGGCAAGGTAAACTATGCTGTTCAGGTCTACTACGACATCATTCCTCTTTATCAAAACGGCGTTTATCGGCTGAAATACGATATATCTTCTACAACAGACAGATTTATCGAGGCTATGATTCAGCAGAACGGCGGAACCTATCAGGCTTATACATGGAAAGGTCTCAATCTCACATCAACGCCTCAGACTATTGACTATGAATTCACAATGGAAGCCGAGACCGATATTATGGCTAAGCTCGTTTTTAACTGCGGAATTCAGGAAAAATATGAGGGAGAGCTTCCTGAGCACACAATTTATATCGACAATGTATCGCTCGAACTCGTTGATGACAGCAAAGTGGATTACGCTTCAAGCAAGCCCTATGAAAACAGCATAAACATTGATCAGGTGGGCTACACCCCCGACAGCAGCAAGGTCGCCGTATTCAGAAATATTACCGGTCAGTCGGATTTCTCAGTGATAAATGCCGACAGCGGTCAGGTAGCCTACACCGGAACACTCGTAAGCAGAGGCGTAAACTCCTCCGCAGACGAAACCAACTGGACAGGTGATTTCTCAGAGTTTAAAGACCCCGGAAGGTACTATATCAGCTGCTCAGGGCTGGACGACTCCTATACATTTGAGATAGGTGAAAATGTATACTCCGAACTCCTTGATGATTCTGTTAGAATGCTTTACCTCCAGCGCTGCGGAACCCAGATAAATGACGAGTATTTCGGCCACGCTGCCTGCCATACTTCTATCGCAACCGTCCTGGAAACAGGCGAAAAAATAGATGTTTCCGGAGGCTGGCACGATGCAGGAGACTACGGTAGGTATACTGTTGCGGCATCAAAGGCTGTCGCAGATCTTCTCTATGCTTATCAGGAGGCTCCTTCACTTTACAGTGATAATATAGGCATTCCGGAAAGCGGAAACGGTATTCCTGATATTCTCGACGAAACACGCTATGAACTTGAATGGATGCTTAAAATGCAGAGAAATGACGGCGGCGTTTATCATAAGGTGACATGCGAGACCTTCCCGGGGTACGTAATGCCTACAGATGAAACTGCTCCGCTCATCGTTACGCCGGTTTCCACAACAGCTACAGCTGATTTCTGTGCTGTTATGGCTCTTGCATCAGAATTCTATAAAGAGGTCGATACAAGCTTTTCCGAAAAATGTCTTTCAGCTGCTGAAAATGCATGGGCGTTCCTCGAAGCTAACCCGAATTTCATATTCAATAACCCCGAAATCATAGTTACAGGCGAATACGGAGATACCTCGGATAAAGACGAACGCTATTGGGCTGCTGCTCAGATGTACCGCACTTCAGGTGATGCAAAGTACCTGACAGCATTTGAGAACGCTTCCGCGTCTACTGGCCTTGACTGGTCTACTGTTGGAGACTATGGCAACATCGCTATCCTCACAATGGAGGGTATAGATAAAAACTCTACGGCTTATACAAAAGCAAGAAAGGCAGTCGTAGATCAGGCTGACAAATTTGTAGGCGTATCCGGAAATGCTCCTTACGGCGCCGCTATTGCGAAATATAACTGGGGCAGCAACATGACTATCGCTAATTCAGGAAATATAATGGCACTTGCTTATAAACTAACAGGCAACGACTCTTATCTTATCGGTGCACAGCATCAACTGGATTACCTCCTCGGTATGAATCCGCTCGGGACAAGCTTTGTTACCGGATATGGCACTGTTTCACCCGAACACCCTCACCACCGTCCCTCTATGGTAGCAGATCATGCTATGAAGGGTATGCTGGTCGGCGGAGTGAACCAGAACCTTGAGGACAGTGCAGCAAAGGCTTACTGTCAGGATTCCCCCAACGCCAAGCGATATGTTGACAACTCTGAAAGCTACTCTACCAATGAGATAACTATCTATTGGAATTCTCCGCTCACATATCTCATTTCTTCGATCAACACCTCCGACAGCACTGATATTGACGAGCCGAATACAGATCCGGAAGTAACTCTCTGGGGCGACGCTAACTGCGACGGCTATGCCGATCTTTCCGATGCTGTTCTCATTATGCAGAGTATTGCAAACCCCGACCAATATGCCCTATCGCCACAGGGTAATGTCAACGCCGATGTCAATGAAAACGGCAACGGCATTACCGGCAAGGACGCGCTTGCTATACAAAAATATATGCTCCATCTGATATCAGTGCTTCCTGAATCATACTCTTCACAGAATGCGGAAACAACCGCCTCTGCCTGACGAACGGCTCAACCACTATGACGTAACTGCGCCACTTACTGCACACTATCGGTGGATAACATATGATAATAAGTAAAATATACTGATATCCTTCCCTAATTCAAACGACCACTTGAACAAAGCGGTCGTTTGAACTTTTCAAAAAGCATATCCTTCAGGAGCTCATGATCTGGATCTGTCATCAGGACTGGAATTATATACTTGCCTCTATTGCAAAATGTAGATTTTGCAGGCTGCAAAGCAGCCACAAAGCCGCTCAGCGGCTTTGAAGAGGCAGTATAAACAGAGCGCTCACGGCGCAAGCGCCGTCTGCCGTCGTTGACGGCAGATTTCAAAATATCCTAATAGATATTTTGCAATAGCGCGGAATATAAAAGGGGCTGATCCATAGAACTTCTGATCTTATAATCATAAATACCGTAGCTTTATCATTGACATAAGATAATAATAAAACCAAGCCCGAAAGAGGTCTGAAAAGACCTCTTTCGGGCTATAGCTATATGGTTCATTTGCCTTTTTCAGGAGTTTTTACTGTCCGAGCTTATGCCTTCCGGAAATGTAACATCACAGCGATCCGCCTCAACCTCAAGTTGTTTTTTCTAAAGAAAAGATTGCTTGAATTCAACCTTAAGATGTGATAAAATATAAATGTAATCAAAAATTGAAAATATTTTCAGAAAAATCAACCTGCAATTTCTTTATGGAGGACGCTCTTGTTATGAAATTCAGTGAAAACCTGACAAAATACCGAAAGAAAGCCGGCCTTACCCAAAGCCAGCTCGCGGCTAAGCTATCGGTCACGCCACAGGCTGTTTCAAAATGGGAAAAAGGAAGCTACCCCGACAGTGAGCTTCTTCCCAAGCTTTCAAAGATCCTTGGAGTCTCACTCGACGTACTGTTCGGCATTAAGAATGATGACGGAAAGGTGAACGTGAATAATGCTGCCGCAGAAAAGCTGAGGGAGTTTTGTGACGAGGACAAGGGCCAGTTTTTGATGGAGTTGTTTTATACTCTGCTTTGCGCGTATAACCCAAATACCGCTGCGGAGGATATCAGCTTTCCCGAATCCTTCGCCCGTGAGACCTACGCTCATCTGCGCACGGATCATGAACTCGCGGTTTCAAGGCTGAACCCCGATATGCAGTACTTCTGCTTTTTGAGGATACCGGAAAACGGGATAAACAGCTATTTTAAGATACAGCCCCGAATTATGGAGCTCTTTGGCTTTCTTTCCGACGAAAACGCTCTGAGGATCATAAGCTTTGCAGAAACTCTCGGCCGCAATTATGTTCTGACCAAGGAGTGTATCGCAAAAGAACTTGATATGCCTATAGAGGTGGTCTCAGATATTGTGGATCGCTTCGACCGATTCGGTATCATGTGGAAGCTGACCGCAAATACAGGAAGCGAACCTTTTCCGATATACGGCTATGTTCATAATATCCCTCTCGTCGGGATACTCACGCTGGCACAATCGCTTGTCAACTTTCTGTCCTGCCGCGAGCCTGATATAGATACATGGACAAAAGCTCCGTTTCGCACACCCGATGATCCCGAAGCTCAAAAAATCATTCAGGAGGAAAAATCATGATAAAGAGAAGCTTTGCAGGACTGCTTGCAGGTCTCTGCGCTATATCCAACGCAGCCTTTTTCTCTGCCGGAACTGCTTCCGCAGAGGACGGCAGCTATACTATGAATGTTTCCATTGATGTAAGCGGAGACAGAAAATCTATAAGCCCCTATATCTACGGAATTAATGATGCCGGATATCTCAGCGACGTTACTGTCAATGCCGTCCGTCAGGGAGGAAACCGCTACAGCGCGTATAACTGGGAAAACAACTATTCAAATGCCGGCTCTGACTGGCAGAACAGCTCCGATACATACCTCACCACCGGCTACAGTTCTGAGCTTGCTTCAACTCCCGGAGCGTGCGCGCTCCACCTCTCAGAAGAGTGTACAGAGAATAATGTCCCCTATAAAATGGCAACTATCCAGATGGCTGGCTATGTCTCCGCAGACGCAAACGGCGCAGTTTCTGAAGGTGAAGCCGCTCCATCTTCACGCTGGAAGCAGGTCAAGGCTTCTAAGGGCAGTGAGCTTTCCCTCACGCCCGACACCTCAGACGATTACGTTTATATGGACGAATACGTGAACTACCTCGTTAATAAGCTCGGTGATTCCACTACTGCTTCGGGTATCAACGGATATAACCTCGATAACGAGCCCGGTCTCTGGAACAGTACCCACAAGCTGATCCACCCCGATTCAACTACTTACGCTGAAATGGTGGAAAAGTCCACTGAATACGCCTCCGCTATCAAATCCGTAGATCCTAATGCAGAGGTATACGGTCTGGCATTGTTCGGAGTGTATTCATATTATAATCTCGTAAATGCCCCCGATGCAGATACATCTTACAACTGGTTCCTTTCATATTACCTCGACAAAATGTCCGAGGCTGAAAAAGCTGCCGGATACCGTCTCATCGACGCTATCGACGTTCATTATTACTCAGAGGCTACCGGCGATAACCGCGTAACCTTTGCATATGATAATACGAATGAGAATGATATTCAAGCAAGAGTACAGGCTCCGCGCACCCTTTATGAAAACGGCTACCGCGAAACAAGCTGGGTAACAAACTCTCTCAGCTCATATATGCCCTTCCTTCCCACTATACAAAATTCCATAAACACATATTATCCCGGAACAAAGCTCGCTCTTACCGAGTATAACTTCGGAGGAGGGGATCATGTTTCAGGGGCAATTGCGGAGGCGGACGCTCTCGGTGCATTCGCTGCCAACGACGTTTACCTTGCAACTCTCTGGCCGCTTACAAGTGATATCTCATATCAGCTGTCAGCTATCGACCTCTACACCAACTACGACGGAAACGGCTCGTCCTTTGGCGATACCCTCGTCGAAGCAAAGACCGATGACTCATCTCTTGCAACGGTTTACGCTTCTATTGACGGCAGTGATGACTCTACGCTTACGATGGTCCTCAATAACAAGGATCTCCATAACGCAGAATCCGCAGAGATAACCATAGGCGGCACGGATACACAGTACAAGAGCGCTGTTGTTTACGCTATAACTGATGAAACAAGTGATATCGTCGTTCTTGACGTTCAGAATGATCTTTCAGGCAACGCTCTCACAGTAGAGCTTCCGGCACTCTCAGTGGCTCAGATAGTCCTCTCGACTGAAGAGTCAGATGTGCAGAAAACAGAAGTTCCCGAGGTCAATGAGGTTTCAGTTACATATAACTTCAGCGAGCTTGAGACCTCAGCAAACGGATATCTTATGATACCTATCGAAGATGCAGATCACCTTACGAAAGCCGTTATAAACTCTACCTCCACAAGCTCGTCGGGATCTTCATGGTTCATGGGCGGCGGCGGACTCTGCTTCAACAAGCTGATACTCGAAGATGAAAGCACAGTCTGGGGTATGAAATCTTTCACCTACAGCGCCGGTACGGGCAATACAACAGTAAAATTCGACGGAACATTCACTGTTGTTGACGATCCTGCTGCTAATACAACAAAGGTCGTGGACGCAAAGATAGGCGATGAATATATCGAATTCCAGGATTGGTGGAAGTCCTCGGAGGCTGACGCTTCCGCAGGTTCGGACGTGTCTGTAACATACAATACTATAACTCTGTACTATGAATATGAGAGCACTTCACTGGGCGATGGTGATTATGACCCGGGAAATGCAAACTGTGATGACAAGGTAGACCTCGCTGACGCAGTACTCATATTGCAGGCGATTGCAAATCCGGATAAATATGGCACAGACGGTTCAGATGCAGGTCATATCACAGAGCAGGGCATGAAAAATGCAGATTGCTCCGGCTCAGGCGACGGTATGACAAGCAAGGATGCTCTCGCTGTTCAGAAATATACTCTTGCTCTTATAACCCTTCCCGAAGAATAACAGAAAATGCTGCTGCACGGTATTGCCCTGTGCAGCAGCATTTTAATTTTGTATTACTTCGCCGATATGCCATAAAGCCCGGAGGAATATCATGCAAGCTCAGAGCCGGTATCGTCGGCAAAGAACGATATCTGAACACCGTCCTCAAGTGCAAACACGTATATTATCGTTCCGCGCCCTACAGGATCATTGCTCCAGATAGTATAATCATTCTGACTATCTGTCGGAGCTCCGTAAATACCCGTCAGCTGAGATACCCAATACGAATACCTTGATGCTATAGGATCAAAATAGTTTATCCCGACAAGTCCGAGGCTTGTAAAGCAAAGAACGGCATCACAGTTCCTGCTGCAATATTTTACCTTCTCATACTCCATAATGAGCTCCCAAGGCTGTCCGGGCTCCTGGATATTATATTCATATAGCTGTGTGTAGCTGCTCATCTTTGCCCGCTCTGAATCCGGCGAGCCATAAAATTGCAGTCCTTCGAGCTTGAAATCATTTGTCATATCGCGCATAGTAGTGGTCGTGACAGGAACAGTTTCAGCCGCAGTTGTTGTCGTTGCTGAAACGGTAGTCGCTGACGCTCCTTTTTTCTGCGTGGTCGTGGTAGTAACAGCACCTTTTTTTGCCGTGGTGACCGAAGATCTGCCCGAAGCTCCGCTAACAGTTGTTGTAACCACAGCTGCTTCGTTCTCGCCGGATCCTTCCGCTGAAGGGGCAGCTTCGTCGCTTTCATCAGTGGTATCTCCGTCTTCTATATCCGAATATGAATAGGCATGATCCGGTATGACGGCTACGACCTCGCCCGTGTCCGGATCGGTCACTTCGACCGGAGCTGCGGAAATAGTGCCTGTCTGAACAGCTGATTCCACAACAACGGGAACTACCGGTGTTCTGAGCTCCGGCGTGGGAACATATATCTCAACGGTCTCTTCATCATCGCCTCCCTTACCTGAATATGACTTGTCCGGAGAGCTTGAAGAAGCGTAAAACGATATCTGGACTCCCTCCTCAAGATTGAACAGATAAACAGAGGTGTTCTTTCCGAGAGGATCGCTGTACCATGATGCCATACCGCTGCCCTCTTCCGTAGGGTAACCGTATCTCGATTCAAGCATTGAAAACCATTGAGGATAGCTGTTATTTTTGTCAATATCATGATAGTTAAGACCGATAAGACCGCTTCTGCTGAAGCAAAGGGTCAGGTCGCAGCTGACTCCGAAAAGCTCTGTTCCGGTATAATCAAGCATTTTCTGATGTTCCGCCTCGCCTTCAGATTCCCTCTCTTCTATTACTTCGAGGCTGCTGAGATCAGCCTTTACATCATCATAGGATTCAAACCATGAAAGCCCGAGAAGGGGCTCAAGCAGATCTTTTGAGGTCTTGGCGCAGCCAACAAACACCGCAAGCATTATTGTTAATGCTAATATAAATGAGCTCTTTCTCACAGCGCCGCCTCCTTTCCATAATTACAAAAACGATACGATTGACATTGATCTCTAACGGCTGGCGGATATTCCTCTTACCGTAACTCTGCTCTGCCTGCTCAGGGTACAAGTGAACAGAGTTATATCCCACTCTTCACTTCCTGAAAGCATACTGTCAACGTCGTATCCGTCCACATATTCAGTAAAATTTACGCTGTAAATATAAATCTCGCCGTCACAGTCGGTGAATATTATCTCGTCGCCGGAGTTCAGGTTTTTTATCTGTCCGAAGTGGCTGTTATAATTATGTGCTGCTATGATAAGATCATTCGTCTGCGGAGCTCCGCTGTAACGGCAGGGAGATATCTTCAGATTCGGATAGCTCCATTCGTTAAGCACCGGAAGCTCTATTCCGAGCGAAGGAAGAGTAATATATCCGCAATACTGCCTGCCGTCGAGTTCAATAACCGTCGGCTGGACAGACTTCTGCTCATAGGGTGCAAAGATATCATTCATCTGGGCGTCAGATTTTATCGTTTCCTGCGTATTATCAGGACGTTCGGGTATCAGCTCCGTGAGCCGGACAAGTACGTCCTGTGAGCTTTCATATGCTCTGTTATTTTCCCTGAAATTATACAAGCAAAGGAACAATGCTGACATTATCAGCATTGTTCCCGCTATGATAAATATTTTCCAAAGCTTATTCTGCATCGGCTTTCCTCTTGGGTCTGACCATAAAGCCAACAACTATCATCAGCACTCCTCCTATGGAAAGCGGTATTACAGGCCACCAAAGCTGCCCTGTCTGAGGTATCTTGCCTCCGCCTGAAGATGTGGTCGTCGGAGGAGGCGGAGCTGCCGTTGTAGTAGATGTGGTCTTTGCGACATTCGTTGACGTCGTTTCTACAGAAGAACCGGTCCCGCTTGTTGTGGTAATAACTGTGGTCGTCGTAGTAGTTGTTGCTCCTACATAGCTGTTTCTGATGAGATACTGTGTTTCATTGAAGTCTATGCTGACCTCGTAGTCAACAGGGATATTTCTTTCAACTACGTGCCATTCATAGCCGTCTGCAAGCTCCACCCAGCGGTATTCCCAGTCATTGGAATCATCAAGCACTACCGTATCCTCAAGAGTCTCATCTTTGTACAGATCCACTGTTACATTTACCGGTCTTGCCTGAGAAGCTGCATCATCATCGACCCATACTTTCTTTACTGTATATGCTATGACCTCGCTGCCGAGAGTTGCATACCAGAATTTAGGATATGCATCGTAGTCAAAAACCGCACCTTCATCTGTTATCTCTATAAGCAGCGCTGACGGAACATAATAAACATTTCCCACCTGCAAAACCTTACCTGTTGCAAGGTATAATCCTGCTCCGAGAGAATCAAAAAGCTTTTCGCCATTGCTGTCGGTTTTTCCCTGTGCAAGAGGAGCTATACCGTCAGCGACAGCATAAGATTCAAGGGTTTTTGCAGCTGCGTTTACGCTTTCCTCTGTCATGTCTCCAAGGCTTACAGGATAATCAGCAAAATCACCCGTGAGAACAAACTCATCACCGCTGCGCTCGCCGACTCTGTAGAGCTTCCAGCGCATTCCTGCAAGAGTTACATCATCGCTGCGGCAGATAAGCGTAAGCGTTTTATTATTCTCCGCATATGAATCGTGCGGAGCGAAACCTGCGACAAGCGAAAGTACACACAGCACACTTATCAAAGCTGCGAACATTCTGTTTTTCATCGTTGACATATCAATCACCTCCGCCTTTCCTTACAGGTAATTTATTTATGGTAAATTTATCTATATTGTGTGTTTTTCTCCGCTTTCCGGTAATGAACCAGTAAATGATAAGAAGTATCAGCAGCGGTATAAGCACTATCGGTATGACCGTCATGGTGTCTATCTGCAGCGCGTCCGCAGAGACCTTTATGCTTTTGTCATATATCGTGTCGATCCTGTGTGCTCGTATAAGAAGCCTGTGAGTATTGATGCCGTATGGAGTACAGGTCATAAGCGTAACCTTATCCGCACCGGGAACGATCGCAAGCTTATCCAGTTCGTCGGGCAGTATTATCAGTATTTTTTCGACCTCATAGGTCAGCACCTCATTGAGCACATTTATAGTAAAGGTATCTCCCTCGACCATTTTGTCAAGATCGGAAAACAGCTTCGCCGAGGGAAGTCCTCTGTGTCCCGATATTACCGAATGCGTACTTGCTCCGCCAACCGGCAGTGACGATCCCTGAATATGTCCGCTTGCTATCTGTAGGACACCTTCACTCGTACCATGATAGATAGGAAGCTCAACGTTGATGTTGGGTATTGAAATATACCCCATTACACCGCTTCCCGAGATATTCAGTATATCCTCATAACCATCGAGCTGATCAAAGTTAGTGAACGGCGCATAGAGCTGTGCAAGCTGATCATTGTAATCATAAGCCTCCTGTAAAAGCCGCTCTGCCTCGCCGATGTCCATCTGTGCAACCGTTTCTCTGTAAGCCGAAACGGTATGCGAAGCCTTGTTACGGTTCCACCAGTTTGCAAATGTCGGATATAACATCACGGAGAGCCCCACAAGAAAAATGACGCCAAAAACAATCGTTGTAATGATATCGCGTTTTTTCTTCATCATCTTCTCCTTATGGATCTCTCCCTGACCGCCTCCCCGAAGGGAGGCGCGGGTTTATTTAAGAGTTTCTATTCTCTTTAATTCTTAATTACTCTGCAGAAGCGTCCTTTGCTCTCTTCTTGGAGATGAGGTAGATTCCTGCAAGACCTGCCATGCAGCCGCCGCCGAGAATAAACAGTGTTGTGCCCATGCCGCCGGTGCTGGGGAGTGTATTGTTCTTTGTATCAACGATGTCATTATCTGCATTCGTAGCTGTCAGTGTGAGATCAGCAGCTGTACCTGCTGCATTCTCAATGTGTGTTGCACCGATAGTGATAGTGATATCATCTGCTGCGTTGTAGTCGTCGGGAACAGAAGTCTCACTCAGGTAGTAAGTGCCGGCATCAAGACCCTTGATGTTGAAGATACCATCATCATTAGAAGTCATCTCAGTAATAGTGCCCGAAGCCGCAGACTGATCTGCTACTGTATATGTACCGTCGCCATTGTCAATAAGCTTGATAGCAGTCGTCTTAGCGCTGTCAGAGTAGAGCGTGAAGCCTGCGCCGGCAAGCTCATTACCCTCTGCTGCGGAAACCTTATACTTTGTATTGTCAACCTCGTATGTGAATACCCATACATAATCCTCGGGAGTCTGACCAAGATCACTTGTGCCTGTTCCTGTATTATCAGGGTTGTTAGAATACTGGAGGTCAACCTTGTTGTTGTTTACCTCAAGATTATTGCCGGTTGCTGTGGAAATAATAGCATTCTCATTAAGGTGAGCATTATAGACTACTTCAACCACGATCTCATCTTCACTCCATGTCTTTCCGGAAGGAACAAGAGCAATAACATCGTTGATAGTAAGCGACCATGTAAGTCCTGCTGTATCATCTGTAGCAGTGGAAGTATAAGCTGTTGCAGCTATTGCTGTTCCACCAACGCTAACACTGGCGATATCCTCGAATGTTACACCGTTTGACATTGTATCATTGAATACGAGCTTATATGTATCGTAAGCAGCAAGGTCAGCGTTTGCGGGGATAGTAGCTGTGAGCTTGAACTGGAAGGTCTCATTGATAGCGTGGTCAGCAGACTCGCCCCAGCCGCCTGTTGCACCTGCCTCAGCGTCGGCGGTCTCATCAAGAACCTGTTTGTCAACAGAAGGAGTCTCATTCTTGATAGCTACACTTGCTGTACCTGCAACCTGAATGATATATGCGGAATTAGCATCGTCCTTGTCATCAAGATTCGTTGTATCAAGTACAAGGTAGTAACCGTCATCAAGACCTGAAATAGTAGCTGTACCACCCGATGATGTTACATCTGCGCAAGCCTTAGTACTGCTCTTTGTTATTTTGTCGATGATAGCTCTTGCATCTGTTCCAAGTGCGTCGATAGTGTCACTGTCAACAAGAGCGCCTGCTGTAACTGCTGCTCCGTCATACGCTGAAATGCCTGTACCCCACTTAAGGTTAGTAAATGTGCCGTCGGAAAGGTCACCTGTGAAGATCTGATACACTTCAAATGTGTGAGCCTGATCTGTGGAAATGCCTGTGATCTCGATAGAAGCTGCACTTGCTGTCATAGCCATAGGTGCTGCTGCACATGCTGCGAGTGATAAAGCTGCTGCCATTGCTAAAAATCTCTTTGTGTTTTTCATAATAATTCTCCTTTAATATTTTTTTGGGTTTTGTCGGGACTGAACATTCTCAGCCCCGACTTTGGTTGAGAGTTGTCTTATATCATGCGCTTTTCCGCTCGCGGCGGCCTCGGCGCTTGAAGAAGTAGATAGTTCCGGTCAGGCTCATTATTGCCAGTCCGGCTGCGGTATACGGCTTAGTGCCTCCACCGCCTGTGTCTGGGAGCTCGACTTCGGTAGTCTCCGAAGGAGTATTCACGATCGCTATCGTCGGCGTTTCTCCCGGAGCTGAAGCGTTTATGCTGTAATCAGTAGCGGAATCACCGTCAGTGAACGCATAGCTCACATTATATCCGGAAACCGCTGTGCCGTTGATCGCTATTTCCTCTGCCCAGTAATAATAGCTTACGAGTACACCTTCATCAAAGGTATATACGGGAAGTCCGCTTACAAGCTTTTCCCAATCATCAGTAGCCTTGATCGTGATATCCACGTAATCATTGCTTCCAAAATCGGCATTTTCTTCACTTAAAAGCGTTGTTACGCTTGGAAGTGTAAGCTGCTGTGATGTGTACGCCTGCGCTGCACTTCTTGTCAGCAGCGTTGAACTGAATCGGCTGAGTGGTGTCTGAGCCGCTGATGATTGCGTAAGCGAAGGTGATTGCTGTGATAGCTTACGAGGTGCGGGACTGATAGACTGAGGAGCGGAATCAAGATACTCAATACTATAAGTAAGGGAACCGGAGCAAGGATCAAAAGAAACTTTATCAGCATATGCATTTATTTCCATAACAAATGTATCACCGCCGATAGTTTGACCTCCTGCATACAGTGAATTTGTAGTGTCCCACCAGTATATATTATAATCACTGGCAATAATAGTATTATTGTTGTAGACTTTTATCTGCAACTGAGACCATGAAGTGGAATCAATTACAATTGTAACTGTCTGAACATATTTAGATTCATCCAACTGTACATCAGTAGCACTCGTTATATGTTCACTTAAAACTGTACTTGCAGATTCAACCGTAACCGTTATATCGTGGCTTGTATTGTCTTCGGTTCTTGTGATAGTTATCGTAGCAGAACCTGCCGCTTCACCCGTAACATTACCGTCGGAATCGACTGTAGCTACGCTTGTGTCATTTGACTGATAAGTGAACGTTCCGTAAGACGGTGTAATACTGATCTGAGCGGATTCTCCTTCTGCAACTTCGATATTATCTGCTGTAAAATCAGGAAGATCAACTGTCACAGAAACCGCATTTGAATCAAGCGTTTCTCCGTTGTAGAGGTAATGGGCAGTTATATCTGCCGTACCGCCGTTTACAACGGTCATCACGCCGTTTTCGTCGATCGTGATAACATTCGGATTGCTGCTTGTAAATGAAACATTCGCATCACTTGCACTAAGTGAAGTCTCCGTCCCTCCCGGAGGAGTAAACATGATTGTTGATATGCTCGGAGTTGCTTCTCCCGCTGTTACCGTAGTATTATTCAGCGTAAGAGTGAGCTGCGGATCATCTACGATCTGCACCGTTAATGTTATTGTCTGATCATCAGCGTCAGTAAATGTTATCGTTGCCGTATCGCCCACAGAAGCTCCGGCTGCCGGAGTGATAGTCCATGTTTTCTTTGAACTGTCTGTTGTGGGAGTGTTTATTGCAGTGCCGTCTACGCTCGCATTCACCGGCTTATTGGAGGTTATAGTGTAACCTGCCGAGCTTACCGGAATGGATATCGTGCTGCCGGCTTCCTCGCTCAACGCAAGTGTAAGTGAATTTTGCTGAGCATTTGAAGAATCAGCAACTGTTTCGCGGTGTAAGCGAACTGTTATTTCATCAGCTGAATGATCTTCTTCATCATTCCATGTCTTTTTAACACTTATGCCGATCGTTTTTATCTTGTTCGTTATCGTTACAGTTCCGCTTTCGCCAGCCAGCTGACCATTGTTTGCATAGGTAACAGCTTCAATGTACTTGTTGCTGTCTCCCGACAGTGTGTAATAAGTTCCGTCGCCGCTGAGCACGTGTGTGCCCTGTTCCTTGATATAGTATACATATTCAACACCAAGTGAATTTTTCTCGGGAAGCTCGTCAAGTGCAAGCTTATAGCCGTCAGACTTCGACAAGGTGTATGTGCCGTAAAGCGTTCCTGAGAACTGTGAGCTTATATCTGCGTCCTCACCCGGCATTGAGATGTTGGTCGGGTTTGTGATGGTTTCCGAACCGCTTGTGTACTTAGCATTTATCGCATTGAAGAATGCTGCTGCGATAGCCGCATAGCCTTCTGCATTCGGATGACAGCCGTCTGCAAGCATTGTTTCTGTTTCGCCAAGAGCATTTCCGCTCGAATCGATGACATCAACAGCTGAATTAACGTCAACTAACGTTATATTATAGCCCTCATCTATCAGATCATTAACGACCTGTGTGATAGCCGTGTTATAAGCATCAACGAGCGCATTTGCCTGTGCCTGCGTCGGGTTAGCATTAGGATACTGGAACCAGCTTAAGATCGTAATGTATGGTATTGTTCCGACATACAGCTCAAAATCAGTGATACCTGCTGCATCCGCCTTAGTGAATATTGCTCTGACAAGTGTTTCAAACCTATCGGAAGCTCCTGATGATTTACCATGTAATACATCATTTGTTCCTGCAAGCAGGTTGAGCTTTGTTACTCCGCTAAAACTGATTTGATCGAGCCTGTCTATCATATCTTGTATTTCGTTGCCGTCAATACCATAATTAGATACGGCAGCATTTGTAAAGTCGTTATCTCTCAGCATTTGCTGGAGCTTTGCCCAGTATCTGTCGGATTCCGCAACACCGTTAAATGAACCGTTCGTGATAGAATCGCCCAAAGCTACGATCTTTAAGTTATTCGGTTTCTCAGTGGTCTGAGAAGAGCCCCCTACCGTTTCCGTTCTGAGTTTCTGATAAACCTGAACGGTGATCTCATCGGGAAGCGACGCTGCCATTGTCTCGTCGTAATCCTGTGAAGTTTCATCTGTCACTATCATATTTCCGTCAGAATCCGCCCAGTTTTTCTTAATGATCAACTGAGTAGGAATGCTGTTTGTGATAGTCGTTGACTGTCCGGCAGATGTAGTCGTCTTCCTATAGGAGACTGAGTAATCCTCGGGAACGACCTTCTCTACTGCATAATAGTAATAGTTGTTATCGTTTTCATCGGAATACGGCAGATCTGACCAAGTGTATCTCCATAGAACAGTTTCATCACCCTGATCGCCAAGAGTTATCTCATATTCGATTACAGATACGATAAATTCCTCAGTAGTTGAATCTGTGAATGTTATTGTTATCTCTGCGCTGCCCGAAGAAACTCCTGCTATTGTCAGGGTACCGTTCTCATGGCTGAGAGAGACGATGCCTGTACCGTTATCTGCCACAACAGTATCTATTGTCTTGCCGTCATAGGTAAACGATCTTGAAGCGCCCTTTTCAATGAGCTTGACATCGTCACTCGACTTTATGCTGCTTCCGGTATAAACACCCGCTATAGCTGCACCCTTGGCAATGTTTTCAAGCTGTGTACTTGTAAGGTTTGAAAGTGTAGACTGAACAAGCATTACAGTGATCGAATCATTACTGTGATCCTCGCCGTTATCGCTCCACACCTTCTGAACGATAGCATTAGTAGTTGATGAACTCAAGCTGGTATTTATGATCTCAAGAACACCTGTACCATCGCTTATCTTTCGTGTTGTTTCCGACATATAGCGCCCGTAAAGTGCAAGCTGCTGATCCGATGTGAGATTCTCGGCTACCTCAAAATTGTCAAAATACGACAGATCGTAGGTATTGCCGCTTTCATCTTCCACTGTATCGGGGAGAATATACTCATAATTGTCATCGTATGTCAGCTCCGTAACAGGTAAAACAAGCTTTGTTCTGGTAGTACCTTTTATACCATATACCGTAAAGCCTACTGCCATTTTTTCTGTAGTTGAGCCTGCCTCATTCGGCGGAGTTACCTCCTTGCCGTTAAGATCTACCCAAAGCTTACGGACCATTATGCCTTCTGAATTGTTTACCTCGATAACAGTGCCGTTAGTATTAGTGCCGTTCTTTGTGTAAACGGGCTTGAATGGACCTTCTTCTGTACCGTTAAGATATTTTCCGGTCGCTTCATCATACGTATATGTTACACCGTCCTTATCAGTGTAGGATATCTCTCTTACGAAATAATAGATCGGTGTACCGTTTTTACCGCTCGGGAGATCGCTCCAAGAAGCGCTCGTGCCTGAACCGTCATTCTTATACGTAATAGTCTGTGTTGCCTGCAGCGACGCCGGAACATCAAGGTCATCGCTGCTTACCAGCCTGAGATTTGTACCTTTTTTGCTCGTTGACCAGTAAAGCCCGAGTACTACTTGTGATTCATCAGGAAGATTTTCCGTAGAACCGCTGAAACTCTTTTCAGCACTCAACTCAATATTCTGATTGTTAGTAATATTGATGGTGCTGTTTTTGAGTATCGTCTTTACCTTGCCATTAGCGTCGTCAGGTATTGTTCCGCTGTATTCGTCGTAATCGTAGTAGAAAATAAATTCCTCATTGCCCGAGAGACCGTTAGACCAATTCGGCTGACGATAATTCTCAGGAGCTGTGACCTCGACGAATTTATAAAGCGTATGCTCGCTCAAATCAAAGGTATGTACATTTTCCTTATCATTTACAGTAGATGTATCGTCGGTCGCGGCAAATACCAGATCCGCTGCTGCTGCAGGATACATATCGTCCGATTCCACATAATTGGTATATGGAGAAGCCGGGAATGTAAATTTACGGTATGTACTATCCGCTGTCTCAATTGTCTCTACATTGCTCGCATAGACCCAGCCTGTGCCCTCTACATATTTTGCGACCTTAAATGCAGAGCTTAGATAATTCATTGCATAGTTGCTTACATCAGTCTTGTAGATCTCAGGATATCTTTCCGCTTCAGATGTAGCGCTTGAAGTGGTATTCATATCCTGCGAATTGGTAGAGGTTTCGCCGCTTCCGTTATCAGCTTCAAACGATGCCGAGTTGGAGAACTTAAGAGTATCGCCTACCTCCCAGCCGGTAACGGCATATGTATATACTATGCGGTATGCCTGCTGATCGGGAACGCTGATATTGAGAACTGCGGGCGAAGTTTTTGTTACTGTTGCCGTTACATCTGTAATAAAATTGCCATAATAGTTTTCTACGCTCAGGCTTTGGGCAGCATCCGGAATGGTATAATTAAATGTATATTTTCCTTCCGAATCCAGAATTATGCCATTCTTTACTGTTGTCCTGCTGCCGCCTTGATCATAATAAACTAATGCAATATTCCAATCGCAGTTTTGGTTGGGGATACCTGTAAATGTAACTGCTATCTCATCGCCGGGGCTCCAACCTTCAATGACCCAATTTTCATGACCGCTGCTATTGGTGCCATGATTTACAGAGCAATCTGCGGTATCTGTCACATCGTAATCAACAGTATAGCTGTATTCTCCGCCGCTGAGAGGACTGCTCTCATCGACAACGCCGTCCACTATCGGATAAACGTTTATTGAATACAGCGTCAGATCCAAATCGTCAAGAGTTTTGCTTCCTCCGTCGAAGGATACTGCATCGGTGATATCTATCATTCCCGTATTGGAAAGCTTCTTACCGTTGGGATTGATGTCGATAGAGTAGTTAAGATATCCGCCTACAGCACCTTTATATGCTTCCTTAGTAATGAGGTCGCCTTCTATTTCGGTTGAAGAACCTGTTATTTCTACGGAAGCGCTGTACTCTGTCCCGTCCTTGCTTACCTTGTTCACAAGCTTTCCGTCTTCATCCAAAGACTGACTGAGATTTGAAACCGGTATAGCCGTGTAATAAGTAAATGTATCGGGATCATCATACATTGTAACAGTGAGTGTAGTCCCATCGGCTGAAGCTGTACCCGCCCAACTGCTGGAATAAAAATCAACAGTATATGATCCCCACGATATGGTGGGATTATAAGCAGACAGTGAGGAGTCTTCACCGGTAATATAAACAGCATTAGCAGGTAGAGTATCTATATATGTTTCGGTAGTTTTGCCTTTATTCATCAAAATGTTCCACCGGAACATATAACACCTTGTAGGCGTTCCGTCGATATCTACTGTTGCAATAGGTACGGAAGCAGAATCAATTTGCGTTATCCTGTTTCCGCTCGAATCAACAGCTACTTTGCCAAATGTCTGATCTGACTTATTAGTAAGCGTAAAGCTTCCGTTTGAAGTAGCTGCTACGGGATCGCTTGTATAGGTCAGTGTATATCCGCTTGAAGCGTCCGTTACTTCTTCTATCTTATAATAGTATTTTGTAACGGTTTCGTTTTCATACTTCCACTGAGGAAACTCATCGTCAAGCGTATAATAATCTGATGAATTTGAAGAACTTGCACTCAGAGTATATTCTCCGAATTCCGTCCATACGGGAGTATCCGGAAGAGTGCCGTCGGCATTTGCTTCTGCCTGATATATCTTTACGGTTATCGTGTCGGGTCTGCCGCCGAAAGCATTTTTGCTGTCCTGCCAATTCTTTGTAACGCCAAGAGTTATAGTTTTCACATCAGACGGATCATCTCGTGTATAGGTCATACCGTCTGTTGTTTTATGGTTACCGCCAAAGTCATATCCGTTAGAGAACTTTACTGACGTTCCCTCCTGAACATCTGAAGTCATGGCTGTTGAAGCATAATCAAAGTAAATATAATGATAATTGCTTGCACTTACAGCAGAGGTGAACTCGATCTTGAAACCTACGGCATTTTCATCATCTGCCGCTACTGTTCCTGCGGCATTGTAGAAGGTGATCGTATACATATCGCTTGTCAAAGCAGTTCTTTCGCCCGTCGATGACTGTGCACCCTTGATGCTGCCGGATATTAATGTCCTTTGTGCAGGAGTTATAAAATGTCCGACTGTTGAATCAGATGTATACAATGTATCTTCGTAGGTATCTCCCGCCGTGAATCCGGCGTCTTTAGTGATAGATACATTCCAATAAAGTATCCTGTCATCTGTATCTTCATTACCCAACGAATAATTGTTATTGTTGTTGGCATTGCCATAGGTCTTATCTGCTTCTATACGCTGCTGGATATCCCTGCCGTCACCGTCTGTACCCGACATATTACCGTTATCATTTGTCGCAGTAGCGGTATTGGATACAGTTACTGTTTCGCCGTTGTTATAAGAAGCCCAATCTGCGGCTGAGAGGCTGTCTTCGATAGTAGTGTCATAGTACAGCTTTATCTTGTTTATGATATCAGTGCCGGCAGTTTCATCATATGTAATGATTATCGTTTTACCGGTAGCGTCGTTAGGATCTTTAGTCAAAGTAAGATTGTAAGGGTTGTCACCCAAAGCACTGCCAAGACCCGTATCGCTGTAACCTGTATGATAGTAATAGTTGAAGCCTATATTTGCGACATCAGTATCTGTCAGATCCGCAAATGCATCATCTGTTATCTTGTAGCCATTGATGTTTTCCTTGCTGTTCCAGTCGCCGTTTTCTCCATTTGCAGTAAGAGTAAACTGCCACTGAACATATCCTGTCTCCTGGTTAAGGTTTTCGAGCTCTTTCTTGAACGAAAGCTCGTGACTATAATTAACAATGCCCTGTCCGGGAGTTTCAGGAATATCACCGGTTCTTTGAGCTTTTACATGATTTGTTACATACTGAGTTGACCCGCTCTCTGTATAAGAGAAGCCCGCCATGAACTGTATAGTCACAGCCGAAGGGATCGAATCATCATTAGCGAATGTAATTGTATTTCCACTTACGGTATACTTGCTGCTGTCAATGACCGCTCCCGTCGCCTTATCATAAACCGTAACCGAGGAGCCGAATGACGCGTCTTCATCTGTTATGACCACATTCTTCAGACTGCCGCCTGATTTATGGCTTACATCTATCGACCAGAATATCTCGTCATTGACACCTGAATCGATCTCGTAATCGGGTTTACCGCTTTTGCTGACATTAAGACCGTTCTCTATCTCGACCTCTTTCTCATCTGAGATAGGAGTAGTTCCGTCAGTGATAGAAGCTTTATTATTGTATGTCTCTCCGAGAGCCACGCCTGTCTGACGGTATGTGATTGTTATAGTTTCGGGAGTTCCTGTGAACGAAAGCGTTCCGTCGGCATTCTGAGTTACACTTCCTGACGGAGTAAACGTCAGATTTGACATTGAACTCCAGTCAATAGAATCTCCGCCGAGCGTATCCGTAAGAGTATACGTTGACATATCGACATAGCCGCTTGGATTGTTGATAGTTATCTGCCAGTCGATGTATATGCTGCCATTGTCGCTTCCGACTATACCGTCCTTTGATATTGACGGCTTGGAATCGTCAAACTCAAGAGTGATCTCAGCACTTCCTATATGGATCGTCTTATCACCGTCAGCATCTTCGGCACGAGAAACATTACCGCTGAATCCGATCGTACCTTTGAGTCCATTACTGTTTGCAAGATAGTTGATATAATCGTCAGTGTAGTGGATCACTATCAGTCCATCCGAAGAGATCGAATAGTAGCCCGAAACCTTTGTAGTACTCCACGCAGCGTCTGTAACGGTCATATTTTCTCCGAAATAACTATTACTCAGCTGTACATCCGCATCTATCTGATAATAAACATAATGGCTGGTGAGAATGTCCTGAAGCTCTTCCTTAGAGAACTCATAGTTCAGATCAATATTGAGCATAGCAGGATCCGCCGCTCCTACATCGATTGTCAAAGCCGAACCATTCTCACTGGTATATGTATTACCGCCGGTAGTGATCGAAGCCTTGGTTATATTAGCCGACATATCCTTTGCGCCCGAGGGTATTGTAGTCACCGGAGTATCGAACCACGGATTGTCGTCGCCTTTCAGCGATATCAGCTCTGCTGACGGATCAATGCTGATATTTGCCCCTGCATTTTTAGTAAGTGCAATACCGGGAAGATCCATAGCATAAGGTATGATAAAAGCGATAACCATAGAGAGAGCGATTACAAACGCTGCAAATCTGGTATTTCTTTTCTTGTTGATGAGCATCTGCCTAACTCTCATATTTAAATTTTTCAACTTTAGCTCTCTCCTTTCGTAAGTTTTATAAACAATTGCTTAAAAATCACAAATGACCGAATTGATCAAACGGCCATACTTCCATGAAGACCCTTCCTATGACGTTTTCTTCTGCAATACAGCCAACTGAAGTTGAACGGCTGTCAATAGAAACCGATCGGTGGTCTCCCATTACAAATATTCTGTTATCCGGGACCTGGTAAGGAAGCTCGATATCGCATTCACCCAGCGCCAATTCGCTTACATAGGGTTCGTCAAGCTTCTGACCATTGACGAATACTGTTCCGTCCTGAGTGATATCAATAACATCGCCTGCAACTCCGATAACTCGTTTCAGCAGCACCTTATTATTATAATAGAATGCTACAATATCACCTTTCTTGTAGTCCGAAAGCTTACTGCACAGGATAACCTCGTCATTTTGCAGAGTGGGAGTCATGCTCGTACCGGTAACTCTGAGCACAGGCATAAGCATAGTTGAGATGATCATTGCTATTGAAGCAACAACTATCAGAGATGCGACCGTACTTCTAAGCGTTGACATAAAATTTCGCCTGTACCTCAGCCTCCTGAGCTCCTGCTCCAACTGGGGTGCAGTCGGCAGATCAATATTCTTTTTATTCTCCATGAGCTTGCTGCTCACCGTCCTCTGCCGAAGAGTGGTTTTCTGCCGTAATATCAGGCTCTTCCTGTTCACCTATCGCTTTGCCTATAAGCCTGTCGATACGTGATTCAAGTCTTTCATTTTCTGCGCGGAGCTCATCTATCTCCTGACGCATATAGTAAAGTATCTCAATGAGTTCGTCACGTCTGAGCTTGCGCAATTCTTTATCGGTCATACTTTTTATCCTCCTATGTACAGAAACGACGAAGCGGACCAACCGTAACACCTTACGCTGCGCATTACATATAATTCAGACTAAAGGGCTTCTGAGATTCGTCACTATTAACATTTTTCTACAATCAAATTATAACATTGACTAACAAAAATGTCAAGCACCGGAAGCTCATTTACAAGCTTCAAATGCAAAAATCAGCATTTCAAACAAATACAACACGTATAATTTGTGCAACTGACAAATATTGTATCCCCCGAAATAATTACAAAATGTAAAATTTTGGCAATCGTTTACAAGAATCAGCTTTATGGTTAAAAGTTTTGTTTTGATTGCAACATTATTTCCAATTATTTTAATCAATAAAAAGGCTCTGAGGGTCATCTCAGAGCCTTTTTTCACAGTTCTATCTGATCTATTACGTTTCTGAGCGCTTTTGCACTCTTGTGAAGCTTTTCCACCTCTTCATCGGTCAGAGAGGGATTTACTTCCCTTTCTATTCCATGACGGCCGATAACCGCAGGAAGGCTTAAACAAACGTCTTCAATGCCGTATCTTCCGTTCATAAGGGTTGAAACAGTCATTATGTTGTTTGCGTCTCTGAGAATATTGTCGCAGATCTTGTTCACAGTCAGAGCAATAGCGTAGAAGGTAGCACCCTTGCGCTTGATGACTTCCGCACCTGCCGTGCGTACCTCTTCCTCTATCACCTCGTGATCTACCTCTGCGTGACCCTCCTCCTTGGCATAGTCAGCAGCAGTAATACCAGCGATATTCGTTATGGACCACGGTATCATTGACGTATCGCCGTGCTCGCCGAAAACATATGCGTGAATGCTGTTCGGGCTGAGTCCGACATGGTCTGCGATGCTCGAACGCAGGCGGGATGTGTCGAGAGCTGTACCCGATCCGATGACCTGCTGAGGTGTAAGATCGGTGCATTTTAATATAGTATAAGTAATTATATCAACAGGATTGCTTACGACAACATATATAGCATCAGGAGCATATTTAGCTATAAGGGGCATTACTTCCTTTATTATGTTCACATTAGCCTGAGCGAGGTCAAGCCTTGTCTGACCGGGCTTTCTGGCAAGTCCGAGAGTAACTACAACGATATCGGAATCCGCCGCGTCCTCATACGCTCCGTCACGTATCTCGACATTATAGCCAAAGGAAACTCCCTGGCGTATGTCCATAGCCTCTCCCTTTGCCTTCGCCTTGTTTATGTCAACAAGCACAACATCGGAACAGGTTCCGGCAGTTGCGAATGTATAAGCTATAGTAGCGCCGACGTTTCCGGCACCCAGTATCGTTATCTTATTTCCTTTTGCGCCCATATATAAAACCTCCGTAATATGTCTGAAAAGCGACTCGGGACTCATATTGACAGATTAGTAACAATCCCTTTCTGTATACATTTTTATTATATCATAAAGTAAAAAAATATCAAGCATAAACCAATCATTTCTGCAAAAATCGTAATATCGCACAAAAGAGTTGACAATTTTCACCTATATTTTAGGTGTGAGGTATTAGGCCTTAGGATTTAGATCCCGGTGTCCGCCTCAGAACGGATTTATTTTCGGAGCAGCCGACATAAAACCATATCACTCGGGAACTAAGACCTAATGTCTCACAAATGAATATTATTCCGAAATTCAGGGATATTTTCAAAAATAATGAATATTTATTCAAACCCTCTTGACATTGCCGTTCCGCCGTGTATAATAGTATTATCACGTATTTTCACGTCCTATGGACGTTCAGGAGGTATATTTATTATGGCAAACAAAAAAGATATCAAAAAGGTAGTTCTCGCTTATTCCGGCGGTCTTGATACTTCTATCATTATTCCGTGGCTCAAGGAAAATTACAATAACTGCGAGGTCATCGCAGTTTCAGGAGACGTTGGTCAGGGCACAGAGCTCGACGGTCTTGAGGAAAAGGCTATCAAGACAGGCGCTTCCAAGCTCTATATAGAGGACTTGAAGGAAGAGTTCATTCAGGATTACGTTTATCCCACAGTTCAGGCAGGTGCTATCTACGAGAACCGCTATATGCTCGGTACTTCGTTTGCCCGTCCGATCATCGCTAAAAGGATCGCTGAGATCGCTATAAAGGAAGGCGCAGACGCTATCTGCCACGGCTGCACAGGTAAGGGCAACGATCAGGTGCGCTTTGAGCTCGCTATCAAGGCTTTTGCTCCCGATATGCAGATAATCGCTCCGTGGAGAGAGTGGGATATCAAATCGCGAGATCAGGAAATAGACTACGCCGAGGCTCACAATATCCCCCTCAAGATAAACAGAGAGACAAACTACTCAAAAGATAAAAACATCTGGCACCTCTCACACGAGGGTCTCGACCTTGAGGATCCCGCAAACGAGCCGCAGTACGAGAAGCCCGGCTTCCTCGAAATGGGCGTTTCACCCATCGACGCTCCCGACAAGCCCACATATATCACTATACACTTTGAAAAGGGAATTCCCACTAAGCTCGACGGCAAGGAGCTCAGCGGCGTTGAAATGGTTTCCGCACTCAACAAGCTCGGCGGCGAGAACGGTATCGGTCTTGCAGACCTCGTCGAGAACCGTCTTGTCGGAATGAAATCGCGCGGCGTTTATGAAACTCCCGGCGGCGCTATCCTCTATCACGCTCACGAAGTGCTCGAAACTATCACTATCGACAAGGAAACTGCACGTATCAAGCAGTATCTCGGCATAAAGTTCGCTGACATCGTTTACAATGGTCAGTGGTACACTCCCCTCCGTGAGGCTCTCAGCGCTTTCGTTACAGAGACTCAGAAGACTGTTACAGGCGACGTTAAGCTCAAGCTCTACAAGGGCAATATCATCAACGCTGGCGTTACTTCACCCTATACTCTCTACGACGAGGAGGTCGCTACCTTCGACGAGGACGAGGTTTACAATCAGGCAGATGCAGCCGGATTCATCAACCTCTTCGGTCTCCCGATCAAGGTCAAGGCTCAGCTTGATAAAAAGAGAGAGCAGAATAAGTAATTAACAATTGCTAATTTACAGGCAGGGGAGCCTTCTCCTGCCTGTTGCAATTTAGATGCGTTATTACGATAAATCGGAATTTAAAGAGGCATTTACTATGAAATATTCAATTAAATACAACGAATTAAGTGCAGAAGAATTTATATTATTATGGGAAACAGTATGGGGACAAGCACCTTCATTAGAACAAACACGGCTTGCAATGGAACATACACTGTTCAGAGTTTCTATATTTGATGATGATACAATTATAGCTATGGCAAGAATGATTGGTGACATGGGATTGGATTATTATATCAAAGATGTGATTGTCAGACCAGAATATCAGGGCAAAGGCATAGGCAGAATGTTAATCAATGAATTAATGAAATTTGTCAATGATAATGGAATCTCAGGAACTCAGATTTTTGTTGAATTATGTGCAATGCCTGATAAAATTCCATTTTATGAAAAGTTCGGATTTCACGCTAATGAAGCACAACGTCTGAAAATGATGTATCAAGTCAGATAAATTCTGATTTATATTAATAACACTGAAAATAAAGGAGAAAAATATGGCAGATATGATGTGGGCAGGAAGATTCTCGAAGCAGGTCGATGAGACCGTCAACGCTTTCAACTCTTCCATCGCCTTTGACGGGCGTATGTACCGCCACGATATACAGGGCAGTATCGCCCACGCCACTATGCTGGGCGACTGCGGCATAATCACCAAGGAGGACAGTCTCAAAATTATCGAAGGACTAAAAGGCATTCTCTCCGATATCGACTCGGGTGCGCTCGAGCTCGACCCCACCGCCGAGGATATCCATATGTTCATCGAGGCGGAGCTCACAAAGCGCCTCGGAGACGTCGGAAAGCGACTCCACACCTCGCGCTCGCGCAACGATCAGGTTGCCGTTGACCTGAGACTCTATCTGCGCGACGAGATAGACGAGATATATGCACTCGTCAAGGAGCTCGCCGTGACTCTCGTTAACATGGCAAAGGAGCACACCGAAACCATTATGCCGGGCTACACGCACCTCCAGCGCGCTCAGCCGATAACCCTCGCACATCACCTCATGGCATACGTCTGGATGCTGCTGCGCGACATGGAACGCCTACAGGACGCCGCAAAGAGAATGAACTACTGCCCCCTCGGCAGCGGAGCTCTCGCGGGAACTACCTACAAGACCAACCGTCAGCAGACCTCGGAGCTCCTCGGTTTTACCGCGCCTATGCCGAACAGTCTCGACGGCGTTTCAGACCGCGATTACTGCGTGGAGCTGTGCTGTGCGCTATCGCTGCTCATGACTCACCTGTCGCGTTTTTCCGAGGAAATAATCCTGTGGTGCTCGTGGGAGTTCAAGTTCGTTGAGCTCGACGACGCATTCGCTACGGGCAGCTCTATAATGCCGCAGAAGAAAAATCCAGACGTCACTGAGCTCATACGCGGAAAGACAGGACGCGTGAACGGTGACCTCATAACGCTCCTCACCATGATGAAGGGACTCCCCCTTGCTTACAACAAGGATATGCAGGAAGACAAGGAGGCTATCTTCGATGCAGTGGACAACGTAAAGCTCTGCGTTAAGACGTTCACTCCCATGCTCTCGACCATGCGCGTGCTAAAGGACAATATGCGCAGCGCCGCCGCACGCGGCTTCATCAACGCCACGGACTGCGCAGACTACCTCGTGAAGAAGGGAATGCCGTTCCGCGACGCTTACAAGATAACGGGAACTCTCGTTGCGCAGTGCATTGAGCGCCGACTCACGCTCGAAACACTGCCGATAGCGGACTACAAGGCTATGACGGAGCTCTTCGACGAGGATGTTTACGAGGCTATAAGCCTTGACACCTGCGTCAGAGAGCGCAAGTCCGAGGGAGGTCCCTCCCCTGACGCTGTGAAGCAGCAGATAGCCCTCGCGGAAAAGGCTCTGGGACTTTTGATATGAAGAAAAAGGACATCACCTTCACCATAGGTCTTACAATACTTATGGGAGTAATATGGGCTCTCGGTGAGCTCGTTATGGGACTATGGGTAGCAGTCATACCGAAGGCACACATCTTCTGGCTCGTCGGGATAATCGTCGTTACTCTTGCAATCAGCGTATGGCACTCTATGATAGAGGACGAATCCGATCTTGAAGACCCGAAGCGGGCAAAATACCAACGCAAAATGCAGAAAAAAAAGAAGAGGAAATAAAGGAATCTACAGGATTATACTATCTGTCGGTATTGCCCGAAAGGAGGCGGTAACATGATCCCAAGAAAGAATAAATATGACAGTTCACGGGTAAAAATATGCGGAAACTGCCGCAAAATCATCGGTGAGGATAAATTTTGCAGGTATTGCGGTGCGGAAGCAGTTAAAACCAACTATGCACCGGAAAACGAAGTTATATCTGTTGTTTACGGACCGCCGCCTACAGAGCGTGAACACATATGCAGCAGCTGCGGATATACATGGAAAAACTGGGTCATGATTGATAATGAAAGATACTGCCCGAAATGCGGCGGAAATGTGATCTCTCAAGAAACAGGTCAGTCCATGTCCGAGAACATCAGTGAATCAGACGATGAATAATAAACAGGAGGAGAAAAATGTCAGTTAAAGTATATATCGACGGTCAGGAAGGAACAACAGGTCTGAAAATTCTTGAGCGATTTGAGGGAAGAAGCGATATCGAAATACTCAAAATAAGCGAGGAAAAGCGCAAGGACCCTGCAGAACGCGCTCGTCTCATCAATTCCTCGGACTACACGTTCCTGTGCCTGCCCGACGACGCGGCAAGAGAAGCTGTTTCTTTTGTGGAAAACGACCATGTACGCATTATCGACGCTTCTACGGCTCACCGCACAAATCCCGACTGGGCTTACGGCTTCCCCGAGCTCTCACCCGAGCACAGGGAAAAGATACGCACCTCGGACCGCGTGGCAGTTCCCGGGTGCTATGCAAGCGGCTTTGCTTCGATAGTCTATCCGCTCGTGAAGCACGGTATCATTCCTGCGGATTTCCCCGTTTTTGCCTATGCTACCTCGGGCTTCAGCGGCGCAGGAAAAAAGGCTATAGCGGTCTATGAGGGCGGCGACAAACCGTTTGAGTTTAACAGCCCGCGCCAGTACGCGCTTTCTCAGCAGCATAAGCACCTCCCCGAGATGCAGGCTGTTGCGGAACTTACATACAAGCCAATGTTCAACCCGATGGTCTGCGATTATTTCAGCGGAATGGTAGTCAGCGTACCAATACAGACGAGAATGCTCGGCAAATCGGTAACTGCGGCTGCGGTACACGAAATGTACGCAAGGCACTACGAGGGCGCGGCAATGATAGAGGTCATGCCGCTGATGCCCGCGGACGAGCAGAAGTCGTTCTTCCTCGCGTCTAACACTCTCAGCGGACAGAACAAAATGCAGATATTCGTTTTCGGAAATGATGAACAGATACTTCTCTGCTCACGCCTCGATAATCTCGGCAAGGGCGCGAGCGGAGCTGCCGTGCAGTGCCTCAATATCATGATGGGTATCGACGAAACTACGGGGCTTGTGTAAGGATTCGATATGGCTAATAAGCTAAGGATATTATTCACAGTACTGCCGATCCTTGCTATGCTCGCGGCAAGCACCACCTTCATCAAAAGCCTGTTTTACGACTTTCACAACGACACTGTCCCCTTTTTCAGCTTTATTATATCGCTTACCATAGCGCTGCTGTGCATACTGCTTGACGGCAGTGCAGTTGCATGCACCGCGGCTTCCGTCAAGTCTGACAAAAGGCGGACTCAGCTTGGCTGCCTTGGCATTGTATTCCTCACTCAGCTTGCTTTTTCGGCTATATGCGCGATTTGCAGCCGCTCCAAGCTGAATATAATAATCATATATTTTCTGATAACAACTGCTCTTTTAGCCTTGGCTGCCGTTTTTTGCAGACTTGGCTCCGATCCGAAAGGAGGCTCGGTATGAATATCCGCTTGATGAATATATCCGACTACGACAGGGTATACACCTTGTGGATGTCATGCAAAAACATGGGCTTCAACGACGTTGACGACTCGCGCGAGGGAATAGAAAAGTTCCTGCGGCGCAATCCGTCCACTGTGTTTGTAGCGGAGGAAAACGACCAGTTAGTCGGAATAATCCTTGCAGGACAGGACGGTCGGCGCGGCTACATATATCATATGTCCGTCGCCGAGAAATACAGGCGGCAGGGCGTTGGTACGCAGCTTGTCAATGCGTGCCTTGAAGCGCTCGGGCGCGAGGGCATAAGCAAGGTCGCACTGCTCGTATTCAAGTACAACGAAGCAGGCAACGCCTTCTGGGAGCAGCAGGGCTTCACCCTGCGTGAGGACATAAATTATCGCAATAGAGCTCTGCGTGAGCTTGTAAGGATAGATACATAACAAAGGAGAAAAAAATGGAACTGAAAAAAATAAACGGCGTTAAATTTGTCGGCGGCGGAGTGTGCGCCGCCAAGGGCTTCAAGGCAAACGGCATTCAGTGTGGACTTTACCACGCAGGCGCTATCCCTACAAAGGGTAAAAATGACCTCGCGCTCATCGTCTCCGACACAGAATGTACGGCGGCAGCGGTCTACACCACCAACAAGGTCAAGGGCGCACCCATTCTTGTGACTAAGGAGCACCTCAAAAACGGCAGGGCGCGTGCGGTAATCGTCAACTCCGTGAACGCCAACACCTGCAACGCCGACGGCGTAGAAAAGGCGAATAAAATGTGCGAGCTCACCGCGAAGGAGCTCGGTATCGCTGCGGAGGACGTTATAGTTGCCTCTACGGGAGTCATCGGGCAGGTGCTGCCCATTGAGCCTATCGCAAATGGTATGAAGGAGCTTGCAGAGGGACTTTCCTACGACGGAAATCCCCGTGCGGTCGAGGCTATAATGACCACCGACACCATGCCAAAGGAGGTCGCAGTCAAGTTTGAACTTGGCGGAAAGACCTGCACTATGGGCGGCATGCTCAAGGGCAGCGGCATGATACACCCTAATATGGCAACTACCCTCACGTTCATTACGACCGATGTGGATATCTCTGCGGAGCTGCTTCAAAGAGCACTCAGCGACACTGTAAAGGTCACTCTCAACCGCGCAAGCGTTGACGGAGACACCTCCACCAACGATATGGTCTGCGTTATGGCTTCGGGAGCTGCCGGAAACAAGCCCGTCAAGCACGAGGACGCTGACTTCGAGGCTTTCGAGACGGCTCTCTATGCGATAATGATGAACCTCGCCCGCATGATGGCGCGCGACGGCGAGGGCGCAACAAAGCTGATAGAATGTGCTGTAAGCGGTGCGGAGACTGAGAAGATCGCTGAGACTGTTGCAAAGTCAGTCATCTGTTCAAGCCTGTTCAAGACAATGATATTCGGTCAGGATGCCAATGCAGGTCGCATTTATTGTGCTATAGGCTATTCCGATGCAGATTTCGATGTGAATAAGGTGGATATAGATATCGCCTCGGAAGCAGGAAGGATATCTGTCGGCAGACAGGGCTGTCTGGTAGAATTTTCCGAGGAGGAAGCTGCTAAGATACTCAAAGAGGAAGTTATCCAGATCATCATAACTATGGGTGAAGGCGGCGGAGAAGCCGTTGCATGGGGCTGCGACCTCACCTATGACTATGTAAAAATAAACGGAGATTATCGTTCATAAAGGAGTGAAGCCCGTGTTCGGACGAAACAGAGAAGAAGATTACGACGAATACAACGAAAAGGTCAACGCGCAGTACGACGACGATTATATCCGCCCTTCGGAGGAATCGCGCAGGGAATGCTCCCACGACCACGAGCAGATTTACCAAAACTATGAGTCAAGACAGACATATAAGGACGTCGAATCCAAGCAGACCTACAAGGACTACAACGCCGAACAGAAAGGCTATGACACTTTAAACTCGATAGAAGATAAATTCACGCCGCACCTGCGCCGTGGCGAGATGATAGTGTGGCTCGGTCAGACCGAAAAGAATGCTCCCTACAAGCACCGTGGTATTTTCGGCTGTATCATGTTATTCCCTATTGTGTGGATAAGTCTTTCGCTGCTTACATTTCTTGCAACGTTTAAAGCGAGTATTTTCAGTGCATTATTTTCGCTCATTTTCGTTGCAGTCGGCATTGCTGTATTCATAATCATGTCACGCCTCGGGGTGAACTATTATGCTATAACCGATCAGCGTGTTATCTCAGTGAGGAGCAATTACTTGACCTCAACAGAGTTTGAATATATATCGCACATCAAATTCATCAAATCAAACGATCAGATCGGCTCACTCGAATTCCGCCTTTCCGTCCCGAACGGCAATGTCGCCTCTATGTGTGTGGGGATTTACGGCATAAAAAACCCGACTATCGTGCAGGGCATACTTCACAACGCAATAGCCAGAAGAAAAGGCTGGAATACAAATTATTAAGGAGAGTTAATAATGGACAAAATATCAAATACCGATAAGTCACAGATACTTATCGACGCATTACCATACATTCAGAAGTACAACAACAAGATACTCGTCATAAAGTACGGCGGCAACGCCATGACAAACGCCGAGCTAAAGGACGCTGTTATGACCGACATCGTACTGCTTTCACTCGTCGGCATAAAGGTCGTGCTCGTACACGGCGGCGGTCCCGAGATAAACGATATGCTCGGCAAACTGGGGATCGAAAGCCGCTTCGTGAACGGTCTGCGCTACACTGACGAGGCGACCGTTGACGTAGTGAAAATGGTGCTCTCAGGCAAGGTCAACAAGGAACTCGTCCAGCTTCTCGCACAGCACAAGGGCAGCGCGGTCGGACTTTGCGGCATAGACGGCGAAATGCTCATAGCCGAGAAAAAGACCACCGATGACGGTCAGGACCTCGGCTGGGTAGGCGAGATAACAAAGGTCAACACAAAGCCTATACTCGACGCACTCGACAACGGCAATGTTCCCGTTATCGCGACCGTAGCCACAGATGAGGACGGCAACACCTACAATATCAATGCAGACACGGCTGCAGCACGTATCGCTGCGGAGCTCGGTGCTGAGAATCTCATATTGATGACCGATATCGCAGGTCTACTGCGCGACAAGGACGACCCGTCCACGCTTATCCCCGAGGTAAACGTCAGCGAAGTGCCGTTCCTGAAAAGGCAGGGCATAATCTCAGGCGGCATGATACCTAAGATAGACTGCTGTGTGGAGGCTGTCAGACGCGGAGTTCACAAGACCGTCATTATCGACGGCAGAGTCCCCCACTCTATCCTCATCGAGATACTTTCAAACGAAGGCATAGGCACGCAGTTTGTGTGATTTTCATCTCACTAATGCAGGGACGCCCTTGCAAAAAAAATTAATTATTAAAGAAAAAATTTACGTTATACGGGGCTCGTCTTATTGATTTTGTGTGCGCTTTAGCGTTATAATTATAATAGGACTCTGTCCCCGGGGAGGTTCACCATGAGCAGTAATGAAAAAACTATCACTCAGTTCGATAAACACGTCGTCCGGTCCTACGGACGTATGCCGATCGCCATGAAGCAGGGCTCCGGCAGACGCTGCACCGATGAAAACGGCAAGGAATACATCGACTTCGGCAGCGGTATCGGCACAAATTCACTCGGCTATTGTGACGAAAAATGGGCGGACGCGGTCTGCGCTCAGGTGAGAACTCTACAGCACAACTCCAATTACTACTACACTCAGGTGCAGGCAGACTTTGCCGAGCGTCTTTGCAATACAACCGGCTACAGCGGAGTTTTCTTCGGAAACAGCGGTGCTGAAGCAAATGAATGCGCAATAAAGGTGGCAAGAAAATACAGCTTTGATAAATACGGCAAAGGCAGGCACAATATAATAACTCTTGTAAATTCCTTCCACGGCAGGACTATGGCTACTTTGTCAGCTACCGGTCAGGATAGCTTTCACAACTACTTTTTTCCGTTTTTAGAAGGCTTTATAAACGTCGAGGCAAACAATTCCGACGACCTTAAAGCCAAGCTTGACGATACTGTCTGCGCTGTAATGATAGAATACGTTCAGGGCGAGGGCGGGGTAAATGCTCTCGAACAGAGCTTCGTTGACGATATTTTCAGGCTGTGCGCTGAAAAGGATATCCTCGTCATTGCGGACGAGGTGCAGACGGGAGTCGGCAGGACAGGTAAATTCCTTGCCGGTGAGCACTTCGGCAAAAAAGCCGATATAACGACGCTGGCAAAGGGTATTGCCGGCGGTATCCCCATGGGAGCTTGTCTGATGAATGAAAAATGCAGCGGCGTTCTCACGGCAGGAACTCACGGCTCTACATTCGGAGGAAATCCTATCGCCTGTGCGGGCGGACTCGCAGTCCTCGACAGAGTAACGAGCGAGGGCTTCCTAAAAGAAATAAACCAAAAAGCAGAATACATAAAAGCTAAGCTTTCGGGGTGCAGTGAGGTAGAGTCGGTAAGCGGACTCGGTCTCATGATAGGCATTGCACTAAAAACCAAAAGCGCATCAGACGTCGCTAAGGAGGCGGCAAACAGAGGTCTCCTTGTGCTGACGGCAAAAACCAAGGTCAGACTTCTTCCACCTCTCACTATCTCCTGTGAAGAGCTTGAGAGCGGTCTCAAAATACTGATAGAAATACTGGAGGAGTAATGCATGGAGCTTATTATCGCTGCTAAGGGCAGTAAATATCTTGTTCAGGACAAAAAATCAAGACTTTTGTATACTGTAAAGAAAAAAGGCTTCGGTGCCGGTCATTATAATCTCATGGATGCAAGCAATTATCTTCTGTATACTCTCGTTCAGTCAGAAGACGAAAGAAAGCCTTCTTTCACCGTTGTCCTTAATGATGATACTTTCCTTAAGATGGAATGCAAGTCGCTTTTTCTTGACCCGACTATCACGGCAGAAGGCAAAAATATGAACTACTCCATCGCGAGCAAAGACAGAAAGAATTTTGATATAATCTTTAACGATACGGTCGTAGGACATATCAAGACCAAGATCTCGGTCTCGGGCGATCTCCAGTACGACCTTGATATTGAGAATACAGCATTCGATGACTATATACCGCTGTTTGCAGTAGCTATCGACAAGGCATTCGGCAGCATGAATAAACAGAAATAACCGAAAGGACATATTATCATGAAGCACTTACTTAAAATGCTCGATCTGAGCACAGAGGAAATAATTGACATACTTAATCTCGCAGATCAGCTCAAATACGAGCTCAAGCACGATATCCCCCACCCCCGTCTCAAGGGCAAAACTCTCGGAATGATATTCCAGAAGGCCTCAACACGTACCCGCGTTTCGTTTGAAACAGGAATGTATCAGCTCGGAGGATATCCGCTGTTTCTCTCGTCAAACGACCTCCAGATAGGACGAGGCGAGCCCGTTCAGGATACAGCGCGCGTACTTTCGCGCTACCTCGACGGTATCATGATACGCACCTTCGAGCAGAAGGAGGTCGAGGATCTCGCTCAGTATGGCTCTATCCCGATAATCAACGGTCTTACAGACTTCTGCCATCCCTGTCAGGTGCTTGCCGACCTCATGACGATACGTGAGTTCAAGGGCAGCTTCGACGGACTCAAAATGTGCTTTATCGGCGACGGCAACAACATGGCAAACTCCCTCATTGTAGGAGGTCTCAAGGTCGGTATGGCGGTCTCAGTGGCTTGTCCCGACGACTATCAGCCTCCCAAGGAGATACTTGATTTTGCAGCACAGTACGGCGATAAATTCGAGCTGACCAACTCCCCTGTTCAGGCTGCAAAGGATTCAGACGTGCTCATCACGGACGTATGGGCATCAATGGGTCAGGAGGGCAAAGCCGAGAAGCGCAAGGTCGCTTTCGCGGGCTATCAGATTAACGACGAGCTCATGGCTGCGGCGAAGTCCGACGCTATGGTGCTGCATTGTCTTCCCGCTCACCGCGAGGAGGAAATAACCGAAAAGGTATTTGAGTCTCACGCAAACGAGATATTCGAGGAGGCTGAAAACCGCCTTCACGCGCAGAAAGCCGTTATGGTAAAATTAATGGAAGACTAACACAAAAAGGCAGTCATTACGACTGCCTTTTTTCGTATGGGCTGCCCTTACGGTCCCCCATACTTGATTTTTATGCGGCAATATGCTATAATTCCTATCGAGGTGATACTATGAGAGACACTATTCTTGCAATAATAGGCATAACCATAGCTCTGTGCGGCGGGGTCTACCTTGCAAATCTGCTCTTTCTAAAAAGGCGCGGGGTGACTGCACTGGCGGAGGTCACGGCGGTAAACGAGACCAAACACCGCACCATTATCTTCTTTACATATATTGTAAAAACTGCGCGCAAGACCGATTCCTACGTCCACACGCTGCGCTACACGATAGACGGCAAAGAACTTGAATGCGAGGACAGAGCGGGATTCGTCCAGCCGCTGAAGATCGGCTCCACCCACCTTATAGTATGCGACCCCAAAGCTCCCACACGGTTTGAGTATGAGGAGCAGCTCAACAAGAACATCGCTATCACCGCCGCACTCGTGGTAATGGCGGTCGTGTTTGCACTGAGATGGCTGGTATGAAGCGAGAAAAACTCCGTATTCCTTTTTATTGTGCAACTTTTCTGAATAGAATTGTTGAATTTTTGTTGTTGTGTCAATTGACTTTTTGGGCTATATATGGTAATCTGTAATCAGAAGAATAACCTTTCTCATTCGTACTCACCTTATACTTAATAGGGAGGCATAATTATGAAAAAACAGTTTTCTTTAATGCTATCTTTAATAGTATTGAATATTTCAGCCTTTTCTTCGTTTTCAACTGCCGCACAAGCAGACTATACAGATGAAATGTATTACACCTATAACGAGCTTGCGGCTATGAGCGATGAAGAATTTTTAGAGCTATATCCGAGTCTCTCTGAGTCTGCACCTTATTTCGGTGATGATTCCATTCCTGACGAGACAAAATTCTATAATTTTTACAATCAAGTGCCCGAATTTTATGAAGGCGATAATTATCAGAACGTTTCCTACGCGGCATATCTGCAATTTATAGATGAATCTGCCGTTCCGTATCTTACTTTCAGAGTCAACAGGTATACTGATTTAGACAACGAAATAGTTCCGTCTGAACTCGGATATCCTGACGACTGGATAATTATCTGCTATGACGGAGTTTTAGCAGAGGGCTCCTCATTCCCTGTTCAATTTCATGAATACCGTATTGAAATACCTTCGGACGTTATTTCAGATTTTGAGGAATATATAAGAGTTCAGGCTTCAGTTTCGATCATGCTTAACACGATCGCGGAAAACAAGTATAACATTGAATTTGTAGGCGGTCTTGATGAACAATTTGCTTCCTACGGAAGCCTGATATCTAATATTTACGGTGATGCAAACCTCAACTATGAAGTCGATCTCGGAGACGCAGTTCTGGTATTGCAGAATATCGCTAATCCCGATAAGTATGACCTTTCGGCACAGGGCAGCTATAACGCCGATATGGACGGCAACGGGCTAACGGCTCTTGACGCGCTGGCTATCCAGAAGCAGCTCCTTAATATCAACGAATGATCTATATCAAATGAAAAAAGGACGACCGCTGAGTCGTCCTTTTTTATGTATCAATCCTTCAATGTGAGCATTACCGGGCAGTGGTCGCTGCCCATAATGTCGGTAAGTATCGCCGAATCCTCAACACGCTCCATAAGGCGGTCAGATACGACAAAATAGTCAATGCGCCACCCCGCGTTCTTCTCCCTCGCATGAAATCTGTACGACCACCATGAGTACACACCTGCCGTATCGGGATAGAGACTGCGGAAAGTATCTGTGAATCCCGCCGCCAGCAGCTCGGTAAATTTGCCGCGCTCCTCGTATGAAAAGCCTGCGTTGCCGATATTGGTCTTAGGATTTTTGAGGTCTATCTCCTCATGCGCGACGTTGAGGTCGCCGCAGTAGATAACGGGCTTTTTTGCATCGAGCTCGCTGAGATAAGCGCGCATATCGTCCTCAAACTCCATTCGGTAGTCTATGCGCTTGAGCTCGTTCTGCGCGTTGGGAACATAGCAGCACACGAAATAAAAGTCCTCATACTCGCAGGTGATGGCCCTTCCCTCGTCAAGGTGAGTGCCGTTTATGCCGTATGCAACGGAAATCGGCTCGGTCTTGCTGAATACCGCCGTACCCGAATAGCCCTTTTTCTGAGCACTGTGGAAGTAGATGTGATAGCCCTCCGGTGCGAAATCCGCCTGACCGGGCTGCATTTTTGTCTCCTGCAAGCAGAAGATATCCGCGTCTGCTGACCCGAAGAAGTCGCCGAACCCTTTTTGCAGGCAGGCTCTGAACCCGTTGACATTCCATGATATAAGCTTCATAATGATATGTTCCTTTCCTCTTTCGTGGACTATACCCCAATGTTCAAAATGGGCGGACACATAGATCCGCCCCTACGACTGATGATATTTCTCCAGCAATTTCATTATAGCATAGGAAAGAAATAATTGCAACCCCGTCAGTCCGTACATTTACCGCAAATTATTTTTCTTGCACAACAATATCCTCTGTGGTATAATATTATTGATCTCACAGCAAAGGCGGTAAGCAAAATGATATATACTGTTACGTTCAACCCTGCCGTGGACTACGTTATGTACCTTGACGAGATAAAGGCAGGCTGCGTGAACCGCTCGGCATCGGAAAAAATATTCTTCGGCGGCAAGGGCATAAACGTCTCGATAGTTCTCAGAGAACTCGGTGTTGACTCTGCCGCACTCGGCTTTACGGCAGGTTTCACGGGTCGTGCGATAGAAGAGTCGGTCTCCGCAATGGGAATTAAAACTGACTTTGTACACCTTAAAAGCGGCTGTTCGCGCATAAACGTAAAAATAAAGAGCTCTGTAGAAACAGAGATAAACAGCCAGGGACCTGAGATAGACGACGCGGCTCTCGCGCAGCTCTTCGCAAAAATAGACGACCTTGAAATCGGAGATACACTTATCCTCGCGGGAAGCATTCCGTCAAGCCTTCCGTCAGATGTCTATGAGAGAATATGCGTACGGCTTGATGGCAAAGGCGTGAGAGTTATAGCCGACGCCTCAGGCGAGCTTCTGCTGAATGTACTGCGATATGAGCCGTTCCTCGTAAAGCCCAATAATTTCGAGCTCGGCGAGCTTTTCGGAGTGCCCATAAACGACATTGAAGCCGCTGCGGAATATGCCGCGCGGCTTCAGAAAATGGGCGCTGTCAACGTACTTGTCTCAATGGCGGAAAAGGGAGCTGTGCTGCTCGATGAGAATGGGGCTGTACACTCCTGCGGAGTGTGCCGCGGAACAGTCAGAAACTCAGTAGGCGCAGGCGACTCAATGCTTGCGGGATTTGTTGCAGGACTCCCGAACGGCTACGACTATGCCCTCCGCCTCGGTACCGCCGCAGGAGGAGCAACAGCATTCTCCGACGGACTTGCCGCAAGGGAGGATATTTTTATGCTGTTAGAGCAGCTTTAACGAACTTTTATGTGCTTTTTAGTCCGAGATTTTCCTGTTCAGCAGCAGCGAGGATATATTATACCTGCTTAAACTGTCGCGCCGATACTTCCCCTCCTCTCTGTCGGCAGCCTCTTCGTCGGAGACCGCACCCATGTTAACTGCAGTAAGCACCGCGTCATCGGACATTCGCATTATTGCGTCTGTATCGAGTTCGTTGAGGTACCCGGCATTGTACATACCAATATTGTATGCAGCGATAAGTGAATCGGGTCTTGCAAAGCAAAGAAGCGCAAACATCAGTGTAAATGCTATCGAAAAATGACGTGCAAAGCGAAAGTCAAAGCGGAACTGCTTTATTATTACCATTACGAAAATTATAGCCATGAGTGCCATAAACCACGTTGTATAGACTCTCAGCTGCGTGAGTCCGTAAACGGATATGTACATCAACATTTTGCTTATGGCAGTCGCAATGAGTATGAGTGTGAAAACGCTTAGCATTACGGTATAGAATTTAAGCGCGGCGGGTTTCTCTCTGCCGCCTTGTTTTGAATGAAGGCTCATTCCTGTTATGACCCCCATGTTTATAAGCGAAACGGCGAAAAGCTCGAAAAAGCCGCGCCTTGCATAGTCTGCGTAGCTGTATCCCTCAGGAAGAGCATTCATGAACGCCGAGAGAAAATAACTCGCCTGAGAGACAAAAAACATCACATAGAGAATGCATATAGGTGTCACAGCGGTATAAACGACAAGATTTCTTATAAAGCGTGCTGATTCGAGCTTTCTGCTGCATTCCTCATCATTGATCTCATCTATATCGCTTCGGAAGCTGTTTGCATATATCATTCCGAACAGATACATCGAGCAAGGTACTGCAAGGCCTATCTCGGCAAGCAATATCCATATATCTTCTGAGAACACTCTGTCTGCAATACCTGTTAGCAGCTTTTCAAGTCCATCGTCTGCTGACATGAGAAGAGCTCCCACGACTGCGGTAAGCGGAACTGTAACGACAAGCCCTAAAAGCACGAGCTTCAGGTTGTTTCCGACCTTAGAGCCCTTAACTGAGTCTGCGGCTATTTTTCCTTGACTGTCAAACCTTGAGAACGGGTATACGAATATGGACTTTATGAAAGCAAAGGGCAGAAAACGCTCTATATCGCTTTTTGCCGCAGTAACAGAGTATACAAGATAGGCTCCTGCTGTAAATAGGAACATAAGATCGAGCCACTTGATGAGATCGTTAGCCGTTATCGAAAAAACGAAACTGAAAATATAAAGAACCGCTGCTATAGCAATATTCACGCGCGAAAATGTGAATCCTTTATTTTTAAGGTAAACTATCACTGTTGTAATTACAGCGATAAAAACAGCTGTCGTTATAAAGCCCATTATATTGAAAATGGCATACCTCACGTACAAAAACGCGATGATCGCAACTGCTGCGGAGATAACGAGCTCCGCTTTTGTATAGGCAGGTTTTTCTTTTTGCGGACTTGTGGTCTGTCCGTTTAATATTTCGCTGCTGTTGTAGTAATTCGGTACAGGTGAATCGTTCATAATAATGCCTCCTCTTTTTTATTAGACTGAAATGCGGATATTTGACAACACACTCAAAGAGACCGGCCATGCTCGTTATTGCCGCGGCAATGTCGAGATCCGCTATAGGCAGAACTGCCCACAGAAGTTTTTCTTTGCCTTAACTCTTTATCACTCTTTTCTGAATTCGAGGATATCTCCCGGCTGGCAGTCGAGCTCGTCGCATATCTTTTCAAGTGTCGAGAATCGCACTGCCTTTGCCTTTCCCGTTTTGAGTATAGAGAGATTGGCTGTCGTAATGCCCACCCTTTCAGCAAGTTCGAGAGATGATATTTTCCGCTTTGCCATCATTACATCAAGATTTACAATTATCGGCATAGAAAACACCTCCGTCATATCGTAAAGTCGTTTTCCGACTTTATTTCGACTGCCTTTTCAAAGACGTTCTTCAACACACGCATGATGAGTCCGAACATCACAGCGAGCATCGCCGCGAGGAAGAACACTGCCCTCCACAGTCCGAACACGAACAGCGCACCTCCCGCAAGCATACAGCACCAAGAGATACGGCGAAGGCACGTGGTATTCTCGGGAATGAACACCTGCTCCCTGTTAATGTTGCCGAGCAGTATTATCAGAGATACCATTGCAGTCAGCGCAAAAGCCTCGCAGATATACATAATAATACACATAGGCAGAAAAATGCCATGATCGCCGAGCAGCCCCTCACCGACTGAGACGTCCTCATACCAACGCGATATCGCCGGCACGAAGAATGTCATAATGATAATTATGACCGTCGCAGAGGCGGTCAGTACCCTCGAAAGAAAAAGTGACTTAGTTTTTGTCCACATAAAATCAGCGCTCCTTTTTATGTTATGACTGTAGTATAACACATAAATTATCATTTGTCAATAGTAAATTATTGTTTTTCAATATTTTTTTGCTGTTTTTCATTTTTCACCCCTGTACAAAAGCTGGCGCCTCAATATACAAAAAGGGACTGAAATAATCGTCTCAGTCCCTTTTACTATTATATTTCAAATCACTTCAACACATTTGATACGCCCTCAAGTGTGAATGAAATGCTGAAGCTGTCAGAGGGCATCGAATAGTCAATGTCGGGAGCCTCAGTGTTGTAGATATTCACTAGCTCGATGTAAAGGTCTCCGTCTGCGTCCTCCGAAATTACAGGGTTAGCAACAGGTATTTCCTCACCGTCAAGTCCAAGAGTAACGTCCTTGACTCTGAGCGCACCGTTGAACGGAATGTCTGTGCTTACAAAGAGCATATTTAGCCCCTCGCTGTCAGAGGAGAAGTCATAGCCCGAAACGCTTACGGTATAAGTACCATCCTCAGTGATATCGGCGTCGGTAAACTCTGCGCCTGTGTCTATAATATCATCATTACCGTCGCCGTCGGAGTCCTCTCCCCACTTGATAAGAGTGTAGAACCAGTCGCTGTCCTTGCCGTAAGTACCGTCATTCCATGCATTACGGAAGGTATATACCTTTGTCTGGACACCGATATAAGCGTGAAGTCCGTCATCGCCTGCGGAGATCTCGGCAGTTTCGCGGTTTATATCAGCATCTCTTCCGCTCTGCGGATCCTTGTTCTTTACGGCATTTACTATAGCCTCGATTATCTCGGGCTGCGTCTGTTCCTGAGTGCTTCTGTTGAAAATGCCGAATCCGTACTGTCCGTTATAACCGTTATCCCAGTAAACGGGAGTAATGCCATAGGTAGCCGCAATACCTGCAAGGTAGCCGTCGTAGTAAACTCTGTTTTCGGCTATCTGATTGGGAATACCAGCATTTGCAAGAGTCTTGTCTATACAGCCGAACTCGCCGATGATAACAGGAACACCATTATCAACGAAATTTGTCTTGAGCTTTTCCATTTGTCCCTCAAGGTACTTTTCATCGCCCCACGAAGCCTTGTTGCGCTTATCAGCGCCATTGACCTCGATTATCTCATCGCCCTTTTCGCCCCAGAGGAAGGTCTTTTTGCTTTCTTCGCCGCAGTAATCCCACGGATCGTAGCAATGGACGGAAAGAATGATCCTGTTTTCATCTGCCGTATTATTGCTGTCTGTAGGGAGCTCGAAGCCGTAGTCGCCGACGGTATAATTTATATCGGTATTCCAACCGGGTACCATGAGCCAGCGATGAGTATTTTGAGAACCTGAATTGCGGACAGTATCAACGAATATCTGATTATAAGCGTTGATATTTGCATAATACTCACGGTTTGGATCACCGTTGTAGGTGCCATCGAATTCCTCGTTCATACTCTCAAAGATGAGGTGCTCGTCGTAATCGGCGAACTTCTCAGCTATCTGCTTCCAGAGCGCCTCATACTTTTCCTTTATGTAGTCCTGATCTTCGCCATTGCAGAGGAACCAGCCGCCGTCGATCGAGTTATAACCGTCACCATGAACGTTGATTATAACGAAGAGATCGTCATTGTAGCAGTAATCGACTACTTCCTGAACGCGATCGAGCCACGCTTCATCGACCTTGTAGCCGTTGTTGTCGTCTATTTTGCTTAGGTAAGAAACCGGAACGCGGATAGTGTTGAAGCCTGCGGCAGCAACTGCGTCTATCATCTCCTGAGAGACCTCCGGATTGCCCCAAGCCGTCTCGGAGGGAGTTCCGTTGGAATTGGCCTCCATGGTGTTTCCGTAGTTCCAGCCCGCGCCGAGCTGCTCGGTGAGGTCGTCAATGGAAACGGTAAAGTCGGACGACTTCTTGCCGCTCTCGCTTTCCGAGCTGCTCTTGTCCTTGTCGCCGCAGCCAACAGCAGCTCCAACGGTCATTGAGAGGGCACAGGCAAGCGACAGCAATTTAGTGCTAATTTTCATCCTTATTTTTCCTCCTGTAACAATTTTAGCGGCAATTCAGAGGGTTTACCGCAATGCAGAACAATTATAACATATAATCGTGAAAAAATCAACTGGCGCGGAGAGATATTTGCGATTTTTTTATCTTTGACGCGAAGATGGCAGCGCTCAGGAAGCAGGAAGCTCAAATTTTTTCCGCGATTTATTGCATTTTCTTGTTTTATATGATATAATGTTATAAACCAAGGGCGGAGTTTCCGCCCTTTTATGCTATCTGAAAGGAAGAATTTATTATGAGTCTTAATGACACACCATCGGGCGAAAGAGTCCACATAGGCTTTTTCGGACGTAGAAATGCGGGAAAATCAAGCGTTGTCAATGCCGTCACAGGGCAGGAGCTCTCCGTCGTCTCTGATGTAAAGGGCACTACCACCGACCCCGTCACAAAGGCAATGGAGCTGCTGCCGCTCGGTCCGGTAGTTATAATAGATACCCCCGGCTTCGACGATATGGGCGCTTTGGGCGAACTGCGCGTGAAGAAGACCCGCCAGATTCTTGCAAAGACCGATATAGCCGTCCTCGTGACGGATTCCTCTGTCGGTATGACTGACACCGACCAAGAACTCATCGGTCTGTTCACCGAGAGAAACCTGCCCTATCTGATAGTTCACAACAAATCCGACATTTCAGACACAGAGATAAGCTCCACAAACGAGATATCCGTGAGCGCAGTTAATAAGACCAATATCCATGAGCTGAAGGAAAAGCTTGCTTCACTCGTGAAGTCTGCGGAAAACGACAAGCGGCTTGTGGGCGACCTTCTCGAACCGTCCGACGTTGTCGTGCTCGTTACTCCCATAGACGCGGCAGCCCCGAAGGGAAGAATGATACTACCCCAGCAGCAGGTGCTGCGCGACGTGCTCGATGCAGACTCCATAGCAGTAGTAACAAAGGAATTTCAGCTTGCCGATTCACTGAAAAAGCTCGCTGTCAAGCCGAAAATGGTCATTACGGACAGTCAGGCATTCGCCGTGGTCAGTAAGATAGTCCCCGAGGATATCCCCCTCACTTCGTTCTCGATATTAATGGCGAGATACAAAGGCTTTCTGGAGACTGCGGTCAAGGGCGCGGCGGCAATAAACAGAATGAATGACGGCGATACCGTGCTCATTTCCGAAGGCTGCACCCACCACAGGCAATGCGGCGATATCGGCAGCATAAAGCTCCCCAATCTCCTGAAAAAGACCACCGGCAAAGAGCTGAACATCGTCCTCACATCGGGACGCGAGTTCCCCGACGACCTGTCGCCGTATTCACTTATTATCCATTGCGGAGGCTGTATGCTCAATGAGCGCGAAATGATCCATCGAAAAAACACAGCAGAGTCTCAGGGGGTTCCGTTCACTAATTACGGCATAGCACTCGCGATGATGAATGGTATTTTAAAGCGCAGCCTCGGCGTTTTCCCCAATCTCGCGAAGGAGCTTGACGAATGAAAAGACGCATACCGTATATAATACTTTTCGTGATAATAGTAGTGATAGAGGTATGTATCGCGCTGTTCGTACACGGCGGATTCGTTCGCAACTATCTCGGCGATTTTATAGTTGTATGGGCTGTGTACTGCTTTGCACAGATATTCCTCGGAGGCAGGTTCGGCTCGTATAAGGTCGCCGTAGGAGTCATGATATTCGCGTTTGCCGTGGAGCTTTTGCAGGCTGTAAATATTGTGGAGCTGCTCGGGCTCGGCAATATCAGGTTCTTCCGCGTGCTCATAGGGACGAGCTTTTCTACGATAGACCTCGTATGCTACATCGCAGGTACAGCAGTCACGGCAGTAGGTATCCTGATATACAGCAAAATCTCAGGCAGCAGATAACACATTTATCCCACAAACCAAAATCTCCCGAAAAGCATATAATGAATTGTATAACCTGCGCTTTTAAAGGCAATAATACAGACAGAAGCAATCCATTATATATTCCGGGAGATAAAATTATGTCGGTAAAAAGAGGAGAAATTTATTACGCCGACCTCAGCCCCGTTGTGGGCTCTGAGCAAGGCGGTATCAGACCTGTACTTATAGTTCAGAACGACGTCGGAAACAAGCATAGTCCAACGGTCATCGCCGCGGCGATAACAAGTCAGCGCGACAAGACCCACCTTCCTACTCACATCGAAGTTCAGGCGGATAAATGCGGTCTTGCAAAGGACAGTATCGTGCTGCTCGAACAGATACGTACAATTGACAAAAAGCGTCTCAAGGACAAAATGGGCGAGCTCGACCTGCGTTCGATGAACAAGGTGGACACCGCACTTTCCATAAGCTTCGGGCTTGAAATTTAAGCTGTAGGGGCGCATTTAGGTTGCTCCTCTTAACGGAAAATATGGTTACCGAGCCTGAACTCAAAGTCTCTTAAATGTAACCTGCGTTCCGCCAAAGGGGGCTCCCCTTCATGCGCCCCTAATACATCAAACTCCGTACTTTATCTTCACCCGCCCGAGCTTGTCACCGAACGGCTTCGCAAGAACTGCCAGAAACAGCACGTTCGACACCATATATGAAAGCGTGTGAGGTATCGCCGTGGTGAGTGCGGTGAGGTACAACTTGAAGTCAAAACCGCTGTTGTACCAGAGCACTGTCCAGATGTCCATTATCATTGAATATCCTACGCCTGAGAGCGCTCCGTATATTATCAGGAGCGCTTTGTTTTTTCTCAGAGGCTCAGCAAATATCCCTGCAATGAGCCCCGCAAGTCCCCACGCAAGCATCTGAAAGACCGTCCACGGTCCCTGACCAAAATAAAAATTTGAAAGTATCGCCGTCATAGAGCCGACCAGAAATCCCGATTCTCCGCCGAGATACAGCCCCGTTATTATCGTGAGTGTCATTATCGGCATGAGAAACGGTATGAACCTACCGAGGAAGCAAAGCGCGGTCATGACCGAAACTATGACGAGCCGCCTTGTGCCTGTAGACTTCTTCTCAAATCCCGAAAGAAACAGCAGTACCGCCATTGCCGCCGCTGCCAGCGAGACTATCAGGTGCTTTTTGTTGTCAAATGCCAGTGATCCGAGCAATGCAAGCGCAGGTATCATCACGAACGGGACCGCTACCCTTATCATGCTGCGCAGTCTCCTGCTTTTTATAACTATCACAGAGTACCGCTCTCCTTTCGACCGTTTATACGGCACAGCTCGGCAGCAGAGCCGATGTCTACCGCTCCGTCATAATATCCTCTCGTCATGCGGCACACCGCGGTCGTGTAGAAGCTGTTGCGTGAGAAAAACTCCCTCGGAGTTCCCGAAGAGACCGCTCTGCCGCCGAAAAACATCGCACACCTGTCTGCACAGGCAGCCGCAAATTCTACGTCGTGCGTGACAACGAGCACGGTCACTCCCGTCTTTTTCAAATTATTCAATATATTAATTATATTTTGCTTTGCCGCCGCGTCAAGTCCCTTTGTAGGCTCGTCGAGAAGAAGCAGCCTCGGCTTCGCGGCAAGCACCTTCGCAAACGCGGCAAGCTGCTGCTCTCCGCCCGAAAGATCGTAAGGGTGCTTGTCGAGCAAGTGTGATATATCAAACGGCAGACTCTGCAAGTCCGTTCCCGCTTCTTCAAGTTCCTCGCGCACCGTATTTTTCAGGAAGACCGTCTGAACGTCCTGCGGGAGCATTGCGAGACATTCCCTGTACAGCGTCTGATTCCGGTATTCTTTGAGCTTTTTGCCGAATATTTTTATAGTGCCGCTGTATACCCGAAGAAGTCCTGCTGCTGTTCTGAGAAAGGTCGTCTTACCGCAGCCGTTCCCACCGAGAATGCAGAATATCTCCCCCTTATAGACCTTAAGGTCGAGCCCGCACAGCACGTCCTCCGAATCCCTGCCGTAGCGAAAATAAACGTCCCTGTATTCAAGTACAGGGCTTTCGCTGCTTGAATACGCCTTTTCGGGAAGCATCTTAACGTCGTTTTGGAAGTTATCTTCGATGAATCGTCTGCCGTCCCTGACATTTAGCGGACAGTCTCCCTCAAAGCCGAGCTCTGTATAGAGCCGCGCTGCACAGGGCATTGCACATAGCAGCTCAGGTCGCTCTTTCAATCCTGTTATAACTCTCTCAGGGCGGTCAAGAGCTATTATTTTACCGTTCTCCATGACCATTAACCTGTCACATATCGGGACAAGCTCTTCAAGTCTGTGCTCAGCAATAATTATTGTCAGCGAATAGTCGCGGTTGAGCCGTCTCAGCAGCGCTATGAGCTCAGAGGCGGCAACCGGATCGAGCTGCGCCGTAGGCTCGTCGAGAATGAGAATCTCGGGCTGCATTACGAGTACCGAGGCGAGATTCAGAAGCTGCTTTCGCCCGCCCGAAAGCTCCGAAACAGGACTGTTATACCAATCGTTCATGCCGAAGCAGCTTGCCATTTCGGCTGTGCGGCTTGAAATTGTTTCACGTGAAACGCCCAGATTCTCAAGTCCGAACGCAAGCTCGTGCCATACCTTATCGGTAACGATCTGCTGCTCGGGCTTCTGCATGACAAAGCCTATTTTTGATGCAGCAGTGCGGTCATTGAGCTCATCAAGCGGCTTTCCGCAAAAGCTTACCTTGCCAGAAATATCCCCGAGCGGCGTGAGCTCCCTTTTGAACATTTTCAGAAGCGTGGACTTTCCGCTGCCCGTCGCGCCGCAGAGCACAATAAACTCTCCGCGCTCCGCCTCAAACGAGGCATTTCTGACGGCAGGCTCGCTGCAAAGAGGATATTTAAAGCTCAGATCCTCGACTTTAAGTATTTCCATTTGATACTTGCCTCCGCTTCTATGATAACAGGGATCAGCACCAGAACGCCATATGCTGCGATACTCAAAGCGCCCACGGCTCCCCTTACATTTATTTCTATATCCGGATAAAATCCGTATTCAAGCTTTTTTGCAGCTATAGCTGCCACACATATCACAAAGAGCAGAAGCTCCGCAGCGAGGAGAACAATATCCCCTCCTCTGAATCTGTGCTCAGTAAAATTAGTCCTGTGTCCCGTACCATAGCCGCGCGCAGCCATGCTGTCGGCGGTGATTATCCCGTTTTCGAGCCCCCATGTCACCATTACCGAAAAGACCCGCATTCCGCCCCTGACGTTGTCGATAGCGTTGTCTTCCTTGTACATTCCCATTGCCTTTTGCGCGTCATTGACCTTCTTGGACTGCTCACTGAACAGCGGCACAAATCGCAGTGCCATTGAGAGCACAAGAGAGAGTTTTGGGGAAAGTGTCCCAAAAATATAAAGCAGCCTGTCACTTGTCATTATCTGCGTAAACGAGCGAAACCAGTAGAGTATACCGATCATCATAGCGGAGGAGTTCACACCGTAAAGCAGCGCTTCCAGCGTTATCGGGTTGTCGTTGAGCACGAAGAGCACTGTTCGCCCATTATGTGAAATGAGGGGATTTATCGCGGCAAGCAGAATAAACAGTATCAGGAACGAAATGTGTGAACGCAGGTGCTTCGTGCCGTTTCTCACGACAAAATACAGCACTGCGCCGAAAAGCGTCAGTCCCGTTATCGCGGGGTGGGAGCAGAACATCGCCGTTCCCGTTACCGTAAGGAAAAATATCGCCGCAGCGATAGGATTGTATTCCTCAAAGCGTCTCATTTATTCCTCCTCAAGAAGATCGTTTCCGAGCTCAAGTGTGTATAGCCATTCTATCCTGTCGCCGTCCGAAAGGATATAGTCCCCGCAGCCAACCGACGGCGACTCCCCGTTTACGTGATATATCCAGCCCGAAAGGTCGCCGAAGTCGAACTCGTAAAGATAGTTTATACCCGCAATATAAACGAAACCCGACCCCGTATTGTCCACCTGTATGCCGTAGCTCTGCGCTGCTTCGGTAAGGATATCATAGACCGAATCGCCCTCCTCTATCTGAAATTCCGTCACATCAAGAATGATCCCGTCCTCGGGGATATTCTCGTTTTCCCCCGCTACCTTGTCGCAGCGGATAGTCATGGTGACCGTACCGACGGCATTTTCCTTTACCGCTGATTCGCCGCTGTAGTAATCGTCGGCAGAGCGGATATCGGTCAGCAGAACGATCGCCGTCGCCCCGCCTGCTATCATCACGACCGCAAGGAAATTCTTCCAATTGCGCTTCTTCAGAATGAGCAGTATCAGGCAGATAACTGCCGCACTGCTCCATATCACGATAACGGCGCCGACTTTGTAGCCTCCGCTTTTGCGAGAATTTGTTTGTCCATCGCTTCCGGTCTGTACGGTTGAGGAAGTCATCGAAGAAGTCTTGCTGTCAGCGAATGACGAAGTTGTATGAGAAGAGCCTTTTCCTAAAGTGTCTTTTGATGTAGAAGCTGCACTATAAGCAGTTGTTATTAAAGATGACTGAACATTCGTGGTAGTCGTACGTGCAGAGTTTACTGAGGAAGTCATTGTCCCCTGCGTAGTCTGTTCGTCCGTCGGCGTATCGTCGTCGCTCGGGATATCGGGATCATCTCCGCTATCGGTGACCTGTGATACACCTCCGCCCGGAGAGTCTGTCCGAGCGCTCTGAGAGCTGTCGCCGCCCGAGCTGCCCGTTCCGCCCGACAAACCCGAATCACCCGAATCGGACGGTCTTTCAATATCCTGCGGTCTGCGGTTATCAAGCACATACAGCGGTGACTGTCCGCTGCACATTCTCAGATACGAAACCAGTGAATAGTAAGCCTGCACCGTGGCATTCTCATTCATTGCTCCGCCCTCTGTGTGGCAAAAGCTTCCGTCGGAGAGACGATATGTTTCAAGCGCGTCTATGACCGTTCTGCCGCTTTTTATGAAGCGCTCGTCGCTCAGACAGTCTATTCCAAGGGACGAAAGTGCAGTCAGGACCTGCGCCGAGCTTTCGGGATTTTCTACCCCCATACTCTTGAAGCCGCCGCTTTCCTGCTGCTTTGCCGCAATAAAATCCACAGCTCTGTCTACCGAATCTCTGACAGCGGAATTGCTGTCATACTGCGGTGCAAGTGACTGCACCGCCATTGCAGTAACGTCCACGTCGCCGTAGCTGCCAATTACTGCCCAGCCGCCGTCGGAAAACTGCATGGAAATTATCTGATCTGCCACACTTTCCGCCGAAAATCTGCTGCTCGTATAGCCGTTGTTGAGTATGTGCAGTCCGTAAACAAGGCTCATTATGCCCTGCTGACCGACGGAGCTGTCGATAGCCTCCTCAATGTAGGAGCTCGTGCTGCCCGACGCTATCAGCGCAAGAGCATATTTTTCGCGGCTCGAAGCGGATGAGACATCATTCGCCGAGAGATATCCGCACAAAGCCGATTCATACGCGGAAAAATCGTAATTCCCGCTCTGGCTGAGTGTAACTATGTACCATTCCGCAGAAGCTCCGGCTTCACTGCTGAGACTGCCGTTTATCCAATCCTGAACGCTTCCCGAACCCGAGCTGCCGAGCTTATATGCGACGATACCGTCGGCGAGAGCTTGAACCTCACCGACGGTATCACATTTTCCGCTGAACGAAGAAACCTCCGCCAGCAGGGAAAATATAATCAATAAGCTTAGCAAGCCCGAAAAGAGCTTAGTCCTCATCATTTCTGCGTCTGAGTGTGAAAGCAGCAGTTACTGCAAATACACCGGCTGCAACAGCGAGAATCCCCATACCCTTGTCGCCTGTCTTTGGAGAATTATCCGCAGGCTTGGTCGTTGTAGTTGTTGCAGCCGCCGATGTTGTTGTGGTGGTAGTTAATATCGGCTCTGTAATCATTATTGTAGTAGTGGTCATTACCGCTGTTGTCGTTGTTGTGCTCTCAGGATCCTCGGCAGCGTTGACTACGCATACGGGCGGTACGAGTGTAAGACTGTCGGAAGAAGCACTGATGAGATTCTCGCCGACTGTCTCTATCTTGACTGTTACATTACCGTCTGCATCGGTAACATACTCTGTATCTTCACCGTTTATCGAAATGACCGCTCCCTCTACAGGAAGAGTTACAGGAGCCCAGTTTTCATCATAGGCTGCTCTTGAAAGTGTGAGAGTCAGCTCATCTCCCTGAGTAACATCGGCAGTATTCTTATCAAAGAAGCTATAAGAATCAGACCATGCTGTAAGGTCGGTATAAACAAAAGCATTTACATAGTCTCCGTCTGAGAGAACATCTGCAAGACCCGATGCTGAGGTATTATTCACATAATATCCGTAGCTTCCGCCGTTCTGAGTCCCCCAGAGCTTATCAAGACCGAGCCCGTACTGAGTGACGGAAGCAGCATAGCCTGCCTCTGCTCCGCCATCATAATTCTCCTCATGAGCTATATAAAGGGCATCGTTTATAGTAAGAGCTCCGTCTTCGTCGATATCGGTAACAGTTATGGGCTCCTGAACGAGAGCAAGCTCGCCGTTTGCGTCGGCGATCGTAACATAAGCGGTCACGGAAGTGTCGTCCTCGGCATAGGCGCTCATTGCGAATGCTGAGCCTGCAATAAGCAGTGATGATACGAGTGCGATTGTCTTTTTCATAATCATTTCTCCTTTTTGACTTTCGGAACAATAAAAATCCCTTCCGCTTTAAGGCAAAAGGGCACAGAAAAAACACACCAAGGGACATAGTTATCCCTTAATTGCTGCGTCAGCGCCTTTCATTGCCCAAAAGCGTTTTTGACCTTTCTGCCTGACGAGCGACCCGACTCCGAAAGCAAGAGCTCTCTCATACGGTAGTGACTGCTGCGCCGGACTCTCACCGGACTTCCCTCAGTTTCAGACAGATATTCAGTTTCTATCATTATATCACACTATTATAGAAAAAGCAAGAGGTGTTTATTAAGGTTTTATATGTTAGTTGCAGGGGCGCGGTGTCCGCGCTTACGCGCTCACTCTCACCAACACCCTTACCCGTACATCGCACAACTGCACTTTAATTAATTATTAATGACGGCGCCAACGAGCGAAAGCAGACTATCAGTTTTGCTGAGAGCGAGCGAGCTTGCGAGTGGCAACGTGGAATGGGATTCTAAAGGGGCAACTGCCCCTTTAGCGGGTGCAGGGCAGAGCCCTGCAAAAGTTAAGGGCAAAGATGCGCTCCTGTGCATTTATTTGCGCGAATAATTCATCATTAATGACAGTGCAGTTGAGCGAAAGCAGACTATCAGTTTTGCTGAGAGTGAGCGAGCTTGCGAGTGACAACGTGGAAGTGGTTGCCCAAGTGCGAGGCAGGATCCTGTCTGAGCACGAGGGTATGTCGCCATTGGATTTAAGGCGACCGGGCTGATCCGGCTCGTCAGCTGCTTTTCCGGAAATTATTGTCGGTGAAGATCCTTGCGAAAATCAGTCCCAGAGGAAGAGCTACAACAATGAGCAAAGCCTTGGTGAGCCATGCCGCCGCATTTGTGATATCGTTAAGCGCCATGAAATAAACACCCTTGTACATATACATTCCCGGCACCATTATAACTATAGATGGAACAGTAAGAGTTATTCTTGGGAAGCCTATTCCCCTCTTTATTACAGAAGCAAGAAGTCCTGCTGAAAACGCCCCTATAAAAGCAGCCGCTCCTGCGGGGATACCCGTCAGCTCAATGAGCTCAAGACGAAGGGTATTTGCTGCCATTCCGATCAGCCCTGCCGTAAGAGCCATCTTAGGAGTGCTGTTGAACATAAGCGAAAAACCGTAAACTCCGCAGAAGCTTGCGGCAGCAATCAGAACTCCATGCAGTACAGGAGCTATTTCAAGCGCCTCAAAGTCCCCGGGACTGAACCTGAATATCTGTGCGGCAGCCCAGCCGGTAGCCGTTGCAGTAATAATTATGAGCAGCGCATAGGTTATTCTTTCAATTCCTGAACGCAGATCAAGCTTTGCAAGGTCTATCCCTCCCGTTATCAGCGGAAACCCCGGTATCACAAACAGCATCGAGCATATGTAGCCTGCCTGATGTACCTCTGATACCCCGAATATCAGCTCCGCAAGCTTTATAAGCACAACGTATACGCAGCAGGCAGCCGCAACGCTTGCAGTAACATTTGCAAAAAGAGTAATATGCCGCTCTATCATTTTCTTGCGGATAAAGTTCCCTATCCCCGCACCCAAAAGAGCACATATCATCTCGGCGAGTCCTCCGCCGAGAAGAAACGTAAATGCACAGCAGGCTGCTCCCGAAGCAAGTCCAAGCTGCCACGCCTTATAGTTCCCGGGCATTTCCTGAAACTTATCGAGTATCATATGAAATTGCTCTGTAGAGTACTTTCCTGCTCTATCCTTGAATCCGTCGGCAAAATTTTCAAGCTCGTTGAGCTTATCCGTATTTACTCCCGTAGTACTCAGGGATATAGCATTTGTATACGTTTCGCATCCCTCAATGCAGGTGTATTCTATAGACAGCAGACCTATATCAGCGTTACAGGTTATATTAAGTGCGCGGGCGATCTTGTTCATCGAAGCACGGACACGCCACGCTCCCGTGCCGACTGACAGCATCATCAGACCTACCCTTCCGACTATAGTTGCTTTTTCCTTTAAAGGAGCATATACGGCAGGCGTGCTTGCCTCACCATCAACTATATCATGCCAGTCTATTGTCATGTGCTGCTTTCTGAAATTGCTCATTATTACATCTCCGAATTCAGTTATTAGTGAGCAGCAACCGGTATCGACCTCGGATGCGGACAGCTCCCGAAATGCGCCAAAACGGGCGGACACACGGATCCGCCCCTATTAATGCTCACTGATAACTAATTATATAATGTATACCGCATTTTGTCAACTGCTGCAAACTCTTATTTGAGCACTGATATCTTGTTTTTATTTATGCGGCGCATGAATACGAGTCCGACTGCGGCGGAGACTCCCTCCGCAACGATAAATGTCAGCCATACAAGCCACGCCCTGTCTGTGATATTTTTGACACCTCGCGTAAAAAGCCACGCAACAGGCAGAACGAGCACGAGCTGTCTCAGAACGGATATAACAAGCGATTCGATCCCGCTGTCAAGAGCCTGAAAGACTCCCTGCAAGGCTATGTTAAGCCCTGCAAAAACAAGGCAGAGCGAAATTACTCTTATTGCGCTTATACACAGTCTCTCTGTCTCGCCCGAAAGTCCGAACACTCTCGCCAGCGGCGATGCAAAGACCTCCAGCAGTACAAGTCCCCCCGCCATTATAATAAGCGTGTATAGGATCCCGTACTTTATGCCGTCCTTTACTCTGCGGCGGTTTTTCATTCCGTGACTAAAGGAGACTATCGGCGTTATCGCATCTCTGAGTCCGAAAGCTGCAAAAAGTATGAACTGCTGTATCTTGTAGTAGAGTCCGTATGCCGTTACCATTGATTCGCTCACGGTCAGCAATATGCGGTTCATTCCATAGGTCATAACCGACATGAGCGCCTGCGCGATTATCGCGGGGAGTCCTATCGAGTATATCGCACCGATTATTTTCAGCGAGGGCTTCATGTAACGCAGGCCGTTCCTGACGCTTTTGTTCATACGAAAATGAAAGAACATCGCGATAGCTGCCGAAACTATCTGACCTATTACCGTCGCATATGCAGCGCCCTCTACCCCAAGCTCAGGAAGCCCAAGCAATCCGTAAATGAGTATAGGATCAAGAATGATGTTTGTTACTGCTCCGGATATCTGAGCTATCGTAGAGTATACAGAGAGTCCTGTTGCCTGAAGCAGCTTTTCAAAAACTGAAAAACATACGATACCCATAGATATCACACAGCAAATGCGCAGATAGCTTACAGCCATTTCGGTTATCTGAGAATTTTCCGTCTGAGAAGATATGTAAGCCCTTACCCCGAATATTCCGAACAAAAGACACACTAAATAGATCAGCACGGCAAGAAACTCTGCATTGCCTGCCACCTTTGCAGCGCGTTCGCCGTCTCCTCTGCCAAGACTTTTGGAAAGGAGAGCATTTGTACCTACTCCTGTACCTATGCTGACAGCTATCATCAGCACCTGTATCGGAAAAGCAAGTGTCAATGCATTTAGAGCAGCCTCGCCGCCCTCCTTCATATTCGAGACAAAGGCACTGTCAACGATGTTGTAAAACGCCTGTAAAAGCATCGAGATAATCATGGGTATACCCATTGAAAGCATGAGCTTGTTCACAGGAGCCTCCGACATTTTTTTGATCGAACTGTTATTTTCCATATTTTATCTCCTTCGATTATTTTGTCGGGTAAGGGTGTAAAATGATCCTTACAGCAAAAAAGCGTAAGACCGGACATGATATCCGGACTTACGCTTTCGCTACTCGACCTGAACATTATAACACAGTTTTTTGAAAAAATCAAGAAGTTAAAATATAAAAATTTCTCTTATGTGAGCTGGATCAGCTCGGTCATGGCCACGTGCTCGCTCTGTATGTGGCAAGCAGTTTATCTCCACTCGCAGAAATCAATATATGTCAATATGCATAATCAAACCGTGTTTCTCCCCTCTCCCCTGCCGCATTTTAACGAGGGGAGAAGGTGTCGGAAACGAAAAATAGGAATTTGTGCCGCATGACAAATTCGGATTTTTGTTTTTATTTTAATATAACTTCGCCGTTGTGAATCCCTTTGTCACGCCGCCATTTGGCTCGGCAAGCCTTATACCTCAGCGGTCACAACAACCTAAAACCTAAAGCCTGAAACCTGACACATTCTATAACTAAAAACTATCTTGCTTTTTCTTAAATTCCATGTTATAATACTATCATAATAATAAGAAATGAGGTAATCATAATGATAAAGGTAACAAATGATATTTATTACATAGGAGTAAACGACCACAAGCTCGACCTTTTCGAGGGACAGTATGATGTACCCAACGGCATGGCTTATAACTCATACATCATATTCGATGAGAAGATCGCCGTGTTCGATACCGTTGATGCAAGCTTCACAGATGAGTGGCTCGACAATATCACCGAAGTCCTTGCTGACCGCAAGCCGGATTACCTCATAATTCAGCATATGGAACCCGACCACTCTGCAAATCTGCTCAACTTCATAAATGAGTATCCCGATACAATCATCGTCGGCAACGCAAAGACCTTTGCAATGATAGCAAATTTCTTCGAGGAGCTTGACCTCGGCGACAAGAAGCTCGTTGTCAAGGACGGAGACAAACTCTCACTCGGCAGACATGAGCTTACATTCGTTTTCGCTCCTATGGTACATTGGCCCGAGGTAATGTTCACATATGACAGCACAGACAAGGTTCTCTTCTCTGCGGACGCTTTTGGCAAGTTCGGCGCACTCGACGTTGATGAGGACTGGGCGTGTGAGGCTCGCCGTTATTACTTCGGTATCGTCGGCAAATACGGCGTTCAGGTTCAGGCTGTCCTCAAGAAGGCAGCTGCACTTGACATTCAGACTATATGTCCTCTCCACGGACCAATTCTCTCCGAGAACCTTGACTATTACCTCGGACTCTATAACACATGGTCAAGCTACGGCGTAGAGAGCGAGGGCGTATTCATTGCTTACACCTCCGTTTATGGTAACACCAAAAAAGCTGCGGAGCTCCTTGCAGAAAAGCTCACCGAAAAGGGCTGCCCTAAAGTGGCTATCGCCGATCTTGCAAGAGAGGATATGGCAGAGTCCGTTGAAGACGCTTTCCGCTACGGTAAGATCGTGCTTGCAACTACCACCTATAATGCCGACATATTCCCTTTCATGAGGCAGTTCATCGGTGACCTCACCGAAAGGAATTATCAGAACCGCACTATTGGTATCATTGAGAACGGAAGCTGGGCTCCTACCGCAGCAAAGGTCATCAAGGGAATGTTTGAGAAATCAAAGGACATAACATGGATGGAAAATACCGTGACGATCAAGTCGGCTGTCAAGGCTGAAAACATCGCTCAGATAGAAGCTCTCGCAGACGAGCTTACAAAATAAATTTTCAGGAGGGATATCATGAAGATAACTCTTAACCCCGATGAAGAAGTCGTTGCACGCATCAAGGAAGGACTCAAGCAGAAGGACGGCTACTGCCCGTGCAGGATAGCAAAGACCCCCGAAAATAAATGTATGTGCAAGGAGTTCCGCGACCAAATAGCAGACCCCAACTATGAGGGCTTCTGCCACTGTATGCTATATTATAAAAGTCTGGAGGGCTGAAAAATGGCTGAAATAGTTATCACAAAGGAAAATTTTGACGACGAGGTGCGCAATTTCAAGGGTGAACCTGTGCTGCTCGACTTCTGGGCAGGCTGGTGCGGACCATGCAGTCTCCTCTCCCCCATTGTAGAGGAAATAGCAGACGAGTACGACGGACAAGTCAAAGTCGGCAAGGTCAATGTTGATGAGCAGCCCGAACTTGCTGCAGCATTCCGCGTCGAGAGCATTCCGCTGCTCGTTCTTGTCAAGGACGGCGTTATCCAGAGCCAGTCGGTCGGCTACCGCAGCAAGGAAGACGTCCTCGAATTTATTGGACTGTAATTGATTACAAAAATAATATCAGGGCATAATATCACCGAGGTGATATTATGCTCAATTTTTTTCTTGGAAGCCTTTTCGGAGGAACTGTTGGAGTTTTTGCCATGTGTCTGTGTACAGCTGCAAAAGAAGCTGACAAATTCGATGACACACAAAACAGATGACCAGCACTATAGATACTGAACAAATCACTATTGTGCATATCGCTGTTTTCAACTCAACTATATGTAATATCTAAAAAAAATTTTGAAAAATGTAGTATTTTTAAGGTTATTTTAAGATTTTTATATCATAATATAATTGCAGAAGAAGAAGAACGGAAAAGAATAGAAAACAAAAAAAATTAAAAAGAGAGGTGACCATTATGTTAGCGGTAATAATTATTTCAATCGTCGGAGCACTTTCAGGACTTACTTCAGTTTGTCTTTGCAGAGCTGCAAAATGGGCTGATGAAGTGAAACAGCCAGATATACTAACCATCATGCAATGAAGGAATCAGTTCTATACCTAACTCTTTCCCTTCCCTTAAAAAACGGTTCAGCGTACACGCTGAACCGTTTTTTATCTGCCCTCTTAAAAGTAATTCGGACTTACCTTGTTTTCTATGACTTTGAGGGGGACTCTTTTGAAAAAAACGCCCCTCAAAACTCTCCCCCCCTAAAACTTTCGGTTTAATTTTTTCTCCGATAGGGCACACCGTATATAATTACAGAGCTTTTATTTTATGTGCACCCTATAAGGGTAAAATCAGCTAAAATTCTTTGAAAAGAGGTTCGGGGAAAACCTTTCTGATGAAAGGTTTTCCCCGACAAGTTTTGAAACACTATGAATAAAACATAATTATTTTTCGGGCACTGAGATAACATCCTTCCGCATATACGGCTGAAGTGCTTTGGGTATCCTTATGCTGCCGTCCTCGTTGAGATTGTTTTCAAGAAATGCGATGAGCATTCTTGGCGGAGCTACAACCGTATTATTGAGGGTATGTGCGAAGTATTTGCTGCCGTCGGAGGACTTGACTCTGATACCAAGACGGCGAGCCTGAGCGTCGCCGAGATTCGAGCAGCTTCCCACTTCAAAGTATTTCTGTTGTCTTGGAGACCATGCCTCAACGTCAATGCTCTTAACCTTAAGGTCTGCGAGATCACCCGAACAGCATTCGAGAGTTCTTACAGGGATATCAAGCGTGCGGAAGAACTCTACGGTATAGCTGTAGAGCTTGTGGAACCAGTCCATACTGTCCTCAGGTTTGCAAACTACTATCATTTCCTGCTTCTCAAACTGGTGGATACGGTAGACTCCTCTTTCCTCTATGCCGTGAGCACCGACCTCTTTTCGGAAGCAGGGAGAATAGCTTGTAAGGGTCTTCGGAAGCTCGTTCTCGGGGACTATCGTGTCAATGAATTTACCTATCATAGAGTGCTCACTTGTTCCGATAAGATAGAGATCCTCACCCTCTATCTTGTACATCATTCCCTCCATTTCCGCGAAACTCATAACGCCCGTAACGACGTCGCTGCGGATCATAAAAGGCGGAATATAATACGTGAATCCCTTGTCTATCATGAAATCACGGGCATAAGAAAGAATGCACGACTGAAGCTGTGCGATATCACCACAGAGATAATAGAAACCGTTACCACTGGTCTTTCTTGCGCTGTCAAGGTCGATACCGTTGACTTTTTCCATTATATCAACATGATAAGGCACTTCAAATTCGGGGACAGCAGGCTCTCCGAATCGCTCTACTTCAACATTTTCACTGTCGTCCTTACCTATCGGCACACTTTCGTCGATTATATTGGGGATAACGAGCATGATCTCGCGGATATCAGCTTCAAGCTTTACTTCAAGCTCTTCCATTTCAGTGAGCTTGTCCCCTATCGCAACGACTTCTGCCTTGACCTTGTTCGCCTCGTCGATCTGTTTTTTGCCCATAAGAGCGCCGATCTCCTTGCTCTTGACCTTGCGCTGATTTCTGAGATTATCGCACTCTACTTTAGTTTCTCTGTACTTTCTATCGAGCTCTATCACCTTGTCCACGAGCTCAAGCTTCTGATCCTGAAACTTCTTTTTTATATTTTCCTTAACGATTTCGGGATTTGTTCTGATAAGCTTAATGTCGATCATTTTTATAAACTCCTTTATTCTTCCTTTGCAAGCTTTCTTGCGAGCTCTGCAAGATCTTCCTTATCATAAAATTCGAGTATCAAAGCGCCTTTATTTTTTCCGTAATCCACCTTGACTTTTCTGCCGAGACTCTCATTGAGAGAAAGCTCCATTTCGACAAAATAATTGTCAATTTTTTTATCAGAACCTTTATTTGCAGGTTCTTCACTGCCCGATCTCTGAGCTATTTTTTCTATCTGCCTTACAGTAAGACTTCCGTCTGCAGCCTTCAGTGCAGTTGCAATAAGCAGCTCTTCATCTTCAAATCCGAGAAGTGCTCTTGCATGACCTGCAGAAATATCGCCGTTTTCGAGCATTTTTATCACCCGATCCGGCAATGAAAGCAGTCTTACTGAGTTGGCAATAGCAGAACGGGATCGCCCCACCATTTTAGCGACCTTATCCTGAGTCATTCCGAATTTTTCAATGAGTTCATTATAACCCGCAGCCTCTTCAACGGGATTAAGATTTTCTCTCTGGAGATTTTCAATAATAGCTATCTGCATAGCTTCCATATCGGAAAGCTCTTTAATATTAACAGGGACTTCATCAAGTCCGAGCATTCTTGCCGCACGCCATCGCCTTTCACCGGCAACTATCTGATATCCTCCCGTATCCATAGGACGGACGAGTATCGGCTGCAAAATGCCATGCTCTCTGATAGAATCCGCAAGTGCAGCGATAGCTTCATCGCTGAAGGTTTTTCGCGGCTGATCGCGATTGGGCTCTATTTCAGCTGTTCTTAAGGTCTTTTTCACCTGAATATCATTTGTATTATCAATAAACAATGTGTCCAGACCCGAACCTAATCCACCTTTTGCCATATTTCAAATTCATTCGCTGTCGGAATGACTCTCCTTTCCTGAATTTTTCTTGAAAGAAAAGATACCTCTGCGTTTTTTCTTAGGAAGCTCCAACGGCTCACCGAGTATTTCATGACATACAAGCTCATATGCTTCTGCACCCTTTGATGCTTTATCGTAATACATTACCGGTTTTCCGTGGCTTGGCGCTTCGGAAATGCGCACATTTCTTGGTATCTTTGTCTTAAAAACCTTATCGGGAAAATACTTTTCCACCTCTTCAACGACATCATTTGCTACATTAAGTCTGCCGTCAAACATTGTAAATAATATTCCCTCTATTTCAATAGTAGGATTATAATTATTTTTAACTATTTTTATAGTATTTACAAGCTGAGAAAGACCCTCAAGTGCATAGAATTCCGCAAGCATTGGTACAATTACAGTGTCACAAGCCACAAGACCATTTATGGTTATAGTTCCAAGCGCAGGCGGACAGTCGATAAATATGTAATCATAATCAAGCTTGCACGTCAGAATCTGCATTTTCAAACGATTTACTCTGTTTTCAAATCCTGCAAGTTCTATTTCACAGCCTGCAAGAGATTCTGTTGCAGGAACTATAGAAACATTTTTAAATTCGGTAGAAATTATGGCTTCTTGTATTCTTACTTTGCCTGTAAACACATCGTATGCAGTATTCTGAACTGATTTTTTCTTTATTCCGAATCCTGTTGTTGTATTACCCTGTGGATCAGAATCAATGCACAACACTTTAAATCCCCGTGAACCGAGATATGCCGAAATATTTATGGCAGTTGTAGACTTTCCTACTCCTCCCTTTTGATTAGTAACTGCGATGATTTTGCCCATATGATCTTCCTTTCAAATACTTTATTTTATTATACCACTTTTTTCTCACAATGTAAACATTATTGCATGATTTTTTTGAAATTGTTTCACGTGAAACAAAAAACAGGGACAAAATTTAAATTTTGTCCCTCAATTCATAATCTATCGTTTTTGAATTGGTATTCTAACACGATATTCTATGTAATCTTCATTTTGTATTTTCTTTGAATCGGCAGAAATACCAGCTGCCTGCATTGTTTCAACAGCTTTATTTATCGTATTTACAAACATTTTCACATTCTGAAACACTTTTGATCGTTTCTTGTAGCTTGCTTTTTCACGCTGCGAGCCTATATAATCCTCAATAAGGCGTTCTGTCTTTTCCACATTCAGATTATTTTTGATTACCTTTTCGAGAATATTTAACCTATCCTCAGAATTACCAAGCCTGAGAAGAGCACGCGCGTGACGCTCGGTAAGATTAAATTTGACGATAAGATCCCGTTCTTGCTGTGTCAGTCTCAAAAGTCTCAGCTTATTTGCTATAGTACTCTGAGCTTTTCCAAGTTTTAAAGCAGCATCTTCTTGAGTCATTCCATAATAATTAATTAATTTTTCAATTGCAGCAGCCTCCTCAAAGAAGGAAAGATCCTGCCTCTGAATATTTTCTACGAGTGCAAGGATCGCTGAATGTCTCTCACTGATTTCGTGTACAATACAAGGAACTACGGTAAATCCGCATATTTTAGCTGCACGAAGCCTTCTCTCTCCGGCAATGAGCTCAAATTTTTCTCCGACTCTGCGTACAGAAAGCGGCTGTAATATACCATTTTGTGAGATTGATTCTGCAAGAGCTATGATCTCATTATCAGAAAAATCTGTTCTTGGCTGATGCGGATTAGGTCTTATATCTTTAATTTCTATCTCAACGACCTTATTTATTAGTTTTTCTTTGGTAAAATTCAGAAATCCTGCCATTTATATCTCCTCGATCCTTTGAACTTGAGCTTAGCTCTGTAGTTCTATTTTAACATCATTGGGAAATAATTACTACACAAAAAAACCGCCTGTTTTCTTCAAAAAGGCGGCAAATAATTCAATTTTCCTTACTATCAAAGCGGATATTTCTTAATCCTCGCGCTATTGCGCGGATATTTTGTCGGTGTTTGCGATATTTTTTTTACTGAAACTATCTTCCTTCTTTCATCAAAAAGATCATATTCTATCAGCGATGATATTTCTCCGCCAAGAAGTGTTATAGCGTTTTGAGAAGAATAAATATCCTCGTTTGGTCCCTTCATTGCAACAAATTTGCCCCTTACAGCGACAAAAGGCAGACAAAGCTCGCTAAGAACTGACATATTTGCAACTGCTCTTGCGCATGATATATTGTATTTTTCGCGGTATTCCGGCAAATTTGATATATCTTCAGCGCGTCCATGAATTATCTGAGCCGAAATTCCGAGCCTATCACAAAGCTCCTGCAAAAAAACAGTTCTTTTCTTAAGGCTATCGAGCAAAGTAAGGTGGATATCCGGACGCAATATATTAATAGGTATTGATGGAAAACCCGCACCTGTCCCAACATCAATCATTGAGCAATTTAAAGGTAATTCTACATATTTTTGCAGTAATATACTATCAATAAAGTGCTTTTTCAAAATTTCTATTGGTTCTGTTATCGCGGTAAGGTTTATTTTTTCATTGTATTCTACGAGAAAAGCTGCATACACCTCAAGTTTTTCATAAATCTCATGTGAAAGCTCCAATTCATACTGATCAAATAGGGAGCTTGCATATTCAAAAACGGGTAGCATTTACTTTTCCTCCCTTTGTCTGAGCCATACTGAAAGCATTGATATATCTGCCGGAGATACTCCTGAAATTCTTGAGGCTTGTCCAAGCGAAACAGGTTTGATTTTATCAAGCTTTTCTGCAGCTTCAAGACGGATTCCTTTGATTTTAGAATATTCTGCATCTACAGGAAGTTTTTTATTTTCAAGCCGATGCATCTGGTCAATTTGCTCAAGCTGTTTTGAAATATATCCTTGATACTTTATTTCAAGCTCAACCTCCTCACATATTTCACGCGAAAGGATTGGTCTTTCCGGATCAAACTGTGCAAGCTCAGCATATTTGAGCTGAGGTCTTCTAACAAGATCAGCCATTTTACAGCCTGTTTTAAGCGGTGCAGTTCCATTTGAAACAAGAAAATCATTGAGCTGGTCGGACGGGGCAATATTAAGTGATGATATACGCGATATTTCGGAATTTACGAGCTTAATTTTTCTTATAAGAGCTTCATATCTTTCATCAGAAATAAGACCAATTTTATGACCAATAGGAGTCAGTCTCTGATCTGCATTATCTTGTCTTAGAATAAGCCTGTATTCGCTTCGTGAAGTCATCATTCTATAAGGATCACTGCAGCCTTTTGTGACAAGATCGTCAACAAGTGTACCAATGTAAGAATTTGAACGCTCAAGAATGAGAGATTCTTTCCCCATGATTTTCAGAGCTGCATTTATTCCTGCAACTATACCTTGAGCGGCAGCTTCTTCATAACCTGAACTTCCATTGAATTGTCCTGCCCCGTAAAGACCACTTATTCTTTTAAATTCCAACGTCGGAAACAATTGAGTTGGATCACAGCAATCATATTCAATAGCGTATGCAGGGCGCATTATTTCTACATTCTCAAGTCCTTCAATTGTTCTTAAAAACTGAAGCTGAACATCTTCAGGAAGTGATGATGACATTCCTTGCAAGTAAAATTCTTCTGTTGTAAGTCCCATTGGCTCTACAAAAAGCTGATGACGAGGCTTATCGGAAAATCTGACTATCTTGTCTTCTATAGAAGGGCAATATCTCGGACCAACTCCCTCAATTCTTCCGGAATAAAGAGGAGATCTGTCAAGATTAGCGAGTATAACCTCATGTGTTTTACTATTTGTATAAGTAACATAGCAGCTAACAACGTTATTAAGATCATCAGAATTTGTTTCAAAAGAAAAAGGAACTATCTCATCATCACCGTTTTGAATTTCTATTTTATTGAAATCTATGCTTCTTCTGTGTACGCGGCAAGGGGTACCTGTCTTAAATCTTCTGAGTTCTATTCCATTATCAGCAAGCGATGCAGAAAGTCCAATGCTTGGAAGTGCCGAATCAGGACCGCTTTCATATGAAGCTTCTCCAATGTGTATTTTACCTTTGAGATATGTTCCTGTAGCGATTATAGCAGCTTTCACCGAATATTCAGCACCAAGAGAGGTTATGACAGCGATAATTTTTCCGTTTTCAGTTACTATTTCAGAAATTTCAGCCTGCTTAACATATAAATTATCCTGTTTTTCGCAGATATTTTTCATATAGTCATGATATTTCACACGATCAGCTTGAACCCTGAGACTATGAACAGCAGCTCCCTTACCCCTGTTCAACATACGGCTTTGGATAAAGCATTTATCAGCAGCTTTTCCCATTTCACCGCCAAGAGCATCTATTTCACGCACGAGATGACCTTTTGCAGTTCCCCCGATAGACGGATTACAAGGCATGTTGGCAATCTGATCAAGAGATATTGTAAACATGATCGTCCGGCATCCAAGTCTTGCTGAAGCGAGTGCAGCTTCTACACCTGCATGACCTGCGCCAATGACTGCCACATCGTATTCTCCCATATTGTAAGTCATAAATTTCACTCCCGGAATGTTTCACGTGAAACATTATTTTCCAACACAAAATCTTGAAAACACTTCATTAACTACCGCATCAGTAATTTTTTCACCTGTAAGTTCGAGCAAAGACTGTTCCGCATAATCAATAAGAACATTAACAGCATCAAGCATTTCACCATTTTCAATGGCATGAATTGCCTTATTTACATTATCAATACACACATCTATACATTTTTTTTGTCTTTCATTTGCAACAATAGCATCCTGAAAGAATTTCTCATTAAGCATAAAAATATCTTCGATTTCCTTTTTAAGCTTATCTATACCGTTGTTTTCTTTGGCAGATAAATATACTATATGTTTAAAATACTTTTCAAGTATTCCTTTATCAATTATTGTTTCGAGATCATTTTTATTAATAACAGCAATTGAATTAGTTAAATTAATTTTATTAATTATATTTATGTCATCTTCACTTATATCTTTACTTCCGTCAAATACTGCGATCACAAGCTCGGCAGAAAAAATCGCCTGCTCTGCGATAGAAACTCCTATTTTCTCGATTTTGTCAAAAGTCTGCCTTATGCCGGCTGTATCGATAAGTCGCAGAGTAATGTCCCCGAGCTTAACAGTCTCCTCAACTGCGTCACGAGTAGTTCCGGCAATATCCGTCACGATACTCCTTTCACAGCCGCTCAAGCAATTAAAAAGAGTTGATTTGCCAACATTAGGACGTCCTACTATAACGGTAGATATACCGCTTCGCAGAAGTCTGCCGCTGTCATAATTTTTAATAAGTGACTCCAGACGGACACGGACAGCTTCGAGATTTACAATCAAATATCCGGGCTCAACTTCAGGTATATCCTCATCAGGATAATCCGTCCACGCTGCAAGGCTTCCCAACATATTCATCAGATCATCAGATATACTTTTGACTTTTTTATATGTCGCTCCCTCGCGAAGATTTTCTGCTATTCTAAGTTCTTTTTCACCCTTCGCAGAGATTATGTCCATTACAGCTTCCGCTTGAGTAAGATCTATTTTTCCATTCAAAAAGGCACGTTTCGTAAACTCGCCAGACTGTGCGTTTACAGCTCCGTTTTTTAAAGCAGCTCTCAGAATACGCTTTGTTACATAAAGACCTCCGTGGCATGATATTTCCGCAGTATCCTCACCGGTATAGCTGTGAGGAGCACGAAAAATTGTAAGTACACAGTCATCAAGGCGTTCTTTTTCGTCATATGCATAGCCGTAAGCACAGGTATAACCTTTCATTTCTGAGACATTTTTACCACCGGCAGGAATGAATATTTTTTCAGCAACATCGAGCGCATTCTCACCTGAAATTCGTATCACCGCGATACCTCCCGGGGCATTCGGAGTGGAAATAGCCGCTATCGTAGACATTTTGTCCTCCTAAAAAAACAACGGCAGTTAAGCCGTTGCAATTTTATTATTTGTGGGTTTATACTATGCGCTATTTCAAAATGTCTGTAGACATTTTGAAATCTGCCGTCAATGACGGCAGGCGGCGTAAATCGCCGCAAGCGCTCCGTTTATACTGCCTCTGCAAATCCGCTTTGCGGATTTGTGGCTGCGTTGCAGCCTGCAAAATGTAATTTTTACATTTTGTAATAGAGGCGAGTATATCGTGAAGACACTTCCTCACACAACTGCTAAAAACAGAAACTGATCACTTGATCAAAGCTCAATTTTTCCGTAAAGGCCGCCCTCAATACTGTCTTCGGGCTTTGGTCTCTTATAGTCCTTCTCAAAACTTGTGGAAAGATCGACAGATTTACGCTCGAGATTAACTTCTCTGTCGCGATTTCTCGATCCGCCGTTTCTGTCATTTCTTCTCCCGCCGCGGCGGTCATCATGTCTTTTGCCGCTTCTGGGATTGTTTGAAGAAATTATTATCTTCCTGTATGGTTCTTCACCGACCGAGCGTGAAGAAACTCCCTCTATCTCGGATATAGCCGAATGGATAACACGTCTCTCATAAGGATTCATTGGCTCAAGAGGCTGTGATCTGCCTGTTCTGAGGACAGCCCTTGCTACCTTTGCAGCAAGCTGCTCAAGAGTTTCCTTCCTTTTTTTGCGATAGCCGAGACAGTCGATAGTTATGCGGTAGTAATCCTTGTCTCCCTTGTTTGCAATGATAGAGCAGAGATACTGGATAGCATCGAGAGTCTCGCCCCTTCTGCCTATGATAGTACCGTTATTATTGCTGTCAAGGTTAATTATAGCGCCTGTTTCATTCTGATAAACAGTAAATTGTACCTCTACGCCCATAGCTCTGAGAATGCTTGTGATATAATCTCTCGCAAGCTTTACCTTTGAATTGATGAGAGCTTCGTCCTCAATAAGCTCATAATTATCAAGGGAATATTCAAGTTCATCATCGTTATCCGACACAGCAGCGAGAGCAGTCTCTTCGGCTGCTTTTTCCTTAGCTGTCTCTGCGGCCTTTTCTACAACAGGCTTTTCAGCAATCGTCTCTGATTTTGCCTCTTCCTTTTTGGAATCTGCTGCTGCAGGCTTTACAGTTTCGATAGTTTTTTTGACATTTGCATCGGGAGCAGCGGCAGCAGTCTGTTCATTTTTCTCATAAGAAGCTTTTACCTTTGCATCGCTCTTTCCTATGCCGAGGAATCCTTTTTTGCCCTCATCGACGACCTCGAACTTTATCTCGCTCTCTTTGACGCCAAACTTCTTCGCCGCAAGCTCTTTAGCTTCTTCGATAGTTTTTGCTGTAAAAATTTCAGTCATATTTATACCTCCCGTACGACTCAATCGTCGTCATCATTTTCATCATAATCATCTCCGTACTTTTCAGCCATACGCTTTCTTGCTTCTTTAAGCTTATCTCTGTTCTGTTTATTCTGTTCGGATCTTGACATTTTTTCACCGTTGCTGTTAGTTCTTGCAGAGCCGCCGTTCTGCTGCTGTTCAAGAGCAGCCTGCTGTTCCATCATTCTCTGCATAAAGGTTTTCTTTTCAGGGTGTTTTTCGGCATATATCCTTGCTTTTTCTTTTTCTTTTTCAGCTATAGCCTCTGTTCTTTCGGGAGTAAAATACTGATTAAGCCCAAAGGTTATAAGGAATGAGAATATAGACGACCATATCCAATAGAAGCCTACACCGGCAGGCACATTGAATGCGAACCATATTGAAAGAAGAGGCATACCATACATCATAACAGACATACAGCCTCCGCCCTGCACCGTAGCTCCTATCTTTTTCTGATGCACCTGACTGTAGATAGAAACAAGAAGCTGTGCCAGACCTGCAAGGAAAGGTATACAAAAGAGTATTATAGCTTCTTTTGTCCATGAATCAGGGTGAAATTCCGGAGTTTTTCCGAGATTTGCGCCGAAAATAGTGAATTTATCGCTGAATTCGCTTACTTTCTGAGAAAAATTCTCAGCAAGACTTGAAAAACTATCGGGCTTTTTATTCAGCGCTTCCATGGTAAAGAGCTCGGAACGAAGATTATTGCTTGCAAATTCCCTGCCATTATTTATTCCGAGTTCTTCAGCAAGAGCTGAAGCTCTTTCAGCAGCCTCAATTCTTATAGACTTTGTTATGCCAAGGATATGTGTTATAGGCTTATAAACAACGTCGATAACGCCAAAAAGGAGGAACATCTGAATGAAAGCAGGCAGGCATGAAGCCATGGGATTTATACCTTCCTGAGCATATAGCTTCTGCTGTTCTTCCTGAAGTCTCTGAGGATTGCTTCCGAAGCTTTTTTTGAGCTTTTCAAGCTTTGGATTAAGCAGCTGCATTCTTGCCGAGCTTTTCTGAGTTTTATAATTTACCGGAAAAAGAATGAGCTTTGTTACTACTGTAAAAATAATAATAGAAACAGCATAATTTTTACAAATATAGTAAATTAATCTCATAAGGTATCCAAAAGGGATACCGATAATATCATAAAGTGCGTTCAAATTTTCATACCTCTTGATTTATTTTGCTGCCGTCGCTTTCTTCATCGGCATTAAAAATGATGTTATCATATTTATTTACTTTAAAAGTAAATTTTTCCGGAACATGATCTATACCGCCCATAGACCACGGATTACACCGCAGAATTCTCCATACTGCAAGGGCGGAGCCTCTTACAGCCCCGAATCTTTTCACAGCAGTCATAGCATAGCAGCTGCACGTGGGATAGTATTTGCACTTTGGAGGAAAAAGGGGAGAAATAAGCTTTTTATAAAGCTTTATGATCCCTAAGATAAGATATTTCATACTCTTTTTTTACCTGAGCTAAAGCTTTTATACATCCTGTTAATTTCAGATATCCCTTTTCTGTGCATATATTCGCAGTATTCTTGGGATCTTATCTCACTTAGCAAACTTCTTGCAACTATCACTATATCTATACCCACAGGAATATTGATCTCTGATTCTCTGTAAGCGAAGCGGATAAGTCTTTTTGCTCTGTTTCTGCAAACTGCATTGCCGACCTTTTTTCCGGCGGTTATACCGAGCCTGTTAAACGGTCTGCCATTAGGTCTTACATAGATGACCGAGTATTTTGAAGAAGAATACTTTCCTTTTTTATAAGCGCAAAGGAAATCCTTATTATCCTTCATCATTTCCGTATAAAGCATAATAACACCTATTGAGCTTTTTACTGCTTCTAACAAAAAAGACCACAAAAAATCATTTTTGTGGTCAGCCTCGTCAGTGAGTTAATCTTGCTCTGCCCTTAGATCTTCTACGAGCTAAAACCTTTCTGCCGTTCTTAGTAGACATTCTCTTCATAAAGCCATGCTCTTTCTTTCTGTGGAGCTTCTTGGGCTGATAAGTTCTTTTCATACTAAGTGTCCTCCTCTCTGAGAAATATATACAAGAAGATCGTTCAAAACGATCTTTACTGACAAAACCATCATGCAGATACACCTGTCTGCATTACACTAAAACATTATATAATAAAAATATTGTGATGTCAAGCAAATTAGAAAATTTTTCTTAAAATCACGATATTTTCAGATTATTCACCAATTGACCCACTTGAAATAACAATTAAATTTGTATATTAGTTATCAGTTATCATCTAATAATTATATTTGTGATATTAAGCTTATCTGAACCTGAAAAAGGCTGATATCAGGAAGCTGCTAATAAATTATCACTGTTCACTACAACTCAGTTTTCAACAATTTGCCAATTTATGTGTTGAAAAAGAGTTCATTTTCTAACATCGTGATATATAAAAATTCTTGCTTTTTCTTCCTTATTATGATATAATATTAACATGTATCAAAAGATAAAAGAAGATCAAGGCAGGAGATAATAAGAGATAATATAATTTTCACGGAGGTATAACATGAATTCATTCGATGAAGTTTTCGATAAAGTTAAGAATTATTGTCTCGAAAACAATACTATTCCCGAAATAGGTATAACAACATGGATAGATCCAATGAAGCCTGTCAGCTTTGACGGAACAAATGCTGTTTTCAGCGTTCAGACCGATTTTCAGAAAAATATAGTTATGACAAATTTCATAACTCATCTTACAGAAGCATTCTATAATGTTCTCGGGCTCAATGTTAATATTGATATAAATGTAAAATCAAATGAACCAGAAAAGGTAAATATCCCTACTGAGGACGAACTCGAAAAGAAGCACGCCGAGCTGGAACAGGCATATAAATTTGCAAATTATGCTTATACCTTCGATACCTTTATCGAGGGACGTTCAAATGAATTTGCCCTTGCGTGCAGCAAATCAGTCGCTAAAAACTGCGGTGCAAAGTCTGTTCCCGATTATAATCCGCTTTTCATTTACGGTCCTTCCGGCATGGGTAAGACACATCTCATCACAGCTATAGCAAACGAAGTGAAGAAAAATCACGAGGATTTCAACGTTGTCTACGTTACCAGTGAAAAATTCGGTACAGATCTCGTCAATGCACTCAATCACAAGGGAACTATTTCCGATTTTCAGGATAAATATAGGAATGCCGACATACTTCTGGTAGACGATATCCAGTTCTTCGCAGGAAAAGAGCGTATGCAGGAGGAATTCTTCCATACCTTCTATAAGCTTCATCAGGAAAGCAAGCAGATAGTAATAACATCGGATAAGCCGCCAAAGGAGCTCCTCACGCTCGAGGAACGCCTAAGGACGCGTTTTGAAGGTGGACTTATCGCAGATATATCTGCACCTGATTATGAAACAAGGCTTGCAATAATCAACAGAAAATCCGAGCTTTTAGATCTAAAAATGCCTAATGAAGTAGCTGAATTCATGGCAAATCGCCTTAAATCAAATATCCGTCAGCTCGAAGGAGCTGTTCTCAGATTAAAGGCTCTCAATCATTTTGCAGGAAGTCCTATTACTATATCAATGGCTCAGAGCGTTATAAGAGACGTCCTCACAGATGAACAGCCTCTTCCTATAACCGTTGAGAAAATAATATCAGAAGTATCCACAGTTTACGGAGTTTCACCTGATGATATGCGTTCAACAAAGCGTTCCTCACAGGTATCAATAGCTCGTAAGGTCGCTATATACGTTGTAAGAGAGATCACCCAGATGCCTCTTGCAGCTATAGGAACAGAATTCGGCAACCGCGACCATTCTACTATAGTTTATTCAGTGAATAGTCTCACAGACTCTATGGCTAAGGATTCAAATCTAAATAACCTCGTTAATGACATAATCAAGAACATACGTGATAAAAATAAGGTATGATATTATTGAGGAAAGAGTTGAGATCAAAAGTTTAGATTTGTTGAAATAACTTCTTATCAACATCACTTTCAACATAATGTTAAATTCATTACAGTTTTTCTATTCCTTTTGTATAGCGGATATTAAGTTATACACTATGTTAAAATCAACAAAATTCAAACATGTAGTATTTTCAACAATAAACAAGTCCATTCACTATTTTATAAAATATTTTTTGTTTCAACATTTTTAAGGCTTTTATTAAACTTCAACTCCACTTATATCCACTTTTTTCAACCGCAAAAAGGACAAGCATAAAAATATTCCACTTTTTCAAGAATTTGTCTACACTCAGATGTAGACAAATTTTAGGCTGAATTAAGCCATAAAAAGCTTGTCTTGACTTTTCCACGTCCTCAATAACAACAACAATAAATAATACATACTTTATTTTACATTCATAAAAAGCATTCCGGTAAGTAAAAAATCCATATTCCATACGGAGGTCTATATAATGAAATTCATTTGCAATAAAACAGAACTCAGCGAGGCTATTGGAAACGTTTCAAGAGCTGTATCACAGAAATCTACTATACCCGCACTTGAAGGTATAAAAGTAAAAATATCTGATCAGCAGGTCGAGCTTACTTCATACAACCTTGAAATGGGCATAATAACAACTATCGGAGCTCAGACTGAAGGCAGCGGAGAAATAGTTGTAAGTTCAAGGCTTTTCAGTGAGTTTACAAGACGTATGCCCGATGAAGAAATAACCTTTGAAGTAGACGATAATCTCGTTATCAATATATCATGCAGATCTACTGAATGCAGCTTTTCAGCTATATCCGCAGAAGAATTCCCTGAGCTTCCTAAAGTAGATTCGGGAAGGAGCTTTTCAGTAAAGCAGACAGTACTCAGATCAATGATAAATCAGACCGGATATGCAGCTTCTCTCAACGAGAGCAAGCCCGTTCTTACAGGAGAGCTTTTTGATATAGAAGACGGACATTTCAATATGGTAGCTATTGACGGCTTCCGCCTTGCTATAAGAGAAGAGCTCATTGACTGCAGCGATAATTATCACTTTGTAGTTCCTAAGAAGGCTCTTACCGAAATATCTACTCTTATAAAAGACGACGAAGAGAAGCTTTGCAATATATTTACAAACGACCGTCACATAATTTTTGAAATAGGCAAGGTATTTGTAATATCCCGTTTGCTTGAAGGTAATTTTCACAACTACAAACTGAGTATACCTACAAGCTATAAGACAGAAGTAATCATAAACAAGAGGGATTTTGCAGCAAGTCTGGAACGCTGTTCTCTCATAATAGACGATAAGAATAAGTCGCCAATACGCTGTGAAGTAGGCAACGGAACAGTAAAAATAAGCTGCAAGACAGGAATAGGAAAAATAAATGACGCAATATCAGCAGATATTTCCGGGGAAACTATCAACATAGGCTTCAATAACCGACTTATTCTCGATGCTTTGAGAGCTGCCGAGGGAGATAAAATAAGAGTACGCTTCAACGGAGCAATGAAGGTCATAGAAATACTTCCGCTTGAGGGAGAGAGCTTTATTTTCCTTGTAATGCCCATACAGCTGAAGGGCTGATAGTATTGAAAAGCATTTTTTAATATTGAAGTCTGACAGATAGAGATCATTTCAATAATTGCCGATAAGAAAATTATCGGTAACATAAAAGTTAATCTTAAATAAAAGGAGATAATAACAATGATATTTTTCTATAAAAGCTATCCTTATGCACCTTCAATGACTTTTTGCTCGGCTATGACTTCATTTGGAATATTGCTGTGCGCGTGTTTTGGAATAGCTTTGATAACCAATCTTTCCGCAATATCAATTATAGGAGTGCTTCTTATCGCACTCGCAGCATTTCTCTACCTTTACGTGTACAGAAAGATCATACCCAATAAGGCTGAGGAGATAACAAAGAAAAATATTGAAACAAAGACCGGCTTTGCATTGCAGTACTGCCGCGCTAATCCGCAGGAATATGAAGCAATAGCTGCTGTTAATCAGGAATTTGCGGCTAAGTACGAACGCAATGAAGAAGGAAAAATAGTAAAAAGAAAGTAAGGATAATATTATGTCTGCTGAGATCATAAATATTACGACTGAATTCATAAAGCTTGACGCTCTTTTGAAGTATGCTTCACTTGTCAGCTCGGGCGGAGAGGCGAAGGCTCTTATTCAGGACGGACAGGTCCTTGTCAACGGTGAGGTCTGTACGATGAGAGGCAAGAAAATACGCTCGGGAGACACGGTTTCACTGGGCGGTAAAGAGGTAACCGTAGAGTGATAATCACTTACGCAGATATTGATGGATTCAAAAATCTCTCGGGAATTTCATTTGCTCCCGATCCAAAATACAACATAATACTGGGACCTAACGCGCAGGGAAAGACCAATCTGCTTGAAGCGATGTGGATACTTTCCGGCTGCAGGAGCTTCCGCGGCTCTAAGGAAAAAGATTATATAAGTCTTGATGGAAACAGAATGTCTTCCAAAATAAAAATAAAAGACAGCCTGAGAGAACAGAAAATATCCTTTGAAATGACAAAAAGCGCGAATTCCCCGAAAATTATTCATTTGAACGGAGTAAAGCAAAAGGGAACAAAAGCTCTGTTTGACGTTTTCAAGTGTATTGCGTTCATTCCCGACGACACTGAGATAATCAAGGGTTCTCCCGAAAAAAGGCGTAATTTCATTGATATGGCAGCTTCGCAGCTAAATCCTATCTTTGTTGTACACATCAACAAAAATAATATTATCATGAATCAGCGCAACGCCCTTCTAAAGGACATTGCTCAGGGGAATGCTTCCGCAGATGTTCTTGAAATATGGGACAGGCAGGCAGCTCATGAGGGTGCACTGATCTCTTACATGAGAAATGAGTATATAGCCAAGATAAACGAGATCTGCGGCAGGCTTTATAAGACAATTTCAGGCGGGACTGAAGAGCTTGAGTTCGAGTACAAGTCCAACGTTTACAAGCCTGATGATTTTGAAAAGCCATGCGGAGAGGAGGCGTTCGAGCAGTACTACAGCAAGCTGCGCGAGACCTCAGATTATGATATCCGCACGGGCTCTACGCATTCCGGTGTGAACCGCGACGAAATAGTAATAAAAATAAACGGAGTCAGCGCGAAAGACTACGGTTCGCAGGGTCAGATAAAGAGCGCGGCGCTCGTGATGAAGCTCGCACAGGCAGAAATATTCATGCAGAAATCCAAAGATGCGCCTGTCGTGTTCCTTGACGACGTTATGGGAGAGCTTGACGAAAGCCGTCAGAGGTTTGTGCTCGACATGATAAGGGATATGCAGGTTTTTCTGACAACTCCTAACGAAAGCGCACTTCTTCCGGAAATAAAAGGAAAGATACTCCGTATAAGCGGCGGAAGGATAATGGAGGCGGAATAGATGTACCTTCATATCGGTAATAATTACTCTGTAGATACACGGGATATTGTGGGAATTTTTGACATTGAGAACACAACTGTTGAAAAATGCACAAAGAAGCTTTTAGAACGCGCTGAAAAGGAGCATAAATGCGTTTATACGACCTATGAGATGCCCAAAAGCTTTATAGTCACGATGAAAAACGGTAAGGAAAGAGTTTATATCTCGCAGCTTGCGGCAGGGACGCTGAAAAAGCGGTTGATCGAAGGGTGATCACTTATGGATCATAAAAAAAGGATAAGAAAATTATCTCTTGCAGCGGCAATAGTGTTCCTTATATACAATATCCTTATGCTGCTGTTTTGCATAAAGCCGGATATCATAATGCTGATACCGTATTTTGATTATCTTGAGGAATATTACGATGGTGAATATTGGTTTATACATTCATTGGATGAAGATATAATAGACTTTGGAGGCATTTTTATACCTTCATTTCTGAATATTATGCTTTTTACATCAGCACTGCTGAGAGTGAAAAAGAACAGAAGTATATCAAAGAAAAAAGGTACAGCAGGTCTTATTATTTCGATAATTTTACTTGTTTCGGAGTACATTAGTCTTCTTCTTTTATATGAACATTACTATTACTTGAATGAGCTCTTAGGAAACTGTTTGATGATCCTTATATTAATGTTTATGATACCTGTTATAGGCGAGATCATTCTTGCATTATCATTTGCATATGAAATAATTTTCTCTGAAATATCAGAAACAAAAACCTTTGGAGGTAAAAAATGAGTCAGCAGAATAACAATAATTACGACGAAAATGACATACAGGTCTTAGAGGGACTTGAAGCCGTCAGAAAACGTCCCGGAATGTATATAGGCTCAACAGGTCCGAGCGGTCTGCATCACCTCGTTTACGAGATAGTGGACAATTCTATAGACGAAGCGCTTGCGGGCTATTGCACCGAGATAACCGTCGAGATACTGCCGGGGGATATTATTCGGGTTTCCGATAACGGCCGAGGCATCCCTGTAGGCATCCACCCTAAAGAGGGGATATCCGCAGCGACCGTCGTTTATACGATACTCCACGCGGGCGGAAAATTCGGCGGCGGCGGATATAAGGTATCAGGAGGTCTCCACGGCGTCGGAGCTTCCGTTGTAAATGCGCTTTCCGAGTGGCTTGAGCTTACCGTAAAAGACGGCGAGCGCGTTTACTTCCAGAAATTCAACCGAGGAAATTACGATGAACAGCTCAAAATAATAGGCGATACCTCAGAGACCGGTACAAGCGTAATGTTCAAAGCGGACAGCGAGATATTCGAGAGCACTGTTTATGATTATGAGATACTTCTTAAAAGACTGCGTGAACAGGCATTCCTGAATGCGGGAATAAAAATAATTTTCACAGACAAGCGCGACAGCTCTGAGATCAAGGGTGAAACGCTCCATTATGAGGGCGGTATACGCCAATTTGTAGATCATATCCATGCTACGCGAGGATATGAACCTCTCAGTGGCGATGTTATCTATATTTCGGGAACTCAGGGCGATTCATTTGCCGAGATAGCTCTACAGTATAACGACAGCTATAATGAAGTTATCTTATCGTTTGCAAATAATATCCATACAAAGGACGGCGGATCGCATGAGAACGGATTCAAGAACGCGCTCACTAAGGTCATAAATGAGTACGGCAGAAAAATGGGAAAGCTCAAGGATAAGGAAGCTCTCAAGGGAGACGATGTCCGCGAGGGTCTTACTGCTATAATTTCTGTAAAGCTGACTGAGTGTGAATTTGAAGGACAAACAAAGGGAAGACTCGGAAATCCCGAGGTAAAGCCTTTTGTAGAAAAGCTCGTAACCGAAAAGCTTATGAATTTCTTAGAAGAGAATCCGGATATTTCAAACATAATTTTCGATAAATGTATGTCGGCACTCCGTGCGCGTGAGGCAGCAAAGAGAGCTCGTGAAGCAGAGCGTAAGAAGAATGCCTTCGGAAATTCTCCCATGCCCGAGAAGCTTGCCGACTGTGCTGAGCGCGACAATCGCTACACCGAGATATATATCGTCGAGGGAGATTCGGCGGGAGGCTCCGCAAAGCAGGGACGCGACCGTAAATATCAGGCTATACTCTCTCTATGGGGAAAAATGCTCAATGTCGAAAAAGCAAGAATTGATCGTATCTACGGCAACGACAAGCTTGAGCCGGTAGTTACGGCTCTCGGTACGGGAATAGGCGAGGATTTTGATATAGAAAAACTCAGGTACGGTAAAGTTATTATAATGGCTGATGCCGACGTTGACGGAATGCATATCCGCACACTGCTGCTTACTTTCTTCTTCCGCTACATGAGACCACTTATCACTAATGGTAACGTATATATCGCACAGCCTCCGCTGTTCAGAGTAGAACGTAAAAAGAAAGTATGCTATGCCTTTTCAGATGAAGAAAGAGACAGATATATCGCAGAGCTCTCAGAAGACGGCAAATATAAAGATGTAGCAGTTCAGCGATATAAAGGTCTTGGTGAGATGGATCCCATGCAGCTTTGGGAAACTACAATGGATCCCGAGCGCCGTACTATTATAAAAATTAAAATGGAAGACGCTCTTAAAGCTGATGAAACTTTCTCTATCCTCATGGGTGATAAAGTAGAGCCAAGAAGAAATTTCATTGAAAAGAATGCTAAATTTGCACAGAATTTGGATATATAACAACGATCTGGAGGAATAATGAAAGAGAATTATAAGCTTGAAAAAGAGTATAAGATCCCTTTTGAAATCTTTAAAAAGGGATATACTGCTTTTCAGAAAAAATTTATCTATCCGAAAACATATATCTATACTGCAATATTTATTATAATAGCAGTTGTGTTCATTGCTGCTGTTATAGAGGATAAGTCTCAGTATATCGCGTATATGCTGATAGTTATCAGTGTAGCCATGGCTGTGCGTCAGTGGTATAATCCGCGAAAACTGCGAAGTGAGCTTTTCGATACTGTAAAGGCAATGGGTGAGCCGGTATACAAAATCGGTGTTGCAAAGGAATATGTCGATATTTCCACAGTTAACAGCAATAGTGTTGAAAGCAAAGAGTCTGAAGAAGCTTCCTCTTATGACGATGAAGAGCAGTACGAGCTTCCGGAAAAGACAAGAATACAGATCGACAATAATTACGATTTTCTCGAATACGACGAATTTTTCCTCTTGTTTTCGGGGAAAGAGCTCTTTTACATAGTGCCGAAGAGCAGCTTTGATGAAGAAGAGCTTAAAATAATAAGAAATACAGCTAAAAGTCATTAACTATAGCTATTGGTATCGCCCGAAAGAGGCGGTTTATTAAAATTTCGTACGGTTAATACGGACGCCTTGAGCTGAAGGGTAACAGCCAAAGGCTTAAAATTGCCACAGGAGGTAAAAGCTTTGCTTTACAACGATAATACAAAGGTCATAAATACCGAGATCGTTGACGAAATGGAAAATTCCATGCTCAACTATGCTATGTCGGTAATTGTTTCACGAGCACTTCCCGATGTAAGAGACGGTCTTAAACCTGTTCACAGGCGAATCCTCTACACTCTGCATGAAAACGGACTTACTCCTGAGAAGCCTTACAGAAAGTGCGCCGATACCGTTGGTGCAGTTCTCGGACGATATCATCCTCACGGAGACGCTTCCGTCTATGACGCACTCGTTCGTCTTGCTCAGGATTTTTCGATGCGATATCCGCTCGTTGACGGTCACGGAAACTTCGGCTCGATAGACGGCGACAAGGCTGCCGCTTATCGTTATACCGAGGCTAAAATGGCGAAGATGACCCTTGAAATGCTGACGGATATCAATAAGGAAACCGTTGATTATACTTCAAACTATGACGATCGTCTTAAAGAACCTGTCGTTTTGCCGTCGCGCTTTCCTAATCTGCTTGTAAACGGCTCGGTAGGAATCGCTGTTGGTATGGCAACCAATATTCCTCCCCACAATCTCGGAGAGGTTATAGACGCTCTTAAGCTTCTTATTGAGGATCCTGACTGCACTATGGAGCAGCTCATGGAGTATATTCAGGGACCAGACTTTCCGACGGGCGGCATTGTAATGGGCAAAGCGGGTATCCGCGCTGCATACGGCACGGGAAGAGGAAAAATAACCCTCCGTAGCCGCACTCACTTTGAGGAGATAAAGGGCAGGAACTGTATTATAGTTGACGAGATACCCTACATGGTCAACAAAACAGTTATCCTCAAAAATATTAATCAGCTTTGTAAGGATAAGCGTATAGAAGGAGTTTATGACCTCCGAGACGAGTCTGACAAGGATGGTATGAGGATAGTAATTGAGCTGAAAAAGGATGCTGCGCCGCAGATAGTCCTCAATAAGCTCTTTGCGCTGACTAAGCTGCAGGATACTGTGGGTATCATTATGCTTGCTTTGGTGAACAACGAGCCTAAGATACTTACCTTAAAGCAGATGCTCAGCCACTATCTCGATTTTCAAGTAGATGTTATTCAGCGCAGAACGCGCTTTGATCTGCGCAAGGCGCTCGAAAGAGCTCACATTTTGCAGGGCTTCGTGCTTGCAGCCGACCACATCGACGAGGTAATACAGATAATCCGCTCCAGCGCTACCGTTCAGGAGGCTAAGGAGCGCATGATAGAGCGCTTCAAGGACGTTGATATGTCGGCGCTCCTCGACCGCGCACAGTACGACTTCACAGGTCTTCACATTGAACAGCAGACCGGTCTTTCTGAGGAACAGGCAGAGGCTATCGTTCAGATGAGGCTCGGTCAGCTCACAGGTCTCGAAAGACAGAAGATAACAGATGAGTTATATGGACTTCTTACGAAGATATCAGAATATGAGGATATCCTTGCCGATGTAAACCGCGTTTACGAGATAATCATGAACGATCTTGACGCTATCAGGAAGAAATTCAGTGACAAGAGAAGGACAGACATAGAGAATGTCAGCGGCGAGGTTGACATCGAGGATCTTATTCCCGAGGAGGACTGCGTTGTAACTCTCACCAATAACGGCTACATCAAGCGTATGCCTCTCACGGAGTACAAGACCCAGCATCGCGGCGGACGCGGTATCACAGGCATGAAGCAGCGCGAGGAGGACTTCGTTGAAGAGATGTTCATCTGCGGTACTCATGACAATATTCTCTTTATCTCTAACAAGGGTATCATGTACAAGCTCAAATGCTATGAGGTGCCTGATGGTTCTAAGGCTTCAAGAGGCTTCAATCTGATAAATCTGCTTCCTCTTACTGACGGCGAGAAGATAGCAGCAATGATAAAGACGACCGATTTCAGCGATGAGAGATTCATCACTATGGTCACGAAAAACGGCAAGATAAAGAGAACTAACCTCTCGCTTTACAAGAATGTCCGCAAGAATGGTCTTATCGCGATAGGACTCGACGAGGGCGACGAGATAGCAGGTGTACGCATGACTGACGGAAATGCTCAGCTCTTTGTTGCCACAAGAAACGGTATGGCTATCCGCATCGAGGAAAATAAGGGAAGGTCGATGTCGCGCTCGGCTCACGGCGTAAGAGTTATAAAACTGCGTGACGGCGACTATGTTGTAGGAATGGCAAGGGTCCGTGAGGGAGCTTCTCTTCTTACAGTCACCGAAAACGGCTATGGCAAAAAGACTGACCTCGACAGCTACCGCATACAGAACCGAGGCGGATACGGTCTCACTAATTACAAGGTTGACGACGTAAGAGGACACGTCTGCGGCATCAAGATAGTTGACGAGGAGGACGACATAATCCTCGTTTCGAGCGACGGTATCATCATAAGGATACTTGCGAGCGATATCCGCATTATGGGGCGTATTGCAAAGGGAGTCCGTGTTATGAAGGTCAACGACGGCGCAAAAGTGGTCGCATTCACGCGCGCCGAGCATGACGACAATGTGCAGACCGAAAAGGTAGAACAGCTCACGGAAGAGCAGATAAAGCAGGCAGAAGCAGAGGCTGCACTTGAGGAGCAGAACGAGGTAGTCATTGAAGCTGAGCCGGAGGACGGCAATGATGAGTAAGGAGCCCGAACGCGGCTTCCTCGTGTATGAGGAGAGACCCTTTACAGCGATAGTGATAGTGCTGTTAAGCCTGTTCTGCCAGTGGGGAAACTGGTTTGTGTACGAAAAATTGGGGTATTCATGGGGATTTACACTTGTAACTCCCCTGATACTTTGCCTTATGTATCATTTCGTACAGATGGATGCGGGCATAAACGGGAATTTCTCGCGGCGGTTTTTCTTCAGATTTGCAGTACTTGTGCCGCTTCTCTTAGGTATACTGCTGACTGTTATAATGCTGCTCAGCAGTCCGGATATCAGTAACTTTGATCCCGAAGCGGAGTATAAGGGCAGCGTTCGCGAGATAATTGCGACGTATGCAGGAAGGTTTGTTTTCACCTCGCTGTATATGCTCATATTCGCGGTCATTGATATACCGATACTGAAATACATCGACTCGAAAAGGGAGAGCAATTGAAATATATTATACTGATAGTAATGATTCTTTTCCTGATATATGCCGTATGCGAGAATGCTTTCATGCTCGTCGTGAGGCATGAAAAACTTGACATCGGAATCAGGATAGCTCATATCTCCGACCTGCACAAAAAGCGCTTCGGAAAGGAAAATTCTCACCTGTGCAGTAAAGTGGAAGCTGAATCTCCCGACATAATTATCATCAGCGGTGACATTGTTTCGAGGACTCAGACTGATTTTTCCGACGTGGATAAAATGCTTGCGAGGCTGAAAAAAACAGCTCCCGTCTATGTGATTTTCGGTAATCACGAGCAGAGTCTTACGCCTGAAAAGCAGGAGGAGCTCATTGATATCATCTCCAAAAACGGCGCTGTTTTGCTGAGAAACAGTCATGCTGCCGCAGAGATCAGGGGCAGGAGCTTTAATATTTACGGTATTGAGCCGAGTTATACGGTATATAAAAAAGATGACGGATATAATGATCTTGATATTGTGACGGAAAAAGATATGGAAAATCTTCTTGGCAGGTGTCCTGATGGAGAGACCATTCTTATAGCGCACAATCCGTTTTTTGGCGAAGCCTATGCTCAGTGGGGCGCGGATCATACCCTCAGCGGACATATTCACGGAGGGGCAGTGCGGCTTTTCGGGGTGGGACTGCTGTCTCCCGAAAGGCGATTCTTCCCGAGGTATGCTAAGGGAATTTATACTATTGGTAATATGAAACTCCTTGTTTCGGCAGGGCTCGGGAAGCTGCGGCTTTTCAATCCTCCGGAAATAGTCATATATGATTAGTAGGAGCGACCCTTGCGGTCGCTCTGTCATATAATAAAAGCGAAAATAATCAACAGGATCCCTCCTGCCCACGATAGATCGCGGTGCAGTGAGAAAATTTTTTTGCCTGTCAGCGCACCGAGAAATATCGCTGAAAGTCCCGTAGCAAAGGTAAACATAAACGCTGCGGCAGGACGTATCTCTCCGAATCCGGAGCTGAGACCTACTGCTGCCGAGTCAAATGAGCCTGCAAATGCAAAGAGAGCTGCTTCTCCTGCCGAAAGTATCTTTGAGTTATCTATATCGGCAGCGGTATCGTCGAGATAGAGCTTTATTATAAGAGGACTTCCACGCATTTTCAGCGATAGCTCTCCCGAGTCGGAAATATATTTCACAAGGCTTCTGACAAGGCTTTTAGCAATTGTTATGCAGCCAATAAGTATAAGTGCAGTAAGACCGATAATGTGGCAGATATCAGGGCGGATAAAGCTTTCGAGCAAACTGGAAAGAGCTATACAGACTCCCAGTACAGCGGCGCATATGAAGCTTATCATAGCTGCGGATAAAAGCGGTATCCTGATATTATTGCCGCAGTATGCAGCAGCGGCGAGATAAGTATCAACGCTCACCGTAATAGCAAGGAAAATTTCTTTTTGCAAGGTCATACACCTCCGCTGTATAATATGCTCAGCGGAAATATATAGTGATTTGTCCTGAGATCCTTATCAATAACTGTGCGGATTCAGCTGAGACAAAGATTCCCTATAGGCAATAAAAATGAAAATTATTTCTCTTCAGGTTGATTTTTTCGGATCAATGTGATATAGTTACGTTCAGAAAATAAGAACCGCAGATTTTTTTCCGCGATTTGTTGCTTTTTTTCTGACAATGTGATATAATTATATAAACGCTTGAAAAGTAACAGTTGATACCGGATCAACAATTAATTATATTGGGAGGGTTGTCGATGACAGCAGGCGTATCTACGGCTTGTCTTTATCCCAAGCCTCTTGAGGAAAGCATTTATGACCTCGCGGTAAACGGAATTTCATGCGTTGAAATATTTATTAATACACATTCCGAGCTTAAAAAGAGTTTTGCTCACGGAGCTGCGAATCTGCTCAAACGTTTCGACGTCAAGTGCGTCTCTGTTCACCCCTTCACCTGCGAAATGGAGCCGATGATGTTCTTCTCGCAGTATGAGAGGCGAATGGAGGATATTCTCGAATATTATAAATATTATTTCAGGTTCATGAATATAGTCGGAGCGGAAATATTTGTGTTTCACGGCGGAAAGCCTTCATCTGTCTGCATGGATGAGCTTTATTGTGAAAGATATTCAAAGCTCTATAGGCTGGGAAAAGAATTCGGTGTAACCGTTGCGGTTGAAAATGTTGCCCGATGCAAAAGCTCTTCTTCTGCATTCATAAAGAATATTGCGGGTATGCTCGGTGACGAATTCGCTTTTGTTCTCGATACAAAACAGGCTGTAAGAGCGGGCGAGACTCCCTTTAAATTTCTCGAAGCAGCCGGTAATAAAACAGCCCATGTGCATATAAGCGATAACGGCGAATTGGGAGACTGTCTGCTTATCGGCAGAGGAAGATTTGATTTCAGAAAATTTTTCACTAAGCTAAATACTCTGAATCCGCAGTGTAACGTTATCCTTGAGCTTTACAGGAGCGGATTCGGCGGAATAAGCGATCTCGTTTCGAGTTATAATATACTTAAAAATATGATAGGACCATACAATAAGGAGTATGATATATGAAATGTCCTTTCTGCGGATTTGACGAATCAAAGGTTACTGATTCGCGACCCTCCGATGATAAAATAAGGCGGCGCCGTGAGTGTATGAGCTGTAAGGGCAGATTCACGACATTTGAGCTGGTTGAAAAGCCGCTTCTTATGGTCGAAAAACGCAGCGGGAGCTATGAGCCGTTCGATCGCGAAAAGCTCATAAAGGGTATTTTTTCTGCAATAAAAAAACGTCCCGTTACAATGAATCAAGTTGAAGAGATCGCAGATCATGTTGAAAATTATTTTGCAAACGAGCTGAAAAGCGTTGCAAAGTCAAAGGAGATCGGCGAGCTTGTTCTCAACAAGCTTAAGGATATAGACCCCATCTCATACATCAGATTCGCTTCGGTATATGAGGATTTTACGGATATCGAAAGCTTCATTTCGGTAATAAGCGAATTTGACAGCACAACAAAAAAGGAAGCCGAAGCTTCCAGAAAATAATTTTGACGGAGGTAATATTTATGAACAATTTTGATGAATTTATCGAGAAATTTAATGACAGGTACGCGCAGAATTCGTTCAATCCTGCCGATGTACAGAAAAATATGGCAGTGGCTATTATACCATATTTTATAAGCTTGCTTTTCTTTTTGCCTGTTGTATGCGACAGCAAGGCAGCGTTCTGCCGTTTTCATTCAAATCAGCAGCTCACTCTTTTCATTGCAGAGATAGCGCTTTCTGTGCTCATGGCTATATTTGCAGTTATCCCGATACTCGGCTGGCTCCTTGATGTGCTTCTTTCTCTTGCACTTCTTGGTATCAAGTGCATTCTTGCTTACGGAACATACAAGGGCAAGGCTCTGAGGATACCGTTTATCGGAAGCTTCCTTCAGGTATTCTGATCAGCTTACTGACATTTTTATACTTCCGCCGTCCTCGCTGTAAACCATCGAGGCGATGGCGGTGTCATCGCAAACAAGCAGCTCTGCGAGCATTTTTCTGCTTTCGGGGCTGTAATTTTTTACCTCGTAAACATAAAGCTGTGCGTTTCTGCCAACGTATTCTCTCAAAGGCATTCCCTGTTTATCCTGAAGCGAGGCATATTCCTCATAAACCGCAGAGAAATCCTCGGGTATAGTAACGTCCTTTTTGGCGATCTCTTCCACCTCCCAGCCGTGCGAAGCAAAGTAATCTATCCTCTGGCTGACGCTTGCAGCTGCAATAGGAGCACTCTTGGGTATGTTCTCTGAAGTCTCGTCCTCCGGCAGAAATATTATCGCAGCAGCTATTGCTGCGGCAGCAATGGAAATAAATATTAGCGGTTTTTTGTTCATGATGTACCTCCGAATTAGTTTTTAGTTATCAGTCATTAGTATTTAATAAATGACATTTTGCAGCTATAAACTAATGATCGATCACTATTAACTATATTTCTGAAAGGTGAGATTTATGTCCCTGATACGTCTTGATAAATTTATCTCGGAACGCACAGAATACTCACGCAGTCAGATAAAACAGCTTGCTGCAAAAGGCAGTGTAACTGTTGGCGGCGTTGCTGTTAAAAAAACAGATATGAAAATAGACCCTGATTCGGACAAAATTGCCGTGATGGGAAACATCGTTTCATCACAGCGTTTCAGATATATATTAATGAACAAACCGCAGGGATATGTTTGCTCTACAAATGACAACGATGGAGAGAGCGTCCTTGATCTTGTTCCGTCCGAGCTCAGAACCAAGAATATGTTCCCTGCCGGAAGGCTTGATAAGGATTCTATGGGAGCTCTCCTGATAACCGATGACGGAGAACTTGCGCACAAGATGCTCTCGCCTAAGAGCCATGTACCGAAAATATATATTGTGAAACTTGACAGACCTTTTCAAAACAATTATATTAACAAATTCGAGGAGGGTATCACAATATCGGGTGGAGAAAGATGCCTTCCCGCAAGAGTAAAAGCAGTAGAAAATGCCGAAAAACTGGCGATTATCGAAATATGCGAAGGAAAATATCATCAAGTTAAAAGAATGTTTTCAGCAGTGGGTAATCATGTCGATATTTTGATGAGAGTTTCTTTAGGAGGACTTGTTTTGCCCGAAAAACTGGGAAAAGGTGAGTGTATGGAATTATTGCACAAAGATGTTGAAAACTTGTTTAAACCAAGCGATTTTGACCTTTTTTGCTCAAAATTTTCTCAAGATTTTTCGGCAAATCTAATAAACAACCAATTATAAGTTTGGCAATTTAGCATCTTGAAAAATTTCGCAAAGTTTGGTATTATATTATTATAGCTGATACTGTATAGAAAGAATATCGGCAAGAAAAATTGAACTGGAGGACTGGATCAAATGGCAGGCTTAACACTTAAAGGTATTTATAAGAAGTATCCGGGCGGAGTTGTTGCCGTATCGGATGTTAATTTAGAGATAAGAGATAAGGAGTTCATCGTTCTTGTTGGACCTTCCGGCTGCGGTAAGTCAACTACACTTCGTATGATCGCCGGACTTGAAGAGATCTCTGAGGGTGAGCTTTACATAGGCGACCGCCTTGTAAACGATATTGCCCCCAAGGACAGAGATATCGCGATGGTTTTCCAGAACTACGCTCTTTATCCCCACATGACAGTTTTCGATAATATGGCTTTCGGACTCAAGCTCCGTAAGGTTCCTAAGGATGAGATCGAGAGAAAGGTAAACGAGGCTGCTAAGATCCTCGACCTTACACACCTTCTCGACAGAAAGCCTAAGGCTATGTCGGGCGGTCAGCGTCAGAGAGTTGCTCTCGGTCGTGCTATCGTTCGTAGTCCTAAGGTATTCCTCCTCGACGAGCCCCTTTCAAACCTCGATGCTAAGCTCCGTGCTCAGATGAGAACCGAGATAGCTAAGATCCATAAGAGACTCGGTACAACGTTCATCTATGTAACTCATGACCAGACAGAGGCTATGACGATGGGCGACAGAATCGTTTGTATGAAGGACGGCTTCATTCAGCAGGTTGATACTCCTCAGAACCTTTATGAGAATCCTACAAACAAGTTCGTTGCAGGCTTCCTCGGCTCACCTCAGATGAACTTCATTGATGCCGTACTTAAAGAAGAATACGGTCAGTTCATCGTAGAATTCGGCTCTGAAGATACAAAGTCCTCAAGAGGTGTTAAGTATCAGATAATCGTTCCTGAATCAAAGGTCATCGACGAGCTCGGCAACTATGTCGGCAAGGAGGTTATCCTTGGTGTTCGTCCTGAGGCTATCCATGATGAAGAGATGTACCTTTCAAATGCTACAACAGGTGTTATCGACGCTAATGTTGAAATTACCGAAATGATGGGCGCTGAGACATATCTTTACCTTGTATGCGAGGGAACTCCGCTTACAGCAAGAGTAAGCCCGAGATCTACTGCAAGACCCGGAGATGATATCAAGGTTGCCATTGATCCTAACAGGATCCACCTTTTCGACAAGGAAACAGAAAAGGCTATTATTAACTGAGACAATTCTTTTCATATTTATCCTTTCTTTCTTTAGCGCGAACGAAAGTCCGCGCGCAGAAAACCGCAGCAGGGGCGACCCGGCTGCGGTTTTTTGTTTTGCTTCACATATTTTACCGTAAGCGGAGCAATCTTCAGTTTTGAAAAGAGCAGAGTGTGAAATAGGCTTCAAAAGGAATATGATTCCTTTGGTCGAATTCGCGGAGAGGGCAGCCCTGTGCGCAATTTGGCGGAACCCCCAAGAAACATCACTTATCGGTTGTTTGAGGTGCTCTCGCGCTGACCGTCAACACCGTCGATGAGGTCATCAGCAGCATTTTCAACGCCGTTGATAGCTTCTTTACCTGCGTTTCCTGCGCCATTTATGATGTCTTTGCCTGCGTCGCCTACTCCGTCGATAGCGTCGTTAGCATAGTCGCTAACGGAACTATTTCTGCCGTTGGAGTTATTGTTATTTGTGTTGTTTCTGGTGCTCCCGTTGTTATCGGTTGCATCCTCTAGTACCATACCATTGCCATTATCGTCAACGGCAACATCATTTCTTCCGCATGATGCAAAGGCAGTGCAAACGGTAAAAAATATGGAGCATATTGCTAAAAGCTTTTTCATACAAATCATATCCTTTACAGAGTATCATTGCGGAATCGTTTTCCACAATGTATTTTTATTGTTTACGTATTTTTCTTGATTATCCACAAGGTTTTCAAAAATTCGAGCCTGCCAAAAACTGTATTTTACGTTGTTTTCCACTGTTTCCACATAGTTTTCCACATTGTAAAATGATTATTCACAGCTGATTCAACACATTGTTGAAAACTTATCCACTAATTTGTGGAAAAGAAATAGGATTATATTGCTGATAATATTTGTCCAAAGACCTTTCTGTTTTCATTTATATACGATATATCAGGTGAGGAACAGACTTGCCGGCATGCTTCTCAGAAACAGATAAATTTTTCCGCCGGTTGATTTTTGTGAATTTATATGATATCATTAAATCAGAAATAATTTCGGAGGTAGAACTATGTTCAGCGGTTTTTCAAAGGAAGCTCTTGACTTCCTTCTGGGAATAAAATTCAATAACAATAAGGAATGGTTTGAGGAACGGAAATCAGTTTATACCGAAAAAGTCTATGAACCGTTGAAGGAACTCGGTGATGAAATATATGCTCCGTTTGCTGATATCGAGGGAATGATGTACAAGGTAGGCAGGATATACCGCGACGAGAGCTTTCCGCCATATCTGCACTATCGCGACACGATGTGGATATATGTCCGCTATGAAGCCTATTGGTGGAACAAGACGCCCACCCTTTATTTTGAGCTTTCTCCCGAAGGAGCAGAGTTCGGATTCCGCATATCAAAGCCGGAGGCGGCAGTCATGGAGAGATTCCGCGCACAGCTTACTGAGGACTGCAAGCCATTCCTCGAAATGGTCAATGAACTTGAGGAGAAGCACGGCATAACTATCGGCGGCGACGAGTACAAACGCAAAAAGCCCTGTACAGTTCCCGAAGCAGAGCGGTTTTTCCTTAAAAAGAGCCTTAGCGCATATTTCAGAGTCAGCGGCAGAGAACTTTATTCTCGCAAGCTTGCCGATCATGTTATTAAGGTGTTTAAGGCAGTCCAGCCGATGAATGACTATTTTCACGAGCTCGTGCAGATAGAGGAGCTTTCAAAGGCAATAGTCAGGGAGGATAAGCCCGACGAAGAGCCGATAAACATGGTAAAAGCCCCTGATGTGGACTTTATGTGGTAGACGCGGAGCTCTTTGCACATGCGAGTAAATATCAGAACTTTGTATGTGCACTTTCCGAGAGTCCGACGATCAATACAAATATATTTCTGAGCACTAATACTTGCTTTTTATCTGATTTTATGTTACAATATACAGTAAGAAGTTGTGCTATGACACAACGGCGAATATTTTAACGTACAAAAGTACGGGTTGGGAGAAAAATATGCCAAAAAGACAGGATATCAATAAGATAATGATAATAGGCTCGGGACCTATCATAATCGGTCAAGCTTGCGAGTTCGACTATTCGGGAACTCAGGCGTGCAAGGCACTGAAAAAGCTCGGTTATGAGATAGTTCTCGTGAACTCTAATCCCGCAACTATCATGACAGACCCAGATGTTGCCGATATCACGTACATAGAGCCGCTCAACGTTACAAGACTCACTCAGATAATAGACAAGGAACGTCCCGATGCACTTCTCCCTAATCTCGGCGGACAGTCCGGTCTTAATCTTTGTTCGGAGCTCGACAAGGCGGGAATTCTTGAAAAGTACGGCGTAAAGGTCATCGGTGTGCAGGTAGACGCTATCGAGCGCGGTGAGGACAGAATAGAATTCAAGAACACAATGAGCGCTCTCGGTATCGGAATGCCCCGCAGTGAAGAGGCTTATTCCGTTGACGAGGCTGTAAAGATCGCAGAGAAGCTCAAATACCCAGTGGTTCTTCGCCCTGCCTATACAATGGGCGGAGCAGGCGGCGGCATGGTGTACAATGTTGACGAGCTCAAGATAGTTTGCGAAAGAGGCTTGCAGGCTTCGCTCGTAGGACAGGTGCTCGTTGAGGAGTGTATCAGCGGTTGGGAGGAGCTTGAGCTCGAGGTAGTCCGCGACTCCGAAAACAATATCATCACAGTGTGCTTCATTGAAAATATCGACCCTATCGGCGTTCATACAGGGGATTCCTTCTGCTCTGCACCTATGCTGACTATTCCGGAAGACGTTCAGAAGGAGCTTGAAAGACAGTCCTATAAGATAGTTGAGTCCATTGAGGTCATAGGCGGCTGCAACTGTCAGTTTGCCCGCGACCCCGAAACGGGACGTATCGTTGTTATCGAGATAAACCCCAGAACATCACGTTCGTCGGCGCTTGCTTCAAAGGCTACGGGCTTCCCTATCGCCCTCGTTTCGGCAATGCTCGCCTGTGGACTCACTCTAAAGGATATCCCCTGCGGCAAGTACGGAACTCTTGACAAATACACTCCCGACGGCGATTACGTCGTTATCAAGTTCGCGCGCTGGGCATTTGAAAAGTTCAAGGGCGCAGAGGACAAGCTCGGTACACAAATGAGAGCTGTCGGTGAGGTAATGAGTATCGGTAAGACCTATAAGGAAGCCTTCCAGAAGGCTATCCGCAGCCTTGAAACAGGCAGGTACGGTCTCGGCTTTGCAAAGAATTTCCATGAGCAGACCAAGGACGAGCTCCTTGCGCAGCTCCGTTTCCCGTCAAGCGAGAGACAGTTCATCATATACGAAGCACTTCGTAAGGGTGCGACAATAGACGAGATACACGATCTCACAAAGATAAAGCATTGGTTCTTAGAGCAGATGTCGGAGCTCGTTGCCGAGGAGGAGCAGCTCCTTGCTATAAAGGGCAGCGTTCCTGAAAAGGAAGTATTGAAGAAGGCAAAGCTCGACGGCTTCTCCGACCGCTATCTCAGCTCGCTGCTTGAAATCACCGAGGAGGAAATACGCAATGCCCGTATCGGCTTCGGTATCAAGGAGGCATGGGAGGGCGTTCACGTAAGCGGTACTCAGAACGCCGCGTACTACTACTCCACCTATCATCTTGACGAAGATAAGAGCCCGTCCAGCGACAAGCCAAAGATAATGATACTGGGCGGCGGTCCTAACCGTATCGGTCAGGGTATTGAGTTCGACTACTGCTGCGTTCATGCAGCTCTGGCACTGAAAAAGCTCGGCTTTGAGTCTATCATCGTAAACTGTAACCCGGAAACTGTTTCGACAGACTATGATACCTCGGATAAGCTCTATTTCGAACCGCTTACGCTTGAGGACGTGCTCTCTATCCACGAAAAGGAAAAGCCCCTCGGCGTTATTGCTCAGTTCGGCGGACAGACTCCGCTCAATCTTGCGAACGACCTCAAAAAGTACGGCGTGAATATTCTCGGAACTACTCCTGAGACTATCGACCTTGCCGAGGACAGAGACCACTTCCGCGCAATGATGGACAAGCTTGGCATTCCCATGCCCGAGGCGGGAATGGCTGTAAATGTTGATGAAGCGCTTGAAATAGCCAATAAGATAGGCTATCCCGTAATGGTTCGTCCATCATATGTACTCGGCGGACGCGGTATGGAGATAGTTCACGACGACGAGATGATGAGGGTCTATATGTCCGCTGCGGTAGGCGTTACTCCCGACAGACCCATTCTCATCGACCGTTTCCTTAACCATGCTACAGAGTGTGAGGCTGACGCTATTTCCGACGGTACTAACTGCTTCGTTCCCGCTGTTATGGAGCATATCGAGCTTGCAGGCGTGCATTCGGGCGATTCTGCCTGCATTCTCCCCGCAAAGAATCTCACCGAAAAGCAGACAGAGACTATCAAAGATTATACTAAGAAGATCGCCGTGGAAATGAATGTCTGCGGTCTCATGAATATGCAGTATGCTATCGAGGGCGACACAGTATATGTTCTGGAAGCTAATCCCCGTGCGTCGAGGACAGTTCCGCTCGTATCAAAGGTTTGCAGCATCAACATGGTGAAGATAGCGACTGAGATAATCACAGCTCCGCTCACAGGTAAGCCTTCTCCCGTGCCGCAGCTGCGCGACAAGGAGATCAACCACTACGGCGTCAAGGAGGCTGTGTTCCCGTTCAATATGTTCCCCGAGGTAGACCCCGTTCTCGGACCCGAAATGCGCTCTACAGGCGAAGCTCTGGGAATCTCTCCCTCGTTCGGTGAGGCATATTACAAGGCGCAGGAGGCTACTCAGACCAAGCTTCCCGAAGAGGGCACAGTGCTTCTTAGCGTATGTGACCGCGACAAGCCCGAGCTCATCGAGATAGCTACGGCGTTCAACGACCTCGGCTTTAAGATACTCGCAACAGGTAAGAGCTATGAGATGATAAAGGAAGCGGGCATTCCCTGCGAGAAGATATTCAAGATCTATGAGGGCAGACCCAATATCGCCGACGAGATAGCAAACGGCGAAATACAGATGATTATCAACACTCCCGCGGGCAAGACCAGTGTTCACGATGACAGCTATATAAGAAAGGCTGCCATTAAGCACAGGATACCTTACATGACTACAATGGCTGCCGCAAAGGCAAGTGCCGAGGGAATCCGCGCGATCAAGGAGAATACTCACATAGGCGTTAAATCGCTTCAAGCGCATCATGCGGATATCAAGGAAAAGTAATCTTTAACCATAAAAAGAAGGGCGGACACTTAAGAAAGATACTCATATAGAAGTTTTGCCCCTGAGCCCTTCAAAGTGCTCAGGGGCATTGTACTTATTGTTACTAAGCTAAATCAGAATTTGTCAAACAGTAATCTCTATTTGATTTCCTTCAACTACAACAACACAGCTTTCATAATACCCGTCTCCGGTAGTTCGTGGACCGCTAACAATAGAATATCCATCATCCTGTAATAGTTGTGTTAGTTGATTAACACGCTCTTTACTTCCAACCGAAAATGCAATGTGAATGAAGCCTGTACGATTCAGAGATTTTTCTTCATCTACCAGGTCGGGCTTATTCATTATTTCCAATCTTGCACCGGTATCAAAAGATATGAAGTAAGAACGAAAATCTGTTTGTGGATTATGATATCCGTCATTGGATTTTCCGTCAAGGTATTTCACAAAGAAATCTCTGACCTGTTCGATATCATTTACATACATTGCAATATGCTCTATTTTCATGCAGTTACCCCCGCAAATTCCGATTTATGCTAGTAATTATAGCACAGTATTGAAGGTCTGTCAATAGAAACGCCATAGTACTTCTGACTTTGCATCAGAAATACCATGGCTTAAAACTTCTATATGAGTACCGACCTTAAGTGTCCGCCTTTTTCTCTTTTCTGTTAACTTGGATATATAGGCAAAAAAGCTCTCACCGTATTGGTGAGAGCTTTAATTTCATTAGTCAACGGGAAGTGTAATTATTTTAAGAACTGCCTGCTGAACGTAGAGAGCATCCATTGCCGTAACACCGTCGCGGCTTGCACTACAATCTGCATTTTCCCAGCCTTCTTCAGTGATATGGTTTTCATCTGTACCATTAACGCCGAATTTATCAGGGCTTGCAAGAGCCTGAAGGATAAGAACAGCGTCTGCAACGCTTACTGATGAGTCACAGTTAGCGTTACCGTAATCGATAGTGCTGCTTCCGCCGCCTGTAGTAGTTGTTGTTGTTGTGGTTGTAGTAGTAGTAGTAGTTGTTGTTGTTGTTGTTGTTGTTTCTTCCTCAACAACGCCGTCGATGTATACCTTAACGAGTGTAGGATATTCATCTTCGCTGAGGTTATGCCATGCTACCCATGTATCACCATTCATTTCATTGTATCCTGCCCAGTAAAGGTTGATGTAAGCGTTTGCCGGAGCAACATCACTGGGGATATTGATGTAGCCTGTTGCAACAACATCGCGGTTGCCATCTTCATCTTCTTCGCCAAGCTCGTTAGCGAGGAGTTCCTCGGACATTTCGTTCCATGTTATAGAGATGCTGATAGCATCCTGCTTATTAGAGTTGGAAACAGTATCCCAATAGCTGATAGTTCCGCCTGCGCCCATTGTCTTAGCATATTCGCTGTCGAAAACGAGCTTGATCTTTGTGGAATTACCTACCTGGAACTTGATAGTTCCGTTATCGTCTGTGAGCTCTGTCTCTACCCAGTCGATAGTGGGGGCTGTGTAGCCTGTTTCAGAAATAGTGGAGTAGATATCACCGATATTGGAGTTCCACCATGCGAGATTGTTTCTGCTGAAGTATTTATGTCCGCCTGAATCGCTGTCGTCCCAGAGGAAACCGGCCATACCGTTCATTGCATAAGCGTTTCCGGCAACTGTTTCAATGAATGCTTCTATAGAAGCCTGTTCTTTGCCCTCATCTGTGAGAACGCCGTACTCACCGATGATAACAGGGATATTGTTATCAATGAATCTTGACTTAAGCTTGTTGAAGTCTGTAGTAACAGCAGCCTTTTCAGCGGCTGTACCCCATGTGGTCTTATTTGTGCCCCATGTGTCGCTTGCCTTGCGGACGCAAAACTCAGCAGGAGTGTAGTAGTGGATATCAACTGCTACCATATCGTCATCCGGTACTGTGTAAGCGCTGCTTATAGTCTTTGTGAGATCGGCGTTAGCGCCTGCGAGAACGAGAAGACGATTTGCGTTGTTTCCGCCTGTAGCTCTTACAACGTCAACGAAATCCTGGTTGAGTGTGTTAAGAACTGTATAAGAGCTGGATGAAGAGGATGTATAATTGTCATTCCACCAAACCTCATTCATATCCTGGAATACTACGTGTTCATCGCAATCCTTGAAATAGTTAGCGATCTGAGTCCACATTGACTTGAACTGAGTCTCTGCGGAAAGACCGTCATTGAGCCAGAGACCTGCATTGTTACTGGGGTCTACCCAATCCCAGTGCATATCGATGATAGCGTACATACCCTCATTTGTGCAATATTCTGCTACCTCTCTTACGCGAGCGAGATAATCCTCGCTGATAACGTATGTAGAAGGATTGGTACACTTGTAGAATGTAACAGGTATTCTTACGCTGTTGAAGCCATACTTGTGGATCTCTGAGATCATAGCCTGAGTTGTCTTGCTGTTGCCCCACATAGTTTCATATGAACTTGCAGGACAGCTTCCGTCTTTGTAGCTTGTGCTCCATGCGTCGAATGTGTTGCCGAGGTTCCAGCCGAGACCCATATCGTTTACGAGGTCAATAGCCGTCTGGCTGCCGGCTGCGTCAACAGCGCCTAAGCTGCCGACAGTTGAAATGCTCGCTGACATCATCATGACAGAAGCCGTGATGGCGGAGAGAGCCTTTTTGAAAGTCTTCATAAGTTATCAAACTCCTTTATAAATTTTGTTGCCTGACAGCGGAGAGCGCTGCAAACGGCACGGTGGTCATATGTATTTCAGCCTTTCTCCGCAGAGGGCAGAGAGGAAAAGGCTCATAAGGTAAGCCGTGCAAAAATGCGGAAAGCGCCTAAAATTCCGCTAAAGCTACTACTTTAACTTTAACACAAAACAATTGAAATGTCAATAACAAACATTAAATTTATACATCATCTTAATTTATTTGGTGATTTGGTACATTCAAAGAAAGCTATTTTAGTATCTTTTGCTAAATTTCAGAATTTGGCATAAAAATCAACAAACCATTGGTGTTAATATTTTGTGAATTTAAAAATAAATTTACCCAAAATTTGTTCAACGATCCGTTCTGTGACGGGATATTATCATGCGGATAGTGTCGTAGAGGTGCGGTTTGAGCTGCTCAAGCGAGCAAGGGTCCTCATAAAGTATAGCAGAGTAGCAGGTCGATGAAACAAGCTCTATTATCATGAAGAGCATGATCTCGGGGTCATTGAAGCTGTAAGGAGCTTCATTGAGCATTGCTTCATATACTTCGGCGAAGTTTATGTCGTCATCGTAAGCGGGTGAGGTAAGAGCTGTCTTGAAAACGCCCCAGCTTAAGTTTTTTGATATAAAATTGAGAAGCATCTGGTTATCGTTGAGCTGATTAATAATATTGTCTACTATTGCAATAAGCCTGTCCTCGAAATCCAGAGAATCGAGTTTGCCGCTCAGATCGTTGAGTGCATTGCGGAATATCTGGCTTGATTTGTGGGCTACGAGTTTATTGCGGATATCATATTTATCCTTGAAATAGAGGTAGAAGGTTCCTTTGGCAACGCCTGCCTGATTAACGATATCGGTGATAGAAGTCTTGCTGAATCCTTTTGTAGTAAAGAATTCAAAAGCCGTTTTCAGAAGGGAGTTTTCCTTCATTTTTTTGTTGACTTCGACCTTTCCCATTTTTTCATCTCCTTTTCATGGGAATTGCAGAATATAAATTTTCAATTTCATTATATATCATAAGAAAACGGATGTCAACAATGCAAATATGACCAACAGTCAATAATCAGAAGAGCAAAATTTGTGCATTCAAACAAAATTTATGACCGAAGGTCATTTTATTCGCGGAACAATATTGACTATCGGTCATTTTTGTAATATACTACTTACAGAGAGGGTATATATCGGATATCCGCATGACAGCGATCTGTCACAAGTTCCTCCCTAAAGAACTTTTCTGCCGACGGTGTGCTCCGTGCGGATATCCGGCATATACGCTTAAGAAAGGGTGATATAATGATAAAATTAGGAGAATGGATCGCAAAGCATAAGATCCTGATACTGATATTAGGTATTGTTCTTATGATCCCATGTGCTTTCGGGTATTTAAATACCCGGGTCAATTACGATATTCTTTCATATCTGCCGAAGGATATCGAGACTATGAAAGGTCAGGATATCCTAAAGGAAGAATTCGGACAGGGCGGCTTCTCATTCGTAATGGTCGAGGGAATGAGCGATAAGGACGTCTTCGCGACAGCCGATAAGATAGCGGAGATCAATCATGTTTCAAAGGTCATATGCTATGAGTCGATAACAGACCTCAATATTCCCAAGGAGGTGCTCCCTTCAAAGGTCTACGATTTTTTCAATAAAGATGACACCACGATGATGGCGGTGCTCTTCGACGACACCACCTCCGCCGACGGTACCCTCGATGCTATCGAAACGATGAGGAGCATAACCTCAAAGCAGTGCTTTATCAGCGGAATGTCCGCTACAACAGCAGATATGAAGAACCTCACAAACAGTGAGACAATAATCTATACTATAATCGCCGTTATTCTCGTAAGTCTTGTGCTCGTGCTCACTATGGACAGCTTCCTTATCCCCGTATTCTTCATGCTCAGCATAGGCTTCGCGGTGGTATGGAACCTCGGTACGAACTTTTTCAAGGGCGAGGTAAGCTTCCTGACACAGGCGCTCTCACTGGTTCTACAGCTCGGCGTCACGATGGATTACTCGATATTCCTCTACCATAGCTACAGGGAGCAGCTTGGATTTTATCCCGATGACCATAACAAGGCAATGGCTCATGCTATCGCAGCGACTATCTCCTCCGTTGTCGGCGGTTCGACCACCACTATCGCGGGATTCCTTGCAATGTGTTTCATGAGCTTTACGCTCGGTCTCGACCTCGGAATAGTAATGTCCAAAGGTGTTGTGTGCGGAGTTATCTCCTGCGTAACGGTACTTCCCGCGATGATACTCATTTTCGACAGGGCGATAGCAAGGACGACTCACAAGGATCTCATGCCGTCGTTCACTAAGACCTGTTCTTTCATCTCAAAGCATTCATGGATATTCATAACGGCAGCCGTTGTGATCCTGATACCCGCATATTACGGCTACAAGAACTACGACGTTTATTATAAGCTCGACAGCACTCTTCCCGCCGACCTCGACAGCGTTATCGCCAATTCAAAGCTTGAAGAGGACTTTAACATGAACAGCACGCATATCCTTCTTGCCGACGCCTCGCTTGACCCGAAAAAGGCGCGGAAAATGCTAAATGAAATGGACAGCGTTGACGGTGTTCAGTACGCGGTCGGCTTCGATTCGCTCGTCGGCTCGGCTATCCCCGAAGAGGTCGTTCCTGACTCCGTCAGGGAGGTGCTGGAGAGCGATGAATGGCAGCTTATACTTATAGGATCGGAATACGAGGTCGCGACGGACGAGGTAAACGACCAGATAGTTCAGCTGAATGATATCGTCGGGAAATATGACGACAAGGCAATGCTTATCGGCGAAGCTCCCGCTACAAAGGACCTTATCGAGATAACCGATCACGATTTTCAGGTCGTGAGCATACTTTCTATAGCGGCGGTATTTCTGATAATCCTGTTCTCATTCAAGTCGGTAACTCTGCCGATAATCCTCGTTTCGGTCATCGAGCTGGCGATAATGATAAACCTCGGCATAGCATACTACACGAACACCTCTCTCCCGTTCATCGCCTCGGTAGTAATAGGAACGATACAGCTCGGTGCGACGGTCGATTACGCTATACTTATGACGACAAGATACCGCACCGAGCGCTACAGCGGCAAGGGCAAAAAGGAGTCGGTCGGCATTGCTCTGAAAACCTCGGTAAAGTCGATAATCACTTCGGCACTCGGCTTCTTTGCGGCAACAGTCGGTGTTGCAGTTTACTCCGAGATAGGCATCATCTCATCGCTTTGTATGCTGCTTGCAAGAGGTGCGCTCATATCCATGGCAGTCGTTATAACAGTGCTTCCGTCGCTGTTCATGCTGCTCGATAAGATAATATGCAAGACAAGTGCGGGATTCGTGCCAAAGGACAAAGGAAAGACATCACATAAACCTGAAGTAAGCATTGCCTGAGAAGGGAGAAAGAAATATGAAAAATTATAAGAGAATTATCGCAGCAGCTCTTGCTGTTACAGTTTCGGCAGCGGCAACGGGCTCGATAGCATACGCAAAGAGCAATAAGTCGGAGAGCTCTGACAGTCCCGCCAAAAGCGAGAGCGAGGACAGCTCCTCCGCAAAGAGAAGCGCTGACGGAGAAAGTGCATATAAGGACGAGACGGTCTACGTGCTCTGCAATAATGACGCTTCCGTTAAGAACGTCGTAGTCAGCGACTGGCTGAAAAATGCTCCTGCACTTTCGTCTATCTCTGATATATCGTCACTCAGCGATATCGTGAACGTCAAGGGCGACGAGAGCTTCACCGTAAACGGCGAGGAGCTCAGCTGGAGCGCGGACGGCAGCGATATTTACTACAAGGGCGGCTCCGATAAGCAGCTCCCCGTTGATGTGAACATACAGTACTTCCTCGACGGCAAGGAGGTCTCTGCGGACAGTATCGTCGGCAAGAGCGGTCGCCTCACCATCCGCTGGACCTACAAGAACAACGAAAAGATCACAAAGGAAGTAAACGGTGCGAAAAAGGAGCTTTATGTGCCGTTTATGGCGGCAAGCGCGGCAGTTCTCAGTACGGATAGATTCCTTAACGTTGAGGTCACGAACGGCAAGGTCATCTCGGACGGCGAAAGACTTATCGTTGTAGGACTTGCATTCCCCGGGCTCGGCGAGAGTATAGGTCTTGATGATATAGACGGGCTTGATGTGGAGCTTCCCGATTCGTTCGAGATATCCGCAGATGTTACCGATTTTGAGATCAACACCTCTGTTACGGTGGTTTCCAACGAGATATTCTCTCAGCTCGATGTTGACGACAGCACGACTCTCAGCGACCTCAAGAACAAGATACAGGAGCTTTCCGACGGAGCACAGCAGCTCTGCGACGGTACGGCGGCTCTATATGACGGTATAAAGGAGCTTTCAGGCGGTACGGGCGATCTCACGGACGGCGTAGATAAGCTTCTCAGCGGATCACAAGCGCTCAAAAGCGGCGCAGATGAGCTGTCAAGCGGCTCTAAGGCTTTAGCCGACGGCGCCAAGACTCTCTCCGATTCAACAGGTACCTTCACCTCGGGTCTTAGCAGTGCAAAGGACGGAAGCTCGGCTCTCGTTGACGGTATATCACAGCTTCAGGACGGTTCGGAGCAGCTTTCGGGCGGCTTCGGTCAGGTAACAGACGGCTCGTCCGCGCTTGTTGACGGTCTTGCACAGCTAAAGGACGGCAGCGGCACTCTCAGCAGCGGCATCGACTCCGCCAAGGCAGGCTCAGACGCTCTTACAGCAGGCTTCGAGCAGGTAACGGCAGGTGCTTCGGAACTCAGTGAAGGCGCGGGTGCTCTTTCGAGCGGCGTGAGCGCCCTCACAGACGGCAGCGCGCAGGTAAAGGCGGGCACGGAGTCTCTCGCGAGCGGAGCTTCCGCTCTCAGCGACGGCGCGGCAACACTCAGCAGCTCGGCGCAGCAGGTATCGACTGGCATAAGCTCGGTCAAGGACGGCGCAGATTCTCTTGCAGAGGGCATAACAAGCGCTAAAACGGGCGCGGATCAGCTTGCGGGCGGAGCTTCACAGCTCACGGAGGGTGCTTCGGCTCTCTCGGACGGCATAGCTTACGCCGGCAGCTCGCTCGATACCACGATAGCAGCGAATGAACAGGCTCTTGCGGCATTGCAGGCAGTATATGCACAGTCTCCCTCCGAGGAGCTTGCCGTTGCGATAGGTACATTGCAGCAGACGATCGACGCACAGAAGCAGATAGCGGATTCAATGGACGAGGACGGCTTGCTCGGTGCCGGTGCGCAGCAGCTTTCCGAAGGTGCACAGCAGCTCGGCGGAGGACTTGGTCAGCTCAGCACAGGTCTTGCTTCGGCTCAGACGGGCGCACAGCAGCTTTCTCAGGGAGCGGCGGCTCTTGACGAAGGCGGCAAGGCTCTGGCAAGCGGTGCAGGAACTCTTTCTGATTCGTCCGCGCAGCTTTCCGAAGGTGCACAGACGCTTTCTGCCGGAGCAGCCTCGCTCGACGGCGGTATTGGTACTCTCGCTGCGGGCAGCACTTCACTCATCGGCGGACTTGATTCTCTCGTGAGCGGAATAGATCAGCTGTCAACGGGCAACCTCAGTCTCAATCAGGGGCTCGCGCAGCTCTCGCAGGGTGCAGTTGACTTCAATAACGGCACTATCAAGGCATATGACGGAGCGGCAGCGCTTGACAGCGGTCTTGTACAGCTTTCCGCAGGAGCTTCAACTCTTACGGGCGGCATAGGTCAGCTTGGCACGGGAGTCTCCTCACTCGACAGCGGACTCGCGCAGCTACTCAGCGGCGGAAATCAGCTTTCGGGCGGCGCGGATACGCTCTATCAGTCAATATTGAAGCTCAGCAGCGGAGCAGCGAGTCTTTCGAGCGGTTCGACCGAACTCTGCAACGGTATCGGTGCTCTCAGCTCGGGCAGCAAGACTCTCATCAACGGTGTTTCGCAGCTCGAGGACGGCGCAAAGGAGCTCAACGACGGCATGATAAAGTTCAACGATGAGGGTATTTCAAAGATAACCGGAGCAGTAAACGAGCAGCTTCCAGATATCATCGAGAGCTTCAAGGCACTCAAGGAGGCATCTCAGGAGTATAACAGTTATTCCGGCATATCTGACGACATGGAAGGCAGCGTGAAGTTCATTTATATGATAGACGGAACAAAGTAATACCTGATAAAATAAAGGGGTTGACGTAAATGCTGCGTCAGCCCCAATTTTCGCACATTTTTCGCGGCAAAAAAAGCCTTAATTCCGACTTTTTATATAAAATTCCGCAAAATAACATACAAAATAAAAATTTCCGCTTTATTTTTTACGAATAATATTGTATAATATTATGAGTGAATACTCATTTACCATTACTTGATCAGCTATGAGGTGCATTATGTCAAATAAATATTCTCTTGGTATAGATGTCGGTTCTACGACTGTCAAGACTGTTATTACTGATAGCAGCAACAATATAATATACTCAAAGTATCAGAGGCATCTTTCCAAGGTAAAAGAGACCGTTAAAGATCAGCTGAAAATAATTCAGGCGGACTACCCCGATGAGGAATTCAACGTCTGTATAACCGGGTCGGCAGGTCTCGGACTTGCCAATTCCGCGCAGATACCCTTCGTTCAGGAAGTACACGCGGCATTCCTCGCCGTTAAGCAGAAGCAGCCGGATGCGGATGCTGTGATCGAGCTCGGCGGTGAGGACGCGAAGATAATCTTCCTCACGGGAGGAGTCGAGCAGCGTATGAACGGCACTTGCGCGGGCGGTACCGGCGCATTCATCGACCAGATGGCGACGCTCCTCGGCATTACTGCCGACCAGCTTGACGAGCTTTCGCTGCACGCACAGAAGGTCTACCCGATAGCCTCGCGCTGCGGAGTTTTCGCCAAGTCCGATATTCAGCCGCTGCTGAATCAGGGTGCGCGCCGTGAGGACATCGCAGCAAGTATCTTTCAGGCGGTCGTCGATCAGACAGTTTCGGGACTTGCACAGGGCAGAACTATCGAGGGCAAGGTGCTTTTCCTTGGCGGACCGCTGTTCTTTCTCGAGGGTCTGAAAAGGGCATTTGTAAAGACTCTCGGGCTTGACGGGGAACACGCCGTGTTCCCGCAGGAGGCTCCTGTTTTCGTGGCATACGGCTGCGCGCTCTATGCGGCTACTGCGGAGGACTCTTTTAAAATAGAGGACATAATCGAAAAAATCGAGACCGCAAAGGCTTCGGACAACATCGTAACGGGAGAACCGCTTTTCCGCTCGCAGGCGGAGTATGACGAGTTCATCGACCGTCACAAGAAGTTCGACCTCGGCTATGCGGATATACATACCTACAAGGGCGGCGCATACCTCGGTATCGACGCAGGCTCTACTACCACAAAGCTTGTGCTGATAACAGATGATGGGCGTATCCTTTACCAGCACTATTCCTCGAATCAGGGCCAGCCGCTCGACAAGATAGCCGATCAATTAAGGCGCATTTACTCCGAAATGAACCCGAATATCACGATAAAGGGCTCTGCGGTCACGGGCTACGGTGAGGATCTGATAAAGGCAGGTCTTTCGATAGATTCGGGAATCGTCGAGACTGTTGCACATTTCAAGGCAGCGGCATATTTCTGCCCCGACGTTGACTTTATCATCGACATCGGCGGACAGGACATCAAGTGCTTCAAGATAAAGAACCAGAGCATTGACAGTATTATGCTCAATGAAGCTTGCTCATCGGGCTGCGGCTCATTCATACAGACCTTTGCAATGGCACTCGGATACGATATTGCGGAGTTCTCGCAGCTCGGACTCTTTGCAGAGCACCCCGTTGACCTCGGCTCGCGCTGCACAGTGTTCATGAACAGCTCCGTTAAGCAGGCGCAGAAGGATGGCGCTACCGTTGAGGATATTTCTGCGGGACTTTCGTCATCTATCATCAAAAATGCTATTTACAAGGTAATACGCGCAAATTCTCCGGACGAGCTTGGACAGAATATCGTAGTTCAGGGGGGCACCTTCCTTAACGATGCGGTTTTGCGTTCGTTTGAAAAGGAGCTCGGCAGGAACGTTATCCGCCCCGCTATTTCGGGGCTTATGGGAGCATTTGGCTGCGCCCTTTACGCTAAGGAGCACGCTGGCGAGGAAGCTTCGTCAATTATTTCCGCGCAGGAGCTCGAGAACTTCACCTACACCTCGAAGAATGCGCAGTGCGGCGGCTGTACGGCGCATTGTCAGCTTAACATCATAAGCTTCGGCAAGGGCAGGCGCTTTATTTCGGGTAACCGCTGCGAAAAAGGCGGCGGAGCTGCCAACAGAAACACAGTTCCCAACCTCTACGAGTACAAATACGACAGTATTCTCAATACCGCCAAGGAACACCAGCCCAAGAAATACCGCGCAAAAGTGGGACTTCCCCTCGCGCTCGGCTTCTATGAGCAGCTTCCGTTCTGGCACACCTTCTTCACCTCGCTTGGCTTCCGAACGATCATTTCCGACGAAAGCTCACGCGATATGTACTATCTGGGTCAGCACACTATCCCGTCTGATACGGTCTGCTATCCCGCAAAGCTCGCTCACGGACACATTGAAAATCTGCTCGACAAGGGCGTTGACTTCATTTTCTATCCCTGCATGAGCTACAATATCGACGAAGGCAGCAGCGATAACCACTTCAACTGCCCCGTGGTCGCATATTATCCTGAGCTTCTTCTTGCCAACAATCAGCGGCTCAATGATGAAAACTTCTTCCATCCGTATCTTGACCTCAATATCAGGAAAAATGTGATAAAGGTCATGACGAGGACGCTCGCCCAGTACAACGTCAAGGGCAGGATACCCGAGGCGGTGGATAAGGCATATGAGGCACTGGAACGCTATCACAGCGATATCGCAGCAAAAGCGAGGGAGATAATCGCTCAGGCTCGCCGAGAGAACCGCAAGATAATCGTTATCGCGGGTCGTCCGTATCACATCGACAAGGAGATAAACCACGGCATTCACAAGCTCGTATCGAGTCTCGGAATGGCGGTCATCACGGAGGACAGCGTGGCACAGCTCGCAAAGACTCCGAAGCTCGGTGTGCTCAACCAGTGGACATACCACTCGCGCCTTTACCGAGCAGCGCAGTATGTCACGACCCAGCCCGATATGCAGCTGATACAGCTCGTTTCGTTCGGCTGCGGCATAGACGCAGTTACGGGCGACGAGGTGAGAGCTATCCTTGAGGGCAAGGGAAAGCTTTACACTCAGCTCAAGATCGACGAGATAAACAATCTCGGCGCGGCGAAGATACGCCTGCGAAGCCTTGTTGCCGCAATGGAGCAAGGAACTCCGCGCCGCTGACCATAATGATTACAGGCGGAGTTCGGTATCCGCACATTATAATATCCCAATATTTAAGAATAATGAACCGTATACAGGAGGTGCTGTATGCCCGAATATGCTAAGTTTACAGAGGACATGATAAAAACTCATACGATCCTCATTCCCGATATGCTGCCCGTACACTTCAAGCTTTTGATCTCGATATTTGAAGCGGAGGGCTATCACATGGAGCTTTTGCAGAACGACAGCCGAGCGGTCGTTGACGAGGGACTTAAAAATGTCCACAACGACGCCTGTTATCCCGCTCTGCTCGTCATAGGCCAGTTCATGGACGCACTCAACAGCGGAAAATACGACGTTGACAAGACGGCTCTGCTCATAACCCAGACAGGCGGAGGCTGCCGAGCCTCAAATTATATCCATCTGCTGAGAAAGGCGGTCAACAAGAACTACCCGCAGGTGCCGGTCGTTTCACTCAATTTCAGCGGACTTGAAAAAGACAGCGCATTTAAGATAACCGCACCGATGTTCCTGAAACTGCTGTATGCCGTGCTTTACGGCGACCTGATGATGAGCTGCTATAACAAGTGCAGAGCTTACGAGGTCAACAAGGGCGAATCGAAACAGGTGCTTGATAAATGGCAGCGCAGACTCAGAAATATCTTCCGCAAAAAGAGCAAGATGTACCTTAAAACTAAAAAGGTCTACACCGATATCCTAAACGATTTTGCGGCAATTGAGCTCAGCAAGGAGAAAAAGATACGTGTCGGCATAGTCGGCGAGATATATGTAAAGTATTCTCCTCTTGCCAACAATCATCTTGAGGACTTCCTCATCTCAGAGGGCTGCGAGCCTGTTGTTCCGTCGCTTTTAGAGTTCGTAATGTACTGCGCGGCAGGAAGCTTTAATGACGCGAAGCTCTACGATCATGTCACCAAGAATTCCATATTCAATAAGATCGGCTATGAGCTGATATATTCCAAGCAGAAGGAGCTCATCAAGGTCATGAAGGAGCAGGGCAGCTTCGAGCCGTTCCACGACTTTGAGTATATACGCAGTCTTGCGGACAAGTACATCAATCAGGGAGTAGTTATGGGCGAGGGCTGGCTTATTCCCGCTGAAATGGCGGCTCTTGCAAAGTCAGGCGTCGAGAATATCATCTGCACCCAGCCGTTTGGCTGCCTGCCAAATCATATCGTCGCAAAAGGAATGTCGCGTGCTATCAAGCAGGATAATCCCAATGCAAATATAGTTGCTATCGACTACGACCCCGGCGCTACCCGCGTAAATCAGGAAAACCGTATCAAACTTATGCTCGCCAATGCACGCCTTTGAGCCTGCGTTGGTGCATATGCAGTCTACCGGGGAAAACCTTTCTGAGGAAAGGTTCTTCCCCCGACCCTTTTTCAAAAAGGTCCTCCTCAATAAGCTGCATACATTAACACAGGATAAAAGAGGTGAAGCGGATGATAAAGACTCGAAGCGGTGAGGTCGTTATTACGAACGAGAAACAGAACAGGCTGCTAAAAGCGCTATATGGGACGGTCGGCGGGCGTATTCTGCTGAAAGCACTGACAGCGCCGCTGCTCTCGCGTGCGGCGGGGATTTTCATGGATTCTCCTCTGTCAATACCGCTGATAAAGCCGTTTATAAAGCGCAGCGGCATAGATACGTCGCAGTATATGATGAAGGACTTTCGTTCTTATAACGAGTTTTTCACGAGGCGGATAAAGCCACAGAAGAGACCTGTTGATCGTACGCCGTTGCATCTGATAAGTCCGTGCGACTCGAAGCTGACGGCATACAGGATAGGTAAAAACAGCATTTTCCGCATTAAGGGATCGCGCTACAGAGTCAGCGATTTGCTGCAAAACGAGTTTCTTGCGAGGAGGTATGAGGGAGGACTGTGCCTTATTTTCCGGCTCGAGGTGGACGATTACCACCGCTATTGCTACATCGACAACGGAACAAAGACCGAAAATGTGTTCATAGACGGCGAACTTCATACCGTGAATCCCATAGCGCTGGAGAGGTATAATATTTACAAGCGCAACAGCCGCGAGTACACCGTGCTTCATACGGATAATTTCGGCGATATCGTGCAGGTCGAAGTCGGAGCGATGATGGTCGGGAGGATAGTCAATCATCACGGTGCGGGAGAGTTCATGCGCGGTGGGGAGAAGGGTATGTTCGAGTTTGGCGGCTCGACGATAGTGCTGCTTATGCAAAGAGACAGAGCACACATAGACGACGATATATTGCGAAATTCCGCCAACGGCTATGAGACCGTTGTGAAGTACGGTGAAAAGATAGGCGAATCATATTATTAATAAAAAGGCTTCTGTACAATACAGTACAGAAGCCTTGATCTTATATTCAGCTTGCTTCCCTTTTGGTTTCTGGTTTTGCGTTTGCCTTATCGGGAACACTTATCTTTTCAATATCTGCGCCTATTGCACGGAGCTTGCCCTCCATGCAATCGTAGCCTCGTTCGATATGGAATATGTCTTCTATCTCGGTTATGCCGCTTGCCGCAAGACCTGCGATAATAAGCGCAGCTCCTGCGCGGAGGTCGCACGCCTTTACGGGAGCTCCCATGAGCTTACCGGTGCCCTCGATGAGAGCTACCTTGCCGTTTACGGTTATGTCCGCGCCCATTCGGCGCAGCTCGTCAACGTAGCGGAAGCGCTGTTCCCATACGCCCTCTGTGACTATGCTTGTGCCTTCGGCAAGAGTGAGGAGAGTTGCTATCTGAGGCTGCATATCAGTCGGGAAGCCGGGGTGCGGCGTGGTCTTTACATTAGCTTTTACGAGCGGACCGTCTACCCATACGCGCAGACTGTCATCAAACTGCTCTATGTTCACGCCTATCTTTTCGAGCTTCTTTGTTATGGATTCAAGGTGCTTGGGGATAACGTTCTTGATGAGGACGTCGCCCTTTGTTGCTGCGGCAGCTATCATGAATGTGCCAGCCTCTATCTGATCGGGGATAACCGCGTAATTTGTACCGTGGAGGCGCTCAACGCCTCTTATCTTGATAACGTCAGTGCCTGCGCCCATGATATTTGCGCCCATAGAGTTGAGGAAGTTTGCAAGATCGACAATATGAGGTTCCTTTGCGGCATTTTCTATGACCGTAAGTCCCTCAGCCTTAACTGCTGCGAGCATTGCGTTCATTGTAGCTCCCACGGTAACAACGTCAAAGAATATCTGGCTGCCTGTGAGCTTTTCCGCTTTCAGGTCTATCATACCCTGGCTAAGAGTATATTCAGCACCGAGAGCCGAGAAAGCCTTTAAATGCTGGTCTATAGGACGGTCTCCGAGGGGACATCCGCCGGGCATAGAGACTCTTGCCTTATTGAACTTGCCCAACAGAGCGCCGAGGAAGTAATAAGAGGCTCTCATTTTTCTTGCTGTTTCATAGGGAACGCAGCATTTATCGATACCGGTAGGGTCGATCCTGTAAGCGTCCTTTCCTATATTTTCGACTGTTGCACCCATTTCCTTGAGGATACGAAGACTGATGTTAACATCACTTATCGACGGAACGTTCTCAACGATACATGCTTCGTCAGAAAGGATAACTGCCGGAAGAATAGCTACAGCTGCGTTTTTTGCACCGCTTATGGTTACCTCACCCTCAAGGCGTCTTCCGCCTTTTACAACAAACTTATCCAAATAATTTCTCTCCTTATTTTTCAGGTTTATCTTTATCTGCCCTGAACTTCTTTCTTTTGTTCCCTATATCGGGAAATATATACAGCAAAAGCGCTGTAAATTACTGATAATCCGAGATATACCAGAGAACGTCCTCCCCGGCATACTGCTCTATGGTGACGGATTCTATTATCACGTCATCGACCGGCTTGTCGTTGCCGTCGGTATCGGCTTTCTGAATGTCAAAAATTATATCCAGACCCTCGTACACCTGACCGAAAACAGTATATGAACCGTCAAGCCACGGAGTACCGCCTGCTGTAGTGTATACCTCTTTGGCTGCATCGGAGAACTGATAGCCGTAGCTTTCAAGCTCTGATATCTCATCATCTGTATATACTTCTCCGGTAACTATATAGAACTGACTGCCGTCAGTAGCTGTAGAGCCGCTGTTTGCGTAAGCGATCGCACCTGCTGCATGGATAAGGTGGGGGTCTGTGCCGCCGTCAAAGCTTCCGCCCCAGACGGATTCACCGCCCATGCCTGTTCCTTCAGGATCACCGCCCTGTATCATAAAGTCCTCTATGACACGGTGGAAAGTAAGTCCGTCATAGTAGCCCTCCTCGGCAAGACCGATGAAGTTCTCGACTCCCTTGTCGGCATATTCGGGGAAAAGCTTTATCTTCACATTGCCGTCATAGCCCTTTATCTTCATGTTTACGACGGTCTCTCCCTCTTCGGGAGCAGTGAAATTCTCAACGGGGACATTTGCTTCCGCAAGAGATGTTGTTGGCTGTGCCGAAGATGTCTCCTGCTGATATTCGTCATAATCGCTTATATACCAGCGTATTTCCTCTCCGTCATACTCTCCTACCTTGACGGATTCCATAATGACGGATTCCATAGGCATATTGTTTGAAGTATCGGTAGAAACGTTCTGTATTTTGAATATGATATCCAGTCCCTCGTAGACCTGACCGAAGACCGTATAGCTTCCGTCGAGCCAAGGGGCTCCGCCGATTGTCTCGTATATTTCCTTTGCCTGATCGGAGAAGGAATAGCCATTAGCTTCGTAGTAATCCATTGTTGCCTCGTCCGAGACCGTACCTGTTACGATGTAGAACTGGCTTCCGTCAGTAGCAGTAGAGCCGCTGTTTGCGTAGGCTACAGCTCCCGCTGCGTGGATAAGGTGGGGGTCTGTGCCGCCGTCAAACTTTCCGCCCCATATGGACTCGCCGCCCGTGCCTGTGCCGAGCGGATCGCCGCCCTGTATCATAAAGTCCTTGATGACGCGGTGGAAGGTAAGTCCGTCGTAATAGCCCGATTTTGCGAGCTCAACGAAGTTCTCGACTCCCTTGTCGGCGTATTCGGGGAAGAGCTTGATCTTTACCTCGCCGTAATCCTTTATATTCATGATTATGACCGTCTCGCCTTTTTCGGGAGCGGTGAAGTTTGCAATATCAACGTTTGTCTGAGCTGCCGAGTCTGATGTTTCGCTTTCTTCGACCTCTATTTCCTTTCCGCAGGAGGAGAGGACTGCTGCAGATATTACTCCGCACATGAGAAATGTCAGTATTTTCCTGAACATCATAAAATTTCACTCCTTAAATTCAGTATGCTGTAGTGTGAAATCAAGTAAGTCCCAATCCGAGGCAATTGTTCTGAATTATATATATCTGTAATTTTTTTAGATTTATGCTAACTAATTTATTATACATCAAAAAATCGGGTTTGTAAATAGTTTCCGCAAATTTTGTGATAAAAGGGCAAAGGAAATATAAAAATGCTCAAACATTTTCTTCATTATGCAGTAAAAACAGGTTTATGATCTGAAAAGCCGAGCAATTGCGGCTCGCTTTAAACGGAGCGGGCGGATACAGCTCCGTAAATAGTATTATTTTGCGTCAGATCTATATTCGGATATGGTTACCGAGACTATTTTGACCTCTTCCTTGGGGATATTGTAAACGCCGTTGTTCTCGGAATCAAGCTCCGAAAGAGCCTCCACAACGTCAAGTCCTTCATACGTCTGACCGATTATCGTGATCTGCTGCGAGAAGTTAGGAATGCCGCCTTTTTCTATGAATGCGTCGGTAATATCCTGATATTCCGAGGAATCGCGCATTTCCTGAATGATATCGTCAGTGAATTCGATAGTGTTGAGGAGTGCGAAGCGGCTTCCGTTAAAGTAGGTTCCGCCGCCGAAGAGCTTCTCCTTGAGGCTCTTGTCAACTGAGGTGTTGAGAGCGCAGACAGCGCCTTTGAATGGCCATAGGTTCTGGTGGAGCTCTCTTTTCACCTTTTCATTTGTGCCGCTGCCGACGCTTCCGTCGCGGTTTGGAGCTCCTGCGGAGGCATAAACTCCCTCCTCAATATTGAAAACATAGGTATCGTTATAATATCCGCTTTCGGCGAGAGTAACGAAATTTTCTACCGCATTCGGGCAGTATTGAGGATACAGCACAAAGCGGAATTCTCCGAGCGAGGTATCGACTATAGCGATAGGGTCGCCTTCTTTTGGTTCACCGAGCTGAACGAGCTCGATAGTATCAGGGTCTATATCAATGGTCCCGCTGTTTGATGAGGCGCTGAGGTTTGCGGTAAGCATAACAACGAGAGACATCACTCCCATTATAATAGTAAATATGAGGACAGCCCTTATGGCTGGATTTTTCGTGTTCATTATTTATCCTTTCCGGCTGATGATATCAGCTTCCCCGGGATACGGAGCTGTATTAACTGTTTGCTAACTGCTATTATACATAAAATCGCGGAAAATGTCAATATTTATATTATCGGTACAAGCTCCATTATATACTTGACTTTATTGCAAAATGAGCAAAGTGCATTTTGCGGGATGCAATGCAGCCGCCTGCCGTCATTGACGGAGCAATAGTGTATAGTATAAAGCTTTGCCGTAAAATGCCGCAATATACAACAACAGACCGCATTTGCGGTCTGTTGTAAAGCATTACAGTTTCTTCTTTTCGTCTTCGATGAGCTTTAAGAGATCGTCTACTGACATATTGGAGACTGACTTCTTTTTTTCTTCCTTCTCTGTCTTGCTGAGAATATCGCTGATATCGGGTGAGCTGCTCTTTTTCGGCTTTACCGAAGACTGGGCAGACTGGCTCCTGAGGGGAGTTGTTTTGGGAACGTCGTTTCTTGACATCTCTGCCAGCTGAGATTTTGAGAGAACGCCGGTATTATCGGCAATGGGCTCGGCGGTCTGTGAAGAACTAACAGCCTTGATATTGAAGGTGCCTGTGCGCTCTGCCTCGGCGGTCTTGCGGAGCATTTCCTCTCTGAGGGCGTCCGCAGTGGGAGCTGTTGAGGACGAAGCCCCTACGTTCCTTGCCGCGAATGATGACTCTGCACTGCGCTGTGCCTTGAACTGCATGGTGCGTTCCTTTTCCTTCTGATACGGGGAATCGTGGTTCACGCGCTTTTGGCTGAAGTTTTCTGCGATAGACATTTTCTTGCGCTCAAACTCGTTGCTGGGCTGTATTTCCTGAGAAGGCTCAAAGAGCGGAGCGCTGCTGTTCTTCTCGTGAGATCTCTTTGAGGAATCACTGTTCTTTTCTTCCTCGTCATATTCGTAGAAATCAAAATTATCCTCGTCCTCGAAATCTTCGCTCTTTGAAGAAGCTATCTTTGCAATGAGGAAGATAACAAGGATAACACAGGGGATAACAAGCAGCGCAAGTATTCCCTTGACGGTAAGAGCGAATGTGATAAAAGCTCCGAGCTCGGGGCTTTCGGTATGACCGGTGCAAACTGCGGCGATGCTGTCTTTAGTGATAGATTCTTCGCTTCCGATGTTGGAGGCGTCTGAGGTGATGAACCTTGAAGTTCCGTCTTCGGATGTAATTATGTCATAAATGCTCAGCAGCTTGAGCTCGGTGGGAGCTGCTGCCGGGTAGCAGAGGACTATATCTCCCTTTGCGATAGATATGTTTGCAGCATCGGGGGCTATAAGTGCTGAGCCGACGTTTACATTATCGCCCATATTATCGCTTTCGCTTACTATATAAATGTAATTATTGAAGATCTTGGGGATCTTTCCGTTTGAGAATGCTATATTCGCTATCAGAGAAGCGGCAATAAGCAGGACACACAGGAGTATAATGACGAATTTCAGAACAGAGAAGCTCTTTTTCTTTTCCATGATAAATCATTTCCTTTACATTTTATTGTTGCCGGTTTTGTTCTTACACATAAGCGCATTTATATATATTATGCGCCTGAAAAAATTGCACTGATTTTATTATATCACATATTGAGACAGATTTCAAACATTTTTGAGATTTTATTTTTTAAAAATATCAGAAAGCGCTTAATAATAGTTTGGTTTGAATGTTTTTCACAAATTAAAAGACTTTTTTATTGTGCTGTGGTCACATTTCACAAAAAAGATAGTCTGATTTTTAGCAGAGTGCTATCACTTTGCGGCAAATTTTCGCAATATGTAAATTTCGTGGATAAATATTTGTTGAAATATACAGTTGAAATATTTTCAGAAACATAGTATAATTTATTTATATACCGCTTGTAAATTCACCTGCCGCAGCTTTACGGAGTCAAGCCCGTAAACTGTCTGAGGTAATATACTAAGAGTAATATACAGCCGCCTGAAACGCGGCAGAATGGAGATCAGTATGGCTAATAAAAAGACAAATCCCCTTATGGATCGTATCAAGGAAGAATTTCCGAGAAAGCTGCAGCTTCTTTACAGTGTTTCTCCCGAAGAAGCCTCTGATAAGCAGGTTTATCATGTTCTTTCTTCTATAATCGTGGAAATACTCGGCGCCAAGAGACAGAGCTTCATCAATCACACTCATTCCGTAGGCGGAAAGCAGATATACTACCTTTCAATGGAGTTCCTTATGGGACGCTCCCTCAAAACAAGCATATACAACCTTGAGCTCGCCGACGGCATAAAGTCAATGCTCAAGCAGTATGATATAAATCTCGATAAGATATATGAGCATGAGCCCGATGCAGGTCTCGGAAACGGCGGTCTCGGCCGTCTTGCCGCCTGCTACCTCGACGGACTTGCAACACGCAATTTCCCCGCTATGGGTCACTCTATCTGCTATGAGTACGGTATCTTCCAGCAGAAGCTTGAGGACGGCTGGCAGACAGAGCTCCCCGATAACTGGCTTCCCGGCGGCTCGGTATGGCTTGTTCCCAAGCCCGAGCTGGCTATAGATATCCATTTCGAGGGCGATCTTCAGGAATACTGGGACAATCAGTACCACTATATCTCACACGTGAACTATAATACCGTAGTTGCCACGCCTTATGATATGTATGTTTCGGGCTACGGCAGCGAGGGCGTTTCCGTGCTCCGTCTTTGGTCGGCAAAGGCTCCGAGCTTCGATATGAATATGTTCAACAAGGGCGATTATGCAAGCGCTCTTGCTCAGAACTCTATTGCAAACGCTATCTCGAAGATACTCTACCCTAACGATAACCACAACGAGGGCAAATCGCTCCGTCTGCGCCAGCAGTACTTCCTCTGCGCGGCTTCCGTCGGCGATATCGTAAATACCCACATGAATGTTTACGGTACTCTTGAGAACCTTGCCGACAAGGTGGCTATCCACATCAACGACACTCACCCGACCCTCGCTATCCCCGAGCTGATGAGGATACTCCTCGACGACTGCGGATACGGCTGGGATCAGGCATGGGATATAGTTACAAGGACCTTTGCTTATACCAACCACACAGTCATGGCAGAGGCTCTCGAAAAGTGGGACGTTAACCTCGTAAAGACCGTTATCCCGCGTATCTTCTCTATCATTGTTGAGATAAACAACCGCTACTGCCAGTCGCTCATGGACAGAGGCTACGACAGCGCAAAGACCACTCAGATGTCCATAATCAAGGACAATCAGATACACATGGCAACTCTCTGCGTTGCCGCTTCACACAGCGTAAACGGCGTTTCAAAGCTCCATTCGGAGATAATCAAGGAGTCCGTATTCCACGATGAATATGAGTTCACTCCCGAGAAGTTCAAGAACGTTACCAACGGTATCGCGTACAGAAGATGGCTCTATCAGTCCAACCCCGATCTTACAAAGCTCCTTTCAGACACTATTGGCACGAAGTTCATCAAGGACGGCGCAGAGCTTGCAAAGCTCAAGAAGTTCGAGAATGATGAGGAGCTCCTTAATAAACTCCTTGACGTAAAGAAAAAGAGCAAGGACAGCTTTGCAAAGTATGTCAAGAGAGAGAGCGGTATAATTCTCAACACCGACAGCATTTTTGACGTTCAGGTAAAGCGTCTGCACGAATACAAGAGACAGCACCTTAACGTTATGAATATCCTTTCGGATTATGCATATCTGCTCAACAATCCTGACGCTCCCTTCACGCCCAAGACCTATATCTTCGCAGCAAAGGCTGCTCCGGGCTACTATCTTGCAAAGCAGATAATCAAGATGATATGGGCTATTTCCGAGGAGATAAGAAAGAACCCGAAGATAAATCAGAAGCTTTCCGTCGTATTCCTCGAGAATTACTGCGTGACGCTTTCAGAGCACCTCATGCCCGCCGCAGACGTTTCCGAGCAGATATCCCTCGCGGGTACAGAGGCTTCGGGTACGGGCAACATGAAGCTCATGCTCAACGGAGCTGTTACTTTGGGAACTCTTGACGGCGCTAACATCGAGATAAAGGAGGCTGCCGGCGACGAAAACATCGTTATCTTCGGCATGACGACTCCTGAAGTAAATGCTCTCAAGGCAAGAGGCTATAATCCGGATGATTATTTCAAGAACGACGGCAGGATAAATGAGGCTATCGAGCGTATGTACCACGGTATAAACGGCTGTACGTTCGTTGACGTTGCGGACTCGCTCCGCAAGAGAGACCCCTATATGGTGCTCGCGGACTTCGACAGCTACAGAAATGCTCAGCAGTATGTAACAGAGTGCTACAACGACAGGCTCAAGTGGGCTAAGATGTCGCTCAATAACATTGCGGGCGCGGGAATCTTCTCCGCAGACCGTGCTGTTACAGAGTATGCCGACAACATCTGGCACCTCAGATAATTCGGAATTCGCCCTATAATATCCTCATGCTTATATCCATATAAGGAAAGAGGTTTCAAAGAGGCGGCTGTCTCTTTGACGGAGTGTGGGGCAGTGTCCCGTAAAAACAAATATACAAAAATGCCTTTTATTACCCGACCATTTGGGGACGTTGATTTCTTCGTCCCCATTTTTCGGACTATATTGTGATATATGGTCTATCAATTTTATCAACAACGGAGTGTATCGCCAATGAGACCGATCTATGATACGTGGAATTTAAGCTATAAATCTATTTTTGGTGCGGTAGAGCAGTTTGATACCTGCCGCTTCACTATACGTTTGCCAAAGGACGTAAAGCCGGATTTTCCGCCTGTTTTGGTGCTTTTTCGCACGGGCTTCAAGGAGCGCTTTCTCAATATGAACGATATTGCGGAGGAAGAGGACTGTATCGCCTACACCACGGACTATACTCCCCGATACAGTGATGTTCACTACTATTATTTTTCATACACTCAGGGCGGTATACGTCATTACATCAAAAAGGGCAATGTCCATGAGGGCGTTGTAGACCACGGTGATCTCTTTCAGCTAACCGTCTATAAGAATACTTACGAGACTCCCGATTTTCTCAAGGGCGGTGTCATGTATCAGATCTTCCCCGACCGCTTCTGCAAGAGCGGCAAGGTACACGAGAATATCCCGGAGGGGCGCGTTCTGCGCGAGGATTGGGGCGGAACTCCCTATTACAAGCCCGATCAGAACGGTCATGTATGGAACAACGACTACTTCGGCGGTGATTTTGCCGGAATACAGTCTAAGCTCGGCTACCTGCATGATCTCGGAGTGACATGTATCTACCTGAATCCGATATTCGAGTCCCACGAAAATCACCGCTACAACACCGCAAACTACATGAAGGCAGACCCTTTGCTCGGCACGAACGAGGAGTTTGCGGAGCTTTGCACAGAGGCGAAAAAGTACGGAATATCGGTCATTCTCGATGGAGTGTTCTCTCATACGGGCGCGGACAGCGTATACTTCAACAAGTTCGGGCGCTATCCCGAGGCGGGTGCGTATCAGTCCAAGGAAAGCAAATACTACGAGTGGTACAGCTTCATCGAGTATCCTCACGTTTATGAAGCGTGGTGGGGCATTGATACTCTTCCGAATGTGTGGGAGAACAACGAGAGCTACACCGAGTTCATCTGCGGCGAGGACGGCGTGCTCAACTACTGGCTCGATAAGGGCGCGGCAGGTTACCGCCTTGACGTTGCAGACGAGCTGCCCGATAAATTCCTGAATAATCTGCGCAAGTGCGTGAAAAAGTTCGACAAGGACAAGATAGTTATCGGCGAAGTCTGGGAGGACGCCTCCAACAAGGAGAGCTACGGCGTGAAGCGGCGCTATCTTCTCGGAGACCAGCTTGATTCCGTCATGAACTATCCCTTCCGCGAGGCGATCATTGCCTTTGTAAAGGGCGGAAGCTGTCACGACCTGATAAGCTCCATAATGACGATTGTGGAGAATTATCCCAAACCGACCATTGATGTGCTTATGAATTTTGTTTCTACCCACGATATCGAAAGGGCGATAAATCGCCTTGGCGGAGAAAACTGTGATGACAAGAGCAAGGACTGGATGGCGGAGCGCTGGCTGACCCACGACCAGTATGTTCACGGCAAGAATCTGCTTAAAGCCGCAATGGCGCTGCAATTCTTCCTGCCCGGAGTGCCGAGCATCTATTACGGCGACGAGGCAGGCTTGCAGGGCTATAAGGACCCGTTCAACCGCCGCTGCTACCCGTGGGGAAATGAGGATACCGAGCTCATTGCGTATGTCTCCGAGCTCAGCCGTGTGAGGAAGTCCATTCCCAACATGAAGGACGGCAGAACGTACTTTGTCTTCAATGATACACATGTAATTGATGACAGGATAATCGGCTTTACCCGTCAGGGCGACAAGGTTGACTATATCGTTTTCGTCAACCGCAGCGGTGATACTGTCTGTATCGGCGGAATAAGCGGTCACCTCCCGAGATTTGCCGACTTGAAGCCGTTTTACGGAGAGCTTTCCGATGACACTCTCAAGGTCGCACCGTATGGATATACGATCATAAAGGCGAAATTTCTGGGCTGAGATATTGTAATTCAATTGTATGATTTTGTAAATGCGCTGTATTTGACAGCGCATTTTTTGTATGGTATACTTAAGGCAACGTAGAATGACAGAGGTGCACAAAATGGTTCGACCTGCAAAGCTTTATATGATAATCCCCTGCTACAACGAGCAGGAGGTGCTGCCTGAGACGGCGGAGCAGATGAAGAATAAATATGTCTCGCTCATCGGAGAGGGACTGATCTCGGCGGAAAGCCGCGTAGTTTTCGTGAACGACGGCTCGTCCGATTCCACTTGGGAGATAATAAGCGGGCTGCACAAAAGCGAGCCCGAGTATTTCTCCGGCATAAGCCTTTCACATAACAGCGGTCATCAGAACGCCGTGCTTGCAGGACTTATGACGGTAAAGGATATCTGCGATATAGCGATATCTATGGACGCCGACCTGCAGGACGACATCAATGCCATTGACGAAATGGTCAGAAAATACTACGAGGGCAATCACGTTGTTTACGGCGTGCGCAGTGCCCGAAAGACCGACACCTTTTTCAAGAAATTCACCGCCGAGAGCTTCTATAAATTCATGCGCCTCATGGGGGCAGATGTGGTCTACAATCACGCGGATTTCCGACTTATGAGCAGCCGTGTGCTGCAGGAACTCTCGGGCTTCAAGGAGGTAAATCTCTTCCTGCGCGGAATGGTGCCGCTTATCGGCTTCAAAAGCTGCAATGTCTATTATGAGAGAAGTGAGCGTAGGGCAGGCGAGAGCAAGTATCCGCTGAGGAAAATGCTTTCATTCGCAGTTAACGGAATAACATCATTCAGCACAAAGCCGCTGAAATTCATCACGGCACTTGGCTTCATCATGTCGCTTCTGAGCGTGGCAGCGTTCATCTGGGCATTCGTGGCGAAATTCGCGGGCTTTTCCGAGCTCGGCTGGGCGAGCACGATATGCTCTATATGGCTTATCGGCGGCTTGCAGCTTCTGTGCCTCGGGATAATCGGCGAGTATATCGGAAAAATTTACGCTGAGGTCAAGCAAAGACCGCGCTTCATCGTTGACGAGTTCCTTGACGGTCTCGGCGCAGAACTTACGGAAGATATTAAGGAAAAGGGGAACTCTCAAAACGGAAAAGAGGAGTAATATGAATATAAAGAGACCCATTCAGGCGGCAGCTCTGATCGGTTCCGCCTTGACAATGCTCATAGGCTGCGGAGCCAGAGAGCTCACCGCAGACGAGGCGGTAAAGTATGTCCGCAGCCGCTACGGCGGCACGTTCACTTGCATAAAGGAGACTGAGGCGACTTTTCCGACCCACGCGCCCTACACGCTCGAGGAAGGCGGGGAGATCCTCACCGACAGTGTCCGCACAAATTATCAGCTCTATCGTCTCACCGACAGCAGCGGAGTGGAGTTCGAGCTTTACAATGATTATCATTATGGGTGCCATGGTGCGAGCAATTCAATAACGGACAATTACTGTTCCCGTTGGCTTCTTGCTCAGCCGGAGGTCTATGAGCTGCTCACGAAGTCAGACTATGACCTTACCAGAGAGCCGAGCGGCGATGGCAGAAATTACGATTTTGTCCTGTATATCGAGGATTTTGACGATATCAAGCCTGCTGTGGAGCTTGCCTGCAGCGTCATCACAGACGACAGGGCGATACTTCCTGATATGGGCACGGTGCGGAATGACACGAAGTCGCTCAAGCCGCAGATAATTTTCAGGACCGAGGACGGTCATTCGATAGGCTCGCTTTCGTTCCGAACGAAGATGCATCCCTACGCTACGGATACCGACGTATTTTCACGCCTTGCTGAGGAATCATTCATCGAGCTTGTCGAAGACGAGAAAATAGATGCATTTTTGCCGCAGGAAGCTATCGACCGCGATGACCGCTCCGTTCTGACGATCTGCGACGGCGATAAAAGCCTTAATAGCGTGTTTATGAGAACCATTTACAACGATTTCAGGACATCGGAGTATATAGGCGAAGACAGCGAAGATAAGCGCTTTAAGGGAGTTGCCGAGATATGTGAGGCAGCGGGCTTCAAGGTGAAGAACAACTTCCAAAGGAAAATTACGATCAAAAAAGGAGACACAAAGGTAGTCATCAAACGGAAAAACGTCCGCAACACCAACGATCTCGATACGGGAGTGGATATAACTCTCAACGGCAAGAAGTATTATCCTGAGGGCAAGGCTGAAAAAAGATCTGACGGATATTACCTTGAGCTCACCACCGCGGATTATTACAACCTTTTCGGCATAGATTTTGACTTTGATTTTGATAGCGGCAAAGCCTTCATCAAAAACTGAATACAAAAAAGGGACTGTCTGCAAGAACAGTCCCTGATTTATTATATCGGTGCGATAGCAGGTATAAAATTGCGTATCACGAAGTACATGATAAAAGCAGCTATTACGCCTGCCCATACAAATCCGTTGCGAGGGATGAGCTTTATGCTCCTTCCGGATATTGCCACAGCATTCTCCGCATAAAGCAGAACAAGAAGCAGCCCAAGAAACGGTATTGTAATGTTATTTCTTAGTGCAAGCAGAAAATGACCGTGAAGCATATGAGTAACGCTTCGTGTATTTCCGCAGCCCGGACACCAATACCCCGTCGCTTTATGGAAGAAGCATTCGGGGAAGTATCTTTTCAGCCCGAGTATGTAGTCTTTCAGAGCGAAAACAGCAATTGCTATAACAGGTACAGCAGCAGCTATCACTATTCTCAGGCGTTTAGACATTTCTTACTTGATAAAGAGAGAAAGTTCGTCAAGCGAATCAATACCGAGCTCGGAAAGGAGAGCTGCACCGGCAATGAGACCAATGATACCGAAAGCTATAGTGATTATGCTGAGTACAACGCCTGCGATAGCCATTCCCTTACCCTTTGTCTTCTTAGCAAGAGCAACTCCGCCGAGAATAAGACCTACGAGGCCGAGAATGAAGCCGAGCCAGTAAATGCAGCAGCCGAATACTACACCACAGATACCGAGAACCATTGAAGCAATAGCAAGACCTGCACCGCCCTGATTGGGGTCGCCGCCCTGCATATTCGGATCATAGCCCTGCTGGGGATAGCCGCCTTGCTGAGGATATCCACCCTGCTGAGGATAGCCGCCCTGCTGAGGATATCCACCCTGTGCATTGGGGTCGAATCCGCCTTGAGGCTGCTGAGAATAGTCCTGGTAACCATTCTGATTGTTGTAATTGTTATCCATTTGAAAGTTCCTCCCTAAAAATATATTCTAATACGTAAAGTATACCACTTTAGCACAAATTTGTCAAGATGTAATGAACAAAAAGTATATATATATATATTTGGGACTGATACGGTCGTAAAGTGTAAAGATCAAGCGGCAAAGGATCCATAAAGGCAAAAATAATGCAGGGTCAGAAACCCTGCATTTGACTGTTCAATATGTTCAGTATTCTTCTGTATAAGCTTCGTCGGAGGAGATATCTTCTTCATCGGTGGTATCAGCGATATCTTCTCCGGAGGCAGCTTCAGTCACGGGCTCGGAGACAGCAGGCTCATCATTGTATACGGTAACGATGAAACCATCAACGTTATTTCCTGATATTTCGTACTTTATGCCTGCGGGAACGGGTACACTTGTTGTTTCACTGCCGTCATCGGAAGCCACAAAATAAACCTCGTAGCTTTTACCGCTTTCATCAGTAAATTCAAGATGCTCGCCGTCATATGGGTGCTGTCTTACAAGATCGATGTATTCTTCAAAGCAAAGTCCGTTTGTTGAGATATAATAAGCGTGGGGAAGTCCTACATATCTGAAATGCCACGGCTCGTACTGTATTGAGGTTATGGTTTCTTTTCCCTCGGGATATCTGAGTATAAAGCCGTATTTATAACAATTATCCGTAAACCATGAATATTCGCCTGTACCGTCATAATCATAATCAGGCAGCTTGGAAAGGTCGAATGCATAGCCTGATTCGTGCTCGCTATAGCCCGGTTTGGCGACTCTGGTAGATTCCGACTGACCTGTAGCAGCAAGATCATCGTTATAAAGCTGCTCCTGTACCTCATATGTTCTGTAGGCTCCGTATATAATTATATCATCAAGGTAGGTGGCGGCATAGAAGTCGTCTATCATCTGCGCCATAGGCTCATAGACGATCTCGAGCAGCTGGGTGCTGTAATCATAAGCCCCGAAGCTTGTCCTGCCAGTCTCTTCGTTCTTTTCTATGACACTGACAAGATCTTCCTGACCCGTAGAGAAGTATTGATTATCCGCATTTACGAGGATAAGCGTTCCCGAGAATTTGTCCTTGGTAGAAACAGATGAATTCTCATATATTGTCTGGTTGGGATCTGTCGGTTCCTCTGCCGGGGGTTCATCGATTATATCGGTATTATCAAAATACGGCGAAGTGCTGACTACGGTCGCACGGTCGAAAGCGCCTTTTACAATGTATGCACATGAACCTACTATAGCAGCGCTGATCACAAGCTCGGTAAATATCCTTGCTCTGCGAATGCTTTTAGCTTTGCTTATTTTATTATCAGACATTTTTTACTCCATTCTGCCGCATCACGCCAAAAAACTGTCCTTTGCGGCATTTGAAAGGACTGCACGGCGGTGGACCGCATGCGAAAAATTACGGTTCGTTGATACTTTTGTTCTCTATCTATATCTAAGCTTGATCTGATCCTTTACAGCGTTTACAAAGTATTATAACACATTATCACAAAAAAATCAACCTGCGCGGAGTGATATTTCCGGTTTTTTTATCTTCGGCGCGAAGACGGCAGCGCGAGCCTCGCGCTTATAACACATTATCACAAAAAATCAACCTGCGCAGAGTGATATTTGCAGATTTTTATCTTTTTGCGCGGAGAGGCTCACCGGCGTTTTGTGCATTTCTACAAATTCATAGGCTAAGAATCGTTACTGACGTGAAAATACACAAAAACCGAACCTGTTTTAGCACTGTATTGCACAATCTTTCGGAAAACGCTTGAAAAGGGAAGATTATAATGATATAATATATATGTATGAAAATACTGACGAGCCGATTTGCTTTGAAAAGCTTATGTGCCGGTATCGTTTGTGAACTGCTGCTCATTTCCTCTCATGGCACTGCAGCAGGTGTTTTTTTCACATAAGGAGTGATTTTCTATGATATGTCCACAGTGCGGAACCGAAAATCAGCCCAAGTTCAAGTTTTGCGTTAAATGCGGCAGCAACCTCGAGAATCCGCAGGAGATAAATATCGAACAGGTAGATATGGGCGGCTACCACTCGGAAGAGGAACCGCAGTCAGCAGGCTTTAAGCTCAGCGGCGGAACTTTTAAAATAAGCGACAATGCACCCGTAGCATCGTCTTCTGATCTATATACGGCTGATGAACTGAATGATACCGATGAGGAATTCGACTTCAGCAATATTGACGAACCGTTTATTCCTAAGCTCGATACAGGCAGAGTCACTCTGCCGGAACAGACAGTTAATCCACAGCAGCCGAATATATACGGTGCTCATATGCAGCAATCGCCGGCAGGTATGCCGCAGATGGGCGGTATGCCTCAGATGAACGGAATGCCTCAGCAGATGGGCGGAATGCCTCAGCAAATGGGCGGTATGTCTCCTATGGGAGGAATGCCTCAGCCTCAGATAATCGGCTACGACCAAAGCGGTATACCTATCTACGGACAGGCGCAGCCAATGATGTACGCTCAGCCTCAGATAATCGGCTACGATCAGAGCGGTATGCCTATCTACGGACAGGCGCAGCCAATGATGTACGCTCAGCCTCAGATAATCGGCTACGATCAGAGCGGTATGCCTGTCTACGGACAGGCGCAGCCAATGATGTACGCTCAGCCGCAGGTGATCGGCTACGACCAGAATGGTATGCCTGTATATGGTCAGGCACAGCCGATGCAGCAGGCTGGTGTTCCGGGGCAGATGGGCGGAGCCCCGCAGCAGGCAGGCGGTGTGCCGCAGATGGGCGGTATGTCTCCTATGGGTGCAGCTCCACAGCAGCCGGCTGAGGATAAGAACAAGGTCAAGGTCCCCGATAACTTCTGGGAGTTTTTTGACGGCGGAAAGGCTACCGAGCACGCAGAGGCTCCGGATGATTTCTTCGGTAAGAGAAGCAGCGATATGGGAGATCTTTCGGCAGCAGATCTCGATATGAACCGCTTGAAGAAGTTTGAACGCAAGAAAAATTCATATATGAACGATACGCCTCTGGTAGACGCAGCAGGTCTTGCTCCGCGAACAGATGCCAAGTTCAACAAGCTTTATATGAAAAATACAGGCGATGTGAATGCCGAGGATCTTCAGGCTAAGTCCAATGAAAAAACGCAGGATATCATGGGTATTACAAAGGACGTCAACGCAGATGAACTTAAGACCTATGAGCGCGGTAAAACATGGTCGATCATGGGTAAGGCTCAGGAGGCTAATGCAGAAGAGCTGCAGGCGTATATTCCCGAGCATAAAGAGGCTCTTATGGCTCAGGCAGACCATGCAGTTGAATCGATCCCGAAGAAAAAGAAGACTTATAATGACGAAATCGACGCAATAGAGCTTCCCGAATATATGCGGGCGAAGAAGACAGTCAAGAATGATACCCCGGAAATTCCCGGCTTGCCGGAAATTTAAGAACCTGTACCAATACAAGTTCTGATATTTAATCAACTAAAAAGGAGAAGTAAAAAATGAAGAAGTTTTTTCAGGAATTTAAGGAATTCGCACTTAAAGGAAATGTAATGGATATGGCTATCGGTGTTATCATCGGTGCTGCATTCGGCAACATCGTAAGCGCACTCACCGATAATTTCATCAATCCTCTCATCGCTGTTATAACAGGCGGTGCGGAAAAGGACGAGAACGGCGTAATGCAGCTCGTCGGCGGAAAGTTCACCATTAACGGCGTTGATTTCAGCTATGGCGCTTTCCTTTCGGCTGTACTTAACTTCCTTATCATCGCGATAATCCTTTTCTGCCTCATCAAGGCAGTCAATAAGGCAATGTCAATTGGCAAGAAGAAGGAAGAAGAAAAGCCTGCTGAGCCTCCGAAGGAAGAAGTTCTCCTCACAGAGATCAGAGATCTCCTCAAGGAGCAGAACAAGGAATAATTATACTCCTAACGGTACATATGCGGTTCTCTGTGAAAGCGGAGAGCCGCTTTTTGTAGGGTCAGCCGTTGCTGCTGCCTGTTGAATTATACCGCCGGACGACCGCGAGGGTCGCCCCTGCAAGAAAGGATCAAATATGGAAAACATAATAGAGATAAGCAACCTCTCCGCACCCGAGCTTGAGCCGTATAGGTGTACGGCAGAGGTACAGCTTCTGAGATATTACGAGCCTGAGCCCGGGATATTCATTGCCGAGAGCCCGAAGGTCATACGCAGGGCGCTCGACGCGGGATACAGTCCTATTTCGATGCTTGTCGAAAGAAAGTACATAGACGGACAGGCAAGCGATATCATCGAGCGCTGCGGCAAAATCCCCGTATACACAGCTCCGTCAGAAGAGCTGACAAAGCTTACGGGCTTTAAGCTGACTCAGGGAGTTCTGTGTGCGATGAGGAGAAAAACGCTTTCAGAACTTGCGGAAATACTGCAAAGGGCGGAGCGTATTGCCGTTCTTGAAGACATTATGAACCAGACTAATGTCGGAGCGATATTCCGATCGGCTGCGGCACTGGGATTTGATGCGGTCGTGCTTACCTCGGGCTGCAGTGATCCGCTCTATCGCCGCTCCGTCAGGGTCAGCATGGGGACGGTATTTCAGATACCATGGACATATATCGGCAGCAGCTCTTTCAATTATATAGCAGAGCTCAGGCAAATGGGCTTTGCGGCTGCGGCAATGGCTTTGCGGCGTGATACGGTGAGTATTGACGACCCGAGGCTGATCTCGGAAAAGAAGCTTGCCGTCGTCCTGGGAACAGAAGGCGAGGGACTGAAGGACTCCACTATTTCAGCTTGCGACTATACGATAAAAATACCTATGGCACATGGAGTGGACTCGCTGAATGTTGCGGCGGCGAGTGCAGTTGCCTTCTGGCAGCTCGGGAAAAGATAAAATAAAAATGACTGCCTTACGGCAGTCATGATATTTATTCGATAGTAACAGAGACCTTGAGGTCTTTTTTTGCTGCGCCTGCACGCATGATAGTACGAAGCGCCTTGGCTATCCTGCCTTGCTTACCGATAACTCTTCCCATGTCGTCGGGAGCAACGTTAAGGTGGAATACGATAACGCCTTCCTCGTCGGGCTCGTCCTCGGTAATATTTATAGCGGATTTATCCTCAACCAGTCCTGCTGCAATAGCATAAAGCAGATCTTTCATTATTTACCTCCCAAAAATGCTTTCGGAACAGAGGGCGAAACGATTAGTTTCCCCTCCTCCGCAGCATGGATCAAAGAATACCCTCTTTTTTAAGGATAGTCTTTACAGTGTCTGTAGGCTGTGCGCCCTTTGCGATCCAGTCCTTAGCCTTGTCTGCGTCGATCTTGACAACAGAGGGTTCCTTAGTGGGATCATAGTAACCGATCTCCTCAACGAAACGACCGTCTCTGGGGTATCTGGAATCAGCAACAACTACACGATAGAAAGGAGCTTTCTTAGCACCCATTCTTCTCAGTCTGATCTTTACTGCCATTTGAATTCACCTCCGTGATAAAAGTATCTATTTCCATGCGGCGGGAGACGTCGCATTGAAAGCTTAAATAAAAATTGCTGCGGCGATAAGGATAGCGCCGAGACCAATATAGAATTTTCTTGCACCTTCACGTCCGAACAGCTTAACGACGGGCAGCGCACGGTAGTTTCTGAAGAAAAAATCCCAATCGAAAACTGCCCCGCAGATAGAAAATACTCCTCCGAACAAAATGAGCAGTCTTTCCATTATATCTTAGGCAGATTTCCGCTGCTTTTGCCCGTATACTTGTCGAAGTTCATACCAGCGAGCTGCTTGCGCGCTTTTCGCAGAGACATCTTGTTGTTCTTGCCTGTGAACTGCTTCATCATTTTCTGCATCTGTTCAAACTGCTTCAGCAGGCGGTTCACATCTTCAACCTTTGTGCCTGAGCCTTTTGCGATACGCTTTTTGCGCGAGGGATTTATTATTGACGGCTTTGCGCGTTCTGCGCGGGTCATCGAGGTTATCATAGCCTCTACTCTCGTGAGCTGGCTTTCGTCGATATCAGCGTCCTTGATCTTATCCCCGACTCCGGGAAGCATTCCGATAATGGACTTCATTGAGCCCATTTTCTTTATCTGCCTCATCTGGTCGAGGAGGTCGTCCATATCGAACTTGTTCTCCTTGAACTTTTTAGTGAGCTTTTCTGCGTCCTTTTGGGACATGACGTTTTCAGCCTTTTCAATGAGCGTGAGAACGTCGCCCATGCCGAGTATTCTCGAAGCCATACGTTCCGGGTGGAACTGCTCGAAGTCGTCGAGCTTTTCGCCCATTCCGACGTACTTTATCGGCTTACCTGTTACTGAGAGTACCGACAGCGCCGCTCCGCCTCTTGTATCGGAATCGAGCTTTGACATGAGCACGCTCGTGATACCGACAGCTTCATCAAATGCTTTGGCAACGTTTACAGCGTCCTGACCCGTCATTGCATCTACCACGAGCATTATCTCATCGGGGTGAGTGAGCTCCTTGATGTCCTTGAGCTCCTGCATGAGTTCCTCATCAATGTGGAGTCGTCCCGCAGTGTCGATTATGAGAATATCGTGACCGTAGTCTTTGGCGTATTTAAGTGCCTCGCCCGCAATAGTGACGGGGCTTATCTGTCCCATTTCAAATACCTTCACGTCAGCCTTCTGACCGACTACCTGAAGCTGATTTATAGCGGCAGGGCGGTAGATATCGCAGGCTGCGAGGAGGGGACGATGTCCATCTTTTTTAAGGAACTTTGCCAGCTTTGCTGCATGGGTGGTCTTACCTGAGCCCTGCAAGCCGCACATCATGATGACGGTCGGCGGCTTTGAAGCCATATTTATACGGGCATTGCTGTTGCCCATGAGGGAGCATAGCTCCTCATTTACTATCTTGATGACCTGTTGTGCGGGCGTGAGACTCGAAAGCACCTCCTCGCCGACTGCGCGGTCGGTAACGCTCTTGACGAAGTCCTTTACTACCTTGTAGCTTACATCCGCCTCGAGGAGCGCCAGTCTTACCTCGCGCATAGCCTCCTTGACGTCGTTCTCCGTCAGCTTTCCGCGCGATTTGAGTTTCTTGAAGACGTTATTCAGTTTTTCGGAAAGTCCCTCAAATGCCATGCAGTCTCCTCCTTTTTTTGGGGATTTGTATTGTTTTGTAGGATCGTACCCATGTGTGGACCCCCTACAGTTGTATCACAAAAATCTCGATTTACAGTTATCAAAGGAGCTCCAGCCCTCTTTTCACCTCTGTATTTATGCTTTCCTTCAGAGCGGTATCGGAGATATCCCCCGCCGTCTGTGCTATTCTTCCGAAGCATTCTTTCATCTGACCGAGGCGCTGTGCGAACCCGAGCTTTTCCTCGTAGTTTTCAAGTATGCCCTCAGTGCGCTTTATCAGGCTGCGCACAGCCTGACGTGTTATGCCCATAGGCTCGCCTATTTCCGCCAAGGAAAGATCCTCGCAGTAATAAAGCTCCATGACGCTGCGCTGGTGCTCCGTCAAAAGGTCGCCGTAGCAGTCGAGAAGCATGACGAATTTAAGTTCCTTTGCCATAATAGAGCGCTCCTGTTCAGGGTGTAATCTAAAATCACTTTACACATTATACTATATTGCCGAAGTTTTGTCAAGAGGGAATTTGAATTTTTTATATTCAAAGGTATTTATATCATCTTCTTGACAAATATACACTGCTTTGCTATAATGGTTTTAGCGATATTGCTCCGATAAGGAAAGTTTTTATGAGGAGGACTGAAAATGAAATGCAAATACTGCGGTTACAGTATAGCTTACGGAGCTAAGTTCTGTGAAAACTGCGGTTCAGCAGTGAATGTTGAGAATATGGACGATTACTCAACGAACGATCATAATCAGCAGAGCTATGGCGGAAGTCAGTATCAAGGATATAATAATCAGTACGGTAATGGCGGCAATCAGGGCTGCAATAACCAATACGGTTATGATCAGTATCAGGGCTATAATAATCAGTATGGCTATTATCCTCCGGTATATAATCAAGGAGAGGGAAGTCCGAGGTATGTCGATTTTATAGAAGCGGTAAAGCTATTCTTCAAAAATTATGCAAATTTCAATGGCAGATCAACGCGTTCGGAGTATTGGTTCGCATATCTTTTCAATGCGATAATCGGATTCGTATTGGTAATATTTGTAGCAGTATGTGCGATCACTACATCTATTCAGCTTATATTTACATCTTGGGTAATAGCTATGCTCGGTTGGGGAGCTCTCATATGTCCGACTATCTCGTGCGGAGTAAGGCGGCTTCACGATATTGGCAAAGAGGGAACATATTATTTGTTTTCTCTTATCCCTTATGCGGGTCCGATAATTCTCATAGTATGGTTCTGCAAACCAAGCGTCGGACCGAATCAGTGGGGATATCCGGCGGCTCCAAAAAATAGTTTTTAACCGGGCTTTAAAGCAACCCGGATAAAATATAAATAAATATTAACAGGGGGTTTTACTATGAAATGCAAATTCTGTAATTACGATGTTCCGTTTGGAACTAAATTCTGCGAAAACTGTGGGGCTGCACTTACAGATCCTGATGTTTCATCAGATCTGAATGCTCAGAATCAGGGTATGTCCGATATCAGTGCTCCGCCGGTCCAGAGCTACAATAATAATGCTCAGAATGGTATTGATCAGGGCGGCTACAGTCAGAATGGATATGGTCAGCAGAACTATGGTTCTCAGGGTGGCTACAGTCAGAACGGATATGGTCAGCAGAACTATGGTTCTCAGGGCGGCTACAGTCAGAATGGATATAGTCAGCAGAACTATGGTTACGGCGGCGGAGTCGGCTACAATGCGGGATATACAGGCTACAATACGGGCAGCGGAAGTCCTAAGTATGTAGACTTTGGCGAAGCGATCAAGCTCTATTTTCAGAATTATGTTAACTTCAACGGACGCTCCACTCGTTCGGAGTACTGGTTTGCTACACTTTTTATTTTTATAGTAGGCTTTTGTGTAGGTATGATAGAGGGTATGCTGTCGCTGACAACAGGAACTGATATAGAAATTTTTTCAACGCTTCTTGAGCTTGCCTTCATGATACCTTCTCTTGCTATTGGAATCAGAAGGCTCCATGATATAGGAAAGAGCGGAACATGGGTGCTCCTGAATCTCATTCCTATTGTTGGTTCGATAATTCTCATAGTATGGTTCTGTAAACCCAGCGTTGGTCAGAATCAGTGGGGATATGCCGCAAGTCCTAAAAATCAGTATTGAGTACAAAGAACAGCTCCTCCGGAAAAATCCCGGCGGAGCTGTTTTGCTTTATAGAAACTGTCTTATCTCGAATGCAAGCCGCTCTTCGGTGCCTACAAGTCTCTGGGCGAGGTCTTTTGATCTTTCATCGGCAGCCTTGTATTGATTCATGTACCGGTTTATCGACTTTATACCCATATTGCAGCCATCAGTGATAAGATCGGCGATGGTGCTGTCGGCGCGGTGCATTTTAAGGCGCATATTTGTCTTGATATGCGACATTTCCTTTGCCATTGGGTTAGGCTCTTTGCCCTTGTCGTTGTAGTCGGCAAGCACCTTCTGAAGGTCGTGAGCTATCTGTCTGTTTTCCCCCATGCTTTTATTGAGGGAGCTTCTGAGCTGGTCGTTCCTTACGTATCCCATGACGTCATTTATTGCCGAAACTCCCATTTTTATGCCTGCATCGCATTCCCTCAGCAGCTTTATCGTATCTTTTTCAACCATGAATAAAACCTCCTTTTGAGCTATTATTTGCCCGAAAGGAGGTTTTTATACTATTGCAGTCGAAAGGACGAAAATGTCCTTCTTTTTTATAAGCTTAATTCAGAAATCCAGCTTTTTCTTCAGCTTTTCAAAGAAGCTCTGACGCTTTGCGTAGTTCTTCTCACTGAGCGATGATTCAAACTGTCTGAGCAGATCCTTCTGCTTTTTGTTCAGATTTTTAGGCACCTCTACATAGACCTTGACATATTGATTCCCTCTTTCGGTGCGGTGGAGCTTCTTTACACCCTTGCCCTTAAGGCGGAATACAGTTCCTGTTTCAGTACCCTCACTGATATTGTATTTCACATCGCCGTCAATCGTGGGAACAGTTATCTCAGCGCCGAGAACTGCTTCCATATAAGTAACTGGTATATCGCAGTGTATGTCAAATCCATCTCTTTTGAATAACGGATGGGATTTTACGCTGATAACGATGAGCAGATCGCCGTTAGGGCCGTTATTTACGCCGCAGTCGCCCTGTCCTCCGAGACGGATAGTCTGTCCGTCGTCGATACCTGCGGGGATATCCACACTAACAGTTTTCTGCACTCTTACTCTGCCTACTCCGCGGCACTTAGCGCATGGATTGGTAATTATCTTGCCCTTGCCGTTGCAGTGCGGACAGGCTTTGGTCGAGGAGATAGCTCCGAAAGGAGTCCTCTGGGTAGTCTTGACCGATCCTCTTCCCTGACAATCGGGGCATATTTCAGCAGAAGTACCGGCGCTGGCTCCGCTGCCCTTACATGAATCACATACGCTGAGTCTGTTTATCTTGATATCCTTTTTGACGCCGTTACAGGATTCCATAAAGCTTATCACAAGCGACTCCTGTATATCGGTACCTCTCTTAGGAGCATTGGACGAGCGCTTTGCACTGCCGCCGAAGCCAAATCCTCCGAATATATTCTCAAGGATATCGCCCATATCAGCAAATCCGCCGAATCCGTCCATTCCGCCCATACCGGAGTTCGGATCGACGCCTGCATGACCAAATTGGTCGTAGCGGGCACGCTTTTCGGGGTCGGAAAGGATCTCGTTAGCCTCATTTACCTCTTGAAACTTCTCGACATATGAAGGGTCATCGGGGTGCAGGTCGGGGTGACATTCCCTCGCCTTTTTGCGGTATGCCTTTTTTATTTCCTCCTCCGACGCTCCCTTTTCAATACCAAGGACCTCGTAGTAATCTCTTTTTTCGTCAGCCATAAATTTCTCCAATCAAAATTTGATGTGGGACTCTGTACCGCGTCCTGCACGGGGTTATCCGCCCCGTCCCTAACCGGGCACGCCCTTCTGTCGCTGCGCGACATCTTCCCACCCCGTGGGGAGCCACCTCGGCGAGATGTACCGGCTCGACCGAGAGCCGCGTTAAAAATTTGCCGAAAATGAGCTTTGTTTCCGCGCAGCAAACATTTCCCATATATGCACTATTAGGGCGAAACGAATTTCGCCCTAAAATATGCTGTTTTATTGTTATTTATCAGACCTCTGTGAAGTCCGCGTCAACTACGCCGTCGTCGGAAGCACCGTTATCGGCAGCTCCGCCCATGTTTGCGAACTGCGACGGGTCGATACCGCCTGCTCCTCCGTTAGGATTTGCCTGCTGATATATCTTAGCGGAAAGGTCATAGAAAGCCTTCTGAAGCTCGTCCTTGAGGGACTTTATCTCGTCATGATTTTCTGCCGCAATAGCAGATTTAAGGGCTGTACACTTAGCCTCGATATCAGCCTTTTCATCCGCGGATACCTTGTCGCCGAAGTCTGTAAGAGCCTTCTCGCACTGGAATACAAGGTTCTCAGCCTCGTTCTTGTTATCTACCTCTTCGCGGCGCTTCTTATCCTCAGCAGCATACTGCTCTGCTTCCTTGACGGCCTTGTCGATGTCTTCCTTTGACATATTTGTAGAAGCTGTGATAGAGATATTCTGCTCCTTGCCTGTACCGAGGTCCTTAGCCGATACATGAACGATACCGTTCTGGTCGATATCGAATGTTACCTCGATCTGTGGGATACCTCTCGGAGCGGGAGCTATACCGTCAAGACGGAATGTACCGAGCTGCTTGTTGTCTCTTGCAAACTCACGTTCACCCTGAAGCACGTTGATGTCAACGGCAGGCTGATTATCAGCATAAGTCGAGAACACCTGAGACTTCTTTGTCGGGATAGTTGTGTTTCTCTCGATCATTCTTGTGCAGATACCGCCGGCAGTTTCAATACCGAGCGAAAGAGGAGTTACATCGAGAAGGAGGAGTCCGTTCTTGACGTCTCCGCCGAGAACGCCGCCCTGATATGCAGCTCCGAGAGCTACACACTCATCGGGGTTGATGCCTTTGAAGGGATCCTTGCCTATGAGCTTCTTAACAGCCTCCTGAACGGCAGGTATTCTCGAAGAACCGCCGACCATGAGGACCTTGTTGATCTCGGAGATCTGGAGTCCGCTGTCGCTGAGAGCCTGACGAACGGGTCCCATAGTGGACTCTACGAGGTCTGCTGTGAGCTCGTTGAACTTAGCCTGTGTGAGAGTGAGATCGAGATGCTTGGGAGTTCCCGAAGCGTCAACAGTGATGAAAGGAATGTTGATATTAGATGTTGTTGTGGACGAGAGCTCTATCTTGGACTTCTCTGCTGCGTCCTTGAGTCTCTGGGCAGCCATTTTATCTGCGGAGAGGTCGATACCCTCAGTTTTCTTGAATTCCTCAACTATCCAGTTGATTATGCGCTGGTCGAAGTCGTCGCCGCCGAGACGGTTGTTACCTGCTGTTGCAAGAACCTGCTGAACGTCCTCGCCCATTTCAATGATAGAAACGTCGAATGTACCGCCGCCGAGGTCGTAAACCATGACGGTCTGCTCTTCTTCCTTGTCGATACCGTAGGAGAGAGCTGCTGCTGTAGGCTCGTTGATGATACGCTTAACGGTAAGACCTGCGATCTGACCGGCATCCTTGGTAGCCTGTCTCTGAGAGTCGGTGAAGTAAGCGGGGACTGTGATAACAGCCTCAGTTACTGTTTCGCCGAGGTAAGCCTCTGCGTCCGCCTTGAGCTTCTGGAGTATCATAGCGGATATTTCCTGCGGAGTATATTTCTTGTTGTCGATAGTTACCTTGTAATCCGAGCCCATGTGTCTCTTGATGGATGAAACTGTTCTGTCGTGGTTTGTGATAGCCTGTCTCTTGGCTACCTGACCCACGAGACGCTCGCCGTTGTTTGTGAAAGCAACGACGGACGGAGTTGTTCTTGCGCCCTCGCTGTTGGGGATAACTACAGCATTACCACCCTCCATAACTGCTACGCACGAATTTGTTGTACCTAAATCAATACCAATAATTTTTCCCATAATAAATAACCTCCTGAATTGGTCTTAATAATCTTTAAAATTCAGATATGAAGCTGTAACTGATTTCTGAGCTCCGGCTTCTGATCTCCGATCTCTAATCTCTAACCTCTAAAGTGCTACCGCGACCATTGCGGGTCGGATAAGCTTATCGCCTATCATATAGCCCTTCTGGAACACCTGACAAACGTGGTTTGAGGCGTAGTCGGTTCCGTCGAGCTGCTGAATGGCGTTGTGGAAGTTAGGGTCGAATTCCGCCCCTAGTGCTTCTATCTCGCTGACATTCATCTTTGCAAGAAAGCCTGTAAGCTGATTAAATATCATCTGCATACCATTCTTGAAGTTCTCGTCGCCGCATTCGGCTTCGAGTGAGCGTTCAAAGCTGTCGATAACGGGCAGCAGCTCCTCGATGCATTTTGCGCAGGCATTCTGGTATGTCTCTGTTTTTTCTTTTGCAGTCCTCTTGCGGTAGTTGTCATACTCTGCAAACAGTCTTAAATATTTATCGTTTGCATCTGCAAGAGCGTCCTCCAGCGCAGCGTATTCAGAAGCCGTATCGTTGTATTCGCTCACGGCGTCTTCGTCGTCGGAGGCTTCACCGATCACTTCTTCAGCGAGCTCATCATTGAGCACTTCACCGATAGCCTCGTCGAGCTCTTCGCCGGCTTCCAAGATGTTTTCTGTATCGCCCATTGCTGTTTCTCCTTTCCTACGGTCCGGAATTTACGTCCGTACCGCTTAGTATGTCATCTTCGTCGCCCGACATAAGATATGATATCTTCTGGGTCAGGTAATCGACGTAAGGGATTATCTTTTTGTAATCGACTCTCATCGGACCTATTACACCGATGGAGCCTGCCTCTTTGCCGTCCTTGCGATATTTGGAGACGATAAGGCTTGAATTGCCTATTGCGAAGCTGTCATTTTCCGAGCCGAATTTTACCTGAATGCCGTTGAAGGTCTCCTCCAGCAGTTCTGAAAGTCCGTTTTTATGCTCGATGAACCTGACGACCTCCATTTTATCAAGCTCGTCGCATGACAGCAGCTTTTCGCTGCCGCTGACGGTAAGCTCCTGTTTTCTGAGGTCTTCTGAGAGCTCACAGATGCCCTTGACGAGCGGTGAAAGAGATATCATATATGCGCTTACCGCTGCGACCATATTATTGAGCATTTCCTCTGATAGCTGGTCGATAGAAACGCCATTGAGGTTTTCCTCTATATAATGTGTAAAGAATTCGAGCTGTTCGTGGTTGAGGTCGAATTCGAGTCTGCAAGCCTTGTTTTTGATGCTTCCGTTGGAGGTTATCAGCAGTATCACGTAAAGGCGCTTTCCTGTAGGAATGACCTCGACCTTTGATATTACCGAAAATCTCGGGACGGAGTTTGTTACCACTGCTGCGCACTGCGTTATCTCCGTAAGGGCAGTTGCGGCATTCTGAACAAGGAGCTCTTCCGGAGTATCCTTGCCGCCGAGCATTTCGTCGAGACGGCTTTTTTCCTCATCGCTCAGCGACGGGAGGGTCATAAGCTCATCGATGTAAAGCCGATATCCTGCGAAGGTGGGTATCCTTCCGGCAGAGGTATGCGGCTGTTCAAGATAGCCGAGCTGTTCGAGGGCAGCCATATCGTTGCGGATAGTCGCAGCAGAAACGTTGATGTTATCAAGCTTTGAGATAGCTTTGGAGCCGACCGGCTCGCCGGTCCTGACATATTCGTCAACGACAGCGGCAAGTATTCTCAGCTTTCTGTCGTCCATGCTCTCACAACCTTTCTCCTTTTAGCACTCTATCTCTTTGAGTGCTAATTATAATTTATCACTATTGTTCCTCTTTGTCAAGGGTTTTATACATTTTCGTCATTTTGAACTAAAAAAAACGTTATTTTGTCTTTGCTTGCGGCGCATTGCCTATTTGATAAGCGGAATAATCCCTGTTTTTGCGGGGAAAGCTTCTGTTTGAAGAGTGAAATTCAACAAAAATCCCTTTTGTTTTTGTCGGGATTGACAATTTTAAATCTTATATATCTGTATAGCTTGAATTTTTACGAATCATACAGTATAATAAAAAATATACTACTTTATAATGAGGTGTTTTTAGAGATGATACAACTTATACCGGCTGTGATTATTGCTCTTCTTTCCGGAGCTGTTGCGGCAGGTGTTACTATTAATTACAGACTGCCTGTGAAGCGTGTTCCTTTCAAAAATATTATAAAACCAAAGGCTCCCGCAAATAAGAAAGCGCCTGCTGCATTTATGCTCGCAGCCGTCCTCACAGCGGTATGCTTTGCAGCTGTAATTATAGCAATATGCAGCTTTACGACAGTTGACAGGAACGTTTCAGCGGCAGCTATGATCTGCCTGTCGCTTCTGGTTCAGGGGACAATGCTGACATACATGCTCGGAAGTGAAAAGCTTTTCACTGTGCTCAAGCGAGCTCTGTGCGCAGGTATCGTGCTGCTGCTTTGCGAGGTCTTTGTGTTTAATCTCAAGAGCTTCACAAAGGACAGATCAAGCATGGTTGTGGATCATGATTCGATACAAGTCGAAGGAAGTGCGGAATTCTCAGACGATAAGATCATTATTTCAAGCGATACCTCATTCATAATAGAGACTCCGCCTGATTATACCCATGGGATAGTTATTGACGCCGAGCAGAAAAAGCCCGAGGAAAGTATGCCCTTTGAGGTGATCGTTCAGATAAAGGACGATAATGCAAGGCTCAACTTTGAGACCGCTCAGGACAAGCTTTCAATGGCTGCCGGAACTCCGCTCTCATTTACTGTTAACCATTACGGAGAGTTCCGGGAGCTGAAGATACGTTTTTCAAATATAACCAAGCCTGTTACTATAAGTTCTATTACCCTGTACAGTGCGCTTCCGTTTGAATTTTCAACGCTGAGATTCTTTGTGCTCCTTATAATATGCGCTCTCGTTATTGCGGTTAAGGAGTACGGGCTTGCGAATATACGCTTCAATGAAAGGAAAGGCTCGCATATTCTGGCGATCCAGATACTCATTCTGGTTTGTACCGTGAGCGCAGCCTTCTTGGTAAAGCCTGCGCAGTCTTCATTTGAATATGACCCCGACGCACAGCTTCTGAACGAGCCCTATGCTATGGTATTTGATGCATTCCAGAAAGGGCATACCTACCTTGATTTCAATCCTGAAAGCCAGCTTGAAGAGCTCGAAAACGTTTATGACCGCTCACTGCGCGATGAATCGGGAGTATTCGCTTTATGGGATTTTGCATATTATGATCAGCATTATTACTGTTATTTCGGCGTCGCTCCGGTCATTACATTTTATTATCCTTACTACTATATTACCGGAAAGCTGCCGACTCTGCACATGGCAACGGCGTTTTTCGGCATACTTTCTATATTCTTCTTCTGTCAGACCCTGCTTGCGCTGATAAAGGTATTCCACAGGCGACCGAATCTGCTGCTTCTCCTGCTTCTTATACCAGCCTGTGTCAGCTGCTTCGGTGCTTATTATATCATAAACGCTTCATCCTTGTACGCTCTGCCGGTAGCTTCGGGACTTTGCTATCTGTTCCTTTGCCTGTGGCTGGGAATCACCGCCTGCACTGCAAGAAAAAAGCTCAATAGACTGGCACTTCTGTTCATTTCGGGAGCCGCTCTTGCAGCATGTGTAGCTTCCCGTCCCGGAATGGCAGTAAGCTCGCTTGTGCTTGCTCCGCTTTTCCTCGGGATACTTCTCGATAAGAAGCAAAAGCTCGGCTACAGGCTGTCACAGGCGTGCAGCTTTATGGTACCCCTGCTTGCGGGAGTTTTCGCTGTAATGATGTACAATAAAGCCAGATTTGATTCACCGTTCGATTTCGGAGCTTCATATCAGCTTACAGTAAATGATATCCATGCAAATAAGGTGAGCGCTGTCGGTTTCTTCCCAATGCTCTATCATTATTTTCTTCAGCTCCCAAGACCAAAGAGCGTTTTTCCGTTCTTTGAACCTCAGTTCTGTAGTATCTACAATTACACCAAATCAATATATCAAGCCGATTGTATAGGAGTATTATCCTACGCTCTCGTGGCATTCGGCATTATATTCATGCCTATGGCGATACGCAGCAATAATTCCTCGTTCGGCACAAAGAGCTCAAAGCTGCGCAAGAACAGCTTTATCGTGCTTTGCCTGCTGTTTGCGCTGTTTATAGCATGGGAGGACTTCTGCCTCGGTGGAGTTCATACACGCTACACGATAGATATTCTGCCGCTCCTCACAATGATGTCGTTCCTTGTTATGCTGAGCGTTAACCGCAAGCCGGAGAAAGCTCCGTTCAGATACAAGATGTCGGTTATAGCTCTTGCGGCAACATTTTGTATAGCATGGCTGTTTGTGATATCTCCGCGGGAGGCAAACATAATGAAGAGCTGCCCGAACTTTTATGATACGATAGAGGATCTCGTTATTTTCTGGCAGTAAATATGCACAGCAGCATTTACAAGTTAATTAAGGGTAAATATAATAAAGAAACGGCTGCAGAGATAGCAGCCGTTTTCTTTTATCCGGGTCAGTATTCGATTCCCCTGCGGGCGGGCAAGCCGTTTTCATAAGGATGTCTGATAGATCTGATCTCGCTGTGGTAATCGGCAGCTTCGCAAAAAATCTGTGCAGGCTCTCTGCCGGTAAGCACAAGCTCAATATTTTCAGGGCAGTTGAGAACAAGATATTCCGCACAGGAACGGTCAAGCAGACCTGTGTTGTATGCTCCGAAAAATTCATCTAAGACTATCATGACAGCAGAGGCTTTTTCAATTATATTTTTTGCCTCCGAAAGCATTTCATTATGCCTTTTTAATACCGCTGATCTTTCTTCATCATTCATTTCAAATGTAAATTTATTGCATTCTTCACAGCAGCTGACTTTGATGCCGTCTATTGATCTGAGCAAGGCTATTTCCGAGGAGGTCCCGTTCTTAAGAAACTGGCAGAAGCATACAAGCATTCCTGCGCCTGCCGCACGTATCGCGATTCCGGCTGCAGCCGTAGTTTTTCCTTTTCCGTCACCGCTGTAAATATGTATCATTGATATCGTCCTTTCGATCCTGAGGTTGAAGCGCCTCACAAGGCTTATGAGAGATATGCTTCCGCTTGTTGGTTATGGCTGGTTATGGCTATATTATATCATAAAAGCGCAGCGTTATGATATAATTGCCCGATTGCAGGGAGTGCTGTGGAACAGCACGTATCTGCAAGGGCATTTTGATCAATTATAATGAATGCTCTGCATTCATTATATCATAAAAGCACAGCGTTATGATATAATTGCCCGATTGCAGGGAGTGCTGTGGAACAGCACGTATC
>R05__coassemble_10_pt1 | contig 128475 bp, 113 predicted proteins | sample R05__metabat2_low_PE_032 | metagenome-assembled genome bin R05
TATATTTGTTCATTATGCAGATTGATTTTTCCATTTTGTAATGATACAATAAAAAAGAGGACAGCTGCATTGAGCAGCCGCCCTCTTATAATGATAAATTATTTTACATATCCATACAGACCTGCGATCTTTTGATCCTTTACAGCATTTGCTACAAGTCCGGCAACAACATTTGCACCTGTTTCACAGAAATGTGTTCCGTCAGTAGATCCCTCTACTACGCCCATAAGGTGATAGAGAAGTGCTGCGTCATAGCCGATCGAATTATAGTGGTTGACCATAATAGTATTAAGATCAATGCAAGGAATGTTGTATTTGCTTGCAAGGCTCTTGCAGGCGTCGCAGTATGTTGTGTAGCTGTTAACGAACTGTCCGTTTGAGTAAGCCTTCATTCCTATAACTGTAGTAACAAGTATCGGAGTAGCTCCCTTGGCAAGAGTATCGTTAATGAATGATGTCATATACCACTCGTATGAGCCCTCTGTAGGATTATTTACATCTCCGCATACAGGAGCATATCTGTCATCCTTGGTATAATCGGCATCGTTGATCGCAAACTGGATCATTACATAATCGCCTTCCTTGAGGCTGTCAACGATCGTTGCGAACCTTCCCTCATCGTAGAACTTCTTCGAGCTCCTTCCGGCGATAGACTGATTGCTTACGTTTACATCATCTGTGAAGTAATCCGCAAGGTAGTAGCCCCAGCCCTGCTGAGGAGCATAGCTCTCTCTGTAGCTCTGTACGGTAGAGTCGCCTGCGATATATATTACAGGTTTGTTAGACTCAACGAGCTGCTGATAAGAATCGGGATCGTAAGTCTCCGCAATGGGCTCGTCGGTGAGAGTCAGAGTGATGTAATCAAGATTCGGACCGCCCTCGGCAACCGCAGATACGAACTGGATAGTATTTGTTCCTGCATTGAGCGGAAGCACTATACCAAACTGGAGCCATGTAGTCCATGCTCCTGTACCTGTGAAGGATTGGAGCCAGAACTCCTGAGTATTGCCGTTGACATACACCTTCATCTGTCTATCAGTAGAAGAACCGTTTGCAAATCTGATATTAGTATAATAATTTCCTGCTTTTTCAACATTCACAGTAAACGTGATATTGCTGTCAACGATATTATCGAGATTAACATATCCGATATTTTCCGTCTTGCCCATTGAAGCTTCGGTCTTTGTAAAGCCTTCGTTGGTTGATTCTGTAACGCCGCTTTCCCATACCTGATCTACAGCAAAGTAGTAGCCTGCCCATGGATCAGTTGTCGTAGTTGTCACAGTAGTTGTTTCCGAAGTTGTTGTTATTACACTCGCACTGTAGCTCTCGGGAAGCGAATCTATAAGATGAAGCAGGTATTTCTGTATTGACAGAGCGTCCATAGAAGTAAGACCGCCGCCGTTTTCGTAGACATCGCCATTGATCCTGCCCTCGGCAGTTATATGATTAGTTTCTGTACCATTTTCAGAAAACTTATCGGAATTTGAAAGAACCTGCAGAATAAGAACGGCGTCTGCCATTTCAACAGCGCTGTTGCAATTTGCATCTCCCCATACTCCGTTATTCACTGTAGTAGCTGCAGAAGAAGTAGTCGTTGAAGTCGTAGTTGTAGTAGTGGTCGTGGTTGTGGTTGTCGTAGTAGTCGTCGTTACAGTTGAGGTAGTTGTTACCGTTACAGCCTGCCAGTTCTGGCACTTATTATAGGTAAAGCTCCACTGCTGGACATTTGCGCCGCTTGCCGTGCTTGCGTTTTCCACCTCAACAAAGCAGGCGTCTCTTGAAGAACGTGTAGAGATGTAGTATGAACCGTCGCCTATTTTTGTAAACTGGAAGAGCATCATGCTGTCGCTGTTTGTATAGGGAACGATCTCAATATTTCCCCCGTCAGAGCCTGTCATAGCCTTGAGCACATAGTTCGGATCGGCTACGGAGCGTACATAGTAATATGTGGTGCCGCCCGCAAATGCAGTAAGCTGCCACTGCTGGCAGGAAAGGTCATTTGAGCCCCACTGCTGAACGTTGGTACCCTCTTCCATAACTCCGCCAGCTATATCCATTACCATTCCGCTGTTTGTATTCTTGAAGGTATAAACTGCGCTTGTATCCATTTCGGTATCGCCGATCTTCATAAGGCTCTGAACGAGCTCGGCATTTTTATTTGCACCGAGAGCGCTCTGGTGGAGATCGTCGTCAGCTGCGTAGTACTCGGTCATGGCATCATACGCTTCCTGATTTGTAGAGCCGAGTGAAAGCCCGAAATTCTGCCATGCTGTGAAGAGATCAACTACCTGAACATTCTGTTCGGAAGCTATAGTATCGAGCTGACCGCCGAACCAGCGTCCGCTGAGGAGAGTATAGGTACCGGCGCTGTTTGTCCTGATGAGGTCGCTGTGTCTTCCCTGCTGCTTTACAAGGATAACGTTCATGCCCTTTGCCTTGGCACGCTTTACCATATCGGTAACTACCTCATAATACTCGTCAGCGTTTGAATAGTTGGTGTCGTTGATACCGATAGAGATAACGTAATAATCTCCGGCTTTTCCGTAATACTCGATCGCGTCGAACTGTCCGCCGTCAACGAATCCCTTGGCGTACTGTCCGCTGGCAGCCATGTTTCTTATTTCAAATACATTTGTATTTACATAATTTTCAAGATACATACCCCAGCCGTGCTGAGCGGTATCCGTGGTATTATAATAATTGCAGACGGTAGAGTCGCCGCAAAGCCAGATAGTGGGCTTCATTTCGCCTGTAGTATTGAGCTGGGTTATCTCGACGGCACTTATTGAGAAGTATGTTCCTGATCTTCCCTCGGTAGCCTGTATGCTGAGCTGACCATCGGTAACGGGTATCTGAATAGTCTCAACGGCATTGTTTCCGGTGAGATTTATCATCTGGAGCATACCCTCCATTTTAATGCTTGTTCTTGTTACATCGCCCGTAACTACCTTTACTTCATAGAGACCGGTAGGCAGGTCTACGTTAAAGGTATTGCCCGAATCGGTGCTGGTGAATCTTACTGCATCGCTGTAAGCTCCGGAACCGGAAGAGCTGACGTTTGTAACGGCGCTCGTATTGGCAAAGCCGTATCCGGTGCTTGAACTGTAACCGGTCGAAGCAGAGACTCCGGTATAGCCGCTTGCAGTACCGCTGCCGCCGAAATCGAACTTCCAATCGGTAGTAGCAGCACTTGCCTCAAATTTGTCAGCGAGTTTTGTCACGCCTACTCCCGAAAAGGCGGTAAGAGACAGGGCAAGAGAGGTAAGTCCGCTGATAATTTTTTTCAGTTTCATGATATGACCTCCAAATCCGTATAAATTGCGTACTTTTTATCTGATTTAATTATATCACGCAATGTTCAACAAGTCAATACTCCGCCTATGTAGTTTTGGACTTTTTTTCTTGATATTTGTATATTATTGCACAAAAATATGCACAATAATGTTCACCCTCCTCGAAATCAGGGTGTTATTGTGAATAAAAGGAGTGAGCTTATGTCCCGGCGAAATCAACATTCCGGTCATCGCAGCAGACTGCGGCTGCGGTTTCTTTCATCTCCTCAGGAAAGCTTCTATGAGCACGAGCTTCTTGAACTTTTACTGTTTTATGTCCGCCCGGTCGTAAATACAAACGGTTTCGCCCATGACCTGATCGCCCGTTTCGGAAATATACTTTCGGTAACGGGTGCTTCCTGCAGAGAGCTTGAAAAAATCAATGGAGTCGGCTCGGAAACCGCTTTCTTTCTGGGACTTATAAATGATCTTTCACTTCATTATCTCAGCCGATCACGCCCTGACAGACCGCTCCGTTCGCAGGAGGAGCTTGAGAAATATTTTTGCGAATATTTCGTCAGCTCTGACGCTAAGATATGCTGTATTCTTTGCTCCGGTACATCGGATATCCCGGTCAGCATACCGTCAGAAAAGCTCATAAGCGGCAGTATTTCCTCAAGAAAGCTGACTGAGACTCTGCTCATGAATAATACGTCACGTATAACAATAGGTATAAATCACCCCGGAGGCTACCCCCTTCCCACTGAGGAGGATTACGTAATTACGCGGATATTTTCGCATCTTGCTCCCCAGATCTCGGTCGAGCTTACTGATTCTATAATATACGGCAGCGGAAAAAGCTTCTCCATGAGAAAAAACGGCGCTTTCAGCTTCAGCGGGAGGTAAAGTCAATGCAACAGGATAAAAATAAGCTGCTAAGATCGCAGCTTCGCAAAAAGTATATGAAGTACGGAGCAGAGTCGCTCTCAGAGCAGGAGATGATCACACTTATCCTTTCATACTCGGAAAAGGGCGATGTCATGCAGCTCGCCGAACGCTTATCCCACGAGTACGGAAGCCTTAACGCTCTTATCGACGCCGACCCTTATCTGATAATGCAGTCCGGCGAAATAAGCGAACAGACAGTAGTCCTTCTCAAGTCTGTTTCGCGGCTTGCATACATACGTTCCGGCAGCGATAGCCGCTTCCGGTACCTCAAAAGCTCACACATAGCCAAAGAATACTTCTCATCCCGCCTGATCGGAAACAGCTGTGAAAAGCTTGCGGCAGTATCGGTAAACGATAAATTGCGGGTAATGTCCTTCTGCATGATCTCAAGCGGAACAGGAATAAGGATAGACGCATCTTGCCGCAATATCATTGAATTTGCCATAAAAAATGACTCTCACTGGCTGTTCTTAGCTCACAATCACCCGAACGCCGATACACGTCCCTCTGAAGCAGATATAATCTCCACACGAACCATAATATCCACTCTCGCAAATATCGACGTCACACTTATAGACCACATCATAACAGGCTCGGGAGGAGCGGTTTCAATGAGAGAACACCCCGACAGCCGCAGCCTAAGCTTCGGCGGCGATATGTATAAGACAGCGTCTGAACAGACCTCCTCCCGCGGCTAAAAGGAGCAGCATAACTATTTCTCCATTACGGCGACCGCCTGCATACCGAGCTCGGCGTAGCGCTGCTCAGAGAGCTCTCTTCCGTACAGGGTCTGTTTGCCGACGAGAGGATCGTTGAAATAGTAAAAGCTTCTGTCATCGCCGACCAGAACGGCGCAGTGTTCCCGCGACGTCCACTGAAATACCTCTCCTGTCTCCTTTATCCTCCATACGTTCCTGTCGCTCCGATAGGTCGGCTGCATACCTATGCTTACCCAGACCAGAACAGGTATCCCCCTGCTCACATACTCGGTACAAAGGCAGCTCAGGCTCGTTCCGCCAAGGTCGAGCACCTCGTACCTATCCTCGGGAAGTATCTTTCGCAGAGCACCGATAACCGCTCCGCTGAAGCAGCCGTATCCGTTCTCGTCAAACGGATCTCCCACAAATACCTCGTTAGGGTCGCCTCCGTAAGCAACTCCCTTTTTATTATGCGTTATTTTCACCGTCCCGACATATCCACCATTGATAAGCTCATCGGCAGTGATGTCATGCCCGTAGTAAGCGAGCAGCATGGAGGTACTTACAAGCTCACAGCCCGTGGGATAGTCCTCCTGAGAAAAAAACGGCACATCGACCAATGAAAACGCCTCCCTCGGCTGCGCTTCCGCACGCTCCTCCCCGGCATTACCGCTTCTGTCCTGCTCACTGCTTATATTAAAGGGAGCAGAAGCATTTACAGCCTCCTTCCCCGATATGTCGGAGCTGCTCCCTCCGAGCAATGCGGCAGGGAGTGCGGATAAAAGTGCAATAAGCGCGATATAAAGCCTTTTCATTAAGTATATTCCCTCCCCTCTGAAAATATGTGATACGTATCAGGACAGATGAATTTTCATCTTGCAAAACCAGTATTCCCAAGAAATCGGAACGCGATCATGTCTGCACGGTCTCCGTGCAAAAAGGGCGCACACGTTTGCTCACGTATGCGCCCTTACTGTCATTGTCTGCTTGTATTTTTACTGCGCGTGAGGGTGAACTCGGTACGCTTTGCAGCAGACTCGCCGTTCTGTCCATCTGTAACTATCGAGAGCTTCACCGAACTGAATCCGTCGAGCACCTGTGCCAGTCTGTACACCGTTTCTCTCAGTATATTCGTCTGATTTTCGGCGTATACCCTGCCTATCCTTGTATCCGGATTGCTCTCCATCAAGGCATATATAAGACTGAGTACGTGCTCACAGCAGGTCGGAGGGTCTGCCGGAGAATTCATTCTGAATTTCAACACTATCTCTCCGCTTTCCGAAACAAGCTCCGCCATTACCGAATTATCGGCATATCGGCTGAAAATATCTATAAAGATAGGGTTCGTAAAGCTTATTTCGGCATAATTATTCATATCTGCCATAGCGTCACCTTATTCAAGAGCAGCCTTTATTGCTTCGACCCTGTCGGTCTTTTCCCATGCAGCGCCGAGATCCTCGCGTCCCATGTGGCCGTATGCCGCAAGCTGTCTGTACTGCGGCTTTCTGAGGTCGAGCATTTCGATTATCGCAGTCGGACGCAGGTCGAATACCTTTGCAACAGCCGCCGAAAGCTTGTCCTCATCGACCTTGCCCGTACCGAACGTGTCAACAAGAATGGAGATAGGCTTTGCCACGCCTATAGCGTACGAGAGCTGGACTTCGCACTTCGAGGCAAGTCCCGCAGCAACGATATTCTTGGCGATATAACGTGCAGCATAAGCAGCGCTCCTGTCCACCTTCGTCGGGTCCTTACCGCTGAACGCTCCGCCGCCGTGACGCGAATATCCGCCGTATGTATCAACGATTATCTTTCTTCCGGTGAGACCGCTGTCGCCCTGAGGTCCGCCCACAACGAAGCGGCCTGTGGGGTTGATGAAGAACTTTGTGTTCTCGTCTATGAGCTCCGCAGGAATTACAGCGCGGATAACAAATTCCTCGATATCCTTGCGCACCTGTTCGAGCGAAACGTCTGCGGAGTGCTGTGAGGAGACTACCACTGCGTCAACTCTCACGGGCTTGCCGTCGTCGTACTCAACTGTCACCTGAGACTTTCCGTCGGGACGCAGATAACGCAGAGTGCCGTCCTTTCTCACCTCTGTGAGCTTCAGCGCGAGCTTGTGGGCGAGCGAGATAGGCAGCGGCATGAGCTCGGGAGTCTCATCGCAGGCATAGCCGAACATGATACCCTGATCTCCGGCACCGTTTGAAAGTCCGTCGGACTCGTCGTTTTCCTCTCTGTACTCGTAAGCCTCATTAACGCCCATAGCGATATCGGCGGACTGCTCGTCGATAGTCGTGAGAACTGCGCAGGTATGTCCGTCAAAGCCGTACTTTGCCCTGTCGTAGCCGATGTCTATAACGACCTGACGGGCTATCTTGGGGATATCTATGTCAGCAGAGGTGGATATCTCGCCCATGCAGAGCACCATGCCCGTGGTGACTATGGTCTCGCATGCAACTCTGCCGAGCTTGTCCTGTTCGAGTATAGCGTCGAGGACAGCGTCCGATATCTGGTCGCAGATCTTATCGGGATGACCCTCGGTAACGGATTCAGATGTGAAAAAATGTTTGCTCATTATAAAACCTCCTGAATAATAAAAAGCGCCTCTTACCGAAGCGCTCTGATTTCTTTGAAAATCCTCATCTTTCGGATAAACCGCAGGATTTAGCACCTTGACCGTATCGGTCAGGTTGCCGGGCTTCACAGGACCTGTTTCCTCCGCCGCTCTTGATAAGGTTATGGAAATATTATAACTCATATATCCGTTTTTGTCAATAGGTGTCGGAGGATTTTTTTGCAGTCCGCGAAAAGGCGGTAATTCGGGGAATCAGGAGGTTGCACAAGGTTAATCCGGCAAAACAAATGAGCCTCCGTTTAAGGAAGCTCATCTGCCATGATATAGGGATTATTGGGGATTGATAATTTAATGTTGGGGTAAACATTAAATTACTATGAATATCAGCCGAAGGATCTCTCCTCCGACAATTATGATTATAACAGTATATTGTGTAATTCCTGTGAAATGCGGCAGTTTTTGGCGCTACAAAAGTTTCAACACAAGAAGACGATTTGTATCAAAAATCACTATAATTGCTTCCGTCGCTGCATTAGCTTTATTGTGGATCACGCATTGATCTTAAACCAGAATGTCGAGCCCTTGCCGAGCGTTGAGCGGACTCCGTAGTCGTAGCCGTGCAGTTTCAGCACAGCCTTTACGATGGAAAGCCCAAGACCCGTCCCGACCACCTCGCGTTTGTGGTTCTCAGAGCGGTAGTACTTGTCAAAAATGAGCTTTATCTTGTCCTCCTCGATGCCGTCGCCGGTATCCTCCACCTCGATGAGCACGCCGTCTGAGCAGTTGATCTGCCGCACGTAGACCTGCTTGTCCTCGCCCGTGTAGTTTATGGCATTGTTGATGAGGTTGTAGATCACCTGCTCTATCTTCACCACGTCACAGCGGACCATGCGCTCCTCGTCAGGAGCAAAGTGGATATTATAGCCCATTTTTTCGGAGATCCCCTTGAAGCGGCCGATTATCTCGCTGAGCTTGCTGCTTATCCCGAATTCAGTCGGTTCGAGCTTCTGCCGTCCGCTCTCAAGCTTAGAGAGATCGAGGATATCGTTTACCATTGCCGAGAGGCGATCTGTCTCATTTATGATTATTTCGAGGTGTTCGTTGCGCTTTTTGGGATTATCACCGGAGAGATCGCGTATCATCTCCGCATAGGCTTTGAGCATTGTCAGCGGAGTCCGCAGGTCGTGCGAGACGTTCGCTATGAGGTCGCGCTGCATGGTATCGACACGGGAGAGCTCTTTTTCTGCGTAGGTAAGCGTATCCGCGAGCTGTTTTGCTTCAAGATAGCCTCGCCCGTCAAATTTTGTGTTAAAATTGCCCTTTGCGAGCTCCTCTGCAGACTTCGTTATCCTGTCTATAGGGCGAGCGATACGTCTCGACAGAAACAACGAGATTATGAACGCAGCCACAATAAGCAGTGCCGTGATTATCATAAGCTGACGCTTTATTATCGAGACAGTTGAGCCAACCGGTACAAGGGCAGAATTCAGCAGCAGGTAGCCTTCGGGATTCTCACTGTCTCCGAGAGCACAGCCATAAAGCAGCATATCATAATTGCTCCGCGGATTCTTTATCTTGTACTTGATAATGTGATCCTCGCTGTCTGAGATCATCTGAACATAGATGTATGTGCTGTTCTCTCTGCCGTGGATAAGGCAGTCTCCGAGAACCTTTTTTGAGTAGACCGAACGTCCGTAGCGGTCGAGTATCTCGACGCACAGGTCGTTTTCAAGAGCTATTTTGCTTATCAGCTCATCAAGCTCCTCGCTGTCGAGGTCGTCATATGAAGCTGCAATAGTTGCTGCACTGTATGAAGCTCCCTTAGTTTTCATACGCTCATAGAAATTCTCAAGAAAAAGTATCTGGAACAGCCAGAGCAGAACAAATACCATTATGGTAAAAGCCACAAAATACATCCATATCTTGAATTTCAGCGGTATACGGCTGTTTGCGCTGCGTATCCTTTTAATTGGCTTCAAACTTATATCCCATTCCTCTCAGAGTAACTATGAATTTTCTGTATTCGCCGAGACTGTTCCTGAGCATTTTTATATGAGTATCAACAGTTCTGTCGTCGCCGAAGAAGTCATATCCCCAAACCTCTTCAAGGAGCTTATCCCTTGTAAGGGCGATATTCTTGTTCTTGACAAGGTAAAACAGCAGATCGTATTCTTTTGGGGTCATAGAAGCCTTCTCTCCGTTGACGTAGACCTCTCTGCCGGAAATATCTATCTCAAGCCCCTCGAATACGTATCTGTCGAGCTTTGAAGCATCATCTGCACCCTTATTGCGCTTGAGGACAGCCTTCACCCTTGCCATAAGCTCCTTGGGTGAAAACGGCTTAACGACATAGTCATCAACGCCTATCTCAAATCCGAAAAGCTTATCATACTCCTCGCCTCTTGCAGAAAGCATGATAACGGGGATATTTTTTGTCTTATGTATCTCCTTACAGGCGGAGTAGCCGTCAAGTCTGGGCATCATAACGTCCATGATGATGAGGTCGTAGTTATTATCATGGCAAAGGTTAACAGCCTCCATGCCATTTTCAGCCTCAGTGACCTCATAGCCTTCAAATTCAGCGTATTCACGCACCACCTTGCGGATATTCACTTCGTCGTCAACTACTAATATATGTGCCATATCTTACCTCCGTATGGTTTCAGAGCGCCGAAAGCGCCCGTATTTCCTTCTATTTGCGGCACGGACTCCGCCGTCCGCCTATACATATTTATTATAACATATCATCACAAAAAAATCAACCTGTACAGAGTGATATTTCCGGTTTTTTTAACCTTTGCAGGACTCTGCCCTGCACCCGCTAAAGGGGCAGTCGCCACTTTAGAATCCCTTTCCACGTTGTCACTCGCAAGCTCGTTCACTCCCATTAACGCCCTCAGTCGTACATCGCTCGTTGGTGCTTTTATTTTTGTCTCACTAAGCAGAGCGTCTGTGATACCGAGCCACGGCGCGAGGACTCCTAACAGGAGCGATGGCACTCTGTCAGCTGCACTGAAATCTCCCTACACAGCAGGGAGTCACCCCGCTTATAACTCATATCCACACAAAAAGCAATAAATCGCGGAGAAAATTTTCGGCGCAGTTTATTCTCAGCAAGAAAACGGCACCGCGCAGCACAAAAAATGTACAATTTGTGAATTTTTCCCGTGATTTTATGTCAATTTTATATAAAATGTAATGTATCGCTAATTTTCTGATTGACATTTTCAGTTATTTTTGCTATAATGTCTTTAAAGTGTTATTTTGGGAAGGAGGCGGTCACCATGAAATCATTCAATCCCCTTGCAGCTGCAATAATAATAACAGTTTCAACCGCACTCGTTCTGGCGTACTGCTTCTTCGTACCGGAATACGCTACAGCAACACTTATCATATACATTTCGTCGATCCTCTTCCTTTCGATAATCCTCGGGATCATCGGCTGGATCTATAAAAAGAAAAAGACGTCCCTCGACAGAGGTGAAATAACAGGCATAACCGAGGATCTGAATACCGAAATGATAATCTGGGCAGACGACTTCTCCTACGTATTCATTAATAAAAGGCTGCGCGACCTGCTCGGTATCTCAAAAAGCGATTCAAACAAAAAAGCAGGCGTGTGGAAGGCTTTCGGAATAAATGCTCCCGACAGCTCCGCTCTTGATACCATAATCAGCAGCAATTCATACGAATCAAGATTCAAAAACGCTTCCGGAAGTATAACAACGATCGCGTGGAGCACCTCGCTTGTAAGAAAAAACAAAAAGAATTCTTTGTATGTCAGCACCGGCTTTAATCTCACCGAGCTGAAGAAAATGCGCACAAACCTTGCAAGCGCTAACGACTTCTTCAATTCCTCAATGGAGCTCGCCGAGATCGGTCTTATAATGAGCTCTGACAGACAAAATTACCGTGCTTCGTCAGAAACTATGAGAATGCTCGGTCTGAAAAGCGGCAGCATAACCGTAAAGCAATTCCGCTCGCTCGTTCATCCTAACGACCGAATGCAGTTCGACACAGCTGTAAATTCAGAGGACTACTCAAACGTAAAAAGCATAGAAATGCGCATAAAATCCGCAGATGGCTCATATCGCTGGTATTCCTATCGTTATAAGTCGATAGCAGGGACCGACAACACTCTTCCCCTCTTCGGCGGAGCTATACTCGATGTAACTCAGGAGCATGAAAAAGATATCCTCATCGAACGCCTCGCTTATATCGACGAAATAACCGAGATCGCCAACCGCAACAAGCTCGTTGATGTGGGACGCGAGATCTACGAGACCTGCCGTCTGCTCAGCTACTCATACTGGATAATCACTCTCGATATCGACCGCTTCCACATAATCAACGATACCTGCGGCTATACAAACGGAAATCACGTCCTTAAGGACTTCGCTCATATCCTGTATAAATTCGTCACTCCCGGCGGTCTTGCCGCAAGGATAAGCGGAGATAATTTCGCCCTCATTCTCAGAGATTACGGCGATAACGAGCTCCCTATGCGAACCGTGAAATCAATACAGGACGAATTCGGTAAGCTTGCGGTCGACGAGCTTGCTTCCATCAATCTGAACTGCTCAGCCGGATATTCCAAAATGCCCGACGACGGCGATTCATTCCTTGACGTTCTCGAGCATGCCGAGTTCGCCCTGAAAACCAGCAGTACAGCTCAAGGAAGTATCTGCGCCTATGAGCCGAGTATGCATGACTCTATCATCGGCAGCACAGAAATGGAAAAATCCCTCGCTCTTGCTATAGACAATAACGAGCTCCAGCTCTTCTATCAGCCCAAAATAGACCTCAACACCGGCAAAATAATCGGAGTCGAGGCACTGATCCGCTGGATAAAGCCCGACGGAACCATCGTAAGCCCGGACGTTTTCGTGCCTATCGCCGAAAGCTCTCACCTCATCGGAAAAATAAGCGAATTCGTACTGAACGAGGGCTGCCGCCAGAATAAGCTTTGGCAGAAAATGGGCTATCCGAATATCGTTATGTCGATAAACTTCGCTTCCTCCGACTTTTATCAGACAGATCTCAAGGATAAGGTTTATGAAGCTCTTGCAGCTTCGGGGCTTGCTCCTGAATGGCTCGAGGTCGAGCTGACCGAAACGCTCGCGCTCAGCGATATAGACTTCGCCGTTTCGCAGATGAACAAGCTGCGCGAGCTCGGCGTAAAGCTTGCTATGGACGATTTCGGAACAGGCTATTCGTCGCTCAGCTACCTTCAGATACTCCCTATAACGCTGCTCAAGCTTGACCGTTCGTTCATCACCGACATTGAGCACGACAATATCGCATATGAGATAGTTTCGGCAGTCATCAGGATAGCAAAGTCCAAGAAGATAGAGACTATCGCAGAGGGTATCGAGAATACCGTTCAGGAGTCTATCCTGCGCATGGCAGGGTGTGATTACGGTCAGGGATATCTCTACGGCAAGCCCATGCCCGCAAACAAATTAGAAGAATTTTTTGAGCAGAACGCTAAAAATACAATGTAATGCAAACGGAGGTAAACTTCTATGAAACGACGTATTGGAATTTTAACGAGCGGCGGAGACTGCCCCGGACTGAACGCAACTATCCGCGGCGTTGCAAAAGCCTGCTATGAGCGCTTCGGCGAGGACAATGTCGAGATAGTCGGCATTTCAAACGGCTACTACGGTCTTATAAATAATCTTTGCAAGGATATGTCGCCCTCTTCATTCTCGGGAATCCTCACGCAGGGAGGAACTATCTTCGGCACAAAGCGTCAGCCGTTCAAGATGATGCAGGTCATCGGCGACGACAACGTTGACAAGGTCAAGAACATGAAGGAGACCTACAAAAAGCAGAAGCTCGACTGTCTCCTTACGCTCGGCGGAAACGGCACCCACAAGACCTCAAAGCTGCTCGCGGACGAGGGTCTGAACGTCATAGGTCTGCCAAAGACCATTGACAATGATATTTACGGAACAGACGTCACCTTCGGATTCCATACCGCCGTTGACATCGCAACAGACGTTATTGACCGTCTCCACACAACTGCAGCAAGCCACTCGCGTATCTTAGTATGCGAGATAATGGGCAATAAGGCGGGCTGGCTCACACTCAACGCGGGTATCGCAGGCGGAGCTGATATCATCATTATCCCCGAAATACCCTATGACATCGACAAGGTTTGCGATGCTGTAATGGCAAGGAGCGCTTCGGGCAAAACCTTCTCTATCCTTGCTGTCGCCGAAGGCGCTTTCGATGTGAACGAGGCTCAGATGAAGAAAAAGGAGCGCACAAAGAAGCGTGCCGAGGCGGGTATCGTTACCGCTACAGGACGCATTGCCGCTCAGATACAGGCAAACACGGGTATGGAGGCAAGGGTCTGCGTCCCCGGACATATGCTCCGCGGAGGAGCTCCCAGCGCTTACGACCGCGTTCTCTCTACTCAGTTCGGAGTTCACGCAGCATATCTGATAGCAAAGGAGCGCTACGGCAGGACAGTTGCTAAGATCGGCAACAAGATAACTTCCAACAAGCTTGAGGACATCGCGGGCAAGACCAAGTTCGTCGATACTGAGAATCACCTCGTTATCGCAGCACGCGACATCGGAGTTTCATTCGGAGATTAATTGAAATTTAAGGGCGGACAGACATCCGCCCTTGATTTTTGTTTATTAGGAGGCTCTGCCTCCCAACCTCCGCCAAAGGGTTGTAAACCCTTTGGAATCCCTTTCCACGCTCCCGCTCGCAAGCTCGCTCACTCTGTACAAAAAGGGCAGCCGCTCTCCGCTGACGGGAGAGATGTGACACATTGCCCTCCAAGCTAAAGGCACGGCTCCAAACCGTAAAAATCAACAAAAAATCCCACAGCATCAGCGGCTTTTTTGTTCCTATGACAAAAATTATATTTTATGCAGATTTTACTTTCCAAATCGGGAAAATTATGATATAATATATTATATATTTCTTTCAGGAGGTATTATTATGACAGAAAATGAGCTTTATGATCTTTGGTGTGCAAATGCCAAGGAAGACCCCGATCTCCGGACAGAGCTTGAAAGCATAAAAAATGACAGCGATGCCATCATCGATAGATTCTACCGCGACCTTGAATTCGGCACAGGCGGACTCCGCGGCGTTATCGGCGCAGGTACCAACCGCATGAATATCTATACAGTAAGACGCGCAACACAGGGATTCGCAGATTACCTCAATCAGGAGTACACAAACCCCAGCGTTGCTATCTCCTACGACAGCCGTATAAAGAGCGACGTTTTCTCAAAGGCTGCCGCAGAGGTTCTTGCCGCAAACGGTATAAAGGTACATATCTATACCGAGCTTATGCCTACCCCTTGCCTTTCGTGGGCAGTTCGCGCACTGAAATGTCAGGGCGGTATCATGGTGACAGCAAGCCATAACCCTGCCAAGTACAACGGCTACAAGGTATACGGCGAGGACGGCTGCCAGATAACCCTCAGAGGCGCGGAAATAATCCTCGAAAAGATAAATTCTCTCGATATTTTCAACGGCGTAAAGACCTCTTCCTTTGACGAGGAACTCGCAAAGGGAAATATCAAGTATATCGGCGAGGACGTTATTGAGGACTTCTACAAGCACGTTCTTGCAGAGGGCATCAACACCGATCTTTGCGCTTCAAGCGGACTCAAGGTCGTTTACACCCCTCTCAACGGCACGGGAAACAAGCCTGTCCGCGAAATACTGAAAAGAATAGGTATCACGGACGTTACTGTCGTAAAGGAACAGGAAAATCCCGACGGCAACTTCACCACCTGTCCCTACCCGAACCCCGAGATCCGCGAGGCTCTTGAGGTCGGACTGCGCTACTGCAATGAGGTAAAGCCCGACCTTCTCCTCGCAACTGACCCCGACTGCGACCGTGTAGGTATCGCAGTTCCTGACGGAAACGGCGGTTATGCGCTGTTTTCGGGCAACGAGGTGGGAGCTCTGCTGCTTGAATACATCTGCCAGCAGCGTATCAAGAGGGGTACAATGCCCCAGAACCCGATCGCTATCAAGACAATTGTTACTACCGATATAGTAAGCCTCATCGGCAAAGAGTACGGCGTTGAGATAATCGACGTGCTCACAGGCTTTAAATTCATCGGCGAGCAGATAGGTCTGCTCGAAGCCAAAGGCGAGGAAAGCCGCTATATCTGGGGATTTGAGGAGAGCTACGGCTACCTTTCCGGCTCTTATGTAAGGGACAAGGACGCTGTAAACGCTTCAATGCTCATATGTGAAATGGCAGCTTATTACCGCACTCAGGGCATTACGCTCATTGAGGCGCGCGAGAATATGTACAAGAAGTACGGCGTTTTCTATCAGACGCTCTACAGCTTCACCTTCGAGGGAGCAAGCGGCATGAAGAAAATGGCTGAAATTATGGAAACTCTCAGAAATAATCACCCCTCCGAGATCGCAGGACTCAAGGTCGTTCGTTTCGACGATTATAAGGAAAGCACCTCAAAGGACATCGCAACAGGCGCTGTTACTGAGCTCACACTTCCCAAGTCGAACGTGCTCGCATTCTTCCTTGAGGGCGGCTCAAAGGTGATAGTTCGTCCCTCGGGTACAGAGCCCAAGATAAAGACCTACCTCACCGCAAAACAGCCTACTCATGAAGAGGCAGAAGCTCTTGAAAAGAAGCTCCACGACGAGCTTTCAAAGAATTTTGAATGATCATACGGCGGACTTTCGGCAGCTTCCCTTAACGGAAAAAGTGGGTTACCGAGCCTGAAATTATGGGCTCGGTAATTTTATGCCACGATTCCGCCAGAGGGGGCTCCCCTTAGTCCTCCCGTTTAAGAGAGTTTACCCACGAAACCGCAAATAAAAAATTCCGTCAAAGGTCTTGACATAACACGAAAGATGTGTTATAATAATTATCTGTAATGTACATCGGCACTACTGTCTAAGGCAACTGATGGGCTGCTCGGTTTGCAAGTAAAATTGAAAGAGGTGACAATGATGAAAGAGGGAATCCATCCTACTCTCTACAAGACAACTATTACCTGCCACTGCGGCAATGTAATGGAAACTCTGTCCACAAAGGAGAACATCAAGGTCGAGATCTGTTCCAAGTGCCACCCGTTCTATACCGGCAAGCAGAAGCTCGTTGATACAGGCGGACGTGTTGACAGATTCAAGAGACGTTTCAATATGGACAAGTAAGTCATTCAGGCGGTCTTTGACCGCCTTTTTGCGTTATAGGTAAAATATATGAATTATTATACTGTTTCAGAGGCGGCAGAAGCCTCCTTTATCGAAAAACGTTCCGAATTTATCGGCTATATCGCTCCCGCTGCTACCGACGACGAAGCAGTCGGGTTCATCAACTCAATAAAGGCTAAGCACCGAAAGGCTAAGCATAACGTATACGCCTACATTCTGCGCAGGGACAATATTTCCCGCTATTCAGACGACGGCGAGCCGCAGGGAACTGCCGGTATACCCGTGCTTGATGTTCTGCAAAAGCGCGGTCTCACCGACGTATGCATGGTGGTCACACGGTATTTCGGAGGGATCCTGCTCGGCGGAGGCGGTCTCGTCCGAGCGTATTCCCATGCAGCCTCGCTTGCCTGTGACGCCGCCCACATTATGAATATGTGCCTGTGCCACCGCCTCAGGATCGTTACAGACTACGGAATGTATGGCAAGATCGCCTATATCCTGCCAAATCACGAGACCATAACCGTCAGCTCAGACTTTTCTGACAGCGTTACCATTGAACTGCTTGTCCTTTCGGATAAGCTTGGTGCACTCACCGATGAGCTCACCGAAATAACTAACGGCTCTGCCAATATCACCGATCTCGGCGAGCTTTTTGAAGATTTTTCCTCAGTGAAAAAAATTTCCTGAAAAAATTTAAAGGGATTTCTTCGATTTTCGAGTATAAGTATTATAGAAAGTCCGAAAAGGGGGTAATTTTATGACCGTAAGAGAACAGACCGAGATCACGGAAACAGGCATTTTAAGCAAATATGCCTGCACAAGCATCGACGAAGCCGGTACAAAACGCGAAGATCAGGAGGAAAAATGTCCCTATCGCACAGAATTCCAGCGTGACCGCGACAGAATACTCCACTGCAACTCATTCCGCCGTCTTAAAAGAAAAACTCAGGTATTTCTCTCCCCCGTCGGCGACCATTACCGAACTCGTCTTACCCATACCCTCGAGGTCTCGCAGATAGCGAGAACTATTTCCCGCGGTATGCGCCTTAACGAGGATCTCACCGAGGCTATCGCTCTCGGACACGACCTCGGACATTCCCCTTTCGGTCACTGCGGTGAAAAGGTCCTCAACGAGATATGTCCCCACGGCTTCAAGCATTACATCCAGAGCGTGAGGGTCGTGGAGTCGCTTGAAAAGGACGGTCAGGGACTTAACCTCACCTATGCCGTAAGAGACGGGATCAAGTGCCACACGAATATGGTCGCCTCCACCAGGGAAGGCAATGTTGTCCGTCTTGCGGATACTATAGCTTACATAAATCACGATATTGAGGACTCGATACGCGCCGGCATACTGCGCCCCGAGGCTCTGCCGCGCGACTGTGTGAATGTCCTCGGCGATACCAAAACCAAGCGGATCACCACCCTCATCGCCTCTGTCATCGGTCACGGAGCCTACGAGATCGACTTCGCTCCTGAGATACGCAAGGCTCACGACGACCTCAAGCAGTTCATGTTTGACAAGGTATATACCAATCCTGCCGCAAAACAGGAGGAAGCGAAAGCCGAGCTGCTCCTGAAGAAGTTGTATTCCTACTATATAGAGCACAGCAATAAACTCCCCGAGCTATATCTCAGGATAATGAAGGAAACAGATGCCGACCGCGCTGTCTGCGATTACATCTCCGGTATGAGCGACGAGTACGCCGTTGATCTCTATACCGAGCTTTTTGTTCCGAAATTCTGGAAGTAAAGGTGAAAAAATGCCAAGAAATGACGAATTTCTTTATATGCTCAGAAACGCTAACCCCATCGAGACAGTCATGGGTTCTTACGTTCAGCTTATAAGAAGAGGAAGGAACTACGTCTGCTCATGCCCGTTTCATTCGGAAAAGACACCCTCGTGTACCGTTTTCACAGATACACAGAGCTTTTACTGCTTCGGCTGCGGCGCGGGCGGCGATGTCATTACCTTTACGATGAAAATAGAAAACCTCGATTTCACCGAAGCTGTAAAGCTCCTTGCACAGCGCTCGGGACTTGAGGTGCCGCAGAGCAGCTCCGCAAACAGCCGTCTTGCTCAGCGAAAAACACGCATTTACGAAATGAACCGCATTGCGGCAAATTTCTTCTATACCAACCTATTAAAGGGAAAGGATAAGTCAGGACTGCAATATTTTGCAGAAAGGAAGCTCTCTCCGCAGACCGTCAAGAAGTACGGTCTCGGCTACGCCTCGGATTCGTGGGACGAGCTCACTAAGCTGCTCTCTTCAAAGGGCTACTCCGATGACGAGATCATTGACGCATGGCTGGGCGGACGCTCAAAAAAGGGCACTGTCTTTGATATGTTCCGCAAGAGGGTCATGTTCCCTATCATCGACCTGCGGGGAAATATCATCGGTTTCGGCGGAAGAGTCCTCGATAATTCCCAGCCTAAGTACCTCAATACAGGAAAAACTCCCGTTTTCGACAAGGGCTCGAACCTCTTTTCCATGAACTTCGCCAAGAACGCCGATACAAAGCGGCTTATCCTCTGCGAGGGCTACATGGACGTCATCGCCGTCAATCAGGCAGGCTTCGACAACGTCGTTGCTACGCTCGGTACTGCTATAACACCTGATCAGGCACGCCTCATCAGTCATTACGCCGAGGAAGTGATAGTTGCATATGACAGCGACGGCGCCGGTCAGAAGGCCACTCAGAAGGCCATAAACCACTTCGCCGATGTGGGGGTCCGCACTAAGATAATCCGCATGGAGGGCGCTAAGGATCCCGATGAATACATAAAAAAATTCGGTAAAAACCGCTTTCGCATACTGCTCGACGGCTCGTTCGACGCGACCGACTTCATGCTCGATAAGTGTGAAGAGGGACTTGACCTGTCAACAGAGGCAGGGCGCGTGGAGATGCTGAAAAGAGCTTCAAGGGTACTTGCCGGGATAGAGTCGCCTCTTGAGCGGGAAGTATATATTTCCCGCACCTCAAAAAAATGCGATATTCCCGTTCAGGTCCTGAAGGCTCACATAGATACCATGCTGCAAAAATCACAGCGCACGGACAAAAAGAACGAATGGCGCAGCATTACCGCAAAGACTGCCTACGTAAGAGACGACATCAATCCGGAGGCTGTAAAATTCAAAAAGCAAGCCAAAGCGGAGGAGACGATAATCTATTTCCTGCTGAAACGCCCGGAGGAATGCTCCGAGGTGGAGAAGCTTGCTCCGGCAGATGTTTTCGTCACTCCGTTCAATAAGAAAGTCTATTCGGCTATACTCGACAGAATGAAAAACTGCGAAAATTTTTCGCTTTCTCTGCTCGCTGATGAATTTTCCGACGCGGAAATGGGAAGAATAAGCGGAATAGCAGCGAAAAACAGAGAGATCACAGTAAATCTCGATGTTATTGCCGATTGCGCCGAAGTGCTGAAAAAAAGCAATACAAATAAATCAGACGAACTAAGCAACGAAGACCTGATAAACATATTCAGATCAAAAAGTCAAAAATAGGAGGACTATTTATGGAAAATAAAAAAAATACTATCGACGCTCTTATGGAACAGGGCAAAACCAACGGAAAACTCACGACAAAGGAGATCACCGACGCTCTTGAGGAGCTCGATTTCGACGTTGACCAGATCAATACCTTCTATGATAACTGCGAAAATCTCAACATCGAGATAGTCGAGGATATGAATATGGACGCCGACCTCAAAATAGGTCTCGATTCCAATATGACCGATGACCTCGAAATGGCGCTCTCCACCGAGGGTATCGCTATCGACGACCCCGTAAAGATATACCTCAAGGAGATAGGAAGAGTTCCGCTGCTCACCACCGAGGAGGAGATCGAGCTCGCGCAGAGAATGGCAAAAGGTGACCCCTATGCCAAGAAAAGGCTTTCCGAAGCGAATCTTCGTCTTGTTGTCTCTATTGCGAAGAAGTACGTCGGCAGAGGTATGCAGTTCCTCGACCTAATTCAGGAGGGCAACCTCGGTCTTATCAAGGCTGTCGAGAAGTTCGACTACACCAAGGGCTTCAAATTCTCGACCTACGCTACATGGTGGATACGTCAGGCAATTACACGTGCTATTGCCGATCAGGCAAGAACTATCCGCATACCCGTTCACATGGTCGAAACTATAACCAAGGTAAAGAAGGTTTCGAGCCAGCTTCTCCATGAGAACGGTCACGACCCCACGCCCGAGGAGATCGCAGACAAGCTCAATATGCCCGTTGACAAGGTGCGCGAGATCATGCGCGTCGCTCAGGACCCCGTTTCCCTCGAAACTCCTATCGGCGAGGAGGAGGACAGTCACCTCGGCGACTTTATCCCCGATGACGATGCTCCCGCTCCTGCGGAGGCAGCCTCACACACTCTCCTCAAGGAACAGCTCAACGAGGTTCTTTCCACTCTGACAGACCGCGAGGCAAAGGTGCTCAAGCTCCGTTTTGGTCTTGAGGACGGAAAGTCGCGCACTCTTGAGGAGGTAGGTCAGCGCTTTGACGTTACCCGTGAGCGTATCCGCCAGATAGAAGCAAAGGCACTGCGAAAGCTCCGCCACCCCAGCAGAAGCAAAAAGGTCAGGGACTTCCTTGAATAATCATCAGAGCCTTTATTTCCGAAGGTTCATACATATGCGGAGGCGCTTTGCGCCTCCGTTTTTTGCATATACTTTCCACTCTGCACGCGCTATCCGCTATTTGATCGCTGCAAAGCTGTATCTTCAGCCGTATCTGCGCAGAAGATAAAAAAACCGCAAATATCACTCCGCGCCGGTTGATTTTTTTATGATGATATGCTATAATAATAATGTATATAATTCGGAAATACGGTGGTCTGCATACCGCATAAATGCAGAGCCGCATATAAACGGACTTTCCCCGTCCGTCCATATGCATGAATGGAGTGATCATGAGTATTTTTGATCTTAAAAAGAATCCTCCCGAGCTCAGTCATGACTGGCTGGTTTTTCAGCAATTCGTAGGCAACATAGGTGCATTCACATACATTGCAAAGGAAAAAGCTGCTTACCTTGATGCTGCTGCCTGCCATATGCTTTCATGCCCGCGCGAAAAGCTCAATGAATTTGAGTTCTTCAATCTCCTTGAAAAGATCTCAAAAAGCCCCGTGGAGGGTCAGAAGCACATCTACCGTTTCACTGAAAACGGCTCCACAAAATACATAAAAATGAATATCTACGAGAGCAGCGATGAATGGCTCGGATTTGTTCAGGATTTCACAAGGCAGATCTCCGGCACCGGTGAGCGTAAGTCATTCGTAGAGTACGATCCGGTCATGCGTATGCCCTCTTTCCCGTCGTTTTCACAGAAGATAAAGAAAATACTGCCGGACTGCCAGCACGCCTGCCTTGCCACAATGTACATCAACGGCATAGATAAGCTCGGCTCTTACCTCACGGTGGACAACACCAACAGCTGTCTTACCTCGGTAGCGGAGGCTCTGAAGGGCTTCGCAAGCGAAAATATCATCATCGGTTCAAAGTCAAACTACGAGATATGCGCCTTCTTCAAAGACTGCGACAAGATGAGCATTTACAATATTCTCAACAGTATGGACGAGGCTGTCCAGAGCTGCATACTCACTGACGACTTCGGCGAGATAATCGACATTTCCGACAAAAGCAGCCTGAGCCTTTCCATCGGCTGCTCCTCTTATCCCGAAGAGGCGGCGGACTTCAATATGCTGGTAAATTACTCTGAGTTCGCGCTGTATGAGGCTCGCACCGATAAACGCCATGTCATAAACTGGTTCTCAGAGGAAAATTACCTGCGCGAAAAGGACTCGTACAAGAACGCCCAGCTATTTTCCAGAATAGCTCAGGATAACCTACTCACCTATTACCTTCAGCCCATCGTCGAGAGCCACACAGGCGAGATAGTGGCTTATGAGGCGCTCATGCGCACGACCGGCGATATCAAGATGACTCCCAATCAGATACTGAAAATTGCCGAAAATCAAAATAATCTTTACATAATCGAAAAACTGACCTTCTTCAATACTATGAAGCTTCTGAGCGACAATCAGCAGGTGTTTGAGGATCGTAAGCTGTTTATAAACTCACTCGTAGGCAATCTGCTCACAGATGAGGATTTCAACGAGCTCTACCTCACCTATGGCGAGCTGATCGAAAAGACCGTCATCGAGATCGTCGAGGAAAGCGCCACTACCCCCGAGGGACTTGAGACTCTCAAGAGACGGTGCGGCTTCACTCATGCAAAGCTTGCTATCGACGATTACGGTACAGGTTACTCCAACAGCTCAAATCTGCTGAATTATTCCCCCGATTATATAAAAATAGACCGCTCGCTTATAAGCGATATACAGAATGACCTGAAAAAACAGCAGCTTGTCACCTCTATAATCGAGTTTTGTCAGGAGAATCAGCTCCAGTCGCTTGCGGAGGGCGTTGAGACCGTTCAGGAAATGAAAACAGTTATCCGCCTCGGAGTTGACCTGATCCAGGGATACTACACCTCAAAGCCAAAGCCGCTCTTCCTCAACAGCATTTCCAGCGAGATCAAGGACGAGATAATCAAGACAAATCTTGAAACACGGCCCAGCGGCGTCAAGAAAATATACACCGCTCAGAATGAAAAAGAGCTCGATCTGCTGAGCCTCGCTCTTGAGAAATACACCGATATCCACGTCTACCAGAGCAAGCTCACTATAGTCGGCGATCCTGAAAAGTCCGTGAAAATGAACATAACGATCATGAATAATCACAGCTGCGAGCTTACACTCAAAAATGTTAACATGGTGAGCGGAAACAGCAAGCCTACTATCTGTGTGGGAGATTATGCACGACTCGAGCTGAATGTAGTCAATAGCAATAAGCTTGGATATTCCGGCATTTACGTTCCTATGGGCTCGCAGTTCGAGCTCAGGGGCAGCGGTAATCTCACCATCGACTGCTACGCTTCCGAGGGCATCGGCATAGGCAATGACTATGAGCACAGCTACGGCGATATCACGGTGGATATGGACGGCTCGCTCGAAATAATCTCAAACAGCGTCGAGACCCTCTGTATCGGAGGCGGCTACAACGATGACGATTCCGAGATAAACCTCCGCTCAGGAAAGATAAAAATACATATGCATTCTCACAACGGTCTCGCAATAGGAAGCTTCAACGGTGACGCGAATATTGACATTTCCGAGGATTGCAGCCTCGACCTCACCATTTCGGGTATCAAGGTCACGGGAATAGGAAGCTGCAAGGGCATTGCAACTATAAGCTCTGCCGCTGATATAAATCTCTCGTGTACGGGTGCACAATCCGTCGGGATAGGCTCTCTTGAGGACGGCGAAGGCAGTATCTACATCAAGCAAGGCAAGATAACGATGAAAATGCGCTCGGCAAAGCACTCCGGTATCGGCGCTATCAAGGGCAGCGTGAATACTAAGATAAAGAATGCCGAGATCTCGATCGACTCTGAAGGCGACGAGATAACGGGTATTGGCGATGCGCTCGGCACGGGCAACGTCTCTATCATCGACTCCGCCATAACAATGAATATCCTCGCCGCCGAGCCGAAGGACATCGGTACGGGCAGCGGAGACCTGCAAATACAGAACTCTACCGTTAATTCTCTTGTTAACAATAAGAGGATAACTCATTGAAGTGGTCAGATAAACACATGAAATACCCATGAGCGGCGCGGAACCCGCGTCGGTGTTTCGCGTTATAAAAAAGCGAGACCGAAATATTATTCCGCACATGAAATTCCCGCGAGCGGAGAGCAGCTCCCCGGCTTATACAAAATGAGCGAGCTTTGCGAGCGAGAGCATGGAATGGGATCCAAAAGGGACTTTGTCCCTTTTGCGGAGGTTCGGAGGCAGAGCCTCCGGCGGGGTTCGGGGCAGCTCCCCCGAAAAAATAATCAAAAGGAAGTAAGGTAAAAATATGAAGCTTGGTATGGTTGGTCTGCCGAATGTCGGCAAAAGCACACTTTTCAACGCACTCACAAATGCAGGCGCGGAGTCCGCGAACTATCCGTTCTGCACCATCGAAAAGAACGTGGGTATCGTCTCCGTCCCCGACGAGAGGCTCGATAAGCTCGCCGAGATGTACGAGCCCGACAAGTTCACTCCTGCGACCCTCGAATTTGTGGACATCGCAGGTCTTGTCAAGGGAGCCTCAAAGGGCGAGGGTCTGGGAAATAAGTTCCTCGCAGATATCCGTGAGGTGGACGCGATAGTCCACGTTGTGCGCTGCTTCGACGACCCCAATATCATTCACGTTGACGGCAGTATAGACCCCCTCCGCGATATCGAAACTATAAATCTGGAACTCATTTTCTCGGACATCGAGATAATCGAAAGACGTATCGACCGCGCAAAAAAGGCGGTAAAGGGCGATAAAAAGTACCTTGCCGAGATAGACTTTCTCGAAAGGCTCAAGGAGCACCTCGAAAACGGCAAGTCCGCGCGCGGCTTTGACTTCACCGATGACGAGAGAGAGCTGATAAAGTCCACTCCCCTGCTTTCGGCAAAGCCCGTCATCTACGCCGCGAACCTCAGCGAGGAGGACTTCACTAACAACATCGAGTCCAACGAAAACTACAAAAAGGTCTGCGCACTCGCAGCGGAGGAGCACTCTGCAGTTCTGCCGATCTGCGCCCAGATAGAGGCTGAAATTTCCGACATGAGCGACGAGGACAAGACGATGTTCCTCAGCGAGCTCGGTCTCGAAATATCGGGTCTTAACCGCATCATCAAGGAGGGCTATGCTCTGCTCGGACTCATCTCCTACCTCACCGCAGGCAAGCAGGAGGTCCGCGCATGGACGATAACCAAGGGAACTAAGGCTCCGCAGGCTGCGGGAAAGATACACACCGACTTTGAAAAGGGCTTTATCCGCGCCGAGGTCATCTCGTTCGGCGACCTCATAGAGTGCGGCTCTATGGCGGCTGCAAAGGAAAAGGGACTTGTCCGACTTGAGGGCAAGGAATATGTGATGCAGGACGGGGATATCGTTCTGTTCAGATTCAACGTATAAGCTTACGGAGGTTATTCAGATGAGCTTTTCCCCGAAAGAGATACTCAAATTCGTTGAGGAAAACGACGTAAAATTCATAAGGCTTACATTCTGCGACATATCGGGCGGTCTGAAAAACATCGCGATAATGCCCAATGAGCTCGAAAGAGCCTTTCAGTACGGTATACCGTTCGATGCATCGTCCATAAACGAGGGCTGTTCAGATCTGCTGCTCGTTCCAGACATATCGACGCTTTCCATACTTCCGTGGAGACCAAAGTCCGGACGGGTCGTCAGATTCTTTTGCAGCATGAAAAATCCCGACGGCTCGGATTACGCTGGCGATATGCGTACCGAGCTCATCAACTGCATAAATTCCCTCCGCCTTGACGGATATACCTGCGAAATGGGAACTAAGTGCGAGTTCTACCTGTTCGAGCTTGATGAGAACGGCGAGCCGACCAAAATTCCGCACGATAAGGGCGGCTATCTCGACGTAGCTCCGCTCGATAAATGCGAGAATGCAAGGCGTGAAATATGTCTTTCCCTCGAGGAAATGGGGCTGAGTCCCAAGAGCTCCTGCCACAAGCACGGTCCTGCACAGAACGAGATAGAGTTCCGCGAAAATGAGCCCGTCACAGCGGCGGACAACATGGTCCACTACAAGACCGTAGTAAAATCCATAGCCGCGCAAAATGGTCTTTTCGCCTCATTCATGCCGAAGCCCCTCCCCAACGAGCACGGCAGCGCCCTGAGCATTTCCCTGAGTATCAAAAAGGGCGGCGAGCAGCTTTTTGCTCCCACGCTCGACGAAATGTCCCATGAGGGCAAATGCTTCATAACCGGCGTACTCAAACGCATACGCGAGATAACAGCTTTCCTCGACCCGACGACTAACTCATACAAAAGGCTCGGTATCGGCTATGCTCCCAAATACGTCAACTGGTCGTTCGAGAATCGTTCCCAGCTGATACGTATCCCAAAGCCTGTGGGCTTTTCGCCGAGGATAGAGCTTCGCTCTGCAGATGCCTGCTGCAACCCATATATCGCTTTCAAGCTCATTCTCGACGCAGGCACAGAAGGCATAAGATCGGGAGACTGCTCGCTCCTCGATACAACTATGAAGGGCGGCTCAGACCACATGGGCTTCGAGCCCCTGCCACTCTCTCTCGAGGAGGCAGCTGAGGTCGCCAAGAACAGCGAATTCGTCAGAAAATCTCTTTCACAAGAGGTAAGAGCGGATATTTTCGCTCAGCTCGACAGCCAGATCAAGAAATACAAGTTCGCTGATAATAAGGACGTCTTTGAGGAAAAGTCCTATTTCAAATTCGTCTGAGGTGAAGCATGAAAAGAGCGCTTATTGTATCCTCAAACTATGAATCCACGGAATCTGTCGAACAGCTTCTGAGAAATGAAGGCTATAGCAGGATCGCACCCGTTGCAAGCGGTAATGAAGCAAGGCGATTCCTCGACCGCGAGACCGAGCCCGAGCTCATTGTTATCAACACTCCCTTGTCCGACGAATTCGGTCAGGAGCTTGCCGAGACTGCCTCAGCCACTACTTCAGCCTCCGTTATCCTTATTTGCAGGAACGACATTTCCTCTGAGGTCTCTGACAAGGTAGCTGAAACAAATATATGCGTTGTTCCCCGCCCTGTCAACAGAGATTTTTTCCTTGAATCTGTGCGGCTGCTCGCTGCCGAACGTGCAGAGCTCCGCGGAATGGCAAAGGAAAGCGACGATATTCTCATGAAAATAAGCGAGATACGTCTTATCAGCCGTGCGAAAGCCGCGCTTATGAAGTACCTCAGATTCACCGAGCCGCAGGCTCACAAATACATCGAAAAGCAGGCGATGAACAGCCGCTGCACCCGCAGAGAGACCGCTGAAAAGATCCTCGCACAATACGAAAAATAGCTCCGCATTATGCGGAGCTATCTATTTACTGTATACCCTTAACCTTTGCAGGGCTCTGCCCTGCACCCGCTAAAGGGGCAGTCGCCCCTTTAGAATCCCTTTCCACGTTGTCACTCGCAAGCTCGTTCACTCTCAGTAATACAGATAGTCTGCTTTCGCTCGTTGGCGCTGTCATTAATGTGCAGTTGAGCGATGTACGGGTAAGGGCGTTGGTGGCAGTGAGCACGTAAGCGCGGCAACGTGGCTTGGCAGCGCGGACACCGCGCTCTCAAGATCTCTCCGTGCAAGAAGCAGATCTGTACCAGAAATTTATTGTGTGCGAGTCCAAAGGACTATCTTCTCGCCCGAGACCTCATCGTAGTAGCACAATTCGTTTACCTCCGGCCACTTGTTGATATTAAAAAGCAGCGATTTTGTAGGATATTCGGGCTTCATGACATATGTCGCGTGATTCAGCCAGCGGCGGCGGTAAAGCGTAACACCTATCGTTTCGGTCATGGTAAAGTCGATGTTAGCGTCGTCCTTGATATTCCATGCGAAGTTTTCATCGTCATTTTTCATGAGAATGAAGCTCTCAGCAGCAATGTCCTTTCTGACAAGCCAGAGGTCGCCGTTTTCATCGGCCTCGGCATACACGTTCTCGCTCATGTTGAAGCCGTTATAGCTCATCGTCACGGGACAGTCCATCCACTGAATGAAGCAGAATGCGCCAAACCCGACCACGATCGCCGTAACAGCAGCTATAATGATGTTGCGTATGCGCAGCTTCTTTTTTATCTTCTTCACTGCGGCTATGTCCTTATCGGCAGAGAGCTTTATATCTCTGCCCATTTTTTCGAGATCGCTGCGGCAGTCGTCACAGCCTGCAATGTGATCTGTAACAGCCTTTTTGCTATCCTCGCTGCAAACTCCGTCCGCATACAGGGGCAGCAGATCCTTTATTAATCCACAATTTTTCTTACTCATTCCTGTTCCTCCATTTCATTTATGATCCTGAGCTTGGCGCGATGAAAAGTGACTCTCGCCCAGCTTTCGGTCTTTCCGAAAAGCTCACTTATCTGCCTGAAGGTCAGCTCGCCGAACACCCGCAGCGTAAAAACCTCCTTGTAGGGCTCATCCATCGTGTGCAGTATCTGATGTATGTGATAGGTATCCTGAGAGTCTTCAAGGCTTGATTCTATGGTTACCCGCGTATCCGGAACTGTCTCCGGCACTTCCCCGCCCGTACTGCGAGATGCACGCTTATTGTGCGTATACAGGAGATTCTTCGCTATCTGACAAAGCCAGACCCTCACATCACATTCTCCGCGGAAGCTTTCCGCCGACTTCATAGCCTTGAAAAAGGTCTCCTGCGTTATCTCCTCCGCAAGACTCTCGTCTGATGAAAGCGACCGCACAAAAAGGTACACGTCGTGGAAATATTCATTGTAGAGCTCCTCAATGGTATTCATTCCTTCACCGCCTTCATATATAAGACCTCGCAAGAAGCGATCCGTTACAGAAATTTCAGAATTTTTTGCATATACCGAAAAAGGACTGCAAAGGCAGTCCTTTCAAGCGGCATATAGGAATTATTTCTTGTCCTTTGAGGGAGCTTCCTCATCTTCCTCATCTTCGTCTTCATTCTCGAAATCCTCGATTGTGAGGTCGTCGTAATCGAACTCAAGAAGCTCATTGCAGTTAGGACAATTTATCGAACCCTCGTCGATCATGCCCTCGTCAAGGAGAATAGTATCTCCGCAGGTGGGGCAGGTTATCTCGTAAAGCTCTTCATCGTCCTCATCATCAATGTACTCGTCATCAAGCTCTTCGTCATCATAGTCTTCGTCGAGCTCCCAGCCGTCCTCATCGCAGTTTTCGCAGTCGCCCGAGCACTCTTCATCATCAAAGTCATAGAAATCATCTTCTACATTGCCGAGATCCTCATCGAGAATATCGCAAAGCTCTGTAAGCTCATCAACCTGAGACTGAAGATCCTCAACATAGAGCACAAGCTCTGAAAGCACATCTGACATCTGGAGCAGCGCCTTGCCCTCCTTAGTGGAATTGTCGATCTCAAGACCGTCGAGAAGTCCCTGCAAATAGGACATTTTTTCAGTAAGCTTCATAACAAGCTCCTCCTTTCGGGATAAAGAAATATTGTATTTAATGTTGCGTATACTGCAAAATTATGCTCTTGACATATATTCGCCTGTTCTTGTGTCGATCTGTATCTTCTCGCCCTCGTTGATGAACAGCGGAACCTTTACCTCTGCGCCTGTTTCAACAGTTGCAGGCTTTGTAGCATTTGTAGCTGTATCGCCCTTGAAGCCGGGGTCTGTCTGAGTTACAACGAGCTCAACGAAGTTGGGGGGCTCAACGCCGAAAACGGTGCCCTTATATGAGAGTATCTTGCAGATCATTTCTTCCTTGACGAACTTGAAGCTGTCGCTGAGGATAGAAGCGCTGATCGGCACCTGCTCATAGGTTTCCATATCCATGAAGTAGTAAAGGTCGCCGTCGTTGTAGCTATACTGCATATCCTTTCTCTCAACGAAAGCTGTAGGGAACTTAGCTGTGGGGTTGAAAGAAGTCTCAACGACCGAGCCTGTGATAACATTCTTGTATTTTGTTCTTACAAAAGCGGCTCCCTTACCGGGCTTAACGTGCTGGAACTCAACGACCTGAACAACCTGTCCATCGAGTTCAAAGGTAACGCCGTTTCTGAAATCTCCTGCTGAAATCATATAAAATACCTCCGTGAATTTCAATTAGAATATATATTATTTTACCACATTTTCATATTTTTTGCAATACCTAAAGCTACAATATTATAAAGATATCAGATTTTTTGAACATTTTGTCAGATTATTGCAGCCATTTTCAGTCAAAATGACAAAATCCTCTATACGAACGCCGAATTTCCCGGCAATGTAAATTCCGGGTTCTACTGTTACGACAGCCCCCTCATTCAGCGGGAGCTTATAATTGGGAGAAGCATTGGGCTTTTCATGTATCTCCATGCCGACTCCGTGGCCGAGGGAATGTCCAAAGCAGTCTCCATACCCTGCTGCCTCGATGATATCGCGCGAGATCTTATCGAGCTCGCTGCCCGTTATTCCCGCGTGTGCTGCCTCGATACCCGCAATCTGCGCCTTGAGGACGATGTTGTAAACACTGCGCATCTCCTCGGTGGGCTCGCCTACACAGACAGTTCTCGTCATATCGCTGTGATAGCCGTTGTAAACCGCTCCGAAGTCCATGAGAACGAACTCTCCCTCCTGCACCGCCTTATCCGAGGGAACTCCGTGCGGCATCGAGGTATTCGCTCCCGAGAGCACGATAGTCTCGAACGAGAGATCCTCCGCGCCCTTCCGGAACATGAGGCGGTTTAGCTCAAGAGCTATCTCACGCTCCGTCCTTCCGACTTTTATGAACGGCAGGAGCTCCTCGAGCGCCTCCTCGGCTATCCTCTGTGCCTTGATGATACAGGCAAGCTCCTCCTCGTCCTTGACAGCTCTGAGGGACGATATGGCATTACTGAGCGAATCGTCGTCGATTATCTCTATATCGGTAAAAAAATGCCTGTAGGCGTGAAGCTCGCGGACTGTCATGGTCTCGGACTCTATCGCCATTGTATTCGCTCCGCTGCGTTTTATAAGCTCAATAAGCTGAGGAAAAAGCTTTTTCAGCTCGATCACCTCTGCATCCTTGACGACAGCTCTTGCTTTTTCTATATATCGGAAGTCCACCAGCAGGTAGGTCTTGTCGGGAAATACCAGAACTGCACCCGCGGATGACTTCATTCCGGTAAAGTATCTTCTGTTAATATCCGAAGTGATGAGGGCACAGTCTGCCCCGTCGAACACCTCGAAAAGTTTTGCTGCTCTGCTCAAAGCTGCGCCTCCTTAAAGCTCGGACATAGCCTGAACGGCAAGGTAGTAGCTTCCGAAGCCAAAGCCGCAGATGACTCCCTTGCAAACGGGTGAAATGACCGAATTATGGCGGAATTCCTCTCGTGCGTGGACGTTGCTTATGTGTACCTCTATGCACGGTATTTTTATCGCCGCGATAGCGTCGCGGATAGCATAGCTATAGTGAGTGTAGGCACCCGCATTGATTATCACGCCGTCAAAGCTTGTCCGGGCGGCGTGGAGCTTGTCGATGATAGCTCCCTCGTGGTTGGACTGAAATATCTCGCACTGCAAGCCCTGCTCCTTTGCGCGGTCGATGATGTTCCTGTTAAGGACATCTGTCGAGGAATTTCCATAGACACCGGGCTCGCGCTCGCCGAGGAGGTTGAGATTCGGCCCGTGTATTACAAGAATTTTCTTTATCATATTCAGCTCTCCTTTTAATAGTTAGTTATTAGTGCATAGCAGCGGCGGACCCATGTGTCCGCCAAACTGTGAAGCTCATGTGCAGGGCGCTCATTGAGCGTGCGCAGGCACCAAGCTTAAACAGAAACCATTATTATCATTTAATCAATTATAATGAATGCTCTGCATTCATTATATCATATCCGTAACAGATAATTTGTCGAATATGCAGTTAATTTTAAAAAACAAATGAAAAAGCGGACTCATAAAGCCCGCTTTTATCAACATTCTTAGTATTCGCAAGGGATCAATACTTGCGCTTACGAGCTGCCTCAGACTTCTTCTTACGCTTTACCGAAGGCTTTTCGTAGTGCTCTCTTTTACGAACCTCAGCAATAACGCCGTCCTTTGCACATGATCTCTTGAATCTCTTCAGAGCTGTATCCAAAGACTCGTTCTTGCCAACACGAACTTCTGCCACTTAACTTTCCCTCCCTTATATCAGAGGTTGCACGGAGCCGCGCGGACTCCCGAGCATCTATACTAATCGCTTATATGAATAAGCGTCAGTCAGCATATACCCTCAAACAAACAGCAGATATACAAAATTGAATATAATAGTATTTTATCACATTTTATTAATGTTGTCAAGCGTTTTTTCGCTTATTGAAAATTTCGTTATTTTGCAACAATATTAACAAGTTTATTTGGTACATATATCTGCTTGATGATGTTCTTGCCGTCAGTAGACTCCTTTACCTTTTCGTCAGCCATTGCCATTGCGATGACGGAATCCTTATCCGCGTCAAGAGCGATATTCAGCTTTGCCTTGAGCTTTCCGTTGACCTGAACGACGATCTCGATAGTGTCGTCTACGCAGAGCGCAGGATCATATGTCACCCACTCACCCTCGCTGAGGACTGTGCCGAACGCATTGCTGTACATCTCCTCAGAGATATGCGGTGCGAACGGGTAGAGCAGCGTGCAGAACGCGCCAAGCTCCGCCTTGTTAATGGAGCCTGCGGCATATATGTCGTTGATAAGGGTCATGAGCGCCGCGATAGCCGTGTTGAACTTCATCGCCTCGATGTCCTCAGTGACCTTCTTTATCGTCTTGTGGAAGTTTGAGCGCAGCGCCTCGCTGTACTCGCTGCCGTCGGTGAGTATATCCTGAAGTCCCCATACGCGATCGACAAATCTCTTACAGCCTTTAATGCTGGATTCGCTCCACGGAGCAGCCTTCTCGTAGTCGCCCATAAAGAGGACATACAGCCTCAGAACATCGGCACCATACTCATCAACAACATCGTTGGGGTCGATAACATTTCCGCGCGACTTGGACATCTTCTCGCCGTCGGGTCCGAGGATAAGTCCCTGAGCCGTTCTTTTTGCATATGGCTCTGCCGTGGGAACGAGTCCGAGGTCATAGAGGAACTTGTGCCAGAAGCGGCTGTAGATCATATGACGGGTAACGTGCTCCATGCCGCCGTTGTACCAGTCAACGGGCATCCAGTATTTCAGTGCCTCCTGAGAAGCAAATTCGCTGTCGTTGTTGGGATCGCAGTAGCGCAGGAAGTACCACGACGAGCCTGCCCACTGAGGCATTGTATCGGTCTCGCGGCGAGCGTCCTTACCGCACTTGGGGCACTTGCACTTCACGAAGCTGTCTATCTTGGCAAGGGGACTTTCGCCGTCCGTGCCGGGCTCGAAGTTCTCCACCTCGGGCAGACGCAGAGGAAGCTCCTCATACGGAACGGCTGCCATTCCGCAGCTGTCGCAGTGAACTATCGGGATAGGCTCGCCCCAGTAGCGCTGGCGGTTGAAAGCCCAGTCCTTCATCTTGTACTGAACGCCCTTCTCGCCTATTCCCTGTGCTTCGAGCGATTCGAGAACCTTTGCGATAGCGTCCTTCTTGTTGGTTATGCCGTTGAGCTCGCCGGAATTTACCATTTCGCCGTCACCTGTGTAGGCTTCCTTGGAGATATCTCCGCCCTTGATGACCTCGATTATGTCAATTCCGAACTTCTTTGCGAACTCATAGTCGCGGCTGTCATGCGCGGGAACAGCCATGATAGCGCCCGTACCGTAGCCCATCATTACGTAGTCGGAGATGTATATGGGTATCTCCTTGCCGTTTATGGGATTTATAGCGGTAAGTCCCTCTATCTTCACGCCCGTCTTGTCCTTGACGAGCTGAGTTCTCTCAAACTCGCTCTTTTTTGCGCACTCCGCCTTGTAGTCGTCGAGAGCCTGTATATTTGCGATCGTATCGCGGTATTTCTGTATCATCGGGTGCTCGGGAGCTATTACCATGAAGGTTACTCCGTAGAGCGTATCGGGACGGGTAGTATATATACGCAGCTGCTCGTCCTGTTCCTTGATCTTAAAGTTAACAAAAGCGCCCGTGGACTTGCCTATCCAGTTCTGCTGCTGGAGCTTTACATTCGGCAGATAGTCCACCGTTTCAAGTCCTTCAAGGAGCTTGTCGGCGTACTCGGTAATGCGGAGGTACCATACCTCCTTGGTCTTCTGAATGATATCGCTGTGGCAGACGTCGCACTTGCCGCCCTGAGAGTCCTCGTTCGAGAGCACGACCTTACAGCTCGGGCAGTAGTTTACAGCAGTCTTGTCGCGGAAAACGAGCCCGTTCTCGAACATCTTGAGGAATATCCACTGAGTCCACTTATAGTAGCCCTCCTCGGTGGTATCAACTACTCTGGACCAATCGAACGAGAAGCCGACTGTTTTGAGCTGACCCGTGAACTTTTCGATGTTGCGGTCGGTGACGATACGCGGGTGGATATTCTCCTTGATAGCGGTATTCTCTGTGGGGAGTCCGTAAGCGTCGAAGCCTATCGGGAAGAGGACATTGTAGCCCTCCATTCTTCTCTTGCGGGAAACTACCTCAAGTCCCGAGTAAGCCTTTATGTGACCTACGTGCATTCCGTGTCCGGAGGGATACGGGAACTCGACCAGCGCATAGAACTTCTTCTTGCTGTGGTCGTCCGAGGCTTTGAAGCTCTCATGCTCGTCCCAGTATTTCTGCCATTTCGGCTCTACAGATTTGAAATCATATCTGCTCATTTATATCATTCCTTCTTAAATTAATTGTTATCTCTTGTCACGAACGCTTGCCGAAAACGTCGTTCCAGCCGTTGGTGAAGTGCTCCTTTATCGGCGGGAAGAAGCAAAGTGCCGCCGCACAGCCTATATCTATGATACCCTCAAGCAGATACACCCAGTTGCTGCTTATATGCGCAATATTGGTCGGCAGGTGTATAACCGCTATCAGCACAAGATACACTGCAACAGCATAATTGACGTATTTAAGTCCGGTAAACATAGCTGCTCCGAAAATCAGCGCAACAATTATTCCGCCGATATCAAAATATCCGCCGATAATACCGTTGAGTATGACCTTTATTATGAGATATACGGTAATACCGAGAGTGAAGAGCCTTCCCTGATCATTATTTGTTTTCATCTGTATTCTCCTTTACAAGCAGGCTTGAGATATCGACCTGTTCTCCGTCAGCCCACAATCCCTCAAGCTTATAAAAGCCTCTTGTCTCCTTATAAAACACATGGACTATTATATCGGCATAGTCAAGAACTATCCACGTATTTCCGGTATCGGCCTCGCGTCTCTGAGGTTCTATGCCCTTCTGCGAAAGCTGAAACTCCACCTCGTCCGCAAGGGTCCTTACGTGAGTATTGCTGCTGCCGTTTACTATGACAAAGTAGTCGGCAAGGATCGTGAGATCGGCAATTTTTATAGCCTGTATATCCTCGCCTCTTTTGCCGTCAAGAGTTTTTACTATCAGTTCTAATTTTTCCTGTTCTGACATTTATCTCACCTCTAATTATTAACTCGCGGAGGCTCGGCAGCCTCCTCCATATCCTCAAGTGTTGCCGATGTATCGTCAAATCCCGTATACTGATAATTGGTAACGTATTCAACAAGAGCGGTATCGCTTGAGGTCATCACATTCTGATAAGGGCGGAAATATTCATTCAGCATATCTATCGTTGCCTGCTTGTGTACGGAATAGAAGCTGTATTTATTTCCGTCGGCAGCAACGTAGTCCGCTGCCTCTCCGGGAACCATATTTACCACGACGTTATCCATTGAAAGCGTAGAAGCGAAATCCGCCACCTTGCTGAGATCGTCAACGCTCATATTAGTAGCTATCCACTCATTCTGATATATCGTCTTGAGGTAGCTGTAGAGCTTGAGTCTGCCCTCGTCCTGAACGATGCTCAAAAGCTTCTGCATAGCAGCAGCCATAAAGCGGCGCTGGTTCTGAACTCGTCCTATATCTCCCTGAAGCCAGTCGTGACGGAAACGAACGAACCATTCAGCCTGTTCTCCCGTAAGAACAACATCTCCGGCAGGGATTATCTTATCCGCCTCATAGACTATCTCATTATCTATAGTCATTGGTATGCCACCCACGAGGTCTACCATATCAACGATATCGAAGCACGCCGTAGTGATGTAAGCGTCTATCGGTATGCCAAAATTTTCCTGAACTGCGTTTACGACGCGCTGTATCGGAGTGACGCTCTGATCGCCCCATGTATAGATACTGTTGAATTTACACGAAGGGTTGCTCGTGTAGTCAGGAAGCGCCGTATCTCTCGGTATCTGGAGTATATTCAGCTTAGCTGCGGCGATATCGAACTGACATACCCATACGACGTCAGTAAGGTATTCGTCCTCGTCAAAGCCGAGGAAAAGGATCGTATACTGTCCCTCTATGAGCTGAGGGAGATCGAGTCCGTCGGTAAAGCCGTTGTCGATCAGCTGAGTATTCACATTAAAGTCCTGGTCTGGATCGGCAAGATCGCCCTCCTGTCCCACAAGAGGCTGCCAGCGCTTCAGATAGGTGATTATCGAAACTCTTTCATCGGGCTGACCCGACTTTTTATACCAGAGTATAGGCATATTCAGTATCAGCGTGAAGATCAGCATAATGCTCACGATGATAGAAGCCGCCTTGATGATCCCGTCCTTCCACGAGCGCTTACTGCCGGTATCCTCGGTGAGTTCCTCGTCCTCATAGTACAGGTCGCCGTCCGCATCATTACTGCGAACGTCCCCTGAGATGCTCTCTTTTGCGTCCGCCTCATATTTGCCGTGATATTCCTGTATGGGCTCCGCCTCGTGCTTGCCGCGGTACTCTTCCACAGGCTCAGCCTCGTGCTTGCCGTGGTACTCCTCCACAGGTTCAGCCTCGTGCTTGCCGTGGTACTCCTCCACAGGTTCAGCCTCGTGCTTAGGCAGATATTCTCCCGCAGAAGCCGGTCTGCGGCTGTCTACTCTCACGAGCTTACGGAGCGGCTTCGGCTTTGGAGCAGCTGCGCTTTCCGCTTCGTTTATCTCCTCATTCATATCCTTCTGATTCATTTCTGTCCTCTTTTCATGTTTATGCTGCTTTTCTCTTCTCTCTGTAATCTCAGATAAAAATTATAGCCCTCGGCTGTGCAGGCTGGTATAAGTCCGCCCTTTTTCACAACCGATTTTATTGAAAACGCAAATGCCTCGAGCATTGCCGCATTTAGGTCGGCATAAGCGAGCTTGCGCATTTTGTCAACGTCCTTGTAATCTCTGTCAGCCGAGATAAGATCGCCCATGTAGACTATCTCCTCAAGGCGGCTCATGCCTGCCCTGCCGACAGTATGGAAGCGAACCGCATTGAGGATATCAATGTCCTCAACGCCGAAATTTGTCTTGATGAAGTATGCTCCTGCAACAGCGTGCCAAAGCGAACGGGTCTCGAGCTCCTCGCGGCAGATCGTAAATATGTCATTCTGCGCGAGCGCCTTCTGATCCTCATCGGGGAGCTCCTTGCAGATATCGTGAAGAAGTCCCGCGAAATATGCCTTATCGGGGTCCTCACCGTATTTTCTTGCGAGTTTTTTGCATTCCGCCGCAACATTCAGCGAATGAGCATAGCGCTTGGCGGAAAGGTGATCTTTCAGATATTTCTTTTTTGTCTCAGGATCGTACAGCAATTTTGTTTCACCTCTCAGCGAATATAATCCTTTTGATCTAATATATTGTACTACATTTTTGTCAAGATAGCAAGTAAAATCCTTATTTTTTGCAATATTTTTTCTTATTTCCGTTGAAGAGATCTCCGTCGGGGGGGATTCGGAAATGTAAATACTGCCGAATTTTCGCAGTTTCTGTGCCTTTTTCTCAAGCTCGGCGGAGTCGCCCTCCTTCCTCGATACGACGCAGAGCGTCACCATTGACAGTATCTCCTCAAAGTGGTACCACGTATCGAACGAGAGAAGCATATCGCTCCCTACAAGCAGGAAAAGCTCATCGTCGGGAAAAAGCCTGCGGAAATGCTCTGCCGTGAAGACCGTATAGCTCACACGGTCGGCTCTCAGCTCATAGTCGCTAACCTCGAACATAGGCTCGTCAGCACAGGCAAGCCGCAGCATTTGAAGCCTGTCCTCGCCGGGGGCGTACTCCGCGCTCGAACGGTGTGGCGATATACGCGACGGTACGAGGAATACCTTGTCCAGCATAAGCTCCGCCGCCGCAGCCTTTGCAAGATGTATATGACCGTTGTGAACGGGATTGAAGCTGCCGCCGAATATTCCTATGCGCATACCGCACCTCCTCTTATTTCCAAGGACGCTTGCCGCCTGTCCGAGCGTTCACTTAGCCTTGGGGATATTCTCAATGACGGGATCCTTTTCGTTGCGCTTAAAGAGCACGAACTTACTTCCGATGACCTGAACTACATCCGAATCGGTCGCCGCAGCTATCGCATCTGCTGCCTCACGAGCGGTATATCCGGAGTTTTCGAGGACTCTCAGCTTTATCAGTTCCCTCTTGCGAAGCGCCTCGCCGATATCCCTGCACATCGTCTCGGTAACGCCGCCCTTTCCTATCTGGAAAATAGTCTCGTAGGTCGAAGCGATACCGCGCAGGTACGCTCTCTGCTTGCTTGTCAGCATATCATTCACCATATCTTTCCTTTAAAAGTCGGTACAGCGACCTCAGCGCCGCACCTCTGTGGCTTATCTTATTTTTTTCATCAGAGCTCATCTCGGCAAGTGTTCTGCCTCCGTACACGAAAACGGGATCGTAGCCGAAGCCGTTCGTGCCGCGCTCCTCATGACCTATAACGCCCTCGCATTCGCCTCGTACAAACTCAGCTTTTCCGTCCTCTCCTATAAAGCAGACCGCACATACAAAGCGCGCCGTGCGCTTTTCATCGGAAACTCCCTCCATATTTGAAAGGAGTTTTGCGCACCGCTCACCCTCGGGAGCATATCTCGCGGAATATACCCCGGGAGCACCGTCAAGTGCGTCCACACACAGACCGCTGTCGTCGGCAATAACGGGAAGTCCTACAGCGTCAAAGACAGCTCTTGCCTTTATCTGCGCGTTTTCCTCAAAGGTCGCGCCGTTTTCCTCGGGGTCGCAGTCCGCGCCCGCCTCGCGCTGAGAGAGCACTTCTATCCCGAGCGGAGAAAGCAGCTCGCGCGCCTCGCGGAGCTTGTTTGCGTTATTTGTCGCCATTACGAGCTTAATCCTCATCGTCCTCATCCTTTCTGCCGAAAAGTCTGCCGAAGAAGCCGCGCTTCTTTGGCTTTTCCTCTTCCTTGTGCGGCTCATCGCCGAGCACAGGCTCCTCATCGGAGCTTTCGGAGTCGTCTGTTTTATCCGGCTCTTCATCGGCAGTTTCATCTACAGGCTCGTCGGACTCCTCAGTATCTTCCGGCTCTGCTTCCTCTGACTCATTTTCCTCCTCGGGTTCGTCTTCGGACCCGCTGTCCTCATCGGAGCCCTCATCTTCGTCGTCCTCATATGGGATAAACGCGCCGTATTCGTTGTAATAGCCTCGAGGCTCGTCGTAATCTTCCCCGGGCTCTCCTTCCTGAGCAAGCTCCTCGTCTGTTTCCTCGTCCTCCTCAAAGATATCGTCGGAGGCAAACAGAGCGTCCACGAACATTCGGCTGTCAAACGGCTGGAGGTCGTCTATCTTTTCGCCCACGCCGATGAGCTTTACTGGAATGCCGAGCTCGTTCTTTATCGAAATTACGATACCGCCCTTTGCTGTTCCGTCGAGCTTGGTGAGGACTATGCCCGTAATGGGCGCAGTCTCGCTGAAAAGCTTCGCCTGATTTACGGCATTCTGACCCGTAGTGGCGTCGAGCACGAGCAGTACCTCGCGCGAGCAGTCGCCTGCCTTGTTGTCGATTATCCTGTTTATCTTTGCCAGCTCGTCCATGAGGTTTTTCTTGTTGTGGAGACGACCCGCCGTATCTATGATAACAACATCGCACTGCCTCGCCCTTGCCGCCTCGAGAGCGTCATATACAACAGCTCCCGGGTCCGAGCCCTCTGCGTGCTTTACGATATCAACTCCCGCACGCTCGGTCCACACCTGAAGCTGGTCGATAGCGGCTGCACGGAAGGTATCGGCTGCCGCAACGAGCACTTTCTTGCCCTCGTTTTTGAACTGGTAACAGAGCTTTCCTATTGTAGTGGTCTTGCCTGCACCGTTGACTCCGATGACCATTATCACGGCAGGCGAGACGGAAAGGTCAAGCCCGGTATCGTCGCCCATTATCTCGGCAATTACCTCGTGAAGCAGCTCCATTATCTCATTCGGGTCGGTGATACCGCGCTCCTTTATTTTTTTGCGAAGCCTGTCGCATATCTCCACCGAGGTCTCCACGCCGATGTCGCTCATTATCATGGTCTCCTCGAGCTGCTCAAAGAGCTCCTCGTCGATCTTGGTGAACGAATTGAAGACCCTCTGTATGCCGCCGATGAACGAATCCTTGGTCTTGCGAAGACCGCTTGCGATCTTTGAAAAAATTCCCATACTAACCTCCATAAGGGTGCGGATCGCGCCAATAACATATTGGCTCCGCAATTATACTCCGCGCTATTGCAAAATATCTATTAAGATATTTTGCGATCCGCCGCCTGCGGCGGCGGACGGCGCATTGCGCCGTGAGCGCTCTGTTTATACTGCCTCTTCAAAGCCGCAACGCGGCTTTGCGGCTGCCTTGCAGCCTGCAAAATGTACAATGTACATTTTGCAAGAGGCAAGTATATAATTCCATACAAGCTGTTACTGAACGTCAGCAATGTCCTCCTGAAAATCCACCTGTTCCATTTTCAGGAGCTTGGAAATACCGTCCTCCTGCATGGTAACGCCGTAGAGCACGTTTGCCTCCTCCATAGCGCTGCGTCTGTGAGTGACGAGCACGAACTGAGTGGTATCCGTAAATTTCTTGAGGTACTGAGCGTACTTTCTTACGTTTACCTCGTCAAGAGCCGCATCTATCTCGTCGAGTATGCAGAACGGTGCAGGCCGCAGCCGCAATATCGAGAAATAAATTGCTATCGCCACGAACGACTGCTCTCCGCCCGAAAGCGAGATGAGGTTCTTGATGACCTTTCCGGGAGGAGCAACGCTTATCTCGATGCCCGATTCGAGCACGTTCTCGGGGTCGGTGAGTATGAGCTCCGCCTTACCTCCGCCGAAGAGCTCGACGAATATCTCCTTGAAGTTTGAATTTATTATGCGGAAGCTCTCCGAGAATATCCTGCACATCTCCTCTGTGAGCCCTGCTATGAGCTTTTCGAGCTCTGCCTTCGAGCGTTGGATATCGGCTATCTGCTCAGACATGAAGCGATAGCGCTCCGAGACCTCCTTGTATTCCTCTATCGCGTCAACGTTTACGCTTCCGAGTGCGCGTATCTTATTTCGTATATCCGTAAGCTCCTTCTGAGCCTGAGTCATGTCGTCTATTTTTTCCGCCAGCTTTATCGCCTCGGAACGTGTCAGCTCATAGGATTCATACAGTTGCGCGATTATCTTCTCGGATTCGCCCGATATCGAGTCGCGCTTACCGCTTAGTCTTGTATTCTCAGCCGAAAGCTTTTCCTTCGCCTCGTTTATCTGTTTCAAGCCCTTCTGAAGCTCGTTTACAAGGCGGTTCTGCTCTGTATGCACTGTCTGATAGCGCCTTATCTCATTATTATATGCGTCCTTGTTGGAGTCTAACCCTTCCAGCTTCAGGTTCAGCTCATTTATTTGCTCACGCTTTGAAGATATCTCTTCCTTCTGGCGGAATATCTCCTCCTCATAGAGATGACTGCCGTATTTTGTATCCTCGATACTGCGGTCTATGCGCGATATCTCGAGCTCCTGCGCCTGAACGTCCTTAGCGAGCTCCATGCCCTTTATCTTGAGCTGAGAGAGCTTCTCGGAAAGCTCTGCTCTTTTCAGCCTTAGCTTTTCGCGGTCGTCCTGACCCTGAGCAAGAGCCTCCTCCGCGGCGCGTATCTGCTCCGCGAGTTCATCGAGCATATTTTCGGAATCAATGATATTCTGCTTAGCCGCCTCTATTTTCTGCTCGGATTCTGCGATGAGCCTTTCCGAATTTTCTGACTGGGAATGCATCTGCTCTATAAGGGACTCAAGGCTGGCAAGCTCGGCATTTATGCGCACCTTTTCGGCACTGCACCGTGCCAGCTCCTCCTTTGCAGCCTCCATATCGTACCGAAGTTTTTCCGACTCGGCACGCATTTTCTCTGCCTTTTCGCTGAGCTTATCTTTTTCGGAAGAGAGCTTTTCTATCTCAGCTTCGAGCTTATCGAGCTCGTTCTTTCGCGTGATGATGCCGCCCGAGCGCTGTGCGGAGCCTCCTGTAAACGAGCCGCCCGCGTTTATGACCTGACCGTCGAGGGTGACTATCCTGAATTTATAACCGTATTTCTTGGCGATGACGGTTGCAGAGTCGATGTCCTCGGCGATAACTATCCTGCCGAGCAGCGAAGCGATTATCCCGCTGAATTTCGGGTCGTATGTCACTATCTTATTGGCATTGGCAACGAAGCCCTCGCAGCTTTCAAGCCCTTGCTCGCCGAGCTCGCGCCCCTTGACCGAGGTTATCGGCAGGAACGTAGCACGTCCGCCCTTTTGCTCTTTAAGGAAGCGTATGCAGCGCTTTGCGATGTCCTCATTTTTAACGATGATATTCTGCATAGCGCCGCCGAGAGCTGTCTCAACAGCTACGGCATACTGCGGCTCGACGCCTATGTTCTGCGCAACGGTGCCGAAAACTCCGCCGATACGCCCCTGCTTCGACGCCTTGAGGACCTGCTTTACACTTCCCGCAAAGCCCTCCATGTTATTTTCGAGATCTGTGAGGATCTTCTTTCGCTGCTGCTTGTCTTTCAGCTCGTACAGAGCGCGTTCAAAATCGCTTTTTGCCTGTTCAAACCCGTCTTTTCGCGAAGTATACAGCCTTTCCAGACCGGTTAGCCTGTTCGCTGCAGCCTGTTCGCTCTCAGTATTTTTTTCCGCTTCCGCCTCGCTGAGGGACTTCTGTGAAGCGTACTCCTCCAGCTTCCGTGCGAAACCGCTCCCGCTGCTGCGGAGGTCTGTGAGGCGTGCCGTTTCTTCTTCAATTACGGCTTTTGATGATTCACAGGCGAATTTACATTCGCTCTGCTTTATGTAGAGTCCGTTTATCTCGCTGCCTGCCTTATCAACGCTGTCGCCGAGGCGCGAGCTTTCGCTCTCAGCTTTTGCAAAGCTTGCCTCCGCTGCCGTGATATCGGCTTCGAGAGCCTCACGCTGCTTTTTCAGATCGGCAAGCTTTTTTTCAGCCTCGGTCTTTTCCTCAGCAAGAGCGTTCCGGTTTTCCTGTGCGTTCTCGATATTTTTCTTTGCAGCCTCTATCGCTTCATTGCAGTGCTTTATGTCGTTTTCGAGTACCGCTATGCCGGATTTCATCTCTGAGGCGGACTGCTCCTCCTCGAGCATTTTTCTGCGGAGCTCGTCGGACTTGACCGTGCTCTCCTGCATTTTGCGGTAAGCTTCCTCTATTTTTTGTTCCTCACGGGCGATATCGTTCTCGATATTTTCGTATTCGTTCTGACCCGCGAGCAGCTTCTCGTCGAGCTCGTCGAGCTTCAGCTTATACTCGTCGAGGCGATTGACCCACACAGATATTTCGAGGGTCTTGCGCTCGGCGGCAAGCCTTATGAATTTCTCGGCTTTCTGCGACTGGATACGCAGCGGCTCTACTCTGCCTTCGAGCTCGGCAAGTATATCGGTAAGGCGCAGAAGATTCTCCTGAGCCGCCGAGAGCTTGCGCTCCGCCTCGAGCTTCTTATAGCGGAATTTCGAGATACCGGCTGCCTCCTCAAAGATGTCGCGGCGCTCGCTGCTCTTTGCGCCGACTATCTCGGCGATACGTCCCTGACCGATTATGGAATAGCCGTCCCTGCCGAGACCCGTGTCCATAAAGAGCTCGTTTATGTCCTTCAGACGGCACTGTCTGCCGTTTATCATGTATTCGCTGTCGCCGCTGCGGTAGAGCTTTCTCGTAACGGCTATCTCGTCATCCATATCGGCGATAGCCTTGTCGGAATTGTCGATATTCAGCGTGACCGCAGCAAAGCCCATGGGCTTCCTCGCAACAGTACCGGAAAAAATAACGTCCTCCATTTTATTTCCGCGCAGAGTTTTCGTGGACTGCTCTCCGAGGACCCAGCGAACAGAGTCGCCGATGTTGCTTTTTCCGCTGCCGTTGGGTCCCACGACCGCCGTCAGCCCCTTATCAAAGGTAAGGCTTATCTTGTCGGGGAACGACTTAAAGCCCTGTATTTCAAGTGATTTCAGGTACACGCACTCACCTCCTGAGCTCGCATTTGTATTTGGGGATATTATCGTCCCCGATGATCTTTATTTCTGTTCCTTTTTTCAGGAAATACTCGTAATTTGACTTCTTGTGTCCGAGTGCCTTGCTTATGCACGAGGGGCTGACCGCAAAGGTCGCCCTGTCTGCGGGAGATGTGCATTCATCGAGCTCGAACTCCATATTATGGCGGTATATCATTCCCTCGCACAGCTCGCGGAAGGCTGGGTGATAGAAGCCTCCGACCATGTCGCGCTCGACAAACTCGCTCGCGTGCAGTCCGCACTTGATGACCCTTATCCCGCTGCCCTCGAACATTATCATCGCCGAGGAGGCTATCTCGACCGCCTTGTCAAACTCAAACGGCGTATATCCGCCGCTTTCAAGCAGCCGGGCAAGCCTCGTGCCCTTGAGCACGACCACGGGGTAAATACGCACCGTTGAGGGACTAAGCTCCGTTATGCGCCTTATAGTCTCCCACTCGTCCCCGGGCGTACTCTTGTAAAGCCCTATCATCATCTGCAAGCCGAGCTCGAAGCCGTCATTGCCAAAAGACTTTATCAGCTCGCAGGCATTTTCCACGTCCTGCGCGGTATGTCCGCGCTCATTCGCTTCGAGAACTCTGTCGCTCATGGACTGCGCGCCGAGCTCAATTGCCGTTACGCCGAAGTCTTTCAGCGTGAAAAGTATCTCGGGGTCTATGCAGTCGGGACGGGTGGAAATGCGTATCCCGCGGAATTTTCCCTCCCCGACAAATTCGCTCGCCGCACCGAGCAGCTCCTCCATATAGCGCCTCGGGATCGCCGTAAAACTCCCCCCGAAAAAGGCTATCTCCGTATTTTGGGGCAACCTGATCTGTGCAAGAGCTCTCGTGCAGGTCGCTCTCACCTCGTCCGCCGTCGGAGCGTGCTGTGCGCCGCTTATGGTGTTCTGGTCGCAGAAGCTGCACCTGTGCGGACAGCCGATATGCGGCACGAAAATCGAGATGTTACTGTGCTTCATATCCCATAAGCTCCAGAGCTTCCTTGGCGGCAAGCTGTTCGGCTTCCTTTTTGCTTTTGCCCCTGCCCTTGCCTATGACCTGCGAGTTCAGGCGCACCTCCACGACAAAGCGCTTGTTGTGGTCGGGTCCCTCCTCGCCGATGAGAACGTATTCCACCTTCTCCTCGGGATTCTTCTGAACTACCTCCTGTAATACGGTCTTGAAATCGCTGAATGCGGGATTCTTAGCGTGCTGTATATCCTTTGGCATAAAGCGCATTATGTGCTTTGCGGCAGACGCCATTCCGCCGTCGAGGTATATTGCGGCGATGACCGCCTCGAATGCGTCCGCGAGTATTGAGGGGCGCTCTCTGCCGCCCGTGTTCTCCTCACCCTTTCCGAGCAAGAGGTAGTCCCCGAGATGTATCTCCTTTGCGAAGATGTGCAGCGACTTCTCACACACGAGCGAGGCTCTCATCTTTGTGAGCTCGCCCTCCGCGACGTTTAGGTTCTTGTAAAGATAGTCCGAAACGACTATCGAAAGGACGCTGTCGCCGAGAAATTCAAGGCGTTCGTTGCTGCCCGAGGGGAGCTTTTTCTCGTTGGCATACGACGAATGCGAAAGCGCCTGTTCCAAGAGCTTCCTGTTGCTGAAGCTGTATCCTATGACCTTTTCAAGGTCTGCAATATTACTCATTGATATCACTCCTTTGCCATGCGCGCAACATAGCCTTCTATATCCCCTATTACGTTCATTTCGGAAATTTTCTTTGCCTGTCTCACGGCATTGAAAAACGCCGTGCCGTCGGAGCTGCCGTGTGCCTTTATGACGGGCTTTCGCACACCGAGCAGTGCCGAGCCGCCTACCTCCTTGTAGTCCATTTGCCTGCGGAACTCCTTTATCCTGCCGAGCGAGAAGAGCGCTCCTATTTTTCCGGCGCCAGAGAATATCCATTTCAGCTTTTTGGCAAAGAAGCTGCCCATGCCCTCATAGAGCTTTAGCGCGATATTTCCCGTAAAGCCGTCGGTCACGACGACCTGCACCTCGCCCTTGGGCATATCCCTCGCCTCTATGTTGCCGACGAAGTTGAGTCCCGAGCTTTCAAGGAGCTTATATGCCTCGATCTCGAGCTCTCTGCCCTTTGTCTCCTCCGAGCCGATGTTGAGAAGTCCGACCCTCGGACTTTTTATACTCATGACCTTTTCCATGTAGGCGCTGCCCATTACCGCGAACTGCACCAGCATTTCCGGGCGGCACTCTGTATTCGCGCCGGCGTCCACGAGGACGAAGCTGCCCTTGTCCGCAGGCATGACGGGAGAAGGAGCTACACGCTTAATGCCTTTGATACGCTTGACGATGAAGGTCGCGCCCATTACAAGAGCTCCCGTGCTTCCCGCTGAGACGAACGCATCGCCTCTGTCCTCGGAAAGCAGGCGGAGTCCCAGTGCCATCGAGGTATTGCTGCCTGACTTGATTATCTCCTTCGGCTCCTCATGTATATCAAAAACATCATCTGTGTGCTCTATTTCCATACCGCCGAGGCTTATTCCGTTATCGGCGGCGCATTTTTCTATCCGCTCCCGACTGCCCGTCAGGAGTATTTCCACGCCCAGCTCACTGACCGCCCTCTCGCAGCCCCTGAGCACCTCGAGCGGGGCGTTGTCCCCGCCGAATGCGTCAACTATCACTCTCATATCCGACTCTGTCCATTTCCTTTCTGAGAGAATCAACAGCACGGGCGGCATACGCGCCGTACCTTTCCTTTTTATCCTTTATCCTCACCCCGATATCGGGGAGTATTCCCATATTTGCGCCCATAGGCTGGAATTTCTCCGCATTGAACGGGTCGCTTATGTAACGCGAAAGAGCTCCCGTCATCGTATCTGCGGGGAGTGTAAGCGGTTCAAGCCCCTTTATCCTGCGCGCAGCCGATATACCGGCAATGATACCGCTCGCGGCAGACTCCATATATCCCTCGACACCCGTTATCTGTCCGGCAAAGTATATCCCGGGTCGATCTCTCATAGAGAAGTCCGCATTCAGCAGCACAGGACTGTTGATGAAGGTGTTGCGGTGCATTACGCCGTAACGCATGAATTCGGCATTTTCAAGCCCCGGTATCATCGAGAAAACGCGCTTCTGCTCGCCGAATTTAAGGTTTGTCTGGAATCCCACGAGGTTGAAAAGCGTACCCTCGCGGTTCTCGCGTCTCAGCTGCACGACCGCATACGGACGTCTCCCCGTGCGCTTGTCGGTTATGCCGACGGGCTTCATCGGACCGAATCGCATTGTATCCACACCGCGCGAGGCAAGCACCTCTATCGGCATACAGCCCTCATAAACGCTGAACGGATGTGTCTCGAAGTCTTTCAGCTCGACCCGCTCTGCACCGATAAGTGCCGCGTGGAATGCAAGGTACTCGTCCTTTTCCATGGGACAGTTGATGTAGTCCGCATCGCCGCGGTCGTAGCGCGAAGCGAAGAAGACCTTGTCCGTATCGAGGCTTTCATACGTAACTATGGGTGCAGCCGCATCGTAAAAGCTCAGTCCCTCGCCGCAGAGTTCCCTGATAATATCAGCCATAGCGCCCGAGGTGAGCGGACCCGTAGCGATTATCGTCACGCCCTTCGGGAGCTGTGTGACCTCGCCCGGAACGACCTCTATCAGCGGGTGGGAGCGTATTTTTTCCGTAACGCTGTCGGAGAATCTCTCTCTGTCCACCGCCAGAGCTCCGCCCGCCTCGACCGAATTTTCCTTTGCGCAGGGAACGGTAAGCGAGCCGAGAAGCTCCATTTCGTATTTGAGCAGACCTGCGGCGGACTCTATCCTCGCAGCTTTCAGCGAATTTGAGCACACAAGCTCCGCAAAGCCGCAGTACTTGTGTGCGGGAGAGAATTTTTCGGGCTTCATCTCGTAAAGGCGGACGCCTATCCCCTCCTGAGCGAGCCTCCACGCCGCCTCGCAGCCGGCGAGTCCCGCTCCAATAACGTTAACGGTCACACTCATTTTTTCAGCTCTCTTTCATAGCCGCAGCCCTCGTTCTCGCAGACGAGCCTGCCCGATTTTCCGCCCTTCATGAACAGGCTCTTGCCGCAGTCGGGGCACACCTCTTTGGTCGGAACGTTCCACGTCATAAAGCTGCATTCGGGGTAGCCCTCGCAGCCGTAGAAGCTCCTTCCCTTCTTCGACTTTTTCAGCAGCATTTTTCTGCCGCACCTCGGGCAGCTTCCATCCGCCTCGGTGACTATCTTCTTTGTGTTCTTACATTCCGGAAAGCCCGGGCACGCAAGGAATTTTCCGTACTTACTGTATTTGATGACCATGTTTCTGCCGCACTGCTCGCAGACAACGTCGGTCTCCTCATCGGGCACCTTCACTCTCTTGCCGTCCATTGCCTCCTCAGCCTTTTTGAGCGTTTCGGAGAAATCGTCATAGAACTCATGGAGCGTGCTGACCCAGTCCTTTTCACCGTGCTCTACCTCGTCGAGGTTATTTTCCATATCCGCCGTAAACTTGGCATCAACGATCTTATTGAAGTGATCCTTCATCAGCTCGGTGATGACCTCGCCGAGGTTTGTAGGTTTCAATGATTTGCCCTCGCGCTCGACGTACTGACGCGCGGTTATCGTAGTTATTGTGGGAGCATAGGTACTCGGTCTGCCGATACCGTTCTCCTCGAGCGCCTTTATCAGCGAAGCTTCCGTATATCGCGGAGGCGGCTGTGTGAAGTGTTGGTTGCCGTCGAGCGATCTCAGCTTGAGCTTGTCGTTTTCCTTCAGCTCGGGGAGCATTTTTTTGTTCCCGTCGTCGTCCTCGTTCGTCTCGACGTAGAGCTTCATGAAGCCGTCGAACTTAACGGAATAGCCCGTTGCCCTGAATATGCAGCCGTTTGCCTCAATGTCCGCCGAAACGGTATCGAGCACAGCATTCGCCATCTGGCTGGCGATGAAGCGCTCCCAGATGAGCTTATAGAGCTTGAACTGGTCGGAGGAAAGGTTCTCCCTGACCCTCGCGGGCGTAAGCTCGGGCGTTGAGGGACGTATCGCCTCATGCGCGTCCTGAGCATTGTTCTTGGACTTGAAATTGCGCGGCTTGTCGGGCAGGTACTCCTTGCCGTAGACCGTCCCGATGTACTGTGCGGCTGCCGCCTTTGCCTCGTCGGAGATACGCAGACTGTCCGTTCTCATGTAGGTGATGAGTCCGACTGCACCTATACCGGTAACATCAACGCCCTCGTAGAGCTCCTGTGCAGCTTTCATCGTGCGCTTGGCACTGAATCCGAGCTTCTTTGAAGCCTCCTGCTGGAGCGTCGAGGTAATAAACGGAGGCGAGGGCTGTTTTCTTGTGAGCTTCTTCTTGACGGAGCTGACGGTGTATTCTGCACCCTCAAGGCGCGAGAGAAGTCCGTCCGCCGCAGCCTGATCAGGTATCTCAAGCTTCTCGCCGTCCACCGAGATAAGCGAAGCCTCAAAGACCTTGCGCGAGCTCGGCGCGGTGAACTTCGCGTCGATAGACCAGTACTCCTTCGGCACGAATGCTCGTATTTCATTTTCTCGGTCAACGACAAGTCTTACCGCGACCGACTGTACGCGGCCTGCGGACAGTCCCCTCTTGACCTTTTTCCACAGAAAGGGACTCAGCTCGTAGCCGACGAGCCTGTCGAGGATACGTCTTGCCTGCTGAGCGTTCACGAGGTCAAGGTCGATCTTATGAGGATCGCTCATACCGTTTTTCACGCCGGTCTTGGTTATCTCATTGAAAGCCACCCGGTTATTGTCATTCATATCGAGCTTGAGCATCTGGGCTATGTGCCATGAGATAGCCTCGCCCTCGCGGTCGGGGTCGGTCGCGAGATAGACCTTATCGCACTTCTTTGCGCGCTTTTTGAGCTCCTTGATGACGTCCTCCTTGCCCTTCATATCGGTGTACTGGGGAGCAAAATCATGCTCCTTGTCCACGCCCATCTTCGACTTGGGAAGATCGCGGATATGTCCCATTGAAGCTATGACCTCATATCCGGGTCCGAGATATTTCTGTATTGTTTTCGCCTTTGCAGGCGACTCTACTATTACTAAATCAGACATTTATCCTTTACCTCTATTCACATATTTGATACATTTTTCCGGGAAGCGAGCTTATCTCGCCGAGGATCTCGAGCTCAGTCAGCTCCGTCATAAGCTCCCCTGCGTCCAGCCCGAGCTGTATTGCGATAACGTCCGCATGGAGCGCTCCGCCGCGCAAAAGCCCGACTATCCTGTTCTGGATTTCTGTAAGCTCCTCGCTGTATCCATTATCCTCGGGGGAACAGCCGTCATCGGCGTTCTCCTCCTGAGGTTTCCCGTCCTCGTCCGAGGACTGCGGCAGGAGCTCCTGCCGCACGGCTGCTTCAGAGGGCATTGTGCTCGCCGCAGCTGCCGACTCAGCACGCAGTCTTGCCGCAATATCGGGCAGACGCTCTGCGCGTATCTCTATATCGGCAGCTCTGCCGAACCTGAAATAGTCCATAACGTCCATACTGCCGTAAAGCGCTGTTGCTCCGTCCCTGAGAAGCTCGATATTTCCCGCAAAGGACGGGCTGAAAATGTCCGCGGGCGGCAGACAGAAAAGCTCCCTGCCCTGATTTACCGCCAGCGAAGCTGTTATCAGCGAGCCGCTTTTCGAGGAAGCCTCGAATACCACGGCTGCACGTCCGAGAGCGGCAAGTATCCTGTTTCGTTTCGGGAAATTTCCGGAATGAGGAGGTGTTCCGGGCGGATATTCCGAGATGAACACACCTCCGTTTTCGAGTATCTTATCCCGGTAATGGAAATTGCCCTTTGGGTAGTCAACATCAACTCCGCAGCCGAGCACGCAGGCTGTAGGACGGTGAGCGTCCGCTGCTGCAAGGTGCGAGGCTATATCTATGCCGAGTGCAAAGCCGCTGACTATAACGAAGCCGCTCCGTGCGAGCTCTCCGCATATCCGTGAAGCAGCTGCGAGTCCATAATCAGAGGCTTTTCTCGTACCTACAGAGGTGACGGTCTTTGTACCTTTCAGGCAGCCGATGTTGCCCTTGTAATAGAGTATCGTCGGCGGGTCAAATATATGCCTGAGCTGAGGAGGATATTCGCGGCTTGAATATCCTGCAAGGCGTATTCCGACCTTTTCGCAATGCTGAATGAATGACTCAGCCTGTTCGATGCGGAGGCTGTTTATATTTTTGGTTTCCTCAGGTGAAAGCGTAACAGCATCAAAGCCCGAGGTAAGGCTGATGTATGCTTCATGAGCGCTCCCGAAGAAGTTCATTATCTCCCATATGCGGCAGCTTCCCGCACCGAAAACCATTGAGAGCCACAACCAGTATTTAGTTTCGTCCATCTGAGCACCCCCTTTTTTGATTACGAATCACTTTTTCAGTTCCCACATGAGTATGCCCGCCGCCATTGCGGCATTTAGGGAGTTGACCGTTCCGTGCATTGGGATAGTCACCCTGCGGCTGCACCGTGCGGATATCTCGGGCGGAAGTCCGTTTCCCTCGTTGCCGATGAGCACCGCCTGTCTCCCCGTAAAGGAGCACTTCGTTATGGGGAGCGCGTCCTTATCTATGACCGCAGCCGAAGTTTCCACACCGCTCTGTATAAGCAGCTCAAAGAGCCTGTCCGCATCGTTTTCGATCATTATGTCCATGCGAAAGACCGACCCCATGGTCGAGCGTATGACCTTCGGGCTGTAAAGATCGCAGCTTTGCGACATTATCACGCCGTCTATCCCAAGAGCATCGGCGGTGCGTATCATCATACCGACATTTCCGGGGTCCTGCAAGCCGAAAAGCACGATATATCTGCCATTTTCGGCGAATGTCATCTGTCTCTGCTGCGGAATGCGGCATATCGCAAATACTCCCTGAGTAGTGTCCGTCGAGGCTATTTTTTTTCCAAGCTCATTTGAAATTACGATGATCCTTGTATCTCTCAAATCAGCCTGAAAGAGTCTTTCGCCGAATTTTTCGCGTGCCTGCTCGGTGACAATAATGTGGGAAAGACCGCTCTCCTCGCGGATAGCGTCCTCGGTAATACGAAGCCCTTCCAACACGAATAAGCCGTACTGAAGCCTTTCTTTTTTCGATGAGGAAAGCTTCTGATACAGCTTGATGACGGGGTTATCCTTTGATGTTATGATATTTTCCAACAGCGAACGCGCCTCCTTGACCTGTCGGCGTGGCTGCTTCTGCAATGAGAAGCAGTCCTTACCAACTACAACAAAACACGCTCTTTGTTATATAAGGAGCGTGTTTATGATTGCGATTAAAGAGCTGCCTTTGCCTTGTCAGCAATAGCAGTAAAGCCTGCTGCATCGTTGATAGCGATCTCTGAAAGCATTTTTCTGTTGAGAGTAATGCCAGCCTTCTTGCAGCCGTTCATGAATGTAGAATAGTTCATTCCGTTGAGCTTTGCAGCAGCAGAGATTCTTGTGATCCAGAGCTGTCTGAAGTTTCTCTTCTTCTGCTTTCTTCCGATGTAAGCGTAGTTGCCTGACTTCATTACAGCCTGTTTAGCCATCTTGAAGTGCTTGCTCTTAGCGCCCCAGTAGCCCTTTGCAAGCTTTAAGGTCTTATTTCTTCTCTTACGAGTCATCATTGCACCCTTGATACGTGCCATAGTCTTATACCTCCAAAAATAAAATTACAGTTTACCGTTATTGCGCGATATTCTCTTTACAGAGCCCTACTATTAAAGGTAGGGAACGAGCTTCTTGATAGTAGGAGCGTTTGAGCAGTCTGCAACGCCTGCGTTACGAGCGATCCTCTTGCGCTTTGTATCCTTCTGGGTAAGTCTGTGTCTCTTATTGGTATGCTGATACTTTACCTTACCGGTTCCTGTAATCTTAAAACGCTTCTTAGCGCCCGAGTGAGTTTTAACCTTTACCTTTGCCATTATATGATCCTCCTTACTTTGCTGCCTTTGGGGAAACGAACATAACTATGCTGCGTCCCTCCATTTTAGCAGGCTTATCGACAGTGCCGACCGTTGAAACCGCTTCCTTGAAGCGCTCGAGCAGCTCCTCACCGAGCTGCGGATGAGCAATAGCTCTCTTGCGGAATCTCACCGATACCTTGAGCTTATCGCCGCCCTGCAAAAACTTGACAGCCTGATTTACCTTTGTTTCAAAATCGTGAGTATCTATTGTTGAAAACATTCTTATCTCCTTGATAGACACTATCTTCTGATTTTTTCTGGCTTCCTTTTCACGTTTAGCCTGCTCGAAGCAATACTTTCCGTAGTCCATTATACGGCATACGGGCGGCGTTGCCTGCGGAGCGATCTTAACGAGATCGAGATCCTTATCAAAGGCTATCTGCTGAGCCTCTGCTGCGGATAATACACCGAGCTTCTTACCGTCATCGTCGATTACGAGAACTTCCTTATCTCTTATCTCTTCGTTGATCTGCAGTTCCTGTTTGCTAATAGTCAAGCACCTCCAAGCGATATGATTAAAACAAAAATGAGTGCAGAAAATATCCGCACTCGCACAATACACGACAATGCCGCATTATATCAAACGCGACTCTGTTCACATATTGACCGTTCAAGCCAAGCCGCACGGTGAGAACGCATAGTTCTGCTTTGTTTACTCAAATAGTATAACCCATTTGACAGCTTTTGTCAAGGGCAGGCTTATTTTTCGTCACATTTCACAACGTTTCAATCGAGCCAGCTCTTGATTTTGTCCCAAAAGGCGAATCTGACCTCATACTTTTTAGGCTTATACATTATGTCGCACTCTTTTTCATCGAAGTATTCGCTTTCCGCCGACTTATCGTCCTCGACCTCGCAGGCTGCCGGTATGCACAGCGGAGGATACATCACGCACCACCAGTTATGCCCCTGCGCCTCGCCTATCCTTATCCGCAGCGCGCGGTACTCTCCCGCAGGCATGGTGATATCGCCGTACACGCGCTCGTCAAACCACATATCCGTAAGCTCCGCAGTGACAGCTTCCGATGAGCCGTTCCTGCGCAGGACCTCCTCCGCGAGCGCAGTTATCTCCGGAAGCTTTTCCAGAGCCGCAGCCTCCGCTTCGCTTAATGAATCGGCTCCGTCAAGAATACCGCTCTCAAGGAGCTCGTCGCGCACGAGGAGCTTCAGCCGCTGATCCTCATCGCTGTCGGAATTAGCAAGAATATGCAGGCGCAGCACCTTGCTGCGCAGTCCGTCCAGACTGTGTCCGTCGCTGACAAACGAGCATACGTTTGAAATAGCTATTGTAAGTACAAGTCCTGCCGCAAATATTATCTCTGTGATTTTTCTCATATCAGTCACCTCGTAAGAGAGTATCGGCAGAATACCGCAGTTTATTCACCGGCGGCGACCGACATTTTTCGTCCCTCCGTATGATGTATAATGTAATGACCTGTCCACATAGAATAGACAGGTCACGAAAAGGAGGCATACAGTATGAAAAACTTAATATCCGCAGCCGTCACGATATTGCTGATCATCATTTTTTTACCGTCGGGAAGCGCCCGTGCGCAGGAACAGGAGCCCGGCTTCTGTTATACTATTATAAACGGAAAAGCTACGGTAACAGGCTATATCGGCGAGCCCGAATACATCAATATACCCGCAGATCTGGAGGGGTGTCCCGTTACAGAGGTGCGCGATAACGCCTTTTACTGCTGCTCGTCGCTGAAGGAGATAGTTCTGCCCGTCAGTATCACAAAGCTCGGACATCATTGCTTTTACGAATGTACCTCGCTTGAGACGATCTCGCTGCCGCCGGAGCTTTCGGTCATAGGAATGGGCTGTTTTTCGGGCTGCACCGCGCTGGAACGGATAGAGCTGCCGGGTGGGCTGACACTCCTGCCCGATTCCTGCTTCCGAGGCTGTACATCGCTCGCGCAAGTGTATCTTCCCTCGGGAGTACGCTCGGTGGAAAAATTCTGCTTCGCGGGCTGCGAAAGCCTTGAAACAGCGGTATTCAGCGAAGCGCTCGCTGACATCGGCGATTACTCCTTCTATATGTGTCCCGCTCTGAAAAGCGTATACGTTCCGCCGTCGGCAGCAGATATAGGCGCAATGGCGCTGGGCTTCACCTCGTCGGGTCAGGGCAGCTCCGCTGTCAGCGGATTTGAGATATTCGGCGCAAAGGGCTCTGCCGCCGAAAAATATGCACAGGAAAACGCTATTCCCTTCACAGAGGCAAAGAGCTCCGTTCAGGCATTTGCGCAGATATCGGACTCAGCCGCCGCGCCCGTACTGCCTCTTCGCCTTATTTTAGCAGGAAGCGCCCTGTTTTCAGCTGCGATATTTCTTTTAGTAAAGCAGCTAAGGCGTAGTGACTAAGATTTTTTAACTTATTGATTATTTATTGGATTTTTTTCAAAAATCTATTGCAATTCAGACTAAAATGTGCTATCATTAAGGCAGAAGATTACTTTAAGTTGAATTTGCCACAGATTCTACTTAAATCATGGATAATTTAATACAAAAAATTCATATAAAAGGAAGTGAATGTGTATTGAAAAAGGAAAGATCAATGCATATAGCCTGTGCAGCTCTCGCAGCAGCTATCACTGCCGGCACAGTCGGACTGCCGCCTCTGAACATCTCGCCGAAGGTCTCCGCAGCCGACACAGTCCTTAAATACGAGTTCGAGGACGGATCTGTTGACGGCGGCAAAAAATACACCGAGGGTTGGGTCGGCAATACTCTGGAGGACGGCTCCGGTGAGGAAATGGATATCACGAATTTCTCGGGCAGCGGATTTTCCTACCTCGACCAGAAAGGCACCTCCATAAGCGTTGAGGTCGATGTCCCCGAGGCAGGACTGTACGAGCTCACGATCTGTTACTGCGAGCCCTACGATACAAACAAAAAGGTGCAGTACCTCAACATAAACGGCGTAAATCAGGGCGAGGTGAGCTTTTCCTACAATCTCACGTTCGAGGAGACCTCGGGCGGAGTAGTCAACCTTCAGGCAGGAAAGAACACTATCGAGCTCAAGGCCTACTGGGGCTACACCTTCTTCGATTATCTCACGCTGAAAACAGCCGACGAGAAGCTCACGAATCTTTCCCCGACAAGAGAGCTTTCAAACCCCAATGCATCGGATACAACGAAAAGACTATACAATTACCTGTGCGACCAGTACGGCAGCCACATTCTTTCGGGTCAACAGGAATATTGCGGTTCGCATAACTACAACTCGTGGAACGACCCCGATACCTATATAAAGGATAATGAAGCGGAGTTCGAGTATATCCTCGAAAAAACAGGCAAACAGCCCGCGATCCGCGGTATCGACCTCCTCAATTACAACTCGACTACCACATGGCGTGACGACGCTCCGGAGCGTGCAATAGAATGGTTCAACGAATACGGAGGCATTCCGACGCTTACGTGGCACTGGCGAGTTCCCTCGAACGAGGACGACACCGAGGCGAATTTCTACGTTCAGTCGGCAAGCGCTGATTATACGACGTTCAGCATCTCCCGCGCCCTTGAGGAGGGTACGTGGGAGCATGAGAAGATACTCGCCGATATCGAACTCATCGCCGGGGAGCTCACCAAGCTCAAGGAGGCGGACGTTCCTGTTCTGTGGAGGCCTCTCCATGAAGCGGAGGGCGCATGGTTCTGGTGGGGCGCAGAGGGACCGGAAAACTGCAAGGCGCTGTATCGGCTTCTGTACGACAAGCTCACGAACGAGTACGGGCTCGATAACCTTATATGGGTCTGGACGGGATATACCTATTCGACCTCTGCGAACTGGTATCCCGGCGACGATGTGGTCGATATAGTCGGCTACGACAAGTACAACGCCGTGGACGGTCTGCCTAACCTCAGCTCTATTTCTTCTACCTTCTACAGCCTCGTGCAGAGCACAGACTGTCAGAAAATGGTGGCGATGTCTGAGAACGACTCTATCCCCTCGCTCGAAAACCTCATAAACGACAAGGCGGCATGGCTGTACTTCTGCCCGTGGTACAACAATTTCCTCACCAGCCAGCAGATAAATCCCGTCGAAAGCCTTGTTGAGATATACACGAGCGATTACTGCATAACCCTCGACGAGCTGCCGGACTTCCGGACATACAGCATAAGCGATACCACGACCGGTACTACAGCAGCACCCGATGAATTAAAGGGCGACGCTAACTGCGATGAAAAGATCGACCTCGCAGATGCCGTTCTCATCTTACAGTCCATTGCAAATCCCGATAAATATGGTCTTAACGGCTCGTCTGACGATCATATCACTCAAAAGGGCAGCCTCAACGCAGACGTTGTGGGAAACGACGGAGTTACTGCGTCAGACGCCCTCGAAATACAAAAATATACACTCAAGCTCATTTCAGACTTCGATAACTAATTTTAAGGAGGAAAATAATGAAAATCTCAAAACGTATCTTAGCTGCGGCGGTCGCAGCTGCTTCCGCCACGGGAGTGCTCGCAACGTCCGCACCCGTTTCCGGAGCTACGCCGATAAGCGAGCTCGTTACCGATTCGGGGCTCGATATCGACTACGCACGCGCTCTACAGTACTCGATGTACTTCTACGACGCGAATATGTGCGGAACTCAGGTCGACGAGAACACCCGCCTCTCATGGCGCGGCGACTGCCACACCTATGACGAGCACGTACCCATGCAGTCGATGCTGGCAGAGGACGGCAGCTACCGCAACGGCACAAACCTTTCGGACGAGTTCATGGAGAAGTACAAGGACGTTCTCGACCCCGACGGCGACGGTACTATCGACGTTGCCGGCGGTATGCACGACGCGGGCGACCACGTTGAGTTCGGTATGCCCGAAAACTACGCTGCTGCTACGCTCGGCTGGGGCTACTATGAGTTCCGCGATTCCTATGTGAAGCTCGGTCAGGACGACCACATTGAGACTATTCTCCGCTACTTCAACGACTACCTCATGAAGTGTACCTTCCGCGACGAGAACGGCACGGTCATTGCCCACTGCTATCAGGTCGGCGAGGGCGGTATCGACCACGCCGTATGGGAGTCGCCCGAGGTTGACAGCATGGTGCGCCCCGCATGGTTCCTCACAGCGGAAAAGCCGCAGACGGACTACGTTGTCTCTGCCTGCGCTTCACTTGCGATAAACTACATGAACTTCAAGGACAGCGACCCCGATTACGCAGCAAAGTCCCTCGACTACGCTCAGGCTCTCTGGGACTTCGCAAATGCGAACGAAAAACAGCTCTCCGACAACGGCGACGGTCCTATGCAGTTCTACAACTCAAGCAAATGGGAGGATGACTGGTGCTGGGCTGCTGCTTGGATGTACATAGCTACAGGCGACGCTTCATGCTTTGACTACGCTGTTGAGATCTTCGACTACTACGCTCCATCCGGCTGGTGCTACTGCTGGAACGATATGTGGAGCGGCGCGGCTCTTATGTGGGCTGTCATCAATCAGGAGCACCCCGAGCTCGACCTTGTTCAGAAGATAAGAGACGCTCAGGGCAAAAATCAGTACGTTTTCGACGACTTCTGGGACGACGACTGCCTCGGCAAGTGCTTCAAGACTTGGAAGGATAAAGAGACCGAAGGCGGCTATGCTTACCTCAACGAATGGGGCAGCGCAAGATACAACACCGCAATGCAGCTCATTCTCATGCTCATCGACAAATATCACAATAACGGTCAGCCCTCTGAGTACAGCGAGTGGGCAAAGAAGCAGATGGACATTATCCTCGGTGATAACGATGTTACATTCCTTGAAAGAGTCCACACAAATGAGAGCGGCGAGACTAACTACTCCGAGGACGAGCTCCACGGAAGCAGAAGTCTTGTAGTTGGCTACAACGATAACTCCGTAAAATACCCCCACCACCGTGCAGCCTCCGGACTCCTTGAAGCAACTGATACACGCGAGCAGCGTCACGTTCTATGGGGCGCTCTTGCAGGCGGATTTGACGCTAATGACTGCCACGACGACTTCACTAACAACTATATCCTCAATGAGGTAACTATCGACTACAATGCCGCATTCGTAGGCGCGTGCGCAGGTATGTACGCATACTTCGGAACGGACGATATGGCAATTACCCCTGACTTCCCCCCTGTTGAGCCCGAATCAAGCGATGCAGACGGCGGAAGCGGCTATTGGGTAGAGGCTTGCGGTATCGACGATATCCATTCCGACGGCGCAGGTGTCACAAAAGTTTCCCTCAAGGTCATGACAGCCGTAACCAAGCCCTCGACAAATATCAGTGTCCGCTACTACTTCAACACAAGCGAAATAAGTAATGTAAGCTCTGTGACTCCCAATGAGCTTTACGATCAGTCTACCCCTGAAGCGGGTGCGGACGGCGTTATTTCCGGACCTTACAAGTACGACGCGGTGGAAAATACCTATTACGTTGAAATAAAGTGGGACGATTATGCAATTGCCAACTCAGGCAAGAAGTATCAGTTCTCGCTCGGCTTCTACTACGGAGATATCTGGGATCCGACAAACGACTGGAGCTATCAGGATCTCACAATGTTCACCGAGGACGACGCTTTCTTCGGCAACGGCAACGAGCAGAAGACCGATTATATCTGCGTTTACGACGACGGAGTTCTCGTAGGCGGTATCGAGCCGGACGGCTCTACTCCCGTTAAGGAGGATACTACCACAACAACTACTGTATCTTCCGACGGTATTGATTACGGCAACGCCAACTGCGACAGCACAGTAAATGTTGCGGACGCAGTACTTATCCTCCAAGCTCTTGCAAGCCCTGATAAATTCGGCGTTAATGGTACAGATGAAAACCACATCACCGAAGAGGGCTGGGCAAATGCAGACTGCAATGCAAGCCGCGACGGCGTTACCTCAAAGGACGCTCTGTACGTTCAGCAATACACACTTAAAATGATAACTCTTCCTGTTGAGTAATAAACTAACGGCTATATTGACCGTGATTGCTCATATAGAAGCTTATATGTATTTATCGGGGGAAACCTTTCTGAGGAAAGGTTTCCCCCGAACTCCTTTTCAAAGACTTTTTAGCTGATTTTTCCCTTATAGGGCGCTCTCAAAAAAATAAAAACCCCGCAGTTATACGGGGCGCCCTATCAGGGAAAAATAAAACCGAAAGTTTTAGGGAAGGAGTTTGAGGTTACTCCCCCCAGTGTGGGGTTACTCCCTGCAGTATGATAAACACGTTTACTCTTCAATATGAGCATCACGTTCAAGGAAGCCGTTTTTTCTGCGGTCAATCTATGGATTTGAGGGATTCTGCCATATTTATCCGCTCAAGCTTTATCTTCATAAAAGCGTTTACGACAGCGTTGAACACAAATGTCAGTATCACGCTGTATAGAAAGCTTTGCGGAAGTATCCTTACGCTGAAATCCACAAGATCGACCACGATCTGCTTCATCACGAATCTATGAAGAAGTATCCCCAACAGCAGTCCGAGAGCAGTTCCTATTGCCGTAAGAGCGATATTTTCGCGCAGAACATATGCCGAAGTCTCTCTCCTGAAAAAGCCCAGGACCTTTATCGTGGCGATCTCGCGTATACGCTCGGTGATATTGATATTGGTGAGGTCATAAATGACTATAAAGGCAAGCCCCGCCGCCGAAATTATGACAATGAGAACTATATAGTCAAGGCTGCTCATCATTTTTGCGAGCCGCTCTTTAAGCTCCTGAAAGATAGTGACGGAGGTCACGCAGGAATTTTTTGAAAGCTCGGCTGAGTCCTGATAAACGTCAGCTCCTTCGGGGAAATTCACATATGCTTCATTCAATCCGTATGCGTCGGGACATTGCCCAAGGATATCAGAAGCGTTTACAAACACATAATTATACACATGATTCCGGAATACTCCCGATACGGTAAAATGCAGCTCCTGCATCTCCTCATTGCGCAAAGTTATCTCATCTCCCACGGAAACTCCGTACCGCTGGGAAACGCTGTGGCTCACCAGAGCCTCACCCGTCCGGGGATAGTCAAGCGGCTGTCCGTCCATGCTGATAAATTGCATAAAGCTTGCCATACCTTCATAGCTCTCGGGAGCTTCAAGCGTTATCCCCTTGACTCTTTCGCCGTAAATAAGATCCCATTGACTGCCCTGCAAGAGAACGTGGTCAATATCTTTTTCTTCAAGAAGCTCTCTGACCCTATCGGTCTCTGCGGTCTTGAAGAGCACATCTGCATCGGCTTTCTGTATCTCGTCATACTGAGAGGCTGCAAACCCTGCGATCGAATCCTTCAGACCAAATCCTGTAACAAGCAGCGCAGTGCAGCCGCTTATGCCGGCGATCATCATAAAAAAGCGCTTTTTATAGCGGAATACGTTCCTTATCGAGACCTTGTACAGAAATTTCAGCCTGTTCCATATAAGCGGAAATCTTTCAAGGAGAACTCTTTTTCCTGCCTTAGGAGCTTTAGGCCGCATAAGACCTGCCGCCGATCCGGAAAGCTCTACCCTGCAAGTGAGCCATGTTACGCCTATCGAGCAGATAAGCGATACGGCAAGCGCTATGGCAGCGAGCTTTTCATCAAAGAGATACGGTATCGGAAGTGGGATATACATCAGCTCGTAAGTCATCCATATTATCTTCGGGAAAAGATATGTACCTACCGCATATCCGATAATGCACCCGCTGAGAGCGGCGCTGCCTGAATAAAACATATATTTCCCCATGATCGAGGCCTGCGAATATCCAAGAGCCTTGAATACACCGATCTGAGTGCGCTGCTCCTCGACCATTCGGCTCATCGTAGTCATGCATACGAGCGCGGCGACCAGAATGAAGAATATCGGGAACACTCTTGCCACCTGCTGAACTATCTCGGAATCGCTTTCAAAGCAGGCATAGCCGATGTTGGTATTCCGCCCGACGACGTAGGTATCGGGCGTTTTCAGCTTCGCAAGCTCCTCCTCCGCTTCGGCGAGCTCCTTTTCCGCTTCTTCTTCCGACACTTCAAGCTCTTCGAGCGAAGTCTCATAGTCGGCAAGACCGCTTTCATATTCAATGCAAGCGGCATTATACTGCTCCATTCCCTGCGCGTAGTCATCGGGCATAATATCCTTTATAGCCTCAAGCTGAGCGTACTGTGCGTCAAGAGCCTCTTTTGCGGAATCGAGCTCCGACTTTGCACTGTCAAGCTGAGAGTGGGCATCGGCGGTCTGCCTATCGAGCTCCGCTCTTCCCTGCTGTATCTCGTTATCGGCTTCATTGTAAAGCGTCTCATAGCGCCGGTCTGCGCGCTCCTGAGCGAGGGTCTCCCACAAGCTGCTCCTGCCGCTCATATAATCATCATACTCGTCGGAATATATCTCATAGTCCTGATCGAAGCGCACGAACAGCTCGGAATAATAACCGGCGTCGAATACTTCCGGCATAACATATATGAATCCGTCAAGACTTCCGTTGCCGATCGAGGTAGTTCCGCGCTCGAAATTTATATAATACGGTGACTTTACCGTTCCTACAACGGTAAAGCTGTCGCAGGAAAGCATATCCGCCGCCGCTGAGGTATTGCTGTCGGATACATAAAAAACGCTGCCTATACTGATATTGCTGCATTTACTGTCTACAACGCATTCATTTTCGGCTTGAGGGAGCCTTCCCTGCTCAAGCTCGATACGGTTTATGTCCTTCGGGAGCGAATGTGTCCTCATAACATAGTCGCGCTTTACCGAGCGGTTATATATAACGTCGAGGCTGTATGCGCCCTCGGCATATCTCACATCGGGCTGAGAAGAAAAAAACTCAACGTCGTCATCATTCCAGCCGAGAGTAGAGAGCAGTCTGTAATCGTAGAATTGATTATCCTCAAGGAAGATGTTGACTGTATTCACCATTGCGGGGGTCGTTATCCTCACGCCCGTGAAGAAGCCCACTCCGAGCGCGATTATAGCCATAATTGCAAAAAAGCGTCCGAACGTGCTCTTTATCTCGCGAAGCGAGGTCTTTTTCATCGCAGATCTCATAGCGCTCACCACTCTATCTCGGCAACGTCTCTGATATCTTCGTTCAGGCGTACTTTTTCGATCGTTCCGCTCTTTACGGTGATTATCCTGTCTGCCATAGCTGCAAGAGCCTGATTATGCGTTATCACTATCACCGTCATTCCCTTTTCGCGGCAGGTATCCTGCAAAAGCTTCAATACCGCCTTTCCGGTCTGATAGTCAAGAGCTCCTGTCGGCTCGTCGCAAAGGAGCAGCTTCGGGTTTTTCGCAAGAGCCCTTGCGATCGCGACTCTCTGCTGCTCGCCGCCCGAGAGCTGCGCAGGAAAATTCTTTATACGGTCTTTAAGTCCGACCTGCTCCATTACGGACGCGGCGTCAAGAGGATCTCGGCAGATCTGAGCTGCAAGCTCGACATTTTCAAGTGCCGTGAGGTTCTGGACGAGATTGTAAAACTGAAAAACGAAGCCGACATCGTATCTGCGGTATGCAGTAAGCTGACGCTTGTTCATGGCGGATATCTCCTCGCCGTCGAGAAAAACGCTTCCTGATGTGAGGGTATCCATGCCGCCGAGGATATTCAGTATGGTAGTTTTTCCGGCTCCGGAGGCTCCTACAATGACGCAGAATTCTCCCTTTTCGATACCAAAGCTCACGTCCTTCAGTGCATTTATCTCCACCTCGCCGGTTTTATAGGTCTTTTTCACATTTTTGAATTCAACATATGCGCCCATATTATTTTTCCTTTTCCGAAGCAGCTGCCGGAACTTTTCGCCCAGCTGCGTTTTCAGTCCTTCTGAACAGAAGCTTCAGCAGTATCGGAGTAACCACACTCGAAACGATGATGAGCAGTATGACCGCCGTGAAGTATGACGAGTCGATTATCCCGAGCCCGAGCCCTTTGTTTGTGATGATGAGAGCGACCTCTCCCCTTGTCATCATTCCCGCGCCTATTTTAAGGCTGTCAAGCCAGCTGAAACGGCACGTCTTTGCTACAGCTCCGCAGCCGATTATCTTGCTAAGCATCGCAACGATAACAAAGCCGACCGCAAAGAATATCATGTCCGCATTCACGCTGTCGAAGCTCGTTTTCAATCCGATACCGACGAAAAACACAGGCGCGAAGAACATATATCCGTTGATGCTGACCCTGCGGTCGATATAGTCGGCGTCGCGGACGTTGCACAGGATAATCCCTGCAATGTAAGCTCCCGTGATGTCGGCGATACCGAAGTACTTCTCCGCAACATAAGCCATTACAAAGCAGAGGCTTATCGCGATTATCGGTATCCTGCGCGTGTGAGGATAGCGCTCGTCCACTATCTTGAAAATGCGGTATATGACGTATCCGACGACGAGCGAGAGCAGCAGGAACAGGAATACCTTTCCCGTTACGAGCAGCGTATTATTGTCGGGGTCCTTGAAGCCGAGGACGAAGGTCAGCACGATGATACCTATGATGTCGTCGATTATTGCCGCGCTGAGGATCGTCTGTCCCACGCGCGTGGTGAGATAGCCCATTTCCTTGAGCACCTCGACGGTTATTCCGACCGAGGTCGCCGTCATTATGCAGCCGATAAAGACCGCCTTGAAGAACTCGTCCGAGCCCCACGGCGCGAAGCCGTAGAAGCACAGGTAAAAGAGACTTCCGCAAACGAGCGGCACAAACACTCCCACACAGGCAGTCAGCAGCGCGACAAGTCCCGACTTTTTCAGCTCTTGCAAATTAGTCTCAAGACCCGCCGAAAACATGATAAGTATAACGCCTATCTCCGCCATCTGGTTGATGAAGTCGGTCGGCTCTACGATGTTCAGCAGGCACGGTCCGATAATAAGCCCTGCGATTATCTCGCCGACCACCATCGGAGCTTTGCACTTCCTCGCGATAAGTCCGAAAAACTTCGCCGCAATGCCGATTATCGCAAGGTCGCGCAGTATCTCATAGGTTTCCATTTTTATCATTTCCTTCTGTATAATTATTTTGTGAGACTCTGTCCCATACTCCGGCAGGGACGTATGTCCCTTCAGGATCCTGTTCCACGCTGCCACTCGCAGACTCGCTCACTCTGTACAAAACGGAAAGCTGCTCTCCGCTCACGGTAACAATTCCAATTGCAAATTTTATCAAAGCTCATGATAGTAGGGGCAGATATTCTCGTAGTGTCCGTCCTTCATGCGGAATCCGCGCGGTATCACGCCGAGCTGCACGAATCCGAGCCGCTCGTAAAGGTGCCGCGCATGGATATTGCTCTCCACCACAGCATTGAATTGCAGGACCCCGAAACCGTGTGCCTTAGCCTGTGCAAGGCAGTCTATGACGAGCTTCTCGCCGATGTGCAGTCCTCTTTTTGCGGAACTGACCGCATAGCTTGCGTTGCAGATATGTCCGCATCGCCCGACGTTGTTCGGGTGGAGGATATAAAGTCCGCACACCTCGCCGTCATCATTGACTGCAACGGCGGTGTATGTCTGACCGGCGAAGAACTCCGCGCCCGTCTGCTCGGTCAGCAGCTCCTCCTGCGGAAAGGCGATACCCTCCTCAACGACCTCGTTCCAGATATGTATCATTGCCGCAATATCGCGGCTTTCGTATTCTCTTACTGTCATTTCAGATCCTCTTTGCTTATCTATTTCCCTCATTTGCCGGAAGTCCCCGCAGGCAAGCCGGTCCGGCATATAGCATCGCCAGCCAAATTGAAGATTTGGGGCGCTGCTTAACATTGCCGCGCTTCGCCAGCATACTCTATTATACTCCCAAAAGTGAGTGAAGTCAATAACAAAAACGCCCCTGTAAAAGCAGGGGCGCGGTATATCAGAGAAATGCGTATTTGAGAATGAAAAGCACCGCCAGAACGTACATTATCGGGTTTATGTCCTTGCGCTTGCCGCAGACGAGGTTTATCACAACGTATGAGATGACTCCTATCGCAATACCCTCGGAAATGCTGTAGAACAGCGGCATTGAGATTATGCACAGGTACGCGGGTATAGCGGAGGCGCAGCTCTTTTCGTCTAACTTTATCTCGGTTATCGTGCTGAACATCAGGAATCCGACCAGTATCAGCGCAGGTGCTGTCGCAAACGACGGTATGGCTATAAATATCGGTGCAAACAGCATTGAAAGCAGGAAGAGCACCGCCGTTGTGAGTGAGGTAAGGCCCGTTCTTCCTCCCGCCGCGACTCCCGACGATGACTCGACAAATGTCGTAGTTGTGGAGGTACCGAGAACTGCTCCGGCAGAGGTCGCTATAGCGTCCGCAAGCAGGGCAGGCTTTATCTTAGGGAGCTTGCCGTCCTTGTCGAGCATATCCGCCTTTGTGCTAACACCGATGAGAGTGCCGAGCGTATCGAAAAGATCAACGAACAGGAACGAGAAAATAACAACGATGAAGTTGAAAATACCAACGCTGTTCATATCCACATTGAAGCACTCCCCGAAGGTCTCACCGAGCTTCGAGAAGTCCGTCACTTCAAACGACGGGAGCAGCGAATAATAGCCTGCCTCTGCGTCGGGTACGTAGATACCCACGCCCTGACAAATGATACCGAGTATCCACGTCCCGAAAATGCCTATCAGGATAGAGCCCTTGACTTTCTTGATGTAGAGTATCGCGGTCGCAAGAAGTCCTATCAGCGCGAGCAGAGCGCATATACCCGAGGTCCTGAAGCTCTCGCGGAAGTCCACAAGAGAGACGAGGGTCGCCGAATCCACGGCAAGCCCCGCGTTCTGCAAGCCGATGAACGCGATAAACAGTCCTATCCCGACCGAAACTGCCCGTTTCAGCGAAAGAGGTATCGCGTTGAATATCGCCTCACGGACATTTGTGAGCGAAAGGACGATGAATATTATTCCCTCGATAAATACCGCAAGCAGAGCTACCTGCCATGAATAGCCGTAAACTCCGCATACCGTGTATGCGAGAAAGGCGTTGAGTCCCATTCCTGCGGAAAGCGCAAACGGCAGATTTGCCATGAGCGCCATGCAGGCTGTTCCGATGAACGAAGCCAGACAGGTCGCGAGGAGGACTGCTGTGCTGTCCATGCCCGCAGCGGAGAGCACGCTCGGATTTACCGCGAGGATATATGCCATAGTCATGAACGTTGTCAATCCCGCAGCCAACTCGGTCTTTACGTTTGTGTTATTTTCCTTTAGCTTAAATAATTTTTCCAGCATATTTCCACCCTATTCCTCAAATTCTGCTATGTAAGGAAGATTCCTGTAGTATTCGCCGTAATCGAGACCGTAGCCAATGACAAAGCGGTCAGGTATCGTGAACAAGGAGTAGTCTGCCTTGAGGTCAACAAGTCTGCGTTCGGGCTTGTCCAGCAGCGTGAATATCCTCAGTGAAAGCGGAGAACGCTTTTTCAGCAGCTTCACGACCTCACTCAGAGTGCGCCCCGTGTCGATGATGTCCTCGACGATTATCACATGATAGCCGCTTATGTCCTGAGTGAGATCCATAGTTATCTCAACATTTCCCGAGGACTGCGTGGACTCAAAGTAGCTTTTCGCCGCCATGAATCCTATCTCGCACGGCACGCTCACTGCGCGGCTCAGGTCTGACATGAACACGAATGCTCCCTTTAATATGCTCACCAGAAGTATCGGCGAACCGTCATAGAGCGAGTCGATGAGCTTACCCGCTTTTTCTACAGCCTCACGTATCTCCTCCTGCGTTATCAGCACATTTTTGATATGTCCGTTGAATTCATCTTTGCTTTTAAATCTCATAAACATCACCCGAATACTTTTTTGCATATACACGTAAAATACAAGGTTATTATAGCATATAGTGCTGATTTAGTCAATGAGATTATATGAACAAATCCACATTTTCATCCGTCAAACAGCGTATTAACGGGCTTTGTCAGCTATCGTGGTAGATGAATATAATGACGAAACTCACTTTTTTTCTACCAACTTTTCTACCAAAATCGCTCTTTTTCGTTCTCTTTTTCTCGCTATCCATTTTTCGATATTATATTTTATAATGTTGACACTTGCGATTCACCCGTAGCTTTGGGTGTTTCGCTTTTCTTTTTTCTACCACCTGACTTTTTAAGTGCAGGCTTGTCTGTTGTTTTTGATGTGGACTTCTCGCTTGCGGATTTCTTGTCCGAAGTCTTTTTCGATGCTGACTTCTTCCGTGCAGGCTTCTTCTCAGGTGCAGGTTCAACAGTTTCCGTAGGAGCTTTTGGCTGCTCCGTTGTCTCACCGTCAAGAACCCTTGCGATTGTTTCCGCTGAAATGACCTTAGCGTTATATTCCAAATGACTATAAAGGTTCGCCGTGATCGTATAGTTACTATGTCCGAGCCACTCCTGAATAGCCTTCATCGGAACATCATTCGCAAGCAATAAGCTGGCACACGAATGTCGCAGATCATGGAAACGCAGATGACGAAGTCCGGCTTTGGTAATGACATAGTGGAAACGGGTTGTCACATACTCAGGTGAGATCAGCTTTCCGAAGTTGTCACGGCAGATGAAGCCTTCAAACTCCTTATCGAATGATTTACCGCTGATCTTCTTGAAATGAGTTTCAAGCACCTTCTTATCCAACAGCATCTTTTCGATATGCGGTATCAAAGGGAGCGTTCTTCTTGTGGAGTTTGTTTTCAGCCTGTTTTCCACATAGAGTTTTCTACGCCCGTTCTCGTCATAGTCACTGACAACCTTGCGCTGTATGGTAATCGTCTTATTGGTAAAGTCGATAGCGTCCCACCGCAGACCAAGCACCTCACTTCTCCGCAGACCATAGTAGGCTGCGATATGTACAATCAGCTCCAGTTTGTCTCCCTTGAATGTCTCAAACAGTGTATTCAGCTCGTCTTTATTATAAAAGGTAGCCTCATAACGATCTGCTCTCGGCACAACAAGTTTGTCCATAGGGTGTATCAGGATATATTCCATTTTGACTGCATACGCTAAAGCAGAGTGAATTGCAAGATAATATTGCTTTGCACAGCTACCCTTGCAGCCCTCATCGAGTTTGTGATTGAGAAACTCCTGAACGTGGGTATATCTCAGAGTGCCAAGAGTCAAATCGGGATAATGCTCATCGAGGTAATCTACAAAATGCTTATTGGATCTTCTGTACGAATTGAATGTGGTACGGGCAAGGTTCGGTCTGACTGCTGAAAGCCACTCGTCGATATATGTACTCAGCTTCATCTTTGCTTCGGGAGTAGATTCCGTCATAACTGCATACGGCACACCCACCGCAGATTTCGCCTTATTCTTGCCGATTGTTCCTGTTCTGAACTGCTCGTCAAACTCTGCCACGATCTGATCGACTGCTTCTTTCAGAGCCTTCTTCGTGCATTTCTCAGGAAGTTCTGTGTTCACCCATTTACGCTTACGCTTTCCTGTGCTGTCCTTATAGTCAAAAACAACATACTGTTTTCCGTTTTTCACGGAAGTGATATACTTGTAAGGCAGACTTGCTTTCATTATAGTGATCCTCCTTCGATTTGAAAGCGGTAGAAGTCTGCTGTTGACTCTATCATTATAGCGCAGAACCAAATATAATGCAAGACTATGTGACCGCAATTCTCTGTTTTCGGCGCTGTGACCGGATTTTAACCATTGTTTTTGTGCGCAATGAGCGCGTCGATCACATCTTCTTTCAGTACCCTGATATGCCGACCGCAATGCTCGATCTTTTGAAGCTCGCCCCTCTGTATCATTCCATAGACACGGGTAGGTTTCAGCCCCATGATCTCACAGACTTGCTTGACCGTCAGCACAGGCGGATACTTCCGAAAATCACTTTTCAGCGACTTCCGTGTTGAATCACTCGCCACAATTAAACCTCCTCTCAGGAGAAAAAGAAAACATATTAGCGTTGATGTTTCATATTCAGTTTTCAAGGTGCTGTAATACATCGTCTGTCTGTTATTTTTATGTCCAAAGATTGATGTACTGTTGGCAGCTCCTACTCCGAGGAATAGAAGCTCCCGACGGCACATCAGCCGTCGATCAAAACAGGAGGTGTGTGAAGTACCGTAGGCAGTACCCGAATATCGGATACTTCCGACAGCATTTCAGCTATCGTCCTGCTCGATGAGGGGCAGGATACCCTCTGCTTTCAGAAGGTCGTAAATAAAGAGCCTGCCGGCTTGCGTCCAGTTCGTATGAAGTTTGGCAATGGAGTCACCATTACTGTCATTGACCGTGAAGGTTTTTGATTTCACATAGCCCTTGTCCGCATACTTCTGATAAAGAAGCCATACATCGCCTTGCTTATACTGTACGCCGTGTTCGTGAAGCCATCTGTTCAGCCATACCGCCGACTTGCCATAGTCCTTAGCAATAGTGCTTATGGGCATAAGGCCCTCGGAACTCAGAACAAGATTATAATAATCAGCTTTTGGCTTCATGACCTCAATCTGCTTTGCCTGAGCCGCAGTTGTTTCAAGAAGCTGAGTATTCTGCCCCGTGATATGCCCGATCTTCTGGTCGGCAAGCTGTAGCGCCCTCGCCATGACTGCATCGGGGCTGTTCCATTGTCGTTCAAGGTTCAGGAAGTATTCACGGCAGCGTTTACCGATCTCGGTACGCTGTATCATGCAAAGTTCCTTTGCCATATCAATGGTTAGCTGATGATCTGTTGACGGTCTGCCGCCTGTACTTTTGGACAAAAATGTCCAAAAGTCTATGCCCTCTGTAAAACCATAGTCAGACATACGATCAAACCACTTTTTATATGGTGTATCAATCATTAGAGCTTTGTGTAGTTCCTGTCCACTTACGGTCGGATTATTGTTATTGAATTTCACTGCGATTGTGATCTCATTCATATAGAACACCCTCTTTCTCTCTTGTCGGTGTTATTGTGTCTGAAAAAGAACTCCTGAGATTGTCGGGAACGGAATCCGTCCCCGACACAGGAGCGACAACGATGCGCTGTCAAATTGAAAATAGGAGAAATGGAACAAGCATATTCAGAGATGTTTTTGGCAGAACCCAAGCCGAAGCTCAGGCTCTCCCGACAGCATCTCTGCTGTCTTAATGAAAGGAGTCTGGCACTATACCATTGGAAAATAAAAGAATAAAGTGAGCTATTTGGAACGGTACAGCCTGAAAATGGACAAAGAAGCCGCGCCGCCCCCTCAGCTCTATTTAACCCTTCATACAGAAAGGAGAATCGTAAGGGATTCGGTGTCCGCATCGCACTTTCGGATTGAACCCCTTCACTTTACTACCGTGAAAATCGGAAAAGTGGGAAAGGTTTTCGTGATTTTTTTCTTCAAAAAGAATAAAATCAGCACTATGTACAAAACCGTCTATTCGTTTTCGTGCAAGATGATATACTCTTTCAGCTTTTCCTTTGCAAGCCTGAGACGATACCGCACCATATTCTTTGTTAGCCCGTATTTGCTTGCGAGAAACATCAGCGTTACCTTATCCGTACTATAAAAATAGTCCTTTATCAGTGCATACCCCTCTGGAAATTCTGCTCTGAGCATTTCCAATGCAACAGGCAGATAATCAAGCCGAGCTTGAAAAAGAGCTTCTTTTTCGGCTGCTATCTCATTTGCGGGAAGCGATGTAGGATCGGCTATATCCATCGTGCCGTCCTGTACCATCTGTCCGAGCTTGTCGCCGGTCAGTTTCATGGACGCATCAAGCTGATCGTTAGTCTGCTCCGCATAGTGCGTTTCGGGACGGGCGAGCTTCATGATCTTATCGTCAAGCGCCGTGATACGCTCATTCACGCTTTTAAGCTGTTCGGAGAGCTTATACTTGTCCACCACGCTTGTTGCAGGATCGTTGTATGTAGTGAGGATTTCCTGCTTTTTGGCTTCAAGAGAAACCTTTTTATCGCTCAGGCAATCAACCGTTGCTCCGTTGAGCCGTGTCATAGCATCGGCAAAGGCTTCACGGCGTTCCTTGTTTAAGCCAATGGAAAAGCTCTTGATCGTATCATTGAGAGCAATCACACGGTTGAGCTTGTGTTCGATACGGTCACGCTTGGCAGTCAAAGTGTCGATCTTCTTCCAGCCCTGTTCAATCTTCTGTTCACGCTTTGGGATTTTCTGCTCACGAATAGCCGAGATACGCTTTTCATTTTTCGCAATAATCATGCGGATACCCGGCAGATTTCCGACAGTCGCTTTGAGCATACGGTTCGTATCTTCGAGTTTGTCAGCCTTAGCAGACAGTGCTTCGATCTTCGCCTTGTTGCGGTCGATCTTGTCCGTCTGATTAGCGATCTTTTCATCAAGGGAGTCGATACGGCTCTGATGATGCTCCGCCTTAGCGTTCAGAAAAGGAAGAAGTTTTCCCGACTTTTGAGTGCTTGTTTCGTCCTGCTGCTGTTCCTGCGCCTGAGCCTGCTTTCTGCGGAGTTCTTCTTCCGCATCGACCGCAGGCTGTTCGACGGTACGCTTTTCGTCATTATCCTGTACGGGCATAGGCTACCTCACTTTCTGCGCTTGACGATGATGATGACCGCTGCGGTCACTGCCGTAACAACGGCGCTTCCGATGATGATAAACTTCTTCATGGTCTGTACTTCCTTTCTCTTTCTTCGGTCTGAATGATACGCTCCTGTTCGTCACGCTGTCTGCGCCGGGCGATCTCAGACAAATGTTTGTGGGCTTCTCTTGTAAAATGGTCATTGGCATGACGGCGCTGATAAGCATCATAAAGCTCCGTAAATGTGGGAACTGTATCCGCCGTCTGCACGGGATCGGCAGGAGCTTTCTCCTGTTCCTTTTTGCGCTCATACTCCTGAATATCCGATACAGTCCTGCCATTCAGCGTATGGATACGTTCAAGCTCACGCTGGAGCGTGACCTTATCGCAGAACCAGAAGTTGACGTAAGTCTTGCAGAGTGCAAGCTGAATCTCATCGGGACGGGACTGCAAAGTGCCTATCGTGGTATTCAGCACCTCGGCAACCTCTCCCAAGAGCCGATAGTAGCCGTCAGGCTCACCGTAAACTTGCAGCTCACGGAGCAATGCTTCATAGTCTCCCGAATTTGCCTTTGCGATGATCTCCTCGACCTGTTCCTTGTAGCTGCCGTCATAGGTCAGCACCATTTCGGCATCGCTGAATCGCGCAGAAAAAGGAATACCGCTTTTATCGAGGGCAATTGCAATCTCCTGAGCCTTATCCGTTTCAATGCGGATAAACTCACGATTTCTGATAGCGGTTATTTCAATACCGCTGATGTAGGAAAAATCATTCACGGGGCGATCATCTCCCTGATGTTGTCGATCAGCTCTGTATTGGTGCTGTCGGGATCGTATTCCATAACGTATGCACCGCAGATATTCTCCTGAATGCGGCGAGGGAGCGACCTCAGCTCACGAACGGGAGTGCCGGTCAGCTTTGCGACTTTATCCAAGTCAGCGACTGCAAGAGCCTTGTTCACAAGGTCATAGAAACGTGCAGTCTGCGAGCTGTCCATCATATACTCATAGACGATAGACTGCTGTGTTTCGTAGTCAAGGCTGCGGAGTGTCGCAAGGGTGATGCCCGTGGACTTTGCAACCTCATCAAGCTCGATATACACCGAGCCTTTCTGCCACAGGTGATCGAGGGCTTCAAAGACAGCCTTTTTGTCCTCATCGTTTTTGACGGCGACCTGTTCAAAAACCGCTGTCATGCTGTTTTTGATTTCATCGTCCATAGCGGTAATGCTGTCCTCGGAGACACCGAGGATTTTTGCGGCTTCCGCAAGCTGGTTATTGTTCATAAAGATTATCCTTTCTGCTTTAAGCCAAATCATTGACTTTTCGGCGGTAGTTTGGTATAATAAGGTATGAAAGGGCGGTTTAACTGCTTGATAATCGTAATATGCAAAGGACGGAGTATTTTGGTAAAGTGGAATACGATTGGATTGGCGCAAACCGGAGATATGAAAGGCTATTATGTAAAGCCAGTCCAAGATGCCGATGAGACAGGAGGTTGCTACCTGTTCTTCTCAAAGGATTTCAGCAACAAACAGGCTGAAGGATACGATGAGTGGTATCTAAATCCCGATGATTTATCAAAAAGAATAGATGAATTAAATATTGACTGGCAAAAATAGATTTTCATCTTGTAAAACGATTCCAAACAGCAAGGACACCCTTGCTGTTTTTATTTACCCCTCTCCGTTTTCCACTGATAATACATCTTGCCATTGTACGGATTCTCCACGATCTCAGGGCGGACGATAGTCTTTTTGCCCTTAGAAGTGTAGCTTGTGGACTTGCCGCCGAGAAGTGCCTTGACCTGAGTATCGGAAAGCTCCACGCCGTACACCTTAGCGATATTCATGCCACACTTGCCCTTGCAGTAATAGCCGAACTTACCCTTGACAACATCAGCACCGCACTTCGGACATTTGCCGGCAGGCTCATGATTATCCGAAAGTGTGACGGACTTATCCTCCGAGCCGTATTTCCTGCACATCTCAGCGACAAACTGCTGAATGCCGGACATAAAGACCGCTTCGGGCAGACTGCCGTGTTCGATCTGCTGTAATTTCGACTCCCATTCCGCAGTCAGCTTTGCAGACTTCACTTCATCGGGAACAACCGTCACAAGCTCCTTGCCCTTATCCGTTGCCCTGAGCTGTTTTCCGTCACGCTCCACATAGCCGTTCTTAACAAGTGCTTCGATAGTGGCAGCTCTTGTCGCAGGAGTGCCGAGTCCCTTCTTTTCGATGTCCTCGTCATAATCCTCGTTGCCTGCACGTTCCATAGCCGATAACAGCGTATCTTCGGTGTAAGGCTTCGGCGGAGAAGTGAAGTGTTCGCCCTTGCTTGCAGATACAATGAATGTCTGTCCTTCGGATACCGCAGGCAGAGCCTTTTCGTCAGGCTTTTCCTTATCGGACTGTTTGATAAAGCGTTTCCACCCCATATCAAGGACAGTCCTGCCTGTTGCCGTGAACTCAGCATTATTGCAGACACCCGTCAGCTTCACAGCCTCATACTTATGAACCGGAGCCGTTGCACAGATCAGCTTTGTGGCAATAAGCGTGAGAATATTCCTTTCACCTCTCGGCAGAGAAGAAAGGTCAGCCGTGGCAATACCGCTTGTGGGGATAATCGCATGATGTCCCGAAACTTTGCTGTTGTTGATGACCTTAGAAATATCGGGCGTATGCGAGATACCGAACTCGAATTGCCTGTCGCAGAGCCATAACACATCGAAAGCCGTCTGCGCCATATCATCGCTGAGATACTGGCTGTCAGTACGGGGATAAAGCCAACAATTTCATCAGCTTCTTTGTAACCGTCATGACCGTCCTCACTCAGCCAGTCTCCGAGATAGCCATAGCCGATGTTATGCTTCACGACTTCCGTGTAATACTCTACTTCTTCTGCGTTGTATTCCTCATTCTTCTTTTCAACATTTCCGCTGTTGAAAGTTTGTGGAATTGCCGCAGAAGGAATGATAGAGGATTTATCACTCAGTAATTGATTATTTTTTATTTTCTCTTTTGTATTATATTGTCCGTGGTTTTCAGACAGCGGAGTCTCAGCAGACGGAATGTCCGGATACGGGTTTTCTACCTTCTGTTTTTCACCCTCGGAAGAAACAGGCTTTTCAGCCCGACCGCCTGCACGGATCGTAATTGCCTTGCGTCTGGTCTCAGCTTCAAGCTCATCTGCCTGTTCTTTGGTGACAGGTACATCGAAAAATCTGTATACATACTCAAAGCAGTTGTGAACGCTCTCATTGGAGAGAAGCTGTGTGCGTACAAGGTAACCCATATCAATGAGCTTGTTGACTGCATTGTGAACCGCAGTTTTGCCCTCTTTGCAGATCGCTTTCAGTCCCGACATGGAGAAATGCCAGTAGTCAGGCAGCGAAAGCACTTTGAGCAGAAATCCGAGGAGCTTATTGGGAAGTTCCTTGTTCCGCAGGAGCTTATTGCTGACCATTGTGAAGTTGCCGACCTTCTTGACACGGTTCAGAACGGCATTATCCACCGTAAAGGTTTCAAGCTCATAGTCATACTGCGGAATAGAGGTATCCTTAGCCGAATACTCATAGAACTTGTAGACCGTCTGTATTCTGCCGGTCGGGTTCTCATTCGGCATCTTTACCACGACTTCAAGGTAGCCCCACTCTTTCAGGTCATTGAGAGCGCTGTCGATAGCAGTTTCACCATCAGGGCAGATTGCGATCAGCCCAGCCTTTGAGAAATTCCACTCCGGAGGCAAGTCCATGACTCTACCGAGCAGACCGATTGCAGGACAGCCGAGATTGGTAGACCGCACGAAGCAGTTGCTCAGAACGGCATATCCGCTGAATTTATGTATCTCGCAGACGGTATCGTCCACGGTTTTCTTTTTCCTGTTGCGCTTGTCCATTTCTGTTCACCCCTCAGCTATAATTGAACATCATGTTCGGTATTCGCAGTTTGTTCACCGCATACACGATGCCGTAAGGCTTCTTCACTTCAAGGAGGAAACCTCTGCGGTTCAGGTTTGCCATAGCATCACGGATCACCTCATAGGAAAATGCCGAGAGTGCATCAAGGCGAGATACCTCATCGACAGTAGAATAGTCAGTATCCTCATGATTCATCATAGTGTGCAAGACAGCGACCTCTGCATCTGAGAAACCGATCTTCGGCACATCAATAGCTTTGGGATTTGGCATAGAAAGACCTCCTTGACATAGTTCATCTGAAATAAAAAAATCGCTCCTCATTTCTGAGAAGCGATGTACGGTATTCAATTTTGGGCATAAAAATAGCGGACAGCGCTTCTGTTATGAAACACCGTCCGCTATCGTCCATTATTCAGTTTGCTTTGTCAACAGGCTTTCTACCGTTTTAGGGTTGTTTTCTGGTATCTACCAAGTTTCTACCAACTTTAATGCTGTTGGGTTTCTACCGAGTTTCTACCAAAAATCTTCTGATTTGCGATTTTTTCGATTTCCCGTAATAGCGCGATTTTGAGTTTTTCTACCGCCAAAAGCCCCGATTTTTCGGTGATTTGGCATCATTTGACGATAAATGACGATAAGTGGCGATAAAGTGGTGATACTATAGCATATAATCACATAAAAATCAACGGGCGCGGAGTGATATTTCCGATTTTTTATCTTCGCCGCGAAGATGGCAGCGGGGCTCCTAACAGGAGCGATGACCCTCTGTCAGCTGCACTGACATCTCCCTACTCAGTAGGGAGTCACCCCACTTATAGCATATAATCACAGAAACAGCAACAGCCACAGACAAATTTTTTCCTTGATACAGGGCATTATTGCGCAGGAATGTCTGCGCAGCCTGCACAAATAGTTTTTACCTGCTGTTGGAATATTTCTGCTTCGGCGTTGTTGACATTGCTCATTCGTTCTGATATAATGTTAACATAAAATAAAACGAAATAACGCAAACGACACACGTATTACCGAAGGGTATGTAAATCTGATCACGGAACGTTCCCGCTGTCAGTGTACCTTCTGTAAATACGTGTTTTTTTGCGCAATTTTCAGAAACAGGAGAGAGATCATGCCAAGAAATCAGTTTCAGCGAATGATATTCGCACTCATTACCGTCATCATAACGGTCCACGCATACGTATTTTACAGCCTTTATGTTATCAACGGCAGCACATTTACCGCCATTACCGGAGAAACAAGCGTTATCTCGGCTATCGGTAAGCTCGGCGGAGTTCAGGTGCTCGGAAGGGCAGTTCCGATATTGTCAGTTGTACTCATTGAGTTCTGTTTTGCCTACACTCTTGAAGTGCTGGTAGGCAGTCCGCTTTCATTCAAGCTCACTTGCAGAGTTTTTCAGCCCGGCGAGGTGCACCCTGTCATCTTCGAGACAGCTATCATTACCGCGACCGTAGGCATAATGTGCCCATCGATGAGCTTTATCGCGGCTATACTCTATTATCCTTATTCGTCAATGAGCTTCAATTTATTCACGCTCCTTGCAAACTGGATAAAGCTTGTGTGCTATAATCTTCCCTTTGCATTCTTCTCTCAGCTTCTTTTCATTCAGCCTCTCGTGCGCACAGTCTTCAAGACTGTTTTCAGTAAGGATATTGCTGCTCGCGCCTCGCTTGAAACAAGTGCGTCTGCCGCAGAAAGCGCATGACACTGTCATGCACCGCCTAAAAAGCGTTCATAACAAAAAAGAAGTATTTGGTATCTCACATTCAAAAAATACCGAGCCCGGATCAACGGGCTCGGTATTTGTTTTTACATCACAGATTATTATGTCACCAAACGCCAAAAATGATCTTTCCATCAGAAGATATTGTGATCGTAAACAAGAATGTGATACTGCAAATTATTGAGAACCGGAGTATACTCTCTTACCGCAGAATAAACTATACTGTTTTCTATAGCGGCAAGGGTATCATATTCTCCCACAGAAAGCAGGAGGAAGTATTCCTGCTGACCCTCCTGAGCCTCATACCACTTATCCGATGACTGATAAAGGCGCTTCCACACACCGTTTTCGTCAACGATAACGTCGCGGACCTTTACCTCAGAGTCGGAAATGACTGTTATGGCATTCGCGTTCCAGAAGGTAGCATATCCGTAGGTAAGCCCCTCATTCTCAAGATAGTCCGAGATCGAGAACAGAACGTTGTCCTTGTAATTATCCTTTTTCATTTCCCTTACGTTTTTCAGGTCAAGGTACGAAACTGCTATTATCGGTATCATAAGCAGCGCCGCGACCCTGCCTGCGGACATTCTGCTCTGTATCGTTCTCTGCACGAAGAGCAGCGAGAGCATTACAGAAGTTCCCATTACAGGAACAAGTCTCCAGTCGGCACCGGCAAGTACTCCGAAGATATAACCCATAAGGACTATCGCGGTCACTGCCCAGTGTATCCAGACGAATATGCGTACAGCTCTTCCTGAGCTGTTCTTTTCGTACTTAGGATAAAAGCAGGTAGCGATAACGGGCAGGACAGCAATGAGAACAGCCGCTGCAATGCGTAAAAGGTTGAATATGCCCTCCTGATCGGAAAGGAGCTTGCCGTCCATATTCTCAACGCCGAAAAGCTTCATCCACGCAAGCGGAAGGGAATGAAGATGATCTGTCCATGTATCCATAGATGAGTATCTCGAGTTAGCCTCCTGATAGCGCGCCACCATATCGCCGGTCCACTTGTCGTTGAGCTTTATGCCTATGAGCACCATGACCGCAAATACCGCGGCTCTTATCACGGCTCTGCCGAAGTGCTTCGAGATCAGAGGCACGTCCGTATCGGTAAAGCTCTCGGCAAAAATGCCTGCGATGAACGGCAGGGCGAAGATAGAAAGTCCCGAGATACCGTCGGTCGCCGTGAACATTATAAAGAGGCAGAGGACAATGAAGGTCACGCAATAGTGTACATCAGCCGCCTTAACGGACTTCCCCTGCTGTGTGAGCTTTGCCCGCTTTTCGCGCAGGTTGAGCAGCCGCGCATACATATACATTCCCATGACGATGAAAAGCAGCCCGAGGGAGTAATAAATGGTATGTCCCCAGAAGATCTCTCTGACCTTCTGTGAGGAAAGAGTCAGCGCAAGAAGTATTGATGTACCTATGCACATATAGCGGATATCCTTGTGGAGCTCCAGCAGCATAAGGCAGAAAAAAACGGTAAACAGGATAAAGAATCCCGTCATTCCGATTATATGCGTAGTCATCGAAACGCCGAATGCCGAGATGAACGGCTGCATTATGAGGTTTACGCCAAACGGCAGAAAGCACGCATAATGGAAGTTTTCATCATAGACGCTGCCGCTCTCATAGGAGGCGTTTGCCCACATTATCGTATCTGTGCAGTCGGAATGGAACTCGCCCTTTGCCGCGACCGTCACGTAATATACCGTTATCCCTGCGCTCAACAGAAAAATTATTATCGCAGCCGCATAAGAGATCAGCTTACATATAAGCTTCAGATCGAGCACTATGGGCTTTTCGGTATTTGCTCCGAGTATCAGCCTGTGCAGAGAGCCGTCGCTGTCCCTTTCAGAGGCAAGATAGCTCTTCTTTTCCGCATTCTGCACATCAGCGGCTGTTTTTTTGTCAGAGGCGGATGAACCCTTCTCAGACGCTTCGGCGGCGGACTCAGCTCCCACCTGTGCAGACACTCCGTCAGCCTTCGCGGGAGCCGCTTTATTTTGCTTCTTTTCAGGCATATCAGCCTTTTTACTTTCCTTGCTCATGCTATCTTCCTTTCCTAATAACAGCTTTGCCGAGCTTTTGAGGCTCGGCTAAGCTTTTTATTGATCATTTACACTTTCATCTTTCTTGCTGTAAAGCAGTATCTTCCTCGCGAAGAAATTCCACAGAAAAGCGACTGCGGTCGATATTACCTTAGCGATTATCTGATAGGCGCTTGTCGTATCGGCAAGCCATAGCTCAAACAGCTTTGTTATGCCCATTGTCAGCAGCAGCCCGACAAGACCTATCGCGGCAAATCCCAGAAACTCCACAAAGCGGTTCTGCACCTTTGAATTCTTGAATATCCAGAAGGTGCTGATGAGGTAATTCACGACGAGTCCGCAGATAAACGAGATAGAATTTGCAGCCACGGCATACTGCTCGTGGAAAACGAACCTGAACAGAATGTATGAGACCGCCCAGTCAACGACCGTTGCGAAGCCGCCCACGAAGCAGTAGCGGAAGAACTGGATAAGCGTGTTGTCGGTATCGCCCACAAAAAGCTTGCCGAACTTTTTCTCACGCAGGATATCCTTTACCTCCTGAAAATTGCTCTGCGCCATTATTTTTTCTCCTCGTGGTACTCTTTTTCGGTGTTGACGTTCCAGATGTTGGACTTATCCTTGCTGCCGGACTTGATGTTCTTTACAGCCTCGAACGAGGTCACCATCGAGTGGTCGATGTTGTTATAGCGGTGCTGACCGTTGCGCCCTACGCAGTAGAGGTTGTCGATAGTGTTGAGGTAGGCAATGAGGTCGTCCATATCGTCATAGGTATCGAAGTACGCAGGATAAGCCTTCTTGACCTTCTCCATATGAGTATCTATTACGTCGGAAGCGCTGCTGATAAGTCCGAGCTTGACCATTTCCTTTACGCAGAAGTTGGAGAACTGAGCCTCGGACATATTCCAGAACTTATCGCCCTCTGTAACGAAGTATTCAAGTCCTACCCAGACTGTATTTTTAAGATCCTTTACCATATAGGGCGACCAGTTGTTGTAGATCTGGAATCTGCCCATTTTAACGCGCCTGTCCTGAACATATACCCAGCAGTCGGGAACGATGTTGCCGACTGTTTTCATCTCAGTCTTGTTCTTGAGATTAAGCTTGGGAACGAGTACGCCGAGGGTCATGTAATCGCGGTAAGGCAGACCTGCGGCTATTCTTGCAGGCTCTTCGGGAACGTCGTTCATACCCGCAACGAGGTCCTTTACAGGCATCGACGAGATGATGTAATCGCCGCCGAGCTCTATCTCCTTGCCGTCCTTGACGTATGTAACGCCTGTGAGGAGTCCCTCCTCGTTCTTATGGAGTTTCTTTACGCCCGCATTCATGATGATAGTACCGCCGAGCTTCTTGACCTCTTCGGCAGTTACCTCCCAGAGCTGACCGGGGCCGAGCTTGGGGTACTTGAACTCCTCGATGAGCGAGGTGTTGACCTTGCGGTTTTTAACCTTGAACAGCTTACCGAAAAAGTCCTTGATAATGCCTACGATAGACAGACCCTTGGTACGCTGAGCTCCCCATGAAGCGTCTATCTCGCTGGGGTGTCTGCCCCAGAGGTTCTCAGTGTAGTACTCGAAGAACATCGAATAGAGCTCCTTGCCGAAGCAGTTTATGTAGAAGTTTTCGAGGTTATCCTCGGGACGCTTGTGGATAACGGCTGCGAGGTAGCTGAAGCCTACCTTCATGGTCGTGAAGAAGCCGAAGTTCTTTATGGTCTCGGGCTTGAGCGAAACGGGATAATCATAGAATTTATCGTTGAAAAGTATGCGCGAAACTCTGCGTCTTTTGAGCATTACGCGGCTTTCCTTTTCCGGATTGGGACCTTCCTTTGCAACGGATATTTTTCTTTTCAGGAGGATATCGTCATATGACGGAGAGCCCTGCATAGGGAGCATATTGCTCCACCACTGATTTACCTCCGGTATTTTTGAGAAGAAGCGGTGGCCGCCCATATCCATACGGTTGCCTTTATAATTTACGGTCTTGGAAATACCTCCGATAGCGTCGGTCTCCTCGAGAACGATGACCTCATACTCCCCCGACTTATCCTTCAGAAGCTCGTAAGCGGCGGTCAGACCGGCAGGTCCTGCGCCGATAACAATCACTTTTTTCATGTCTTTTCTCCTTGCTATATTTGACGCGGCAGAGCTTGTACACGCAAAAAGCTGCCCTCCGGTCACATTAATACATATAACATTATAACACAAATAAAAAATAATATCAAGCTTTTAGCGGCAGTCAATATGTACAATTTAGCTTATTGTTATTGTATGATTTACACAAAGAAGCTGCCGCGCATAAATACGCAGCAGCCATTACAGATCAATTTCCGGCACGTTACTTTTCTGTACAGAATTCTACCTTCTCGCCCGCAAGAATCATGTTTGTTGTACGTACCGCGCACATCTTGCCGCACATCGAGCACGTATGGCGGTCTGCGGGGGGTGTACTCTCGAAGTAATCGCGCGCTTTTTCGCCGTCTATAGCTATCTCAAACATTCTGTCCCAATCGAGAACATGTCTCGCCTCCGCCATAGCGTTGTCGGGATCAGTCGCATGAGGAACTCCCTTGGCGATATCCGCAGCATGAGCGGCTATCCTGCTTGCAATGATACCCTCCTTGACGTCGCTCAGGTCGGGCAGTCTGAGGTGCTCTGCAGGCGTAACATAGCAGAGGAAATCCGCACCGCTCGCCGCCGCGATAGCTCCGCCTATAGCCGATGTGATATGATCGTATCCCGGGGCAATGTCCGTAACGAGAGGTCCGAGGACATAGAACGGAGCATTGTGGCAAATGCGCTTCTGGAGCTTCATATTCGCCTCTATCTCGTTCATTGCCATGTGACCGGGTCCCTCGACCATTACCTGAACGTCCTTAGCCCACGCTCTTTCAGTGAGCGCGCCGAGCTCGATGAGCTCGGATATCTGTCCCGCATCGGTGGCGTCGTCGATACACCCCGGGCGCAGAGCGTCGCCGAGGCTGATAGTAACGTCGTATTCGCGCAGTATGTCCAGCACCTCGTCATAGTACTCATAGAACGGGTTTTCGTTTTCGGTCATCATCATCCACGCAAAGAGCAGCGAGCCTCCGCGTGAAACGATGTTCATTTTTCTCTTGTCACGCATAAAAGCCTCTACCGCGCGGCGGTTGATACCTGCGTGAATAGTCATGAAGTCAACGCCCTCCTCGGCGTGTGCGCGGACTACCTTGAGGAAGTCCTCCGCCTTTATCTCAAGGAGATCCTTTTCGAGATAGCCGATAGCGTCATACATAGGAACGGTTCCTATCATCGCCGGCGACTTCTCGATGAGCTGAGTCCTGAAAGTGTTGGTCTTGCCGTAGTTGCTCAGATCCATGATAGCCTCTGCGCCGAATTTCAGCGCCATATCGACCTTCTGCATCTCAACGTCATAGTCCTTTGCATCACCCGAGATACCGAGGTTCACGTTTATCTTGGTGCGCATTTTCTTGCCGATACCCTCGGGGGATATGGACTTGTGATTGACGTTGCAGGGAATGCAGACCTCGCCTGCAGCAACGAGCGCGCGCAGCTCCTCGGGATCAATGTACTCCTTCTTCGCAACTGCCTCCATTTCAGGTGTGATAATGCCCTTCTTGGCGGCTTCCATCTGTGTACTGTAGCTTCTCATGATATTTATTTCCTTTCATAAATGATGTTTTTGATCATCGCGGATCACTTACTTGTATTCCGCAAATTTCCCCGTAAGCGCAAACGCATGGTTCATGGGACCGCTTCCCCTGCCGAGGTCAAGCATTGCCGCAAGGGCTCCGGAGATGTAATCCTTTGCCCTTTCGACGGACTCCTCAAGAGAAAATCCCTTTGCAAGATTTGCGGCTATCGCACTCGAAAGAGTGCAGCCCGTCCCGTGAGTGTTGGGATTATCTATCCTTTTTCCGCTGAACCACCTGTAGTTTCCTTCACAGTAAAGCAGGTCGTTTGCATCATTGAGGCTGTGTCCGCCCTTACAAAGGACTGCGCAGCCGTACCCGGAGCTTATTTTCTCCGCAGCCCTTATCATATCGTCGGCACTCTTGATATCGAGTCCCGAAAGTATCTCTGCCTCGGGGATATTCGGCGTTACGAGAGCAGCTGTCGGCAGCAGCTCACGTTTAAGAGCCTCCACAGCGCCGTCCGCGATGAGCCTTGCGCCGCTCGTCGCGACCATAACGGGGTCTACGACTATGTTTTCGGCAGCATAGTACCGCAGTCTTTCCGCAATTGCGGAAATGAGTCCCTCAGAGGATACCATACCCGTCTTGACAGCATCGGGACGTATGTCCGCAAATACCGCATCTATCTGCATAGCCAGAAATTCGGGAGTTACCTCCATGATACCTGTAACGCCGGTCGTGTTCTGCGCGGTGAGAGCCGTAACTGCGCTCATCGCAAAAACACCATTCATGGTCATTGTTTTCAGATCGGCCTGAATACCGGCGCCTCCGCAGGAATCGCTTCCTGCGATCGTTAATGCTGTTCTCATTTTTAATTACTCCTTTTAATTCAGATTAGCATTAATTTTATATAGCGACAGAAGGTGGTGCCCCCGATCTGCCGCCGAGCGGGGAGCCCCCGCGCTCGAAAAAGAGCGCACCAACAAGGTGCGCTCTGAAGATCTCATTGCTTCCCTACGTTGGCATTATCCAAATCAGGTTCGGTCGAAGCTATAAGCTTCCTCTCAGCCTGTCACACAAGCTCCCGTAAATATATTATATCACATTGTCAGAAAAAAAGCAACTGCGCGGAGAAAAAATTACGATCACATTTTTCTTCATCGCGAAAATGGCGGCGCGAGCCTCGCGCTTATATCACAACTTTTTCCGCAAATCAAGTGAAAATACGAATTTTACTCAGAAAGATCCTTTATCATCGCATCAAATACGGGAAAATCCCTGTCATATGTCTCCTGCATATCCTCCTCGTCGGAGTACATCAGCTTCTGCGGAGTGCGTATCGCGAGGAAAAGACTGTCATCAAGATCGCTTGTATCCGCGCCGATACGCTTTGCAAATGGAGTGTCCTTGAGGTAGAAATAATAGTCCTCAACGTGCGGATTCTCGGGGTAAAGTCCCTCTAAATCGGCAAAAACGCTCTCGGGAGTGAGGATATTTCCGATACTGTCGCCGCCTATCACGATGACCGAATCCGCCATTTGCAGCTGCGTAGTGAGCTTTGTGTCAACGCCGTTTGCGTAGTTCTTGTACGAATCCTCCGAATACGGAATATAGTATATCGAGACCTCAGTCTTTCCGTTGCCGTTGAAGTCGTCCGCGAACGAGGCGACGTAGTTCTCCAGCCCTTCTGAGTAGCCTACGCTGTCGTACTCCCCTATCACGAGCACGACCATATCGGGGCGCGGCTTGCTCAGCAGGTTCACGATAAGGAAAACTCCGACTGCCGCAAAGAAGATCCCAAGCCCAAGCCACCATTTATTGTGGTAGAAGAAGTTCTTTACCGCCTGCCACGGAGTGAGCTTCTTCTGCTCCTCATGCTCCTCGTGAATGGTCTCGCTCTCCTCGATGATGCCCTGTTTCAGGCGCATCAGCTCCTTTTTCTCCTCGAGTATCCTGCGCTCGTACTCATCGCGCTTTTTCTTTTTGCGCTCCTGTGCCTGACGCTCGAGCTCACGCTGTTTTTCCTCAAGCTCGGCAAGCTTCTGCTCGTGCATTTCGCGGTTTACCTGAAAAACGCTTTTCGTGACGTTTATTTTATCGTCCTGAGTATCAGCGATCTCCTGACCGGTGATATCCTGAACTTTATCCTTATCTTTCATAAATTCTCCGTTAAAGCTTCGGGCGGAAAAAAATCCGCCCGAAAGTAATATTATTCTTCTGTTTCTTCTTCCTTGGAAGGTCTTCCGCTGTTTGCCGGAATGGGCTTCATCGTCGGGAAGAGCAGAACGTCGCGTATGGACGGGCTGTCTGTGAGAAGCATTACAAGTCGGTCAAGACCGAAGCCGAGTCCGCCCGTAGGAGGCAGACCGTATTCAAGCGCCGTTACGAAGTCCTCGTCCACCTCGGCGTTAGCACCCTGAGCGCGCTTTGCCCCGACCTGCTTTACGAAGCGCTCCTTCTGGTCGATCGGGTCGTTGAGCTCGGAGAAAGCGTTACCCATTTCGCGGCAGTAGATGAAGTACTCGAACCTCTCGGTGAATGCGGGATCGCCGGGCTTTCTCTTGGCAAGAGGAGAGTTCTCAACGGGGTAATCGTAAATTATAGTCGGCTGAACGAGCTTATCCTCGACGAAAGCGTCGAAGAACGCGATGAGGACGTGACCCTTTGTCGCGGAGTCACCCTCCTCGACCTCTACGCCCTTTTCCTTAGCGCAGGCGCGTGCAGCAGCATCGTCCGCCCAGTCGTTGTAGTCAACTCCTGCATACTTCTTTACGGATTCTATCATAGTAAGGCGCTCCCACGGCTTGCCGAGGTCTATCTCAACGCCCTGATAGGTTATCTTAGCTGTACCGCAGACCTTTTCCGCGATAGTTCTGTACATATTCTCGATGAGGTCCATCATGCCGATATAGTCGGTGTAAGCCTGATACATCTCGACCGATGTGAACTCGGGGTTGTGCGAGGTGTCCATGCCCTCGTTGCGGAAGATACGTCCGACCTCATAGACCTTTTCAAAGCCGCCTACGATGAGCCTTTTCAGGTAGAGCTCAGTCTCGATACGCATATACATATCCATGTCGAGGGTATTGTGGTGGGTGATGAAGGGTCTTGCGGAAGCGCCTATCTCAAGAGTATGGAGCACGGGAGTGTCCACCTCGATATATCCGAGCGAATCGAGATAATTGCGCACCTCTCTTGTTATGAGGCTTCTCTTCACGAATGTATCCTTTACCTCGGGGTTCACGATGAGGTCAACATAGCGCTGGCGATAGCGGGTATCCTGATCCTTGAGCCCGTGCCACTTTTCGGGCAGTGGCAGAAGCGACTTTGAGAGGAGCGTTATCTTCTTTGCGTGAATGGAGATCTCTCCCCTCTTCGTCCTGAAGACAAAGCCCTCAACGCCGATAATATCACCGATATCCCACTTTTTCTTGAACTCCTTGAAGAGGTCTGCGCCGATATCGTTCGAGCGCACATAGACCTGTATCCTGTCGGAAGCGTCGCGAACATCAATGAAGTTTGCCTTGCCCATATCGCGCCAGCTCATTATCCTGCCTGCGATGCGGACGATCTTCTCATTAAGTGCAGCAAGTCCCTCGGCAAGCTTTTCCTCGTCGCCGCCGGCTTCGGCTGTGACTCTCGCCTCGTCCGCCTCATACTCCTTTTTATAATCGGCAGCATGACCCGTAACATCAAACTTGGTTATCTGAAAGGGGTCGCCGCTTGTCTCTCTGAGTGAGGTCAGCTTATCTATCCTGTCCTTCTTGAGTATATTTATATCCTGCTCGGGAGCTTCCTGCTCCGGAGCAGTGGTGTTGACCTGATTTTCGCTCATTATATTACGTCCTTCCGGTTTTTATTTTGATATCTCAACTACCTCAAAACGGAGCTCACCTGCGGGAGCCTCAACGATGAACACATCGCCGACCTTTTTATGCATTGCAGCCTTGCCGATAGGCGACTCGTCGGATATTTTCTTGTCTCTGACGTTGGCGTGGTTAGTGTCAACGATAGTGAAGGTCTCGGTCTTGCCGTTGTCGAGCCGCTTGATAGTGATTATCGAGCTCATACCGATCTCGTCAACGGAAATGCTCGAATCGTCGATGACAACAGCATTTGCAATAGTGTATTCAAGCTCCTGAATGTGAGCCTCGAGGATAGCCTGTTCGTTTTTAGCCTCATCGTACTCGGCGTTCTCGGAAAGGTCGCCGTATGAACGCGCTACCTTGAGCCTTTCGGAAACTTCCTTACGCTTATTGATCTTGAGGTCATCAAGCTCCTCGACGAGCTTGTTGTAGCTCTCCTGTGACATCTGTTTAGCAGCCATATTTATCATGCTCCTTATTTTCATAAGATTATATCCAGCGCAGATACATCGTATTGTTATCCCAATTAAACTTTGCCAAAAAAGCGAAAGCAGAAATAAAATTTATCAAGGAAAGAAAACGCAGGAATGCTGTCGCATTTCAAGTTTTTGACGCAGAGAAATTTTCTTTATGCCAAGAATTGCTTGGCAAGGTTTAGTTGGGGAGCAACATATCCGCAAACCATTAACATTAATTATAGTATATTTTGCCTCGGTTGTCAATACCAAAACCGTTTAAGTCACAGAAATCGAGGTATCGTCGAACAGCAAAAACGAAAAAACCGGAGCCGCAGCGGCTCCGGTCATAAAAGGATCCTTCGACTCAAACGAGGAAGAAGCTTCCCTCTTTACCGTCGATAACGTAGTAAACCTTATTCTCCTCAGGCTTTACATAAACGTCGATCTTTTTTGCAGAAGAAATGCCTGAATCAGCAACAGCCTTAGCCACGATAGCCTCAGTTGTAAGCTCTGCACCGAGGTACTGAACATACACATTAGCCACTGCCTTCTTAGCGGAAGCAGTCTTCTTAGCAGCAGTTGTCTTTGAAGCTGTCTTCTTAGCAGCAGGCTTTTTTGCAGCTGCCTTCTTCTCAGCAGGCTTCTTCTCAGCAGCCTTCTTTTCAGCAGCAGGTGCTGCTGTTACTGCCTCTTTGACCTCTGCAGTCTCAGCTGCGGTCTTCTTTGCTCTTGGCATGATCAATTTCCTCCTTGAATTACTTGTTTACTGCAGTCTTCAGAGCCTGACCTGCCTTGAAAGCAGGAGCCTTTGAAGCAGGAGCAGTCATCATTTTCTTTGTCTGGGGATTGATAACCTGCTTTTCCTTGCGGTCGCGAACCTCGAATGTACCGAAGCCAACGATAGAAACCTTCTCACCGCTTGCGAGAGCGTCTGTGATAGTTGCAATGATAGCGTTTACAGCGGTTTCTGCATTCTTCTTTGTGAAGTCTGCCTTATCGGCAACAGCACTGATTAATTCGGTCTTTGTCATTTTAATAATCCTCCATTAATAAGATTTTACACTTGCATTATATACCCTTTGCACCGATTTGTCAAGGAATTTGCAAAAAAATGACATATCGACCGATTCTACGGCAAATATAGCTGCTTTTTTATCGAAAACCACCATAGAAAACGCCTATTTTCCGTTGCACGGGGTTATTACCTCAGTCCGCCGTAAGCTCGCCATTTTTGCCGAGAACGATGTTTATAACGTCCCCTGCGGAGAGATTTCCGCCGATTATTCGCTTGGCGGCAAGTGTTTCGACCTTGCTCTGAATGAATCTGCGCAGAGGTCTCGCGCCGAAATTGGGGTCGTAGCCTCTGTCCACGATATAATTCTTGGCATCTTCGCTGACATTTATGCGTATGTGCTTGTCATCGAGACGTTTTTGCAGGTCGGCTGTCATGAGGTCCACTATCTTCATTATCTCGGACTTGGCGAGCGGCTTGTAGAAGATTATCTCGTCAAGACGGTTGAGGAATTCCGGGCGGAACTGCTGCTTGAGCAGAGTCTCCACCTGCGCCCTTGCCTCGTCGGTAATGTTGCCCTGAGAGTCGATACCCTCAAGAATATAGGGCGAGCCTAAATTTGAGGTGAGTATTATTATAGTGTTCTTGAAGTCCACGGTACGTCCCTGAGAATCCGTGATGCGTCCGTCATCGAGCACCTGAAGCAGTATGTTGAACACATCGGGGTGAGCCTTTTCTATCTCGTCGAAAAGAACTACCGAGTAGGGCTTTCTTCTTACAGCCTCAGTGAGCTGTCCGCCCTCGTCGTAGCCGACATATCCGGGAGGCGCTCCGATGAGCCTGCTGACGCTGAATTTCTCCATATATTCGCTCATGTCTATGCGTATCATATTGCGCTCGTCGTCGAAAAGTATCTCCGAAAGAGCCTTTGCGAGCTCGGTCTTGCCGACGCCGGTAGGACCGAGGAAGAGGAACGAGCCGATAGGTCTGTCGGGAGCCTGAATGCCCGCACGCGAGCGCAGTATAGCTTCGCTTACCTTTGTTACAGCCTCGTCCTGTCCGATCACCCTCTTGTGGAGCAGTCCCTCCAGACCGAGGACCTTTTCCTTTTCGCCCTCCATGAGCTTTGAGACGGGAATACCTGTCCAGCGGCAGACTATCTTTGCAATTTCGTCCTCCGTTACCTTGTCGCGCAGGAGCCTGTCGCCGCCGATATCGTGCTCTGCCTTCTGTTCAAGCTCTTCAAGCTCCTTGCGAAGCTGCGGCAGCCTGCCGTATTTGAGCTCAGCCGCCTTGTTGAGGTCGTACTCGCGCTCAGCCTTGTCTATATCCGCGCTGACGGATTCTATCTCCTCGCGCAGCTTCTGAACTGCCGAGATATCGGTCTTTTCGTTCTCCCACTTTGCCTTCATGCTGCCGAATTTATCGCGCAGCTCGGAAAGCTCCTTCTGTATTTCCCCGAGGTGCTCCTGCGAGATGTTGTCGCTCTCTTTTTTTAGAGCAGCCTCCTCTATTTCGAGCTGGACTATCTTACGCGAGATAACGTCGAGCTCGGTCGGCATCGAGTCCATTTCCGTGCGGATAGTTGCGCACGCCTCGTCTATGAGGTCTATCGCCTTGTCGGGGAGAAAGCGGTCGGTGATGTAGCGGTTTGAGAGCACCGCTGCGGATATCAGCGCATTGTCGTTTATCTTTACGCCGTGGAACACCTCATAGCGCTCCTTCAAGCCTCTCAGGATAGAGATAGTGTCCTCGACGGTCGGCTCGTCCACCATTACGGGCTGGAAACGTCTTTCGAGGGCGGGGTCTTTTTCGATGTACTGGCGGTACTCATTGAGGGTCGTCGCGCCGATACAGTGGAGCTCGCCCCTTGCGAGCATAGGCTTGAGGAGGTTGCCCGCGTCCATAGCGCCGTCGGATTTTCCTGCGCCGACTATGGTGTGAAGCTCGTCTATGAACAGAAGTATCTGTCCGTTGCTGTTTTTTATCTCATTGAGGACTGCTTTCAGGCGCTCCTCAAACTCGCCGCGGTACTTCGCTCCGGCAACGAGCGCACCCATATCGAGCGAGAACACCTTGCGGTCTTTCAGACTGTCGGGAACGTCGCCTGCAACGATACGCAGGGCAAGTCCCTCCGCAATTGCTGTTTTGCCAACGCCGGGCTCGCCTATGAGAACGGGATTGTTTTTGGTTTTGCGTGAAAGTATGCGGATAACGTTTCTTATTTCGCTGTCTCTGCCGATAACGGGGTCGAGCTTATTTTTGCGGGCAAGCCCCACAAGCTCCTGACCGTATTTAGTGAGGACATCGTAGGTATCCTCGGGATTTTCGCTTGTAACGCGGGTATTTCCGCGAACCGACATAAGCGCGGAGAGGAAGCTGTCTCTCGTAATGCCGAAGCTCTTCATCAGAGCGGAAACGTCCCTGTCCTTGCTTTCGATGAGCGCGAGCATGATGTGCTCGACAGAGATGAACTCGTCCTTCATATTGCCGGCAATGCTCTCCGCAGAGTTAAGAACGCGGTCGCATTCGGCGGAAATGCCGATATCGCTGCTTCTGCCGCTGCCTGTTACCTTCGGGAGCGATGAGATCTTCGTGTCGGTCTCCCGCTCAAAGATATCGGGGTCTATGTTCATTTTTTTCAGAAGCTGCGGGATAAGTCCGCCCTCCTGCTTAACGAGTCCCGCCAAAATGTGAACAGGCTCTATCATCTGATTGGACATCATTACCGCAACGCTCTGAGCCTTTCTGATGACGTCCATTGATTTCTGTGTTAATTTCTCTGCATTCATACTTCATACCTCCTGTTTTATGTGTATCCGACGGACCGCAAATGAGGACTCCGTCCTCAGACTCCTGCCAAAGGGGGCTCCCCTTTGGGACTCCATTCATTTATATTCCGAATTTACCCTAAACGGTAGACGCCTTCATCATTTCCCTGTACTGTCTTTCTATACCGGGCAGAGCTGCGGCAAACTCAGATGGTGCGGAAAAATATACCTGCACAGCTCTGTTGAGCAGCGTAAGATACTCGCTTATGGCTTTTCCGGCAGTTTCCGGATCAAGTCCGCTGTTTATGAGCCGCCTCGTGAAGCTTCCCTCCGAAAGCTCGCAGGCGCAGGAGCCGCCCTTTTCCGCAAGGTACTTTCTCTCCATAGCGGTCCACCCGGTAAAAAAGCTGTCGAAAAGCCTTATCAGCGCCGCGCTCTGGGTTCGTATCATCACCCTCAGCGTTCCCAGATACTCATCGGGAGCGCGTTCGAGCTCCACCTTATAATTAATGGTGGGGCGGTATTTGTAATCAAGGGCAGTGCGCAGGGTCATGAGCGAAGCGGAGCGCTGCTGCTGGACCTGAAAGGCGCTGCTGATAAGCTCCGTGACAGAATCGAATATCTCGCGCATTCTCATTTCGGGAGTAACGCATGAGAGGTGCTGTGCAAGTATCTGGTTTATGAGGTTGGAGCGGCTTGTACCGAGCAGATACGCCTGTTCATCGACGGCTTTTATCACATCGTCCATGAGGACGAGGCTGTAAACGCTTTTTTTCATAGGGATCACCTTTTTCGTTATACTACGCGATATTGTAAAAAGCAACAGCTTTTTACAATTCGCCGCTTTTTAGCGGCGGACGGCGTTTCACGCCGTACATCGCTGCGTTCATGCTGCCCTTGCAAAGCCGCATAGCGGCTTTGCGGCTGCTCCGCAGATTGCAGCACGCATTTTATTGCGTGCTGCAATAGAGGGCAGCATATCTTTTATTATATTATAGTTCATATTATAGAATCTGTCAAGCGTATTATATAATTTTTCACACAAGTTTCACATAACAAAAAAAAATCCACTCCAATGGAGTGGATGAATTCGATCCAAACGGTAAAACCGTTTAGCACTGTGGATCGAGCCATAGACAATAAGTTAAAATAAGTGATTGAGAATAGAAAACATGAAAAAATTACAAATGAAAGGGGTTAGTTTTATTTCTTGACAAAACTATTTCTATGGCGTGCAAGTGAACTAATATCCAGTATCAAGCACATGAGAGGGGAGGGCACTTGATACCAAACACCAATTTTCTTCATTTGCTGTATATATTATATTGCAAAGGCGTTCACTTGACAATATATATTTGCAAACAAAACTATAAAAAAGTATACTTTCGGCGAATTTTTTCAAAAAAATATAGTTAATTTTATGTAAATAAGTTTTTTGTTATTCTTTATTTACGATTTATATGCACAAAATGCTTTCTTATTTTACCGTAAACAGATTCTGTCCCGCGCCTACTGTAAATGTCTCGCTGGACGCTCCGCCCACTATCGTGTAGAAGCTGCTTCCGGAAGCTATCTCGGGAGCAAGCATCATTAGACACCTGAAATCATTGTGCGGCTGGAAGGATATCATCTGCGTACCGTCAAGCACCATTTCGACCGTAGTCCCTGCCGCAACAGAACTGCCGAGATCCGCTACAATAAAGGGATTCGCCGAGGTAGTAGGCACTGATACCTGATTGCCCGCAGCAAACAGATATCCGCCTGTGTAGTTGAAGGCTCCGGCTGCATATACAGAGCTCTTCTCCTCCTTTGTGCCGCCCGAAACGATGGCATATCCGCCGTTTATATTCATGGTTCCCTTGGACTTGATACCGTTCGTACCGCCCTTGATAACGAAATTTCCGTCATTTATAGTGATGTCGTCATGCGCGAATATACCTGATTTTTTCGAGGTTATGTCGTATGTACCGCCGTCGATGATAACATCATCATCGCTCGCAATTCCGTGAGCATTGTTTGCGGTTATGGTGAGCGAACCGGTTCCCTTGATCTTGAGGGTATCGTTCGAGAAGATAACGCCGTCGTTGACCTTATCCTTTGCGCCGTCTGTGAGAACCGATGTCGTACCGTCAGCAAGCTCGATAGTACACTTCTTTGCGTCGTCGATGAGGATAGCGGGTCCTGTTGAGTTGGAAATATTAACTCCGCTGAGGACGATCTTTACCTTCTCCTCGGTAGCTGTATTGACGTAGATCTGTCCGTCGGTAACACTTCCGGAAAACAGGAACGTTCCGCCGCCGTTGATAGATACGACAGAGCCGCTTGCCGTAGCGTTTTCGCCCGAAATACTCGGAGAAGATCCGAGAGTTATAGTTGCTGTATAAGTCTCTTCCTCCGAGCCTTCATCGGAAGAGGTATCGCTGCCCGAGGAGGAGCCTGAGCCGCCCGAAGATGACGAGCTGCTTCCTCCAGACGAAGAGCTTCCGCCAGACGAAGAGCTTCCGCCAGACGAAGAGCTTCCGCCCGATGAGGAGCTTCCGCCAGACGAAGATGAACTGCCTCCTGAAGAAGACGAGTCTCCGCCCGATGAGGAACTTCCGCCGGAAGATGAGCCGCCGCTTTCAGAAGAGCTGCCGCCGGAAGCTGACTGCTCCGAGCTGTCCGAAGAGGAAGAACTGCTGCCGCTTTTCTTTGTGCCGCCGCCTTTAGCGGTCGTGGTAGTGGTAGTGGTCTTGCTGTCGGACTTGTCCCCTGCTTTTGTTGTCTTTGAGGACTTTCCGCTCTCGCTTTCGCTGTCATTGTCTTCTGCTTGGGTATCATCGCCGTTTTCGTCGGTAGTATTTTCCGAGCTGACGATCACGCTGCTCGTATCTCCGCCCTTATCCTCGCTGTCGGTCTTGCCGCACGAGAATGCCGAAGCCATGATAGCGATAGAAGCTGCTGCTGCGATTATTCTCCTGTAATCCATAATAATTCTCCTTTCCCCATATATGAAATTTGTCAGACCTATCCAAATCAAAGTCTGACAAATCCCATTTGAGAGGGTAATATATAAATTGTGTGGTTATCAGCTTTCGTAAACCTTGTCGTCATACTTGAAGAAAACAAGATTTATAGTCATATTGCCGTTGAGAGCGCGGAGCTCGTCAACGAACTTCTTCTGGTCGATGTCGTCTGCAACATCAACGCTGTAGATAAGCTCAAACAGTGTGCCGAAGTTTGTTGTCTTAACTCTTCTGAGCTTGTGGAATGTGGTATACTTGTTGAGTACAGGCTCGAAAACGCCCTGATAATCGAGGTTTTCGGGGATAGCTATCTTAAGGGTCATATGTCTCTTCTTGCTGCCGCCGAAATCGAATTCGGCGAGAAGGATCATAACGATAGCGAGGATAACGAAGAATGCAGCTGCAAATCCCACATATCCGGTACCGCAGGCAACGCCGACTGCCATTGAGAAGAACAGGTATGCTATATCCTTCGGGTCTCCGGCGACGCTTCTGAATCTTACAAGCGAGAATGCACCGGCTACGCTGAGGGCGCCTGCTACAGAGTTGATAACGAGAAGAATGAGACAAACCATTGCGGGGAGCATTATCGTTGTAATGACATAGCTCTGTGAATAGCCTTCTTTTCTGTGTGTGAATATGTAGATAAGGCTGATAAGGAAGCCTATTACAAGTGCTGCACCGATGCAGATGAAGAATTCACTTGATGATATAAGGTCAAGTGCAGATGAACTTGACGAGGAATTACTGATCACTGAATCACTTGATTCGCTGTATGCGGAAAATACATTTCCAAAAAAACCGTTTTTAAACATTTTCATACGCTCCTGTTCATAAAATGATTGTTGACTACTGAGATACCTGATACATATATCTGTCTGGCGCTTTCCGCCTTAGCGGCTCCTTCGACCTGGCTTCTTACGAAGTTCTGATAAGCTCTTCCGTATTTTGAAAAGCTGGTCTTGTAGATGCCGAGCTCGGAAAGCTTCGCAACGAGCCAATCCGGTATAGCATTTGAGACCTTGACCTCCATGAGTCTCTGGTCGGCGCCGATGATGTAATTGCCGTAGCTCTCATAATTGAGACCCAGATCATAGCGGCGTTCGGTGATCTTTCTGTCAAAGGTAAGACGGAAATCGTGGTCTTCTTTACCGAAGAAAGCCTCGCGCTGATAGCTGATATACTGCTTAGGAGCAACAGGATAGTTATCGAGGAAAACATCAAGCTCCCTGAATACCTGTTCAGTTATGTACTTTGTGAATTCCGGCTTTGAGCGGTCTGCGAAATAAGCGTCGGATTCGGCAAGAGTCATAGAAACTCTTCTCTTTGTAACGATGCCGCCTATCTTCTTCTTGATCTCGAGGAAAACTCTGTCGTCGGGAGCAGCGGGTGAATAGTAGCTGCGCAGTCTTATTTTTTCCTTATAGTAGGGCTTTGAGAGGGATTCTCTTATAAGGAAGTCATCGGGTGTATCATAGTAAATGTTGTATATGCCGTATTCCTTACCGCCGACGCAGTAGTCATCGGGATTCATATACTGTGATATCACCTCCATCAGACCGTGATACTGATCCATATTAAGGAGGAATTTGATCTCTTTACGAGCAAATGTATTAATAGCCATAAGCGCCTCCGAAGCAAGCCATCGCCCTCCGGAGCTTCACACTCCTTTCGTATCGTTTGATCATATTATAAAGCACTTTTCTTAAAAGAACCTTTAAATATCCAGCTTTTCAAAAATTTTTTCAAGCTATGAGGATCGGCATATCCGTTCCTCATCTTATGTATGTATTATAGCGTGCCTATCTTAAAATAATCTTAATTATTTTGTAAAAAATTCCCGAAAGTAAAAAGTGTGAAAAGAATACAGTGATAGTCGGACTTCGGCTGTGTTACGCCGTTTCAGGCGTGCCCAAAATGGCTCTTGCAGCACATTTCGCCCGATTTTCACGCAACTTTCTTAAAGCTATTATTATTAACAATGTGTTTTCGGTGCATATATGTACCTTGCTTGCGCGGGACAGATCTGAAATCGCTCCGCACAGCAGACACATTATTCCGCCCGTGCCGACCGGAATATCGCTGCTGAAAACTATTTCTTCCTTCTGTATTTCGTTGGAGTCTCACCTACTATCTTCTTGAACTGCCGCATGAAGTGCTCCTCGTTATCATATCCGCACATCGTTGCGACCTGAGAAACGGTGCAGTCGGTCTCGCTGAGTATCTCCTTTGCCTTTTCTATCTTGCCGCTTATAACGTCCGAAATACACGATACTCCGAACATTTCGCGGTAGATATGCTGAAAATACGAGCGCGACATACTCACGTCCGCCGCCATTGTATCCACGTTCCACTTAAGCTGGGGGTTTCGGTATATCTTCTCGCGCAGCTCGATCAGAGCGCTGTAGTGGGGGTCTGCTGTCTGTCTGAGCTCGTCTCTGCGGAAGACATTCTCACCTGCTTTTATAAGGAGCGTCCTCATGAGGGAATCGAGCATTTTTATCCTTCCTGAATTGAGCGAGTAATACTCCGTCGTGATGTTGCGAAGCAGAACGTCGATAGATTCGCTGTCGGGATCGGTCATAGGCTTATTGAAAGAAAGCCTGAGCGATTCGATGAACTCTCTGTCGTCACCGGCGTCTATGCATATCCAGTCGCATATCATAGGTGCTCCGTCGGCAGCATATCCCATTGCGCAGCTTCCGTCATATATAATAAGAGTACGCGCCGCAGCAGGCACTTCCTCCGCGCCGATGACGAGCCTTGCCCTGCTTTTGGTAAGCAGGAGCATATAAACACCCTCCTGCCCCTCGGTGCGCATTGAATATCCGCTTGGATAAACCGAATTATAACCCACGCTGCGAATGTCCATAACCTCACTCCTTGCCGATAAAACGCCATTCTATGCCGCTCCAGTACTCCCCTGCGTAGTCTATCCCCACTCGCGGAGCAGTAACTGTCTCGGGACGGTATCCATCGTCCTCTATCCATATTTCGGGGTCGTCATAAATCTTTCTGTAGTTGAATTCTCCGCTGACTTTCAGGTATTTCGTCAGCTTCGCGGGACCGCCGTGGACAGCTCCCGCACGTATGAGAACGCCCTGAGGCTGTTCCTTTTCGCCCGTGATGACGTTCATCAGCCAGTGCATTCCATAGCAGAGATAAACGTATATCAGACCGCTTTCGCCGTAGAGTATCTCAGTGCGCTTCGTGCGCCCCTTAGAGGCATGGCAGCCCTTATCCTCCTCGCCGCGGTAGACCTCGGTCTCGGCGATACGTTCGCGCAGCTCCGTCCCGTCGGGCAGCCGGCGGACTATTATCTTGCCAACGAGCGCGGGAGCGACCTCAAGTGCGTCGTGATGAAAGAATCCCTCTGTAAGCCTGACGTTCACGGCTTCACCCTCAGACGCTGCTCAAGCTCGGTATCGGGCTTTACAAACGCCGTTTTGTAGTTGGTGAAGATGACCTTGCCGGGCTTTGCTCCCGAGGGCTTTTTAACATACCGCGCAAGGCAGTAGTCCACGGGGACGAGGTTAGAGTCCTTTCCGCGGCTGTTGACCGCCGCTATCACCGCCGCCTCCTCGATAGTGCTGTCGGGAGGAGTTTCCCCCTCGGTCACGATAATGACGTGCGAGCCTGTTATGGTCTGTGTATGCAGCCACATATCGCTCTTTTCGGCAAATTTCAGCGAGAGCTGGTCGTTCTGGTAATTGTTTCGTCCGACGAGAATGGTAAAGCCGTCCGACGAGCGGTACTCTATCGGCGGAAGAGCCTTCGGAGGCTTCGCTTTGCCGCCCGAAGCCCTGATGTATCCCTGTTCGCGCAGCTCCAGACGGAGCTGACTGATATCGTTCTCGGTGGAGGCTCTGGTCAGCGAATCAAACACGCTGTCGATGTATTGCAGCTCTTCCTCGCCCTTTTCTATCTGAACGGCGAGCTTTTCCTCGGCGGTAACGCACTTTTTGTACTCGCTGTAGTAGTGCTGGGCGTTCTGAGCGGGAGTCTTTCTCACATCGAGCTTTATGTCTATCACGGGGCAGTTCTCATCGTAGAAATTTTCGAGCATAGCGGAGCTGTCGCCCTTTTGTATGCGGTACATATTCGCGGAAATCAGGTCGCCGCAGAGCTTGTAATACTCCTTCTGTGCACATTCTGAGAGCTCGCCGCGCTGAACGTAAATTCGTCGGGATATCCTGTCAGTGAGGTTCACGAGCAGCTTGAAAAGGTCGTTTGCACGCTGCTTGGTGCGAGCTGCGCGGTCGCGCTCGTAGTAGAAATAGTCGAGCAGCTCCGACGCGGAGGGAAGCTCCTTTGTATACATAAGCGTTCCGAATTGCGAGAGGCGCACGAATGAGAAGTCCTTGAGCTGTCCCTCCTTGTCGCTGACAGAGGAGAAGCAGCAGTCTCCGCTGAGAAGCTGCTCTCGTGTCCTTTTTATCGCGAACAGCAGCCTGTCGAGCTGATCGCCGTCCACGGAGCCGCTTTCGAGGTGAGCTCCCCTGCCTGCGAAGAAGGTCCACTCTCGGGCGAGTATGGGTGAGATACCCTCAAATGTGCGTATCAGCGCCTTTGAGAGCTCGGCTGCTCCGACTGAACGCAGCCGCTCGATGATGTGTTCGGGCTCTGCTGTGAGGAAATTCAGCCTGTCGTCCCTCGGAGGGAGCGTGTACTTCATTCCCGGCAGAACCATTCGCTCGCGGGACATTTCCTCGTCCACACGCTTTATGCTGTCGATGACCCTGCCCTCGTGGTTTATGACGATGAGGTTGGAGCAGCGTCCCATTATCTCGCACGCCAGCGTGACCGTAACGATGTCGCCGAGCTCGTTTACGCACTCAAAGTCGAGGAAGAGTATCCTTTCGAGCCCGTCCTGACGTATGCCGATGAGCTTGCCGCTGCCGATATGCTTTCTCAGGAGCATACAGAACATCGGCGGAGTCTGCGGATTATCCACGGACTTTTCGGTGAGGTGAACTCGCGCACTGCCGGCATTTGCCGAGATATAGAGCTTTTTGCCGCCCTCTCGTGTGCGCAGCGAGATAACGACCTCCTCGCGCGAGGGCTGATGTATTTTATCGACCCTGCCGCCGATGAGCGGCATGAGCTCGGCTTTCACCGCATAAAGAAATGCTCCGTCCAGAGCCATAAGATCAATCCTTTCTTAGGTAGACAAGCAGCTCGAAGTCCGCCTGCGTTTCGAGCGTATCAAGCGCGGCAAGACGCGCCTTCTGCTCCGCTCCCGTGCGGTAATAATAGGGAGTCATTGAAAAAAGCGACTGTATATCCTCCCGCGAGCGGAGGGACATAGTGTAGCTGATACGCTTGTTTTCCGCCAGCTCAAAGCCCTCAAGCTCATACGGCTTGACCTCGTTTTTGTAGGGCGTATCGTAGACCGCCTGTTTGAGCTCCCAGAGGTGGTTTTCGCTTGGGATAGCCATTATCATGACTCCTCCTCCGCGCAGTACCCGCCTGAACTCCTCGCCGCAGTACGGCGCGAAAAGAGTTATCAGCATATCGCATGAGCCGTCCGATACGGGAATGTGAAACACACTTGCAGCAGCGTATGCCGCGCCGTCTCTGCGCTTTGCAGCGCAGTCCGCTGCGGCTTTGGATATGTCTATCCCGTATATTTCCGCCTCAGGAGCTGCCTTTGCAGCGGCAGATGTATAGTACCCCTCGCCGCAGCCTGCGTCGAGTATCACTCCGCCGCGGAAGTACCTCTTGACAGCCTCGCAAAGAGCCTCACGGAGAGGCGAATAATAGCCCTTTTCGAGAAATTCCCTGCGTGCCTGTACCATGAGCTTGTTGTCGCCGTGAACTGCTTTCCCTATATGCTTTGACAGCAGCAGGTTCACATAGCCGCTCTTTGAGATGTCGAAGCTGTGGCGGTTCGGACAGGTATAGCTTTTGCCTGATATACCGAGATTTTCGCCGCACACGGGACAGGTAAATATACTCATTTTCTCACCTCATACATAGCGGCAGGGGTCGGTCGAGCTATTGGCTATCTCCACATCGAGCTGCGGGAACTTCTCCTCGATAACGCGCCTCAGCTCCCAAAGCACGGGATTTTCCGTGTGGAAGTGCCCGCAGTCGAGCAGTGTGATACCCCGATTATTCGCCTCTATCCAGACGTCATGCTTTACGTCACCCGTGATGAGAGCGTCACAGCCCTTGTCTATCGCAAGTCCGAGCATCGAGCCTCCCGATCCCGAGCAGAACGCTATCCGCGTGACAGACTTCATTATGCAGCTTGATATCCGCACGTACTCGCAGCCGAAGATCTCCTTTGCCGCCTGTGCGAGCTCCCTTGCCTTGATTTTTTCTTTGAGCGTGACTATCCAGCCGAGGCTTGCACCGCCGCCGAGCTCCTCAAACGGCTCGGGCTCGCCGTCAAGCTCAAAGTGCTCCGCAAGCTTTCGCAGGATAACACCGTTCGTTCCGCCGCGCGCAATGTCTACATTTGTGTGCATACAAAGCGCCGCTGTATCGTTGCAAATAAGGTGATAAACAGGGTCATCGCAGCATATCCGCCTGCGCGGCTCGAAGATCACGGGGTGGTGGGAGATCATGAGGTCGCTGCCTTTTTCCTCCGCTTCGAGCACCGCCCTAAGCGATATGTCAAGACTGAGCAGTACTCGCTGACAGGTCATCGTCGTGTTCTCTACGAGAAGCCCCGAATTGTCCCATTTTTCCTGCAATGCAAACGGATAGAGCGAATCGAGGAAGTCGTAAAGCTCCTGCAAGGCGACCGATTCCGTGCCATGCTCCATGTGATAGGAAAGAGCCTTATAATGCGCTGATTCCTCGGATCTTCCGGCTTTGGCGAGATTCTCGCCGACGGCGGCAAGGCGCTCCGCCTCGCGAGCTCGGTACTCCTGCGAGAGAGGGTCATCAGCATCAAAAAAGCCGTACAGCGCCTCCGTCTCGGTAAGCTGCTCCCACTCGAATGTCGGCTCGGCTACCATGACGACATAGAGCTTATTTCCCTCCTTAACAACGTGCTCCGAGGTTATCGCAAACCGGTACTCAGCAAGCCTTTTCCGCAGTATTTCGGGCTTTGTCATTGGCTGGAGTATCAGCCGCACGTCCGAATCAGAGTCTATCTGCGAGTTTCCGATTATATCGGCAATGGTCTCGCCGCCCATGCCCGCAATGACGATATCTGTCACGCCGCCGAGCGGAACATTTTCAAGCCCGTCCGCGAGCACAAGCTCCACCTTGTCTGAAATACCGTGCTTTTCAACGGTTCTTTTTGCGGAATCCAAAGGTCCCTCCTTAACATCAGAGGCTATGACCCTATCGCACTTGCCGCTCATGACAAGCTCTGCCGCAAGGAGTGCGTGGTCCGTTCCCACATCGACAGCTGTTCCCCTGCCGCTCACAAGCTCCGCACATTTTTTTAGTCTGTTATCAAGCATACCGCACCTCACAAAAATTAGGCGTGCCGGAGCTACCGACACGCCTCTGTTGTGTCAAAATTACGCCTTCTGGGCAAAATGAGCATTGAGCTTCTCAACGAGAGAATCGGGGTCTGTTCCGTGAACGGCACAAGCCTCCTCGATAGACTCACCTCTTGAGGCAGGACAGCCGAGACAGTGCATTCCTATTTCAAGAAAATAAGGAGCAACGTTAAAATCGGCGTCAAGAATATCTCCGATGATTGTTTCCTTTGTGATCTGCATAAAGATCATTCCTTTCTTTGTGACATTGCCTGATCCTTGCGGATCTATTCATAAAATCCAAGCACAGCGGTGAAGCTGTGCTCAAGGATCATACAAATTATGCTTCGTTCATTTTAGCAAAGCACTCGCTGCAATATACAGCGCGGCCTTCCTTGGGCTCGAAGGGAACCTTTGCCTCGCCGCCGCAGGAAGCGCATACAGCAGTATACATAACTCTTTCAGCTCTGCCGGCATTTTTTCTTGCATCGCGGCAGGACTTACATCTCTGGGGCTCGTTTACAAAGCCTTTTTCCGCATAGAATTCCTGTTCGCCGGCGGAGAAGATAAATTCGTTTCCGCATTCCTTGCAAACTAATGTCTTGTCTTCGTACATTTTACTATACCTCGCTTAAAATATTTGGACCACGAGCCGGACTTTCACCGGCACCTTTGTATAACAACGCTCTTTAGTTAAGCTACCCGGTCATTTAGACTTTATTCATTTATGAGCGCCCTTATCTTGCGCCTTGCTCTCTGCATGGCATTATCCACCGATTTTTCAGTGATACCGAGCTTTTCCGCCGCACTTTTATAGCTCATACCGCTGACGCACAGGGTAAACGCCTTGAGCTCAGCCGGAGAAAGTACGGATTCGATATTTTTCCACAGATCGGTAAAGAACTCTTTATAGAGGAAAATGCTTTCGGGGGTCTTGTCGTCTGAAAGAACATCTTCCATTTCGGAGTATTCGACGCTCTCGGGAAAAGCCGAAGCTTTTCTTGTTTTTGCGGAAACAGTCCGCATACGATTTACAATACACACCTCCGCAAAGGTAGAGAATTTAACTCCCCTTTCCGGGTCAAAGGCTTCCATAGCTTTCAGGAGGCTCATAAGACCCTCCTGCCGCAGATCCTCGGTGTCAGACTGAGAGTCCGCGAAAATTTCCGATTTAATGAGAATAAGGTCTGAGTATCGCGACACAAGAGCAGCCGCAGCCGACCTGTCATACTTTGCCATAGCAGCAAGCTCCTCGTCGGTTTTACCGTAAAAACCGGTCAAATTGAAATCCAAATCAAGCAAGATATCCACCTAACGATATGTCCGGCTGAAAAGATCGCCGGTAATTGTAAAGTATTTATACTGCTCCGCCCGGATATCCCGAGCGGAACAGTTTTTTTACAGCTGTCTGATAAGCTGAAAGTTATCAGTTATCGCCTTCCTTGGCAGCTTCCTCCTCGGCAGCCTTGAGAAGCTCTGCCATATCGAAGTTAAAGTTAGCGCTCTTCTTGGCTGCTGAAGGCTGTTTTGCCTGCTGAGCCTGTGAAGGAGCTGAAGGCTCTGACTTATTATATGTATTTGCAGAATTATTATATCCCGAATTTCCGCCGAACGAAGAATTTCCTACGCTTGCGAAGGGATCTGCAGAGTTAGCTGATGAATTCTGTATTGCCTGTTCGGAAGCCGAGCTGAGGTCGGAAAGCGAACCCTTCGGAGCCTTTGCAGCTTCAAAGGTAGCCTGAGGAGCCTCGCCCTTCTTTACAGCAGCATTGCTGTCGCTGGTATCGACTACCTTGCGAGCCTCGCCGATGATGAGCTGAGCCTCGCTCATTCTGTCGGTAGCCTGACCTGTCAGGCGGTTGAGGACAGAAGTGATATCGCTGAATTTAGTATTGACATTTTCGATCTCATTAAGCAGCAGGTCGCGGACTGTCTTTGACATTTCGTTGACCTTATCAGCATGAGCATTTGCCTCATTGACAGTAGCCTTAGCCTGATCGTTAGCCTCCTTGATGCAGGTCTCAGCGGTGAGGTTAGCGCCGGAGATAGTCTTTTCGGCCTCGGCATTAGCCTCCTTGAGGATCTGGTCTGCCTTTTCGTTAGCTTCCTTAGTGACCTTATCGGCATTTCTCTGAGCCTCGATAGTGATCTTTCCGGCAGTTTTCTGAGCCTCGGTAAAGAGTGCGCCCATATCGAACGAAGCAGGGATAGCGCTTTCGGCATTTTCCTTAAGGTCGTCGATCTCGCTGTTGAGCTTGGTGATCTCCTGATCCTTCTTTGCGATAGCGTCTGCATTTTCCTTAGTGAGCTGGGTAACCTCGCGGGTCTTTGCTTCAAGAGCGCTCTTGCTGGTATTGAGCTCGTTAGTAAGGTTGGATATTTCCTTGGTCTTTGCAGCGAGATCGTTGCTGATGCGGGTGATCTCCTGCTTAGCCTTAGCGAGCTCATCGCCGTTTGCAGCTCCGCCTGCGGCAGGAGCAGCAGGAGCGGCATTAGCCTTCTTCTGAGCCTCGCTGAGCTGAGCCTTGAGGGTCTCGATCTCCTTCTTTGCAGCCTCAAGAGCGGCAGCAGCCTGAGCATTTGCCTGAGCATTGCCCTGAGCGGGTGCAGCGGCAGCCTTCTTCTGAGCCTCGTTGAGCTGAGCCTTGAGACTATCTATTTCCTTCTTAGCGGCATCAAGAGCCTGAGTATTTGCCGCACTCTGAGCATTGGCAGCGCCTGCTGCACCGCCTGATCTCAGCTGAGCGATAAGCTTCTGATCCTCTTCATGCTGTTTCTTGGCTTCTTCGAGTTCTTTCTTAGCGGTTCTCAGGGCGTTATTGGAGGTATTGAGCTTTTCCTGAAGATTCTCTACCTGATTTCTGTACTTTATAACCTCCTGAGGGTCGGCAGGGCCTGTTTCCTGAGCTTTTTTAAGTTCGTCCTCAAGGGAAACGATCTTGGAATTGAGCTCGTCGAGGTACGTCATAACGTCCTCTTTAACAAATCCACCGCCAATCTTGGTGGTTCTTAAAACGGTTGGTTCTTCCATGATACACTCCATTTCTCCCCGGTGAGCCGAGGCAACAATAAATTCAAGGAACAAGGATCGGACGACATAAATATGAACATCATCACATATGTAAGCAAAACGGACAAGACCGTCTGAGGGCATTACAGATCCTTACAATAAGCCTTGAATTAATTATATCATAGTCGATATTATATTTCAACTACTTAAATGTAGAAATTTCAGGTCAATTTTAGTGCATTTTACAATAAAAAAAACCGAAATTATACTATTTGTACATTTTGCAGTCAAAAGATAAACAAAAAAACAGCTTCATCCGCAGAAGAAGCTGTCTGTAAATTCACTTAATTGCCGAGCATCTTGAAGATGTCGTCGAGGTCGTAATCCTGACCCGAAGCCGGAGCCTTGGGTGATGAGGAGCTGCTGCCGAAGCCAAGTCCGTCGATAAGCGGATTGTCGATAGCAATAACGTCCTCTTCGGGAGTATCGAGCGACAGACCGCTGTCCGAAGCGGGAGCGTCTGTATCCTCGAAGCCTGCCGCGATGACAGTGATAGTCATCTCGTCCTGCATATCCTCCTTGAAGGCTGTACCGAAGATGAACTCAACGCCGTCAGCAGCGGTATCTGTTATCATCTTTGTAGCCGCGTCAACATCGGAAGAAAGGATATCCTCTGACATTGCGATATTGATAAGGAGTCTCTTTGCGCCCGAGATAGAGGTCTCAAGAAGCGGGCTTGAGATAACTGCGTTTGCAGCGTCTCTCGCCTTGTCCTTTCCGGAGCCGTGACCGATAGCCATGTGAGCGTAGCCTGCGCCCTTCATGATAGTGGAAACGTCTGCGAAGTCGAGATTTATGTAGCCTTCCTCAACGATGAGGTCAGAAATACTCTTAACGCCTGTTTTGAGCACGTCGTCGGAAAGTGCGAACGACTGCATCATAGTGAGGGGCTTGTCGAGCCCCACGAGGAGTCTCTCGTTAGGGATAACGATGAGGGAGTCAACATACTTTTTGAGCTCGGCGATACCTCTTTCAGCCTGAGCCATTTTCTGCTCTCTCTCGAAAAGGAAGGGCTTTGTAACGACAGCCACGGTAAGGATATCCATTTCCTTAGCTATCTTTGCAACAACAGGAGCTGCGCCCGTACCTGTACCGCCGCCCATGCCTGCGGTGATAAAGACCATATCCGCACCCTTGAGGTGTGTTTCGATCTCATCGCGGTTTTCCTCAGCGCTGCGCTGACCGATCTCGGGCTTATTGCCTGCGCCTCTGCCCTTAGTGAGCTTTGCGCCGATCGGGATCCTTGTTGTAGCCTTTGATTTATTGAGAGCCTTTGCATCGGTGTTGATAGCAATATATTCGATGTTATTAACACCGGAATCCACCATACAATTAACGGCATTTCCGCCGCCGCCGCCAACGCCGATGACCTTTATATTAACATCGGGTTCGAGGGCTTCCTCATAATTGAAATCTGACATTAAAACTCCTCCTATTGTATTATCCTGTATTTTATCTAAATCTGAATAACCTCTATAAATACACTTTATATTTTAGCATAATATTTTCTTTTTTGCAAGTCTCAGAAAAATTTTTTTGAATTTCAGCGCATTTTACAATAACGCCTTTATTTGTATCCTGATTTTGCACACATTCGTCTAAATCACCAGCTTTGCTCCTCATAATAACCGTAATCATCATAGGAATCATCGTAATAGTAGTCATCGCCGGAATAGCTGTAATCGTCGCTGTAATAATACTGGCTGTCGCCGGAATAGTCATAGGAATAATCATCGGAGTAGCTGTCATCGTAATAGGTTTCATCGTCCGAAGCGGTATCCTCGTTATCGCGGTTATTATATTCGCTGAAAATAGCCTCCTGTTCGGGGTTAGACTCACCGAGCGGCTCCTCACCGCTGTCGTCGGGCGAAGCTGTCGTAGGCTCGATATTTCCGGGAACATCGACCGGGGCGTCGTTTGTACGGAAGCTGCACTGATTTGTTCCCACCATGGTAAGATAGCCCTTTTTACCCTTGACGCTCTCGTCGTTCATTACCGTTGCGGCGAGATCGAGCTTATACTCCACATCGCTCCAGTTTCCCATTTTGAATATCATACCGTTACGGTAATTGACGATTATCGAGTGTTCATCGCTCATATCAACAGTTGCGATATCAACCGTTTCCATTTTTTCAAGGGCAGTCATCAGCTCTGCGAATGCCTCTGCTTTATGCTCATTTGAAGAAGCGACCGGTCTGCCGGGCTCTGTGATGCTGGGTTCGTATCCATATATAATAGGAAGCCCCTCTGTTATGAAGCCGTTATCAGCGAGGATCTTACCCTTTTTGCTGACAAGGAGGGTACCCTCATCGTAATTAACATTAAAAGCGGGTATGCACTTTGTCACCTTTATATCGAGTGACGAAGGGAAATCTCTGTTTACCGAAGCTGTCTCGACATACAGCAGTTTGTCCAGTATCTGCTGCTGACTTTTTTCGGCATCGAGTCTCAGAAGATTATCGCCCTCGTGTATGCCCGAGGCGTCAACTATCTCCTCCGCGGTATACATATCGGATTCTCCCGAGACCCGTATCTCGCTTATATTGAACAGAAACGTATAGCTTATTGTAATGCCGGCAGTAATAACAAGCAGCAATACGGCAAGACCGTAAAGATTCATATTTCTGCCGCGTCTTCTCAGGCGCTTGCGGCTGTTCTGTCTTTCGACATTGGTTTTCTCGACGTCCTTCATATTCCCTCCGGTCGCTGCAGGTCAGGCTCTGCGAATATCTCCGCCGAGTGCTGAAACAGCCTCCTCTATTTTTTCGTATCCTCTGTCTATGTGTGATATTTTGGTTATCTGAGTAGTTCCCTCAGCTGCAAGCGCGGCGACTGCCATTGCAGCACCTCCGCGCAGGTCGGTAGCCTCTACATTTGCACCGTGCAGCCTGCGGACTCCCTTGACTATAGCCACCTTGCCCAGAACCTGTATATCCGCGCCCATTTTAATGAGAGCGTCGGTGTGGCGGTAGCGGCAATCGAAGATATTCTCCTCGAAAATGCTTGTTCCGTCGGCAGCGGCAAGCGCTGCCATAAGCACCGCCTGCGCATCGGTAGGAAAGCCCGGGTGGGGCATAGTGCGTATCCGTTCTCTCACAGCCCTGAGTCTGACTCCGCTGTGGAGATATATCTTATTTTCGCCCGTATATATACTGCACCCCGTCTGTTCGAGCACTGAAAGAAAAGGCTCTGTTTCGGGGACGCAGGCATTTGTAAGTATTATCTCTCCTCCGGCGGCTGCCGTCATGGAAAGGTATGTTGCGGCGGCTATCCTGTCGGGCATAATGGTGTATTCGCAGCCGTGGAGCTTCGCTTTGCCCTTCACGACTATCCTGCTTTCGCCGTCGCCGGTTATCCGGGCTCCGCAGGCTCTCAGGAATCCGCAAAGGTCGCATATCTCGGGCTCGCGTGCGGCATTATTTATCACAGTCTCGCCGTCTGCTGTTACGGCGCAGAGAATGATATTCTCAGTAGCTCCGACAGACGGAAAGGCAAGCGATATCTTAGCGCCGTGGGCTCTGCCCGAGGGTATGCGGCAGACTATCCTGCCGGAAAGCTCCGAAATATCCACGCCCATGCGTTTTAGCGCAGCGAGGTGCATATCTATGGGGCGCGGACCGAGCTCGCAGCCTCCCGGGACGCTCACCGTGCATTCGCCCGCCGTCCCGAGCATAGCTCCCATAAAAATTATCGAAGAGCGCATTTCGCGCATAAGCTCCTCGGGTATTTCGGTCCTGTCAATGCTTCTCGAATCGACCGCCGCGGAATTTCCGGAAAATGTACACCGGCAGCCCACGAAGTTGAGTATTCTCGAAGCAGCATATATATCCGTCAGCTTAGGGCAGCGGTGGAGCCTGCATTCTCCTCCGCACATCAGCGAAGCCGCCATGATAGGCAGAGCGCTGTTCTTGCTGCCCTGTACGGAAAGCTCGCCTCTCAGCGGCTTTCCGCCTGTTACAACCAATTTCTGCATTATACCACCTCACAGCTTTTTGTGTATATTATGCTGTAAAGCGGCTGTGTGTTACTTTTTTGCCTTAGCCCTGAGCTTGTCGATAACGGCGAGTATGCGCTCGTTCGTATCGGCAAGGTGGAGCTTCGCCGCGCTGTCGGACATCACCGTCACGCGGTCGGGGTCGTTATAGAGCTTCTCTATCTCGGAAATAATACGTTCGCTTGAAGCGTCCTTCTGCTCGACGACTATCGCCGCCCCCGCCTTTCCGAGAACCATCGCGTTGTGGTACTGGTGGTTGCCCGCGACTATGGGAGACGGTATGAGAATGGAAGCCCTGCCCGCAGCCTCAAGCTCGGCAAGAGTAGAGGCTCCCGAACGGCAGATAACGAGGTCTGCCGCAGCAAGGCAAATGTCCATGTCGTTTATGTATTCGGTAATGCGCAGGCGGTCGCTTTTCAGGGGTATCCCTGCACTTTTCATAGCCTGCGGAAAGGTGTCCTTTCCCATTCCTCCGTAGCCGTGGATATGGTTTATCTTCAAGCCTTTGCCGACGTGCCATTTTATTGCTTCGGTCATGGTCTCGTTTATGCAGCCTGCACCGAGGCTCCCGCCAAACGAGAGTATAGTGAAATCGCCGTTGAAGCCGAGCTTTTTTCTCGCCTCCGGGCGGCTTATGGTGTTTATATTGCTTCTCACGGGAAGCCCCGTGACGGTGTACTCGAATTTGTCGCTGTCCATATAATCGAGCGCTTCCTTTACGGTCAGCATAACGTGATCGACCTCTTTTGCAAGAAGCTTGTTCGTAACGCCGGGGTAAGCATTCTGCTCATGGATAGCGGTGGGAATGCCCATTCTTGCAGCCTTGCGGATAACCGGACCTGCCGCATAGCCGCCCGTTCCTATCGCGATATCGGGCTTGAAGCCCTCGATTATCTGCCTTGCGCGTCTGCCGGAGGCTGCAAGGTAAGCCGCTGCCTTGGCATTGCGCCCGATATTTTCAAGCGATATCTTCCTCTGAAAGCCCGCGACCTTTATCGTTTCGAGCCTGTAGCCTGCCTTCGGGACGAGCTTTGCCTCCATACCCTTCGGAGTTCCGGCAAACAGGAATTCCGTATCGGGGTATCTGCTCTTTATAATGTCTGCTATTGCGAGTCCGGGGTTGATATGTCCGCCCGTACCTCCGCACGCTATAAGAACTTTCATATAATGACTGCTCCTTTATGCATTCTTTGGTTCATACTGCTCGTGCCCGGGTCTTTTTTTCTTTTTCTTTTTAGGCTCGGGAGCCTCCTCGGGGTAATACCGCTGCTGCGAGATATTGAGCATTATGCCCATTTCCGCGAGCTGCATGATCAGCGCCGTTCCGCCGTAGCTGAAAAACGGCAGGCTTATTCCTGTATTTGGGATAAGGTTGCTTACAACGGCGAGGTTGAGCACGGTCTGTATGCCTATCTGCGTGGTGATGCCGACTGCGATGAGCGAGCCGAAGCGGTCCTTGCAGCGGACTGCTATCGAAAAGCCCTCTACCACCAGCAGGAAAAATACTATGATTATCGCAAGAGCGCCCACGAAGCCGAGCTCCTCGCAGACTATCGGGAAAACGAAGTCGTTCTTCGTCTCGGGGAGATAGAGGTATTTCTGGCGCGAGTTTCCGAGTCCGAGACCGAAAAGTCCGCCCGAGCCGATAGCGATTATCGAGTTGACCGTCTGCCACGTATCGCCGAGAACGTCCGCAAACGGATCCTGCCACGACTTGATACGCACAGCAACGTAGCTGCCCGGCTTGCCCGCCTGCCAGCTTATGACTGACACCGCTATAGCTATCGCTGCCGCACCGAGCGCGATGAACTGCTTTCTGTTCGCACCGCCGCACAGTATCATCGCAACGGCAATGCTTCCTATCAGGATACAGCCCGAAATATGGGGCTCTTTATATAAAAGGAACAGATAAACGCCCATGAGGACGGCATATTTGCAGATGCCCGTGCCGAATTTGTTCATCTTTGCGCCGTCGCGCTCCATGCTGTAGGCAAAATAAACGATGAGCGAGAGCTTCGCGACCTCAGACGGCTGAAAGTTTACGGGTCCGAGGGTCAGCCAGCGCTTTGCGCCCATATCACCGCCCTCGTCGTTTCCTATCGCAAGCGCAAGTATCAGGAATACCAGTCCGGCGATGTAAAGGAGCCCGGCGATATTGAATTTTTTCAGTATAGGCAGCCTGAGCGTTTTGAAGTTATGATAATCCATTTTCATGAAAAAGATCATCAATACAAAGCCGATGACAGCGTGCTTGACCTGACTCTTGGCATAAAAAAGACCGTCGCCGCCATGCTCGCTGTAAGCCCAGGCATAGCTCGCCGAGGACATCATTACAAGTCCCACGACGAGAAGTATCATAACATACGCAAAAAACGAAAGGCTGATATCACTGTTTCTGCTTTCGCCCAGAAACGCCTTGCCCAGCGACATTCCCGAGCTCTTTTTATTTTTAGTGCCTGCCGCCATGTTCTCCTCCAAAATATGTGATGAATTACAGTGAACGTAAAAATTATTTGCCGTTTGCTATAATGCAGGGCTCTGACCTGAAACCCGATCAAAACGCCAGCAATGTAATTATTCCCAATACGCCGAAAATAATGCCTGCAAGAGAAAAGGTTATTACTATCTTATATTCGCTGAATCCGCTCATCTCGAAATGGTGATGGATGGGTGTCATCTTGAAAATGCGCTTTCCCTCGCCCGTTTTCTTTTTGGTATACTTAAAGTAGCTCACCTGTATCACTACCGAGAGCGCTTCGAGGATATACACCATCGCAGCGAGAATAAGCAGCAGGTGCTTGTGGAGTATCAGTGCAGTTCCCGTCACGGAAGCGCCGAGGAACATCGAGCCCGTATCGCCCATAAAGCACTTTGCAGGGTTGAGGTTCCACAGCAGGAAGCCGAGACAGCCTCCGGCAAGAGCCATAGTGAAGTAGGTCATCTCATACTGCTTCAGTATCGAGCAGCAGACCGTAAATATCAGCATTGCCGCAAAAGTCACCGAGCCGCAAAGTCCGTCAACTCCGTCGGTGAGGTTCACCGCATTGGTAAGGTAGATTATCACGGGTATCATCAGGATATAGTAGAATATCCCGAGCGAGGGCGAGCTCCAGAAGCCTAAGTCTATCTTAGTGGAGGTGTCGCCGAATTTGTATATCGCAAAGAGGAAGGCGACCGAGAAAACGAGCTGCATAGCTATCTTCTGCATTGGCGAAAGCCCGTCATTATCCTTTCTTGCGACCTTTGTGTAATCGTCGATAAAGCCTATGAGTCCGAACGCAGCCGCAAAGACGATACAGCTCAGCACGCGGTAGAATGCGTTAAAGCTTGCGCTGTCGGTCGTATCTATGCCGGAATTCCACCTGTAGACCCAATAGCCGCCTATTGCGGTTATAATGGTCGAGATGATGAACATGAATCCGCCCATTGTGGGGGTACCCTGTTTCTTGGCGTGCCACTGCGGACCGTCCTTGGTTTTTATAGGCTGACCGAATTTTATCTTATGCAGGAACGGAACGAGGAATATCCCCGAAAGTCCTGCTATAGCAAACGATACAAGTGCGGTAAGTAAATTTATTACCCAGAAAGACATTTTATTCCAACAACTCCCGAATTTTAATCAAGCATAGCAAGACCCTGCGCAACTATCTCACGCTCGTCAAAGTGGATATGCTCTCCGCCGGCAAGTATCTGGTAATCCTCATGTCCCTTGCCTGCAAGAACTATTATATCACCTTTCTTTGCGATTTTCAAGGCGTGGTAAATAGCCTCGCGCCTGTCTGTGACGACATCATACGGGACAGAGCTGTTTTCAAGTCCGGCAAGAATGTCTTTTATGATCGCATCGGGGTCCTCATTGCGGGGATTATCCGATGTGACAACGAGCTTATCGGCATATTTTGCCGCAGCCTGCGCCATTTTCGGACGCTTTGCGGCGTCGCGGTTGCCTCCGCAGCCGAAAAGGCAGATAAGATCGCCCTCGGTGTATTCTCTGACGCTTCTGAGAATGTTCTCAACAGCGTCGGGGGTATGTGCATAATCGCAGATGACGGTGAAGTCCCTGCCCGTGGGAATGACCTCGCACCGACCCTTGACGCCGGGGTATTCCCCTACGGCGGCAATGATGTCATCTATCGGTATACCTGCCTCCATGCAGACCGCCATTGCTGCGGTAACATTTGAAACATTGAAAAGTCCGGGGATCCTTGTTTTGACAAGGTATGATTTTTCTCCGCGGCAGAACCAGAAGCTCGAGCCGGAAGCCTTTATCTTGATACCGTCGGCATAGTAATCCGAGTTTTCCTTCACGCTGAAGCTGAGCTTTCTGCACTCGGTCTCGCCGTACAGCCTTCTTCCGTAGTCGTCGTCGATATTGATAAGAGCAACGTCGCAAATGCCGAAGAGGAGCTTCTTTGCCTGATAGTAGTCCTCCATGTCCTTGTGGTAATCGAGATGATCCTGAGTAAGATTGGTGAAAGCCGCAATATCGAAATGCGAAGAGCCGATGCGGTTCTGGACAAGTCCGAAGGACGATACCTCCATTACGACGTATTCACAGCCTGCCTTTACCATTTTGTCGAGCAGCTCCATAAAGTCGTAGGTCATCGGAGTGGTGTTCTCGGTGTGGAGGATCTCGTCGCCGATCTCATTCCGGATAGTTCCCACAAGACCGGTCTTATGACCGCTGTTCATGAGGATATGTTTTATCACGTTTGTGATAGTGGTCTTGCCGTTAGTACCGGTAACGCCGATCATTTTCAGCTTTTTTTCGGGGTGACCGAACCACGCTGAGCAGAGCTTTCCATAGAGCCTGCGTGTGTTATCGGTGATTATCTGACGGTCGCCGAGCCCGAGGTCGTGGTCGCATACTACTGCTGCCGCGCCCTTTTCAAGCATTTCAGCCGCAGCGGAATGTCCGTCGAAGCTGCCTCCCTTTACACATACAAAGAGGCTTCCCTCCGCGACCTTGCGGGTATCGTCCGTGACCGAGGTTATCTCTGTATCGCCTATGGCGGTCACTGCATTGTTTTCAAGAAGTTCGTTTAATCTCATTTGTCTGCCTCCTTTCGAGCTGGATCAGCTCGGCGCGGTGTCCGCGCTGCCATTCCGCGCTGCCGAGCCACGTTGTCACTCGGCGGGGAGCCCCCGCGGGCGAGCCACGTTGCCGCGCTTACGCGCTCACTTCCACCAACGCCCTCAGTCGTACATCGCTCAACTGCACTATCATTAATGATGAATTATTCGCGCAAATAAATGCACAGGAGCGCATCTTTGCCCTTAACCTTTGCAGGGCTCTGCCCTGCACCCGCTAAAGGGGCAGCCGCCCCTTTAGAATCCCATTCCACGCTCCCGCTCGCAAGCTCGCTCACTCTCAGCAAAACTGATAGTCTGCTTTCGCACAACTGCACCATAATAAATTACGAATCATGCACGCGCGCCGATCAGTCGCTGTCCTCGTTTACAATAAATTCAAGCTCTATGCACGTGCCCTTGGGGACCTGTGTTCCGGGCTCTATAGACTGTGTATTCACAACAGCATCGTCTCTTGTGACCGAGGCGCCCCTCGTAACGTAATTCAGCTCGCAGTATACAAGCTGATCGTTCGCATAGGTCGGCGAAAATCCCACAACATCGGGAACTGTAGTATATTCGACTGTGTGTCCTTTTTCGGTGTAGAGGTATACCGTGCCGCCCTTTGCGATAGAAGTTCCCGTAACAGGTGACTGAGCGACCACCTCGATACCGCTGCCGATGATCTGATACTCAACGCCGAGTCCGTCGAGAGTAGCCTTTGCGTCGTCGATCGAGCCTTCGAGGAGCGGTACCTTTACATCGAGGTTTTCAAGCTCCTCTTCGGTATATTCGGGGCTTATCCCGAGGTAAGGAAGCACATCGGTGAGGATATCTCTTGCCGTAGGAACGGCGACCTTGCTTCCGTAGTAAGCTATGTCCTTGTTGGGCATATCAGCAAGCACAAGCAGGATTATCTCGGGGTCCTCAGCAGGGGTGAAGCAGACATATGAAGCTCCGTATTCCTGCGTATCCGCGTCCTCCTCTTCCTCAGAAGCCTGTTTACCCTGTTCTGTGACGCTGAGTCGCTGTGAAGTGCCGGATTTTCCGCCTATAGAATAGCCTTTAATAGTAACGTTTCCGCCGCCGTTGCTTGTAACGACGTTTTTGAGAGCCTCGCGCATAGTGGCAGAGGTCTCTTCCGAAACTACCTGTCGTCTTACAGTTCTTTCGTTATTGAGGATAATGTTTCCGTCCTCATCGACTATCTTGTCAACGACATACGGCTGGAGGAGATAGCCCCCGTTTATAGCCGCGCAGTACGAGGTTATCATTTCAAGCGGAGTGATGGTCTCGCCCTGTCCGAACGAGCAGACCGCAAGATCCACGTTAGTCATAACGTCGGGTGAAAAGCCGATTCCCGCGCTTTCCGCAGGGAGGTCTATGCCGGTCTTTTCGGAAAGCCCGAATGCGTCGAAGTAGTAGCAGAATTTATCCACGCCGAGCCTTTTGCCTATCTCCATGAAGGCGGGGTTGCACGAGTTGGTAAGAGCCTCCTGGAAGGTCTGGCTGCCGTGGCCTGCGGTATTGTGGCACTTTATCGGCTGGAGCGCTCCTGTAAGCTCGACCGAGCCCGAGCAGTAGAACGAATCCTTTGCGAGGTCGATGAGATTTTCTTCTATAGCGGAAGCGCTCGTGACCACCTTGAATACCGATCCGGGCTCATATATCTCGGTAATGCACTTGTTCTTCCACTGTTTTTCGCGTTCCTCGGCGGTACGTTCGGTCTTTTCCTCGCCGGTGAGCTGAGCGAGCTCCTCCTTTATGCTGTCCACCGATATTTCATACGGCTGATTGAGGTCAAAGCTGGGATATGTCGCCATGCCGTAGATCGCACCGGTCTTTGCGTCCATAAGGATCGCACACGAGCGGTTCTTGACCTGATAGGTCTCGCTCATTTCCTCGAGGTGTTTTTCCAGATAATACTGGATATTCATATCTATGGTGAGGTAGACGTCTCCGCCGTTCTGAGGCGAATAAGTCTTGGAATATCTGTAGGGGAGCTCGTTGCCGTTGGAGTCCTTTGCAGAGATAGTTCTGCCGTCAACGCCTGCGAGGTAGTCGTCATAATAAGCCTCAACGCCGTAAGCGCCGCTGCCGTCGCCTACGGTAAAACCGATGACGGAAGCCGCGAGGTCGTTCTGGGGATAGTATCTTTTGGTATCCTCCTCGACGTTGAGCGAGATGAAGCCGACGCTGTTGAAGTAATCAAGCACCTCATCGGCAACAGGCTTTTCGACCTGATCCTGAAGCACGCTGTACTGGGTATTCTCCTCCATGGCAGAGCTGACCTTATCCTGTGATATGCCGAGCTTTTCCGAAAGGAAGAGGATAGTTTCCTGCCTGAAAGCATCGGTCGAAGCGGGCAGAGCACCTATTTCATTGCCCTCCTCGTCATATTGGGGGGTATATGTTCCGTCAGCCTTTTCCGAGTTTCTCTTATCTATCGCTTTTGCGAGCTCATCCATATCATCTCTGAACCTTTTGGGGTCGAGAAAGACCTTATATACGGAAGCACTTTTAGCGAGGGCATTGCCCTTTGCGTCGTATATAGCACCTCTGTGGGCGGAAAGGGTTATAGAGCCGAAATGCTGGTCGTTAGCCATTTCCTGATATTTTTCGTTATCTATGACCGAGATCTTGAAAAAATTTGCGGCAACGAAAGCAAAAAGGATAAAGAACACAGCCGTCATGACTATTTTTATCCTGAATCTCATTGAATTTGAGGGATTAGTATTCGCCATTTTCCCTTATACTCCTCTCTCCGAAGCGGCTGAGACCGATATGCGGCATTGCTGCCGAGCGCGGTCTGTGGGTCTGTCTGCTAAATAAAAAGGCAGGGTAACTACGCTGCCCCGCCCGTTGAACATCTTATATTTCTTTTTGGATGTCCGTTTCTTTCGATACGACGAAGGATTTTCGCTTAAAAAGCGTGGAATCGCCGTCCTGAGCCCCGTTTTCCCGTCGGGGCTCAGGGACCGGTGATCCAGGTATTCCGATCACCCGCTGTATCTCCGTGTTCTACATATTACCTCGGCATATATATTTTTTCGCCGATAGTGTTCTTTGATATACAGGCAGTCCGCTGATATATTTATATTTGAACTACCCTCTGAAATATTCCACGCATCGGTCAAAAAACGATTTTATTTTCGCTCCTATACCTTTTTCCTGCTCAGGAATATTCACAACGTCTCCGGTCTGTATTTTTATGTACTTTATCTGGGATGAATCTATCTTTTGCATTCCCAGCACATTTTCGGCATAATCTTCGACGTTTTTAGCAGACATTCTGCTGTCAAGCTCAGACTGAAGCCTTACATTTTCGGCTTCCACGAGGCTCAGTTCATCGTTGAGCGACGCGACCTTGTTATACATGGTATTGCGTCTGTCAAGCGTATAGATGACCGAACCCAGCAGCAGAGCAGCGAGTATCGACGCGAGGATTATCGCCATTACCGAACCGCTTCTTGCCTCATTGTGTCTCACATGGATCTGCGGATCGTCATCAGGCAGCTGGTCGCCGTTTTCACTGACCTCAGCATCTTCCCGCGCATCTTCCTCATAGGGATCTTCATTATAATAGTACACAGAGTTTTCAGCCATTGCTATCCGCACTCCTTTCTATTATTCTGAGCTTTGCGCTTCTGCTTCTGTTGTTTCTTTCAAGTTCCTTTTCATTTGCCTCGATAGGCTTTCTGTTCACAAGCTTTCCCTGCGGCTTGTGACCGCATACACACTGGGGGAAATCCGGGGGACAAATGCAGCCTCTGCACCACTGTGCAAATCTTTGTTTCACCAGCCTGTCCTCAAGGGAATGGAAGGTGATAACAGCAAGTCTGCCTCCCGGTTTCAGGCTGTAGAAGGCTTGATCGAGCCCCTTCGACAGATGCTCAAGCTCGCCGTTGACGGCGATCCTTATAGCCTGAAAGGTTTTTTTGCAAGGGTTTTTTTCTCTTCTTGCCTTTTGCGGAACGCTTTCCCTTATGATATCGGCAAGCTCGAGGGTAGTCTCGATGCGGGCTTTCTCGCGGGCTTTGACGATATTGGAAGCGATCCTGCGGGAGAATTTTTCTTCCCCGTATTCAAAAATAATTCTGGCAAGCTCTGATTCGGAATACGTATTCACGATGTCTGCCGCGCTTATCCCTTCCTTGCTCATACGCATATCAAGCGGAGCATCGGAGTGATACGAAAAGCCCCTGCTGCCTTCATCGAGTTGGTAGGACGAGACGCCAAGATCCAGAAGAACTCCGTCCACCTTGCCCAAACCAAGCCCGTCAAGCACGCTCCTCATTTCCGAGAAGTTGCTCAGAGCGACATAGACATTCCCGAACCGTGCGAGCCTTTTCTTTGCCGTATCAACGGCATCGGGGTCTCTGTCGAGAGAGACAAGCGTTCCGTTTTCCTTAAGCCTTTCAGCGATAGCAGATGAATGCCCCGCACCGCCTGCCGTGCCGTCGACATAGACGCCATCAGGGCGGATAGCAAGACCTTCGATACATTCCTCGAGCATTACGGGAATATGAGTAAATTCCATTGACACATCTCCTTGATACAGCCATACGGCGGTATTTTACAGAACCAGATCTGCAAGAGCGGCGTCAATATCAGCCTGCGAAATGCTGCTGTTGAACTCTTCCCAATTTGCCTTGGACCATATTTCGGCTTTGTAAGAAGCTCCTATAACGACCACCTCGTCAGAGATCTCCGCATAGAGTCTGAGGCTATCCTTAATGAATATCCTGCCCTGCTTATCCGGAGTCTGCTTGTCCGCAGCTGCGAGGTATATCCTTCGCGCTGCTTCGCCGACGGCGCCCGTAATAGTATTGAGCTTTTCTTCAAATTTACCGTATTCCTCAGGTGAATAAACTGAAAGGTATTTCCCGCCCTTTCCGGGAACGAGATAGAATTCCGGACCGAGGATATCACGAAGCTTATTTGGGAATGCCATTCTGCCCTTGCTGTCGATACTCGGATTATAAGTACCGTACAATGGTTCTGCCATTATCCGCGCCTCGCTTTCTTTCAGATTCCGGTAATCATCACCTCAGAAGTGGAAAAAATCACACATCATCACCTTTTTTCACCCTACAAATATTCTATCACAAAATGATAGATATTTCAATACTACATATTTCACAATATACAACAAGAAAAAACGCGGTTTTTTAGTGATTTTGTTTAAAATTATTCCTGAATCATAAGAAAGCGAAACAAACGTTTTTAAATCATTTCACCTTTTATCACCCATGAAGGCAAAAAACGGAAATATTTTCCCCCTTTTTCACCTCATGAATGCGAAATAAGTCTCCGGACAAAGCTATGCTGTCTGCAATGCCCAAAGACTTATTTCTTTTGTTCTTCTTAATCACAGCCGTCTGAGAACTGTGCTTTATATCTGTTTATGCCTCTGTCGCGGCAGAGGCAGTTGTCGTGTTTTCAGTGACCGCAGCGGTCGTTTCTACAGCAGGCTCGGCAGCATCTGTTACAGTCTCTGCCGCCGCCTCGTCAACTGTCTCAGCAGCTTCGGCAGTATCCTCGGCGAGCTCCTCCTCATACACCACGTCATATGTATACGTCATGTTGAACTTGCACGATTTAAGCCCGAGCATCTGTGAGAACTGGTAAGCCTTTACAGTTACCTGACCGTCTATCGTGACGTAAGTGGCATATCCGGTCTCGTCGGAATACTGAGGCTGGATCCACATACCGGGGTCGTCCGAAAGGGTTATGCCGTAAGCCGCCTGAAGCTTGCTTTTTACGTAATCCTCGCTCATATACGTTACCGTTCCGTAGTGGGGGTCATAAGCGGCGTCGTAATCGCTCGAAACGCTCCTCAGATACGGTATATCTGCATAGAACACCTCATAGCAGTTTGCCGAGCAGCCTCCGCTCGAAGCGGAAAACATTGAATTTGCGTAGTAGCCGTCGTAATAAAGAGCCTCTCCGAGAACATCGGAGCAAGCGTCGATGACCACCTGCGGAGGATCAGCCTTGCCGCGCAGGTCATTGGAATCGTCGCCGTTATATTTAATATAAGTATAAACGGCAACAGCCTGAGCCTTTATAGCTTCGTAAGCCATTCCGCTCCCGACCTCTGCATAAACAATGCTTGCAACGACGTCAAGGGTATCTCCGGCAGGCTGATGAGCGATAGTAAGCTCTTCAATATCGGTAAGACCGGTGTTCATGAGGTATGTACCGGGATAATAATGATAGAGGATATCCTGATACGTCCAGCCGGCGAAGGAAGCATAGAAATTAGCTCCGTTCTGGCTCATTCCGACGCCGTGTCCCCAGCCGTATGTAACAAAAGCGAATTCGCCCGGGCGGGTCTCAACATCGGCTGTCTGAGGAGCGGGGACGTCTCCGACTCCCGCGCCCGAGCTATAGGATTCGACCTCGGTAGGCTCCACATTTCTTCCCTTTGATCTGAGAAGGGTGGGTATAGCCTTGCGCAGCTCGGCGAGCTTCTGGCGTTTCTGCTCATCTGTAAGCTCCTCTTCCGTATCGGCGCTTTCTCCCGCAAGGGACATTCCGGGTGTGGCAGGCTCATAGCTGACGAGCGTAAGGCTCGAATCGTAATCGGAAATATCCGCCTTATCCCAATCGGGCTCGGGGAGCTCTTCCTCCTGTGGGGCGGAATTATCCGCATCGGCTTGCGTCACAGCTGTGACTTCGGCGATGGTATCCTCGCCTGCCGCAGCAGCCGTCATGCTCTGGAGCATGAGCACCGAAGCGGCAAAAGCAGCCGCACGCCTTAAAGTATTCTTCTTATTAATAATAATCACTCCTCATTTCGGGGTGGGGTATCATGTTCTTCGTACTCCGCAGCAGCCTCCTGCGCCTGAATATATTCATCTGCACGCTGGATAGAGGAAAGGTCGCCTGCGACCTCGCCGTCTCTGAGCCGCCTTGCAACGACTAAAAACCGCGAATTATCCTCATCGGCATAGCAGGTAGAGAGTGTCAGGAGCTTATCGCTGCTGTTGACGTCTATACCGGTATCGAGCATCTGAGCCTGACGGCAGCAATCGAGGTAAAAGTCAAACTCCTCCTGAGTATCGAGCTCCTCCATATTCCAGTATCTGAACTCGGTAGCGTTGTAGCTTCCGCTGGTTATGAGGTATGCGAAGATAACATAGTCATAGTCCCTGTAATTCGAGCTGAGCTTTATAAAGGGCGCAGTCTCGTAGAAGCTGCTGTCCTGCCGGTATCTCCTGAGCGAGCCGAACATTGAATTATTCGCCATATTATGCCCGAAGATGACCATATTCTCAGAGTGATCCTCGTCCGTACCGGCAAAGACCTCGCGGTAATCGGCATATAAAGTACCGCATCTCAGATAGCTCCCGTCGAGATCGTGATCGAGGTAATACTCATCGGGGATATACTCCTGATAGCCGTAATAAGCGATATCCTCGGAATCCTGCGTTACCTCACCGGGATCGAGGACAAAGGGATAGTCGATCGGAGTGCCGTCAATAGTGATCCAGCCTATGATGTCCTTATTCACGTGCAGGAGCGCCTGAGCCCTCGGAGTAATACCATTTGGAGAGGGAACATATTCATACAGCTGCGACCAGTTATCCGGGAGCGGATCTTCCTTCTCCCGAACCGCCGCCTGTGTGGGTTCCTCTACAGAGCTGTAGGTCGGGACCTCCTTATCCGATTTATTGATAATAACAGTAAAAACTCCAAGACCGACAGCGGCGGCACACACCGCACAGGCTGCAATGATTTTTTTGGGTCTGCTCATTATTTACTCCTCAGTCTCATCAGTTTCTGCGGGACCGTAAGGAACGAACTCCGCGTCGGGGTCATATTTCTCATTGGGCTTGCTGTCGTAATACAGCGTAGGCCACTTGATATTGGGGTTTGCGACGCTGTCCTGAGTACCCTCAAGGGGATCCTCGCCGTCTCTTACACGTCGGGCTAAGATTATAAGTCTTCCTCTGTCGCCGAGCAAGGTGTTGCAGGTGGAGAGGGTTATCAGCGGATCACCGTACTTCACGTCAACGTCATTCAGGCGGAGCGTCCTGCGCTTTGCCTCGTTCACGAAGTCATAGAATGCCTGCTCGTCGTCGAAATTTATCTTGTTCCAGCAGTCAAACTTGGTGTCGGTCTCGTCCTCGGCATCAACTATGAAAAAGGCAAATATCTTATAGGTATAGCATTCATAATTTGAGTTGAGGTAGATGAGGGGGTGTTCGCCGTAGTAGTTTTCGTTTCTCTGGTAGTATTTAAGGCTTCCGAACATCTCATCGTTCTTCATATTGTGTCCGTAAATGACGAGGTTATCGGAATTGGGGAAGGCAAGTGTGCCGTCCGCGCCGACCTCGTCGAAGTGGTTGCGGAAATCGAGGAATATCTCGCCTGAGCGCGATTCGGTGCCGTCGATCTTTATATCAAGGTACTTCGAGTTATCCTCCGCCTGCATGAGCGGGTTGTTTACGGGGGTATCGGGGATAGAAATAACTCCTACAACGTCCTCGTTCATATCGAGGAGCTTTCTTGCGCCGTCAAGCATCGTGTAGTACCTGACCCTGCCGTCCTCGCCGTAGGTATCCTGCGAAGTATCGCCGTTTGCGGGATATGTCCAGTACATATCCATAACGCTGTCGTTTATTTTTGAAGCACGCCACAGGTCAAAGTAGTAATCGCCGACCATATATCCGCAAACGATTATAGCTGCGACCGATCCGAGGAACACAAGCTTTCTCAGGCGTTCGCCTACGCTGTCGCCCTTCTGGGGTAAAAGGCCCAGAAGTCTTGAGCCGACGGTCTTTTTCTTATTCTCCTTATTCTTCTTTTTCTTCTTTTTCTTTTTTCTCAAGGAATCCTTCGGCTTTTCGGCGGGAGCTTCCTCCTGCGCGGGGACTTCCTCCTGCGTGGGGACTTCCTCCTGCGTGGAGACTTCCTCCTGCGTGGGAACTTCCTCTTCCGCGGAGACTTCCTCCTGCGCGGGAACTTCCTCCTGCGTGGGAACTTCCTCTTCCGTGGGAACTTCCTCTTCCGCCGCTGCTGCAAGAGCGGCAACAGCTCTGTCTATCTGCGACTCAACGGACTCGGCTTCAGGCTCCTGCACAGCAGCTTCGTCCGCTTCCTCATTTATAATATCCTTTGCCGGATCAGCGTCCTGCGCTTCGGAGAGAGCTCCTGCCGCATCATCAGCCTTTGCAGAGAGCTGATCCTCCGCCTCCATAGCGGCGTCGAGCTCACTGATGATCTCTGCCGCAGCGGAATGCTTATTCTCCTTCACCTTGCGTATGCGCTGAGCGATCCTGTCCGAGAGCTCGCTTTCCCACTCGTCTGTACCAGAGGGCTGCTGAGGTGTCGGCGAGACCGCGGTCTCAGCCTGTTGCTCCGGTGCGGAGGTATGGATAGATTTTTTAATAGCATTTATTCTATCGGCTCTGCGCTGAGTCTCCGATAATTCATTCTGATTTTCGCTCATTGCTCTCTATCGCCTCCATGAGTGCTTCTTCAACGGTGCGCAGTGCATACAAGGCTGCGCTTTGCCTTATGCTGCGCCTGCTTTTATCTTTCAATTCCCATAATGCAGGAAGCTTTACGAACTGTTTTCCGCATATATCAAAGCCTATATATACCGTTCCTACGGGAGTTTTTTCGGTTCCTCCGCCCGGACCTGCTATCCCCGTTACGGAAATGCACACGTCTGCGCCGGAGCATTTTTTCAGACCCTTTACCATTGCAAGGGCAATTTCCTCGCTGACTACGCCCCGGAGCTGTATATCCTCCATGGGAATGCCGAGAAAACGGCTTTTCGTCCGCTCGGAGTAGGTACACAGACCCAGCTCAAAGACGTTTGACGCCCCCGAGACCGAGGTGATGAGCTCGGAAAGGAGTCCGCCCGTACAGCTTTCGGCAGTGGCTATGGTCAGTTCCTGTTTATCTAATAATTGTACAACATTTGTAACCGTTTTGTCAAGATTTCCGTACAGATATTCAGAATATTCACTGCTCATTACATTTCCACCGCTTTCATTTTGTGGGTTTTTCACAAATATGATTGCCAAATTTTGTGAATTAGTTCAAGAGGGAGCGGAACAAGCGCCGCAAAAAGGCGCTCATCTTCATTATCACTCTCATTATCAGTTACATTAACAGTAACATTTACATTAACATTATCAGCCGGATCTGCCGCAGCAAAAGCGGCATTTGCCGTAAATTGCCGTTATTCTCCGTAATTGAACGTTTTCATCTCGGTGCTCTCGACCGCCTTCTGTATCAGCGGCTCGAAATCGAAGCTGCTCTGCGCCTTTTCGATGTCCGAAAGCTGGGGTCTTACCTTGGGGTGGCGCGGCGTGAACACCGTACAGCAGTCCTCATACGGGAGCACAGATGTCTCGAACGTGTCTATTTTGCGCGCAATTTCGATTATCTCGGTCTTGTCCATTCCCACGCACGGGCGGAATACGGGTATGCGGCACACAGCGTCCGTACACGCGATAGCCGCCATGGTCTGGCTCGCTACCTGTCCGACGCTCTCGCCCGTGATGAGTGCAAGACAGTTGTCCTTAGCGGCAATGCGCTGTGCAATTTCCATCATGAGCCGCCTCATTATAATAGTAAAGAACTCCTCGGGGCAGTTGTCCTTGATAGCCTCCTGTATCTCCGTGAACGGCACGCAGTAGAACGCTATGCCGCCGCAGTAGTCCGTGAGCTTCCGGCAGAGTTGCTCCACCTTGAGCTGTGCGCGGTCGGAGGTGTAAGGCGGGCTGACATAGTGTATCGCCGCGATGTGAACTCCCCTTTTTGCCATCATATAGCCTGCAACGGGACTGTCGATGCCGCCCGAGAGCAGAAGCATTGCCTTGCCGCTGCTGCCGACGGGAAGTCCGCCCGCACCCTTGATGTTCTCTGCATGAACGTAGGCATTGGTGTCGCGTATCTCGACAGTTACCGTAATTTCGGGGTTTTTAACGTCAACGGTCAGGTGAGGGAATTTTTCGAGCAGCCTGCCGCCGAGCTCCATGCATATCTCAGGGGACTTCATCGGGAAAGCCTTGTCCGCACGCTTGGCGTTCACCTTGAAGGTCTTGGCTCCGCCGAGAATATCGGCAAGGTAGTCGTAGCTCCTTTCGCAGATGTCCTCGAAGTCCTTTTCGCACACGCACGCACGGCAAAGCGCGGCAATTCCGAATATCTTGCCGACTCTGTCCACCACGTCCGCGAGGTCGGTGTCCTCATCGAGCGGCGTTATGTAGGTCGTGGACTGTGCGCTCGTGAGCTGGAAGTGCCCGAGGGGCTTCAGTCTGCGCTTGATGTTCTTTATGAGCATATCCTCAAAGGTCTTTTTGTTCAGCCCCTTGAGAGCCATTTCTCCGTATTTTACAAGTACTATCTCTTTCATATTTTCCTCCTATGTTATTATGTTACATCAATCCATGCCGCCCCATTGGCTCAAATCGTATATCATGCCCCAGTAGAACACCTGTCCGAGTATCCCCGTGACTATGTAGAATATCCTGCAAGCGGCAAGCTTCGGCTTCGTTCCGTCCTTTTCCGATCTTTTTATCCTCGCATTGGCAGATGCAAAGAAGCAGGCGACCCATATCGCAGCTCCGAGAACAGAAAAGGCTATTATTCCTATCCGGTCCATTATCCCATCACCTTTTCCCCGCAGCACGCTCATCGAGCTGCGCCACATCAAGCTTTAAATCGTATATTTGAGGCGAATCCGAGCTTATGGTCACAAACCGCACTTTTCCGATGTATTTTTCTGCATTTGCCCCTATGCGCCAACCGTTTACATTCTTAAATTTTTTGTTTATATTCCCCCGAAGCTTATGAAACAATTTTTCTGCGGCTTCATTCCCGTCCAAAACATCTATAACGCCGTGAACAAAGCACTTTCCGTCGGGCGTGAAGCCGCTTGGAGAAAATCTCAGCGCCGGAGCTTCATTATCCTCGGGCTTCGCTTCATAGCCTGTCGACCCGTCCCGGAATGTCTGTCCCACTATCTTTATGGGAGCAACAAGGTTCGTTACAGTAAAATTAACTGTTAGATGACTTCCTGTTGGATTAATATCGACCGAGGGAATTTCAGAAAAGGACGAATAAATTGGTATATCAGAGCTTTCATGCCAGCCGCACGGAATAAATTTGAGTTCTTCATCGGCGAAGATCTCCGACATATCATCTCTTGCGGCGAAAAAGTTCACTCTTTTTCCACGCATTGCGCTCACCCTCTCACCTTTTCCATGCCCTCGCGCAGAGCCGCGCAAAGCGCGTCAAGCTCCGCCTCGGTGGTCTCCGCGGTAATGCTTATGCGCAGGGCGCTGTCGGCGCGCTTGCCCGTGATACCGAACTGCCCGAGAACTCCGCTCTGCTGTCCCTTCGAGCACGCCGAGCCGCTCGAAACGCAGATACCTCGGCTTTCGAGGAAGTGCAGCATTATCTCCGAGCGCTTGCCCCCGGCAGAGATATTAATGACATACGGCGAGCCGTCGTCGGGTGAATTCACCGATATATCGCCTATCTCCGCAAGTCTGCCGAGGAGGTGGGCTTTCAGCTCCTGCGCCCTCGCATAACGCTCGGAAATGGTCGGGCGGAGCTTCTGAGCCGCCGCTCCGAATGCGGCTATCAGCGGAACGCTCTCAGTCCCCGAGCGAACGCCCTTTTCCTGCTTTCCGCCCGTAACTATGGGCAGTACGCGCACTCCCCTCCTGATGTAGAGTGCGCCCACACCCTTTACTCCGTGTATTTTGTGCGCACTCAGGGAGATGAGGTCGGCGTGCAGCGCGGCCGCCTTTACAGGCAGCTTCATATAGCCCTGAACGCAGTCGCAGTGAGTGATGATATCGGAGAAATGCCGCTTTATCGCCGAAAACGTCTCCTTTACGGGCATGATGCAGCCCGTTTCGTTGTTTACCAGCATAACGCTTATGAGACAGGTCTCGTCATCACAGGCAGAGACGAAGTCCTCCGCATAGAATCGTCCGTCCTCGCGCGGTGAGACCCTCGTCACCTCAAAGCCGTTCTTTTCAAGCGCGGCTGCCGTCTCGTCCACGGAGGCGTGCTCGACCGCCGAAATGACTATTTTACGGCGTTTTTTTCCGTAAGCCGCCGAAGCTCCCCTAAGCGCGAGGTTATTGCTCTCGGTCGCGCCGGAGGTGAAGTAAAGCTCCGAGCTGTCCGCTCCGATAGAGGAGGCTATTATTTTCCGGGCACTGTCCATAGCGAGCTGCGCGTCAAGACCCGCCCTATGTAGGGACGAGGGGTTCCCGTAATTATCCGTCATTGCGTCAACAGCAGCACTGACCGCCTCGGCACACGGCTTTGTAGTCGCCGCATTATCAAGATAGACCGACATTCTTTCATACCTTTCTTTGACCAACATTAAGTTTTATTATACCATATAAGCGAAGCGCATATGGTATAATCGCCCGATTGCAGGGAGCAGATCTCTGATCTGCGTATCTGCAAGGGCTTTTAGATCAAATATAATGAACGCTTTTGCATTCATTATACCATATAAGCGAAGCGCATATGGTATAATCGCCCGATTGCAGGGAGCAG
>R05__coassemble_15_pt1 | contig 100551 bp, 98 predicted proteins | sample R05__metabat2_low_PE_032 | metagenome-assembled genome bin R05
AATCAAAGCCCGAAGCTATCATATTCTTGCAATAGTCTGTTTCAGCAAATTCTTCTATTGAATAGCAGGTGAATGTGGTTATAACATCAATACAGTCCACACCATGGGGAGATATTTCTGAGCTTTCCTGAATTTCAGTAGTTGCCTCGTTTATTTCAGTGCTTTGCGGCTCTTCGATACTTCCGCAGCTGCATAACGCTGACACTACCAATAACAAGCATAGAAATTTTTTCATTGTTATCCCTCCTTACGAATGGACTATAGCGCCATAATATCCGCTAAAGAATGCTCATTCTGCGTAAGCCACGAGCTCAAATTCAGAGAAGTATTGCAGTATTTCGTCAGTAGTAGAAGCATTTCCTGCATTCAAAGTTACAATATAGCGCTCCTCAGGTATATAAATAAGGCTGTAATTATCCACTGTATCAATAGTAGACGTTACAAGATAAACATCGTACGTCTTTCCGCCCGATTCTGCTGTTGTGGCCATTCCGTTTTTAACGCGCATATTATTCCCATATTCCTCGGGAGTTTCATAACTGCAATTATATTTTACTGTAATTCTTATATATTCCTCCGAACTGTTTTCATTATAGATAAATGAATAAAAATTACCACGCCCAACTGTGGAAATTCCCGATAATGTATACTTGCTTTCATCATATTCCGGGTAATACATTCTATATCCCTTATATATGATCTCTTCATACTTGTCCGATTTTATAAATTCGTCTATTGACGCAAAATCCATAGAATCATCTGATTCTTCATCGATATACACATCTAAAGTTGTAACCTCAGCTGTAGTCTGAGAAGTCTCATCAACAGCAGCGGCAGTAGTAACAGTTGTCTGAGACATTTCTTCGCTGACCGAGCTGCCACTGTCGGTAGGGGTACAGCCGCATAGAAGCAGAACTGCCGTTAAAGCATAAATGATTTTTTTCATTGTTATCCCTCCTTACGAATGGACTATAGCGCCATAATATCCGCTAAAGAATGCTCATTCTGCGTAAGCCACGAGCTCAAATTCGGAGAAGTATTGCAGTATTACTTCGGGAGAAGCAGAGCCGCTCACACGCATTGAATCATAGCAGCCTTCTTCGGGAATATAGAACAGGTGATAATTATCTTCACCTTCCATAACAGTATTGATGAGGTATACTTCATATGTTTCCTCACCTCTCTCAGCAGTTGTAACCATATCAGCCTTTTCTATATAAACGTTTTTTCCGAAATCATCAGCATTTTCATAATTTTCGTCGAATCTGAATGTATATCCGATCATGCGGCCGGTTTCATTTTCGATCAGGTGGAAATCATACCAATTGCCTATAGTATCCGAGCTGATAGAAGTAAATGTATACTTTTCTTCATCATAGCTCAAAACACGGAAATCAAAGCCCGAAGCTATCATATTCTTGCAATAGTCTGTTTCAGCAAATTCTTCCACTGAATAGCAGGTGAAGGTGGTGATAGGGTCAAACAATTCTGAGTCTAATGCTTCACTCATGGAAATAGTATTTGCTTCCTCTGTAACAGCGGTGGATGTCGCTTCAATTTCGGTTGCTGTATTAGCTGGCTGCTCAGCAACTCCGCAACTACATAACGCTGACAATACCAATAACAAGCATAGAAATTTTTTCATATAGTACCCTCCCTTTATGAATGATTATAATTTCCTCTATTGCTATATATAGTTTGTTGACAGGGACTGCATACAGTTAAATGGTAAACCACTTCCGGATCATGTCTTTTATCTCCCCATAAACAGTACTCCTCTCCAGTACCGTTATAGTGATGAGTTGCACCATATAAATGACCTATTTCATGGGCTAAAGTTCCTGATACATAGTCTGTGTGTTCTAAATCAGTTATATATACATCTCGCGGTATTACATAATGATAATCATCTTCATCAATTGAAAAATCGTAATCCTGTACTAAAATCAAATTGCTACTTGGGAAAGCATGCCCTCGTATTTCGGAATGTCCTGTACTGTAATTATAACAAAAACGTCCACATGATAAATATAATGCGACATAGTTACTACTATTGAATGAATAGTTAACAAGAACTTGGTTTGCTAAAATAACATAATTTGTATGATGACTATTATTGCAATTTGAAAAATGAGTACATCTTCCATCATAATTTGTCTTACTTGTAATACAAGTGCCCATGTTAGTGGTAACGACTGTTGAGCCGTTCTGATTAAAGCTTGAAAAATTCAGGTGTATCGACGCTAATCCCATGTATAACCCTGAAACTCTCGTCGCGACATGAGGAAATCTTGTTAAAAACATACCCGGTACACCATATTGCGTCGTTGTTGATATATCATAATATGGGATAATATTCATTGTATTTGCAGTAGCCTCTGCTCTTTGCGACGGCTCAGAATACGAAGAAGCCGCGGTAAACATAACAGCAAGGCTTAGGATTGCTGAGATAATTCTTTTTTTCATTTAACTGCCGCTCCTTTTAATTATTGGTAAAGCACGGCGCCTTGCCTTTACGCCTACATATTACCATACTTTTACATCAAAGTCAATACGCACAATAAACAAATATTCTTTCCGATTTTTGCACCCACCGCCGAAGCTTTCGATAAAAATTGGTGCAAAAAACAAAAAAACCGTTCCCTTTCGGGAACGGTTCTCAACTCTATTTACGATCAAACGAGCTTGATGATAGCCATTTCAGCAGCGTCTCCGCGGCGGGGACCGATCTTCACGATCTGTGTGTATCCGCCGTTTCTGTCAGCATATTTGGGTGAGATCTCGTCGAAAAGCTTCTTTGCAACGGACTCCTTAGTAACGTAAGCCAATACCTGACGCTTGGAGTGCAGATCATCATTTTTACCGATAGTGATCATTTTTTCTGCGACTGCACGAACTTCCTTTGCTCTTGTTACGGTCGTTTCGATCTGACCGTTTTCAAGAAGGAAAGTCACCATGCCTCTGAGCATAGCCTTTCTATGGTCAGATGTTCTGCCCAGCTTTCTTGTACCCGGCATTGTATTTCACTCCTTTTTAATTTATAGGGATCATTCTTCTTCCGAGGAGAGGTCGAAGCCCAGTGACTGGAGCTTTTCCTTGACCTCGTCGAAGGATTTCTTTCCAAGGTTTCTAACCTTCATCATTTCTTCCTCAGACTTGTTTATCAAGTCGTCCACGGTATTAATTCCCGCACGCTTTAAGCAATTGAAGGAACGCACCGAAAGGTCGAGGTCCTCAATAGTCATCTCAAGGATCTTTTCCTTACCCTTCTCGTCCTTTTCAACGAGCACCTCAGCGAGTCCTGCCTCTTCCGAGAGGTCGATAAACAGCTTGAGGTGTTCTCCGAGGAGGTTTGCCGCCTGTGAAAGAGCTTCCTTAGCGGAGATAGTACCATCGGTCCATACCTCCATGGTAAGCTTGTCATAGTCGGTCACCTGACCGAGACGGGTGTCCTCCACGGTGTAGTTGACCTTCAGAACAGGGGTATAGATGCTGTCAACAGCGATAACGTCAACGGGGAGGTTTACCTGCTTTTTGTTTCTTTCTGCGGAAACATAGCCTCTGCCTCTGTCGATAGTTATCTCCATATAAAGCTTGGCGTCCTTGCCCAGTGTAGCGATATGCATACCGGGATCGAGGATATTGACCTCAGAGTCGGTTTTTATATCACCGGCAGTTATTTCGCACTCGCCCTCTGCTTCTATATATACTGTCTTCGGACCTTCACCGTAAAGCTTTGCGGTAAGTCCCTTTATACTGAGGATTATTTCGGTAACGTCTTCTTTTACGCCCGGAATAGTTGACAACTCATGGTGGACTGTTCCGTCCTTGCCCGAAAGCTTTACGGAAGTCACAGCCACACCGGGAAGTGAGGAGAGCAGCACACGTCTGAGACTGTTTCCAAGAGTAATACCGTACCCGCGCTCCAACGGTGCTAAAACGAATTTGCCGTATTTGCCGTCACTTTTAAGCTCGACAATATCAATATCAGGCTTATTAATTTTTTCCAGCATAAAAACCCTCCTATTTCGCAATTAATGTGTTTTTCGAGTGCTGTATATTCAAGTAAAAGAAGTATCCTATTACTTGGAGTACAGCTCGACGATGAGGTGTGTAGCAACCTCGTAGTCAATATCCTCAGCTGAGGGAAGACGATTTACTGTAGCGGAGAAGTCGTCCTTGTTAGCCGTGAGCCAAACGGGAACGAGTCTGTCCTTGGTCTCCTCTACTGTAGCCTTGAACTTCTCGGAAGTTCTGTCCTTCTCCTTGAGAGCGATAACGTCGCCGACCTTAACTCTGTAGGAAGGAATGTTTACTTTCTTGCCGTTTACTGTATAGTGGCTGTGAACAACAAGCTGTCTTGCTTCTCTTCTTGTGAGAGCCAGACCCATTCTGTAAACAACGCTGTCCAGTCTTGTTTCGAGGCAAGTAATGAGGTTATCACCTGTCTTGCCTTCCATTTTTGAAGCGATCTCGAAGTAGTGATAGAACTGCTTTTCGAGCACGCCGTAGATAAATTTCAGCTTCTGCTTTTCCTTGAGCTGAAGACCGTATTCAGAGATCTTCTTTCTGTTGTTAGCGTTCTTGAAGCGGATAGACTCCTTCTTGGAAACGCCCATAACAGCGGGGCTTATACCCAGATATCTGCACTTTTTAAGAATAGGTTCTTTCTGTACTGCCATTTTAAAACACCTCCTGTTTGATCAGACACGACGTCTCTTAGGCGGACGGCATCCATTGTGGGGGATAGGAGTAACGTCCTTGATCATTCTTACCTCAAGACCAACTGTCTGGAGAGCTCTGATCGCAGCTTCTCTTCCTGCTCCGGGTCCCTTTACGTATACTTCAACGTTCTTGAGTCCGTGCTCCATAGCAGCCTTAGCAGCTGTCTCGGCAGCTGTCTGAGCTGCGAAAGGAGTAGACTTCTTTGAGCCTCTGAAGCCGAGCTCGCCGGCGCTTGCCCAAGAAATGGCATTTCCTGCGAGGTCTGTGATAGTTACGATAGTATTATTGAAAGTGGACTGAATATGAACTGCGCCGCTTTCGATGTTCTTACGCTCTCTGCGTCTTCTGATGGTAGTAACCTTTTTACCCTTCTGCTGTGCCAAAGTTCATAACCTCCTTACTTCTTCTTGTTAGCGATAGTCTTTACAGGGCCCTTGCGGGTTCTTGCGTTTGTCTTGGTTCTCTGACCTCTTACAGGCAGACCCTTACGATGACGAACGCCTCTGTAGCAGCCTATTTCTACGAGTCTCTTGATGTTAAGAGCTACCTCACGGCGGAGATCGCCCTCAACGGTATAATTTGCGTCGATATAGTCACGAAGCTTTGCTACGTCCTCTTCGGCGAGATCCTTGACTCTTACATCGGGGTCAACGCCGGTCTCTTCGAGGATCTTTGTTGCAGTAGGACGACCGATTCCGTAGATATATGTGAGTCCGATCTCGACTCTCTTGTTCTTCGGAAGGTCAACACCAGCTATTCTTGCCATATTGTAATTACCTCCATTAATGCGTTTAGGGTAATCAGCCCTGACGCTGCTTATGCTTTGGATTTTCGCAGATCACCATGATTCTGCCTTTACGTTTGATAACCTTGCATTTTTCGCAAATAGGTTTTACTGAAGGTCTGACTTTCATTGAAAATACCTCCTTTAGCGGATAGCGGACCTTTTAGTCCTTTATGATTACTTAACGCGCCATGTTATACGACCCTTTGACAGATCGTACGGCGACATTTCAAGCTTTACCTTGTCGCCCGGCACTATTCTGATATAATTCATTCTGAGCTTGCCGGAAACGTGTGCCAACACCTCGTGACCGTTTTCAAGCTGAACCTTGAACATTGCATTCGGCAGAGCGTCAGTTACAACGCCCTCAACCTCGATTACATCTTCTTTAGACACAAGATAACCTCCCTTTACTCAGAACCGCTGAGCTTTCTCAGTTCGTTTCTGAGCCTTTTATCGGTAATATCGTTTAGATCGATCATACTGTTGGTCAGGCGGATATGCTTTATATTCTTACGCTTAGGGCCTTTGAGCTTACGGCTTTTTCCGTCTGCTATGAGGCAGCGGTCTCCGTCTATGCCGATAACAGCGAAGAGACCTCCGCGGTCGCGCCCTGCTTCCGCCGCAACAACTGAGCCTGTTTTCAGCTTCACAATGATGTCCCTCCGTCAAGGCTCTGTCAGAATAACGGGACCGTCAGGAGTTATTGCGATAGCGTGCTCAAAATGAGCCGAAAGAGAACCACTCTTTGTAACCACGGTCCAGCCGTCATTTAGAGTTTTCACATCATCGCCCCTTACATTTATCATAGGCTCGATGCATATCGTCATTCCGGCAACCAATCTCGGTCCGTGACCTGCACGCCCCCAATTCGGGACTTCAGGTGATTCGTGTACCTCTCTGCCAATACCGTGGCCGCAGTAATTTCTTACGATTCCGTAGCCTCGTGAAGCACAGTACTCCTCAACAGCGTGTGAAATATCTCCGACTCTTGCGCCCACCTGAGCTTGAGCGATCCCCTCGAAAAGGGATTGCTTTGTGACCTCAAGCAATGCTTTGGCTTCATCAGAAATCTTGCCGACAGGGAAGGTCCAGCAGCTGTCACCGTTGAAGCCCTTATAGGCAGCTCCGGTATCAATGCTTACTATATCGCCTTCCTTTAATCTTCGGCTTGCCTTAGGGATGCCGTGGATCACTTCCTCGTTTACCGAGATACAAGCGTTCCCCGGAAATCCATAAAGGCCCTTGAAGCAGGACTTGCAGCCGTGCTTTGCGTAATATTCGCCCACGAGCTTATCAACATCAAGCGTTGACATACCTGCCCTTAGCTTCTCGCCCGCATACCATATTGCGCCGCAGGTGATCCTACCTGCTTCACGCATTATGGCTAATTCGGACTTTGATTTTATAGTAATTCCCATTACTTTACTCCTACAGCTTCAAGTGTGAGCTTAGAAGTATCGGCTACCTCTTCCTGACCCTCTACGGTAACAAGCTTGCCCTGCTTCTCGTAGTAATCCTTGAGAGGAGCTGTCTTTTCGTGATAAGTTGCGAGCCTGTCGAGTACTACCTCGGGCTGATCGTCCTTACGGATGATAGTCTTATCGCCGCACTTATCGCAAACGCCCTCAACCTTTGAAGGCTTATACTGAATGTGATAGGAAGCCCCGCAGCCCTGGCAGACTCTTCTGCCTGAAACCCTCTGCTTGATAGTTTCGTCGGGAACGTTTATCTCTACCACCTTGTCGATCCTGATGTTCATTGCATCAAGAGCCTCAGCCTGAGGAACTGTTCTCGGGAAACCGTCGAGAATGAAGCCATTCTGACAGTCGTCCTGAGCGATCCTCTCTTTGAGGATACCGATAACGATATCGTCGGAAACGAGCGCGCCTGCATCCATAGCAGCCTTTGCCTTGAGACCGTACTCAGTGCCGTTCTTGGCAGCTTCGCGAAGAATATTGCCTGTTGATATCTGGGGAATATTCAGAGCCTCTGAAACGACCTCTGCCTGAGTTCCCTTTCCTGCGCCGGGAGCGCCTAAAAAGATAAGGTTCATATACCGTTTCCTCCTTTACTGTAAGAAGCCCTTATGATGACGCATCATAAGATGTGATTCAAGTGTACGTGTAGTTTCAAGCGCAACGCTTACAGCGATGAGGATAGTTGTACCGCCCATTGAAAGCGTTGAAAGCTGAGGGTCGATCTTACCGATGATTATCGGGATTATAGCGATGATACCTAAGAAGAACGCACCAACGAGAGTTATCTTTGAAAGCACTCTCTGGATATAATCAGATGTAGGCTTACCGGGTCTGATGCCGGGTATGCCGCCGTTTGACTGTCTGAGATTATTGGCGATCTCTATGGGATTATACTGAATTGATACGTAGAAATAGTTGAACGCTATGATAAGCAGGAAGTAAATTGCTGCATAGCCCCAGCTTCTTGTTGAGAAGAAATTACAGAAGTTTATATAAAACTTTGAAGAATTCTCCGTAACAGGCTTGAAAAGCTGTATCGTCTGCGGAAGCGACATGAATGACATAGCGAAGATGATAGGCATAACGCCGCTCATGCAAACCTTTATCGGGATATGCGTCTTCTGTCCGCCATACTGCTTTCTTCCAACAACGCGCTTAGCGTACTGGATCGGGATACGTCTTTCCGCCTCGTTCATAAAGACGATAAAGGCGATCTCGAAGATTATAAATACGAGATATGCGAGCGATACGAAAAGATATTTACCATTCTGATCGTTTGTGATACTGTCCTTGGTGAGCTTTACGAGGTAAAGCGCGTCCTTGGGGAATCTTGCGGCGATACCCGCAAAGAGTATGATAGAAATACCGTTTCCGATACCGTTATCGCTTATGCGGTTGCCCATCCATACAACGATGAGCGCACCTGCAACGAAAAGAGCGATTATTACAGCAGCCGCGAAATACATATCCTTGCCTGCTGCATATTTGAGCGCATTATTTCCATCGTCGTCCGTCATATTCTTAAGCGTAAGGAAGTAAGCATACGCCATTACAACCGCGAGAACCATTGCAACTATAGCCGTGATCTTATCGATCTTCTTTCTGCCCTCCTCGCCCTCGTCTCTGAGACGTTCGAGCGCGGGAATGGCATAGGTCAGAAGCTGCATTATGATCGAAGCATTGATGAACGGTGTGATAGACAGCGAGAATACCGTTGCCTGTGAAAGCGCTCCGCCCGTGAGGGTATTCAGATATTCGAGGAAGTTACCGCCGGTAGCGTTAGAGCTCATCCACTCTTTTACGACCTCAGGATTGAGGAATGGTACTGTAACGGCGCTTCCGAATCTGAAAATGACTATCATGAGTAATGTGTAGAGGAGCTTTTTCCGTATTTCCGGAACGCCCCATGCCTTTTTCAGGGTCTGAAACACAATTACATCACCTCAGCCTTCCCGCCTGCCTTTTCGATTTTCTCAACAGCACTCTGTGAGAACTTTGCAGCCTTAACTGTAAGCTGAGATGTAAGATCTCCGTTTCCGAGGACCTTTATGCCGTCATATTCCTTCTTAACAAGACCGGAAGCCTTGAGAAGCTCTGTATCGACTACTGTTCCGTCCTTGAACTTATTGAGGTCGGAAACATTTATAACAGCGTACTTGGTTGCGAAGATATTATTGAAGCCTCTTTTCGGGATACGTCTTGCGAGGGGCATCTGTCCGCCCTCAAAGCCTATCCTTACACCGCCGCCGCTTCTTGCATTCTGACCCTTATGGCCCTTGCCTGCGGTCTTGCCATTGCCCGAACCGTGACCTCTGCCTATACGCTTTGAGTCCTTATTGGAATCGGGTGCGGGAGTTAATTCGTGAATTTTCATTATAGTGCACCTCCTTGCTTACGCTTCTGTAACCTCGATGAGGTGTGAAATTTTATTGATCTTGCCCTGAGTCTGAGCGTTGTCAGGCTGAGTAGTTGTATCGCCGATCTTCTTGAGACCGAGTGACTGAGCAGTAGCGATCTGGTCTTTCTTTCTTCCGATGAGGCTCTTTACGAGCTTGATGTTCTTTGCCATAATGTTACTGCCTCCTTAACCTAAGATTTCCTTAACGGACTTGCCTCTCTTCTCAGCGACTTCCTTAGCGGAAACGCAGGATGTAAGACCGTTTATAGTAGCCCTTACTACATTGCAGGGGTTATTTGAGCGAAGAGACTTTGTTCTGATATCCTTGATACCTGCAACCTCGATGACTGCACGTACAGGACCGCCTGCGATAACGCCGGTACCGGGTGCAGCGGGCTTCATAAGAACTCTGCCTGCGCCGAACTTACCAACGATCTCGTGGGGGATCGTAGTTCCCTTGAGGGGAACCTTTACAAGGTTCTTCTTAGCATCCTCGATGCCCTTGCGGATAGCGTCCGGAACTTCTCCGGATTTACCCAGACCAAAGCCGACTGTACCGTTTCCGTCGCCTACTACTACGAGTGCGGAGAACTTCATGATACGGCCGCCCTTAACGGTCTTTGATACACGGTTGATAGCAACAACCTTCTCAGCGAGCTCAGGAGCCTGTGTTTCAATATTAGCCATTGTTTTACCTCCCTCTTAGAACTTTAATCCGTTTTCTCTTGCGCCCTCGGCAAGAGCCTGAACTCTGCCGTGGTAGAGGTAGCCGCCTCTGTCGAAAACAACTTCGCTGATTCCCTTGCCGGCAGCATTCTTTGCGATAGCCTCGCCGACCTTGCGGGCACCCTCGACGTTGCCGCCGCTGCCCTCAAAGCCCTTATCCATGCTTGATGCAGAAGCAAGAGTAACACCGTTTACATCGTCGATAAGCTGTGCATAGATATGCTTTGACGAACGGAACACATTGAGACGGGGACGCTCGGCAGTTCCTGAGATCTTTGCGCGAACTCTGCGATGTCTCTTTAATCTTGCCTTATTGCTGTCAAATTTCTTAATCATAGCAATTTGCTCCTTCTAATTACTTCTTGCCCTTACCGGCCTTACCTTCCTTGCGGATGATGCGCTCGCCGGCGTATCTGATTCCCTTGCCCTTATACGGCTCGGGGGGACGCTTTTCACGTACTTCAGCTGCAAACTGACCTACAGCCTGCTTGTCGATACCGCTTACAACGATCTTGTTGGGCTGAGGAACATCGAGCTTGATAGCATCTGTTTCCTCGATAACAACAGGATGTGAATAACCAAGGTTAAGTGTTACCTTGTTTCCGCTCTTAGCGGCACGGTAGCCGACGCCCTCGATCTCGAGGGTCTTTGAATAACCGTTTGTTACGCCCTCTACCATGTTTGCGATGAGGGATCTTGTAAGACCGTGAAGCGAACGGTGACGCTTGTCATCACTGGGTCTTGTAACATTTATTACGCCTTCAGCAACCTCGATGCCGAGCTCGTTGCTGAACTGCTTTGTAAGCTCGCCCTTAGGACCCTTTACGGTGATAAGGTTATTTTCGTTCTTAACCTCTACGCCTGCGGGAACAGTAATGGGCATTCTGCCGATTCTTGACATAATTGCTTCCTCCTTACCAGACGTATGCGAGAACTTCGCCGCCGACATTGAGCTCTCTTGCCTTCTTGTCGGTAACTATTCCCTTTGAAGTTGAAACGATTGCGATTCCCAGACCCTTGCGGACCTTGGGCATATCTGCGCAGCTCGAATAAATACGCAGACCGGGCTTAGAAACTCTTCTTAAGCCTGTTATTACCGGCGACTTGTTATCGCCGTATTTGAGCGTGATCCTGATAACACCCTGCTTACCGTCTTCTATTACCTTGAAGTCCTTAACATATCCCTCATCTACGAGGATCTGTGCGATAGCCTTCTTAACGTTTGAAGCGGGAACGTCAACTGTGGCGTGCTTTGCAGTATTCGCATTGCGAATTCTTGTTAAAAGATCTGCTATTGTATCAGTGATTTGCATACCGAGTGACCTCCTTTTCGTATTTTACCAGCTTGCTTTTTTAACGCCCGGGATCTGACCGTCATGTGCAAGCTCTCTGAAGCAGATACGGCAGATGCCGAACTTTCTGAGATATGCGTGCGGTCTGCCGCAGATCTTACATCTGTTGTAAGCTCTTGTGGAATACTTGGGAGTTCTCTGCTGCTTGTTGATCATTGCCTTCTTAGCCATTTTTCTTCCTCCCTGATTACTTGATGAACGGAGCGCCGAGGAGCGAAAGAAGCTCCTTTGCCTCTTCATCGGTGTTTGCTGTTGTGATGAAGTTGATATCCATTCCTCTTACCTTATCGATCTTATCGTACTCGATCTCGGGGAAGATGAGCTGTTCCTTGATACCGGTAGAGTAGTTGCCCTTACCGTCGAATGAATTTGCGCTGATTCCTCTGAAGTCACGAACGCGGGGGAAAGCAACATTGAAGAGCTTATCAACGAATTCATACATCTTTTCGCTTCTGAGCGTTACCTTTACGCCGATGGGCATTCCCTCACGGAGCTTGAAGTTAGCGACTGACTTCTTAGCTCTGCAAACTATAGGCTTCTGACCTGTGATAGTTGCGAGATCTGTCATGATCGCATCGATGACCTTTGCATTGTCCTTAGCTTCGCCTGCGCCAACGTTGATAACGACCTTATCGAGCTTCGGGATCTGCATAACGCTCTTGTATCCGAATTTCTTCATCAGTGCGGGAGCAACGTCGCTAACATAATAATCCTTTAATCTTGCCATTGTCGTTTCTCCTTTACATTATTCAAAAGACTTGCCGCATTTCTTGCAAACGCGGAGCTTCTTGCCGTCCTCAACGACATGACCTACTCTTGTAGGCTTGCCGCACTTAGGGCAAACAAGCTGTACCTTTGAGGCATAAACGGGAGCCTCTGTTCTCACGATACCGCCCTGCTGACCCATTCTTGTAGGCTTTACGTGCTTTGTGATCATGTTGATACCCTCAACGATGACCTTATCCTCTTTGGGGCTTACCTCTACGACCTTACCGGTCTTTCTGTCGCCCTTGCTGTTGAATTTATCCTCGTACTTTCCGGTGAGAAGGATAACAGTGTCACCGGTTTTTACGTGTACTTTACTCATAATCGAATGACACCTCCATTAAAGAACCTCAGGAGCAAGGCTGAGGATCTTTGTATACTCCTTTTCACGGAGCTCCTTAGCTACTGGTCCAAAGATACGTGTACCTCTGGGGTTCTTATCTTCCTTAATAATAACGGCTGCGTTCTCGTCAAAGCGGATATATGTTCCGTCCTCTCTTCTGAGACCCTTTGCCGAACGAACGATAACTGCCTTAACAACGTCGCCCTTCTTTACAACGCCTCCGGGTGTTGCTTTCTTAACGGAAGCAACTACTACATCGCCGATATTTGCATATCTTCTGCGTGTACCTCCCAGAACTCTGATACACATAAGCTCCTTAGCGCCTGTGTTATCAGCGACTTTAAGATAAGTCTGCATCTGTATCACAGCGAGTTCCTCCTTTCAAGCATTAAGCTTCTATCAAAATTACTTAGCCTTTTCAATGATGTTTGTTACGCGCCATCTCTTATCCTTGGAAAGCGGACGTGTCTCCATAACTTCAACACGATCGCCGATCCTGCACTCATTCTTTTCATCGTGAGCCTTGAGCTTGACGGTACGCTTGATGATCTTCTTGTAAAGCGGGTGTTTAACGTTATCAACGATAGCAACTACGACGGTCTTATCCATCTTATCGCTTACAACCTTACCTACTCTTGTTTTTCTAAGGTTTCTCTCAGTAGACATTAGCTAAATCCTCCCTTTCTTACTGCTGCGCGCTGAGCTCTGCCTCACGCAGAGTTGTCTTGATGCGGGCAATATCCTTCTTTACAGCCTTAAGACGTGCTGTATTATCGAGCTGGTTTATAGCCAGCTGGAAGCGGAGGTTAAAAAGCTCCTCCTTAAGGTTGCTGAGCGTCTCGTTGAGCTCATCAACCGACATTTCTCTGATATCCGATGCCTTCATTACTGCTCAACCTCCTGCTCTGCCTTAGTTACGAATTTACACTTGATAGGAAGCTTGTGCATTGCAAGACGCATAGCTTCTCTTGCAGTCTCCTCAGCAACGCCCTTGATCTCAAAGAGCACTCTGCCGGGCTTAACTACTGCTACCCAGTATTCGGGTGAACCCTTACCTGAACCCATTCGTGTTTCAGCGGGCTTTTCTGTGATGGGCTTGTCAGGGAATATCTTGATCCAAACCTGACCGCCTCTCTTGATATAACGTGTCATAGCGATACGGGCAGACTCGATCTGGTTGGAGGTGATCCAAGCCGGCTCAAGTGCCTGAAGACCGTAATCTCCGTAAGTTACCTTATTGCCTCTGTATGCCTTACCCTTCAGACGTCCTCTGTGGACTCTGCGGTATTTTACTCTCTTTGGAAGCAGCATTACTGGTTACCTCCTTCTCTTTTAGCGTCACGATTGAAGTTTCTGTTTCCGCCTCTTCTGTTACCGTCGCGTCTGTCGTCGCGGCGGCGGCGGTCATTGCCTCTGTCGTTCTTTCTCTCGAGCTTTTCTCTCTGAGCGGCAGCCTTAGCAGCATCGCCCTTGAGGACTTCGCCCTTATAGATCCAAACCTTCACGCCGAGCTTTCCGTATGTTGTATCAGCCTCTGCGAAGCCGTAGTCGATGTCAGCACGGATAGTCTGGAGCGGGATAGTACCCTCGTGGTAGCTCTCGCTTCTTGCGATCTCGGCACCGGCAAGACGTCCGGAAACCTTTACCTTGATACCCTTTGCACCGAGGCGCATTGTTCTTCCGATAGACTGCTTCATTGCACGTCTGAAGGATACTCTGTTCTCAAGGTCAAGAGCGATCTTCTCTGCAACGAGCTGAGCATCCATATCGGGCTGCTTTACCTCGATGATGTTGATGAAGACCTGCTTCTTCATCATCTTTTCAAGCTGAGCTCTCAGCTTTTCGATCTCTGCGCCGCCTCTGCCGATAACGATACCGGGCTTAGCGCAGTGGATGTGGATTCTTACCTTATCGGCAAAACGCTCGATCTCAATTCTCGGAACACCTGCTGCATACAAGCTCTTCTTAATGAAATTACGAACGTTGTAGTCCTCAACGAGAGTGTCGCCGAAATCAGCCTTATTGGCATACCAGCGTGAATCCCAATCTTTGATTACACCAACACGAAGACCGTGCGGATTAACTTTCTGTCCCATTAATCAGACCTCCTTGGGATTATTCTTTTTCTTTAAGAACAACTGTGATGTGTGATGTTCTCTTTAAAATTCTATATGCTCTGCCCTGTGCTCTTGGCATTATCCTCTTCATGATAGGACCGGGTGTTACGAAGCACTCGGAAACTATGAGGTTGTCTCTGTCCATGCTGAAATTGTTCTCAGCATTTGCCTGAGCGGACTTTACAAGCTTAGCAACGATAGGGCTTGCTGCCTTAGGAGTAAGGTCGAGAGTAGCCAGAGCGATGTCAACCGGCTTGTTTCTGATGAGATCGAGAACGATCTGCACCTTTCTGGGTGATATGCGAGCATTTCTTAAATAAGCTCTTGCTTCCATTTCAGCTCCTCCTTTCGATTACTTCTTACCGTTGTTAGATGTCTTAGAGCCTGCGTGACCCTTATAGGTTCTTGTAGGTGCAAACTCGCCGAGCTTATGACCTACCATATCCTCTGTTACGTATACCGGAACGTGCTTGCGTCCGTCGTGAACAGCGAAGGTATGACCTACGAAATCAGGGAATATTGTTGAAGAACGGCTCCAAGTCTTGAGAACCTTCTTCTCTCCTGCCTCGTTCATAGCCACAACTCTCTTAAGAAGAACCTCCTGGACATAAGGTCCCTTTTTAATGCTTCTACTCATTAATCAGTTCCTCCTTTCAGATTACTTGCCGTTGCGGCGTTTTACGATGAACTTATCGGTTCTGTGATGCTTTTTACGAGTCTTATAACCGAGTGCGGGCTTGCCCCAAGGGGTAACAGGTCCGGGACGGCCGATAGGCGACTTACCTTCACCACCGCCGTGGGGGTGATCGCAGGGATTCATGACAGAACCTCTTACTGTAGGTCTCCAGCCCATGTTGCGGACTCTTCCTGCCTTACCGTAGTTAACATTCTCGTGATCAATGTTGGAAACCTGACCGATAGCAGCCTTACAGCCGATCGGCACCTTTCTCATTTCGCCGGAAGGAAGTCTTACAAGAGCATACTTGTCTTCCTTGCCCATGAGCTGAGCCTGATTTCCTGCGCTTCTTACGAGCTGAGCGCCCTTGCCGGGATAAAGCTCGATAGCGTGGATAAATGTACCAACGGGGATATCCGCGAGCTTGAGAGCGTTGCCGGGCTTGATATCAGCCTCGGGACCGGACTCTATCTTATCGCCGACCTTAAGACCGTTGGGAGCGAGAATATATCTCTTCTCGCCGTCCTCGTACTGAACGAGAGCGATGAAAGCGCTTCTGTTGGGATCGTACTCAAGAGTCTGAACTGTAGCGATAACGCCGTCCTTATCTCTCTTGAAGTCGATGATGCGGTACTTTCTTCTGTTACCGCCGCCTCTGTGGCGAACTGTTATTCTGCCGTAGCTGTTTCTTCCCGAATTCTTCTTCAGGGGTTCGAGAAGGCTCTTCTCCGGCTCTACCTTAGACAGCACCGAGTAATCAGTTACAGTCATCTGACGTCTCGAAGGTGTCGTAGGCTTATAGCTTTTAATAGCCATTTATTTCACTCCTTAAAATGCGTTTTTTGCGGGAGCATTACTCCCATACTCACAAGTTAGATATCAGAGAGCAAGGGGATCAGAGTCCCACTCTCTTCATCAAACCATTCCCTCGAAGAATTCGATAGCCTTTGAATCCTCTGTAAGAGTAACTATAGCCTTCTTCCAGCTGGATGTCTTACCTACGAATCTGCCCATTCTCTTTTCCTTGCCGTTTACGTTGAGGGTATTTACCTTAGCAACTTCAACGCCGAAGAGAGCTTCAACAGCCTTCTTTATCTCGGTCTTATTAGCGTCCTTTGCTACCTTAAAGGTGTACTTGCCTTCCTGGAGCTCATCCATGCTCTTTTCAGTGATAACGGGCTTTATGATGATATCCTGCGGTGCTTTCATTATGCGTACACCTCCTCGATCTTTCCTACGGCATTCTTTACAACGATGAACTTGTCATAGTTGAGGATGTCGTATACGTTAAGAGTGTTAACTGCTGCTGTCTTAACGCCGGGAATATTAGCTGCGCTCTTTATTACCTTTGCGTCAGCCTCTGCCGTAACGATAAGAGCCTTGCCCTCTACGCCGAGAGCCTTGAGCATCTCAACAACTGTCTTTGTCTTGTAGCTGTCGAGTGTGAGAGCGTCAAGAACGATGATGTTGTTGTCGATCACCTTAGTGGAAAGAGCCGACTTCATTGCAAGTCTGCGGACTTTCTTGTTAAGGGAGTATCTGTAATCTCTGGGCTTCGGTCCGAGAGCGATACCGCCGTGAACCCACTGAGGAGCACGTGTGGAACCCTGTCTTGCGTGACCTGTACCCTTCTGTCTCCAGGGTTTTCTTCCGCCGCCGCTTACTTCTGTTCTTGTAAGAGTGGACTGTGTACCCTGTCTCTGATTAGCGAGGTAGTTAACTACCATAGCGTGCATAACAGCTTCGTTGGGAGTAATTCCGAAGATCTCGTCATTAAGCTCTGTCTCGGAAACCTGCTTGCCTGTGATATCATAAACTGAAACTTTAGCCATTAGTGTTTCCTCCTTCCTTAAGCCTTGACGCTGTCAACGATATAAACGATACCGCCCTTGGGGCCCGGGATCGCGCCCTTGATAGCGATGAGATTGTTCTCTGCGTCTATTTTAACTATTTCGAGATTCTGAACAGTTACCTGCTCTGCGCCCATGTGACCTGCCATGCCCTTGCCCTTGTAAATTCTTGAAGGCGATGAGCAAGCGCCCATTGAACCTGCCTGTCTGTGAACAGGACCTGTACCGTGGGTCTCCTTGAGTCTGTGCTGATTGTGGCGCTTGATAGGACCTGCATAGCCCTTACCCTTGCTTGTGCCGACAACGTCGATGGCATCGCCCACAGCAAATGTATCAGCCTTTACGATATCGCCTACATTGAGCGTATCGCAGTCGTCAAGTCTGAATTCCTTGAGTGTTTTCTTGCAGGCAACGTCTCTCTTTTCAAAGTGACCTCTGTAAGGCTTGTTGAGCCTCTGCACTTTAACGTCGCCGTAGCCGAGCTGAAGCGCTGCATAGCCGTCGTTCTCAACAGTTTTCTTCTGTACTACGACGCACGGACCTGCTTCAACTACCGTTACAGGAACAACTTTTCCTGCTTCGTCGAAGATCTGTGTCATACCGATCTTCTTTCCGATAATACCTTTCTGCATATCGTTTTTCCTCCTGTTAGGTTATTGGTTGATATTCATCAACATGACCGGCGGACTACCGCCATTCCGCTTCCCAAGCGGTGATTTTGGCGTAATTTTGGTCTTACTTGACCTCCATAACAACGTCTACGCCTGCGGGGATCTCAAGCTTGTCAAGAGCTGCCGTAGTCTTCTCTGTAGGACGGATAACGTCTACAAGTCTCTTGTGAGTTCTCATCTCGAACTGCTCACGGCTATCCTTATACTTGTGTACAGCGCGGAGGATAGTAACTATCTCCTTATCTGTGGGGAGCGGTATAGGTCCTGAAACTCTCGCACCGCTTCTCTTAGCTGCCTCAACGATCTTAGCTGCTGCAATATCAACAGTAGCGTGATCGTAGCCCTTGATCTTGAATCTGATCTTTTCGTTGACTGCCATTGATTTCGCCTCCTTGAAAAATTTTGGGGGACGCTTTTTGGGATATCACACGTTCCCGTGTGTTTCATGCCTTATCTTATAAAAAAACCCGAAAAACCGCAATGTTTTCCGAGCCTATCTGACATATAGAGACGCAAAGAGGGTCAAAACGAGCGCATACGCAAGCTGCGCCGCTTTATTTTCCACAAACTGTGTCCGCTATCCCATTCGCCCGGTTTAAAATCGGACATACTCCACGGAAATTACCTGCCATACCGGCAGCAACCTTCCGCTTCCTCGCATATCTTTTTGCAGTCATGCGCTCAAAAAGCGCATTCAACGGTACCATTATAACATATAAAGGGCACAGATTGCAACAAATTCCCAAAATTATGTCCGTAGAAATTTCAGCAACATTTCAGATGCTTTTTGTGCATTCCGTCAACAGAAAGACTTGGGTGTCGCGGAGCAGACGTCAGGTACATTTCCGCAGGCGGATAATGTCCGTCCCCGCAGCCTAAAACCTACTTATGATACTTTCCTCCCTCGGCTATCTGAAAGGCACGGTATATCTGCTCGAGCAGCATTACCCGCGCAAGCTGATGCGGAAAGGTCATCTTGGACATAGAGAGTCGCAGTTCTCCCATGTTCTTCACTGACGAAGCAAGTCCGAATGAGCTTCCTATTATAAAGGTAACAGTACTGCAGCCGTTCACGCCTGCGGAAGAAATTTTCTCCGAAAGCTCCGGACTGCTGAGCTGCCTGCCCTCAATACAAAGCGGCACGATCATTCCTTTGGCATATTTCTTTATCTGCTCGCCCTCCTTTTCGAGAGCAGAGGCTATCTCCTTTTCCGAAGGCGAGTCTCCGAGGCGGCACTCATCGAGCTCGTGAAGCTCGAATGTGCAGTACCGCCCGAGCCGCTTGATGTACTCCGCACACGCGCTGCGCAGATGCTCCTCTTTGAGCTTTCCTATTACAATAAGGTTTATCGTCATCAGAATATCACCGCTCCTCCCTTAGTCTCGACAGGCGCTACTCCCATGAGGTAGTCCTTGCCGCGCGTGAACCCCTCAAGCGCGCTCTGCACCGTGTAATCCGCAATACGCGGGTGGTTGTTGTCCTGGCTGAGATGTCCGAGGACAAAATACGAAGTCCCCCGCTCTATAAGCCGCCGCACCTGCGCGGCACAGTCGTCGTTGGAAAGATGACCGTTAGGCGAAAGTATGCGTTCTTTTAAATACAGCGGGTACGGACCCGTCCGCAGCATACTTTCGTCGTAATTTGCCTCGATGAGCACGAGCCTGCACCCCGTAAGAGCTTCATCGACCTCCTGCGTAACGTGCCCGAGGTCGGTACACACGGCGCAGAGCTTATCGTCTTCGGTATGTACGCGGTAACCGCAGCTCTGTATCGTGTCGTGCGGCGTATTGAAGCAGCTTACCTCCGCGCCCGCGCAGGTGATTGAAATGCCGCTCATGTCTATAACGGGCGACTGCGGTGCTATCTTGTCCGCATCGCAAAGCCTCTGCAGAGTCCTTTTCTGACCGTAGACGGGCAGCCCCGTGTTTTTGGTGAGCATTTTCAGACCGCTGACGTGGTCGCTGTGCTCGTGTGTGATAAAGACCGCCTGCACCGCCGAAAGGGGTATATTGTTCAGCTTCAGCGCGGCGGATAGCCGCTTGAAGCTTACTCCGCAGTCTATGAGAATGCCGCTTTTTTCGTTGCCGATATATGTGGAGTTGCCCTTGCTCGAGCTGAAAAGCGGATATATCCTTGCCATGTATGCGCTCCGTTCTGTTAATGTATTTAAATGCCTTTTCGTGCGAGCTGAATCAGCTCGGTCGCCTTAAATCCAATGGCGACCGAGCTGACACAGCTTGAAATTCCAATTTATCACAGCAATATATAAATGTGTAAAAACACGTCCACACCAAAATGCTTATCCATGCTTTGGGCGGCTTATAGCCGCCCAACAGCGTCATTTTCTTATCTTCATCGAAACATCGAAGCACTTGACAGAATGAGTCAGCGCGCCGAGCGAGATGATGTCCACGCCCGTCTCCGCGACGGAGCGGATATTCTCCTCGGTGACATTGCCCGAAGCTTCAAGCAGAGCTCTGCCTGCCGTTATCTCAACAGCCCGCTTCATCTCATCGCAGCTCATATTGTCGAGCATGACTATCTCTACCCTGTTGTCAAGAGCCTCTTTCAGCTCGTCGAGAGTCCTCACCTCGACCTCTATCTTCACCGTGTGACCTATCTTCTCACGAAGAGCCGTAACAGCCGCTGTTATACCGCCGTATGCGTCTATATGGTTGTCCTTGAGCATTGCCGCATCGGAGAGATTGAAGCGGTGGTTCTTACCGCCTCCGACCGTGACCGCATACTTCTGGAGCGCACGGAGACCGGGCAAAGTCTTTCTCGTATCGGTCACGGAAGCGTTAGTGCCCTTTACAAGCTCTACGCAGCGATTCGTCGCGGAGGCTATACCAGACATATGCTGCAAAAGGTTAAGCGCGGTGCGCTCGCCCTTGAGGAGGGTCAGAGTGCTGCCCTCGAGCTCGGCGATGATGTCGCCCTTTTGTACTTTAGTGCCGTCGCCGAGAAGAATGCGGAAGTCCACGTTGCCGCCCGCGAGCTCGAAAACTCTCTTTGCGACCTCGATACCGCAGACAACGCCCGTATCCTTTGCGACATAGTAAGCGGAGCTCATGTGCTCTTCGGGAATGAGGTTGTCCGCCGCCGCATCGATGTAGTTTATATCCTCCATGAGCGCGGTGGTTATTATATTATCAATGTAACACTGTAAAAGCTTCATTTTATCCTCCTTATCTCATGACCTCGCCCAATATAATGTAGGCGCAGGTAACTATGGACTTGGCGAGAACGTAGTCCGCGTCAACAAGGTAGCCTCCGCCGAGAAGGTCGTCGCGTATCTCTCTCACGCGCTCGAAGCCCTCCGCAGCCTTCTGCTTGTCAGGGATAACGAAGTGGCTCTCCTGCATTATTTTTCTCGTTTCGGTGCGTATGCCCTTGGGTATGCGGCTGCTGCCGATATGCGCATCGAACTGCGCCTCCTCAAGCTCCTGCGGAGCATTGTCCAGCCTTGAAGCTATGCAGTCTGCGGCATGACGCGAAAATACGAGCGCTTCGAGAAGCGAGTTGCTCGCAAGGCGATTTCCGCCGTGAACGCCCGTATGTGAGCATTCTCCGCACGCAAAGAGATTCGGCAGGCTCGTCTCGGAATTGCCGTCAACGTCTATGCCGCCCATGAGGTAATGCTGACACGGGAATATCGGCACAGGCTCCTTTGTGAGGTCATAGCCCTGGTCGAGCAGATTGTTGTATATCATCGGGAAGCGGTTTTTGAGGAACTCGCTGTCCTTGTAGCTTATGTCGAGGAAGAACTCCTGCGAGCCCTGCTTACGCGATTCGAGCACTATCGCGTGTGATACCACGTCGCGCGGCGCGAGCTCCAGACGCTCGTCGTAGTTGTGCATGAAGCGCTCCTTATTGCAGTTGAGAAGGTATGCCCCCTCTCCTCTTACAGCCTCGGAAATGAGGAAGCATTCACGGGTCGCGCGGTTATTGAATGCCGTCGGGTGGAACTGCACATAGCTCAGGTTCTTTATCTTCGCTCCCATTTCATAGGCAAAGGTTATACCGTCGCCCGTGGCAATAGCGGAGTTCGTCGTAAACTGGTAAACTCTGCCGATACCGCCCGTCGCGAGTATCATGAAGCGGCAGTTTGCAGTCTCGTAGGTATCGTCCTGCTTTTTCAGAAACGCCGAGTAACCTGTAGAAGTCTGCTTTACGGCGCACATCAGAGTATTTTCCATTATTTCGACATTCCCGAGTGTCTGTACATACGCGAGGAGCTTCGAGGCTATCTCCGCGCCCGTGGAGTCGGCATGGTGGAAGATACGGTGGTGGCTGTGACCACCCTCGAGGGTGCGGTGGTAGGTGCCGTCGGGGTTCTTGTTGAACTCGACTCCAAGCTCTATTATCCGCTCGATATCCTGCGCAGCCTCGCTCACGAGAGTATGAACAGCTTCTACATTGTTCTTGAAACCGCCCGCAATGAGGGTGTCGTTTTGGTGGTACTGGATATTGTCATTCGGGGAGTTGTAAACGCCCGCAATGCCGCCCTGTGCAAGAGAGGAATTGCACAGGTTCAGCTCCTTTTTGCAGAGCATGAGGATCTTTGTCTGAGGAGGGAGATTGATAGCTGCGTAAAGACCTGCGGCTCCGCAGCCTGCAATAATAACGTCATAATTGCGAGACATATAAAGGTCACGTCCTTTGTCCTCGGCGATTTTGCGCCGGAAATAGTATACATTATATTATAACATATAATTGTCAGAAAATCAACGGGCGCGAAGTGATATTTCCGATTTTTTATCTTCGGCTCGAAGATAGCATCGGGCTCCCCGCTTATAACACATAACACCGCAAAAAGCAATGGACCGCGGAGAAAAGCTTCTGTTTTTGTTTCCGTAACGCGGCAGGGCAGCGCGGTGACTCCCTGCAGTTAAGCTGTGTACCAAATCTTTGATTTGGCTTTCACAGCTATATGTATAGCTGCAGGGAGATGTCCGTAGGAAAGATGATCGCGGATCCTGTTGGGACACCGCGCTCATATCACGTTACCGTGAAAAACGCAGCTGCTGAGAGGAAATTTTTAGTTTCCGGTATATATTGGATAAATTTTCAAAAACTATTGATTTTTGCGTAATACCGTGATATAATTAGCTGTTATGTTTTTGGAGTATTTCCCATAACGTATCCGGATGAGCTGGTCTAAAGTCATATGCACGTATTTTGTATCATCTCACCCAAAATCGAAAGGATCAGGTAAGTATGGAAAATATTGTTAGCTTGAAAGACATCATCGTTGAGTTTGAGGAAGGCGAACGTATCCTCAAAAACATCAGCCTTGACATAAAGGACAAAGAATTCGTAACATTTCTCGGCCCGTCAGGCTGCGGAAAAACAACAACGCTCCGCATTATAGCAGGCTTTTTGGAACCGACCAGCGGAGATATCTTCTTTGAAGGACAGCGTATAAACGGCGTTCCGCCCCACAAGAGGAACGTCAACACAGTATTCCAGCGATATGCACTGTTTCCTCACCTGAACGTATATGAAAATATCGCTTTCGGACTAAGGGTAAAGAACGCTCCTGAAAAAGAGATAGTCAAGCGTGTCGGCGAAATGCTTGAAATGGTCAACCTCATGGGCTTTGAAAAGCGCTCGGTGAACCGCCTCTCAGGCGGTCAGCAGCAGCGCGTTGCTATCGCACGCGCACTCGTGAACCACCCCAAGGTTCTGCTTCTCGACGAACCCCTCGGCGCACTCGACCTCAAGCTGAGAAAGGAAATGCAGATAGAGCTCCGCAGGATACAGCAGGAGCTCGAGCTCACTTTCGTTTACGTCACCCACGATCAGGAGGAAGCTCTCACCATGAGTGACAGCATAGTCGTTATGAGAGGCGGCGAGATACAGCAGATAGGCTCCCCGACCGACATATACAACGAGCCTAAAAACGCCTTCGTTGCGGACTTTATCGGCGAGAGCAACATTGTCAACGGCTGTATGCCCGAGGACTGTGTCGTAGAATTTATGGGCAGGCGCTTTGAGTGTGTGGACAAGGGCTTCGACCCCAACGAGACCGTTGACGTGGTGATACGTCCCGAGGACGTAAAGGTCATTCCTGCGGACAAGGCTAAGCTCACAGGCATAGTCGAGTCGGTCGTGTTCAAGGGAGTGCATTATGAAATGATCGTGGACGGCGTTGACTGCAAGTGGATGATACACTCCACCAAGGCAGAGCCTGTAGGTTCAATGATAGGCATGGCTGTTGACCCTTATGATATACATATAATGAAGAAAACGGAGGAAGAGTAAAATGAAGCTTAAATATTTCTCCGCGCCCTACCTCGTTTGGATGATAATATTTATACTTGTTCCGCTGATAATGATAGCTTACTTTGCCTTTACTAATGACGGCGGAAGCTTCACTATAAAGTATGTATCCGACGTGGGACAGTATGCGAATATCTTCGTCCGCTCAATATGGCTCTCGCTCATCGCAACGGCACTTTGCCTCATTATAGCTTATCCCGTGGCTTTCATTCTATCGCGAATGGAAAAACACAAGCAGGGCACTATGCTGATGATAGTAATGCTTCCCATGTGGATGAACTTCCTGTTGAGGACATACGCATGGATGACTCTGCTCGGCAACAACGGAATAATCAATCACATCCTCGGACTTGTCGGGCTCGGTCCGTACAAGCTGATAAACACCTCCGCCGCAGTAGTCCTCGGAATGGTATATAACTATCTTCCGTTCATGATACTGCCGCTATACTCGGTAATGGAAAAGATAGACAAGTCGCTGTTTGAGGCTGCCGCCGACCTCGGCTGCAGCTCCGCCTCAACACTTTTCAGGGTAGTGATACCGCTGAGCGTCCCGGGTATAACCTCGGGCATAACAATGGTGTTTGTCCCGGCTATCTCGACCTTTATCATTTCGAGAATGCTCGGAGGCGGCTCGAACCTCCTCATAGGTGACCTCATCGAGATGCAGTTCCTCGGAAATGCCTATAATCCGCACCTCGGCGCAGCGATATCGCTCGTTCTTATGGTGATAATACTCGTTATAATGACCGTCATGAACCAGTTCGATCCCGACGATCAGGTACTAATGTGATCTTCATTTTCCAGCCCATCGTGCGGAAAAATGAGCAATAAAAACAAGGAGGAATACCATAATTGAAAAAGCTCGGTAAATTATATATGTTACTGGTTCTTCTGTTTCTGTATGTGCCTATTTTCGTGCTCATCGTTTTCTCGTTCAATGAAACCAAGAGCCGCAGTGTTTTCAGCGGATTTACTCTTGATTGGTACGCAAGGCTCTTCCACAACAGGATAATCATTTCTTCACTCATAAATACCATTATAATAGCGGTCGCTGCAAGTGTTGTCTCGACCGTACTCGGAACGTTCGCCGCTATCGGCATAAACAGCATGAGGAAGGTCCCGAAAGCTATCGTCATGAATGTGACAAATATGCCTATCATCAACCCCGAAATAGTCACAGGAGTATCGCTCATGCTGCTGTTTGTGTTCTTTGCAGCACGAATGAACTTTGAATTCGGCTTCGTTACGCTCATAATAGCGCATATCACCTTTGACGTGCCGTATGTCATACTGAATGTCATGCCCAAGTTCAATCAGATGGATCCGCATCTATATGAAGCTGCGCAGGATCTCGGGTGCAGTCCGCTGAGAGCGTTCCGCAAGGTCGTCCTGCCCGAGATAATGCCGGGGGTAATAAGCGGCTTCCTTATGTCGTTCACCTACTCACTCGACGACTTCGTGGTCAGCTACTTCACCAGCGGCTCGACCTCGCAGACTCTGCCGATAACAATTTATTCTATGACGAGGAGAAAGGTATCTCCCGAGATAAACGCGCTTTCCACGCTTATTTTCGTGGCGGTGGTAATAGTGCTCATCATAAAGAACGCCATCGAAAACAAAGCCGCCAAAAAGTCCGGCACATATAAGGGGGACTGAGCATGAAAAAGAAGATATTTTCTGTTTTGATGGTCACTCTTATAGGCATGGGGATTTTCACAGGCTGCGGTTCCTCCGCCGAGGATATCGGCGAAGAGGAAGAGTCCTCCGCCCAGACCCTCACCGTTTCCGACCCCGATTACTACACTCGATTCAAGGGTAAGGGGATCTCAATAAACGTCTATAACTGGGGCGAATACATCTCTGACGGCGCAGACGAGGGAACTCTCGACGTTAACAAGGAATTCGAGGAGCTCACGGGCATAAAGGTCAACTATACAAACTACGCCACAAATGAGGAGCTATATGCAAAGCTTAAGGGCGGAGCTGCCTCGTACGATGTCATAATCCCCTCCGATTACATGATAAGCAAGATGATAAAGGAGGGCATGGTGCAGAAGATAGACCTTGGCAATATCCCGAATTACAGCTACATAATGGATAACTTCCGCGATCTTGAATACGACCCCGGGAACGAGTACTCCGTCCCCTATACATGGGGCACCGTCGCCATAATCTACGATACAACTGTCGTGGATATCGACGAGAAGGACATCGACTGGGATATTCTCTGGAACGAGGACTACGCAAATCAGATACTCATGTTTGATAATCCCCGCGACGCCTTTGCCATTGCGGAGCTCATGCTCGGCTATTCTCTCAACACAGAGAATGAAAAGGAACTGAAGGCTGCGGCAGAGCTCCTCAAAGAACAGAAGCACATCGTACAGGGCTACGTCATGGACGAGGTCTTTGACAAAATGGGCAGTGGCGACGCACTCATAGCGCCATACTACACGGGTGACGCGGTCACTATCCTTGAGGACAATGAGGACTTAGCGCTCGTTATCCCCAAAAGCGGTACCAACCGCTTCATCGACGCGATGTGCATACCCGCCTCCGCAAAGCAGAAGGAAGCGGCGGAGATGTATATCAACTTCATGTGCGAGCCCGATATCGCCTATGCGAATATTGATTACATCTGTTATGGAACTCCCCACACGGCGGCTTTCGATATGCTTGACGAGGAAGTGCAGAACGACCCCGCGATATATCCCGACGACGACTTCATCAACGACAGGACCACTGTTTTCGTCAATCTCTCTGATGACGCAAATCTGCTCATGCAGAACCTCTGGACAGAGATGAAGTCCGCCGAGGACGAGAACTCAAACCGATACTTCGTGCCGATATTCCTCATCATCTGCGTGCTCATCATCATTTTCGTGCTGGTACGCCGCCACATCAAGAGCAAAAAGGATATATTCTGATGTAAGGGCGGACATTTTGTCCGCCCTTGTTTTATACCGGGGACGCTGTCCCCCCCACCCCTGACAAAGGGAGATGCCTCCCTTTGTATACTTGCCTCTTTTGCAAAATGTACATTGTACATTTTGCAGGCTGCAAAGCAGCCACAAAGCCGCTTTGCGGCTTTGAAGAGGCAATATAAACGGAGCGCTTGCGGTGCAATGCGCCGTCCGCCGTCTGTGACGGCGGATTGCAAAATATCTTAATGGATATTTTGCAATAGCGCGGAGTACAGTCTCAAATCCAAATTCCGCATTTCACTAAAAAAGGAGGTTCGCCATTGCTTGCCGAAAATCTGATATTCAGTCTCAACGCCACCTTACCCGTGTTCCTGATGATGGTATTTGGTTGGTTTGTGAAAAAGGTCGGGCTCCTCGACGACCACTCAACGGCGCAGATAAACAAGTTCGTTTTCAGGACTCTGCTGCCCGCACTGCTGTTCATGGATCTGTCCACTGCGGATTTTCGATCGGTCTGGGACACAAAATTCGTCCTGTTCTGCATGGCGGCAACGTTCCTGAGCGTAGGTATAGCCGTGCTGTACTCGCTCCTGCACAGGGACAAAGCCGAGCGCGGCGAGATAATCCAGGCGGCATACCGCAGCAGTGCTGCCATACTCGGCATCGCATTCGTCAATAACATCTACGGCGAGGCGACTATGGCTGCGCTGATGATAGTCGGAACGGTGCCGATATACAACGTCATCGCGGTGGTGACCCTCTCGCTCACCTCCCCGGACAAAAACGGACGGACAGGCAAGGCGCTCTGGCTCGACACGCTGAAAGGGATAGTCACGAATCCTATAATCATCGGCATTGCAGTCGGGATAGCCTGGTCGCTGCTGAAGATGCCTCAGCCCGTGATACTGAGCAAATCGGTCTCATATCTGGGGAATATGGCGACTCCGCTGTCGCTTATCGCACTCGGAGCATCGTTCAGATTCAGCGACACTAAGGGCAAAAAAGCAGTCGCGGTCGGCATTGCTTTCATCAAGCTTGTTCTGTTCTGCGGGATATTCCTGCCTGCTGCTGTAAAACTCGGCTTCCGCGGCGAAAAACTCATAGCTATACTCGTCATGCTCGGCAGCGCGACCACGGGAAGCTGCTTCGTAATGGCAAAGAATTTCGGACACAAAGGCACTGTAACGGCATTCGCCGTCATGCTGACCACCCTGTGCAGCGCATTTACGCTCACAGCATGGTTGTTCATTCTGAAAACACTCGGATATATAGGGCACCTCTAACATTCTATATCCCACCTGTTATCGTTCTTTTGCAAAATTACACAAACAATAGCCGCCAAGAGATATCATATTTATACTATATTTTAAATTTCGCGGCAATAACTCCGGGAAATTTGCATTATCGGTCTTTCTATGGTATAATATTAAGATAAATATGGATTCTGAGCTGTTGCTCAGGGCTGATCCCCCCCGATAGGAGTACATATATGAATACAGAAACTATACTGAAATATAATAGGCCTGCGGAAAACTTTGACGAAGCGCTCCCTGTCGGGAACGGCAGGATAGGCGGAATGATATACGGCGGAGCTGCCGAAAATATTATTAACCTCAACGAGGATTCGATATGGTCCGGCGGATTGCGCCACCGCATCAATCCCGATGCGCAGGATGGCTTCTGCGAAGTGCGCAAGCTGCTGCGCGAGGGCAATATCCCCGCAGCCGAAAAGCTCGCCTTTGAGAAAATGCAGGGGGTAACGCCTAATATGCGCCACTATATGCCCCTTGGCGACATGAGGATAAAAATGGAGCTCAGCGGAAAAGCAAAGGATTATTCAAGGCTTCTTGACATAGGCTCGGCACTTGCCGTTGATTCGTTCAGCGTCGGCGAGGTCGTTTATACAAGAGAGATCTTTGTCTCTGCACCGGACGAGGTCATGGTCGTGAGGATAACAGCCTCGGAGCCCGCCTCCGTTACCCTCACCTGTTCTATCGACGGCAGGGATGACTACTACGACGACAACCGCCCCTGCGGTGAGAATATGATACTCTACAACGGAGGAACCGGCAGCCGCGACGGCATTTTCTTCGCGGCAGTCCTTGGCGGAAAGGCAAAGGGCGGTACGATCAAAACCCTCGGAGGGGGGCTTAAAGCCGAAAATGCCGATGAGGTAATGCTCGTCCTATCGGTTCGCACGAGCTTCTACGGCGAGTACTATGAGGAGTCCGCCGAGGTAGATGCGGAAATGGCTCTAAAGTGCGAATATGATGAGCTTCTCTATCGTCACGTCAACGACTATCGCTCTCTTTTCGAGCGCGTAGAGCTCTCGCTCGACGACAACAGCGGCACGGAGCTCTCCGAGATGACCACTGACGAGCGGATCGCGCGCCTGAAAGGAAACGAACTTGACAACAAGGAATGCGAGCGCCTTATCCACGACAACAAGCTCATCGAGCTATACTTCAATTTCGGGCGCTATCTGATGATATCATGCAGCCGTCCCGGAACTCAGCCCGCAAATCTGCAAGGTATCTGGAACAAGGATATGTGGCCTGCATGGGGCAGCCGCTACACGGTCAACATCAATATCGAGATGAACTACTGGTGCGCGGAGAGCTGCAACCTATCCGAGTGTCACCTGCCGCTGTTCGACCTGCTTGAGCGCGTGTGCGAAAACGGACGCATCACTGCCAAGGAAATGTACGGCATTGATAAAGGCTTTGTCTGCCACCACAATACCGACATCTGGGGTGATACCGCTCCGCAGGATCTCTGGATGCCCGCGACGATATGGCCAATGGGCGGAGCTTGGCTCGCCCTGCACATCTTCGAGCACTATGAATATACCCTCGACCGCGAATTTCTCGAGGAAAAATATCACATCTTAAAGGAGGCTGCGGAGTTCTTCACGCAGTACCTCACTGAGGACAGTGAGGGCAGACTCGTAACGGGTCCGTCCGTCTCTCCTGAGAACACATATATGACCGAAGCGGGCACAAAGGGCTGCCTCTGTATGGGTCCTTCAATGGATTCTCAGATAATAACTGTACTGTTCAACTATGTCATAAGGGCGGCGGCGATACTCGGCAGGGACCAAAAGCTTTCTGCGGAGCTCGCATCGCTGCTTGAAAAGCTCCCTCAGCCGGAAATAGGAAAATACGGTCAAATAAAGGAATGGTCGGTCGATTACGACGAGGTGGAGATAGGCCACAGACACATATCTCAGCTTTTTGCACTTCACCCGGCAGACCTTATAACTCCCAACAAGACACCTAAACTTGCAGACGCTGCAAGAGCTACTCTCGTGCGCAGGCTTATACATGGCGGCGGTCATACAGGCTGGAGCTGCGCGTGGATAACGAATATGTGGGCGCGTCTCTACGACGGCAGAATGGTATACGAAAATGTCAAAAAGCTCCTTGCACACTCTACCAATCCGAATATGCTCGATTCTCACCCACCGTTCCAGATAGACGGCAATTTTGGCGGAACAGCTGCCATTGCCGAGGCACTGCTGCAAAGCTGCTGCGGGGAGATAGTTCTCCTGCCGGCACTGCCCGATGAATGGGGCTGCGGACACGTGAACGGACTGCGTGCAAAGGGCGGCTTCGGAGTAAGCATGAAATGGAACGAGGGAAAGCTCGCCTCAGCTGAGATAACCTCTGACTTCGGAGGAGAATGCCGTCTCAGAACAAACTGCGTTGCAAGCATAACCTGCGGCGGTGAGACGGTCGGCTCGCGCATAGAGGACGGCGTGATAATCTTTGATACGACCGCAGGAAAGACATACACAGTAAAGGCATAAAAAGTTTCGGTGTTACAAAATCATGGTTCTAACATCTGATACCTAAAACCCAACACCTTATTTGGAGGTAAAATGGATATCCGCAAGATAATTGCCGCTGTTACAGCTGCCGCTGCCGCTGCTCTTGCAGTGACAGCGTGCAGCTCGGAAAAAAATTCGGGAATAACGGCTCCCGTGCCTATAATAGAAGAGCCCGCAGCGGAGTTCACAACGACAACCGCCGAAATTATCCCCGACGAGACCTTTCCCGATTATCCCGTCACGTACCCCGAGATAGAAAAGCAGGCTACCGGAAACGTATACGAGGCTGAGCTTGCTCGTCTTTCGGGTGAAGTCCACGAGGAATATGACGTGGACGATTTCAGCGGAACAGGTTATGTTACCGGGTTTGGCGGGGGCGGAAGCGCCTCAGTGATATTCGACATCGAGGCTCCGAGCACACAGCACTACGACATCTCTTTCAGCATTGCTTCAAGCAGGACAGCGGACTGTTCGGTTACTCTTAACGGTGAAGCTCTCACAAGCTTTGAGACCGCCGATGACGGGAAGTTCACACTTATAACGATATACGGGGTCTTTCTCGTAAAGGGTGCCTCAGAGATAGAGCTGCGCCCCGAAAACGGCGATATCTGCCTCGATTACCTGCACTTTTCAGACAACACCTCTCTCAGCAAGCTCTCTTACGACGCGGAGGGCGAGCCGGTCAATGAGGATTCGGGCGAGGCAGCAAAGGAGCTTCTCCAATTTCTCTCGGAAAACTACGGAAAATACATGATAACAGGTCAGTATGCCTCCGGAGACGACAACGCCGAGCTCGACCTGATATACCTTACAACAGGAAAATATCCCGTTATCCGCTTTGCCAACTTTGATGTTCCAAGAGGACAGTATGACGAAAGCTTCAAAGCTGTTGATGCCTGCGCAGAATGGTACAGAAACGGCGGCATTTCATGCGTTAACTGGTACTGGGAGTCCCCCTCGGAAAAAAACGTTATCAAGACCGATGAAACCGATTTTTCTCTCGCAAAAGCAGTAACCGACATCGATATCGCAATGCTCTCGCAGGAGGAAATACGCGGACTTTACGGCGAGGGAAATATTTCCGAGGAGTGTTACAGCCTGATACTCGATATCGACAATATGGCAGGACAGCTCACCTCGCTGAAAAACAAGGGCGTACCGGTCATGTTCCGACCGCTTCCCGAGGGCTGCGGTGAATGGTACTGGTGGGGTGCGGACGGGACTGATGCCTATAAATGGCTCTGGGAGCTGATCTATACGCGCATGACCTCATACTTCGGGCTCGATAATCTCATCTGGATATGGAACGGTCAGAGCAAGGATTCTCTCGTCGATCGTTCGACCTTCGACATAGCAGCTGTCGATCTCTACATCAGCGGCGAAAAGGACTATGGAAGTAAATTCTATGAGGAATTTGCCGCCGTTCAGAAATTTGTCGGAAGCGACAAGCTGATCGCAATAAGTGAATGCGGCAGCGTCCCCGATATCGACTCGGCGTTCCGTGACAACGCAGTCTGGTCGTTCTTTGGTATGTGGTACGGAAAATATATACAGGACGAAGAAGGCGGCTACTCAGAGGAGTTCACAAGCCGCGACGCGCTCGTGAGAACTTATAATTCAGACGGCGCTCTCACTCTCGATGAATACAAAGAAATGAGGGACGGTCAATGAAAAACGAAGGATTGCAGCTGAAAAGACCTCTTTCACGTGCCCAGTCTGAGCTTGCAGATAGGCTTATGGCTCAGGTGACTGACAGCAGCTGCCGTGCGGTGAGCTTTAAGCTGGAGGACATTCTCGTCATCACACCGTTTTCTCTAAAAAGCGACCTTTTTATCCTCATGGAAGACGATTTTGACGGGCTTTCCATTGAAAAGAAGACCTTCACCGAGCTGCGCACCGCTGCTGAGGACGCTGCCGTAAAAAAATTCGGATCAAAGAAAAGTCTCACGCTCGACCTTATATATGATATATTTCAGAAGCTCAGCAAGGTGAGCACAGTATACCGCGATATGCTCATGAAACGCGAATGTGAGCTCATCGAGCGCTTTTCGATACCGCGGCTGTGCGGAAAAAATCTCTTCCTCGCAGCAAAAGAGCATCAAAAGAAAATCATCGTGATCTCGGAAAGCTTCTATCCGAGAAACGTTATCGTCAATATACTTGATAACTGCGGACTGAGCAGCTATGATGAACTTGTCATAACGTCCGAACTGGGCATACCCGCCTCAGACAGAACATCATATTTTGATGCTGCGCTGAAAAAGTCGAAAGTCTCCGCAGGAAAACTGCTGCACATAGGCAGCGACGTATCATACGATGTGGAAACACCTATCCTCAAGGGAGCAAAGGCTGTTCTCATGCAGCCTGTTATCCCACTTATGGTGAAATCCGGCAGACTGCGCGGATTTATCGAAAACGAGCATCTGTATGATTCCGATTCGCCCGCACTTTTAAAGCTGCGGTGTGCTCTCGGAGTTTACGCTGCCTATGCATTTGACACTCCGCAGAATAAATCACCCCAGAGCGATATCTGCGGCGACGACTATATGCTCGGAGCCGCTGTGCTCGGAATACTCCGCCTTTGCAAGCAGGAACTGAAGCTATCCGATATAAGCTATTCGCTGAAGGAAGCATTAACGGAAAATAAGAGCTCATCAGCAGGAGCGGAAGACTTCATCGCACTCTACGACAGCATTTTTAATGAGCTTCTCGACAAATACGGCTCAGAGGGCTGTCAGCTGCCGCTGAAATTCCTCGAAAAGCACGCTGCCGCCGCTGATCGTGACGCACTCAGAAAATATCTTCCGCCGCAGTTTTTTGCGATGTGGGTCGAATCGATCACCGAACCCGATCTGGCTCCCGTATACGCTTCAGGCAGAAAGAAAAATGCTCTTGAAAAGCTTGCAGACCGCCTTTTTCCGCCGAATACCAAGGTCAGGAACATTGCCGAGGATATACTTAACCGCGGCAAGAGCCGCTTCTGAACAGCTCTTTGTATCCGACGGCATTCGCCATAAAGCAAGCTTCGCCGCCGGCACGACATAAAATATCCATTTCCCGTGTTTATTTTGCGAAAAAACAAAAAATAATCCGTTGCACCTCCTGTATTTTCTGTGATATTATAAATATGCAGAACAAAAGGAGGTATAAAATATGAATAACAAAATAAAGGTACTTATTGGTGACGATTCTGCCGAAACAGGTGTAAGCATTGCAAACAAGCTCAGAGAACGAGGAATGTATGCTTATACAAGACGCAAAGACTGCGGCGTTATCCTCGATTCAATAAAAAAGGATCCGCCCGATGTAGCCGTTCTCGATATCACTTCACAAAACGGCGACGTTATCTCTGTTATGAAGGGCGTAAAGGAACTAGGTGTAAAATTCCCCGTATTTATCGTAACATCTGCATACGATAACGAATTCATCGAGAGACAGGTCATGGATAACGGAGCTTCAAAATTCCTGCTGAAGCCCTATGACGCCGACGACCTTTGCAGTGCGATAAATTCAGCACTTGGCGACAGGGCAAACAGCCTCAGCGACGATATGGAGGTAGTCGTTACCGATATAATCCACCAGCTCGGAGTCCCCGCGCATATCAAGGGATATCACTATCTGCGCACGGCGATACTGTATTCCATTGAGGACAAAAAGCTCCTCGACAGCGTAACAAAGCTTCTCTATCCCACCGTGGCAAGCCTCTACGATACGACCTCGTCGCGCGTGGAACGTGCTATCCGCCACGCTATCGAGATAGCGTGGGACCGCGGCAATGTTGATACGCTCAACTCATTCTTCGGCTACACGGTCGATACGGGCAAGGGCAAGCCCACAAATTCCGAATTTATCGCTCTGATAACCGATAAGCTCCGCCTGCGCTACAAGGCTGCACTCCGCAGGGTATGATCCGGAGGTTAGTCGTCAGAGGTTAGAGGTCAGAGACCGGGAGCGTATAGGAACTCTCTTGTCCGCCTGAATGGTTCGCGTATTTTGTGCGGCAGAGCACTGCAGAGGTGGATCCGTGTGTCCGCTCATTAGAGAGCTTGCGATTGAGCGTGTGGTTATAATTGATTCAATGTGGACGCTATTATGCGCTCTGCAATAAATTACAGGAGGATTTATCATGGCATTTAAAAAGATCGACATCAGCGAGCTCTCGCTGGACCCGTTCACAAAAATAGGCAAGGAATGGACTCTCATCACCGGCGGAAGCATTGACGGCTACAACACTATGACCGCCTCGTGGGGACAGCTCGGCGTACTGTGGAACAAAAACGTTTTCACCTGCTACATACGTCCCAATCGCTACACCTATGAGTTCATCGAAAACGGAGAAAGCTTCACAGTTTCATTTTTCTCCGAACAGTTCAGGAGTGCACTCGCGTTCTGCGGCTCGCACTCGGGCAGAGACTGCGATAAGGCATCAGAGACCGGTCTTACTCCGGCAGAGCTCGACGGCAGCGTGACCTTCAGTGAAGCAGACATGGTTTTTGTCTGCCAAAAGCTCTACAGCTATGATATTCGGGAAAGCGGATTTCTGACCAATGACGGCATACCCCAGCAGTATTATTCCTCCGAGCCCTATCACAGAGCATATATCGCAGAGATCAATGCTGTATATGTAAAAGAATAATAAACAAAAAGGACTGCCACGGCAGTCCTTTTTGTTATCTTGTATTCGTCTTGTAAAGCATCCAAACGAGCTCCACAACGCCTATTCCGATAAAGATCAGCATCGTCCTCATGCTTGGTTTTTTGATCTTGAAGCGAGTAATAAAGGCAATAGCTATGAGCAGCATTGCTCCTCCGTATACTGCGGGAAAGCAGTCTCTGCCGATATCCTTGTGAAAGCTGTATATAAGTGGCAGAATGAGTGCGACACTCGTCACAGGAAGCCCTTCATATACCTTTCGGGCGTCTTCAGTTTTTTTCTGACGTTCTTCCTCGGCAACGTTGAAGTATGCCAGCCTTATGACGGCGCACAGCGGGAACAGCAAAAGTATCGGCAGGTCGCACCAGTCGGTCATGCCGACGGAATATCCTATGATCGAAGGAAGCACTCCGAAACAGACGATATCACAAAGCGAATCTATCTGTATACCAAATTTTTTCTCGCTTTCAGTCCGGTCTTTTTTTGTACGCGCGATCTTGCCGTCAAACATATCGCACAGCCCCGAGACCATGAGGCAGATTATCGCATATTCGGGGTGAGACTGCATACCGCCGAAGCCGACGGCGAAAAACATTCCCGTGACCGACGACAGCAGGCTGATATATGTAAGAATAACCGTATAGTTATAGTAACCTATCATTATAAAGACCTCTGAATGTATTCATATTCTCCGCCGAGTGCGGAGAAACGGCGGCAATGATTATTTTATGACCTACCGTCACAAATCAATATTTAATATTATAACATATAATCGTGAAAAAAGCAACGGGCGCGGAGTGATATTTCCGATTTTTTTATCATCGGCGCGAAGACGGCAGCGCGAGCCTCGCGCTTATAATCACCAAAAGATCAATGTTTACAGCAAAAATTACGAGGTTTTCTTCTTTCTGCCGCGCTTTGCGGGAGCTTTTTTGGCAGCAGCTCCCTTTTCACGATTCTGACGCAGACGCTCCTGACGCTCTTTTTTATCATCAAGGCGTTTGTATGCCTGATCGTAAAGGAACTCTTGAGCGCAAAGAGGCTCCTCTCCGTCTGCAGGAACAGCATGAATATATGAACCGTCGCTTTGCATTATGCGAGCCTTGGTGTTATCCTTCATAAGAGTGCGGAAAATGTCGCGTATACGCTTTTTGAGGCGCTCGTCCTCCACCGGAGCAGCAACCTCTACCCTGCGCACGGTGTTTCTCGACATATAGTCCGCCGAGCCTATGTATATTCTCTGTTCCTTGCCGTCCTTTCCGAAAATGAAGATTCGGCTGTGTTCAAGGAATCGCCCCACAATACTGCGCACTGTGATATTTTCGGTATAGCCTTCAACTCCTGCAATAATACAGCAGATACCTCTCACGACAAGCTCTATTTTTACGCCTGCCTGAGAAGCCTCGATCAGCTTGCCTATTATCGTCATATCGCTGAGCGAGTTGACCTTTGCAGCGATATAGCCCTCCCCACCGTTTTTAGCGAGCTCTATCTGCTGATCCATCATTTCGATCACGGGGTCGCGCAGGCAAAGCGGAGCAACGAGGAGCTTGTTCGTGTTCTCCACGAACGTCCTGTTCTGGAGACATTTAAATACATTTTCCGCGTCCGCAGCAATTTCTCTGTCCGAAGTCAAAAGCATGAGATCGGTATATATCGCTGAGGTCTTTTCGTTATAATTTCCCGTACCTATCTGTGTTACGTAGTCGAATCCGCCGCCCTGAGCTTTCCTCGTAACGAGCAGAAGCTTTGAATGAGCCTTGAAGTCCTTCAGACCGTAGATCACCTTAACTCCTGCCTTCTGCAAATGCTTCGACCACTCGATATTATTCTCCTCGTCAAAACGCGCACGGAGCTCTATCATAACGAGAACCTCCTTGCCCTGTTCGGCAGCAGTACAGAGAGCGTCGATGACCTTGCTGCTCTTTGCAAGGCGGTAAAGCGTTATCTTTATAGACGTGACCTTCGGATCGTTGGCAACCTCCTGCAAGAACCTTATGAACGTCAGATTCATCGACTCGAACGGATAGCTCAGAAGCAGATCCTTTGCCTTTATCTGCGGGAAGATCGGTCTTGTCTCGGAAAGCGCCGCAGATTTTCTCGGTGAGCGCGTCTGATAGTGCAGCTTCTTGTTATCGTCGAGGTCCTGAAGTGCATAGAGGTACGAAAGATCAAGCGGTATCCTCGATGTGAATACACGCACGTTCTTGATCTTCAGCTTCTTACAGATAAAGTCAAGTGCTTCTCGGCTGAAATCGTCAGATATCTCGAGGCGGACGGGCGATAGCTTAGTGCGCTTTGCGACCAGCTCCTCCATTCTCTCGCGGAAGTCCGCACCCTTGCCCGAGACCATGATATCGGCACTGCGGGTGACCCTTATCAGAGCTCGGTCAAGGACATTATAGCTCTTGAACATAAGGTGAGCGAAATGGAGAACGACCTCCTCCTCAAGTATAAATCTTTTACCGTCGTTTCCGAGCGGTATGATACGCTCGCTTCCGTCGTGATGAACAGGGATTATACCTACCGAAGTCTCTCTTTTTGAGCTGAGCTGAACTGCGACGTATATCTCCTTGTTCTTGAGAAACGGAAACGGCAGTGAATCATTTATTACAATGCCCGAAATAAAGGGCTTTATCTCACGTTTGAAATAGAGCTCAAGGAAGCTGAGCTCGTCCTTTGCGGCGGTCTCAAAGCTTACGTGCTCAAAACCGTATCCGGCAAGCTCTGACATAGTCTTGTGGTAAGCTTCCTCGACAGAAGGCTGCAGCCGGCGGACTGCAGTGAATATCGCATCGAGCTGCTGTGCAGCGTTCATTCCGGTCTTGTTATCTTTTTTCTTTTTATCATTTTTAGCGTCGTCGGTCAGCGAACCAACGCGCACCATGAAGAATTCGTCCAGATTACTCTGATATATAGCGGAAAATGAAAGCCTTTCGAGCAGAGGGTTATTCGGATCGACCGCCTCGTCAAGCACTCTTTTGTTGAATTTAAGCCATGAAAGCTCCCGGTTTTCGAGATATTCCATAATAGTCTCCTGTCTGCCGCAATGCGGCGTTTTTGATATATTTTTACATCTGAGAGCCGATAATTTATACACATTTATTATATATCTTTTCTGTCGATATGTCAAGGAAAACGGCACAATTATTTTCAGGCATCGGGCACCGGGGCTCAGAACCGCAGCCGCACTGCGATAATGCGAAAAAACGGAGCAAAATAATTGACATTAATTTCATTGCGTGATATAATAAAATGTGTATGTGCAGACGCAGTTCGCGCATAAAATATTACAAATAAACAATATGGAGACATCAAATGTACAAAACGGTAAACGGTATCAGGATAAACTATGAGCAGAGGGGTGAGGGCGATCTCATCGTCCTGCTTCACGGCTGGGGAAGCAATATCAAGCTTTTTTCCAATCTTATTGATCTGCTCTCAAAAAAATACACCGTCATCGCGATGGATATGCCCGGCTTTGGCGAAAGTCAGGAACCGCCCTCTGCATGGGAGGTAAGCGACTATGCGCAGTTCGTGATCGACTTCCTCGCGGACTGCAATGTCAAGGAGGTAATGCTCCTCGGCCACAGCTTCGGCGGACGTGTCATTATAAAGCTCAACAGCCGCACTGACCTGCCCTTTAAGATAACTAAGGTCATTTTGGTTGACAGTGCGGGCATTCTCCCCCCGAAGACTAACAAAAAAAGCCTCCGCACGCGGTGCTACAAGCTCGGCAAGGCAGTGCTTTCCACAAAGCTTGCGCAAAAGATAGCTCCCGACGCGCTGGAAAAATTCCGCAAAAAAATGGGCAGCGCCGACTATGCCGCCGCCTCTCCGCTGATGAGGCAGGTGCTCGTCAAGACAGTCAACGAGGACTTAGAACCGCTGCTCCCGAACATAAAATGTCCCACCCTGCTTGTGTGGGGAGTCAATGACACGGCGACTCCGCTCTCAGACGGTGAGAAAATGGAAAAGCTCATTCCCGATGCAGGACTGGTAAAGCTCGAAAACGCGGGGCACTACTCTTTCCTTGAGCAGCAGTACACGTTCAACCGTGTTATGAGCTCATTCATGAAGTTAGACGACTAAAGGAGAACTTTTATGCCTATCAGAAACTGGTTTATTTACACCGCTGTAGCGTTTATCGCGATAATATTCATGGGTCTGCGCGAGTTCCATATGCTCCAGCTCAACGGCTATAAGACCCCCGAGCATTCGTGGTGGATGAAGAAGAACTTCAAGCGGTATATCCCGAATATCGTCATGCTCATTGCCGCAGTAGTATTATGGCTGCTTTATCCTAAAGTAAGCTATGATTTTTCTGATATCTTGACAGTTCTTATCGCGCTTATTGTAATGACCTTGGCGAATATCGGATTTATCATTGCCTACAGACCGGGAATGAAGTTCAAGAAACCGCTTGTTTACACTGCAAGAATGAAGCGTATGCTCACAACATTTTTTATACTCATCGCCCTTATATTCGTCGGAGCTTTCCTCAGCTCCGGACGAACGGAAAATGCGGAAACCATTTATCACAATGGAAAGATCATCGGGATACCCAACGGCGGTACTCGCTTTGAAAGCTATCTTCCGTTCTTGTTAACTTCACTTGCTCTCTACCTCACTCCCATTCTCGTACCTCTTTCCAACATCATCAACAAGCCGATAGAAAAGGCTGTGCAGAACTGGTACATAAACGATGCGAAGAAAAAGCTCGCGGATATGCCCTCACTGCACAAGGTCGGCATTACGGGCAGCTACGGCAAAACAAGCATGAAGTTCTACCTCAGCGAGCTGCTATCCTCAAGGTATGAGACCCTGAAGACCCCCGAGAGCTTCAATACTCCCATGGGCGTGACTATCACAGTGCGCCGTGACCTGAAACCCACCCACGAGTATTTCATCTGCGAAATGGGTGCACGCCGAGTTCACGAGATAAAAGAGCTGTGCGACATAGCGCACCCCCACGACGGCATTATAACCTCCGTCGGACCTCAGCATCTCGAAACGTTCAAGTCCATTGAGAACGTCGTAAACACGAAGTTTGAGCTTGCCGACAGCGTTCAGGCTGCGGGAGGAAAAATTTATCTCAACGGCGACAATGAGCTCATCCGCGCAAAAGCGCCTCAGTACAAAAACGCCGTCCTCTACGGACTTTCCGAAGGCAACGACTGGCGCGCTACAGACATTTCCGTCTCAGACCGCGGCACGGAATTCACCGTTATCCCGCCGGAGGGCGAGCCCGTGCGGTTCTCGATGAAGCTCCTCGGCGAGCACAATGTCCAGAACGTCCTCGGAGCTATAGCATATGCAGCGGGGACGGGTATTCCGCTTGAAAAACTGGTGCTGCCTGTCAAGAGGATAGCGGCAGTCCCCCACCGCTTACAGCTTCTTGATAAAGGCGGCGGGCTCACATTCATCGACGACGCCTACAACTCCAACCCGAGCGGCTGCCGTGCCGCCCTCAGCGTCCTCGGACTCTTCGACGCCTGCCGCATTCTGGTTACCCCGGGAATGGTCGAGCTCGGTGAAAAGCAGGAGGAACTGAACTTTGAATTCGGACAGGAGGCGGCACAGTCCTGCGACTATATCGTTCTCGTCGGCAAGGCTCAGACCGTGCCGATATATAACGGTATCAAGGACGCAGGCTTCGACATGGAGTGCGTTTACATCGCGGACGGGCTGAATGAAGCGCTCGACAAGGTGCGCGCATATCAGACCGACAAGAAAAAGGTCGTCCTGCTTGAAAACGACCTCCCCGATAACTACTAAACATCTTAATGGCGCTAAATCCCTTTATAGAGGCGCACCCGTGTGTTCGCCCGAATGGGATTCGACTTTAGCGGGCGGATACACGGGACCGCCCCTACAGAAATGTTCTATCAAATTTTTATTAAGGAGATATAATCATGAAGATCAATCTTGCAGTTCTGTTCGGCGGAAGAAGCGTCGAGCACGAGGTTTCCGTAATTTCCGCCGTTCAGGCTATGGCAAGCATAAACAAAGAAAAATACAACGTTATCCCTGTTTACATGACCAAGGACAGCGAGTTCTGGACGGGCGAAAAGCTTATGGACATAAACGCCTTCAAGGACATTCCCGCGCTCTTAAAGGAGTGTACCGAGTGCGTATTCGTGCGCAGTGAGGGCAAGGTGCAGCTCATTCGTCAGAAGATGAAAAAGTTCGGCTCTAACCTCATCTCTGACGTTGATGTAGCATTCCCGATAGTTCACGGAACCAACGTTGAGGACGGAGCTTTACAGGGCTACCTCCAGACCCTCGATCTGCCTTATGTGGGCTGCGATGTTCTTGCCTCGGCTGTCGGAATGGACAAATTTGTAATGAAGATACTGCTGAAAGACGCAGGCTTCCCTGTTCTCGACTGCCTGAGATTCTCGTCATTCGAGATAGACAGGATAGATGACTGTGCAGATAAGGTCGAGGCAAAATTCGGCTATCCCGTCATTGTAAAGCCCATAAATCTCGGCTCGAGCGTCGGTATCTCAAAGGCGAACGACCGCAGCGGTCTGCTCAGCTCTATGGAGGAGGCTTTCCAGTTCGCCGACCGTATTCTTGTTGAGCCTGCCGTTGTTCAGCTCAAGGAGATAAACTGCTCCGTTGTCGGCGACAGCGAGGAGGCAGAGGCTTCCGTCTGCGAGGAACCTGTTCAGGCAAGTGAGGACGATATCCTCAGTTTCGAGCAGAAGTATGTCGGCGGAGGCGGAAAATCCGGCGGCAGCAAGGGCATGGCTACCCTGAAAAGAAAGATACCTGCCGAAATAACTGCCGAACAGGACGAATTCGTCAGGAAAACCGCAGTTGAAGCATTCCGTTATCTTGGCTGCTGCGGCGTGACACGTATCGACTTCATGCTCGATATGGCGACCGATAAGATCTACATCAATGAGATAAACACTATCCCCGGCTCGCTGGCATTCTACCTCTGGGAACCAAAGGGTGTAAAGTACACCGAGCTTCTCGAACGCATGATACAGCTCGCGCTCAAACGCTACAGACAGGCTGAGAAGATAAACTACTCGTTCGATACGAATATCCTCTCTATGGGCGGAAGCTTCGGCTCAAAGGGAAGCAAGTCATAAGGGAGATCAATATGAATACCGCACTGCTCGTGATAGATATGCAGAACGACTATCTCTGCGAGAAAAGGAAAAAGATCTTTTCATATGATTCTCAGCAGCTTACCGCCTCGGTAAACGAGCTCATACATCAGTACGAAAATGCAGGCTGCGACGTTATCTACATTCGTCACATAATTCAGAATCTGCCCACAAACCGCCTTTTATTCGGATATTCCATCGCAGGGACCGAAGGCGCGGAGCTTTACAGCGGTCTTGATATCGTTTCGGACTACTGCTTTGACAAGCTTGTCGGCGACGCGCTTTCAAATAAGAAGCTTCGCGCGCTCATTGCTGAAAAGGGCTATGATATGCTTCATCTTTGCGGACTTGACGAGTGCGGCTGCGTGACCTCAACAGCTCTCGGAGCTGCCAAAAGAGGGATAAAGGCAGAAATAATCCGCAGCGGCACGGCAACGGTATTCCCCGAGAAAAAGGTTGCAAAGGCTCATGAAAGGCTGAAAAAGGCAAATATAGCTTTCATTTAAATTATTTAAAGCAACAAGGAGGTATAAACATGACCGAAAAGGAAAAACAGCAGACAGGCGAGCTCTACAACAGCAGCGCCCCCGAGCTCGCAGCAGAGCGCGCAGCAGCTAAAAAGCTGTGTATTGAGTACAACAACACGACCTACAACGACTATCAGAAAAAGGAGCGCCTTCTCGACAGACTTATCGCTCTCAGAGGCGAAAACACGGTAATAGAGCCTAATTTCTTCTGCGACTACGGCTATAACATCGTCCTCGGCGACAATTTCTATGCAAACCACAACTGCGTTATCCTCGACTGCGCTGAGGTCGTTTTCGGCGATAATGTTTTCATAGGGCCTAACTGCGGATTCTATACTGCCGGTCACCCCCTTGATGCAGAAACGCGCAACAGCGGACTTGAATACGCAAAGCCCATAAAAATCGGCAGCAACGTCTGGATCGGCGGCAATGTCTGTGTTATGCCAGGCGTTACTATCGGCGATAATGCTGTCATCGGCGGCGGCAGTGTGGTGGTTGACGATATCCCCGAGGGAGTTGTCGCTGTAGGAAACCCCTGCAAGGTCGTGAAAAAAACAGAAGAAAAATGACAATAGAGAGCCCTCGGCATAATCCCTACAGGAGGACAGGATCATGAACACTCTTCACTTCAAATACGCAGTTGAAATCGAAAAAACGCACTCTATAACGCAGGCGGCAGAGAATTTGTACATGGCTCAGCCCAATCTCAGCAAGGCGATAAAGGAGCTCGAAAATACGCTCGGAATAACCATTTTCCGCCGCACTTCAAAGGGCGTTATCCCTACGGATCAGGGCCTTAAATTTCTTGCCTACGCTAAACAGGTGCTGATCCAGATAGACAATATGGAGGCAATACACTCCCCGGACAAGCCAAAAAACAGCAAGCTTAGGATATCCGTGCCGCGTGCCGGCTACATCTCAAAGGCATTCTCGGAATACATCGCGGAAATGGACTCGCCCGAGGATATGGAGGTCTTCTTCTGCGAGACCAACTCTCTGCGCACAGCCGAAAATGTCCGCGAGAACGGCTACGACTTCGGCATAATCCGCTATAATACGGCGCATGAAAAGTACTTCGCAGACTATCTTTCCGAGAAGAACCTCGACGGCAAGCTCCTCTGGGAATATGAAATGCTCGCGGTGATGTCCGCCGAGCATCCCGCAGCAAATTCCGCTGAACTCAGCTATTCGATGCTCTCGTCTGACTACATCGAGCTTGCGCAGGGGGACGACGCAGTCCCCTATGTTTCCGGTGCAATGGAGAAGCTGTTCGCCTCGAACCGACCGGCGGATATCCCTGTGAGAAAGGTTTGTATGTACGACCGCGGAAGCGCTCTCGATTTCCTGCTGACTGTCCCGCAGTCGTTCATGCTCGACTCTCCGGTTCCCGCAAGTCTCTGCGGAAAATACGGGCTTGTACAGAGAAAGTGTGACTTTTCGGACAACAGCTTCAAGGATATGCTGATATATTCCGCGGGTCACAAGCTCTCGGAAAAGGAGCTGAAGCTCGTCAACAAGCTCTACGAAGTGCGCAACGAGGCGGCATTCGTGGATTATAAATGACAAAAGGCGGACACTCAGTCCGCCTTTTGTTGTGGACTTCGGTCCACACCAAGCAGGGACTCTGCCCCTGCTAACTATTGCCTGATATATTCAGCTAAAAAAATGTTGCTTTTTCAGACAATATGTGCTATAATATGAGGTAACACACCTGCAATGCCTGTAGCGAAGCGTCAACGGCGACCCCTCCGCAGATGTCCCGCATTGCAAATCTATTCGCAAGGAAGGTACTGTTATGTTTGAAATTCTTGAAAAAAGAAGCCTTAACCCCACCGTTACCCTCATGAAGATAAACGCTCCGAGAGTTGCGGCAAAGGGCGAACCGGGTCAGTTCATAATCCTCAGAACGGACGAGAACGGCGAGCGTATACCGCTCACCATAGCCGATTTCGACCGTGAAAACGGCACTGTGACTATTATTTTCCAGATAGTCGGCGGAACTACTGAAAAGCTCAACCACCTCAACGAAGGCGACTGTCTGCATGACTTCGTAGGCCCTCTCGGCAGAGCTACCGAAACTGAGGGGCTCAAAAAAGTCGCTGTTGTAGGCGGAGGCGTGGGCTGTGCTATCGCATATCCGGTTGCAAAGAAGCTCCACGATATCGGCGTTGAGGTACATTCGGTAGTCGGCTTCAGAAACAAGGACCTCGTTATCCTCGAGGACGAATTCAAGGCGGCTTCGAGCAAGTTCGTGCTCATGTCCGACGACGGAAGCGTCGGCGAAAAGGGACTCGTTACTGACGCGCTCAAAAAGCTTATCGAAAGCGGCGAGAAGTACGACCGCGTTATCACTATAGGTCCGCTTATAATGATGAAATTCGTCTGTCAGCTCACAAAGCAGTACGATATCCCCACAGTTGCTTCCATGAATCCCATTATGATAGACGGCACGGGAATGTGCGGCGGCTGCCGCCTTACAGTAGGCGGACAGACCAAATTCGCCTGTGTTGACGGTCCCGAGTTTGACGGTCACCTCATCGACTTCGACGAGGCTATGGCTCGCGGAGCTATGTACAGACCCTTTGAGCGCAAGGCTCACGAGGAAGCCTGCAATCTGTTCAAGGAGGTAAAGTGAAATGCCAAATATGTCTTTAACAAGAAACGAAATGCCCGTTCAGGAGCCCGACGTAAGAAACAAGAACTTCAAGGAGGTAGCGCTCGGCTACACCGAGGAGCAAGCCATTGACGAGGCGAAAAGATGCCTCGGCTGCAAGAATAAGCCATGCTCTACGGGCTGTCCCGTACAGATAGATATACCCGCATTCATCTCTCAGGTCGCAGAGGGCAACTTTGAGGAGGCTTACAAGGTCATCACCAAGTCAAGCTCGCTGCCTGCGGTATGCGGCAGAGTATGTCCGCAGGAAACTCAGTGTGAGAGCAAGTGCGTGCGCGGCAAAAAGGGTGAGCCCGTAGCTATCGGACGTCTCGAAAGATTCGTTGCCGACTGGCACAACGCTCAGCCTGCTGCTGAGATAGAAAAGCCCGCTCCCAACGGTCACAAGGCTGCTATTATCGGCTCGGGTCCCTCAGGCCTTACCTGCGCAGGTGACCTCGCGAAGAAAGGCTATGACGTTACGGTATATGAGGCTCTGCATATTGCAGGCGGAGTTCTCTCCTACGGCATTCCCGAGTTCAGACTCCCCAAGTCTATCGTTCAGAAGGAGATCGAGGGACTTAAAGCTCTCGGCGTAAACGTCGAGACCAATACCGTTGTCGGAAAGACTGTTTCTGTTGACGAGCTCATGCAGAACGAAGGTTTTGAGAGCGTATTTATCGGCTCGGGCGCGGGACTTCCCAGATTCATGAATATCCCCGGCGAGAACCTCAACGGAGTTTACTCTGCAAACGAGTTCCTCACAAGAATAAATCTTATGAAGGCTTATCTGCCGGACAGCTCAACTCCCATTCAGGCGGGCAAGACCGCCGTTATCGTGGGCGGAGGCAACGTTGCAATGGACGCTGCACGCTGCGCAAAGAGACTCGGTGCAAACGTTTACATAGTTTACCGCCGTACAGAAAACGAGCTCCCTGCTCGTGCCGAAGAGGTCGAGCACGCTAAGGAGGAGGGCATAATCTTCAAGTTCCTCACAAATCCGACTGAGATAAAGTCCTCTGAGAACGGCTGGGTAAGCAGTATAGTATGTCAGGAAATGGAGCTGTCTGAGCCTGACGCTTCGGGAAGAGCAAAGCCTGTTCCTAAGGAAGGCGCATTTTTCGAGATAGAGGCTGACTGCGTTATCATGGCTATAGGTACTTCACCCAATCCCCTCATCAAGTCTACTACAGAGGGACTTGATACCCAGAAATGGGGTGGAATTATTGCCGACGAGGACGGAAAGACCTCCAAGGAAGGAGTTTATGCAGGCGGCGATGCGGTAACAGGTGCTGCTACTGTCATTCTCGCTATGGGCGCAGGGAAAAAGGCTGCTGCCGCTATGGACGAATATATGCAAAACAAGTGATCGGTATCAAATAGATACATCAAAGCGCTCCCTGTCAGATACAGGGAGCGCTTTTTCAGGTCATAACAGACTTTTTTACGCAAAGTAAAAAGCTATGCTCGTAAAAGCATAGCTAAAATAAAATAATGAATAAATATAGAAGGGGAATTGGGGGATTACTTAATCCATTAATAATATACCGCCCTTACCTTAAAATAATCTTAAATTTATATAAAACTTATCTGCTTTTCTTTTTTTCGGAAGCCGAAGTGAAAATACTGCTCACAAGCGGAACTGCAGCACTGAAACCAAAAGCGGCAAGAAGCTCATCTGAACCAAGTGATACCGTTTCAAATACAGCCTGAAGCTGGGGAACACTGACTGCTGCTGCCAGAGCCGCAAATGATACTATCACCGCAAGAACAAGCTTGAAATTACCGAAAGGATTCATTCGGAATATCGACTTCGTTTCCGAGCGGCACTCAAATACGTGTATCAGCTGAGACATAACAAGTGTTATCAGAGCAGCCGTGCGGCACGCCTCAAGACTTCCTCCGAGGCGCATCACCGTCGTGAACGATGCAAGTGTGGAAAGACCGATGAATATTCCGCGGAAAACTATCTTCCACATCAGCCCGCCTGAGAAAAATCCCTCGTCTGATCTGCGCGGCGGACGGCTCATTATGTCCTTCTCAGGAGGTTCTACTCCCAGCGCTATCGCAGGAAGCCCGTCAGTTACGAGGTTCACCAGAAGTATTTGTACAGGAAGCAGCACTATCGGCATTCCCATGAGTATACCCACAAACATCGTAAGAACCTCACCGATATTGCACGAAAGAAGATATCTCACGAATTTGCGGATATTGGCGTAAACGCAGCGTCCCTCCTCGACCGCACTGACGAGTGTGGCAAGGTTGTCATCGAGCAGTATCACGTCAGCAGCCTGCTTTGTAACGTCAGTGCCCGTCATACCCATTGCAACGCCGACATCGGCTTCCTTTATGGCAGGAGCGTCATTCACACCGTCTCCCGTCATAGTGACTATCTCTCCCCTGCGCTTGAAGCTGCGGACTATTCTCAGCTTATGTACGGGCTCGACGCGCGCAAAGACCGTATATTTTCCTATCTCCCGGTCGAGTTCTTCGTCGGTAAGCTTATCGAGCTCCGCTCCCGTTATCGCCTTGCCGCCCTTGAGCAGACCTGCTTTTTTTGCGACTGCTACGGCGGTATTTTTGTGGTCGCCCGTTATCATAACGGTCTTTACAGAGGCGGCAGCACATTTTCGTATCGCCAGCTTTGCCTCCTCGCGCGGAGGATCTATCATGCCGGAAAGTCCCAAAAATACAAGACCCGCAGCATTCGGGTCGAAGCCTTCTCCTTCCAGCATCGCAAGAGCGAGTACTCTCAGCGCCTTGTCAGACATTTCTATAGTCCTGTCAGAAAGCTTTCTGCGCATTGACGGTGTCAGCGGGATTATTTCTCCGCTCTCGTCCATATAGTGAGAGCAGCGCGGAAGAATTACTTCCTCCGCTCCCTTGAAGTAAGTCTTGCCGCCGCTTGCCGATGAACAGTGTACAGCCATGAACCTTGTTTCGCTGTCAAACGGATATTCCTCGGCTCTGCGCAGACTTCCCTGCAGTGAAGCGTTCGTTATTCCCGCCTTTGCGGCAGCTATCAGCAGAGCTGCTTCTGTAGGATCGCCAGTGACCTGCCACTCACCCTTGCCTATGATCGAACCACGGCTGCGGCTCCTTGTACGCGAAGGTGCGGATATTTCCGCTGTCGAACACATTACCGCACACTTCAGAGCCTCGGACAGAGCCTTTTCGCTTATGGGATTTACCGCAAGTCGCTCCTCGCCTTTTGTAACGCAGCCGCTTATATGGTATCCTTTTCCGCCGAAATAGTAATTCTCACCGGCGGTACTAAGCTCTGTGACCGTCATCTTATTTTCCGTTATCGTACCCGTTTTATCCGAACATATCACAGAAGCACAGCCGAGAGTTTCGACGCTGTGAAGCTTGTTTACCAGAGCATTTCTCTTCATCATTCTGCTTACCGCAAGAGCAAGAGCTATCGTGACCGTTGCAGGCAGACCCTCGGGTATCGCCGCTATTGCAATGGTGATACCCGTCATCAGCATGGTAAATACCTCCTCCCCGCGGAGAACTCCGGCAGCAAACACTGCCGCGCACACTACAAGGCAAATTACTGCCACGACCTTACCAAGCTCGGCAAGACGCTTTTGCAGCGGAGTCTGCTCCCTGTCGATATCCGTGAGCATCTGAGATATTTTTCCCATCTGAGTATTTCTGCCTGCCGCTATGACCCTCGCGCGGCAGGTACCCTTTACCGCCGAGGTGCCGCAATAGACGATATTCCGCTTGTTGAGCGAGTTATCAGTATCGTCCGGTGCTCCTGCGGATTTTGCAACAGACTCCGATTCGCCGGTGAGTATAGCTTCGTCAGCAAAGAATCCGGCAGCTTTTATCACAGCACAGTCAGCCGGAATACGGTCACCTGCTTCGAGCTCAACAACATCGCCCGTGACAAGCTTTGACGCCTCTATCTCCTTCAGCTTCCCGTCGCGATAGCATTTGGCAGTGGGCGCGGTCATAGAGCGGAGCGCTTCAAGAGTATGCTCTGTCCTGTATTCCTGAATGAAGCCCAGTATAGCGTTGAGCAGCACTATAAGGATTATAGTGACTGCGTCGGATATCTCGCCCAGAAAAATTGAAATAACCGTCGCGCCCAGAAGTATCATCACCATAACGTCCTTGAACTGCCCAAAAAATATACCGGCAGGACCGGTCCTTTTGCGCTCCTCGAGAATATTCTCGCCCTCAGCTTTAAGCTTTGCAGCCGCTTCCTTTTCCGTAAGTCCCATTTTCTCACCCTTTCGGAGCTTGTTTGCTCTATACACAATATGTCCGGAAGAGGACAAATATTCTTCATGCCCGATCATCGTATAAGAAATCTGAAAAATACGCTCTTTGACAGTTGATTTTTATGCAAATATCTGGTATAATAATATCAGATATTTAAAATGGGATGTTATTGATAAATAATCATAAAGACAATGGGAGGAATTACTTATGAACAATTACGAAATTTATTTTTTTGATGCAAGCTCTGCCGGATCGGCTGATGCAAAGCCATACAAAAAGCGTCCGCGCGGCTCTGCTATTCTGGCTGTTCCGGGAATGCTGGGATTAATACTGCCCGTCATTATCGCAATAATCGTGCCGTCCATGCTGGGCTATGTCAAAAAATCCAAGACATCTTCGGCTCACGCCACTGCAAGCACAGTCTCAAAAGCGGCGAACAGCGCACTTGCCGATCTTGATGAAATGGGTGAAAAAATATACGGTAACTGTATAATATCGTCCGACTCCAGCAAGAATTACAATGCCAGCTTTGACGTTGACGAATTCTACGAGCAAATGGACTTGTACTATGGCGATATTGACAAAACAAGCTATTTTGTCGTTATTGAGGACGGATACTGCTCATTTGCTGCCGCTATAGACAGCACAGGCTATGTCGGCACGTATGACTATGATCTTGGCATTGATACAGAGGGCAAGGATCTGGAAGAGCTTTACGAAGAGGCTCTCGATAAGCTATATTAAGCCGACACCTTGTTTTTCACATATATCAGAACTATCCGCGGCGGTATATATGTATTTGTACATAAATACCGCCGCTTTATTATTGCGCATAAATGTTGACAATTCTCCGCTTCGATGATATAATTAATGTATATGTGCAAATTCATACAGAAAGAGGTTTAATAAATGGCTAAGGATAAAAAGCTTGTATCAGAGATCACGTCTATGGTCGAGGATTTTGCCCAGTGGTACACTGACATATGCAAAAAAGCCGAACTCATCGAATACACGAGCGTAAAGGGCTGCATGGTGATCCGCCCTTACGGTTATGCGATATGGGAAAATATACAGAGAATACTCGACGGTATGTTCAAGGCGACAGGACACGAAAATGTTTGTATGCCGATGTTCATTCCCGAAAGCCTTCTCCAGAAGGAAAAGGATCATGTTGAGGGGTTTGCCCCCGAGGTCGCATGGGTAACTCACGGTGGAAACGAAAAGCTTGAGGACAGACTCTGCGTCCGCCCGACCTCCGAGACGCTTTTCTGCGAGCATTATGCAAATATCGTACATTCCTACCGCGACCTGCCCAAGCTCTATAATCAGTGGGTGAGCGTTGTTCGCTGGGAAAAGACTACCCGTCCTTTTCTGCGTTCGCGCGAGTTCCTCTGGCAGGAAGGACACACTATCCACGCGACAGCTCAGGAGGCTATCGAGGAGACCGAACGTATGCTCAATGTCTACGCGGACTTCTGCGAGCACTCCCTTGCAATGCCCGTAGTAAAGGGAAAAAAGACCGACAGCGATAAATTCGCGGGAGCAGAATCTACCTACGCTATCGAAGCGCTCATGCACGACGGAAAGGCGCTTCAGGCAGGTACCTCTCACTATTTCGGCGACGGCTTCGCAAAGGCTTTCGATATACAGTACACCGATAAGGAAAACAAGCGCGTCTATCCTCACCAGACAAGCTGGGGCGTTACAACCCGCCTCATCGGAGCCGTAATAATGACTCACGGCGATAACAGCGGACTTGTTCTTCCGCCTGCAGTAGCGCCTATACAGGCAGTCATCGTACCTATCGCCCAGCACAAGGAGGGCGTTCTCGAAAAGGCAAACGAAATATTTGAAAAGCTCAAGGCTGCCGGAATAAGGGTAAAGCTCGATGACAGCGACAACTCCCCCGGCTGGAAATTTGCAGAATACGAGATGAAGGGCGTTCCGGTGCGTATCGAGATAGGTCCGCGCGATATCGAGGACGGACAGTGTATAGTTGCGACAAGATACAACAGCGAGAAGCAGACTGTTTCCCTCGAAAATGACTTCTCTGTCCTTGCTGAAAAGGTGCAGTCACTTCTGGATAAGGACATTCCGGAGGGAATGTTCGCAAAGGCTGCTGAAAACCGCGAAAACCGCACATATGCCTGCACAACTCTTGATGAGATAACAAAGGCTCTTGAAAACGGAGATGGCTTCATCAAGGCGATGTGGTGCGGCGACGAGGCTTGTGAGGACGAAGTAAAGGAAAAGACCGGCGTAGGCTCGCGCTGCATACCATTTGAACAGGAGCAGCTCTCAGATGTTTGCGTGTGCTGCGGAAAACCCGCAAAGCACATGGTATACTGGGGCAAGGCTTATTAATCGAGAAAATTATCCGGCGGATACGCGGTCTTCACCGTGTATCCGCCTTTTTTCGGCTCAAAATGCTGTCATACTGCCCCTTATCTCCGAATATAATATATCAAAACACATGACAGACTCCTTGAGCCTGCTCATGCTGATATCATTATTAAAGCGGAGGACATACCTATGCAGGACAAGACCATAAAATCCAACCATAATCTCATTCTCGAAAACAGAAAAAGTCTAAGTATATCAGGGGTCACGGACGTTGACAGCTTTGATGAGCGCGCCGTCTGCCTTTACACGCAACTCGGGGAACTTACGATACAAGGACGTGAGCTCCACATAGACACCATGAGCGTCGAAACCGGAGATATGACCGTGACCGGCGATATATGGGCGATAGTATATGGAGATAAGGACAGAAAAGGTCCTCTTACAGCCCTCGGGAGACTATTCAGATGAATGTTCCCGAAACCTTCTTCACCGTTCATGAGGAGCTTATCCTGTTCGGACTTTCATGCCTTTTCGGAGCGATCATCGGATCATGCTATGATGTTTTTCGCGCGGTAAGACTGATTTTCCCCCACAATTTCGCGCTTGTCCTGATAGAAGACTTATTATTCCTAATCGGCTACTGCATTTTTCTGCCGGCATTCGCCTCCGTTGCTGCAAGGGGCGAGCTCCGGGCATATTTCGTTATAGGGAATGCACTCGGCTTCATCATTTATATTCTTACCGTCGGAAGCGTAGTCATGCGCACCTTAGAGAAGTTGATGCGGCTGATAAAAGGTGTATTTCATGTCGTTTTTTATCCTATAAAACGAACTTTTGCATTTTTACGTAAAAAAGCAGCAGCTAAATTTGTGGGAAGTTCCAAAGTTTTAGTCAACTCTGTTAAAAATGTAAAAATACTATTGCTAAAACCGCCGCATTTGATGTATAATAAAATAGAAAATAAAAAGAGAAAGAACGTGAAAAACGTTGCCGAAAAAAAGAAAAAATCAGAAAAAAGGGCTCTTTAACCGTGGACTTGTCCGGCTCGCTTCGATAGCAGTTGTTATCGGCTGTGTGGTTCTCATAGCTTACACGGAAAGAGACTGTTCTCAGAAAGAAGAGGAACTGACCGCTATCCAGACCAAGATAGACTCGTATGAAACAGAAAACGCCGAGCTCGAGCGCGTTCTCGAAAGCGATGATATGTCTGCATATATGGAAAAGGTAGCACTCGAGGAACGGGGCTACGCTTATCCTGATGAGCGAAGATTCTATGACACAACAAGGGATTGATCCTGAGCCGGATCTTACCCTATTTATTAAAAGGAGCATTTTTGAGCTATGCAGTTGGAAATTGGTAAGGTATACAGCGGTAAGGTAAAGGGAATAACTCAGTATGGCGCTTTCATAGACATTGAAGGCGGCGGTACGGGAATGGTACATATTTCCGAGGTATCAAATACATACGTCAATGATATACACGATCACCTCACTGAAAATCAAGAGGTAAAGGTAAAGGTCATCGGCATAAACGATGCCGGCAAGGTCAGCCTTTCTATAAAAAAAGTCGCTTCTGACGGTGAACAGCCTGCAAAGAAACGCAGAAATCAGAGCGGCAGTTCGGATAATCGTTCAAAGCCCAATGTCTGGGAGCCTAAAAAACAAACCCCGGTTTCGGAAATGAATTTTGAGGATATGATGTCGCATTTCAAGCAGACAAGCGAAGAGCGTATATGCGACCTTAAGCGCAGTACCGACCGCAAAAACGGCTCGCGCCGTAAATAGATCAAAATGGCGAACCTTAGTCAGCTTCCCTTAACGAAAAAAGTGGGTTACCGAGCCTGAAATTATGGGCTCGGTAATTTTATGCCACGATTCCGCCAGAGGGGACTCCCCTTTGGTTCGCCATTTTTATTCCTATCCGCTTTAATGTAAGATATCCGGATATAAAGCCTCTGGTGACAGTTATACCAAATAACACAACAGGCTCCGTCGTTTTCGGAGCCTGTTACAATTTACAAGTTAAGAAGATCTCGCTATTCCATATTTTTCAGCGCCGTAGAAAGCGGTATGCTGCGTATTTTTTTGAGCTGTATCAGGGTCACAACCAGATAGCAGGCGGCTCCGATACCAAACATCGCGGGATATATCCACGGTGCTATATAATACGTCAGCCAACCGGGGATAATGACCATCATCGCGTAGTATATTTTCTTTATGACGATATTTCCCAAAGGCAGACACAGAAGAAGCGATACTGCAACAACTATCGCCGTAGCCGAGGTGTAAAGTCCAGAAGCCTCAGCGTTCGTACAGCCGAGTATCTTCACCATTGAAATGCTCGAGGCATTCTTCTCGATTATCATTTTTGCCAGCAGATATATTACCAGAATGTACAGTATCACTGCGAATATCCAGAAAAGATTGAAGATCCCGCTCATCGAGTCGTCAAGCTGATTCGCGACAACTGTAAGGTCGCTTTCAGTTATTACTGTTGCAATGAGCATTTCGTCGATATCCGTTATCTCATTATCAGAGAACCAGCCGTTGAAGTAGTCCGCCTCGTTGCCGAACATCTCGTTGAAGCTGCTGCGGCTTACCATAATGCACATGGTCGCGGGGTAGTGATATTTTTCGTCGATAGTGAACTTATACTCCTTGCCGCTGTATTTGTCGTGGAGGGTAAGCGTGTCGCCCGACTTCACCCCGTACTTTTCCATGTATCCGTCCGAGAGGTAGACCTTGCTGCTGTCAACGGACATATAGTCCGAACCCTCGGATATGCCGTAGACAGTGACCGTCTCGTCAGAGTCGTTTTGAAGCGAGCTTACACTGTACTTCTCCGCGCCTTCCGTTTCGGTCTCGGTAGGAGTTTTCAGTATATACTGATACTTCGATATCTCGGAATCCGTAACACTGTCCTTGTAGTTGATGAGCAGCGGCTTCATCATCAGTCCGAACATCAGCAGCACGCTCGCAAGGAATATTCCCACGAACATAACGAGATACGCGGGGATATTCTGAAGAATTACCCTTATCCTGAATCGGTGCATGAACTTCCAGTCCGGGAGCTTTACCGCTGAACGCTTACCGCTTCTTCCGAGGTCGTGGCGCAGAAAACGCAGCGGAGAGATCCTCAGAGAGGCGCTTATTACAAGGATATTTATCAGAAGTATGAGTATACAGGGAACAACAGTCGTCAGAATGAACGCTTCGGCGTTCCAGATCGTAGTATATGTCGGGAGCGAATAGCTGTGGTAGTAAACGTCCGCAACTATCTGTTTGAAGCAGGTGTAACCGAGTATATTTCCGACTATCGCCGCTATAAGAGTCAGCACAACGGGAAGCGCGACATATTGCCGCAGGAGTTCTCCCCTTGTGTACCCGGAAGCTCTGAGCGTTCCGATGACGGATGCCTCCTGTTCAATGGTGCTGCGTGTTGTAACGGCGAAAATGAACGCCATTACCGCGATTATGATGTAAAGCATTACCTGCATCATTACCTTGTCCTTGCCGACGTCGTCACCCGCGAACATTATTGCCTGATTATCGGGGCGTATAACGAAATCAGTGAGCACCGTTCCTGCGGCAAGCTGTTTCATTATAGCCTCGCCCTTGTCCTTCTGAGCTTTTTCGTCGTCAGGATCGGTATTTTTATCAAGCCAGCAGTAGGTGTAATTCAGTCCCACGTCACTGAATGAGTCCCACGCACTGTCGGTCACCATGGCAACATTGAAATTAGTGGCATCGAACATCATGTCCGTGTTGTTCTTGTAAAGCGCGCTGTAGTCCGAAAACGCCGCGAATCCGCTTACGGTGAAGTCTGTATCACCGATAGTATACGTATCGCCGACCTTGATGGAATTGTTAACTGCAAAGAGACGATCGATGATGATCTCGCTGTCGGTCACGGGTTTGGAGCCCTTCATAACGTCTATCCTATTGACCTCGCTGCGGGGCTTGAACACGCGGACAGAACGGTCTTTTGAGTCTGTTTTATCCTTGCTGTAGAGCTCGTAAATGGTTATGTCCTGTTCCTTTTCGACGTCAGAGAGAAGCTTCTCGTCAGCGGGGAACATCGTCGTGAAATGTCCGTTTTCAATGCTGTACTTTTCGAAGCTGTCATCGTAAGCCTGCTTCATGCTGCCGCCTGCAACGAGAAAGCCTGAAACAAAGCCGATAGTCAGGGTAAGAAAGAGAAAAAGCGCTATGTACTTACCGGGGTCGCCTTTCAGCTCGCGCGGTATTCGTTTGAGAATGGGGTCTTTCATAGCTTCCTCCTTACCAGTCGAGCTCGGCGGCAGGCGTTTTAGTCTCATTCATGGTGTTGCGCCTTATGCTGCCGTCGCGGAACTTGATGACCTGATCTGCCATGAGCTTTATCGCGTCGTTGTGGGTGACTATGATGACTGTATTGCCGAATTTCTGATTTACCTCCTCGATGAGCTTCAGTATCTCCTTAGAGGTCTTGTAGTCAAGCGCGCCCGTGGGCTCGTCGCAGAGCAATATATCGGGATTTTTGATTATAGCGCGTCCTATAGCGGTACGCTGCTGCTGACCGCCCGAGAGCTGTGAGGGGATCTTGTCTTTATGCTCCCAGAGACCGAGGGTCTTTATCAGGTCGTCGAGTTGAAGAGGAGAGTCACTCAGGTAAGCTCCCACCTCGATATTCTCCTTGACAGTCAGATTCGGTATGAGGTTATATGACTGGAAAACGTAGCCGATGTGCTTGCGGCGGTACTGAGTGAGCTGCTTTTCGTTCATGCTGCCTGTTTTCTCACCGCCGATGCTTACCGAGCCGCTGTCAGCGGTCTCAATACCACCTATGATGTTGAGCAGAGTTGACTTGCCTGAGCCCGATGGACCAAGCAGCACGCAGATATGCCCCTTTTCCACTCCGCAGGTTATTCCCTTCAGCACCTCGGCACGGTTCTCACCCTCGCCGAAGGATTTTTTTATATTGTCAAGCTCAAGATACATATAAATACCTCCGTGATTTGATTTTAGATGAACACTTGAATAATTATTCATATGTTAGTATACACTATCCAATTGCATTTGTCAAGACATTCTGATTTTAAAATTTCAATTTGTATACATATATAATATGTTATCTTGTGATAACTAATATTTTGTTGATTATTTTTCGGCTCAGGCTCTGTTATCTCTCCTCCCCTTCATTAGACTGTTTTATCAAAATAATGAAAACTGAACAGTTTTTATTGACAATCAGTGTAGAAGATGTTAAAATAGTGTTATAATAAAATAAGAGCGGTAATAGGCATACCGCGAATTGGAGGATTTAATCATGAAGAAAGCATTCAGGAGAGCGATGTCCGCTGTATCGGCAGCAGCGATCTCTCTCTCGCTCGTCCCGATAGCTGAGTTCAGCTATGTTTCCGAAGCTGCCGATCAGTATTCCGTCCGCGACCCGTTCTATAATTTCAGCAGCAGCTACAATTATTACGAGTCCGAGCACTTCCAGTTCATCTGGGGCAACAGCGGCGACTCTTCAAAGGTCACCACAGCCTTCCTTGAGGGCAATGCAAAGAACCTTGAAAACACATGGAACGTCTACATGGACGAACTCGGCATGGAGCCGCCCTCGCAGTCGGTGAATCTCAGTCTGCGTGACGGCAAGGAATACAAGACTAACATTTATATCTCCGGCACCGGTCTTTCGGGCATGGAGGACGACTGGGCATATATGTCCTACGACAGCTGCGGATATGCGTATATGTTCTGCTGCGTAGATGCAATGCAGTATAATCCACCTTCATGGGTCCTTCCGCACGAGTTTGGTCATGTTATGACAGCTCATCAACTCGGCTGGAACACCAACAAATACTCCTATGCGTGGTGGGAGGCTCTCGGAAACTGGTTCCGCGAACAGTACCTCTATAGCGATTATTCGACCGATACTACAGGTCACGGAACAGACTTCTTTGAGACCTACATGAAGAATCTCTGCTTCACTTTTCCCTGCGGCAGAGACTACTACGCCGCATGGCCTTTCCTTCAGTATCTCACCGAAAATCCCGAAAATCTCGATGGCTATGGCAAAGAGTTCGTTAAGACCATGCTCCAGCAGGGGCAGGTAGACGAGTTTCCGTTCGATCAGGTGGAAAGGCTGGCAAACGCCGATCTCAAGGATACTCTCGGTTACTATGCCGCTCATATGGCGGGTCTTGATTTCGAGCACGGCGACGCTTACCGCGCTCGTCTCGACGAGCTTCTTGCGCAGGGTGACTGGAACTGGCAGCAGATTTACACAATGCTCGAGCCTGTCGCAGGAAGCAAACACGTTTATACGGTCCCCACGGAGCGTGCTCCGCAGTTCGCGGGGCTCAATATAATTCCCCTTGAAGTCAGCGGCGGAAATATTGAGGTAAAGCTTACAGGACTTTCTGACGCAAATGGCGCAGACTGGCGCGCCTGCGTAGTTCAGCAGGCTTCTGACGGAAGCTGCACATACTCAAAACTTTTCAGCAGCAACGATAGCGTAAGTGTTGCATATACCGGCGGCAAAGCTTACCTCGCAGTAATTGCCACGCCTGACCTTGATACCGTTACAAAGTATGGTCTGCCCGGAATTTACGACAACAACTCAGAATTCTCCGAGAGCAAGGTTCCTTTCTCGTCAAAGACCCGCTATCCCTACGTTGTTGCGTTCAGCGACAATGTGAGCATAGCGCAGCGCACAGTCTCCACCACGAGTTCTAACTGGTGGGAACAGGCGACTTACAGCAAGCACTCAAACGGCGGCGGACTCGTTGCAAGCTCTGCAAAAGTCGATGCGAGCGTTTATGTTGCTCCTAATGCAATAGTCAAGGGCAGCGCGACTGTCACAGGAAATGCGAAGATACTCGACCACGCAGTAGTTGAGGGCAGCGCAAAGGTATCGGGCAATGCGGTCATCGCAGGCTACGGAATGGTCGCCGAGAATGCGACGGTCTCAGGTAATGCGCGCGTTGATGATTACGCAATGGTAATGGGTAAGGCTAATATCAGCGGAAACGCCAAGGTAATCGAAAGTGCCTGCGTTTATGGCAACACAACAATGACCGACTACGCCGTTGCAAAGGGCGTTGCGTTCATAATGTCAGATTCAAGTCTTTCAGGTCAGGGTGTCGGCGACGGCGACCTGTACACGGACTACAATATCAGTTTCACCAAAGGAACAAGCTACGGCTGGACCAGCGCCCAGACCTACGCAAGCAACCGTCCCTATACGGATAAGCTGATGTACGCATACGACTTTGGCACGGACAGCAGCGTCACAGCCGCAGACAGATACAACTCAACCTATGCGCTCAACATCGGTGCAGAATGGGAGAGCAGCCGTACCTCCGCGAGTGGCGTTATGACATTTGACACCTCGGATTTTGTTAACGGAATGCTGCTCGACAGGGGTATTCTCTACACTAATGACATCGACATTCAGATAGCACTGCTCGACAGAGACACTACGGGAGACATAGAAAATGTTCTGTATCTCGGAAACAGTGACGCTCACCTGAGCATCGACATTCAGTCCAACAACATAATCGCTGCTCTGACAGACGGCAGCACCTCTCAGCAGGTCATTGCCGAGAATGCCATAACCGACGGCGTATGGGCAAAAGTCCAGTTTATTCTCGACGGCGATACAGGTCGCATCGTTATTGACGGTCAGACCGTGGCACAGGATACTGTCACACTAAACCCGAGCGACATAGCAAACGCTGTTGATATAAGCGATGATTCAGCAAAATATGTACTCGGCGGTTCATTCAATGGCTCGGTCGACTTCGCGCGCTTCTTCTATGCAGCGGCAGAAACTCCCTCCGAAGTCTATACTGAAACGGAAGACCTTTCTCAGGCAACGGAGACCGTTATAGTCGGCGATGTTAATTTTGACGGCAAGATAAACGCATTCGACCTCGTGAAGCTCAGAAAAAATCTCACTCTCACAGGCGCAACTATCAGCGCTAAGCAGATGGCAGCTATGGACGTAAACGGCGACAGCTCCGTTACCGTTGCCGACCTTGTTACTCTCCAGAGCTATGTGCTTGGCAGTGTAAAGAAATTCCCCGCCGGTGACACAAAGGAAGTAATCATATACAACTGATAAACTTAAAGGCGCTTCTCAGGAGCGCCTTTTTTTGCCTGTATTGGCAATATCTTTGCATTGACCGATCAGAAGAAAAATGTTATCCTGAAAATAAGGAGACAAATAATTCTGAGGAGGTATTTTAAATGAAAAAGAAGATCTTATCCGCTATCATGGCAGCAGCAATAATGCTCACAGCAGTTGCTGTTCCCCTGCCGGGATCCCACAGCCGTCCCACTGCGAATTCATATGCCGCAGACTATGCCGACTCCGCTGCCGAGGAATACGCATTGCAGGTTGCAGCCATTGTGAACCGTGAGCGTGCAGCCAACGGTCTCTCCGCCCTTAAATTCTCAGACGAGCTCAGTAACGCCGCGCTTGTGAGAGCTCAGGAGATACAGACGAGCTTCTCGCACACACGTCCCGCCGGAACAAGCTGTTTCACAGCAATGACTGAAAGAGGTATCACCTACCGATACGCAGGCGAAAACATTGCCTATGGTCAGCGCACTCCCGATGAGGTAATGACTGCGTGGATGAATTCCTCGGGACACAGAGCCAACATACTCAATAAAAACGTTGAGTACATAGGGATCGGTGTTGCAAAGCGCGGAGGAGTCTACTACTGGTCGCAGTTTTTTGCGGCTTCCGATAGCCTGACGGGTACGGTTATAACGGAAAATACGCCGCAGCCGGAATTAACAACAACCACAGCGGTAACAACAGCCGCAACGACCGCCCATCTGTACACTACCACATCTTCTGCCGCCAAAGCTGTCACGAGCACAACAACTGCTGCTCAGACCACAATTGCTCAGACAACGTCGGTCTGCGCAACACCGAATGTAAAACGTCTTACTATCAGTGACATAATCAGGCTTATCCGGCAGAGATACAATATCAGGTATTATCCTCAATTCTAAGCGGTATGAATCTGCTGATATGAACACTGACCGCAAGCAAGACAAATAGTGAAGGGCGCACCTAATCGTGCGCCCTTACTTATCTTCAAATATTTTATCACTCGACCGGAAGCGTTATCATCTTAAGGGTATATTGCTGAATATAAAGTGCGTCCATTGAAGTAACGCCGTCACGGCTGCGGTTGCAGTCAGCATTCTCATAGCCCTTTTCTGTGATGTGATTTTCATCCGAGCCATTCACACCGTATTTATCGGGATTCGCAAGAGCCTGAAGAATGATGACCGAATCCGATACATCTATCGTGCCATTACAGTTAGCATCACCGTAAACAATATTGCTTTCTGAAATCGTCGTGGTTGTTGTAGTAGTTGTAGTTACAGGGGTGTTATATATGAGATATATGCTATCTACTGATGCTCCCTCCGGCCACCAGAGCTGTACCTGTACCGCATCTGCATCCTTAGCATCACCAAGCGAAAGCTCAATAGTAGTCTGGCTCGAACCGGTGTAATTCAAATCAAATCTGTCTACTACCCAATTATCAGAGCCTGCAGGGAGCTCATACACGAGACCGCCGCTGCCGGTTGCAGTTAAACCGCTGATATTGATAACTACAGAATCCGCACCATTGGGATCGAAGGCAGGATAATCGCTTACAGTAAAGATATCTGCCTTTACGGTCGTTTTATTATCGGGATCGTTATAAGTAGTAGTCGTTACAGTTGTTGTTACCGTTGTGGTAGTTGTGTTGGTAGGATCATTTTCTGTCGTTGCAGCAGTGGTAGTTGTTGTAGTTGTGGTGGTCGTTGTGGTTGTTGTTGTCGTCACCTTGCCTGCCCAGAGTATAGACTCATCGGCAAGAATGCCCATCATAGCATCGACGACCTTTTCAGACTCAGTATACCATGAAGTACCGCCTGCACTTCTGTTGAGATATCCATGAGCCTCACCGGTCGGATTTGACTCGGTATAAACGTTATTATCCCAGAGGACGCAAGGAATACCGGCTTTTTTTGCCTTTGTGAGATAGTCCTTAGCCCAAGCTATCCTCGAATCGGTGTTGTCGAAGTTCGATGCGCTGAATTCTCCGATAATAATGGGAGCGCCCTTTTCGTTCATAATAGTCGTCATATTATTGAAGAATGTAGTAAGCGCTGACTCATAGTTTTCGCCCCAGCCGCTCTGTCCGGGGAAATTATGGTTTGCATACGAATCGGTCGCCATTGTGAAATAATACGGCAGATATGCGTGTACAGAAAGCGCAACGTTGCCCGCATTATCGGGGATAGCGATGTTGCGTATCGCCGTAGCATCAGACGAAGCGCAGTATCCGGGAAGCATAAGCAGTCTCTGCTGATTCTGCTCCGAGCCCTGACCTCTTACTGCGTTGACGAATGCAGCATTAAGATTATTGATATAATTCCATGTATAGCCGTTGTCACCGCTGCCGTTGCCCCATTCATTAACGGCAGAATTGCCTGTCTGACGAGGCTCGTTCATGCCTTCAAAGATGAGATGCTGGTCATAATCCTTAAACTCTTCCGCGACCTGAGACCATATAGCGGTTATCTTTGCTTCTGCTGTCGCATATGTCGAATCATTGAACTGTGAAACATTCACCCAGTTTTCGTGGTGAACATTAAGGATAGCATACATATCGTTGTCGATGGCGTAATCGACTACCTCATGAACTCTTGCCATCCACTCGGAGTCAATATTGTTGTTTCCGTCGAGGTGGGGATACCATGTTGTAGGTATTCTGATCGTATTGAAGCCCTTTGCCTTGACAGTATCGATCATCGCCTTAGTAGTTTTCGGGTTGCCCCATGAAGTTTCTGTATTGAGTCCTGTGTGCCACGTATCTCCCGTAGCGTCGAGCGAGTTGCCGACATTCCAACCTATCTTCATTTCCTGCGTTATTTCAAACGGTGTTTTGTAGCTTGCGGCGTCAGCCGAGCTGAAGTCGTTTGCCGGAGTGAATTTTACTGCCGATGCCAAACAGGCAACAGCAGCTGAAGCGCTCACGATACGCTTCAAGGTTTTTGAAAGATCAAACATAATAATACCCTCCCAAATATTATTTTTGTTAATTTTGTGCAAAAGCACCTGTTTTTTACTTAGGAGAAGCCGTAGTGCAAACAACTTTCTCCTAATCTGCAACTATATTTTATCATATTCGTAGAATAATGTCAATCTGTTTTGTGCAGTTTGCCAGAAAACCGCACGTAGAATTTCAGCTTCGGCTTTTAGCAATATTGTATAATTAATTTTTAATTTAATAGGCGATTTGATGATATTCTGTGAATTAAAAAATCCATTAAACTTATCATCCGCTTTATAACAACAAAAAGGAGCCTGCGGCTCCTTCGTGTTATTTTCAAACGTGTTCCTTTATGTATGGTACGACCTCGTCTTTTCCAATACCAAGAGCATAAGCAAATTCATCATACAGCATATTCTCAGCCTCAGCAAGGAACTTTTCATCTGCCGAATGCAGTTTTTTGTGCTGTTGAAGGAGCTCCTGCCGGCGTATATACAGAGTTTTTATCAGCTTTACGAGCTCAAGGCGGTCGCCGCCGCTGATTATTTCGCGGTATTTTTCTTTTCTCACAGCCTCGTCATCTATCCATATGAAGTCTTCATCAGGCATTACTCTTATGAGCGCCTCGACCTCTTCACGGGTATAGACTCTTCTCATCTGTTCGGTAAGAGCAGACTTTGCAGTAGGCACATAAAAGGTATTTCTGCTGTCTCCGACCGGGCGGAGGACGTAGTACTCGACATTTTCGCCGCTGAAATCTCTCTCCTCGATTGCCGAGATCTCGCAAACGCCGTACGAAGCATACACAACGACATCGTTCACCTTATACATCTGAAATACCTCCAATATAAATCGTATTGCAAAAAGTCATTATAATAATTATAACATATTTTTGCGAAAAATGTTATAGGCATTATGCACAAAAACACAAAAACAGGACGGATATACCGTCCTGTTTCTTATCATTTTTTCTTGTTTTTGCCCTTGCCGCCGCTCTTCTTTACTGTATCCTCAGCTTTTTCGACAGCCCTTTCAAGCTGCTCTGACGCGCCGTCAGGATCTTCTTCGGTCTTTTCAACTTCTTCCTCAAGAGCCTTGATGTTTTCTTCAGCGTTCTTGGCAAGCTTGTTTGCCTTTTCATCCTCAGCGCTGACTTTATCCTTGAGGTCTTCCGCCTTGTCACCGAGATCTTCCGGAAGCTTCGCTGCAACTGCTCCTTTGGACTTGATTATTTTCACGTCCTTTTTCGCCGCAGCTGCCGCAGCAGCTTCAGCCGCAGCGCTTTCGGGATCTTCTTTTGCCTTTTTGAGAAGTTCCTTATCCTTGCGCCTTGCAATGAGTATCTTGTTGTTCTTTGAATCGTAGATATAGAACATTACGAGTATGCCTATGCCGAGTATCAGAGTAACAACGCCCATTGTGAATCCGGGAGGAGTATACTTCATCGAAACCGTGTGATGACCCGCAGGGAGCTTTATTCCAATAAGTGTTCCGAGCACGATTATCTCGCCTGTATCACCCTGAGCATTATTCAGCGTTGTTGTTCCGTCCTCATTAGCAGTCTGTACTATCAGGCTGTCGATAGTCTTTCCGTCAACCTTTATCTTCCAGCCCGGCTCATACGGGATAGTTGTCATGAGTATCTGTCCCTGCTGAGCGTCAACCTCGCCCACGAGATAGCGGTCGTTGGACTTTTCTGTGTCGATGACCCATTCGTTCTGCTTGAGCTTGTTGATGTCCTCCTCGAACGCTTCCTCGTCGAGGTAATAGAAGTTGAAGCCGTTATTCTTTCTCACCATGAGGTACTCGTTGCTGCCGGTATACTGACCGCCGCTGCCCGAGGCCTGAATTGTAAGTCTCACCTCGACTTCCGTGCCTGCGTCAAATGGACCTATTCTCACGATAGGCGAGGAATTGGTGTTAAAGTAGGTGCCGTATCCCTCGTGACCGTAAAAGTTTCCGTCCTCGTCCTTTGTAGAGGATACCCATACATTGCAAGCCTTCCTCATTTCCGAGCCGAGGTGCATATAGATATCTCCATCGTGGGGAACTGTAACATGAATATTTACAACAGCGTCATCAACGCCCGCAAACGCCTCGTAGCAGTCGTGAACCGTACCCGTGGAGTTGGTATAGTCATGGAGGTAAACCTTTGAATCGTCGTAGGAAACCTCATAATCGAACGGGATATAGTACTGCTTGGGGATTATGGGAATTGTAGTGTAATCCTCTGTGTTGCCTGTCATAGAGCTGAGGAAGTTGTTAAGGCTGTTGAAAGGATTATCGTTGCCGAGTCCGGTCAGGATAGTTATATCATCGTCAGCCATATAGCCTATGCTTAGTGCATTTGGGTTTTCATAGATATCGACTGTTGATGTCTGATCATTGTCCTTTGTATATGTCGTAGAGAATATTTTCTGATATGAAGCATCGAGCATATTTGTGCTTCCTGATTTTCTGCTCGGATCATCAAGAACGTACTTTATACCGAGTATCGAATCAGCAACAGGATTGCAGCCTTCATACTTTGACTCGAAGCTCTGTGTGAAATAGCCCATCGTCTCAATGAACTTGATAGCTCTTGCGTTCATTACCGAACTCGAGTGAGAAATGCCCTTGAGACCGTAAGCGAGGTTATCATTTACCATACGATTATAGGTCTTTTCAGCGCGGTAGAAGCCGCTGTCGTACTCCTCAAGCTGTTCCACGACATCAGGCGCGCTCATTATCTCAGTGTAGGTGCTCTTGTCAGAGTTACCTACCTCCTTGAATATCTTGCGGAACGAGTCATAGCAATTATAGCCGCCCTCAAAGAATATCAGCGCAGCCATGCACACTGTAGCGGCCTTTTTGTATGTCTGCTTTTTTGACCTTGAGTAGATATATATAAGCACGAAGTAAGCGATGAGCAGAGCCATACCGAAGCCGATAGTGCCGAGCCAGAGCTCGTCCCACTTATCGCTGCCGTGATTCATTGTATCGGTATACGGAGTTGTGGCAACATACTTATACTTGCTCTCGTTATACGCGAAGAATCCGCCGCTTTCAAGCGAATAACCACTGATACCGTTCTTTTCCTTATAGCTCTTGTAATACTCCATTACGGAATAGAACAGCAGAGTCAGAACGCCTACTATTCCCGCAGATATGCTAAGCGGTATTATCGACTTCTTAGCTTCTTTCTCGCTCTCATAGCCGTCCAGCTTAGAGAACGCTTCCGCTGCCATTGAGACCATAATGAATGAGAGAATAAACGAATATCTGTAAGGAAGCCAGTTAGGATCCTGTCCGCCGTGCCAGAGCATATTTATCGGCTTGATATACATGCTGAAAAGCAGAATGAACATCAGGAGTCCATAGCCTATCTTCCTGTTTGCCTTTATCTTCTTGTTGAAAGCGTACATCGGCAGCAGCAGGAAGGTCATGACTCCGCAGTATATCTCAGGTCTTCCGTAAAATCCGGTCCCGGTGTCAACGTTTACCGAGTAATACTGGTTCGGAAGCATACAAGCCACCAGCTCGATAGGATTGAACATGGTTTTCAGGCTGTAATCAGGCTCGGAGAAATCAAACTTACCGAGAGCGAGTGCGTTGTAGACGGGAAGTATCATAATAATACTGCACATCATAACAACTACAGTAGAGCCTACCATAACTCCTATGGTTTTCGCATACTCACCTGCATCCTTATACTTGCGGGTCTTTCCAAAAAACAGGTAGTAAACAAAGTAAAGTGCTATGAAAATGGCTATCATGAAGCCGATGTAGAAGTTCGCAATGAACATCAGCGCTGTAGGAATGATGTAGTTTATCTTTCTTCCGTCGTCGATCAGGTACTCCACGCCGAGGATTATCAGCGGCAGGAATATCGGTCCGTCGATCCACATCGGGTCGATGAGCTGTATAACAACATACGCCATCATGGCATACATATTTGAAAACAGCAGTGACTGAAGAGGCTTGAGCCCCTTTGACTTCTGTGCATATATGCAGAACGTCAGACCGGCTGCACCGACCTTGCACATCTGCATTATCATCATGCTTTCAAGTATCATTTTTCTCGGCAGCAGTATTACAATAAGTGTAAACGGACTTGCGAGATAGTATCCTATGATACCCATAAAGCCGCCGGAAAGGTTACGGCTCCAGCTGTAGAATGCGCTTCCGTCCCCCCAGAAAGCATCTCTCAGGGATTCAAAGTAGTAGATGTACTGACCGTTCAGGTCAAGCGTGAGCACCGAACGTTCCCCGAAAGGATACACATCGAAATTGATATAAGCGATAAGCGTCAGCAGAAAGGGGATGAAAAACGCTGCAAGGTAATACAGCGGCTTGTATTTATTTCCCCTTCTTTCGGCTATCACATCTGCGGCGGTGCGCACCGGTTTTGCACTTCCGACCGCCTTTGCTCTCTGCCCTGCGCCGCCCGAGCGTTTTTTCGCCTTAGCGGCAGAGGCCTTTGATTTAGCCAATGTTGTTCCTCCTTTTTCGGGTGGCAAAAGCCATATTACCCGATTATAATTATCATTTTGTATTATAACACACTATCAATGAAAAAGCAAGTAGGCGGTGAAAATTTTACAGTTTATTTCTCCACGGTCCGAACAAGACTCTGCAAAAGCTTAGCCGGACCAAAAGCATTGATCCTACTGGCTGCACAAAAAGGGCGGCAAAGGGGAGCCCCCATTTGGCGGAATCGTGGCATAAAATTACCGAGCCCATTATTTCAGGCTCGGTAACCCACTTTTCTGCTGAAGGAAGCTGACTTAATGCCGCCCTTTATAACTTTTTACTTCTTCTTTTTCTTTTCCTCAGGCTTTTCATCGTCAGCCTCATCAACGATCTCTTCTATTACATTGACTATGTCGCCTTCGTCATCATCGTCAGTCTCTGTATCAGCTCTCTCAACAGCCTCTCTGCCGGAATCATGACTGATAGCCTTTACAAACGCAACAGCGATATATATAACGAATATGAGCGCTTCTACAAGAAGGATCGGCAATACGGAGCTCTTTACTACGCCGCCTATCGACGAGCCTGCACTTTTTACTGCCGGAACGAGTATATTATAGGCATTTCCGAATGCAACATCCTCATAATATTCATCTGCTGTGATCTCAGTCAGATCAACAAGCTCCCTTACTTTATCGCTGAGCGAAGCAAGATCTGCCTCTACCTGAGTTATCTGAGCTTCGGTAGCATTCTTGTTGCTCTTGAGAGCATCTCTTCTTGACTTATAGAATTCTATGCTCTGCTTGGTTTCTGCAAGATCAGTAGCTGTAGAGACCTTACGGTCAATGAGCTTATCATATTCTTCGGAAGCCTGAGAGTATGAAGTATCATTTCCGTCAGTTCCGTTGCCGAAGATAAGGATAGTATCCTTTTCATACTGTGCGATAGATTCGGTTATCGACGCCAGTCTTTCCTCAAGCTGAGTCTGGGTACGTGTAAGGCTCTCGATCCTGTACTCATAATAAGCAATGGAAGTTTCCTTATCCTTTGTGATATTATTTATGCTGATGTAAGAGGATATCCTGTCGAGGTCGATACTCTCGATAGTGGTAGTTGCCTGATAAAGGTCATTGAAGGTATAGCCCGTCTGATTAGAGCGGAACAGCGTAGTGTCATCGTTTGCAAGCTCTTTGAGATATCTTTCCAGAGTGTCAAGGGTAGTCTTGAACACATCTACCTGCTCAGCATAGTCATAATCGGTGTACTGAACAGCCGGAACAGCAGTACCGAGCGAGTTATTGTAGCCATACTTGTCGTAAAAATAATCCCTGTAGCATTCAAGGAGAGTATTAAGTATCTGAACGCCCTCGGATTTTGAAAATCCCGCATTTCCGTAATCAAAATTCACCTTGAATTTTGTGGGATAATATGTTACGTCCAGCATAGCCTCAGCTGCAGAAAGATTTCCGGAAGAAGCATTCTCATAGACGCTATTGTAAACGGTTATCCTGTCAATGGCGTCATCGGGGATAATGCCCTCAAACGACATATTTTCTCTTATGCTTTCAAGATGTTCCATATCCATATCAAGACGTGTGAGAGCGTCTTCAATGACGGTCGGATTCTTGATAGAATTGATATCAAAAACTCTGCCTGCCGGATCCTTACCCTTTTCAATGCCGCTGTAGCTGAAGCTTACCAAGGCCGTAATGGCAGGCTTCCGGATCGCGGTCACTATACCCACTGCACAAACCGTGAGTATGCCGGCAATTATAGCAGCAACGATCCATATTGCAAAGAATTGCTTGATCTTCTTGAATATTCCGGAAAGCGAGACAACGACCTCGTCCTTGTTATCCTCCTGATTTTTTATCGTAATGTTGAGATTACGTTCATCCTTCTTAGCCATTTTTACCTCCGTTTACATAGTAAAAGCCATAAATACAGGGATTGCTTTTACTGTGGTTTGCCGAATTATTATTTTACCACTAAAAGCGCGTCAAGTCAAGACTTTTCGGCAGTTTTCCAGCATTTATCTAAATAAACACCGCCGCATCTTCCGTGATTTGGCAAAATGAACAACCAATATATCATTCAAAAGCGATATCCTTGAGCTCTATCATACCATCGCCGCGGAATACGAGATATACAGGAAAAACTCCGTCGCGAAAGGAAAGCTCTGAGGAAAACTCAGTCCAATTTTCAGCCGGCGATATCGGTACCGTACAGACCGGTTCTCCTTCCATAGCGGTATGGATCTGTATAACACCGCTGCCCTGTCCTCTTACGGTAAGGGAAATACTCTTAACGTTCTCAAAACTGAAATACTTGAATCCGATGAGTGTGCCGTCTGAAATTTCACCGATATATCGGTATGTATACCGACTGACTCCCCCGTCTTCAATATCAGCATCGAAGGCGGTATCGGCGAAATTACTGTGCGTGACATTCGGAAAACTCTCGGCGTATATTCTGTTGGAGCCGTGCGGCATATGACCGTTGCTGATATTGCAGGCAATTACCGCCGGATAGCTTCCCCTTCCGATGAGCGGAGCTCCGTTGAGTCCGCACGAGGTCATCTCCACCTGACTTATACTGCCGTCGGAAGCTATCCTGATACGCTCGGCACACGCCTGTCTGCTATAATCCGACTTATGTGTAAGGCGATGATAAAAAACGTACCATTGCCCGTTGATCTCTATGATACTGCCGTGTGTAGTGCCCGTCATATTGAGCCTGTCGCTATCGCTTCTGCCGTCGATACCGACATCTCCGTTAGAAACGATAGTCCCGCCGAAAGCAAAGCCGCCGTCGGGGCGGTCGCTCACGGCATAGCAGAGCTCGTGGTTCTTCTGAGAGGAGTAGACGAAATAGTACTTATCTCCTGCCTTGCGCATGGAGCTTGCCTCAAAAAACTCATGTCCGCCGAAGTCCGCCTCATACGGGATAATATGCTGAGGCTCGCTCTTTACGGTGAGCATATCGTCCTCAAGAACCGCCATGCACGCGCCGTTCACGTTATCGGGCGTACTCAACACCTCTTCACGGGACTTGTTGTAGCGCTCCATAACGTTCGTGAGCTTTTCCTCATCACAAGCAAGAACATCATTGCTCTCACCCTGATACTGAGTACCGTAATACAGGCGGATAACTCCGCCATCGTTGAATGCACACGGGTCGAAGCAGACATATTTTTTCATCGGTGAGCCGTCGGGATATCGCACACAGCCAAGGTATTCATACTTGCCGGCAGGCGTATCACACACTGCAACGCTTATCGGACCGAAGTAGCCTCCAACGCCAAATGCGCCCGACATACAGTAATAGAGGTAGTATCTGCCGTCGTTGCCTCTTACCACGTCGGGAGCGTACATATAGGGGCGCTCACTGTAGTCGGGGTCTTGCTTTGCAGAGTAGATAACGCCCTCGCAGCGCCAGTCGGAAAGGTCATCGACCGGCGCCGAATAGACCGTGTAATCGCCCATGCAGAAGGTCTCGCCGCCCTCCTTGTCGCAGGAGCCGTAAAGATAGACCCTGCTGCCGAAGATATGCGGTTCGCCGTCGGGAACATATGCATCAGGCGGCAGAAACGGATTAAAAGCTTGTTTTTTCATAATAATGTACCATGTTTATTTATTTAATTTGTGGGATTCTGTCCCACACTCTGCCAGAGACACTGCCGCCGGCAAGCTCGTTCAGTCCTTGCGGAATTTAAACTCTGCTTCTGATACGGCGATAAAATCGAGTTGTTTAAACAGTGTGACCATTCTTTTTAATGATATTCACAACGGAATCGACGTATTTACGGCATATCTCCTCATTTTCAGCCTCGACCATCACGCGGACAACGGGCTCTGTACCGCTCTCGCGGACAAGAATGCGGCCGGTCTCTCCGAGAGCTGAGGATGCCGCTGCTACAGCTGCCCGCACCTCGGGATCGGACTGTGCAGCAGTCTTATCCTTGACTCTTACATTTTCAAGCACCTGCGGATATACCGTAAACGGGGCCGCAAGCTCGCTGAGCTTCTTTTCGCACGACATTATGACCTGCATTATTTTGAGGCTGGTAAGAATTCCGTCGCCTGTAGAGGCATATTTCGAGAAGATTATGTGTCCCGACTGCTCTCCTCCGAGGCAGCAGTCGTGCTCCTTCATGTATTCATAAACATATTTATCGCCCACTGCGGTCTTTGCGTACCCGATACCGAGCTCGTCAAACGCCTTATAAAGCCCGAAATTTGACATCACAGTAGTAACTACAGTATTGTTGAGAAGCCTGCCTCTCTCCTTCATATAGCGCCCGTATATATACAGGATATGATCGCCGCTGATGATGTTTCCTTTTTCATCAACACACAAGCAGCGGTCAGCGTCACCGTCGTATGCAAAGCCTGCATCGAGGTGATTTTCTACTACAAATTTTTGCAGCACTTCAATATGGGTCGAGCCCGCATTATTGTTGATATTCGTGCCGTTCGGCTCTGCATTGATGACATGAGTCTCTGCACCGAGAGCTTCAAAAACGGCTTTAGCGATAGTCCACGAAGCTCCGTTTGCACAATCGAGACCTATCTTCATGCCCCTGAACGAATACATTCCCAGGGAAATAAGGTATCCCACATAGCGGTTTCTGCCTGCAATATAATCGACCGTCCGTCCGATTTTTTCACCCTTCGCAAAGGGGATCTCACCCATTTTCTCACCGAATGCGACAAGCTCGCCGTCGAGATACGCCTCGACGAGTTCTATGACCGAATCCTCCATTTTCTCGCCGTTTCCGTTTATGAGCTTAAGTCCGTTATCATAGTACGGATTATGGCTCGCAGATATCATTATACCGCAATCGAAGTTATCGACCCTCGAAATATATGCCACCGAGGGAGTAGTAGTTACATGCAGAAGATAAGCGTCCGCTCCCGAAGCGGTAAGTCCGCCAACGAGAGAGTATTCAAACATATAGCTTGAACGGCGTGTATCTTTTCCTATCACTATACGCGGAGCAGAATCGTTTCCGCTGCGTCTTTTCATCTCACCGTAATACCAGCCGAGGAAGCGTCCCACCTTGTAAGCATGATCAGCTGTAAGATTTTCGTTGGCAGTTCCCCTGAAACCGTCAGTACCAAAATATTTTCCCATTTTGTATATATCTCCTTTATTGCCGCCACGCCTGCAAGCGCCTTTTCAGCACGCCCGGCGGAGCGATATGATCTGTACTCGACCTCTTTATATGATCGCGGTCAGTCCCAGTCTATATCATTATATCACTTTAGACAAAATACGTCAACAAAAAAAGCATAATTTCAGGGCTGAACATATCAAGCTCAGCCCCGAAACACTCATCAGTATCTTATTTGAACAGACCTGCGACCGCGCCGACTGCTCCGCTTGTTGTGTTGCCGGTAGCAGTAGCTGTCGCAAGCGTCTTTGTGGAAGCCACACAGCTCATCAGAACTGTGCCCGTGCCTCTGTAGACGTTGACCAGTCCCTCGCCGCTTACAGCAGAGCCAAGAAGCGACTTTGTGGACTTTTCAACAGTGAATTCGAGGCTGTCAGACCAGCATACTGCAAGACTTCCGTCTATCCTGAGCTCATCGTTTGTCAGATCAACCTGTATAAGCTCTGCCTCGGGAACGTTGCTTTCAAGAGCAACAACACCCTGTCCGGTGAAAACCATATTGAACAGACCCTCACCGCCGAGAAGCGCAGAGGAAACATTCTTTCTTGAAATAACATTATGCTGGACCGAACCGTCGCAGGCAAGGAACATACCGTCCTCGATAACAAGACCGCCCCGCCACCGGCTGAGGTCTTTTAGGATTATGTGCTTATATGTAGGCTCAAGAACGAGAACGCCTGCGCCGGTATATGTGGGCTTTGCGGCTGATTCGTTTGTAACAACGCCCTTGAAGGCTTTTTTCATAAAATCGCCAACGCCCTTGACGCCGCTGTCCATACGGACATTTCCGGCTGTCCACTGCATAGCGCCAGCCTGTGTTACGATAGCATTATTTCCATTCAGGTCGCAGACCACCTGTCTGCGACGAACGTTCATCTTACTCATAAAATACTGCGAAGTAGCGTTGCTTGAATTGACGCTGAGATCCGCAGCATATTCCAGAACATGGAAAAATCCGAGATCGTTGATGAACTTTCGGTTTTCATTCTGAAGATTAGTGATGTTCATAAATCAAGTTCCTCCCTGTGCGGCTTATTTGCCGATCTATATTTCTGATATTAAGCTGTAATAATGCAGCTTATGTAATATTGTAGCATACACTTATGAATATTCTGTTAAATTTATGTAAACCTTACACATTTTTCTCGTTTTTTTGAAAGATATTATCCAAAAAGCTGCCCCGATCACCTGGTAACATCAGCTTCTTTTCGTCTCTGCCTTGCTTTTTCCATTAAAATATGATACAATGTTAAGAAAGATTCTTAAGGGAGGGATCCTTTGAAAATGAGAAGATATGCTCTGGCTCTGCTGCTGACCATAACAGCCGTTATTTCATGCATAATAGCAGGCTGTACGGATAACAGCGAAAGTCCCGAACCGTCTTATCCCGCTGTGGTAACACAGGCTAAGACGACCGCTGCCGAAACGACTGCCGCTCCCACAACAGCTGTGCTCACCGATGAAAATACCACCTCTGTAGAAACAGAAACGGAAGCGGCGGCTGAAGCTTACGTGGAGTACCATTTCAGAAGCAGCAAGCTTCTCAACGAGCATTTCGAGAAGCATGGCGGCGAGTTCGCTGATGATTTCGGCTACGCTACCGCTGCCGAGTACGAAAAGGGAGCAAGCGACGTCATCAATAACCCCGAAGCCCTTTTCAAATATGAAGCCGAGGACGGCGACGGCGTTTATTACATTGAGAACACCAACGAGTTCGTCATACTCTCCACGGACGGCTATATAAGGACATATTTCCGCCCGAGCAGCGGCAAAAAATACTTTGACAGGCAATAGTAACGCTAAGCGGACGGACAAATGTCCGTCCGTAGGATTTATTTTATGGCAGCTATACCCCATACCCCACAAAAGGGATTTGGTCCCTTTTGAACCCCATTCCACGCTCCCACTCGCAAGCTCGCTCACTCTGTACTGATCGGTCAGCCGCTCTCCGCTCATCGAAAATTACAACTGCAGCGGCGCACTCATGCGTCCGCCCGTCACCTTGAAAGGATAAAAATGAACCCACGTCTCCCTTATCTGCGTGAAAAGACCTCGAAGCTTACAAGCTCCCCGGGGGTATACATCATGAAAAACAAAGTCCTTGAAATAATATACATCGGCAAGGCAAAAAACCTGAAAAACCGCGTAACGAGCTATTTTCGCGAGAACCCCGACCATACTCCCAAGGTCGCGGCAATGGTCTCGAACGTGTACGATTACGACTATATCGTCGTAGACAGCGAATACGAAGCACTGCTGCTCGAATGCAGCCTCATCAAGCAGCACAAGCCCAAATACAATATCCTCCTGAAGGACGACAAGGGCTACCATTATATCCGCATTTCGGATGAGGAATATCCGCGTATCACCGCCGAAAAGAACACTAAGCAGGCAGGACAGTACCTTGGTCCGTACACAAGCGGCTTTGTCACCAAGCAGGCAGTCAGCGAGGCTAACCGCGTGTTCATGCTGCCGACCTGCCGAAAAAAATTCCCGCAGGACTTCGGCAAGGGACGTCCCTGTCTGAATTACCACATCAAGACCTGCATGGGTGTCTGCCGGGGCAAAATAAGCTCCGAGAGCTATTCGGCGACGGTCCGGCAGGCAGTGGACTTCATTAAAAACGGCAGCACCGAGTCCATAGAGCGCATGGAGAGCGAAATGAACGAGGCGGCAGAAAGGCTTGATTTCGAGAAAGCCGCCATGCTGCGCGACAGGATAACAGCTGTTAAAAAAGCGTCGGAAAAACAGAAAATAATCAACATCGGCGTAGATTCGGCAGATATAATCGCCTCAGCTGAGTTCTATGACGGAATGTACATCTCGGTGCTTATGTACCGCGGCGGCAGGCTGTTCGACAAGGCGGTCTTTGAATTGGAGCTTCCCGACGGCGGAGAGGATATCCTCAGCCGCTTCATGACACAGTTCTACTACGGCAAGACCGATATCCCCAAAACCGTGATATTGGAGCAGCTCCCGCGTGACGAGGAACTCATAACCGAGCTTCTTGAAAAGCAGTCGGGGCACAAGGTCACCCTGCATGTTCCGCAAAAAGGGCGGCAGGCGGAGCTGCTTCGGCTCGCCAAGAACAACAGCGCGGAGTACGCCGCGCTGAAGAACGACCGCACGGGCAAGGAGGTCATTGCACTTGAAGAGCTTGGGAGGAGTCTCGGACTTGAAAAGCCGCCGAAATACATCGAGGCATATGATATCTCGAACCTCTCGTCGGAGTCAATGGTCGCGGGAATGGTTGTTTTCGAGGATGGACGACCGCTAAAAAAGGCATACAAGCGCTTCACGATAAAGCAGCAGGAGCAGCAGAACGACTACGGAAGTATGCAGGAGGTGCTGAGGCGCAGACTTATGCACATAGTAAGCGGAGAGGGTGACGAGTACTTCACACGGACTCCTGACCTTATCCTGCTCGACGGCGGCAAAGGACACGTAAACGCTGTAGCTCCTATAATGCGTGAGCTCGGGCTTAGAATACCGCTTTTCGGCATGGTCAAGGACAACAAGCACCGCACCCGTGCGATCGCTACGGGCGGCAGAGAGATACAGATAAACGGTTTAAGATCCGCATTTGATCTTGTTACAAGGATACAGGACGAGGTACATCGCTATTCGGTCAGCTATATGCATTCAAAGCACAACAAGAAGACCTATACCTCCGAGCTGACTGCGGTCAGGGGAATAGGCGAGAAAAAGGCTGCAAAGCTCATGATAGCTTATAAGACCAAGGAGAAACTGAAACAAGCTTCCCCTGAGGAGCTTGCTTCCGCCGCGGGAGTAAATATCGACACGGCGCACGAGCTTTGGAAAGTAATAAAAGAAATGTAAAAAACGGACTTAGTCAGCTTCCCTTAGCGGAAAAAGTGAGTTACCGAGCCTGAAATAATGGGCTCGGTAATTTTATGCCACGATTTCGCCAAAGAGAGCTCCCCTTACAGCGTCCGTTTTTTTGCTGTCCTGTATCACGCTCGCACGCAATGTTAAATTCAGGTTAAATAAAGGTGAAATATATTGACTGCAAAAAAAAATCGTCTATAATTAGAATTGAGATAATTTATCAAGGAGATATTATTATGGACGAAAGCTTTTCAATCTTCAACATTTTTACACTTCTGGGCGGACTTGCCTTCTTCCTTTACGGAATGAACGTAATGTCAACCGGACTGGAAAAGCTCACAGGAGGAAAGCTCGAGGTCGCACTGAAAAAGATGACCTCGAACAAAATAAAAGCCATTCTGCTCGGAATGGGTGTAACCATAGCGATACAGTCCTCCTCGGCAATGACCGTAATGCTCGTCGGATTCGTAAACTCGGGCATTATGACTCTTGAGCAGACCATAGGAGTCTGCTTCGGCTCAAACATCGGAACGACCTTTACCGCATGGATACTCTGTCTCAGCGACATAAAAGACACCGGCAGCGGCGGTATAACGAGCTTTCTGCTGAAATTGCTCAACCCCGAGGCATTCTCGCCCCTCATCGCGCTCGTAGGTATCATCATGATAATGGGTGCGAAAAAGAATAAGAAAAAAGACGTGGGGCGCATCCTCGTGGGCTTTGCGGTGCTCATGACGGGAATGACTCTGATGTCTTCCTCTGTCGAGCCGCTTAAAGAGTCCGAGGAATTCAAAAGTATGCTCACCGCCTTTGAGAATCCTGTACTCGGCGTGCTTGTCGGCGCAGGCTTCACGGGTATTATCCAGAGCTCCGCAGGCTCTATCGGTATACTTATGACGTTCTCCAAGCTCGATACGCTTACATGGGGAATGGCTCTTCCTATCATCATGGGCTGCAACATCGGCACATGCGTGACAGCGCTGCTTGCGACATTCGGCGTAAGCAAGGACGCAAAGCGCGTTGCGTGGACTCACATACTTATAAAAATTATCGGCACGCTCATACTCCTGCCTATCATAATGTTGCTGCAAAACTTTGATGGCTTTGCAAACATAATGAATATGACGGTCGGATATGTTGGCATAGCCGTTATGCACACGGTATTCAATGTTGCTACGACAGTTATGTTCTTACCCTTCACAAAGCAGCTCGTTGCACTTTCAAAATTCATCATCAGAGACGGAAAAGAAAAGCCCGAACCTAAAGACAATACTATCGTAGGTCTCGACGATATCCTGCTTAAAACACCTGCCGTAGCAGTAGAAGCGTGCCGCAGCGCAACAGTCCAGATGGCTCTTATAACACAGGAGACGATTGCCTCCGCGCTGAAAATACTCACCGAATACAACTCTGAAAACGCCGAAAAGATAATCGAGAACGAGGATATCATCGATCGCTACGAAGACAGGATAAACAGCTACCTCGTCAAGATATCACGCAGCAGCGTCACGGGAAAGGACAGCCGTATGGTCTCGAAGATGATGCACTGTACAGGCAACTTCGAGCGAATTTCCGATCATGCCGTGAATCTCGTTGAGTCGGCACAGGAAATGCACGATAAGGGCATAGGCTTCTCGCCCGAATGCGTGAATGAGATAACCGTTATCTCCGAGGCAGTTACAGAAAACATCAGCAAGGCTATCGGGGCATATATCTCGAGCGATCTGGCTATCGCACACAAGGTAGAGCCGCTTGAGGAAGTCGTTGACAGCCTCAGCACAGAACTGAAAAACCGCCATATACGCCGCCTCCAGAACGATGAATGCACCGTTGAGCTCGGATATATCTTCCAGGATATCCTGACGAACCTCGAACGCATTTCCGACCACTGCTCCAACATCGCAGGCTGCATAATCGAGACCGACGAAAAGACCAATATCCACGCATACCTGCACGATGTAAAGGAAAATGACGAAAACTTCCGCAAGGAATATCAGGCATATGCCGAACAGTATTTCCCCCGCCTCACAGGAGGAAGCGTCGCTGTCGCTGAATGAAAATCCAACATATAACGCATGTATGATGTGCAAAATATAAAAAAAGCCATTCCATTGTACAATTCTAACAATTTTTTCAATAAAATTTCTTTCTCTTTTTTTCTGAAACCTCTTGCAAATCACGAAAACTTGTGGTATAATAGTAGAGCTAATCGGAATACAACGGTAAAATGCCGTGAAACATAATTTTTCGGAGGTATTTGATATGTCACTAATGGAGATAATCATCGGAATTCTTATTCTTGTTTTAAGCGTTGTCACAGTAATAATATGTCTTTCGCAGGAACAAAAATCACAGGACAGCATGACGGCTGCTCTTACAGGTGCAAGCGCAGATTCATTCTACGGTAAAAACGAGGGCAGAACAAAGGAAGCTATACTCAATAAGATAACGAGAACTCTTTCAATACTCATTTTCATCGCAGTTCTCGCTGTCAATATCATACCGATCTTCACAGACAAGTAAAAATCCGCCCCGTGACGATGTCATGGGGCATTTTTGTTCTGGGGACTGCGCTTTGTATTCAGTGATCCCCGGATCCTTCTCATTATGATCTTAAAGGAGCGTATATGTCAGGAAGAAAAACAAAGAAAAAAATATCATCACAAAAAAACTCCACACAGCAGAGCGTCGAAACCTATAAAAATAAGATAGTCACTTTTCTGACCAAGCATGACAGAAAAACCATGCAAATTGCACAACTCGAAGCTAAATGCCGTACCCAAAAAGGCGGGCGCGCGAACTTTACAAAGGCATTCGGCGAACTGCGTTCTGAAGGCGTTATCATGGTCAAAAAAGGCATGAATGCTGGGCTCTGTTCGCGCTTCAATGTCTTTACGGGAAGCATCACCCGGCTCAGCCGTACCTTTGGTTTCGCTCTTGCCGACAATGGTACAGAATATTTTATCCCCGGAAAGTTTATGCTCGGAGCTATGCCCGGCGACCGCGTTCTCATATCACAAATAGAATCAAGAACAGACGAGCCGGAGGGCGAGATAGTCGATATACTCAGCTTCGGAAGTCAGGAGCTGACCGGTACTATCGAATACGATTACGGTATCCCTTATCTTGTTCCGGATACTGCTTCAAACAGCCATATAGTCATAGAAACAGAGCAGAGCGTGCAATTTGAAAACGGTGACAAGGTTCTCGCAGAGATAGTTCACCGCGGCCGCCGTCACGCTGAGCACAGAGTCAGGATAGCTTCAGTATTCGGCAGCTCAGAACACGCTGCTTCCTGCGCAGAGGCAATACTCACGCTTCACGGAGCACACACCGAATTCCCTGAGGAAGTCCTCAAGGAGGCGAGAAAGATCTCCGAAGGAGGCGTTCAGGAATACAGCTTGAACAATCGCGAAGACCTCAGAGATATGCCCATATTTACCATTGACGGAGCCGACTCAAAGGATCTTGATGACGCAGTGTCTGTAGAAAGATCGGAAAACGGCTGGCGGCTCGGAGTCCATATCGCTGATGTTTCACACTATGTACGGGGCAACAGCGCCCTCGATAAAGAAGCTATGCTTCGTGGAACAAGCATTTATTATGCTGACAAGGTAATACCGATGCTGCCCAAGGAGCTCTCAAACGGAATATGTTCACTGAATCCGAACGAGGACAGGCTAACACTCTCGACATTCATCGACCTTGACGCCAATGGCGAGATAGTTGCCTACCGCTTCTGCAAAAGCGTTATCCGTTCGCGGGTCAAGGGTGTATATTCAGAGGTGAACAGCATTCTTTGCGGAGAAGAATCTGCCGATGTGAGCGAAAAATACAGCTTGGTCCGCACAGAGATAATGCTCATGAACGAGCTTGCAGATATCCTCATTGAAAAGAAACAGCGCCGCCATGCTCCGGAGCTTGATACGACCGAAAGCACTCTGGTCATTGAAAACGGGATCTGCTGCGATGTTCTTCCCCGTGAAAGAGGAAAAGCGGAGCGTATCATAGAGGAATTCATGCTCACAGCAAACGAAGCTGCAGCAAGGCTCGCTAAAGAAAAGCAGATACCGTTCGTTTATCGTATACACGAATCTCCCCCCGAAGAAAAGATCGAAAGACTGCACGAGCTTCTTCCCAGACTTGGTCTGGAGTGTCCTCACTTCAGCGAATTCAAGCCTGTTCATGCAGGTCAGATACTCGAAGAAGCACGTGAAACAGATAAGTTTGAGGCTGTAAACCTCATGGTGCTTCGCTCAATGGCAAAAGCAAAATATTCTCCCGAGCCACTGGGACATTTCGGGCTGGTGCTTGAGGATTATGCCCATTTTACTTCACCTATACGCCGTTATCCCGATCTGGCAGTGCACAGGATCATCACCGATATCCTTGCAGGCTATGGCAAGGAATGGCTGACAAAACGCTACAGCGGATTTGCTGTTAATGCAGCAGAGCGTTCCTCGGCTGCCGAACTGAAAGCACTCGCAATAGAGCGTGAATGTGAGGACTGCTATAAGGCAGAATATATGAAAGCTCATATAGGAGAAGTGTTTACTGCAAGGATATCAAGTGTTACGGAATTCGGATTTTATGCCGAGCTTCCTAATACTATTGAGGGTCTTATCCACATCAGAACGCTGCCGGAGGGCGAATATGACTACTCTGAACCGGTAGCTCTTATCGAAAAATTCAGTGGAGTTTCCTATACGCTCGGCATGATTGTCAGAGTCATATGCTCTGCGGTAAATGTCAGCAGCGGCAGGATAGATTTCGTGCTGGACAATGAAGAACAGGAGGAATAATAATATGAAAAAAACATTGTATGTACTGTCTGCACTCGTTATAGCAGCCTGCTCACTCACGGGCTGTGAGAACAAAAAGGTCGGAAACTCAGAGGCAGAAAATGCCGCAGCGACCACTGCTGAAGAGGTGACCGCTGCGTCAACTCTTGAGCCCGACCCGCTTGCTCCGACAGAGGCGGAAACAACAGCGGAAGCCCCTGCTGTTACAACCGTCGTTACTACAGAGGCTGTGCTCGGAGCCAGAACTGAGATCGTTAATGAAGAGGAACAGCCCGATCCGCTCGGCGGTGGTGCATTTGAATATAATGCCGACGGCGCAGTGGTTTTTGAGGGCGATTATTCCACTCAGAGCGACCGCGTACTCCTCTCGGCTGCGCAGGCTTTGTTTGAATCTGCGTGCCGCACCAATTGGAACTATACTGTGGGCTGTCCATACAGCATCGACACAAACAATTATATCGAAAATGACTTCGGCTGGCAGTATTATCTTATCAACGACGGCTACACGACCTCCCTTGCAGATGTAAAGAACGATTATTACAAGGTTTTCAGCGACCGCTATCCTGCCGATGAGCTTTCAGAGCTCTATCTTGACGGAGATAGTGGAGTTTATGCGCTCAGCGCTGACAGAGGAATGAACATTTTTTACTCTTATTCAAAGGTCACTGAGATAGGCGAGCGCAGCGGCGATGAGATATTCTTTACCGTCGAGAATTACTACGACGGCTCGGACAAAAGCAGCGAGCCCTACAGCCGAGCCGACACCTTTTCCGTTGTGATCGGCAGCGACGGCGTATGGCGTGCAGGTCAGTTCACTCTGCCTTATTGATACCGAGCTCTTAAGCAGCAGGCAGTTCCTGTAAAAATACCGCTATCGGAGTTTATATCCGATAACGGTATTTTTTATACATAAGTTATGAAAGCTTATTGATCTCAGTTCCCTGACGGGTCTCCTTGACCTCGTAGCCGAGTGCAGCTATCCTGTCACGCAGTTCATCTGCGAGGGCAAAATTCTTCTCTTTGCGCGCCTCCTTGCGCTGTTCTACAAGGTCGAGCACCTCTGCGGGGATATCATCTGCGGATACAGCCGACTGCTCCGCAAGCTCCTTTGCATTGGCAATAAGATCCAGCCCGAGCACCTTGTCGAAATCGGCAAGCAGAGCAAGCTTTGTTGCGGCGTTGGTTTTTGATTTGAGCACGTCATAGACCGCAGTTATCGCCAAAGAAGTGTTGATATCATTGTCGAGCGCGTCGGTGAAGCTCTTTCTCAAACGATCAGACTCCGCGCTGTCAATGTCGCAGCTGCTCTCCTGAGTGAGCGGAGCTATCCTCTCGATCAGCTTGTTGTAAGAGGTCACGGCGTTATCGAGATTTTCCCACGAGAATACGAGCGACTTCCTGTAGTGTGAAAGCAGGCAGAACCAGCGGTACACCACGGGCTTATATCCCTTTTCCTCGAGGAGCGAGACCGTCAGGAACTCGCCGCTCGACTTGCTCATCTTGCCGCTGTTTGTGTTGAGGTGGAGAACATGGAACCAGTAATTGCACCACTTATGCCCGAGATACGCCTCAGACTGGGCTATCTCATTTGTGTGGTGGGGGAATGCGTTGTCTATGCCTCCGCAGTGGATATCGAGATATTCACCGAGATTCTTCATGCTTATGCATGAACACTCAATGTGCCAGCCGGGATAGCCGACTCCCCACGGACTGTCCCATTTGAGCTCCTGATCGTCAAATTTGGATTTGGTGAACCAAAGGACAAAGTCCGCCTTATTACGCTTGTTTTCGTCCTCCTCGACTCCCTCGCGGACTCCGACGGCAAGGTCTTCCTCCTTAAAGTCGTTGAAAACATAATATTTTTCGAGCTTGGAGGTGTCAAAGTAGATATTTCCGCCAGCCTCGTAAGCGTAGCCCTTATCCATGAGGGAGCTTATAACGCGGATAAACTCGTCAATATAGGTGGTCGCAGGAACTACCACATCGGGGGTCTTGATATTGAGCTTTTTGCAGTCATCAAAGAAAGCGTCGGTATAGAATTTCGCTATCTCCATCACCGTTTTGTGCTCTCGCTTTGCACCCTTTAGCATTTTGTCGTCTCCCGTATCGCCGTCGCTCGTGAGGTGACCCACGTCGGTGATATTCATAACGCGCTTCACGTCATATCCGACGAATCGCAGATACTTTTCGAGAACATCCTCCATGATATAGCTGCGCAGGTTGCCGATGTGTGCGTAGTGATAAACGGTCGGACCGCAAGTGTACATACTCACCCTGCCCTCTTCGTGCGGAACGAACTCCTCTTTTTTATGTGAAAGCGAATTATAAAGCTGCATATTTATCCTCCTCTTTATTTTTATGTCAGAAATCCCATATGTCAGCGGGAGCATTTTTCAGCTCCAGCCTCGAAAAATACCCAAGCATTACCAGAAACTCAGGGATTATCCTCAGCCCGTCCCGATAGTATTCGGCAAGCCTTTCGCTGCGCTCATCAATGAATTTATAGCCCTGCGGACAGTCAAAGCTCCACTGCGCAGTCATACTGTTGAATCGCAGTCTGAAAAAGCCGTCGGGGCTCAGACCATAGCTGTCGATGAGCTCCTTGTGGTCGGTTATGAGCTCGGACGGAGCTGTGATCGCCGTCTCTCCGCTGAACGAAACAAGTGCGACAAGTCCGGCGTCGTTCCTCACGGCACTGTCAACTGATTCAGCCCCGGGGTGTTTTATTATTTTCATACTTCCCTCCGTCTCAAAGATAGTTTTTTCCGCTCATTATATCAAGGTGTCTACGGTATCTCGTAGGAATATTTATTCCAATAACATAGCCTACCTCAAGCAGAAAATCGGATATTATCCTCATACCGTCACGGTAAAACGCCGTTATTCTCCTGTCCTTGAACGATATATCCTTGTAGTCTGCTGGACAGACAAATGTCCAGTCCGCGCCGCTTTTATCGAAAACAATGCGGAAAAAGCTGTCTGTGTCGGTGTCCTTGAAGCCGTTCTGCATTAGCAGAATGTGATGCTCGGGGGACTCATCTATCGGCGCGATAACGGAAGTCTTTCCGTCGAACGATATGACCGCAATAAGCGGCTCATCGGACTTTATCGCCGCGTTTACCGATTCCGCGTCGGGGTGTTTTATTATTTTCATACTTCTCACCTGCCTATTGGTTTGCCGAGATCAATATTATCAGCCGCGAAATACTCTTTACACCCAGATACATTACGGGACGCTTTCTTATAAGATCAATAGCCTCATAGATATCCACTATTTATCTCCCTTCAGCCGCTCGACCTCTTTTTTCAGCGAATCCACCTCTGCCCGCAGCCGACACATTTCCAGCGAAACGGGATCCGGGATATGCACCTGATCTATCTCGCTCGTGACGGAGCGCACTCGCTTGCCGTTCATCTTAACGACCCTCGCAGGCACTCCCACCGCCGTGCAGTTATCGGGAATTGCATTCAAAACGACCGCATTCGCGGCTATCTTCACGTTGTTGCCGACTTTGAACGGTCCGAGCACCTTTGCCCCCGAGCCCACGAGCACATTGTTGCCGAGGGTCGGGTGACGCTTGCCCTTATCCTTGCCCGTACCTCCGAGGGTAACGCCCTGATACAGCAGGCAGTTATCGCCGAGCTCGGCAGTCTCGCCGATAACGACTCCCATGCCGTGGTCAATGAACAGTCCCTTTCCTATCTTTGCGCCCGGGTGTATCTCTATACCCGTGCGGCTTCGTGCTCGCTGAGATATTATCCTCGCTATTGTTACCATTCCATGTATATGAAACCAATGCGCAATGCGGTAGCTACGCACCGCAGTGAGGCTGGGATACGTGAGAAGTATCTCGATAGTACCTCTTGCAGCGGGATCGCGTTTTTTTATGAGTCTTATGTCTCTCTTGATATTCCTGAACAAGACATCGCCTCCTGTCGGGTGTTATTTTTAGTGACTGATGAGCATATCAGCCCCGATGAATATTTTTTCATTTCTGCTCCCACAGTTTCTCCTTCGTTGCCGAAAGATATATCCTTCCTATCACAAATGCTGAAATATCCGCAAGTATCGAGGCTATTCTGATAACGAGCACGAAGAGCATTATTCTGTCGGTATAGGAATCTCCCGAAACGAACATCATAACGCCCTCACGTATGCCTATGCCTCCGGGAGCACCCGGTGTAACGAAACCGATTATCCAAGCAAACATAAAAGCTCCCGTAAAGGCTACCAGCTCACCTGCCGAAGCTGCACCGTCCATGATGAGCTTTAAGCATATGAAATACGTCGCCGCAGAGACTGCATTCTGGAGCAGATAGTACATTATCCCCTTAGCAAGCTGTCCCCTTTTTCCCTTTTCAAATGCCTTTGAGTAACGGGAAATATACTCTTTGAATTTATCTCTGAATTTAAACCTTATCAGCAGTATAACAATTATGACCACAATTATGCCGGCGGCGCCCACTATGAGTATATTCCTGCCGTATTTTCCCATGAGATCGGCGATCTTGCCTCCGAGCAGAGCCGCAGATATAACTGCCGTCCATATAACACAGAAAAGCACATCGAGTATAGTCGCACAGGCGACGTCAACATGGCTTATATCCATATCCGCAGCAAGCTTGTTGCGTCCGACATACTGAAATACATTTCCCGGGACATATTTATAAAGATTTGACTGTGTATAAACAGGCATTGCTGCCGAAAACGGTATGCTTCTTCCGGAAAGTGCCTTAACAAACACCAGCCACGGATAAGTGCCCATAACCAAAACAGCTGTCTGCACCGCAAAGCTGATAACAAGTGCCGCGATGACGGCTGCCGAGCCGAACTGCGATATATTCACGTCCATATCCATGAATTTCTTCACGATAAAGACCACTGCAGCGACCATGAGCAGATTGCCGATTATTTTAATTACTTTCTTCATCGCAGCCTTTCCTCTTGTTTTTTATCTCAAGTATGAGCTCCGCAAGCTTCTGCGCAGACCCCATTTCAACAAACCATACATTTTTGTCAGTCTCGCTGAAAAGCTCATGATTCGCAGGATTTTCGCCCAGTATCATGGGTTTTCCCATAGCTCTGTAGATGTATGTCTTTCCCGCTATGGTGCGCCTTGCTTTCATAATAGAGCCGTCAAAGTGACCGCCAAGACAGAGATCCGCCTGTGCTATCTTCTCCGCAAGCTCATTCTGCGGCAGCCAGTCAATGTATTCCGTGATACTGCTCTCGCGCCTGCCCGAATCTCCGAGCGGACCTATGATAACAAACCGAAGTCCTTTTTCGTCATTTAATATATCTATCGCGTCAAGTATGACGGATACTCCCTGCAGCGGAAGAATACTTCCGAAATACAGCACCGTGAACTCCTCATTGTTCGGTATTTCCCTCTGATAGTATATGCTGCTGTCAGCTTCAAGATACAGCACGCTCATCTTCTCATGGGGATAGTCAAACTCATTACAGAAGTATCTGCCATGCGCTTTTGTGTCGCATACCGCCATATCCGCCATTGCAAGAGTTTTTTTGTCGATATGCTTTATAAGCCGACCGGCAAGGCTTTTGGGCTTGAACTTCTTCCTGTCAAAGCACAGCGTATCATACATTGAGATGAAGAAATCTGTCGCTATCGGCTTTTCCCCCAGTTTTCTGCCGAATATAGGCAATACGAGCTGCGGCGCAAAGCCCACAAAGCTAAGGTCGAAGTCCCTCATCTTCACACCGAGCAGTTTTTTGTAAACGTAAAACAACCTCTTGGGATAACTCTTACACGGTGAAACTATCTCAGTCACGTCGTTGCCGTTCTCGCGCAGTATCCGCAGTTCTTGTGTTATCCTCAGATAATCGCGGTTTTTAGTAGCGATATAAAGGACCTTTTTATTTTTTATGTCAGTTATTTTTCTCATTTTCACATTCCTTGGGCGCGCACTCCATTTTCCTTACTCTATACTGAACGTCTTCGAGCAGCTTTCTGTTCGCAGCGATAGTATCGCCAAGCAGACCTATGGTAATGGTCTGGAAGCCCATCATGATGAGTATAGCCGTAAGTATCAGCGACTGAATGTGTCCGCCTCCGTCGCCCATTCCCATATATACGAGGAACCTCACGCCGAGTACAGCTCCTATAAGCAGCAGTATCCAGCCTATGGTAGTGAAGAATTTCAGAGGCTTATACATTACGAATGAGCGCGTTATGACCGTTGATGAGCGCTTCATATACCTCCACATACTCGAAAACAGGCGCGAGGGACGAGTCTCGGGATTTGTCCTTATCGGGACCGAGGTCATCGCGGTTTTGTTATTGCCTGCCTGAATGATAGTTTCAAGGGTATATGTATACTCATTCACGACGTTGAGCCGCAGCGCTGCCTCTCTTGAGTAAGCACGGAAGCCGCTCGGAGCGTCGGGGATATCAGTACCTGAGGCAACTCTTACGACCCAGCTTCCGAGATGCTGGAACTTCTTTTTCTTCCAAGAGAAGTGTTCGGTCTGGTCAATAGGACGCTCGCCGATGACGATATCCGCCTTTTCTTCAAGTATGGGACGGACTATCTTCTCGATATCCTCACCGCAGTACTGATTATCGGCGTCGGTATTGACGATTATGTCAGCGCCGAGGTGAAGACAGGCGTCGATGCCTGCCATAAAGCCCATAGCGAGTCCCTTATTCTGCTTGAAAGAAATAACGTGGTGAAAGCCGAGTTCGCGTGCCTTGGCGACGGTGTTATCCTTACTTCCGTCGTTGATTACAAGGTATTCTATTGTGTCGATTCCGTCAATATGCCTCGGCAGATCATTATATGCGAGCTCGAGGGTCTTTTCCTCATTATAACAGGGTATCTGTATTATCAGTTTCATATATATGTCCTTCCTTTCACACGAGTGTAAAACACAGCGATTCTATTGGTATTCCAAGATTTCTGTCATCAGCCGGATTCACGAGTGAGGCTTCCCAGAGCTGTGAGTGTATCTCAAGCGTATTTTTACCGTCCTCGACGAGCTCCTCCGGAACATCAAAGCTGAGAGGCTGACCATTGTTTTCGGCAGATATAGTCTCAGTTCCTATATTCTCACCGTTGAGAAAAATGTTAACATCTACACTTCCGCTGCTTATCTCATCAAGAGGAATGCCGCAGCCGAGAGTAACGGTCAGCTCATAATCATGCGGATAAAGACCGCATAGCAGTTCTGTATTCTCTTCATCAGTCCAGCAGAAGGTGGTTTCGAGCGCGGATACTCCGTCAAACTTTCCGTAATCGGCAGATGCAGTGTAAAGGAACTGGTATTTATCGAAGCAATAAACATAAATGATATCCTGTGTCTCACGGAATTTTTCAGACATAGGGACAAATTCTCCGGTATAATTGAGGTCGTCCTCTGAATTTTTGATCTTATTTGTATATATCAATGAAAACGAATCTTCATCCTGCTCCTGAGAAGTGATGAACAGCACTCTGCCATATTTTACAGAAAACTTGTAAAACTGCTCGGCATCATCTGAATTTTCAGGAAAGAACGATGCACCTGTCATATTTTTCAGCGGAAGCCATGTAGTGTCCATATATTTCGGGGATATGACAACACAGTCGCTGCCCTCGATATAATCGGTCATATCATCGAGCACGCTCCATTCCATGCGCGTATCGTCCTTGTGAAGCATCAGATATCCGTCAAACGGAGCAAGATACAAAAGTCCCGCAGCGGTGACCGGACAAAGCAGCTTTCCGCCGAAGCGGTCGAGCGCCGTTACCGAAAACAGCACAGCTATCGGAATAAACGGGGCAAGATACCTCGAATAATAATAGTAATACTGCACCTCGTAACGCATGAAAGCCGAGTAGAGCAGAACGCAGTAAAAAAACATTACCATCAGCACAAGCCGTGAAACGTTCTGTGAGAAGCTCTTTGAAAAGATAAAGCCGGCTATTATACCCAGAGGTATAAGAAGAACACCTCCGTTAGCGATAACCCCCATAAGCGATACAAGGCTCATTTCTTCCCATGTGTCATATTTCGCTATCCCCTTTGCAGCGATAAAGATAACCGGGAAAGCTATCATAAGCTTGAGAAGTATGTCAAAGCCTCTGCTCGAAGAAGCCTTTCCTACCATTTCCGCCGCATTGAAATCCTTCGGAGTATTCCTGCGGATAATGTATATGTACACTCCTGCTGCAATGATCCCCAAAACCGAAACCGCTGATATTACGATAGATATATTCTCTACGCCTATACCGCCTACAAAAATATCACGGTAGTTGTTCATTGTATAAAAAGGCTGTATTTGCCGCATCGCGAAGTAGCTTGCGATATATCCGGCAAGTATCAATGGCATGAGCACTGCGTACTGCTTTTCACGGGTAAACAGATACATTGCCCCATAGATAATGAAAAACATCGGTATCATTGTAAATACGGATACATGATAGCAGGCAAATACGGCTATTGGCAGCGCTGAAAGCCATTTGTGACCCTGCTCGCTGTCGTCCGTCATAAAATAGAGGAAGGTCAGCGGAAGCAGCGTCAGGAATATTTCAGTCAGAGAGGACTTGGCTACCCATATAACGACCGGAGCCGCAGCTGCAGCCGCACACGCACACAGTGAGCTCAGCTTTTTCAGCTTGAGATTTCGGCTGACAAAGTAGACGATGAATATTGCGCACACATAGAATATCATCTGTATATCCGCCATATCCTCTATACCGAATATCGTTCCCCACATAGCAAGCAGAGCGGCATATGTCGGTATACCGTGATATATTCCGGAAACCCGGCTCACGTTCCTGTCATAAACGGTCTCAGGATAATTATTCGCGCCTATATCCCAGCCTCTCAGATGATTACGCACACTGTATTCAAATGCGTCTCTCTCCTCGTCGGTATCGAGGGCATGATATTCTTCAAAGTCCTTCTGACGCTTGATATTACCGTATATAAAGCTTATCGCCTGCGTCTGATATACACCTTCGTCCTGCCCCATTCCGAAAAACTCATTGTTCACAGCGGTGAATGGCAGAGCTATCACACAGACCACTATGGGTATAAGCATTTCTTTAACGGAGAATTCGCACCGGAAGAGTTCTTTTACACTGAAAGGCTTGCTCCTGCGAACAAATATCACAACAGCAAGCAGTATGATATCCAGTATCATCGCAGCTGCCGCTGTCCTGAAAACGGCGTATCGATCTATGACAAAAAGCCCCATGCTCGCAAATATATGTGAGCTCAGCCACAGGAATATACCCATGACTGCCGATTCAATAACATTTTTCTTACCGAACCATATGACCGAGCAAAGTATAGATGCAATGACGCCGGCTGCGCAGACTGCCGCAAAAAATAACATTATTATCTATCACTCCCTGCACAAGCTCTCAATGAGCTCGCCGAAATTTTTTATAATTACCTCCCACCGGTAATTAGCGTCAACGTATTTTTTAGCGTTCTCACACATAGCGTGATACTCTTCACCATGAGAAAAGATATAGTTTATAATCCCCTCAAATTCAAAATAGCTGTTATAATAGAGTCCGCCGTTGCTCTTTACGCAGTGACCCTTCAGCACCTCGCACTCGCCGTTGACAATAACAGGAACGGAAAGGCTCATCGCCTCAAGCACGGAAATAGAAAGGCTTTCAAACTTCGACGGCAAAACAAGGCATTTTGCCCCTGCAATACCACTGAACTTGTCCTCTTCACTTACAAATCCGAGGCTTATTATATCCTCATGCTTCGGGATATCACACACCGGCTTACCCATGAGCACAAGCTTTAAGCCACTTTCAGGACGCCGCTTTTTGTATTCCATGAAATATCTGAACATCATCGGACAGTTTTTTCCCTCGTCGATACGTCCGACGTAGATGATGTATTCGCCGTTTATTCCGAACTTTTGGCGGAAATCCGCTTCATCCGGCTCACATGGTATATCCACGCCCGTACCCATTACACGGCACGGGATATCTTTTACTCCGAAAAGTCCCTGCACGAGCTCGCGCTCCTCATCGGTGAGGAAAACGTAAGCCCTCGGTCTGGTAAAAATACTCTCAAAGGTCTTGAAGTGAATGAACGGCTCCTCGTGCGCTGTGGGGATAAAAATCGCTTTTTCGGCTACCTGCGGCATTCCCATGACCGTAAGGTAGTAAAGATATGTCACAAAAATGAAAACGTCGTAATCGCCCTTGTGGGAGTTGATGTACTCCACCGCTTTTGGACAGAGCGGTCCCTGCTTTTCAAACCATATCTTCTCGGCAGCCTCGTCACGCTCGCCCGAGCTCATTTTCGCAAGGTAATCTCCATTATAATCGTTGAAGTCCTTGGCACGTGTGTTTTCAACGGAAAAGCGCAGCACGCGCACTCCATTGATATTTTCCTCGTCGGAGGTATAATGATCCTCCCACGTTGTATACTCCAGAGCCTTTGTGGTGATAACATCCACCTCGTAATGCTCTGCAAGTCTTTCGGCAATAAGGCGGGTATAATACTCCGAACCGCCATTGACCTCAAGACCATATCTCTGATTTACAAGCGCGATCCTTCTCATTGCACAACCTCTCCGCATATATCATTGAAAAACTTCTCATATTTCTCAGTGATAATGTCCCAGTCGAAATTTTTCCTCACATAGTTCATACCGTTTATTCCCATAAGGCAGGCTGTTTCCTTGTTATTCAGGATATAGTCGGCGCAGCCCTCAAATTCAAAATAATTTCCGAAGTAGAGACCGCCGTTTGATTCCGAGACGAAATTTTTCGTGACGGCGCATTCCTCATGGACGAGCACGGGTCTGCCGCACAGCCAGCTTTCCATAATAACAAGCGAGAAGCTCTCATTGTGTGAGGGCTGACAAAGCAGCTCTGCTGCGCCCTGAGCATTGTATTTATCCTGCTTGTCAACAAAACCAAGGTCAACTATCCTGCCGTTTCGCAGCAGCTCTTCCGGGAGCTCGATATTTCCGCCGCCGATAAGCACGAGGCGCAGGTCGGTATCGCGGCGCTTGATGTACTCCGCATAATATTTCACAAGCGTGTGGACGTTTTTTCCCTCGTCCTTTCGTCCGGCATAAAGAATGAAAGGCTCGTCTATGCCGAATTTGCTGCGGAATGCAGCAGGTTCGGCTGTAATATCGGTATCCATTCCGATACCCATTACAATAGTTTTAGTACGGCTTTGCGAAAAACCGTAAATGCGCTCGGAAAGCTCCGCCTCGGGACGCGCATTAAAAACCATTCCTGCGGCTTTAGGAAAGAGCTCCTTAAAACGGCTAAGATAGGCATAAGCCTCGTCGTGGAAGCACGGAATGAGCACGGACTTCTCGGGGCAGACCTTAACTCCATTGTAAGTGGTGCCAAACATATAAGGGATAAAGACAAACAGTGAATATTCGTCCTTGTGCCCTTCCATGTAGGCATAAAGCTCCGGACTGTTTACCATTTCGCGCAGGAAAACGTCCTCCTCCTCAGGAGTTACGGCAGCTCTGCTCATAAGCTTGGCATTCACCGCGTCAAATGCGGCGGTATCGCGCTTTCTCACCTTGAATCGGCGTATGATCACGCCCGAAGCAGCTTTGTCCTCTCCCTCGGGATAGTAGTTGACGCTCCAGTCCGCGCCGAACTCCTTGACGCAGGTCGTAAGTATCTCTATGTTCATTCCCGCTGCGTGCAGATGCGATGTGACCTCGCGCAGCTCCATTTCCGCACCGCCGGGAATACCATCGGCATACCACGGAATAACAAATCCTATCTTTTTCATATCTTCAGTCCTTTTCTTTGGGACTCTGCCCCAAACCCCGACAGGGACGCTGTCCCTGTACTCTGCAAGGGGCTGTCTGCCCCTTGACCCCCGACGAGCTGAATCAGCCCGAACATATCTACGCTCTCGCTCGCAAAGCTCGCTCACTGTTGCAAAAAGGGGAGTGGCTCTCCGTCGGCTATTATTTCAGTCTGTACCGTAAGGCGACACCGCACAAAGCCGCACGGTGCGCTTTGTGCGGTGTTGCCTTAAGCATTATCAATGAAGCCTCTGAGCTGCTTTTCGAAAATGTCCCTGATGTGCTCGTAAGAAAAGTCCTCAAGCCGCCTGTTCTGACCTTCGATAATGGAGCTCCGCAGCTCGCTGTCGGTCATCAAACGGTGAATGACTCTGGACACAAAAACGGGATCATTGCTGTCGAGGAGCACTCCGCTCCCTCCGAGCGTATCGGAAATAGCGCTCGTATCATAGGCAATTATCGGAACATGGAAAAACATTGCCTCAGCAAGCGGCACACAGAAGCCTTCATGCTCACTCATACAGACAAATGCCGAAGCAGTGCGGTAATATGCCAATATTTCGCTGAATTTTATGTGACCTGTAAAAATCACATCGTCTCTGAGACCGAGCGCTGCAGCATACCGCACAAGACGCTCGTAATAATTTTCCATGCCGAGGTAAGACCCCACGAGTATCAGTCTTGCCTCCGGGTCAAGCTTCTTATACTGATAAAATGCCCTTATTACATTTTCCTGCTTTTTATTGGGAGCTATCCTGCCGACGAATATCAGGTTATGCCGTCCGTCACCGAATTTTTTCATTATCTCCTCATCGGGAGCCTGCTCATAATCGCTGAACTTAATAAGTATTGGCCTTACGTCGATAGGGCAGGTGTAGCCCATTTTCACAAGCTCCGACTTATTGTAGGCAGAGTCTGCCAGAACGTGATCGACCTTGTCCTTCAGGAAATCCACTCCCTCATAGCCGTACTCGGTCAGAGTTGTAGCAGCAATGCTGTAGGGTCTGAAAAATTCCGGCGGTGTAATGTTATGGTATACCATTATCCTGCGGCAGTCATAATCGCCTATTTTGAAGGTAAGGTCGGTTCCCGTTGACTTATGATACAGAATAATGTCATCGCGGCTTACACTGCGGAGCTTTTCTATCTTCTGAGCAGTTCCGGAGGGAAGCCTTTTGTCGATATTTTCGGCATATATCTCGGTCTGGAAGCCCATATCGCTTATAGCGCCTTTAAGAGCAATAGTATCATTACCGATAGCGTCGCCGAAAGACATTGTCGGAAGAAGCTGGATTATCCTCATTCTTCCCTCTGCTTTCCGAGCTGACTGCGAAGCTGCTCATTTTCCCGTTCAAGCTTATCCAGCCTTATTGCCAGCTCTTTCTGTGAGAGCTCGAGCATAGCAAGCTTGTCCTCGACCTCGGAAATATCCGCCGCAGAGGAGCTGTTCCTCAGAGTATTGAGTACCGTCACCGTATTGGCATTAAAGTCGTCCTGCTCAAACACAACAGGCTCAACGTAGAACTTTGTCAGTTTCCTTATGACCTTCTTGAAAAAGACCTTTACAGGATTGCCCTGAAGCTCTTTATACGGCTGGATATAATAGCGTGTGTTGAGGTATCTCAGTGCATTATCGGCTGCTTCATCTGAGCCCGTCTCGACCTGAGCCGGCTTTTTGTACGGAACGTCCTCAAAGCTGAGCATATCGGCGGTGAGGTTCTTTTCCTTTATCTGGCGCCTTATATCCGCCATTATTTCCTCAATATTTATATTATTTTCCATGATAAACTCCTTATTTTACCGCAATAACGGCATAATCCTGACTTCCGAATATCATATCCGAAACGCGCTTTACCGCCTCGTTGAATTCATTGATATTTTCCGCATCCGCTCTTAGCGCAGGTATCTCAAACGAAGGCTTGCTGCTCTCGGTATATATTATCTGTATATTCTTAAATCCGGCTTTTTCAAGATAATACTGCATAGTCATCGGATGCACCGGTTTTATATGCGACGGATCGATATAAAAAGCATTGGTATAAATCGAAAGCGAGGTAGGATTTGGGGTCTCAATTACGATACAGCCTCCCTCAGAAAGCTTTTCATAGGCAGTATTGCAAAGCCTGATTATCTCATGAGTCTTGAGGTGCTCTACCACCTGTCCCACGAAAATACCATCCACGCTGTCACACGTTGAGAGAAACTGCGAGCCGTCTCCGCATCGAGCGTCCAGTCCCTTCGTTGTGCAATAATCTGCATACGGCTCGTAGATATCTACGCCAACGGCGTTAATGCCGTTATCCTTCATGAGCGAAAGAAATTCGCCTCTGCCGCATCCGATATCCACGACGTGTTTCTTATCCCGGAAATATCCAAGGTAAGCTTCCTGTGCTTTCTTTATGCTGTCGATAGATCCGCGGAAATGGTTCTCAAAGTCAAAATAATCTATCTCCTCGTAGTCCGAACCGCCCTTGGCATTAACAACGGCAGCAGCGCTTTCTGCTCCGCTTATGCTGCCAACAGAAGCGGAGGCTGATGCCCTTTTAATATCCTTTTCAACACTTGTGAGCTTGTACCTTACAAATTCGGTTTCACTTTCAAGCTTTTCTATCGCGGTATTGTTGTTTCTGAGATTCAGGCAGGCATTTTCAAGATCCTGTCTGATTATCCTGCTTGTTTCCCCAAGCTCTTCGTCAGTTTTTTTGCTTTCTTTAACCGCAGTATCTATATTTTCCCTCAGCGTACTTACGTTTTCTTCTGATGCCGATTCGAGTGCGTTTATGCGGGCATTGCACTTATCTGCCAGCTCATTTATAAGCTCATCTTTTTTGTTGAGCTCCGCTTCGACCTCGTCGAAGCATTTCAATATATGTCCGAATATTCTCTGCTTGAATCTGGCTTTAAGACCGGTCTGCGATCTGATCTCCTGTATATATTCCGGAAGTTTGCTCATTCTCTGAATCTCCTGTAATTGATTTGCAAGGACTTACGTCCATTTAATGGCTGTTTACAGCTTCCAGCTGTGAGGTATTCTCACAACTCCTACGTCTCCGAGCGAGGCAAGCATTTCTATCTTGCACGCCTCCCTGTAGTAATCGACGGGAATACCCTCGCCCGTTTCGATAGCGAAGTCAATTAGGTACTCGCCCGCAAGCAGCTCAACGTCATCGAGAGCTATCTCCACCGATCCGCTTTTTGTAAGATCGAACCGTGCAAGCTTGTCTATTCTCGTATTAGTGCCATAGCACTGAACGCCGTCGCGGTTGAAAATGCCTATGCCGAACACAGCATCGCTTATCTTCTCCTTGACTGTGTAGTCGAGCCGAAAGATTATCTTCTGACCCGTGCGGAATGCCGTTTGAGGCGAACCGTCGGCGGTAGTTATCCTTATCTTGCGAATGCGCGCCTTGCCGCTGCCCCATCGCTTGATATCGGGCTTTTCCTCCTCTTCGTGAGCTTCCTCCTCAGCCGCAGAAGCATTGGTTTCCTCCTGCTGAGGCTCATCATTCTGCTGCTCGGCAGCAGCCTCTGCTTTTTCAAGTGCTTTCTGATTATTTTCCTGCAATTTTTTGCTCATGAAGTCGAGGTATTCAAGGTCTATCTCTTTGGGCGGACCCTCTGCACGGACAAGTCCCTCATGTATCCAGATAGAGCGGTCACAGATCTGTTCTATCTGACCCAGCGAATGCGAAACTATGACTATTGTCGTTCCCTGCGCCTTTATCTCGCGGAGCTTGTTAAAGCATTTTGTCTGGAAATTCGCATCGCCGACAGCGAGTATCTCGTCGATGAGGAGGATATCCGCGTCAACGTTGATAGCGACTGAGAATGCAAGCCTCATGTACATACCGGATGAATATGTGCGCACGGGATTGTCAATAAAATCCCCGAGCTCTGAAAAATCAACTATCTCCTGCAATCTGCCGTCTATTTCCTTCTTTGTAAGACCAAATATAGAGGCATTGGTGTAGATGTTCTCTCTGCCGCTCATATCGGGGTGAAATCCCGCACCAAGCTCAAGAAGGCTGGACACTCTGCCGTTCATGGTTATTTTTCCGCTGTCGGGATACATTATTCTCGTCAGGAGCTTCAAGGTCGTGCTCTTGCCGCAGCCGTTATGTCCGATAAGACCGATAGCCTCGCCCTTTTTTATCTGAAAGCTGACGCCCTTGAGCACCTTTCGCTCTTCATAGCGGTTGCGTTTCCTGAAAAGCAGCTTTTCCTTCAGCTGACCGCCCTTATCGAGATATATCTTGAAGCTCTTGGTAATATTTTCTACGTCAATAACAATATCGTTCTTTTGCATTACAATTCCTCCGCAAAACGCTTCTGGAGCTTATTGAATACAAGTCCGCCCAAAATCAAGAAGAATATGCCGAGGCCGGCGGCGGAAAGCAGCGATGTCAGATCAGGGATCTGCTTGCTGTAAAGAACAGCTCTGTAGCATTCAATAACGTGTGTCATAGGATTAAGATTGAATATCGGCATAAGGCGTTCCGGAACAATAGATTTATCATACATGATAGGCGTCATATACATCCACGCCATTGATACTATGCCGAGGATATGCTCAAGATCCCTGAAATAAACGGTTATTGCAGAGGTAAGCATAGCCATTCCTAATGCAAGCACATACTCAACTATCATGATGACTGGAAGTGTCAGCAAAGCAACAAAATTAACACCTGCACCGGATACGATTATAACAGCAAAAATTACTATGAAGCACAGCAGCATATTCACAAAGCAGCTTGTTACATAGGATATCGGTATGACCATTCTGGGAAAGTAGATTTTCTTTATCAGATCCTTCTGAGCAACGACCGATGCTGCGCCCACCGTAATGGACGATGAGAAAAAAATCCACGGTATCAGCGCAACGAAGAGATACAGATAATAGCGTTCTATGTTGGTTTTGAGAATAAAAGAAAACACAACTGTATAGACCACAAGCTGGAGCAGCGGATTAATGAATGTCCACAGAAATCCGAGAACAGAACCCTTATATCTGCCCCTCAGATCTTTTTTTACAAGGCTGAATATCATCTGCCGGTAAGCATACAATTCTTTTAAATTGTTCATTTATCCTCCTTAAAGGTATGCATAAAACTATCCGCATTCCCGGATACGAGCATAATTTTCCATTGTATCATTTTATTATACCACAGGTAATATATACTGTCAAGTATTTTAAAGCCTTTTATAGCAGTATTCCGTTAAATGGACTTATTATTACAGTAAAAAGCAGCCCGGCGGACTGCTTTTTTACATATATAATTATCTTCTTGCGAGCTCGCCCGTGTCCTACGAAAGATTATAGTCATATACTGAGATCAGGACAACAGTCTTGTCGTCTATTCCCTCAATATTATGATATTTTTTAATGGCGTTCATATAAAATTCCGTTGTATCATCATCTGATTCCTGCAGACTGTCATCCTCGGTATCGTTATACCAGTAATAAGCCGTATCAGATGCAGCATAAGACAGATATGGAAGCTTAATCATATAAATTATCGGCTTATCTTCAGAAAGCTGCTGCCTTGCATATTTAAAACGAAGCGAATCATAATACTTGTTGCTGATATTTATGAAGGCAAGTGATGCCATGACGGCACATACTGCCGAACGCAAAGCGATCTGAGTACCTTTTTTATCAGAAAGTTTCTTCTTATCCGCAGCATAAACAGCGAGCGTTCCGGCAGCAGCTGCCCAGAAAATATAATCAGTGAAAAAGCATCTCGCATTGACAGGATTAGCGACCAGAAACGGTACGGAAACTATAAGCGAACCCAGCACAAATACCAAAAAACGTCTGAATGTATACGGATCGAACAGACCCTTTACAAGATATATCAGGGATATCAGATAAAGAAAGGTATATGCAGCTTCTAAAGCCTGCATACGATAAGCTTGGCTTGATACGGCAAAATCGCAGAATATATTCGTAAAAACAGAATATGCTGCGTAACTCACAACAATATAAAGGCAAGGCTTTGAATATTTGAAAAGCCTTTCGTCGGCTGATCTGCGCTTCATTGAATAAACACTGATAACAGAAACAGCTATAACAATATTTATGAGCATAAACCCCTTCACATAAAGCGGATTCACCTCAGAATACAGCTTGATAACAATATCGCTGAAATCAAACTCCATATATCTCTTATCGCCTACTGCCTGATCTCCGTCAGAGATGTTTCGGTAATTGCTGTTCATAAACATCACAGCAGTGCCAATAAGAGTACCTGCCAGATATGCCGCATTGTAAGGCAGGATCTTCTTGAAAGATATGAGAGAAAATACTATGATTCCCACACCAAAGGCAACATTGAAAAATGTAACATTCTCAACACAAAGAGCTCCGATAAAGCCAAGTAATAGCATACCACCTGAAAGGAAGACTCCTCTTTTAGGCATTTCGCTTTTAAGTATCGGCAGACACAGATATATATACAATAATGAAAGAAGAGTTCCGATTATATAATTGGTAAATCCGGATATCCATGCAATAGTTTGTGAATATATGGCAGCAGGCGTACAAATAATAAACATAGCAGAGACATAAAAATTTATATTCTCTGCATTTACGCCTGAAGAGATCAGCCTTGAAAGAATTATAAACAATGCAAACAGCAGTAATGTAAAGGAACATATTCTTACAAAAGGATAATTAACAAAAATGTATGTAAGAAGATTGGTGAAGTACCTGCCGTTCTCAGTCTTATCACCAAAGATATTTTCTATTTCAGTATATATTATCCAAGCAAAATCGTCGCCGTTCACGATCTGGCAAAGCGCCTGAACAAGAGAAAAAACAGCAAACAAAATTATGATGAATGTATTTTTATTGCTTTTGAAATTTAATTTCACAGGTATCCCCCCCCAATATGAAAAAGGCTCTGTCTGAAAAGACAGAGCCAAATTGTACCGGCACTGATTTACTTTCCCGGGTCGTCGCCAACCAAGTATCATCAACGCGA